>ERZ506874.2-NODE-2-length-555871-cov-21.4245_pt1 | contig 555871 bp, 402 predicted proteins | sample MGYA00512908_ERZ506874 | MGnify/ENA metagenome assembly ERZ506874 | reverse complement strand
AACCCGTCGACACAGTAGAGGTTGACGATACGCGGGTCGAACACGCGGAAGGTGTTGCCCTCGACCCGGATGTTGCGGTGGTAACGGCTCCGCTCCCGGTCGTGTTTGGGGCCGTTACCCGTTGCAATGATGGCGTCGCCCCACGTAGCTGCCCCGTAAAGGCAATTGTCGAACACGCAATTGCGGATCTCGACGTCGCGCACGCCGGCCTGCTCATACCAATAGTATCCGTCGCCCTCGAAGAGGATGGCTGCGCCGGGCGTATGGAAATAACAACCCTCGACGACGGTTTTCTTACGCGATCCGAGCAAAAGGCCGCGTGCCCGGTTGTTCCCCATACGGCAATTCCGGATCAGCACTTCGGGATAACACGTCCGGGTGATCAGGTCGCCCACGGCAATCTGCGACAGGTCGCCATCGAACGTCACCTCGTACCATTCCTTGTTCAGGCGTTCCATCGAGGTTATCCGGCCCGTAGTATGCGTAATCAGGTTGCGCTGCGCAAGTATCTCGGCGTCGCCCCCCGATTCGAGCACATCGAGCCCGTACTGTTGTTCGTGCGGAAAGAAAACGCGCAAACGCGAAGGCCCTGTCACCTGCTTCACGATGCCGTACATGCCGTGGATATTCGTCGCATCGTCGATCTGGTTGAAAAATTCGCAGTCGATCATCCGCACATAACCGTCGCAATGGGTAAAATGCGTGGCGTCGGCCGTAATGCTGATGACCCGCTCCGAGTCGGGAGCGGTCACGATGCGAACACCGTCGAGCTCGATGTCGCTGCTCATTTGCGCAACAACGCCCATCCCGCCGCAGTGATAGAGGGTCAAATCCTCGATCCGCACGCCCTGGGAGCGGTCGATAGCCACACCGGGACACAGACGGTGGGCGGGGCCCAACACCAAGATATTCCCCGCCTTGCCCGTCAGTCCGGGATGGAAAATCCGCACGTCGCCGTTCGGGAGCTGCTCTGCCGGAACCGTTTTATTTCGCAGCCAATAGTCCCGGGCATGGAATGCGGGCTCGCGGCGCACAGCGTCGAACTCGAGCAAGTGGGAGGCAGGATATTCCGCACCGGCCTCGTCGTAGAAATGCAGGTCGCCGTTGACGATCCGGTAAGGATACGCCCCGGAAAAACGCAGATCGAGATAATTCGCCCCTACTCCGGTGATGGTACCCTCCGAATGGAACGTACGCGCATAGTCGACCGTAAATCCGCAAATCGTGATATTCGTGCAACGGGCGACGGAAAAAGCCGAAACATAACCATGGAGCACGAGATGCGCCCCCTCGCCGCGCAGGGTGAACTCCTCCATCCCGTCCAGGTCGAAAAGCAGCCGCTTCAGCCCGGCGCTGTTGTTCGTGACATACTTGTATTTTTCAAAGGCCAAGTCGGGATAGATGTCGTAGGTGCCGGCCGGCACGACCAGTTCGCGTACCCGGTGCTGCCGGCAAAACTCCACGGCACGACGGAATGCAAGGGTCGCGTCATTACCGACCCGGTTCTCCTCCATGAAATCGGCGAGCGATACCGATTCTGCGGATGCTCCGCAACCGCCTGCGCAGGCTGCGCAAAACATCGCAGCCGCAAACCAAAATCGAACCGGAATCATGGCCGTCTATTCAATAACGACATTATCGCAATTTCTCGTAACGAACCGCTCTGCCCGGGCGTCAACGACAGGATAGTCCGACGTGGACTCGATCTTGTTCCTGCGGAAAAGAAACCCGTCGACACAGTAGAGGTTGACGATACGCGGGTCGAACACGCGGAAGGTGTTGCCCTCGACCCGGATGTTGCGGTGGTAGCGGCTGGTCTCGCGGTCGGGGATGCCGCTGCCCACGGCAATACATGCCGAGCCCCAACCGGGACTGCCGTAGTTGCCGTTCTCGAAGAGGTTGCGGCGGATCACCACGTCGCGCACGCCCGACTGCTCGTACCAGTAGTTGGCGTCGCCTTCGATCAGGATGGCCGCCCCGGCGATGTGGAAGTAGTTATCCTCGATGACCATGCGGTTGCGCGAGCCCAGCAGCAGGCCGCGCGCCCGGTTGCCGCGCATGCGGCAACCCTTGATGAGCACCTCGGGATATTCATCGTCGGCCGCCACGACATGCATGGGCTCGACCCCGTCGGGGAGCGGCTCGGTGAAGGTGACTTCGGTGTAAACCTTGTTGAGGCGCCTGACTGACTTCACCGTCCGGCGGGCATAGGTCTCCACGTTGTTGTTGTCGACCAGTTCGAGGGTCATCCCCGGCACGATGAAATCCACGCCGTACTGCCCCGAGTTGCGCCAGCGGAGCAGCAGTTTGTCGGCGCCCCCGACCTTTTCGACGGCCATGTACAGCCCGTGGATATTCGTCGCGTCGTCCTTCTGGTTCTCGAACGTGCAGTCGATCATGCGGATGTAGCCGCCGCAGTTGACGTAGTGCGTGGCGTCGGCCGTAATGCTGATCATGCGTCCCTTGCCGGGCGAGGGGACGATCACCAGCTTGCGAAGCTCGATGTCGCGGCTGCGCTGCGCGATCACACCCATGCCGCCGCAGTGGTAGAGGTTGACGTCGCGGATGGCAACGCCCCGGCAGTCGGCGAGCGTGAAACCGGGGTTGTAACGCGCAGCCGCGCCGAATACCATCACGTTGCCGACCGTGGCGGTCAGGTCTTTGCGTAGGATGCGGATGTTGCCGTTGGCGCATTTTTCGGCGGGGATCGTCCGGTTCGACAGCCAGTAGTCCGTGGCGCGGAACGCCGGTTCGCGCCGCACGGCGTCGAACTCCAGCAGGTTGGAGAAGGGGTACACCGTACCCTCGGCATCGCGGAAACGCAGGCAGCCGTTGACGATGTCGCAGAGGTAATCTTCGGGGAACTCGATTTCCAGCCAACCGTCGCCCTTCGCCACAACGGTGCCCTCGGAATTGAACGTACGGGTGAAGTCGATCGTCAGGTCGCGCACCGTAATGTTCTCACAGTCTTCGAGGCTGAACGGCGAGATGAAGCCCGTGAAGAGCAGTTCGGTGCCGTTGCCGTCGATCTCGAAGTCACGCATACCCACCAGGTCGAACGCAATGCGCTTGAGGCTCTCGTCGTTGTTGCTGATGAACTGGTACTTTTCGACCGCCCGGTCGGGGCGCATGCGGAGCTGGCCTCCGGGCAGCACGAGCCGCGAGGCGCCGACCTCGGCACAGTGTTCCAGCGCGGCCCGCACGGCGGGCACGGCATCCGTCCCGGCAGCGCCGGGCGCGAGGAAATCTTTCAGGTAGACGGTTTTTTCCGCCGCAGGTGCCGCATATACGGCCAGGGTGGCCAGCAGGGCGGCGCAGCATTTTCTCAGGGTTCGGTTCATAAGGGTCGTATTTTTCGGATAGGGTTATTTGTTATCAGCCGGTTCGATCTTCAGCGCGAAGCCGCCGCCGGGCGCCACGGGTATTTGCAGCCGTGTCGCGGAGGTCACCCGTTGCGTGGAGAGCGCATAGCGGGCGGGCTCCGCAGCCGAGCGGCCGTCGTCGGCGAGCAGCGTGGCCGTATACTCCCGCCCGGGGTCGAGCAGCGACAGGTCGACATCGAGCGTGCGCGGCGTCCAGCCGGTAAGCCCGCCCACATACCAGCAATCCTGCCGTTTGCGTGCCGTGACGATATATTCGCCGATTTCGCCCGCGAGCACCCGCGTCGTATCGAACACGACGGGCAGCGAAGCGATGAAGCGCGTGCAGGCCTCGTCGGCCATGTAGCGCGTCGGAGAGTCACAGAGCATCACCAGCGGTGCGTCGAAAACCACGTAAGCCGCCACCTGGTGCGCCCGCGTGCCCTGGCTCATCGGGTTGCGGTAGTCGATCCGGAAGCCTTCGCGCGTGGCATTGCGGTAGGCGCCGGGGGTATAGTCCACCGGGCCCTGCACCATACGGATGAAGGGGAAGGTCACGTCGTAGAGCGGCATGTCGGGATTGCTCCACTTGAGTTCCTCCAGCCCGAAGACGCTTTCGAAATTGACGATATTGGGATAGGTGCGGTTCTGACCCGTGGGTTTGTAAACGCCGTGGATATCGAGCACCAGGCGGTGCGCGGCGGCGACCCGGGCAAGGCGGTAGACCAGCTCGACGGCCTTCTGGTCGTCGCGGTCGATAAAGTCGACCTTGAAGCCGCGGATACCTAATCCGGCATAGTAGCTGCACGCCTCTTCGAGCTTGGCGTCGAGCACGTTGCCCACGACCCACAGCATCAGCCCGACACCTTTGGCGTCGGCATAACGCACCAGTTCGGGCAGGTCGATCTGCTCGACCACGGACATCACGTCGCCGGCCTTCGGATCCGACCAACCTTCGTCCAGCACGACGTATTCGAGCCCGTAGTCGGCCGCGAAGTCGATATAGGCCTTATAGGTTCGCGTGTTGATGCCCGGCTCGAAGTCCACGCCCGTCAGCCCCCAGTCGTTCCACCACTCCCAGGCCACCTTGCCGGGCTTCACCCACGAGCAGTCGCCGATGCGGTTCTCTGCGGCGAGGGCATAGACCAGGTCGTTGGTCGGGAGTTCGCGGTCTTCGTCGGCCACGGCGAGAATACGCCACGGATATGTCCGCGTGCCCTCGACGCGGGCGATATAGTCATGGCGCGTGGCGACCTTCTCCTGGCAGCGGCGCTCGTGAAGGTAGCAACTGTCGGGCACGGCGGCAAACAGCCCCCGCAGGCCGCCCGCCGAGGGCGTCAGGAACATGCCGGGATAGGCTTCCAGGTCGGCTTCGCAGACCAACACGCGGCCGGCGGCACCGCAGTCGGCAGCCAGCGGTAGCAGGACGGGTTTTTCCGTCCCCAGCGCGCTCAGGCGGCACTTCTCATACTGGCTCTGGTAAGCGTTGCACAGGCCGTCGGAATAGGCGGCGAACAACCCGGGGTCGCCCGCGAAATTGAACTCCGCCACTTCACCGGCCACGGTTCGTTCGCCCGGCAGATGCGTTTCGATACGGTAGGCGCAACCCTGGTCGAAGACCCGGAAAGTCACGGCATAACCGCCTTCGAAGGTAAGCCTCAGCTGGTTGTAATGCTCCGTGAAGCGTGCCTGCCGGTAGAAGGGGGCCTCGACGACCCGTTCCACCGTTTCGCGCCGCGCATCGGTCACCTTCGCACCGCGTCCCAACACCGTACCGTCGGCGAAGTGCAGCCCGATGGCCGAAGGCAGCAGCACGGGCGTACCGTGGCGGGTCACGGTATAGGTCAGCGAGTCGGCCGCACGGATCCCGACGCAGAGCGTCCCGTCGGGCGAGGCGACTTTGAAATCAGTCCCGGGGCCGGACGAGCAGGCGGCCGCGAAGGACAATGCAAACGAAATGGCGAAGCAGCGGAAAAGGTTCATAGGTAAATCGGATTGTTAATCGGTTAGTTTCACCCGTATCGTCGCGCCGGGTGCCGCGCGGTATATTTTCGGTTTTGCGCCGGGCTGTGCCACCGTGATACGGAGCTTGCCGTCCGCCCCGCGCTCGGCCGTGATGTCGAAATCGGAGCCGAAAGCCCGGATATGGCGCAGGGACATGCTGTCCCAGGCTGCGGGCATCGAGGGCGTGAGGTCGAACGACCGCAGTCCCGTGGGGCGGATGCCGAACAGGCCCTCGGTGATGATGCGGCAGTAGAGCCCGCTCTCGGCCGAAAGGTGGCGCTGCGAGCCTTCGGGCCACGCCTCGATGGGATAAGGCACATGGTCGCCCAGCAGGCGCCGCTGCGAATAGCGATGCAGCAGTTCGGTCGCACGGTCGGCCTGTCCCACGTTGTAGATCCCGCGCAGGGCGTAGAGCGTCGAGCGATCCCAGAACGTCGAGCTGCCCTGCTGGGTCAGCAGGCCGTCGTCGGTCATCAGCTCGGGGCCGAGCAACGCCCGGACGGTGCCTTCGCTGCGCTCCTTAAACCCCACGATCAGCGGCATGCATATCCACGAGCGCAGCAACGTATTGCCCGCATAGTAGCGGTAGGTGTCGTACCCGCCGACCTCGCCGCCGAAGTGCGCGTCGATAGCTCGGGCGAGCGCCCTGGCCTGTGCGGCATAGCGGGCGGTCTGGGCGGATTCCACACCCAGCTCGCGGCCGAGCGACACGGCCGACAGCAGTGCATCGTAATAGAGCGTCGAGGTGCAGAGGTTGGCATCGCCGGTGGGGAAACGCCCCTCCAGTTCGTCGGTGTCGGAAGCCACGACGCCGTCGGGCGTAAGCTGGCGGCGGCAGTATTCGAGGCACCACTCGACGAGCGGCCACAGCTCGGCGGCCTCGGCACGGTCACCGCGCGCAAGGGCGTAGCGTGCCGCCCCGCAGGCGATCATCGCGGCGTCACCGCGGTCGCCCGCGCCGTTCCAGATGTCGTCGCCCTCGGCGATGACCGAGCTAGGCAGCGGTTCGTATGCGGGGTTCATGAAGCGGGCGAAATGGCGGAACGAGTTGAGCGCCGAGGCATTGCCCACCCCGTAGCCCAGGAAGGGGAAGAAGGGGTTGACGTATTCGGCCTGGTCGTTGGCCCAGATGGCCGCATAGTAGGATTCGCCGCCGGGGGCGTGCATGTAGCCGCCCTTGGTCGCAACGATGCTCTCGGCAGCCCGCAGCTTGGCATAGCGGAATTGGGTGTCGATCACCGGATCGGGGGTTTCGAGCACGAGGTTCGCATCGATGCACTCCCTGACGAACGCCATCCGGGCGGCCAACTCGGCCGCCACGTCGGGGTGCAGGGGCTCTCCGCCGCCCGGGTAGGCCTGGAACACGGCGTCGAACGCGAGCGAGTCCCCCGCGGCAAGCGTAAAGGTGCCGCTGCCCGCGATGTCGCCCCGCACGACATAGCTGCCCGTGAGGCCCTTGGCCGGATCGGTCGTCACGACCTGCGAGAATTCGGGTATGGAAACCGTCAGCGGCTTCGCCCCGACGTTACGCAGCGTGTAGCGCTCGCACATGAGCGGCAGCGTGCGCGAAGGGAAGATCGTACGCGTCATCTCCACGACGGGCTCGGGTTTCATGTCCCGCGCCGAACCGACGTTCATCTTACCGACGCCCCAGCGGCTCAGTACCTCCAGCGCACCGTCGATGGATACCTCTTCGACACGTTCGGCCTGCAAGGCAAGGCCGTCCACACCCAGCAGCGAGGGAATGTCCGCGGCCATGCGGTACATCAGGCTGGCGTGGGTGTTATTGGGCACGGTACGCAGCAGGGGGAACACGAGCGAACGCTCCTGGCGGAACGCACCGCGTTCGTCGACGCCCCAGCGGAGCACGAAGGCCATTCGCTCGCCGCTCATCTCGATGTGGTCGTCATGCGGGATGTCGTTGCCGACCTTCCACAGGATGCCCTGTCCGTCGGGCGCTATCTGCCAGCGTTGTCCGCATACGGCAACGGTGAAAAGCATGAAAATACAAGTCAGTAAGGTTCTTCCGGTCATAAATTCGGTGTTTAGTGATTAAGAGCCCTAAAGATAGCAATTATTCGTCAATTCCTACGGCGCGAACCAGCCCGCAGCCGCGTTTGAGCCGCAAGCGGAGCGTATGCTCCCGCTGCCCGGCAAAACGGGCGTTCTGCAACTCGTAGAGCGGCAGCCAGCCATAGGCTTTCACGCCGCCGTATTCCGCTTCGACCAGGCAGTTGCAATAGCGCACGCCGAACTCCTGCTCGGGTTCGAAAATTCGCGCAACGGGAACCGTACAGCGTCCGCGGCGGTCGGTCGCGGCCTCGGCCTGCGGCTCGGCGGTCACCGTATAGGTGTACCACCGCACGGGATAGAACCGCACGACAGCCCCTTTGGCCGGGCTTGCGTCGGCATCCGCCACCTCGACCCGGATACGGTCGGGCAACACGCCCGCCACCAGGTCGTCGATGTCGACATTGCGGTCGGCGGCATGGTCGATCATGCGGACGGCATAGTCGCTCCAGAGCTCCTCGCCATAGGGATAATTCATGATGCACCGCACGCCGGAAAACGCCTGTCCGTTGACGGGGTTCTTGTCCGCGTCGACCTTCATGGCATAGATGTCGGGGACGCCCCGCGCATGGCCGAACTCGTGGATGATGCCGTCGATGGCGTTCTTCTCGAACGGGCTGTTGAAACGGTCGTTGTGCGTGCGCGAATGGTAGATGGTCTGGATCTCGTCGCCGTACCAGCCGCCGCCCGTCTCGCGGGGATCGGACTTGTAACCGTCCATCACCACCAGATAATCGTGGTCGGGATGGGGCTTGCGGATCTGGTCGGCCGACACGCCGTCGTAGATGTAGAAGGCGTCCCAGTCCACCACAAAATCGTAGACCGCACGCAGCTGCGCCCCGTAGTTGAAAGCACGGTTGACGCGCCGGAACATATCTTCGGTCAGTTGCACGACCCGGTCGCGCCCGCCCAGCGAATCGACCGATTCGCGGTCGATGCCGACCTTGACGCGGAAGGTATAGACCGGTTGTGCGGCAGCGCGGAACGCGGCGGCCACGACCAGGGCCAGGAGGGCTGTTCGCAAGGTATTCATCGGCATCAGTTTCTAAGCGATTCCTCGATCAGGGCCAGTTCCCCGGGCGTATAGGTCGCCGCCACGACATCTTCGCCCGCGGCCTTCGAAACGTAGGAGAGGAAGAAGAGGAATTTGTCGTAGGGCGTCTCGAGCCCTTCCTGCCCCGAGTCGCCGAGCGCGTAGAGTTCGCGGAACGCCTTTTTGTAGACGTCCCACCCGTAACGCTCCTTGATGCGCAGGAAGGTGTAATGCAGGGCATCGCCGTTGTTCTTGGGGATGCCGGCGCCGATGGTTTCGTCGTAGAAAATCTTGTAGTAGTTGATTACGTCGGCACCCCGGTAGCAGATGTCGCGCTGCGACATCGTACCGTCGCACGCTTCGAGGGCATAGGACATGCGGAAATTGGCGAAAATCTCGTCGTTCCAGTTCCAGCGTCCCGTACCCGAAATGTTTCCCTGCGAGAAGACATGGCCGATCTCGTGGATGATGCCGAAGCCCCAGTCGCCGAACTCGACCGTGCGGTCGAGCAGCTTCGATACGGCGACGTGGCTGTTCCACAGGATCGGGTTGCCGGCCAGCGCCCAGTAACCGGGTTCGATGCCCGGCGTGTTGAGGATCATGATTTTGCGCCCGTCGAAGGGCACGTCGCCCACCAAGTCGCGGTAAGCCTCGTACGTGCGGTCGAGCTTCGAGAGCCAGGCGTCGATGTCGGCATCGGAAACGGTCACCTTGTCGCGGTCGAGTTTCAGCACGATGTGTTCGCCCTCGCGGGTATAGAGGGCCTCTTCGGGCGCCGGTGTGACCTTCACGTTGTCGTACCACACCGTCCCCGAGGCCTTGCCTCCGTTGTAGGTGCCCCAGGGGAATCCCAGGCCGCAGCAGACGACGGCTTCGCCCTGCCGGTCGGGCACGAAATCCATATACACTTCCGTCCAGTCGTTGGTGCCGTAGGCGAACTCCGAGGCATTCCACGACTGTTCCAGCCCCTCGGGGTCGAGGTAGAGCACGGCGCCGCGGCCGTCCTGCACGCTGTCGCACTTCATCAGCGCACTCAGGCGGTAGAGCTTGCCGGGATGCAGCCCCGTAAGTTTGTGTTTGATGGCCAGGGCGGTCTTTTCGGCGCTGGCGATCTCCACGCATCCGCCGCCGTCGGCACCGCCGCCGGGCAGGTATTCGACCGTGCCGGGCATCTCCCCGGCATTATGGTTCCAGTAGCGCGCGAACCTTTCGGGCCGGTCGAAATTGTCGGAGAAGACCTTGACCTTCGAACCGAAGGCGCACAGGCACAGCACGCACGCCGCGATGGCGGCGAGTAGAAATACCACTCTCTTCATTTTTCGCATTGGGTATTAATTGCCGCCCGGCAGAGGCGACGCATCGCCCCGCGACGGGATACGGCGGTTATTATTGCAACTGTTTGCGGATCGAAGCCAGCTCGGCCTCGGTGAAATACTGCGTCCTGACATCCACGTCGCGCCCGGTCAGCCGGGTAGCGTGCTTGGAAAGCAGCGAAAGCAGGTATTCGAACTTGTCGTATTTGCCCGAGGGCGCCCCGCCCGTGGTCGTCAGTTCGCGGAAAGCGGCCTTGAAAGGTTCCCAGCCGATGCCGCCCGGGCCGGCCAGACGCCCGAGCATGTAATGGATGCCGTTGTCGTTGACCTGCGTGTAGACCGTATTGTCGTAATCCTTCTTGTACATGTCGAGGATCTCGCGCCCGGTGTAGACCCGTTCGTCCATCCAGACCTTGCCCTGGTTCTGTTCCAGGCCGTACTGCATCCGGAAATTGGCGAACATCTCGTCGTTCCAGTTCCAGCTCGAATTGCCCAGGTTGAAGACGTGCCCCAGTTCGTGCATCAGGCCGAAGCTCCAGGTGCCGTGCTGCGCCAGCTCCTCGAAGGTCGAGGTGACGGCCGAATAGTTGCTGCTCCACAGAATGGGATAGCCCGCCAGCGCCCAATAACCGCTTTCGAGCCCGCGCGACGAAAGGATCGCCAGCTTGCGCCCCTCGTGCGGGGTCGCCCCCACCAGGTCGGCATACGATTCGTACATCCTGTCCAGGTTGGCGATCCACTCGGTGATCTGCGACGCCGAGGCGTAGACCTGCGAGGGTTCGACGAAGAGGCGGATATGCTCGCCTTCCTGCATGAAAAGTTCGTCGGTGACCTTCACCACGCTCACGTTGTCGAAATAGGCCGTGCCGGTCGAATAGCCGCCGTTGGTCGTCCCGCCGTAGCGGAACCCCAGCGCGCAGACGATCTCGGCAGTCCCGTCGTCCTGCGAAAGGAAGTCGAAATGGAGCGACGTCCAGTTCCTGAGGTTAGTGCCGTAGAGGAATTTCGAGGCGCCCCAGAACTGCTTCTGGGACATGTCGAACAGGATGGCGCCGCGCCCCTCGTCCTGCGGGATGTCCGAATACTTGACCTTGGCGTACATGCGGTACATCTGGTCGGGTTCCAGCCCCGTGAGCTTCTGTTTGATGCCCACGCCGCAACGGCCGTTCTCGGGGAACTGCTGGATCTTGATGCAGCGGCTGTCGTTGACGCCGGCACCCTCGACCACCTCGACCGTCACCTTGCCGCCGTTGTGGAAATCGACGCGCGTCCAGCCTTCGAGCCCCTTTTCGAAGCCGCTGTTGACGACCTCGACGGCATTGGGATCCACGACGGGCGGCACGGGAGGTTCGGGCCCGGGCTCGCCGTCACCGTCGCCGCCGCATGACCAAAGCGCCGCGGCCGACAGGACTACGCACAAAAAGAATCGCATTTTTTTCATAACCGGTATATTTAAAATTCAATCATTTCAGGGTTTTCAGCGCGGCGATCTGTGCCGGCAAGGTTACAGGCCGGAGCAGCCCCCTGCCAGCAGGGCAGCGGTTGCCGATGGCCGGAGGATACCCTGTGTACCCCCGGCCATCGGCCCTACCAGACCGTCAAAGGTCTGCACGGTTGGACAGTACCACTTCGATACCGAATCCGCCCGTCGCGCCGTACGCACCGTCCATAACCCGGAGGTTGAAATAAATATCCCCCGTGTCAGTGTCCAGATAACTGCCGGAATCGACAATCTGGTCATAGCCGTCAGCTCTTTCGTTGGGACGATCCGAGAAATCGACGAGTACCCGCCGATTGGGATGTCCTGCGACCGTTTCGTCCGAAATATTGAAGTAAATCAGGCCGCCTGTCCACGTCTGGTTGTAATTGATGATGTACTTCTGCTTCTTCGCATTCCGCGACTCAGCATAGCCGTCCTGTCCTGCGATGAAAATAGCCGGTTTCAGAACGCGGTTGCTTTTTTCTTCGCCCCATACTTCCTTGTCGTAGGTGCCCTTGAGCGTCTTGTTCACCTCGATGTAGAATGTCGACGGGCCCGTTACGATCGTGCCGTCCACCAGTTCGCTGCTCTTGAAGGTCAGCGGAACCATGTATTTATCGGCGCCGTCGTAATCCAATTCCGACAGATCGAGCTCGAACGAGAGTTCGCCGTATTGGCTGCCGGCCTGAATTTCAGTCGGGGTAACGACCACCTTGGCGGCATCCAGCGTCTTGAATGCAGTCCCGTGCTCCGTGTTGTAGGTTTCGACCTTCTCCGGTTCGAATACGAAGTCGACAGGCTGGCCGACAGTCATCGGGGAGTTCATCTGTACCCTGATTTTTCCCTTGCCCGACGTTTTTGCGAGGTCAGCGACGTTCGTTACCCATATTTTGAGTTCGGACATCTGAATCAAGACATAAACCGGCTCCCGCTGGACGACCGAATAGTCGTCGGAATGCATTTCGAGCGGCAGCAGGTAGGTGCCCTCACCGCCGATTGCAGCGCAATCGAATTCGATGCGGCTCTCGATTTCCAGCGTTTCCGTATCGAAATCCGATTCCTTGATTTTATAATACTGCTCGGGCAACAGCTGGTAAGAGGTGCCGTGCTCCTCGTTATAGGCATCGACTTTCGATGCATTGACCCGATAGCCGATTTTCGCCACCTCCAGCGTGTTGAAATTGGCCGTGGCGTTCAGCGTAATTTCCTGCGGCAGCGGAATGGTCGGAATGAACTCCAGCTGCGGCATCTGTTCGGGCATCTCCACCTGCACAATCGGCTCGACGATGCTCAAACGCAACAGCGCCTGCATCATCGAACCGCCGTCCTCGACGGGCGTGGAGGCATTGGAAATACGGATGGGGAGCAGCATGTTGTTAGCCGCAGCCATGCCTTTGGCCGCAATCAGGGCTTTGGGATGTATCCGCACGGAAATATCGACGGACTTGACCGTACTTGCAAGTTGCGCATTCTTCGGAATGTCGTAGAACTGTGCTTCCAGCAGTTTATAGTCGGTGTTGTACAATTCGTTGTATTCGGCGAGCAGCGTTTCGTCCACCACGATATCCAATTCCAGTTCTTTCGACAGACCGGCAGTTCTCGAAACATTGATGACGGTTTCGTAGTCGTCATAGATGGATATGGTATTGACCGTGTACAGCCCGTTCTGTTCGAAAACCGGGTCGGGCAGAATATTTATGTCCGAATACTCCACGTCGCAGCCGGTGAAAGGCAGCGCCAGGGCCGCGAGCGCCAGTATCTTAAAAAACTGTTTCATAGCGAATTTTCCATTTTTAAGTTTAACATGTGTCCGGCTGCGGCCATCAATAGTAGGGCGCCTGCACCAGCTGCGTGTTGAGCATGACCTCCGACGACTTGATGGGCAGGAAGTAGTGCTGGATGTCGAAGCGCTTGTTGGCCACCTTGGTCAGGGTGAAGAACGCCGGGTCGGTGGCACCCGTACCGCGCGACATGTCCAGCCCGTATTCGTCGTGGTTGAACTCGCCGTCGGGGCCATGGGCCGTGAACCAGCGGCGCACGTCGAAATAGCGGTTGCACTCCCACGCCAGCTCGATCTTGCGCTCGTGGCGGATCATCTCGCGCATCTCGTCCTGCGAATAGCTGCCCTCGTAGGCCGGGATGCCGGCACGGGTGCGGATTTCGTTGAGGTAATAGAGCGCTTCGTCCTGCCGGGAGGTGCCGTAGTACTCGTTCAGAGCCTCGGCGTAATTGAGGTAGACCTCACCCAGGCGGATGATGGGGAAAGGCACGTTGAGCATACGCGTCGCCTCGCTGGTCTGCTTGTTGCTGCGGTAATCCAGCGGGAGGTTCTTGCGCACGGAGAATCCCGAGGTGTTCTTGTCGCCCGGGGTGCTGCCGTTGCCGCTCAGCCCCGAGTACCAGAAATCGACCACGCCGTAGCCGTCGGCATCCTGATAGCTGTCGGTCTTGTTCTCGTAGGCGTACGACAGGCGCTGGTTGGGGAAGTGAACCGAGGCATAGAACCGCGGCTCGCGGTCGACGAACATCCAGAACGTATTGGCGATGGTGCCGTTGCCGGCTTCGGCCGAGAACTTCTTGGAGGCGAACCACTCTTCGAGCGGGCGGCTCGGGCTGCCGTCGGCCATGAAGAAATCGTTGATCATGTCGATGGCCAGCGAATAGCGGCCGTTCCAGCCGTACCAGCGCGCCGGCAGGGCGCACATGCCGTACCACTGCACCGAGTTGGGGTGCCCCCAGATGATCTCGGTATTCTTGCCGGCGCCCCAGGTGGTCGTCACGGCGCGGAGGTTATCCACGATCTCATCGAACGTAGCGCCTGCGGCCGGTTTGAGCAACTGGTATTCGGTCATGTCGATGACCGTCTTGGCGGCATCGGCGGCATCCTTCCACAGCTCCTTGTCATAGGTCTGGGGCATGAGCACCGTGCCGTCGTGATTCGTCCAGTTCTTGTAGGCCGAATTGCCGTTGAAGAGCGGGCTGGCGACCATCAGCAGCATGCGCGACTGGATGGCCCGGGCGGCACCGATGGTGGGGAGCCCCAGCGTGAATTTCTCGTCGCGGGCGGCGGGCATGCCGTTTTCACAGGCCCAGTCGATCTCGCCATTGATCCAGCGGACGCATTCGCCGAGCGTGTTGCGCGCCTGCGAAGCCCCGATCTGGTCGGCCGAACGGCTGGTCTCCACGATGGGGATCGGGCCGTAGAGGCGCAGCAGCAGGTAGTGGTAATAGGCACGCATGAAGCGGGCTTCGGCACGCATCGTGCGGCGGTCGATCTCGCCCAGTTCGGCGCACTTGTCCACGTTTTCGAGGAACAGGTTGCAGTGGCGGATGGCCTGGTAGTAACGCACGAAGAAATAGAGGTTGTAGCCCGTATAGCCGTAGTAGTTGTCGGGGCTCATCTTCCCCTCGGCGATATTGCGCACGTGCGATTCGAGAATGTAGGCCGATTCGTCGGTGCACCAGAAATAGGGAATCTGGCCGCTGTAATGCATCTCCTGCACCATGAAATCGTCGCTGTAAATGCGGTTGTACCACTTGGTGGTCTCGATCTTGGACGAGAAGATCTTGTCCATCGAGTTCAGGTCTTCGGGATCCTGATCCAGATAGTTGGCGCAGCCGGTAAACAAAAGGAGCGACGCGAGCATTAAATATACGATATTCTTTTTCATTCTTTAGGCTGTATTAGAAGGTTAAATTCACACCGACGAAAACCTGGCGCTGCATGGGATAAGCATCGGCACCCGTCTCGGGATCCCAGTAGTCGGAGATAAATTTGCTGACCGTAAACAGGTTCACACCCGTGGCATAGATGCGCAGCGAGCTGCACCGGAGCTTGCTGGCCCAGGCCGAGGGCAGCGTATAGCCGATCTCGACATTCTTCAGGCGCAGGTAGCCGCTGTCGCGCTGCCACCAGGTCGAAGTCTTGTAGTTGTTGGCATCGGCGCCGTAGGAGAGACGGGGCGAGAAGGCGTGCGGATCGGGGTTGTCCACCGTCCAGCGATCCTTGAACATGGTCATCACGTTACCCATGAACTTCGGGCCGCGGTCTGCCTGGAACGGGTAGAAATACCAGCCGCCGCTCAGGTAGGAGGAACGGTTGGTTCCGCCCTGGAAGAGGAACGAGAAGTCGAAGCCCTTGTAGTTGAGCGACGCACCGAAACCGTAGACGATCTCCGGCATCGCGGGGTTGCCGATCCACGTCATGTCGGCCTCGGTGATCTTGCCGTCGTCGTTGAGGTCTTCGTAGCGGATGTCGCCGGCACGCAGCTGCTGCTTGTCCAGGCCGAACTGCGTATAGTAGTCGGGCATGTTGTCCAGCTCCTCCTGCGAGAAGAGGTGCATGGCACGGTAGCCCATGGTCAGTCCGTAACGCACGCCGCGCTGATCCTGCCACGGATAGGCATAGTACTTGCCGTCGTCGATCACCTTGTTGCGGGCAAAGGTGAAGTTTCCGCGGACGGAGACGGTGAGGTCTTTGCTGAAACGCTTGACGTATTCGGCCGAAACTTCGAAGCCGCGGTTCTCCATCAGACCCATGTTGGCGTAGTTGGTATAATCCTTGGGAAGCCCCGAAATCTCCGAGAACTGGGGTGCGAGGAAGATGTTTTCACGCCGCTCGTAGAAGAAGTCGGCATTGATTTTCAACTCGTTGAAAAACCCGGTTTCGATACCGAGGTTGTATTTGGTCGACACCTCCCACGTCACGTCCTGATTGGCCATGCGACCTTCGCCGATACCGCCGGCTCCCTGGTCGAAGTTGACGCCGAGGTTGCCGTAACCGTTGGCGCCGCTGTTGATCGTAGCCAGGTAGATGAAACGCGTACTGGGGATCTGGTCGTTGCCGACCTGCCCGACCGACGCACGGATCTTGAACCACGTCAGCACCTCGCTGTTGCGCAGGAAGCTCTCCTCGGAGGCCACCCAGCCGATAGCCACGGCGGGGAATACGCCCATGCGCTTGCCCTTGGCGAAGTTCTCCGAACCGTTGAAACCGATGTTGGCCTCGATCAGGTAACGCTTGTCGTAGGCATAGGTAAGACGGCCGGCAAGGCCGAGCGAACGGTTGGGCAGCGACTTGAGGTAATCGCTCGTAGCCTCCTGCAACCGGTAATCCTTGGCGAAGCCGAGCAGCAGGCCGCCGACCTCGTGCTTTTCGCCGAACGTCCGGCTGTAATTGATCGCCGCCTCGACGTACTGCGTACGGGAACCGTTGCCGGACTGTTTGTAATTCAGGTACTCCTGTTTCTGGTCGGCCTGCCACTCGGTGCGGATCAGTTCGCCGTCCTGGTCGCGGCCCGTGGCCTCGAAGAAGTTGATGTTGCGCGCACGCTCCTCCACCGAATAATTCACGGCGTCGTAGGCGTAGCTCACCTTGGCCGAAAGGCCCGGGGTGATGAACGAGAAATCCTGGTTGATCGTCAGGTTGGCGCGAAGCGTATTGCCGGTGGTCTTCTTCCAACCGCGCTGCGTGAGCATGTTATAGGGGTTGTTCAGGCCGTCGCGGCCGGCCAGTTCGCCGTCCTTGAAGCGGACGGGGAAAGCGTTCGGCGCCGCGTTGATGATGTCGCGGTAGATGGCAGCCGATCCCTCGACGGGCTCCATGTTCTCGGTCACGTTGCCCTGCACGCCGAGGTTCACCACCGTGGTCTTGGTGATGTCCATGTCGACGTTCGAGCGGAAGTTATAGCGTTTGTAGTTGACATTCTCGCCGTAACGGCCGATCTTGTCGCTCACCCACGAATATTTGCCGGGTTTGACGGCATACTGCCCCTCCTGGTTGTAGAAGGAGAGGGCCGTGAAGTAGCGGGCGAACTTGCCGCCGCCCGAGATGTTGGCGCTCACCTTCTCCGAAAGAGACACCTTTTTCATAAGGAGCTTCTGCCAGTCGACATCGGGATAGACCTCGGGGTCGGTCTGCATGCGCATGGCCTTGATCTCGTCGGCGCCGTATTTCAGTGCCGCCGAGGCATTCACGGCATCCACCGCCTCGTTGAACATTTCGGAGCGGGTAGCGGCGTCGACGAACGACAGGCGTTTGCTGGCGAACGAGAAACCCTGCTCGTAACGCAGGTCGATCCGGGCCGGGCCGTCGAAACCGCGGCGCGTGTTGACAAGGATAACGCCGTTGGCACCGCGTACGCCGTATACGGCCGTGGCGCTGGCGTCTTTCAGGACGCTGAACGACTCGATCTCCAGCGGGTCGACGTCGTTGAGAGGACGCTCGATACCGTCGACCAGGATCAGCGGATCGGGACTGCCCGTAAAGGTGGCGATACCGCGGATCCAGAACTGGGCGTCGTCCTTGCCGGGCTCGCCCGAGGTTTGCAACGCGACCACACCCGCTAGGTTACCGGCCAGCGTCTGGCTCAGCGACCGTACAGGGACGCGCAGCTCCTCGGGCCGGATCGTGGAGATGGCCCCCACGACCGATTCGCGTTTCTGGGTACCGTAGCCCACGGAGACGATTTCGACGCTCTCCATGCCGATGGCCTCGGGCTTGAGCGTGATCGTCACCGACCCGGCACCCTTCGACGCCACCTGTTGCGCCTCGTAGCCGACATACGATACCACGAGCGTGACGTTGCGGCCCGTATTCTTCAGGTTGAAGGTGCCGTCGACATTGGTCGCCGTGGCGATCGTGGTGCCTTTGACCATGACCGTCGCACCGATGACCGGCGCACCGGTCTCATCGAGCACACGTCCGGAGATGCCGGTGGCCTGCGCCCACAGCAACGACGCAGAGAACACGGCTGTCACAAGTAATAGTGCTTTCCGGGAAAAACGGTTAGTAGAAAAACTCATACACACTAATTTTAAGGTTAAAAAATAGGTTCGGTGGGTATCCCGGGGGAGGCCCCGCAGAAGGGCTGTCCCGCTGAAAACGAATTTAGGACGGGGCATCGGGATAAAAGTCCGCAGGGCACAACCAGGGGTCTGGAGTTACGATTTTTGCCTATTATGTACGATTTTATCCCGGATTTTTTTGCCGGATTCGCACGGGGCATGGTAAAAAAGGCTGCGGAAGGCATCCCGCCCGGGCGGAAGGAGGGATAAAAAAGCCGTACGGCGGAAATTCCGCCGCGCAGATATCCCCCGACAGTAGCGTATCACGGCATTTTATCCTATATTTGCCGTATGGACGAAAAATTAGTGTTCCGGCGCGCCCGCCCCGCCGACGCGGCGCGCATCATGGAAATCATCCGGCAGGCGCAGGCGCAGATGCGGGCACTGGGAAGCCTGCAATGGCAGGACGGCTATCCGGCAGCGGCCGATATCGGACACGACATCGCTTGCGGCTACGGATGGGTCTTCGAGAAACCGGAGGCGGAAAAGAGCCCCGAAGCGCGGGGAAGCGACGGCACGGGAGCTGCGGGTTTCCGTCCGGAAACGGCTGCCGCGCGGAAAATAACGGACACGGGGGAGGCCGGCGCAACGGGATCCGGCGCCGACGAAACGGCAGCGACGACGGAAGAGGCGGAAGAAACACGCAAAGCGCGGGAGATGCGGGAGATGCGGGAGACGCAGGCAGCAAAAGCGGCCGCAGCCCAAGCCCAGGGTAACGTCGTCGCCTACGGCGCGGTGGTATTCGACGGGGAACCGGCCTACGAGGCCATCGAAGGGGCCTGGCTCACCGACGGGGACTATGTCGTACTGCACCGCATGGCGGTGGCCGACGGCGAGAAAGGCCGCGGGGTGGCGACGGAGTTCATGCGGCGCGTCGAAGCGATGGCGTGCGGGCGCGGCACGGGCAGTATGCGCGTCGACACCAATTTCGACAACCGTTACATGCTGCGTATGCTCGGGCGGCTGGGGTTCGTCTATTGCGGGAAGGTACGCTACCGGAGCGGCGAACGGCTGGCATTCGAGAAAACCCTCGGGACATGAGGGTATAAAACGAGGGAACCGGCCGCATGGCCGGTTCCCTCTTCAGGATGAGTGCGTCACTATGTCCTGAAACAACTCCCCGGGTGAAATATCATAATAATCACAAAGGTCAGCCAAGGTCGACAGCGTGATATCGGAACATCCGGCTTCGATCCGGCCGACATTCAGCCCGGTATCGAAACGCACGACTTCCTGAGTCAGGTCACGCCTTCGTCTGGCCTTCGCCAGCCTGTCAGCAACCTGCCCGACAAAAAAGTCATTTCGTCGCTGCCTTTTCATAGTGCAAATTACCGCATTTATACCCTGATTTATAACTACAAATAAGTAGTTGGCAGGATGATACCGCTTCCGCTGAAGTCCTGGGACGGATAATCCGCCGATTTCAGCCCGAATGCACTATAATCGCATCGTTCCGGAATATCCTGCAAACGATGACCCGGCCTTCACCCGGTTATAATGGATCATAAAAACAGGCCGTGCGAGATAACGCAGCAACCTGCCGTACCTTTCGGAATCCCCACTTCATATACAAATATACACAATAAGCGACTATTTGCTCCCTGTGAAGGGGATTCAAAATCCGGTTATTCGGCACAATACACAAAAAAAAGCGGGCTGCACCTTGCAGTCCGCCTTGCCGGCACGGCAATCCCGCCCGGGAAAGGAGGTTATTCCTCCTCCTGGTAATAGACCTTGTAGAACTTGCCCTTTTCGTCCTCGCCCTGCTCCAGCAGGTTGCGGTTGCCGTGGACATAGATATGGAAATTACGGTCGAGCTTGATGACGCTCTTATAGGCGCGCGCCTGTTTTCGGACGGCGGAATCGGAAATGGCGAACTCATCCTCGATACGGATCTCGCGCTCCTGCTCGTACTCCTGTTTGTAGCGTGTGAAGCTCTCCATGACCTCGGGCTGGCGGATCACCTTTTCGGAAAAGTCGTCGAGCGAAAAACTGTCCTGCTCCCTGAAGTATTTCATCGTCTCGTTGAGCATCTCGGCCTGGTCGGCCTTCGACACGTCGAACTCCGCGGGAAGGTGCCTGGTCACGTATTTCTTGCACATGGCCAGGATGTTGTGCGTGTTGTGATAGTTGTCCTGCCGCGGGCGGACATGCAGGAAATCGTCGATCCAGTAACGCGCTTCCGCCCGGTTGGTGTTGTCCACGACGCAGACGGCGAAGCCTTCTTCGCGCTCGGTATCGAACACGAGGCACCCCTTGTCCAGTTTGTTGACGTCGATCCCCTGGCAGGAGAAGATATGCAGCTGCCCGTCCTGTTCCCCGACATCGAGGAACGTATCGCGGGTCTCGGACTTGAAAAGCCCGACGGCATCGACCGCCTCGCCCCCGAAGCGGCAGCCGGTGAAATAGGCGACGTAAAATTCGCCGCCCTTGATCTGCGGGTGGGTACCCGCCTCGTAAAGGTGCCGGGCAAGGTTCACGGAGTTGTCGTAGAACGTCTCCCGGTCGTCGAACACCTTGCAGACGAAATTATAGACTTCGTTGCAGGCCAGGTCGGTTTCGTGGTGGAGGTTGTAGTATTCCTCGGATTTGAAACCTCCGGCGAAATAGGCGGTCAGGATCTGCATCAGGCCCGTGTCGCCGACCTGCCCGGACAATGCGGGGGAGACGAGCAGGGGCTCGTCCTTGGCCTTATTCCCGACGATATGCACGGCCAGCGCCGCGATCCGGGTATCTTCCGTATATATCATGGTTGTGAGCGGTTATTCGTAAAACGCAGGGCAAAGGTGGCAAAATTTTCAGCCCCGGCCAAGGAATACGGCCGTTATTTCCCGTGGCAGGCAGCTTGCACTCCCGATAATTTGCCTATTTTTGCAGGACGACAAATACCTGAAACCATGGAAAACAGAATCACTTCGCTGTTCGGCATACGCTACCCCATCGTCGCGGGTGGCATGATCTGGTGCAGCGGCTGGCGGCTGGCCGCAGCCGTGAGCGAAGCAGGCGGACTGGGGCTGATCGGCTCCGGCTCGATGACCCCCGACCTGCTGCGCGAGCATATCCGCAAATGCCGCGCGGCGACCGAAAAACCGTTCGGCGTGAACGTCCCGCTGATGTACCGCTACGCAGAAGAGCTCATGGGCGTCATCATGGAGGAACGCGTGCCCGCGGTATTTACTTCGGCAGGCAGCCCGAAAACCTGGACGGCCCGCCTGCACGAAGCGGGATGCAAGGTGGCGCACGTGATTTCGAGCACGAAGTTCGCCCTGAAAAGCCAGCAGGCAGGGGTCGATGCCGTGGTAGCCGAGGGCTTCGAGGCCGGCGGCCACAACGGACGCGAGGAGACGACGACGATGGTGCTCATACCCCAGGTGCGGCAGGCCGTGGCGATACCGCTGATCGCCGCGGGCGGCATCGCCACCGGGCGCGGTATGCTGGCGGCTTTCGCACTGGGCGCCGAGGGCATCCAGATGGGAACGCGGTTCGCGCTTTCGGAAGAGAGTTCGGCCAGCGACGCATTCAAGAAACTCTGCATCGGGCTGCAGGAGGGCGACACGATGCTCGCGCTGAAGAAGCTCAGTCCGACACGCCTGATCCGCAACGGCTTCTACCGTGCGGTCGAGGAGGCGGAGAACAGGGGTGCGACGGCCGAAGAGTTACAGCAACTGCTGGGACGCGGACGCTCGAAACGGGGCATCTTCGAAGGCGACCTGACGGAGGGCGAGCTGGAAATCGGGCAGGCAGCCTCGCTGATCCGCGAGCTGCCGACGGCGGGACGGATTGTCCGCGAAACCGTTGCGGAATACGAGGCCGGACTGCAGGAACTTGTAAGGCAAGCCGGGCAGGGAGCAGCCCTTGCGACCGATGAGCAAAGGTACGCCCGGTAATCCGGTGGGTTCCCGCCGGGCCGGTTCCAGAACCGGCATCCAGACTCCGGATGCCCCGCAAGTGAGGTCGAATGAAAATGGTTTATTATCGATCCAGACCTCCGGAATCGGAGCAGCCAAGGATGGAAATGGCAAGCCCCCGGCAATATTTTCAATCAGCCCCTGTCCGACAGGACTCGGCAGGCAGGAGTACAGGACATCTGTATGTGCCCAGGATCAGCCTGGAACTGCAATAATGCGCAAAAATTCGGAGAATATTTTGCACGTTTGGAAATTTTGTTTACCTTTGCACCACGATAATACGGGAAAGAAGTGCTTCCGACCGCAATTATCGGGATGGTGCCATAGCTCAGTTGGTAGAGCAAAGGACTGAAAATCCTTGTGTCCCCGGTTCGATTCCTGGTGGTACCACGAAGAGAAACAACCACTTACAGCGATGTAGGTGGTTTTATTTTTGTCCTTTCCGTAGCGGTTTTATGGGTGTTTGGACAGGTTGTGTAAACCGCTGTGTAAACCATAAGTGCCACGATCGAGGTCGTATGCAATAAGTCCAAAGTACTGGCATAGAATGAATCGCCGCTAATGTTACGAATCACGAAAGACCGTAAACTGAAATATTCCAGTATCGGTGTTTCGGTCAATCCTGCATTGTGGGATTTCGAGAAGAACAAGCCACGTCGTAATTGTCCTAATCGGTTGCAAATCGAACGTCTTATTGCTGGCAAGTCGAAGCCGCCTAACGGGCAAAGATGATCGAATTGCAGGTCGAGAGAAAAGGGGTTACCGCAACGTCGTTACATGAAAGAGTTGCAGATAAGACTACTAAACGCACGGTCGGCAAGGCGTTCCAATCTCAAATCGAGAATTTGAAACAAGCGGGGAGAGGCTATCCAGACTCGCACTGAACGGTACGGACATAAAAAAACCCGGAAGCGTCACGACTTCCGGGCCCAGAAATGAGTATTAACCACTAAAGCGGCTTCTGGTGAACCGCATGATGCAGAATTCTGCCTGCCTATTGTACAGGGTTCTTCAATTCGAACTTTTCGTAGAATGTACCGAACGAACCGGCACTTACGATATAACGGCAGTTGAAATAGTAAGTTTTGGTAGCCGCATCGTAATAGCTCGAGGCATCGGCATTCGACGAGGTGATGTAGACGGCGCCGTAATTGCTGTCGTCGGCGCCGATGTACTGCTCGGGGACGGTAATGTTACCCTCTTCGTCGCAAATGAAATTAAGTTCGATGCCTCCGCCCCAGTTCGGGATTTTATACATCGTAGTGCCTTCTTTCTGGTAAAGTTCGAGCCCGGGATCGACACCCGAGAACACGCTGTTGTAGGTATAATCGCCCGTACCCAGCAAATTCCACTTCACGACCTCCACATTGATGCCGAACAACGGACTGCCTTCTACCACTTTGTAGGGATCGGCATACTGCTCGTCCTCGATGGCCAGGCGCAGCGAAAATTCTCCGGATGCAGCTTCGTTGAGCGTGATCGACAACGTCGCGGTATCCTCGCCTGCGGCGAATTCTACGGAGGAAGGAACTACGAACAGGTCGCCCGTCTGAAATGCCGTGACGGGAACCGAAGCCGCCTGGGCGGTCTGCAAACGCATCACCGTGAGGTCGATCGTCGTGCCGGTCAGATCCTCGGGAGCTATTTCGTATTCGGACTCATTGAGTTCGGAGAAATACACCTGCATGCAATCCTCGGGAACAGAGGGCGCAGGCTTATAATCATCATCGTCCGAGCAGGCTGCAAAACCCAGCGAGAGTATCGCCACAGCCAGCATGTAGGCTAAATTACAGTAATATTTCATGTTGTTCTCTTTTTTCGGTTAGACACTGCAGTTATTCGATGACGTTTTCGACCGTATCCGACGGATCGGGGTTGTTCATACCGATCAGTGCGGGGTTGCTCGACCACTCGGTACGCGGGATCTGGCAGTTCCACCACGGAGCCCGTCCGTCGACCACGAAGCGGTAGCTATCCTCCTTACAGTTGGAGTTGGCCAGGTCGATACCCAGCGCCAGGCGCTTCTTGTACCAGAACGGAATGCCTTCGCCCCAGAACTCGATGCGGGCCTGCAGACCGATCTCGTTCTGGAAGGCTTTGAAATCGGCCGACTGGCAGTTGTAGGACGCATAGCGGTAGGTCTGCATGAAACTGTTGAGCAATGCGATACCGTTCGAGAGGTTCGAAGCCGCGGTAGCCTCGGCCTCGATCAGGTACATCTCCTCGACGCGCATGAGCGGGTGATCGACGGCATTACCCACCGTATAGGTCGTATAATTGCCCTGTCCGGGACGGAACTTGATGGCAACGAGCGAGCCGGGCAATTTGGTCGACGCCGCGGAGTTGGGGTCGAAGAACTCCTTGTAGTCCGGACGGCAACTCTTGTACTCGTAGTAGTCGAACAGCCCGGGATCGAGCCACGAGTGCTTGCGGAAGTCGTCGTCGCTGATCAGCGCATAGAGCTTCGAGTTGATAGCGCGCCCCACGCCCTTGCCGCCATAGTTCGTCCACTGTTCCTCGCCCGACATGTGAGCCATGAAGGAATAGAGGTTGTGAACCTGTTCGGAGGTCTGGGAGGTACACCACATCCAGGCTGAGTTGGAGGTTGCGCTGTTGAAGCCGGTCGTGGGGTCTTCCCACTGCTCCTGCGTCAACGGCGTATAATTGCTCTGGTCGATGGCTTTGCGGGCATATTCGGCAGCCTTTGCGAAAGCGCCGTCTACACCTGCGGAGCCGCGCTCGAGCCATGCACGGGCGCTGATACCGTATACGACGCTCAGGTCGGGCATGGTCTTCACCGTACGGGTGTAGTCGGCCAACATGCGCTCGGCACGCTCCAGGTCGGGGAAAATCACCTGGTCGTAAACCTCGTCAACCGTAGCGCGGGGATTACTTTTCGACTGTTCCTCGGTCGTATTCTCAGTGACGATGCAGCACGCCAGCCCCTTGATGTTCTCGGGGATCGTATAGTTCTTGACCTGTGAGCCCGTGCACTCCTTGGCCTCGAACAGACGTACCAGATCCAGGTAGAATTGCGCCCGGAAAGCGAGCGCGATGCCCAGATAGGCTTTCTGCTCGTCGTTCATGTCCTCCTCGGCGACAGCCGAGAGGGTGGAGATCACGTCGTTGCAGCTCTTGATCCAGCTATAATAGTTGTACCAGAACTGGTAGCCCGTCACATAGTCCTCGCTGAGGGCCACGTTGGTCATCCAGTTGGCGAACCAGTCGTAGCCCGAATTTCCGGCCACGACCATGTCGCCCGTCATGCTGGTCAGCGATACGTTGATCGCGGGGTAACCGAAATCCCAGGCCTGCGCGTAATTTTGACCGTAAAGAACCAACTGTGTGGGAATTGCGTTCACCATGGCCTGGAGCGCCGTAGTCGATTGGGCCACCTGGCCGGCCGTCGCACCGTTCGTGGGAAAAGTTTCCTTGATACAGCTGCTGAACGACAGCGAAGCCGCCGCCAGCGCCGAAACGGTTATATTTTTCAAATATCTTTTCATAAAATCTGATTTGTATGTACCCGTCAAAACTTAGAACTGAATGTTTATACCGCCCGAAATCGTACGGATAGGAGCATAGTTGGTGTAACCCGTGGTACCCGTGAAGCTGTAACGCGGATCGAATCCCTCGCGCTTCGACCAATAGTAGACGTTGTCGCAGGCCAGATAGACGCGGAGCCGCTCGACACCGAATTTACGGGTGAAGGAAACCGGAAGCGTATAACCTACCTGGATATTCGAAATGTTGAGATAAGAGGCATCCAACAGGAACCGGTCGGACAAGCTGGTGCTGGTGTCGTCGCCGTACTGGAAACGGGGAACCGACGCCGACGGATTTTCCGGGGTCCACGACTTGGCGATATCCTTATGGATGTTGGTGCCACCCATCGAACCGTAAGGCGATGCCATGGCCGCAGCGTAACCCGAGTCGTAGCTCTTGCCGCCTATCTGGTAGGCGAACGCAGCCGAAATGTCGACGCCATAGAACTCGAACGCCGTGGTGAAGCCGCCGTAGAGGTCGGGCAGGGACGATTCGCCCAGGTAGTTCGTAGCTTCGGAATAGGTCGTCGTGGTCGTGCGGCCCGTCACGTTGCCTTCGGCGTCCTTGACGTCCTTATACCACATCGAAAGACCCGTTTCCTGATCCACACCCGCATATTTGGGGATATACCACGTATAGTAAGACAAGCCTTCGCCCACGAATTTGTTGCCGTCGATATAGCCGTCATACCCTTCGACGGTCGCATTCTTACGCTCGGAAGCCAGCTTGGTCACCTTGTTTTTGTAGTGGGACATGTTCAGCGTGAGGTTCCACCGGAAATTCTTCGTCTGGATCGGGGTTCCGTGCAGGTCGATTTCGAAACCGCTGTTCCGCATGTCGCCGACATTGGCGTAGTAGCCCGAATAGCCCATCGAAGGAGCCACCGAGAACCAGAACAGCATGTCCGAAGTCTTGCGGTTAAAATACTCGACGGTACCGCCCAGGCGGCCGCGGAAGAGTTCGAAGTCCACACCGGCGTTGATATTGGTGTTGGTTTCCCAGGTAATCAGTTCGTTACCTTTCTGCGAGAATACGATGGACATGTCCTCGCCCGACGGTTCGATCGAATAGTAGTCCACATAGAGGTAGTTCGAGATATTGTCGTTACCCTGCGAACCGACCGAAGCCTTGAGTTTGAGCATATCCACCCAATCGGCTCTGAACCACGATTCGCGGTTGATCAGCCACGCGGCGCTCGCCGACCAGAAATTACCCCAGCGGTGGTCGGGGTGGAAACGCGACGATGCGTCGCGGCGGTACGATCCGTTCAGGACGATGCGGTTGTCGTATTCGTACTCGACACGGCCGAAATAACCTTCGTTGTTGTATTCCGTCGTATAGGAGGCGGCATTTTGCGTATCCACGACTGCACCGTTGAGCTCGTTGTTGTCGATCGAGAACATGTTCTGCTTGGCGCCGCTGAGCGTATAGCTCTTCAGATTGTAGAATTCATGGCCAATCATCGCGCTGAAGCGGTGCTGCGTGCCGAACGTGTGATTGTAGTTGAGCATCTGCTGCGCATTGACCTCGTAGGTACGCTGGTGCCCGACGACGACGCGGCCGGTACCGGCGAATTGGCCGTAGAAGGGATTCGTCACCGTATTGGAACGGGCTTCGTCGAGGTTCGTACCTATATTGACCGTCGCAGTCAGGTCGCGGTGCAGCTTGATGTCGGCGAAAGCCGTACCCGAGAAAGCGTTGCCGTTGGTGAGGGCGCTGTTCAGGCGGATGGCCTGCAAGGCATTGGAGTTGGGCAGGAACGGACGGTTCAGTCCGGCATTCATGCCGTCGCCGTAGTCGTACATTTTATACCCGTTGTCGTCCCTCATGATATTGCCGTTGCCGTCGCGCACGTAGACGGGGTAGATCGGGGCGATCTGGTTCGCAATGGCGAACACGTTGGTCGTACCTCCGGAGCCCGACTCGTCCTGCAGCGCCTTGCTCTCGTAGTGCGAATAGCTGGCGTTGGCCCCGACTTTCAGCCATTTCTTGGCCTGGTAGTCGGCGCGCAAACGGGCTGAGTAACGCGTAAAACTGGAATTGGCTACGATACCCTCGTTGTCGAGGTAACCCAGCGACGCATAGAAATTGGCGCGGTCGCTCGCGGCCGAAATATTTACATTGTATTCCTGACGCAGCGAGGTGCGGTAGGCCTCGTCCTCCCAGTCGTCGGGCCTCAGCCAGTAGTCCTGGCCGTTGTAAATGACTTTGCGGCCCAGCGTGGCGTTGGGGTTGATCTTGCCGTTCGTACCGATGAAATATTCGCCGTCGGGAACCGTATAAACCTGGTAGCCCAGACCGCCGGCGTTGCTGCTGGTGAGCAGGTTGTTGGCACGCATATGTGCCTGGTCGGCCGTACCGCTGGCCAGATAGTAGTTATACAGCGACTTGTAGTAGGTTTCGTAGTAATCCCCGGGATTATCTATATAATCGTAGAGCCGCGTGGCGCGGGAATTGACACCCCATTTGGCATCGAAGCTCACGACCGCCTCCCGGCCCTTGGCCCGTTTGGTGGTGATCATGATGACACCGTTGGCACCGCGCGCACCGTAGAGGGCGGTGGACGCCGCGTCCTTCAGGACGGTCAGCGTTTCGATATCCGACGTGTTGAGCATGTTCAGATCTCCCGAGTAAGGCACGCCGTCAATCACATAGAGCGGAGTCACGCCGGCAGAAATCGACGAGAGTCCGCGGATGAGAACCGTAGGTGTCGAGGTGGGATTACCCGACGAACTGGCTACCTGCACACCGGCTGCGGCACCGGCCAAAGCCTGTGCGACGTTCGAAACCTGGCGCTTGGCAATATCTTCGGCTTTCACGACGGTGGCCGAGCCCGTAAAAGCCTCTTTGGTCGTCGTACCGAACGCCACGACGATCACGTCGTCGATCGCCTGTGCGTTTTCTTTCAGCGTCACTGCGACATTGGTTTGCCCAGCAATCGCGATGGTTTCCGTATCATACCCGATGAACGAAACGACCAGTTTCCCGTTTGCAGGGGCTGCAAGCGAAAAGGTGCCGTTCGTACCTGTCGTGGTACCGATATTCCGGCCCTCGACCATGACTGTGGCTCCAGCCACCGGAGCACCGGCGGCATCGGTAACTGTACCGGAAACCTGCTGGTTCTGAGCCATTGCAACGGCGCAAATCCCCAAAACAGCAATTAACGATAGTACAATTTTTCTTACCATAAGCGTTAATTTTAATTGGTTTTTTAAAATAAAAAGTTCACAAGCAAAGATAAAGGATTGCTAACTCATTTACAAATAAATTATTAAAAAAATTTAACACGGTTACAGCTATCTTTCAAATTAAGGTTGCCGGCTTACGATTTTTCGCACATAACGCCTGTGGTGATTACAATCTGCAATCGCCTTTTCGGGACATTTTTTGATTGTTTTGGGATTTTCCCCTGTGGGAAGGGGATGCAAGGGGTAAAAAAAGTGACTTAGGAGAGCCTTTTCGACGCATTCGGCATATCCGACGGCGTCCAGTCGGGGCACAGCAGGTTGATACGCTTGGAGAGGCGTTCCATCTCACTGCTGATGTGCGAATGGGTAATATTCGCATAGATCTGCGTCGTGCGTATATTCTTATGTCCAAGCAGTTTACTGATGGTTTCGATGGCTACTCCCTGCGAAAGGGTGATTGTCGTGGCAAACGTATGCCGGGCCGCATGGAACGTGATCTTTTTCTGGATACCCGCCTCGGCGACGATCTTGTCGAGGCATTTATTGCACCACCCGTTGCTCGGGAGTTCGAATATCCGTCCGGAACCCGATGCGGGCATATATTTCAAAAGGATATTGTAGGGCACGGTAAACAGCCGTACATTGACCTCAGACCCCGTTTTGCGGCGGGTCGTGTTGATCCACAGCTGTTTGTTTATTTCCTGGATATTCTGCGGCTCCAGGTCGCGGATGTCGACATAGGACAATCCGGTGAAGCAACTAAACAAAAACGTGTCCCTGACAAGTTGTAAGGTGAGGTCTTCGCTCTCGTACTGCATCATACGGGTTATCTCTTCCATGGTCAGGTAGTTGCGTGTTACGAATTCGCTCTGTAATTTGTAATTCGCGAAGAGATCCTTGCCCATATATCCTTTGCTGCGGGCCAGCATGAGGATATGTTTCAGGGCGATCATGTAAATCCAGGTCGTGTTTTTTTTATACCCGGCTTCCTTTGCGATATACGCATGGAAGCCCGTGAGGAACTCCCGGTTGAGCTCCTTGAACATCAGGTCTTTCCGGTCGTATTTGTCCCATATATAGTTTGCCAGATGCTTGCAGACGCACCTATATTTATAATATGTGGTCTTGCTGCGGCTGATGCCGACCATACGGTTGAATTCTTCGTTGTGCTGCCTGAAAAAGGCGAGCACGGTCTCCTGACGGAGGTTGGCTCCGAAGTACATCTCTTTGACCATCAACGGGGTTACGAACGATTGTTCGTAGAATAACTTGTTGTAACACCTTTCGATGTGGTAGTGGATATTCGAAAGCTGTTCGTTGATCCTGCCTGCGGCATTGCTCCGCCCGGCGACACGCCCCATTCCGACATCCCAGTGTTCGGGTGCGACCGAGAGGCGCGTGGAAAACTGCGTCCGCTCCCCGTTGATCGTGATGCGTCCCATGATCGGGGCGTTCCCATTCCGGAGAGGCGCGTTTTTCTTGATGTAAAACAATACATTAAACGTGTTTCTCATTGCTCAAATAACCTTTTGTGTTTAACCTAATAACAATATGCAAACCGCATTAAAGGTAATGATTAAGTAACCCCCGAATAACGTATTATTCGGTCTAAATATCTTATTGTACAGATGTTAGCCTGTGCGAAGCGGTTACTTTGTAGTAACACTGCTACAATCCGACATGGCATTTTCGGAGATTCAAATGCCTTTTAATCAGTCTATTATGTTTGGATTAGCCGATTTTGCGCCAGAAAAGACCTTGTGCGCTGAATATCATGGTGTTGTATAAATTAACGCACAATGATAACTTTTTATTTTAAAATTAATTTAAAATTAACGCTTATGGTAAGAAAAATTGTACTATCGTTAATTGCCGTTTTGGTATGCGGGTTATACGTATCCGCCCAGAACAGGCAGGTTTCCGGTACAGTTACCGATGCCGCCGGTGCTCCGGTGGCTGGAGCCACAGTCATGGTCGAGGGCCAGCATATCGGTACCACGACAGGTACGAACGGCACCTTCTCGCTTGCAGCCCCTGCAAACGGGAAACTGGTCGTTTCGTTCATCGGGTATGACACCGAGACCGTCGCGATCGCCGGGCACACCCATGTTTCGGTGACGCTCAAGGAGAACGCACAGGCGATCGACAATGTAGTCATCACGGCCTTCGGTGAAATCAAGAAGAAGGATTTTACCGGTTCGATCGCATCGGTTTCGGCCGGTGAAATATCAAAGACCACCGTTGCTTCCGCTTCGCGAATGCTGGAAGGTGCCGTTACCGGTGTGCAGTCGTACAGCTCTACGGGACAGCCCGGTGACGACGCTTCGATCATCATCCGCGGTATCGGTTCGATCAACGGAACCCAGACCGCACTGATCGTCGTCGACGGTGTGCCTTATTCGTCGGCGCTTTCGACGATCAACCCGCTCGATATCGAGTCGATCGTCGTGTCGAAGGATGCCGCTGCCAATGCGCTGTACGGTTCGCGTGCCGCAAACGGCGTGGTTTTCGTCACCACGAAGAAGGGAACGCGCAACCAGAAGGCCAACATCATGTTCGAAGCCAAGTGGGGTTGGAACCAGCAGGGTATCAAAGAGCATGAGACCATGCAGAACCCCGGCGACTATTACGAATATGTATACGGCGGGCTTTATAACTACCTTGAGGCGAATAATCCGGGGGCGAGCCATGCTGCGCTTGCCAATGCGGCGAACTCCAACCTCATGCCCGTGCTCGGAAACTACATGGCCTATAAGATTCCCGACGGTACGACGCTGATCGACCCTGCCACGGGCAAACTCAATTCCGACGCGAAACTGCTCTATGCCGACAACTACGACGACTACCTGTTCACCAAGCAGTTCCGTCAGGAATACACGCTGAGCATCAGCGGCGGCAACGACAATATGGACTACTATGTTTCGGGCAGCTTCCTCGAAGACCCCTCGTATGTAATCATGTCGGGATTCAAGCGTTACTCGGGCCGCGCCGCCTTCAATGCACAGGCCACCAAGTGGCTGAAGGTCGGGACGAACCTTTCTTATTCGCGCCGCGACATCGACAGCCCCGGCTATTCGGGCGCCAACACGGGCAACGTGTTCCTGTGGACGATGTGGCAGAACCCCACCGTGCCGTACTACGCCCGCGACCTGGACGGTAACATCCGTTACAATGCCGACGGCACGAAGATGTACGAGCAGGGCAACGGCACGACCCTTTCGCCCTACGGCCCGACGCAGGATCAGTTCAATGCGTTCAACAACTTCGCGCACCCCATGCAGTCGATGAGCCGCGATATCAACAACTCGGTGCGCGACAACCTCTACGCCAATTTCTACGGCGAGGTCGTATTCCTGAAGGATTTCAAGTTCACGGCCAACTTCACGCTGGACAACGTGTACCGGATGGATACCTTCTATTATAACAATGAATACGGTACGGCTGCCACGTCGACCAACAACGGTCTTGTCGAGAAGTACAACAACAACTATTTCTCGTACAACACCCAGCAGATGCTCAACTGGAACAAGACCATCAAGGAGAACCACAACTTCGACGTACTGATCGGCCACGAGTTCGGCAAGACCGACCAGCGTGTCGTGGACGCCTACAAGAAAAATATTTTCTACCCGGGCATCCCCGAACTGGGCAACGCCGTTTCGCAGTATAGCAACGGCTCGACCTCGAGCACCGTGGTGACCGCCATCGAAGGCTATTTCGCACGTGTGAACTATAACTACGCCGGCAAGTATTTCTTCTCGGGTTCGTACCGCTACGACGGATCGTCGCGCTTCAAGTACGACAAGTGGGGCCACTTCTGGTCTGTGGGCGCCGCATGGCGTATCAAGGGCGAGAGCTTCATGGACAACGCTACGTGGGTCGACGAACTGAAACTGCGCGTCAACTACGGTGTGGCCGGCAACCAGCTTTCGGCTTCGTATCCCTACACCAACCTCTGGACGATCGGGGAAACCAACGGCCAGATCGGCATTACGCAAGCCAGCACGGGTAACCGCAATCTTTCGTGGGAGCGCAACTACCAGATCGACCTGGGTATCGACTTCCGCCTGTGGAACCGTTTCTACGGTACGGTCGACTACTATAACCGCCGTACGCACGACCTGATCTGGGATCGTCCGACCCCGTCGTCGACGGGCCTTGCGAGCCGCCTGGAAAACGTCGGCATCCTGGCCAACCGCGGTTTCGAAATCGACCTGGGCGTGGACATCCTCAAGCATAAGGATCTCTACTGGAACTTCGCGGTCAACGCCTCGTTCGCACGCAATCGCCTGATCGACTATCCTTCGGAGCTGGGCAACCCGGCGTTGGGCGGCGACTACATCAGCGGTAATTTCCTGCGCGGCAAAGGCAAGTCCTACTACAACCTCTACCTCTTCAAGTTTGCCGGCGTAGATCCCGAAACCGGCCAGGAGACGTTCTGGAAAGATGTCGTGGACGGCGAAGGCAAGGTTACGGGCCGTGAAAAGACCTTCAATATCAACGAAGCCACGCAGTACGAGATCGGCGATGCGCTGCCCGACGTGACGGGTGGTTTTCGCACCTCGTTCCGCTGGAAGAACTTCGATTTCATGCTGGCTGCGGCTTACCAGATCGGCGGCCGCCAGTGGGACGGCAACTCGGCCAACGTATATGATCCGGGACGTGCCGGTTTTGCAGCCTCGCAAGACCTCGTGGGCAACACCTGGACGCCGGAGCATACCAATGCCAAATTCCCCAAGCTGATGTTCAACGGCACCTGGAATTTCGTAGGTTCGAACTGCGACTACCTCTACCGCGATGCTTCCTACTTCAGCCTCAAGACGATCAACGTCGGCTATACGCTGCCCAAGCGCTGGACGTCGAAGATCTGCATCGAGTCGCTGCGTGTCTTCTTCGCCGCCGACAACCTCTACTTCACCTCCGCGCATACGGGCTTCGACCCGCGTACCGCTTACACGGGACAGAACGCATTCGGGTTCCCGCAGGCGAAGACCTTTACTTTCGGTATTACGATGAACTTATAATAAACGAGATATTAGCGTATGAAAAACATAGTATATTACATCGCAATAGCTACGGTGCTCCTGTTCGCATCCTGTGCGAGCGAGCTCGACACCGAGCCTTCGGGCAGCCAGGTGTCGGATGAGCAGCTGAGCGAACTGATCAAGGAGAACGCCGACCTCGTGCTCGCACCCATGATGCAGGGAGCTGTCAACTACATGCATACCGGCAACCGTCAGGCAACGACCAACGACCGCGGATTCATGGTCTGGAATCTGGGTATGGATTTGCAGGGCAACGATATGGTGCTCACGAAACTGACCAACTGGTTTGCTGACGAATATATGTTCGAAAGCATCCGCGCCCAGACCAATGCCTATACGGCAGACCGCTGGTTCTGCTACTACAAGATCGTCTATCAGTCGAACCAGATCCTCGACCTGATCCCCGACGATGCTACGGGCAAGGCGCTGGTATATAAGGCTCAGGCGCTGACCTACCGCGCGCTGGCTTACTATTACCTGATGTGCGTTTATCAGGACGACTACATGCACGGCGGCAAGGACAAGGCGGGTGTCCCCCTCTATCTGACCGTCGAGGGTGCCAAGGGACGCACCCCGTCGACCGAGGTTTACAGCACGATCACGACCGACCTGCAGAATGCCATCGCCCTGTTCGAGCAGGAGGGCTACGATCCCATGAGCTCGACGGCTGACATCGACCAGACGGTTGCGAACATGGTGCTGGCGCGCGTGGCGCTGACCACAGGCGATTACACCACGGCAGCCAATGCTGCCGGGGCGGTGATTTCGGCAGGCTACTCGCTCATGAACGAGGAGCAGTATACGACTTCGGGTTTCCAGAGCACCTCGCTTCCCGAGACCATCTGGGGCTACACGTGGGCTGCTTCCACGTCGCTCGGCAACCGTTCCTTCGCATCGTTCATGTCGATCACGGCCGTGGACAATGCCAACAACAAGGGTATCTACATGGCTATCGACGACCAGCTCTACAACCAGATCGCAGCTACCGACTACCGCAAGAAGAATTTCAATGCGACCGAGACCACGGTCGGGGAGTTCACCTATCCGGCCTATTCGAACGTCAAGTTCAACACCCCGACCTACGAGGCTGACGAAATCTACATGCGCCTGTCGGAGGCATACCTGCTGAAGGCCGAGGCCGAAGCCCGCGGCGGCAACAGTTCCGCAGCCCAGCAGACGCTTTACGACCTGGTGTCGAAGCGCGATTCGGGTTATGCAAAGTCCTCGAATACGGGCGAAGCACTGCTGAAGGAGATCTTCCTGCAGAGCCGTATCGAACTCTGGGGTGAGGGGCACGAATTCTTTACCAACAAGCGCTTCAACGTCGGTGTAGACCGTACGGCATCCTCCAACCACACGCACAAGCTGGTCAAGGCTGCCGGCAAGGAATTCACCTACCAGATTCCGCTGTCGATCGAGCTGAACAGCAATCCATACATCAATGCGGCCGACCAGAATCCGCTTTAGTGGTTAATACTTATTTTCTGGGCCCGGAAGTCGTGACGCTTCCGGGTTTTTTATGCCCGTACCGTCCGGTGAGCAGTGTGCGTATTGATGGCCCCTCCCTGTCGCTGCCGGGATTCCGGCAGGGGTTTATGATGCCCGGGATAGCGTTACGGCATCCGGAGTATTGCCGCGATGCCCGGCGGTATTACCCGGATAAATCCTGATACGGGTTCCGGCAACTGTAATCCATACGGATTTTTTGGATTATATTGAGTCATATTATTCCATCCCGTTGATTTTCGGGGAATCGCAGGGCATTACCAGTCGTTTCCCGGTTATGTATTGGTAACTCAAGATATATGGCAAGCAGTCGTTAATATGCTGTAAATTAATTTTATACACCGCACCCTCAGGTAACTTTCAAGTTACCGCGCCTTTTCAAAACCGGATCGCAATCTCGCGTTCAATCAACTATATATATGATATTCAGCATCTTACCAGAATCGTAAAATCCTGCTCACAGGCTGTTGGGTTTTTATTTTAAAAAACCAATTAAAATTAACGCTTATGGTAAGAAAAATTGTACTATCGTTAATTGCTGTTTTGGTACTCGGGCTATACGCATTCGCCCAAAACAAGCAGGTCTCCGGTACAGTTTCTGACGCAAACGGGAATCCCGTTGCGGGCGCTACTGTCATGGTAGACGGTACTTCGATCGGTACTACGACCAACGCGGCAGGCCAGTACTCACTTTCGGCTCCGGCTGACGGCACCCTTTCGGTGACGTTCATCGGATATGTGGGGCAGCAGCTCCCTATCGCTGGCAAATCGCGCATCGACGTGACTATGCACGAAGATACACAGGCGATCGACGACGTGATCGTCGTGGCGTTCGGTACCTCCAAAAAGGAGGCGTTTACCGGTTCTGCGACCGTCATCAAGGCGGACGACATCGCCAAGTCGCAACAGTCGAACGTCGCCCAGTCGCTGGCCGGTAAGGTTGCCGGTGTCCAGATATCCAACGAATCGGGTAAACCGGGTGCCAACCCGATCGTCCGCATCCGTGGTTTCAGTTCGATCAACGCCGAGAAAGACCCGCTGTGGATCGTGGACGGAACTCCCTACGAAGGAGACCTGAACAACCTGAACCCCAACGACATCGAGTCGATGACCGTCCTGAAGGACGCCGCATCCAACGCCCTTTACGGAGCACGTGGTGCCAACGGTGTCATCATGATCACGACCAAGAAGGCCCGTGGCCAGGAAGCTACCATCTCGGTAGATGCCAAGTGGGGTGTGAACTCACGCGCAATGGAGTCCTATGATTATATCAAAAGCCCTGCGCAGTACTACGAAACCTACTATTCGTCTCTCAGCAGCTACTACCGCTCGCAGGGTATGAGCGAGAGCGCCGCACACGCCATGGCCAATAAGAACCTCGCCGCTTCGAAAAACGACGGCGGTCTGGGCTATATGGTTTACAGTGTCCCCGACGGCCAATCTGTTATCGGCACCAACGGGAAACTCAATCCCAACGCCACGCTGGGTAACCATATATTCTACAACGGCCAGGATTATCTGCTCACGCCCGATGACTGGGAAGACATCGCTTTCCGCTCCTCGATGCGCCAGGAATATAACGTCAGTGTATCGGGTGCTACGGATCGCAGCACGTTCTATGCTTCGTTCGGTTACCTGAACAACGAGGGTATCACGGAAAATTCGAACATGGAGCGTTACACGGCACGTCTGAAGGCAGACTATCAGGCCAAGAAATGGCTGAAGGTCGGTGCCAACGCCGGTTACGCAAACTTCACCTACAATTCGCTGAGCGGCGACGGCCAGGGCAATTCGTCGGCCAACATCTTTGCGTTCACTACGTCGGTGGCTCCGATTTACCCGCTCTATGTCCGCGACGGGCAGGGCAATATCATGAAGAACGACGCCGGCATCACCATGTACGACTACGGTGACGGCATGAATGCCGGACTGACCCGTCCGTATATGCCCAATACCAACGGACTGTCGGATTCCCGCTTGAACACCAACCGTTCGGAAGGCAATGCCTTCAACGGCACGGGATTCTTCGACATCCTGTTCCTGAAGGATTTCAAATTTACGTTCAACGTGGGAGTTTCGCTCGACGAGACCCGCCAGACGACCGTACAGAACCCCTATTACGGACAGTTCGCAGGGGAAAACGGTATCGTAGGCAAATACCATACGCGTGACTTCTCGCACAACCTCCAGCAGATCCTCAACTACACGAAGGTCATCGGCAAGCACAATATCAACGTGATGCTCGGCCACGAATACTACCAGCGCAGGCAGTACCTGCTTTACGGCAGCACGGCCAACATGTTCTCGCCCGACAACGACGAACTGGCCGGCGCCGTGATCGACAAGCAGAGTGCGACATCGTACGTCGACACCTATAATAACGAAGGTTATTTCGGCCGTGCACAATACGACTACGACGGCAAATATTTCGCTTCGGCTTCGTATCGCCGCGATGCCTCGTCGCGCTTCCACCCGTCGCACCGCTGGGGTAACTTCTGGTCGGTAGGTGCCGCATGGATCGTTAACAAGGAGAATTTCATGTCCGGGACGCACAGTTGGCTCGACATGCTGAAGGTCAAGGCCTCGATCGGTTCGCAGGGTAACGACAAGATCGGTAACTACCGCTATGTGGATACCTACCGCCTCGCCTCCTCGAACGGCGAAATGTCCGTGGCATTCCTGCAAAAAGGTAATCCCAACATCACCTGGGAGACCAATACCAACTTCAACGCCGGTATCGAATTCGGCGTGCTCCAGAACCGCATATCGGGTAGCATCGAGTATTTCAACCGCAAGACGACCGACATGCTGATGGCATTCCCCACGGCTCCGTCGCTGGGTTACTCGTCCTACTATGCCAATGTCGGCGACATGTCGAACAAGGGTATCGAGATCGACCTGAACTTCACCCCGATCCGCAGCAAAAACGTGCAGTGGGACATCAGCGTGAACCTGACGCACCTCAAGAACAAAATCACCCTGCTGCCGCCCGAGCGCCGCACTTTGCAGGTCGACGGCTACAGCGGTTACACCAGCGGCATCTATTTCTACGGACAGGATCTGCCGATGTATACCTTCTATATGAAGAAATACGCAGGCGTCTCGGAGGACGGGCGTTCCATGTGGTATAAGAACGAGGGCGATACCCGAACTACCACCACGGAATACTCGGAAGCAAGCGATTACCTCTGCGGCAATGCGATCCCCGACCTGTTCGGCGGTTTCGGCACGAGCGTTTCGTTCTTCGGATTCGATTTCGGCATCAACTTCAACTACCAGATCGGCGGCAAAGTCTACGACTCGGGGTACGCAGCGGCAATGAGCGTTCCGACCTCGACCGGCAGCATCGGCGTGAACTGGCATAAGGATATGCTCAAAGCATGGACACCGGAGAATCCGAATTCGAACATTCCCCGTCTGCAATACGGCGATCTGAATGCGACCGATACGTCCGACCGTTTCCTGACCGATGCCAGCTACCTGACTCTGCAGAACATCAACTTCGGCTATACGCTGCCGTCGAAATTCACCCAGAAATTCGGAGTCGGCAAGTTGCGCATCTATCTTGCCTGCGAAAACGTCTTCTATTGGTCCAAGCGTAAGGGACTGGATCCGCGGTACGCCGACAATACGGACAGCCAGGGTGTTCTGGGTACTGCCAACGCAGCGACCTACTCTCCGATCCGAACCATCTCGGGTGGTATCAATATTCAATTCTAAATCCATAACCAGCTAATTATTCGGATATGAAAAATATACTGAAAATATCTATAGCGGCTCTTGCCTCGGCAGCACTGCTCAGCGGGTGCATCAAGGAGACGTTCCCGACGGACAGGGCTACGTCCGACCAGCTCGCCGGGTCTTCAACAGCCCTCGAAGCTATGGTGAAAGGTATCCCCACCGCATTGATACAGCCGAGGTCTCTTTCTGCCTATGACAAGATGCACTGGAACTTCGCGCTGCCGGCCATCCACCTCGCTACGGACTCTGCGGCCGGTGAGATCGTCATAACGGGCGATACGGGCTACGACTGGTTCAGCCAATGGGGTGCCAATAACTCCCTCGGCGACAACTATGCAGTCGGCGACCTGCCCTGGAAAAACTATTACACATGGATCAAGGCGGCCAACGATATCATCGGCACCATCGATCCGGAAGCTCTCACGACCGCGACCAAACATGTCTTGGGCTTTGCCTACGCTTACCGGGCCTCGTTCTACCTCGACCTGGTACGCATCTATGAATTCAAGGAGAACAAGTATACCTCCGGCGACGGAGTTGTCGGCCTGGGTGTGCCCATTGTGACGGAAACGACTACCGAGGCCGAAGCAAAGGCCAACCCCCGCGCTACGGCGGCCGAGGTGTACGAAAAAGTAATCTTCCCCGACCTCGAAAAGGCGGCGGCATACCTTTCCGATTACTCGGCGGCAGATCCCTATACGCCCAGCCTGGCAATGGTCTATGGCCTCCAGGCCCGTGCATATCTGGAGCGCGGAACTTCCGACAACGACTCCGAGGCTTACAAGAAGGCTGCCGAATATGCCCGTAAGGCTATCACAACGAGCGGCTGTACTCCCCTGACCCAGGCACAGTGGGAAGACCCCACGACCGGCTTCAACAGTGCGACGGCCAACAACTCGTGGATCTGGGGCCTGCCGATCACCAGCGACAACGTCAGCAACCTGATGAATTTCCAGGCCCACATCGGCAACGAGGAGTCGTGGGGCTACGGGCACCAGGTGGGGCGCGCCATCGACAAGGAGTTCTATACCAAAATCGACAACAAGGATTTCCGCAAGCACTCGTGGCTCGATCCCGACCGCAACTTCTACGCGTACAAGAGTTGCCGCCCCAACGGCAGTGCATATTTCGCTACGCTGAAGGATTACGTCAACATCAAATTCCGTCCCGCACAGGGAGCTTACAGCGACTACAAGATCGGCGGTGCTACGGACATCCCGTGCATGCGCGTCGAAGAGATGTATCTCATCGAAGCCGAAGCTACGGCCCAGAGCAATCTGGTCGCAGCCCGTGAGTTGCTCAATACGTTCATGAAATACCGCATTACCGACGGTTCGTACAGTTGCACCGACCGTACGCCGACGCTCAAGAGTTTCATCGAGGAACTGATCACGCAGAAGCGCATCGAGTTCTGGGGCGAAGGTATCATCATGTTCGACCTGAAACGCCTGGATATGCCGATGAAGCGTGGTTACAAAGGCACCAACTCTCCCTCGGATTACCGTCTGAATACCGACGGCCGCGCTCCCCACTGGAATTTCGTCATCACCCGTGGTGAAATCCAGAACAATCCCGCCGTAGTCAACAACCCCGACCCCTCGGGTAAGATTCCGGTTTGGACAGAATAGGTATCCGGAGAATGCAAAATTTGCTTTAATTCCAAAGATCGAATAGTATGAAAACAATCAAATATTTATTGTTCGCGTTCATAGCACCCTTCGTATTGGCAGGATGCTCGGACGACATCAAATATACTCCCGGAGAAGGCGAAGATCCGGACTGCTACGGCGTATATTTCCCCTCGCAGGAATATGCCACAGACAATGAACGCGATCCGGCAGAGCCTACGACCCTGCCGTTCACAGCCAAGCGCAAGAACTACAAGGATGCGATCACGGTTCCCGTGGAAGTCACCGGCACTCAGGACGGCATCTTCACTGTTTCGGAGATCAAATTCGAAGCAGGACAGGAGGAGACCGAATTTACCGTGGATTTCCCCAATGCCGAGATCGGCAAAACCTACGAATGTTCCATCCGCGTGACGGACAAGAAATACGCGCAGCTATACGGGGAATATTCCAACGGGCTCGATTTCAGCGTCACCCGCGTACAGTGGAACCTCGTGAAGGGTCCCAACGGTGAAACCAAGGGCACGTGGCGCGACGATTTCTTCACGGCGATAATGGGCTCGAACATAAAGGAAAACGGTGTCCCCAATGCAGAAAAGGCAGTCGAGATTTACGAACGTGCCGACATGAAGGGGTACTACCGTATCCAAAACATCTACGACGAAGCCTACATGGCCAAGATCGTCGGTGTAAGGTACTCCAACGTACCCTCCGTTCCTACCTATACCATCATCGACGCACGGGATCCCGAAAAAGTATGGTTCCCGGTACAGCCGACTGGTTTTGAGATCAACGACGTCGGATACGAAGACAACGGCGCATTCGTGATCGTTTCGTTCTGCCAGGAGAATTATCCCACCATGGCTTCCGCCACGATGTACGGTACGCTGGAAAACGGCGTCCTCACCTTCCCGCCGAAAGCGATCCTTCTGACGACACCTTCGCTATGGGAAGCAACCAGCTACTTCAAGGCCAATACCGAAATGACCCGCCTGTTATTCCCGGGTGCGGTAAGCTACGATTACTCGGTAGCCTTCGAGAAGTCGGCGCCCGCAGACGGCAAGGTCGCCATCACGGCTACACTCGGCAGCGACGTCGACAAGGTGAAATATGCCTTCTTCGAGGGTGCGCTCAGCGAGTCGCTCGCTGCGGCCAAATCGGGAGATATCGACGCAGGTACGACCCCGAGCGAGGAGATCACGGCTTCGGGTACGATCACCGCCGTTATGGAAAAGACCGGTATCTACACCATCGTCGGCAACTCTTATGACGAGAAAGGCAACCTCCAGAAATACGGGTACGTATCGTTCGGTTACGTCAAGGCCGGGGAGGAAAAACCCGTCGTGATGAGCGTCCGCACAGAGCTTACGTGGGAGAAAGAGTCTGAAGGCCACACCCCCGAAAACTCGATCAAGGGGATCCTGTTCGGCGAGGAGATCGCATCGGGCTACATCGGCCTGTTCACGACGGCTTCGACCCAGGGCATGAACGAATCGCAGCTGATCGCCGGTGTCAAGGCATCCGGCAAGGCATTGACCGCCGAACAGCTCGAAAAGATCAACGATACGGGCTACGCCCCGTTCTATGTCGGACTATCGGCAGGTACGAGTTACACACTGCTGGTATACGCCGACAACGGTTACAACGGCAAACTGTTCGCCGTAGAACAGACTACTGCCGGCAAGGCAGATCCGCTGCAGCGTAAATATACCATTGACGATCTTTATACCTTCTCTAATAAAGCCCAGCTCTTCAAAACATGGGATCTGTGGGGCATAAACAATGACGGCTCCGGCAAAACGAATCGCTCGAAGATCGGCCAGGTCGTATTCTCGGAAAACGAGACCGACGATACCAGCAATCTGGATGCAATCAATGTTGCGGGCCTCTCGCTCGGAGCCAATAACGAAGACACGGTTGTTTGGGAGTGGTACAACGGGATCATCTATGTTCTGAAAGGGCAGCCCATGGGCACCATTCCGTACCAGGGAGCGACGCTCTATCTCAAGTATTACATTCTGGACAAAGAAACGAGCATGGGTGCGGACACAATCGACGGCATGATGATCGGAGGTGTCACGGAAGACGGGTACCTCGCCCTGATTTGCAGCCCCGACTGGTCGGATGATTATAATTTCGACACCATATTGGTTCGGGCATACACGGATGCCGGCTATACGAACTCGATCGGCAACTGGGAAAGCTATACCTCCCCGCTGATGGTGCCGGCGACCGGTGGCAGCACGGGAGCAGCCGCGCCGCGCAAAGTTGCTTCGGATAAGATGCTGACCCTCTCGAAGGAAATTTCCATCAACCCCTCGAACTACGTCGAACTGCGCGGCCGCGAACGTGCCCACGCCCTGATCGACGAACTGTTCGGCAAGCCGGTCAACCGCGGCGCGAACCCGCTCGAAGGCGAGGTGTCCGTTCGGACCGCAACTCCCGCGATGAGTTCGTTCTCCGAAGGTTTCGTACCCCGGGCAAACACACTGCAAAGCGGAGGCATGGAGAAAATGCCCCTGAAAAAAATGGCTAAATAATTTCGGTTGCTCACCCAATTAGTGATCGAGAGCGGACTCCCCTTCCTGCGGGGAGGGGAGCCCCTCAAAAAAAATTCAGATTATGGCAAATAAAAAATTATTTTTCATTGCAGCGCTTCTGCTGGCGGGCTGTACGTCCGACCTTATGACCGAAGGCAGCGACGGCGGTTCGCAAAACACCGCCGCATCGCATAAGATCGTCAACACCTCGGTCAATGCCGAGGCCGGAAGCCTGCTCGTCTATTTCGACGACGCAGCCATCGGCAGCCTCGAACAGGCCGCCGAAGCCGCCGCCAAGACACGATCGGTCGCTACCCGTGCGGGTATCGTCTCCGTGGACGAAATACTTTCCGAGCTGAACGTCAGTTCCCTGAACCGCCTGTTCCCGGTAGACACACGCAACGAGGAGCGTACGCGCGCGGCCGGTCTGCACAAGTGGTACGAATTGCAGTTCGACACCGAAATCGACCTGGATCTCGCCGCACAGAAACTGTCGGCCGTCGCCGAAGTGGCGAACATCCAGTTCAACACGAAGCTCGAAAAAATGTGGGACGGCAAGGCGACCCCGCTCCGCTCGGATGCACCCGCCATGTCGGCAGACACACGTTCGATCGTATGGCCGTTCAACGACCCGGAACTGAAGCGCCAGTGGCACTATATCAACAAAGGCGACAAGGCCGTGGCACAGACCGTGCGCGAAGGTGCGGACATCAACGTGGAAGATGCCTGGAAACTCACGGCCGGAGACCCCAAGATCATCGTAGCCATAGTCGACGAAGGCGTGAAGTACACGCACCCCGACCTGGCGGATAACATGTGGATCAATACCAGGGAGATGACCGGAACCACGGGTGCCGATGACGACGGCAACGGATACGTGGATGATTATTACGGGTACAATTTCGTTACGAACGGCCCCATCTCCTGGGATGTCGTCGATGACAAGGGCGAAGGCGACTCCGGCCACGGAACGCACACCGCCGGCACGGTAGCCGCAATCAACAACAACGGCATCGGTGTCTGCGGAGTAGCGGGCGGCTCGGGCAACGACGACGGCGTACGGCTCATGTCGTGCCAGGTCAGCTCGGGCACCGCAGCCGGTTCGGGGTCGACCGCCGTCATGGCCAGGGCTTTCAAATACGCTGCCGACAACGGCGCCTCGATCATCCAGTGTTCGATGGGTATCAAGGGCGGCGGATACACCTCCGACAACCAGTACGCCTCGAGCGCCAAGGCCGAGCACGATGCGCTCGCCTATTTCATCGCCACGTCGAACTGCGATGCGATCGACGGCGGTATCGTGGTTTTCTCGGCCGGTAACGACGCACTCGACCGTGCCGGTTACCCCGGAGCGTTCCGCGATTACATTTCGGTCACTTCGTTCTCGCCCGACTTCCTGCCGGCAAGCTACACCAACTACGGCCCCGGCTGTAACATTTCGGCACCGGGCGGCGACGCTTACATCGCAAGCAACATGACCGCGACGGTACTTTCGACGATGCCTTCGGAGGTAAACGACGGTTCGGACTACGGCTACATGCAGGGAACCTCGATGGCCTGCCCGCACGTGTCGGGCGTGGCAGCACTCGGCCTCTCCTACGCACTGCAGCAGGGCAAGCACTACACCCGCAACGAGTTCATCAGCATGCTCCTCACGTCGGTGAACGACATAGAGCGTTACCTGGACGGGACGAAGAGTTCGAACGGGACGATGTACCTCGAAAACTACCGCAAGAAGCTGGGTACGGGTACGGTAGACGCCTACCAATTGCTCATGCAGATCGAAGGCACGCCGTGCCTCAAGGTCGGCGTAGGGGCTGAAGAGCTCGTTCCCCTGACGCAGTTCTTCGGCGGCAGCGCAACGAACCTCACCTACACCGGCGTTTCGATGTCCGCAGCCGACATGGCCAAGTTGGGGATCGAGGCTGCGCCCACGATGGCGTACGGCAAACTGAAGATCAAGTGCACCAAGTCCGGCGTAGCGAAGATTACGGTTACGGCAATCGGCGGCGGCGACAAGGTCGGTACGGGTACCGTGATGGGCGGCATGACGATCACCAAGGAGTTCGCCATCATCGCCCGCGGTGTACAGGCCGAGAACGGAGGTTGGTTATAATACGAATTATAATAACAGCAAAAAGATCATGAGAAAGACTATCTATATTCTCTTTGCCATACTCGGCATGAGCCTGTTCGCAGGGTGCGACGACGACAAAAAAGATAACAACACGCCGTTGGCCAAGCAACTCGTCGGAGAATGGCGCCTGACTTCATGGACAAGCGAAGCCCCCCAGGCATTCGATGCTTACATCGCATTTGACGGAGGGTCGTTCACCATCTACCAGAAGGTCGAATCCGTAAGGTACCAGAAATACACGGGCAGCTATCTGCTTCAGGACGACGTACTTTCCGGCAATTACAGCGACAACACTCCCTGGGGAAGTTCGTACACGGTGACCGCCGACGAGGCCAACAACACGATCACGCTCACCAGTACGATCAACACCGGTGACGTGAGCGTCTATACCCGTGCTACCATCCCGGAGTCGGTGAAAAACGATGCCATCGACATGCAGGGCGTACGCGCGGCTTTCTTCCGGTTGCTCTAAGCCCCGGCTGTAATATTTCCAAAGTCTTCGGTAAATGCCGAAGGCTTTTTTTCATACATATACCAAACTAATACACAGCAAGTTAAGCAATTAAAAGAAGAAGCTCGCGCGGCCAACGCCACAGGCACCCGGCCGGCCGGAAAGCCCTCAGTGCAGCCGCCGCATCACGCGGGAATTGTTTTTTTCGGAAACAGATTTTACGCATATCCGAAAAAACGGTTATCTTTACGCAAATTTTTAATACCGGACGATAGGGAAAATCAGGCATGCAGGAAGGCCCGCACCGTTCCGCTTTGGCACATTTTTCACTATCTTTGAAACAAATACGTCACGAACCATGAACATCACCGAAATTTTGCCCGGCATCCATTACGTCGGGGTCAACGATCGCACTACCACACGTTTCGAAGGTCTCTGGTCGCTCCCGCAGGGGGTTTCATACAATGCCTATCTGGTTGCCGACGAAAAGGTCGCACTGATAGATACCGTCGAAGAGGGCTTCGGCAGCCGTCTGACAGAGAACATCCGCGAGGCCATCGGCGACCGCAAGATCGACTACCTGGTCATCAACCACATGGAACCCGACCACTCGTCGTCCGTGCGCGCACTGCGCATGCTCTACCCCGACATCCGAATCGTGGGCAACGCCAAGACGCTGCAGATGCTCCAGGGATTCTACGGCATCAACACCGGGACGCTCGAAGTCAAGGAGGGCGACAGCATATCGCTCGGCTCGAAAACGCTCTCGTTTTACATGGCGCCGATGGTACACTGGCCCGAAACGATGGTGACATGGTGTGCCGAGGCCGGCACGCTCTTCTCGGGCGACGCCTTCGGCACGTTCGGCGCCATCGACGGCGGCATTACCGACTCGCAGATAGACCCGTCGCGCTACTGGGACGAAATGCGCCGCTACTACGCCTGCATCGTCGGCAAATACGGAGGGCCTGTACAAAAGGCGCTCGCGAAGGTACGGGGCCTGAATCCCACGACCATCTGCTCGACCCACGGCCCCGTATGGCAGCGCGAGATCCCGCAGGTGATGGACGTCTACGACCGTCTGAGCCGCTACGAAGGCGAACCGGGCGTGGTGATCGCATACGGCTCGATGTACGGCAATACGGAGCAGATGGCCGAGCGCATAGCCCGCGAACTGGCCGCCGAAGGTGTGGGCCCGATCTTCGTCCACAACATGTCCTACGCCGATGAATCGGTCGTCCTGCGCGACGTGTTCCGTTACGACACGCTCATCGTGGGCGGCCCGACCTATAACGGAGGGCTCTACCCGCCCGTGGCCCGCCTGCTCGACCTGATCGCGGCACGCTGCGTCCCGCAGCGCAACTTCGGCTGGTTCGGCTCCTTCTGCTGGGCGAGTGCCGCCGTACGCTGCCTGGGCGAATTCGCACAGAAGATGAAGTGGGAGGCGATCTGCGAACCCGTGGAAATGAAGCAGGGTTTCTCGCCGGCATGGCACGAGGCATGCCACGCGCTCGCAGCGCGGATCGCCGGGTGCATGCACCGCTAAACCAACCAAAAACTTGGACATAATATGATGAAAATCGCAGTCGTGGGTACGGGTTATGTCGGCCTCGTATCGGGTGCCTGTTTCGCAGAAATGGGGCTCGATATTACGTGCGTCGACGTCGACAGGAAAAAGATCGACGCCCTGAACAACGGCATCATCCCGATTTACGAGCCGGGGCTCGAAGAACTCGTCAAACGCAATGTCGAGGAGGGGCGCCTGCACTTCACGACCGAGCTGACGGACTGCCTGGACAAGGTGGAAGTAGTCTTCTCGGCCGTCGGCACACCGCCCGACGAGGACGGTTCGGCAGACCTGAAATACGTGCTCGAAGTCGCCCGTACGTTCGGCCGCAACATCAAGAAGTATACGGTGCTCGTCACCAAAAGCACCGTACCCGTCGGCACGGCGCAGAAGGTCAAGGCCGTGATCCGGGAAGAGATAGACAAACGCGGCTGCAAGATACCGTTCGACGTGGCCTCGAACCCCGAATTCCTGAAGGAAGGCGCGGCCATCAAGGATTTCATGTCGCCCGACCGCGTGGTCGTAGGCGTCGAGAGCGAACGGGCGCGCAAGCTGATGACCCGCCTGTACCGTCCGTTCCTGATCAACAATTTCCGGGTGCTGTTCATGGACATCCCCTCGGCGGAAATGACCAAATACGCGGCCAACGCCATGCTGGCGACCCGCATTTCGTTCATGAACGAGATCGCCAACCTCTGCGACCTGGTAGGGGCGAACGTCGAAATGGTGCGCAAGGGCATCGGATCCGACGCCCGCATCGGCAGCAAGTTTCTCTACCCCGGCTGCGGCTACGGCGGCTCGTGCTTCCCCAAGGACGTAAAGGCCCTGGCCCGAACGGCCCAGGAAAACGGTTATACGATGCAGGTCATCGAGGCGGTGGAACGGGTCAACGAAGGGCAGAAATCCATCCTGTTCGGCAAACTGCAACGGGCACTGGGCGACCTGCACGGAAAAACCATAGCGATATGGGGCCTCGCGTTCAAGCCCGAAACGGACGACATGCGCGAAGCACCGGCACTGGTGGTGATCGACCTGTTGCGCAAGGCGGGCGCCACGGTTCGGGTTTACGATCCCGTGGCGATGGAAGAAGGCCGCCGCAGGATCGGCGACGAAGGGGTGTATTACGCAGGTTCGATGTACGAAGCTGCAAAGGGCGCCGATGCCATCGCACTCGTCACGGAGTGGAAACAGTTCCGGATGCCCGACTGGGCGCAGTTGCTCACGCTCATGCGCGACAACATCCTGGTCGACGGCCGCAACATCTTCGACAAGGAAGAGGTGCTCAACGCCGGACTGCGCTACTACGGGATCGGGAAATAGGCGGCGGGAAATAACCCGCCGCAGGGCATCCGGCCGATGCCGCGCCCCGCACCGCAATAAGCCCCGGAGCTTCCGCTCCGGGGCTTTTACCGGCAGACGGGACGGCAGTCCGCATGCCGAAAATGAACCACACCCTGCAGGAAAAGGCCAATCACCGCCCGATAATTCGGTGTATTTTTGTGGTGCCAAAACCATAAAAGCACATGGATAAAGATAATTCCAAAACATTCCTGCTCGTCCTGCTGGGGCTGCTGACCGCATTCGGGCCCTTCGTCACCGACATGTACCTGCCGGCGCTGCCCGCCATGGCGGACGATTTCGGCACCTCGTCGTCGATGGTACAGCTGGGACTGACCACAAGCATGATCGGGCTGGCCTGCGGACAGCTCTTCTTCGGGCCGCTGAGCGACAAATACGGCCGCCGCACCCCGCTGCTGACGGCCATGTGGCTGTTCCTGGGCTCAACAGTGCTCTGCATCTTCGCCGCAGACATCGAACAGTTCGTGTTCCTGCGCTTCGTGCAGGGCATCGCGGGGTCGGGAGGCATCGTGATCTCCCGCTCGGTGGCGACGGACAAATTCTCAGGCTGCGAACTGGCCAAGATGCTCGCCCTGATCGGAGCGATCAACGGCATAGCCCCCGTGGCGGCACCGATCGTCGGCGGAACGCTCACCGGCATCATCGGCTGGCGGGGTATCTTCACGATCCTGCTGGGACTGGGCATAGTGCTGCTCGCGGGCAGCTTCCGTTTCAGCGAATCGCTCCCGGCAGCCAACCGAAGCACCGTGGAGTGGGCAGATATACTCCGCGGGTTCAAAACGACGCTCCGCAACCGCCGCTACCTGTGCTATATCTTCCAGCTGGGGTTCGCCCAGGGCATATTGTTCGCCAACATCGCTTCGTCGCCCTTTATCGTGCAGCAGCACTACGGGTTCACGCCTTTCCAGTTCAGCATCTGCTTTGCGGTCAACGCCGTCGCCATCGGGGGCGCAGCGGCACTCTCGGTCAGGTTCCGCCGCCCCGAAAACGGCACCAGCACCGGTTGTGCGGGGATGATCTTCTTCGCCGTGGCCGAAGCCATAGCCCTCGCCGCGGGCTGCAACTTCTGGGTTTACGAGTTGCTGATGTTCGCGCTCCTGTTCGCCATGGGGCTAACCTTCACGACTTCGACGGCACTGGCGATGGAAAGTGCCCGGGAGAATGCGGGGACGGCGTCGGCACTGCTGGGCGCCGTATGCTTCGCCTTCGGCGGGATCGTCTCGCCGCTGGTCGGGATCGGCGACATACTCCTCTCGACGGGCACCGTGTTCGTCGTCTGCGCCGTCTGCTCATGGCTCTGCATACGCCTCGCGATGCGCCTCGCCCCGCCCCGGCTCGCGGCTGCCTGACAACGGAACGGGCCGGTTCCCACGCATGGAAACCGGCCCGTTATCTGTCCCGGACAACGAATCACCTGCGGACTTTGACGATGATCTTGCGCACATCGCCCTCGCCGATCATCGGCGCATGGCCGTCTTCGGGGAAGAGGATCGTGAACTGCCCCGGGCGCAGTGTATAGAAGGTCTGCGGCTCATCGTCGAAGAACTGGATATCCTTCCCGGCATCGAATTCACCCAGCGGCTTGCGCAGGTCGGCACGCTCGCTCCACCCGAAAGTCTCCTGCTCACCGCGGATCAGCACCTGGATGTCGATATAGGCATCGTGTATTTCGAGCTTGGCATCCGCCGGTTTTTTCAGCGCAGGTTCCATTACGTTGACATAGATGTCCTTGCCGTCGAGTTCATGGATCCCCGGCTCCATCGTTTCCCAGTCGGTCGAAGCGATGAAGCCGAAGGCTTTTTCCAGACGCGGGCTCACCGGATAATAGAGCGCGCTGTTCTTCAAAGAGTCGAAAATCATAGTTTATCGGATTAGTTATTCAGTAAATTCTTTTGGAGACGCACCACGACGGGCAGGTGATCCGAATATTCGACCTGAGGCACCTCGTAGGAAACCGGGTCGAAACTGTCGGAGTAGAGGACATAGTCGATGCGAAGCGTATTGAAGAAGCCGCGGAAAGTATGCGAATAGCCCGAACCGCTCTTGCTGAAAGCGTCGTTCAGCCCCCCGGCCATCGTTCGGTAAACATAGGACATCGGCGTATCGTTGAAATCGCCGCAGACGATGCACCGCGCACGCGCGTCGGCGATGACATCGGCAATGCTGTCGACCTGTGCGGCACGCAGGATGCTGTTCTCGCGCAGGCGGCTCACGATGCTGCGGATCTTGACTTCGCGTGCCGTGTCGGAGATGAAATCGCGGTTGGTGATATATTCGTTGTCGGCCGCCTTGATCGCCGTCGAACGCAGGTGGTTGTTGAACACGCGCACCGTATCGTCACCGATCAGCAGGTCGGCCCAGACCGACGTATTGGGGGTCAGCACGATGCCCGAGCGCAGGATACGGTATTTGCTCAGGATGAAAAGCGATGCCCCGTACAGCGAATCGGGAGCCTGCGTACGGCCAAAGGCCGCGCTTTCGTATTTCTCGTCCAACAGGGCGAAATCGTCGGATTTCTCGGCCAGGCGGGCATTGAACTCCTGCATGCAGACGATATCGGGATCGTATTCGCCGATCAGGCGCACGATGTCATCGACATTGCTGGCTCCGCTTTCGCCGAAGAAACTGCGCACGTTATAGGTCATGACCTTGAAAGCCCGGCGGTCGTAGCTCTCCTCGCCGTAGCTGCGGCGGAATTCGGGCTTATAGAAGAGCGAAACCTTGAAGAGACCGATGACGACCAGCGCCAGCATCGTCCCGGCGCGGAGCAGCCGCCAGCGGATGACCCAGTAGAGCGCCAGGATGACCGTAGCGACGTAGATCGCCGGGGCGGCAAGCCCCAGCAGGGGAAAGAACCAGACCCCGGCGGGGTTCACATAAGGGACGAAATAGGTGACGGCCATCGTGGCCCCGACAACGACGGTCAGGAGCGTCATCACCAGGTCGAGCAGCCACATGAGCAGGCTGCGGTGCGGTTTCTCCCCGCGCCGGCTGCCGTAATCGTTCTTATAGAATTCGCCGGACATCGGCTCAGAAGCGGATTATGCCGCGCTGCTTCCACCAGTGGAGCAGCAGGAAACCCCAAAGCATACCGCCCACGTGGGCGAAATGCGCCACATTGCCTACGCCGCGCCAGCCGAGGAAAAGTTCGATGACGCCGTAGATGATGACGAACCATTTGGCCTTCATCGGGATCGGCGGGATCAGCAGCATGATGACCGCATTGGGGTGCATGACGCCGAAGGCGAGCAGCAGCCCCATCACCGCGCCCGAAGCACCGACCAGCGACATGGGCAGCTCGCCGAACGCCAGCGCCGTGAAATACTGGATCAGCGCCGCACCGATGCCGCAAACCATGTAATAGGTCAGGAAACGCTTCGACCCCAATTCGTATTCCAACGTACGCCCGAACATCCACAAGGCGAACATATTGAAGAAGATATGCTCGAAATTGGCATGCACGAACATGTAGGTGACGAACTGGTAGGTGTGGAACAACGGTGCTCCCAGCCACAGGGCGCAATACTCCATGATGGCGTTATGTGCCGGTTGGATCAGGGCCGTAGCCATGTAGACCAGGGCATTGATGATTATCAGGTTTTTCACCACCGGGGGTGTCTGAAAATAGCTGTTCATTGCGTAAAATTTTTACAAAAGTACGTTTTTCCACCGGATTATCCCAGTTTGGTACGGATATCTTCGGGGGTTATTTCTGCAGTTATGGCTTTGCCCGAGGGCGAGAAACTGAAATTGCCCGTAGCGGCGAGCTGGGCGAGCAGTACGGCGGCTTCGTCGCGCGACATATTGCGGGGAATGCCTTTCGCCCCGCCGCGCGCCATGACGGCGGCGATCTTCTCGCGGCGCTGATCCGCGAGCGACACGGGCGTCGAAAAGGCTTGCAGCAGGTCGTAGACCATCTGGTCGACGGCATCGGCCGGCATATCGGCCGGAGTGCCCTTCACCTCGATCGTCCCCTCCCCCGCAAAGTCGATGTCGAATCCCAGCGACGCGAATTCCACGGCGTTCTCCTCGAGCAGCGCATATTCGTCGCCCGACAACACCAGCCGCTCGGGAAAAAGCAGTTGCTGGCTCACGGAAGACCCGTTTCCGAGCATCTTCAGGTAATCCTCATAAAGAATGCGCTCGCGGGCACGCCGCACATCCACCACGACGAACCTCCCGCCCAGCAGCGCGGCGAGGTACCCGCCGCCCAACGGCAGGGGATCGGTAAATTCCGGACGCCCCTCAACCGCCAGCCGCTGCTGCCCGGCCGTAGCCCCGGAAGGGATGAACTCCAGAGCACTCGTCCCGAACCCGGCATCGGACTCCACCTCGAAACTGCTCCCCGAAACGAAATCCTCGAACCCGTCGGCCGCCGAGGAAGGGATGGTGAAGTCCTCCCCCGCCGGCGGGGTTTGCGGAAGGGTAAATCCGCTGCCGGCGCTGCGCAGCCCGCCGGGCAGGCTGCCACCGGACGCACTGCCCCCCGACTTGCCGCCGCCCATACCGGCGCGCGGGGCGAAGCCCGTCCCGGCCGTATCGGAAAGCGTCTGTCCGCGATCGTCGTACGGGACGTCGAAGCCCGTGAAATCGACATTGGGATCGGGCGCCGTAGGGTCGATATACTCCTCGCGAAACGGATTGTAGTCGCCGTTGGACATGGCGCGGGGCTCGCTGTAGACGGCCCCTTTGCTCAATGCCGGGATCTCGACGATGCCGTCGCGGTCGAAATCCATCAGCGGCACGGCCCCCGTCTTGGCGAGCGTCTCGCGCACGGCGGCGTTGATGATCTGCCAGACGGCCTCCTCGTCGGCGAATTTCACTTCGGTCTTCTGCGGGTGGACATTGACGTCGATGCGCGAAGGGTCGATCGTCAGGTAGAGGAAATAGGAAGGCGAACTGCTCTCGGGGATCAGTTTCTCATAGGCCTTCATGATGGCGCTCGTGAGGTACGAACTCTTGAAATAACGTCCGTTGACGAAGAGGTACTGCTCGCCGTTGCGCCGCTTGGCGGCAGCCGGACGGCCGATATAGCCCCCGATGCGGGCGATCGAGGTGTCGGCATCGACCTCCAGCAGGTTCTGCTTGATATGGCGTCCCACCACGTCGACGATACGTCCCGCCAGCGACGTGGCACAGAGCGTATAGACCGGAGCGTCGTTGGCGTAAAGTTCGAAGGCGATATGGGGGTTGCACAGCGCAACACGCTGGAATTCGGCCTTGATCTGTGCGGCCGAAGTCGTACTCTTGTCGAGGAAACGGCGGCGGGCGGGCACGTTGTAAAAAAGGTTGCGCACGAAGAACTGCGCCCCCACGGGACACATCACGGGAGTCTGCCCGGCGAACTGGCCGCCGTTGATTTCGGTCTGGGTACCCACTTCGTCGCCCTCCTGCCGCGTGCGCAGTTCGACCTGCGCCACGGCGGCGATCGAAGCGAGCGCCTCGCCGCGGAACCCGAACGTATTGAGGGCGTAGATGTCTTCGACGGAAGTTATCTTGCTGGTGGCATGGCGGTCGAAGGCCATACGCGCGTCGATGGGCGACATGCCCGAGCCGTCGTCGACGATCTGGATCAAATCCTTGCCCCCGTCACGGAAGTTGACCTTCACGGTACGGGCGCCGGCGTCGATGGCGTTCTCCATCATCTCCTTGACCACCGATGCGGGACGGTTGACGACCTCGCCCGCAGCAATCTGGTTGGCGACGACTTCGGGTAATAATCTGATCTTATCTGCCATTTATTCCTGATAATCGTTGGGAACCACCGTGATAGGCTGCTCCTGCCACTCTACGTCGGAAATACCCGTCTGGTCGAGCCCGTTGCGCGGAGCGGATTCAGTGGCAGCGGATTCGGTCTGTGCCGGCGCCGTACGGGCACGCAGGAACACATCGGCGAGCTTCGGATAAAGGATGTAGATGAACAGCAGGACGATAACTGCGGCACCGGCCATCTTCCAGATGCGCATACGCCCCTTGTCATCCTCCTTGGAACGGCGGGCGGCACGGGCATCGCGCTGCGTACGGATATATTGTCCGGGACGGTACTCACGATCCCCGTCTTCGGCCCTCTCGCCGCGAAGTTCGGCACGGCGCTGCTCGCGCGCCTCCTTTTCGGGATCGTAGTAGCGCGGTATGTAGTTGAACTTGTTGGCGTGTCTCTTGAACGGGGTGAAACCTAACATGGCGTGTCCTCCTAATTATTTTTGGTAAAGATACGAATTCTCCGGCAATTTTATTGCCTGCAAAACCCTTTTTTCCGCCTGCGGCGCCCGTAAAGTCCTGCCGAGGATGCGGTGCCAGACGTCCGATGCCCCGCAGCAGGGGAAACCCCCGGCAGCGGTACGGGAGGGGAAACACCCCTCAAACAGGCTGGCAACAGCCGCAATGGCCCCGGGAAAGGCGGCGGGGAATACGCCCGCAAACCTCCGTGCACCGCAGCGGAAGGGGCGCTGCGAACGACGGCGGAATGCCGTGGCCCGCAAAGTCCCCCGACATCCCGCCGCATATGCAAACCGCTGCTTCCCTACCGGAAGAAACTCTTCATCCGCTCGAAGATATTCTGGTTCTTGACCGATTCGGCATGCTGGAAACCGGGCTGCTGCGCCAGCTGTTCGACCAGCCGCTTCTCCTCGGCACTGAGCTTCGAGGGGATCGTGATGTCGACCACGACCAGTTCGTCGCCGCGGCCATAGCCGTTGACGTCGGGCAACCCCTTGCCGCCCAGGCGCAGCACCTTGCCGGCATGCGTTCCCGGGGCGATCTTGATCTTGGCACGGCCATCGACCGTCGGTACCTCGACCGTACCGCCCAGCAGGGCTGTCGTAACGGTGATATTGAGGTTGTGGATCAGGTCGTTGCCGTCACGCACCAGCTCGGGATTGGACTCCTCTTCGATCATGACCTGCAGGTCGCCGTTGACGCCTCCGTGACGGGCGGCATTGCCCTTGCCCGTGACGGTGAGTACCATACCCTCACCCACGCCGGCCGGGATTCGGATCTCCACGACCTCCTGGCCGCGGATGGTTCCCTCGCCCTTGCACTTGTCGCAGGGTGCGGTGATGACTTTGCCCGTACCGCCGCACGTGGGGCAGACGCCCTGCGTCTGCATGCGGCCGAAGAAGGTGTTCTCCACACGCGTCACATAGCCCGTACCGTTGCAGGTCGAACAGGTCGAGTAGGAGTTGCTGTCCTTGGCCCCCGTACCGCCGCACTTATCGCAGGCGACGGTCTTGTTTATCTTGAGTTTCTTGGTGACGCCGTTGGCGATCTCGGCGAGGGTCAGCTTGACCTTGATGCGGATATCCGATCCCCGGTTCACACGACGCCCGCCGCCCGATGACGACGACGAGCGGAACCCGCCGCCGAAATGTCCGCCGAAAATATCGCCGAACTGCGAGAAGATATCCTCCATCGAGAAACCGCCGCCGCTGAACCCGCCGAAGCCGCCTGCCCCGCCACCCGCGGCACCGCTCATCCCGGCATGGCCGAACTGATCGTAACGGGCACGTTTGTCGGGGTTCGACAGTACGTCGTATGCCTCGGCCGCCTCCTTGAATTTCTCTTCGGCCTCCTTGTCACCCGGGTTTTTATCGGGGTGGTATTGGATGGCCGCCTTGCGGTAAGCCTTCTTTATTTCGTCAGCGTTAGCGTTTTTCTGGACGCCCAGCACTTCGTAGTAATCCCTCTTTTCTGCCATGGCATTATTCTCCTACAACAACTTTTGCGAAACGCAGCACCTTGTCGCCCAGCATATAACCCGTCTGGACAATGTCGACGACCTTGCCCTGCATTTCCTCCCCGGCAGCGAATTTAGCCACCGCCTCGCAGAGGTCGGCGTCGAACTCCCTGCCCTTGACGTCGATCTCGGTGACCCCTTTCTGGCGGAGCGTATCGGTAAATTTCTGTGAAATAAGCGTCACGCCGGCACGCAGCGCTTCGATGTCGTCGCTCTTCTGCATGGCATCGACGGCACGCTGCACGTCGTCGCGCACGGGGAGCATCGCCAGCAGCACGTCACGGCCCCCGGTCTGCACCAAGTCCATCTTCTCCTTGAGCGTACGCTTGCGGTAATTATCGAATTCGGCCTGTAGGCGGATGAATTTATCCTGCCACTCGGCCAGTGCCGCCGTCAGATCCGATCCCGCTCCGGCCTTGTCGCCGCCTTCGGCAGCGTCTGCCATTGTGTCAGTTCCGTCCTGCGAGTCGTCTGACACATTGGCACAGGGTTCGCCGTCGCACGAAGGGTAACCTTCACCGGGAACGAACCCTTCGTCACCGTCAACAGCCTCATTATAAGTTTTTTCCTTTTTCATATCTCGTGTTTTTCAGATTTTCCGTCTTATATTCGAACAAATTGTATACCAACCGCCGGGCCATGCCTACCCGATGATAAAAATCGCCGGGCGCCTGTTCATTTCCGGCAGCCGCACCGACCGCCACTCGCGCACGGCGAGCGTACGGATATATTCGCCGGGGGCGGTAATGTCCATCGCCAGCGTCAGGCGCGTCTCGGGGGCAAGGGTTTGCAGGAGCTGTTCCATCAGCTTCACATTGCGGTAAGGCGCCTCGATGAAGAGCTGCGACTGGCGTTCGGACTGCGCACGGCGTTCGAAGCGGCGGATCGCCTGCACCCGTTCGGGCGGCTTGACGGGCAGGTAGCCGTTGAAGGCGAACGACTGCCCGTTGAGCCCCGAGGCCATGACGGCCAAGATGACGGACGACGGCCCGACGAGCGGCACCACGCGGATACCGTGGCGGTGGCACGCCTCGACGACCAGTGCCCCGGGATCGGCGACGCCCGGCACGCCCGCTTCGGAAACAACCCCCGCCGAGCGGCCCTCAACGAGCGGTTTCACCAGCTCTTCGACCTCACGCCCGGCGACGGTATGTTCGTTCAGCTCGCGGAACTCCAGCGTGTCGATCGGCCGCGCGATGCCGGCCTTCGACAGGAACCGCCGCGCCGAACGGGTGTTCTCGACGATGAAATAGTCGAGCGAATCCATCACGGCACGGTTCGCCGCAGGCAGCACGTCCCACGGTGCCGTTTCGTCCGAAATCGGACACGGGATCAGATAGAGCGTTCCGTACATCTTATTTCAGTTTTTCGAGTTTGGCCCGGAGTTCCCGTTCCCGGCCGGCGGCCTTCGTATACAGCACCGCAAACCAGACGCTCAGCGCCATGACACCGGCGATCACCACCCCGAAAACACCGCTCAGGAAGAATGCGCTCACGACCAGCCCCGCAACCGAAAGCACCAGCGGGGATTTGCGGACATTGCAGCCGATAGCCACATAGCCGCCCGCCAGCACGAGCATCACGATTCCGACCATCAGCCTCACCCCGTTTCCCTGGGCGTTGACCAGTTCGACCACGCCGCTGGCGAGCGCCAGCAACGCCGCGGCGAACATGGCGCTGCGGGCCTTGCCCAACTGGTCGAGGGCCGATTCGGATTCGAGCTGTGCCATCAGCAGCCGCGCCCCGAGGCACTCGGCGGCCTCATCGCGCCCGGCGGGGCAACCGCAGGAGGGACACGTTCCGGTTCCGGAAGCGATTTCACCGCCGCAATCATAGCATATCATAACATTATTCTTTGAGGTAAATCCGTTTTACGCGCCCCGAAACCGAGGTCATGATCTCATAGGGAATCGTATCGAGCACGCGGGCCATCGTTTCCAGGTCGTTGCCCGGCTCGGGCGAGAAAACCACGACTTCGTCGCCTTCCTTCACGCCGGGAATCCCCGTAATGTCGACCATGCAGCTATCCATGCAGATGCGTCCGACGATGGGGGCGGGGCTCCCGGCCACCAGCACCGACCAGCGGCCGCAGCCCAGGTGGCGGTCGAGCCCGTCGGCATATCCGATGGGGATCGTCGCCGTCGTAGTTTCGCGCGTGAGTTTCCCGGCCCGTCCATACCCTACGGCCTCGCCCGCAGACAGGTGCTTGACCTGCACGATACGCGTGCGGAGGGTCGAGACGGGACGCAGCATCCGGTTATGCCGGTAGCCGAAGCCGTAAAGCCCCAGCCCGAGGCGGCACATGTCGAACTGTGCCTCGGGGAAGCGTTCGATGGCGGCCGAATTGGCCGTATGGCGGATGACCGGATAGGGCAGCGAGGCGGCGACGCGGGCGCTCATGCGGTCGAACAGGGCGATCTGCGCCCGGGTATAGGCATCCTCTTCGGGCATGTCGGCACAGTTGAGGTGCGAGAAGACCGAGGCGACCTTGACCTGCGGGGTTTCCGCCAGCGCCCTGCACAGCGCCCCGACTTCGTCGTCCGTGAATCCCAGCCGGTGCATACCCGTGTCGAGCTTGATATGGATCGGGTAACGGCTCTCGCCCGCATGCACCACGGCCCCGGCGAAGGCGCCGAGCGAATGGAGGCTGTATATCTCGGGTTCGAGGCGGTTGGCGATCATCTGATCGAAACTGTCGGCATCGGCGTTGAGCACCACGACGGGCATCGAAATGCCCCGCTCGCGCAACAGTACCCCCTCGTCGGCGAACGCCACGGCCAGGTAATCAACGCCCTGGTGCTGCAAGAGCTGCGCGACTTCGAAATCGCCGGCACCGTACGAGCCGGCCTTGACCATCGCCACGAGTTTCGTACCGAAGCTGAGCTTCGAACGGAAGAAATTGAGGTTGTGCGTCATGGCGTCGAGGTCGACCTCCAGCACCGTCGTATGGCTGCGGCGCGCGAGGGCGTGCGCCAGTTTCTCGAAGCGGAAATCGCGGGCGCCTTTCAGCAGGATGGCACGCCCGGCCACGGCCCTGCGGTCGATGCGCGCGATGCACTCGTCGGTCGAGGCGTAAAACTCCTTGTCGCAGCCGAACAGACCTGCATGGCGTTTCAGGCGCGGGCCGATGCCGATCAGGAAGTCGACTCCCGCCCGTGCAACCATCCCCGCGACACGGCCGTAGAGCTCGCCGTCGGAAAGCCCGCTTTGCGAGATGTCCGACAGGACGAGCGTACGGCGGCGGTTCAGCGCCACGCCGTGCAGGTAATCGAGCGCCAGCGCCAGCGAATTGAGGTCGAGGTTATAGGCGTCGTTGATCAGGATCGAATCGTTGATGCCCTCCTTCACCTCGAGACGCATGGGCACCGTGGGCGCCGAGGCGAACGACGGCGCGGGATAGTGCATCGCGGCGCAGAACGCCTCGACGATCTGGGCATTGCGGCGCGATGCGGCGTTGCCGATGACCGACTCCGGCACCTCGGGGAACGACGCGGCATCGAGGGGCTTGCGGTCGGCGAAACGCGCCGCGACCATGCCCCCCAGCGGCTCGTAATAGCTGTGGTAGATGATTTTCGAGGCATTGCGGGCCAGCACCATTTTCTCGTCGCACTTCTGCTCGAGATTGAGGAAATTCTCCTGATGCGCGTCGCCGATCGAGGTAAAAACAACCACGTCGGGACGGATGATGCGCTCCAGCCGCTCCATCTCGCCGGGCTTCGAAATGCCCGCCTCGAAGACCGCCAGCTCCTCGTCGCCTTCGAGCATCAGCACCGAGAGGGGCACGCCCAGCTGCGAATTGTAGCTTTTCGGCGAGCGGTAATATTTCATCCCCGCGGGCAGTTCTTCGGCGATCCACTCCTTGATGACGGTCTTGCCGTTCGAACCGGTGATGCCGACGACCGTACCCTTGAATTGCGCACGGTAGTGCGCCGCAAGGCGTTGCAGGGCGTCGATGGCGTTGTCCACACGCACGAAGCCACAACCGGCGGGGCACTCAACGTCACGTTCGACGAGGAACGCACGCACGCCGCGCGCCGACATCTGGGCGACGAAGCCGTGCGAGTCGTGGTTGGCACCGCGCATGGCCACGAACATCGGGCAGCAGCCCAGTTCGCACGACAGCGAGCGGCTGTCGGTGACGACCGACCGCACTTCGGCATCGCAGCCTGTAAATTTCCCGCCGACAACGGCGGCTATTTCCGAGAGTTTGTAATTCATCCTGTATCTTATCCGTTTTTCGCCGGGCGGATGGCATCCGGGGCTTCACGAAGCCGGCGGGGCAGGAACATACGCGGAGTATGCGGCTGCCGCGAGCGGAAGCGCCGGAGGCAGCCGTCCTCACGAAAGGTCAAATGTCACGATCGTAATTCCCGCCCCGCCCCGGTCGGCATGCTCGTCGCGGGCGCTTTCGACCTCGGGCACCGTGCGCAGGTAGCGGCGTATCTCCTCCTTGAGAGCCCCCGTGCCCTTGCCGTGGAGGATCGACACCGACCCCACGCCCACCATCAGGGCGTCGTCGATGAAATCCTGCACGGCGTCCAGCGCCTCGGCGGCACGCATGCCCCGCACGTCGATATGGTCTTTGAAGCTGAGCTTGCGGGCCGAAATGTCGGCCGACACCACCGTCCGCGCCGTCTGCGGGCGTGTTGCCTCGCGGAACTCGCTGTTCGAGACCACGGTCAGCATCTTCCGGTCGACCGTAGTCAGTATCTGTCCGAAGGCGACCTGCGCCTTGCGCCCCTTGACCGACTGCACCACGCCGACCATCTCCTGCCCGGCCATGCGGACTTTCGACCCGGCCTCCACCTCGCGCGGTTTCGGTACCTCGGCAGGGACATCCCCGGCCGCCTGTGCCTCGCCCCGCTGCGCCTTGCGCTCGTCACGCCGCTGGCGGCGGCGCTCGATACGTTCGATCTCGCGGGCGACCTCGGCGTCCTTGTCCGCCGTATCGGCCTTCTCCACCACATCGCGGAAATCGTCCAGTTCGCGGCGCGCCAGGCGCGTCAGTTCCTTTTCGGCCTGCGCCTCGCGGATGGTCTTGATCGTATTCTCGATCTGCCGGTTGGCATCGGCAATCAGCTTCTGCGCCTCCAGTTTGGCCTTTTTGAGGATCTCCTGCCGTTCGGCCCGGATCTTCGACAACTGCCCGGCATAGGTTTGTTCCAGCTCCTCGACCTTACGGTCGGTCTGGCGGATGCGGTCGCGCTTCTGTTCCCAGTAATGCTTGTCGCGGGCGATCTCACGCAGCTGCTTCTCGATGTTGATATGGTCGCTGCCGGCCTTCTCGCCCGCCGCGCGGATAATATCCTCCGGGAGCCCGATCTTGCGGGCGATCTCCACGGCGAACGAACTGCCCGGCTTGCCCATTTCGAGGCGAAACAGCGGGCGGATATTCTGCACGTCGAACATCATGGCGCCATTGGCGATGCCCTCGGTATTCGACGCATAGTACTTGATATTGGCATAGTGGGTCGTGATGACGCCGTAGCACCCTTTGGCCAGCAGGCGTTCGAGGATGGCCTCGGCGATGGCTCCGCCGATGACCGGCTCGGTACCCGACCCGAACTCGTCGATCAGCACCAGCGCCGACGACGAAGCCCCCGAGAGCATGTTCTTCATGTTGAGCAGGTGCGACGAATAGGTCGACAGGTCGTCGTCGATCGACTGCTCGTCGCCGATGTCGATGAAGATCGAACGGAACACGGGCAGTTCCGAAACCTCCGATGCCGGAACGGGGAACCCGCACTGGAACATATACTGCACGAGGCCGGTGGTCTTGAGGCAGACCGACTTGCCGCCCGCATTGGGCCCCGAAATGACAAGGATATGCTTGCGGCGGTCGAGCTGCATGTCGAGCGGTACGACCTCGCGCCCCTGCGCCCGCAGGGTTTGCTGCAGGAGCGGGTGGCGGGCATTCTTCAGCACCAGCCGGTCGTCGTCCGAGATGATCGGTTTCACGCAGCCGTTCTGCGATGCCCAGCGTCCCTTGGCACGCAGCATGTCGATCTCGGCCAGGTAGTCGCCCGACGCGGCGATCAGCCCGGCATCGGGGCGCACCGAATCGGTGAACTCCGAGAGGATGCGGACGATCTCGCGCCGCTCGGCATATTCCAGTTCGCGCAGCTCGTTGTTGATCTCCACGACCTCGACCGGTTCGACGTAGAACGTACGCCCCGTGGCCGATTCGTCGTGGATGAAGCCCTGCAGCTTGCGTTTATTGGCCGCGGCGACCGGGATCACGGCCTTCCCTTCGCGGATCGAGATCTGGGCGTCGGCATCGACGATACCGGCCCCTTTGGCGGCGGCAAGCACCGCCTGCAACCGCTTAGCGGCCTGCCCTTCGCGTTCGCGGATGGCACGCCGGATCTCCAGCAGGGCCGGCGAAGCATTGTCCCGGATATTGCCGAAACGATCGACGATGGCGTCGATCCGCTGCACGATCCCGGGGAATGCCTCGACACCGCGGCTGCGGGCATACAGCGCCGGATATTGCCCTTCGCGGGCGAGGATGAACGCAACGACGCTGCCGACGAGGCTCAGCGCCCGGTGCAGGGTCACCACCTCCCCCACGTCGAGGAACGTCCCCTCGACACGCAGTTTGGCAACGACATGGTCGACGTCGGGATATTCCCCGCCGGGAAAATCGTGCTCCATGTCGAGCAGCAGGCGCATCTGGTCGGCAAGTTCCAGCCTCCGCCCGATCTCGCGCGCCGAGGCCGAGAAAGTCTCTTCGGCGAGCTTCCCGCGGGCGGCACGCATGGTGCAAAGCGCTGCAACCTGTTCCCGAAGCCGGTCGAAGCCGATCTTCTGCTCGAAGTTTGCAGGATAAATCATCTCTATGTCGGGTTGATGGGCTACTGCAGCCGCTTGAGCGAATCGCGCTCAGCCTTGGCAGCAGCCTTGGCGGCCTTCCTGTCGGCACGCTCCTTCATCTTTTCGGGATTGCGCCCGAAGAGCGAGAGGTGGACGTAACGGCCGGGGTATTGTTTGACATCGGCCAGCAGCGCCGCGAGGTTGTCGCTGGCCTTTTCGAGCGACTCGTACAGTTCGGGGTCGCTGATGAGCTTGCCGATCGTGCCTTCGCCCTGCGCGATGCGTGCCACGAGACCGTCGAGGTGCTCCACGGCCTGCGAAAGCTTGCGGGCAAACTGTTCCTCGGTGAGCTGCGAGGTGAAACGATCCACGTCGCCGATGATGCTGTCCACGCGCCCGGCATTCTCGCCGAGCATGTCGGAGAATTTCGAAAGGTTGTCCAGTGCGCTCTTCAGGCTGTTTTTCTCCGCCGAGAGTATCTCGGCCATGTCGCCCGTCACGGAGTTCAGGTTGCCGAGCGTCCCGGCGATGTTGTCCGCATTGGTTTCCATCAGGCCGTTCAGGTTTTCGAGCGTGCGCGAAAGGTCGGTGGTGAGCTGCGAAACCTTCTGCTTGAAGAAATCCAGCTCGGAGCCGGCCATGTCCATCAGGTCGCGGTCGCGGCTCGAACGCAGCGTATCGCCCTTCTGGAGGTAGGTGTCGGCCGTGCCGTAGGTGATTTCGATCGCCTTGGCACCCATCAGTCCGTTGCTGAAGATTTTGGCCTCGGAATCGGACGGAATGCGGTATTGGCGCTTGATCGTGAATTGCAACACGACCTTGTCGCTGCGGGCGGGATCGAACGAAAGCCGTGTCACGGAACCGATCTTCACGCCCTTCATCATGATCGGCGACGCGTTCTGCACGCCGTTGATCTGGTCGTAGGCCGCATAATACTCGACGTTCCGGCTGAAAATGTCGAAACCTTTCAGAAACCGGATTCCGGCCCAGGCGACGCCGATCATCGCCACGGCGAATATGCCGATCTTAACTTCCCTTTTCATAGCTCGTTTATTTTCATTTCACAATCTGCGTGCCCCGGCAGCTCACGACGAAGGCATCGGGGAAAACCTTGCGTACTTCGGCCAGCCGTTTCTGGGCTGCGGCACGGGTGTCGTACTCGCCGACGCAATATTTATAGCGGAACCGCCCCTCGGCGGTATACTGTTTCACCTTGTTGCGGTAGGATTTGAAACGTGCGGACGAGGTCGGCACGGTCTGCGCGCTGGCCAGTACCTGCACGGTATAGCGCAACGGCCGGGCAGCTTGGTTAGGGATAGCTTCGGCCCCGGCCGGTTTCTGCGGTTCCGGCTTTTGCGCCCCGGATTTGCCCGCAGCCTTCTGCGGCTCCGCCTTTTCCGGGGTGGCGGCCTTCCCGCCCGGCTTCCGTCCGGACTTCCCGGCAGACGTATCGGATGCCTTGTCCTGTCCCGCAGGGCGCACAGGCTCCTTCCCGATGACGACCTGCGTTTCGGGCTCTTTAACAGGCTTCGGGGAGGCCGCGGCCTCCTCCCCGGCCCTGCGCGTTTCGAGCACATAGGCCGAATAGTCCTTCACGCCCTCGTAAATCGAGCGGGCGATCTCGTCCTGCCCCTTTTCCGACTTCATATAGGCCATCTCCTGGGCGTTGGACATGAAACCGATCTCGGTCAGCACGCCCGGCATGTCGGTGGCATAGAGCACACGCAGCAGCTGGGGTTTGATGCCCCGCGAATGGCGCCCGGCCTTCAGGTAATTATTCTGGATACAGCGCGCCAGCGCCATGCTGTACTCGCCGTAGGTGAATTGCAGGTTCTGGATATATGCCCGCACGATGGCCGCCGTCCGCTCGTCCGACATGTCGATCAGGTCTTCGCGGTTGTTCTCGAACAGGGCGTTCTCGTTGTAACGCTGCTCCTTGGGGCTTTCGCCCATGATGAGCGTCTCGACACCCCGTGCCGCCGAGGATTTCGCAGCATTGACGTGGATCGAAACGAAGAGGTCGCCGCCGGCCTTGTTGGCGATGTCGGCACGCGCCTGGAGGTCGGTTGCCAGATCGGTGCCCAGCGCCTTGTCCGTCTTGCGGGTATAGACCACCTTCACGCCCGGCATCCCCTCCTCGATGAGCTTCCCGAGTTTGAGCGCCACCTTCAGCGTGAGGTCTTTCTCGTAGACATTGCCGTAGTGCGCCCCGGGGAATTTCCCGCCGTGTCCGGCATCGATGACCACAACTTCGACCCCGTGCGCAATATTCCCGGCCGTGGCACCGTTCATTAGAACGGTAACGGCCGCAAACGCGAATAACAGGAACAGTCGTGTGCGCATATTTAATGGAGCCAAATGTGAGCTTTCTGTAATTTTTTACCTATCTTTGTCGCGCCTAAAAAACCCGGCGGGAGTGCATCGAGGCCCCGATCCAGGCGTTTTTGCCGACATGTCGGCAAAGGTACGAAAAATTATTGGGATTTTGGATAGAATCAGGGTAAAATATCTGTTTTCGGCGGCGGCACTCCTACTCTTCGCCCAGTTGGTGTTCGGCTCGTCCGTACCCCGGGGAATGCTTGCCTCGGCAGCCGAAGACAGCCTCCGCCAACGCCTGTCCGATTCCCTCCAGACCCATTCCGAAGCCGCGGCCGAAGTGCCGGAAGCTGCGGCCCAAAGCCGCCGCGACCGCCGCGAGCAGGCACGCGCCGCCCGGGAACAGGCACGCCGCCGCGCCGCATTCGAAGCCCTGCCGCAGGAGCAGCGCGATTCGCTCTTCGGCGCACAGCTCGATTCGCTCATCACGCAGAAAGGCGACTCGCTCGAAGGCCGCGGGGCGGACACCATCGCCCGCGACACGGTGAAAGAGAAAAAGCCCCAGAAACCGGGGGCGTTCCTCGACGACCCGATCACGGGCAAGAACAAGGACTCGCTGGTCTACGACGTGCGCAACAAGATGGTCTACATTTACAACGAAGGCGACATCACCTATCAGAACAGCAACCTCAAGGCCGACTACATGCAGATCAACATGGACACCAAGATGGTCTATGCATACGGCAAGCCCGACTCGCTCGAAGGCAAACCGATCGTCACCAAACCCGAATTCTCCGAGGGCGACGCATCGTACACGATGGATACGATCACCTACAACCTCACCTCGAAGAAGGCCAAGATCAAGGGCGTGGCGACGCAGCAGGGCGACGGCTGGCTGGTCGGAGGCAGCGTGAAGAAAATGCCCGACAACACGGTCAACATCCAGCACGGCAAATACACGACCTGCGACGAGACCGACCACCCGCACTTCTACCTGGCGATGACCAAGGCCAAGGTCATCCCCGGCAAGAAAGTCGTCACGGGGCCGGCCTACCTGGTCATGGAGGACGTGCCGATCTACTTCCTCGGCATCCCCGAGGGCTTCTTCCCGATCAACATGGGCCCCAAATCGGGTCTGCTGATGCCCACCTACGGCGAGGAATACTCCAAGGGGTTTTTCCTGCGCGACATGGGTTACTATTTCACGCTGGGCGACTATGCCGACCTGGCCGTACGCGGCGGTATCTACACGCTCGGTTCGTGGGAGGCGTCGGCCGCATCGCGCTATATCAAACGCTACAAGTACAGCGGCAGTTTCAACATGCAGTACTCGAACATCAAGACGGGCGAAAAAGGCGAGCCGGACTATATCAAGCAGAGCAACTTCCGCATCCAGTGGACGCACTCCCAGGATCCCAAGGCCAACCCCGGGTCGACCTTCTCGGCATCGGTGAACTTCGCTACGAGCGGTTACAGCAAATATTCGGCGACCAACCTCAACGACATCCTCTCGACGCAGACCAACTCGTCGATCGCCTACTCGAAGAACTGGGCGGGAACCCCCTTCTCGCTCTCGGCGAACATGTCCATCTCGCAGAACTCGCAGAACAAAAGCCTCTCGGTAACGCTGCCGACCGTGGTTTTCAACGTCTCGCGTTTCTACCCCTTCAAGCGCAAGGAGCGCATGGGCAAAGAACGGTGGTACGAAAAGATCTCGATGCAGTATACGGGCAAGATGACCAACTCGGTGACGACCACCGAGGACAAGATCTTCTCGAAGGAGACGCTCGACAACATGAAGAACGGTATCGAGCACAACATCCCCATATCGGCGTCGTTCAACCTGTTCAACTACATCAACATCTCGCCGTCGGCGACCTACAACGAGAAGTGGTATTTCAAAAAAGTCGAATTCGACTGGAACCCCGTCACGAACAAGGTGGACACGCTGCCGACGCAATACGGGTTCTACCGCCTCTACAACTACAACTTCAACGTCTCGGCATCGACGACCGTATACGGCATGTACGACTTCACCAAGAAGCGCAAGGATCGTAAGATCCAGGCCATCCGCCACACGCTCACCCCTTCGATCGGATTCGCCTATACGCCGGACTTCGGCGACCCGAAATACGGCTACTACAAGACGCGGCAGACCGACTCGACAGGACGTTTCACCACCTATTCGCCCTATTCGGTCAACGCATACGGCGTCCCCAGTTCCGGACGGTCGATGTCGATGAACTTCTCGCTGTCGCAGAACCTCGAAATGAAGGTACTGTCGAAGCGCGACACCTCGGGCGTGAAGAAGATCAAGCTGATCGACGAGCTGCGCATCAGCGGGTCGTACAATTTCCTGGCCGACTCGATGGGGCTCTCGACCATCCCGATCTCGTTCCGCACGACGCTCTTCAAGAATTTCGGCATCAACCTCTCGATGACGCTCGACCCCTACCGGCTGACTCCCGACGGCAAACGCTACAACAAGCTCTTCTTCCCGGGGCGTATCGTCTCGACGGGCTGGTCGTTCGGCTATACGTTCAAATCGCGCGAAGACCGTTCGCAATCGGCCATCAACGACATCACCAGCATCCCGCCCGAATACATGAACCCCTACTACGACCCCTACGGCAACATGGATCCCGTACTGCGGCGGCAATACATGTCGCAGATGTACTACGATTTCTCGCTGCCGTGGAACTTCGGGTTCAACTATGCCATCAACTACAACATATCGACGGGCAATTACCCGCCCAAAGGATACAAGAAGAACGTCACGCAGACCGTCAGCTTCAACGGCAGCCTTACCATAACGCCCAAGACCGGCATCACGTTCCAGGGCGGTTACGACATCAAGGCGAACAAACTCACCACCTCGTCGATCTCCATCTCGCGCGACCTGCACTGCTGGCAGATGTCGTTCTCGTGGATACCCTTCGGGTTCCACCGCAGCTGGAGCTTCAACATCGGCGTAAAGGCGGCATCGCTTTCAGACCTCAAATACGACAAGAGCCAGTCGATGTACGACAATATGTACTAAATCCCGTCCCATAAAACGACGAAGATTCCGGGGCGGAAAGACACGGGGCCGAAGGCGGCCGGCAGGATGCAGGAGACAGCCGCAGGATACAGCCGGATCAAGCGGACAGATGAAGCGAAGAAACAGAGCCCCCCGAAAAAAGCGACTGAAATTTCCCGGGCACAGCTCCGGGAAGCCCTGCAAGCCTATCTCCGTTCCAAAGGGGAAGGCGTGCGGTCAATATAATTCGGGTAGCGGAACTGCGGCATCCCGAGCGCCATGACGGCACAAATACGGCGGCCGGCGAGCCCCAGCATCTTGCAGAGCCCCTTTTTCTTATCCTGCCGCACGGCGGTCAGCACGAAGCCCATATATATCTGACTCACCCCGAGCGCTTCGGCCATCAGCGAAGCGTTCTGGTAGGCGAGGTTGGCATCTTCGGCGCCGAACCGGCTCTCTTTCGGCGCATGGATCAGCAACACGGCCGTCGCACCCCGCAGGATACGGTCGTTGCCCTCGGCATATTCGCGGCGCATTTTCCGGAAAACGGGGACATAGCGGTAGACGTCGGGCAACAAACGGCTCAGCCACGGGCGCACGAGCGGGTGGGAAAGGCGATCCGTGAGCTTGCCGAACACGCCGAGCGTATATTCGCTCATACGGCGCAGCAGCACAGGGTCGGTCACGAGCGTATAGCCCAACTGCCGGGCGTTGGTGGCCGTGGGAGCGAGGTCGGCGGCCGCGACGATCCGGTCGAGCATCTCCTGCGGCACGGGGCGCTGCGACAGCGCCCGGTTCGAGCGCCTCGCGGCCATCAGCAGTTCGACCTGAGCGGGTGTGGGCATGGCCGCATAATCGACCGGGTGTACCCTCCCGGGCGGGAATTCCGCATGCAGCACCGCCCCCGTCGGGCAGGCCGCGACACAGTGCCCGCAGACGATGCAGTTCCCGGGTTTCGAGAGCGCCACGGGGCCGCCCGCCTTCTCCTGTACGAAAATCTGCGAAGGGCACACCTTCACACAGCGGCCGCAACGGATGCAGCTCGCACCATCCACACGGATCGTATCCATATCTTCCGAAATTTTAAGTACCTTTGTGTTCAATTACAAACCGCCATGTATCCAGTCATCACAAAACATTTCAGCGAACTCTCCGTCCGGGAATACCACCGTATCGTGCAGGCACGCGAGGCCGTCTTCTTCCTCGAACAGCACATCACGGAACCCGATGCCGACGCAGCCGACCCGCAGAGCGTATTCATGTGGATGGAGGACAACGCCCGCGTAGTCGCCTTCCTGCGGGTCATCCCGGCGGGAATCGCCTACGACGAAGCCTCGGTCGGCCGCGTGCTGGTCGATGCTTCGTACCGCCGCCGCGGGCTGTGCCGCAGCCTGATGTCCGAAGCGCTGCGCTATATTGCCCGGACATGGGGCCCGCAGCCCATCCGCATCTCGGCTCAAGAGCACCTGGCCGGATTTTACGCCACCTTCGGGTTCGCACCGGTCTCGGACACCTATTTCGAAGCGGGTATCCCACACGTCAAAATGCTCCGCCCGTAGCCCGGAAACGGACAAAAAAATTCCGGCGGCGAGAGGTTTCCCCGCGCCGCCGGAACCATACCTATATTAATGGTTCACCGAGACCATCTCTTCGGGGTTGTGCTTGTATTTGAACACGAACGCGAAGACCACGGCCACCACGAGGGCATAGCCGGCGAAGATATACCACGAATCGGGCCAGCCCCAGGCATCGACGACGGCACCGGCGGCATACGAACCGAAGAACGCACCGAAGCCGTTGGTCATAATCATAAAGACACCCTGTGCCGAGGAGCGGATCTCGCGGCTGGTCTCCTTCTCGACGAACAGCGAACCCGAGATATTGAAGAAATCGAATGCCACCCCATAGACGACCATCGAAAGGATGAGGAACGCGGCACCCGAGCCCGGGTTGCCGACGCCGAAGAACCCGAAGCGGAGCACCCACGCCAGCATCGAAATGAGCATCACTTTCTTGATACCGAAACGCCGCAGGAAGAACGGGATCAGCAGGATGCAGAACGTCTCGGACATCTGCGACAGCGAGAGCAGAATCACCGAATGCTTCACGATCGCCGAATCGGCATACTGGGGCATCGAGCCGAAGCTCTGTATATAGGAGTCCCCGAAGGCGTTGGTTATCTGCAACGCGGCGCCGAGCAACATCGAGAAGACGAAGAAAATGGCCATGCGCTTCTCCTTGAAGAGCGTGAACGCACGCAGCCCCAACGTATCGACCCACGACCTGGCCTTGACCGTGCGGTCGACGGGGCAACCGGGCAGCGAGAACGAGTAGACGGCCAGCAGGAACGACAGCACCGCCGAAACATAGAGCTGCCACTCGGTCAGCTTGATCTGCACGCCGCCGATATGCGTCAGGTCGACGAACCACATCGCGGCGATGAAGCCTACGGTACCCCACACGCGGATCGGAGGAAAATGTTTCACGGTATCGAGCCTTGCCAGGTCGAGGGCATTGTATGCCACCGAATTCGACAGGGCGATGGTCGGCATGTAGAACATCACGCTCAGCAGCATACAACTGTATAAAGGCGCATAGGCCGTTTGCGAAGCTGCGGCAATCAGGAACCCGCCGCTCACCAGATGGCAGATGCCGAGCAGCTTCTGCGCCGGGATCCATCGGTCGGCAATGATACCCATCACTGCGGGCATGAACAACGACGCAACACCCATCGTGGCAAAGAAACTTCCGATTTGCAGCCCTGTGAAGTCGAGGCCACCGCCAAGGTAGGCGCCCAGCGAGATGAGCCACGAACCCCAGATGGCATACTGGAGGAAGTTCATGACGATAAGGCGGAATTTAATTCCCATAATTCTCTGATTTTAGGTTGTTTTTATTTACAAGTTCATTCGGTCGGAAAATGATTAAAACAAATGTACTAATTTTTTTGTGAATTTTCTTTGCAATTGAAAAATAAAGTTCTACTTTTGCATCACCAAAACGTCATTGAGCTATGGTGTAATGGTAACACAACAGATTCTGGTCCTGTTATTCTTGGTTCGAATCCAGGTAGCTCAACTGAAAAAGCGAGGAAGTTTCCTCGCTTTTTTCATTCTCCCTCACACGATCCCGAACCATCTGTTTCGAAATTCGAAATACGTAGACCGCAGCTCCGCGGATTTCAGCAATTTGATCCACACCGAAAAATCCAGTTTCAAAATTCGAGCCGAAGCCAAAAACAGACATCAAAAACAGACACTTAATCTTCGCCGATACCCGTTTTCCGTCTTGTTTCGACGGGAAGATTGCCCTACTTTTGTATTGCACAGGAGATATGAAGAATTCAAGTGGGATTGTGCAAGGGGCGGGTTACACCCGCAAAAGTGACGCAAGTGGAAAATCCGTCAGGATTTGAAGCACAGGATAGACACCAAGGAGCTAGACGCAAGGTTCCGTTTATTCCTGGAAGACTTCGGGGGAGGGTTCTAAGCCCTCCCTTTCCAATTCTGCCACGATCGTCCGCTGCCGCTTGAAGAAATGGATCCGCTGCAATTCCCCGCTACACGATATCAACGACGCGAACCGGCTAAGGGACATAATCCAGCGTTTCATATGCTCGAACATGTGCGGATCGGCGCTGCGCAGCGAATTGATCGAGAAGGCATCTATGCAGCTCGCCCGGTAATGCCGGGCCGACAGGTAGCAATAGGTGGCTTCGATATCCATATCCGAAATATAGACCGACACCGGCCGCCCGCTGCGGAACTGCCCGGAAGCGCAAATCTCTTCCAGTTCGTCGAGCATCTGCAAGAGCTCGCCTTTCAGCACTTCGACGCTTTCGTCCGTGATCAGGTGCATGTTGCGAAACGCACCGATGGCGTTTGCCCACCGTTTGGTACAGCTGCGGTCGAACACCAGCGTCGTGGCCGGCATCAGCTGCGCCTCGTGCACCAGGTCACGGTAACTCTGCAACAACACCTCCGGCGCCTTCATATCCTCATATTTGACAGCCGGAGCGCCGACAAGCCCCTGCTGGTAGAGCCATTTGAAGAGTTTGAACGTCGTCAGCTTTTCATAGCGCATATAGATCATACGCGGAAACGAATTTCCGGCGATGGCCTGTTCGGCATCGGCGTCGGACGAAATCTCGCGGTAAAAAAGGGTATCCTGGTCGATAACGCCCGTATAATCCTCGAGCGCCTTGCTGTAATCGTTGAAACTCAGCCGGAAAAGTACGTTTCCGAAATCCACCGCCCCGACCGTACGGTCGAGCGAAAAATTCATCTGCGCCGAAAGTACGCCCGCCTCCCCGAAGGTGAAAGGCACTTCGCCGCGCAGCCGGCGATAAGCCGCCTCGCGGCCGATATTGAGCTTGTCTGTCAGAACGGTCGCCGCATTGGTATATTCGGGGGTACTATTTTGTATAGCACCGATCAGTGCCGCATTAAGTTTTTCCAGAGGCATAGTGCAAGTGTGTATTAGCGTAATAAAATTCCCAATCCCAACCGCAAATTTAGCAAAATATTCATCATTAGGAACATTTCCGGGCAAAAGAAATGCACCATAAAAGGGAACCTCCAGCCGGAGGTTCCCTTTTTTATCGGGTATGGGAATGCGGTTATTTGCCGAGCCCCATTTTCTCGATCAGCGCCCTGGTTTCGGGTTTGTGGCCGCGGAAGCGCACGTAGAGCTCCATCGGATGCTCGGTACCGCCCTTCGAAAGGATATTCTCACGGAACGAGCCGGAGACCTCGCAGTTGAAGATGCCCTTCTCCTTGAAGAGCGAGAAGGCATCCGCCTCCAGCACCTCGGCCCACTTGTAGCCGTAATACCCCGCGGCATAGCCGCCCGAGAAGATATGTCCGAATGCCGGGGCCATGGCCGTACCGGGAACGACGGGCAGCACCTGCGTCGGAGCCATCGACGCGACCTCGAACTGCTCGACGTCGCCCTCGAAAGGCTCGGTGATCGTATGCCATGCCATATCGGTCATGCCGAACGAAAGCTGGCGCACGTTGGAATAGGCCGCCAGGTAGTTCTGCGCGGCGACGATGCGGTCGACCACCTCGGCCGGGATCGGCTCGCCCGTCTGGTAATGCACGGCCCACAGGTCGAGGAACTCCTTCTCAGTAGCCCAGTTCTCCATGATCTGCGAAGGCAGCTCCACGAAGTCGCGGTAAACGTTCGTTCCGGTCTGCGACTCGTACTTGCCCTCGCCCAGCATACCGTGGAGCGAGTGGCCGAACTCATGGAGGAAGGTTTCCACCTCGTCGAAGGTCAGCAGCGAAGGGGCCGTTTCGGTAGGCTTGGTGAAGTTCATCACCAGCGACACCAGCGGACGGGTCTCCTTGCCGTCGACGATCTTCGTGCCCCGGAACTCGGTCATCCATGCCCCGGAACGCTTCGATTCGCGGGGGAAGAAATCAAGGTAGAGTACCGCCATGAAACGGCCGTCCTGGTCGGTCACGTCGTAGGCCGTCACGTCGGGATGGTACACCTCGATCTTGTCGTTGGGCGTGAAGTTCAGCCCGTAGAGCTTGTTGGCGAGCATGAAGACGCCCTTGCGGACGTTTTCGAGTTTGAAATAAGGTTTCACCAGCTCGTCGTTGAGCGCATATTTCTCGTGCTTGTACTTCTCGTTGTAATAGCCCCAGTCCCACGGCATGAGCTGGCCTTCGAACCCGAGTGAAGCGGCATAGTCGGCGACCGTCTTATAGTCCTGGTCGGCATAGGCCTTGGTCTGGGAGAGCAGCTCGTCGAGGAAAGCCATGACCGTCGGGGTGTTCTCGGCCATGCGGCGTTCGAGCACGTAGTCGGCATAGCATTTATAGCCCAGCAGGTTGGCGATCTTCAGGCGCAGGTTGGCGATCTGTTTGACGACCGGCGTATTGTCGTTCTCGCCGCCCAATGCGCGCGAATTGTAGGCACGCCAGAGTTTCTCCTTGAGCGCACGGTTCGACGAATAGGTCAGGAAAGGCACATAGCTCGGTGCCTGCAACGTCACCGTCCAGCCCTTTTCACCGCGCGCCTTGGCATCGGCTGCCATACCCTCCTTCACGAAGTCCGGCAGTTCGGCCACGACCTTCGGGTCGGTGATGTTGATCGAGAAGGCATTGGTCGCAGCCAGGGCGTTCTGGCCGAATTGGAGCGTCGCGGCCGACAACTCGGACGAATACTTGCGGTAGAGCTCCTTGTCCGCGTCGGACAGGGCGGCCCCGTTGCGTGCGAAACTCTGATAGGTATCCTCGAGCAGCTTCTTGTCCTCTTTCGAGAGGCCGCGGCCGGGTTTCCCGTAGACGGCCTTCACGCGGGCGAAGAGCTCGGGGTTGAGCGAGATGTCGTTCGACAGTTCGGTCAGCTTGGGCTGCACGCGCAGTGCGATCTCCTGCATTTCGTCGGACGTGTCCGCTTCGAGCAGGTTGAAGAAAATACCCGAAATACGATCCAGCAGCGCACCGTGGCGCTCCAGGGCCACGATGGTATTGCCGAAGGTCGGCTTCGAGGGGTTGCCGACGATCGCGTCGATCTCGGCACGTGAGCAGGCGATGGCCGCGTCGAACGCAGGCTCGTAGTCCGAGAGTTCGATCTCGGAGAACGGCGGGGTCTGGTGGGGCGTATCCCACTCGGCCAGCAAGGGGTTCGAAGTATCTAATTCGGGCAGCTGCGCCTTGGGGATCGAATTGTCGGCACACCCGGCCGCCATCGCGGAAAAGGTCATGATGATAAATGCTTTTTTCATGTTATTGCAAATATTGGGTTAATTTTAAGGATGGGGGCTATTCCTGCCGTATTTCCGGCTGAAGGAGCGCTTCGCCTTCGTCGGCGGGTTCCGGCTCGGGTTCGTCCCAGAGTCCGCGGCTGCGCAACATCGCCCGCTTGTCGGGATCGGCGCCGCGGAATGCCCGGTAGAGCGACATGCCGTCCTCCGAACCGCCGCGCGAAAGCAGCTTGGCGCGGAAATCGGCGGCGATCTTCTTGTTGAACAGGTCGCCGCTCTCGCGGAAGGCTTCGAACGTATCCTTGTCGAGCACCTCGGCCCAGGTATAGAAATAGTAGCCTGCCGAGTAGCCGCCGTCGAAGATATGGCTGAAATAGGGGTAACGGTAACGGGGCTCGATCTGCGGGATCAGGCCGCGTTTCTCGTTGAGCGCCTGCCGCTCGAATGCCATCGGGTCGAACGGTTCGTATTCGGTGACCGAGTGAATATCCATGTCGGAAAGCGACGCGGCGATCAGTTCCGTCGTGGCGAAACCCTGGTTGAAGAGTTCGCTCTTGCGGAGTTTGTCGACCAGGTATTTCGGGATCACTTCGCCCGTGCGGTAATGCACGGCATAATGCTTCAGCATCTCGGGTTCGAACGCCCAGTTCTCCATGACCTGCGAAGGCAGTTCGACGAAATCGCCTTCGACCTCCGAAAGGCCGCGGTATTTCACGTCGTGGAACAGGAAATGGAGCGCATGGCCGAATTCGTGGAAGAGCGTTTCCGTCTCGTCAAGCGTCAGCAGCGCGGGCGTATTGCCCACCGGGCGCGTGAAGTTGCAGACGACGCTCACCACGGGCGCCACGCGCTTGCCGTCCTTATAGGTCTGCTCGACATAGTTGCCGCACCAGGCGCCCTGGCTCTTGCCGTCGCGGGGGAAATAGTCGAAATAGAGCACGCCCAGGTGCGAGCCGTCGGCGTCGAGCACCTGATAGGCGACTGCATCGGGATGGTATAACGGCACGACGACCGGCTGGAAGGTGATGCCGTAGAGGCGGTTGGCCAGGTAGAAGATGCCGCCCTGCACGTTCTCGAGCGAGAAGTAGGGACGCAGCATCTCCTCGTCGAGGGCATAGTTCTGCTTGCGCAGCTTCTCAGCGTAATACCACCAGTCCCACGATTCGAAGGTGGCACCGGGGATGTCCTTCTGCAAGAGCGTGTCCATCTCGGACAGCTCGCCCTTGGCGCGCTCGAGCGCCGGCTCCCAGATCTGGTCGAGCAGGCCGTAAACGGCATCGGTCGTCCCGGCCATCTCGTCCGCCACGACATAGGCGGCGTAGGAGGGATAGCCCAGCAGGTGAGCCTTCTCCGTGCGCAGGCGGATGAAATCGTTGATGAGCTGCTTGTTGTCGTATTCGTCGCCGTTATTGCAACGGTTCAGATAAGCCTTATAGATCTTCTCGCGCAGGTCGCGCCTGGTGGAATAGGTCAGCAGCGGGATCAGGCTGGGCTTGTGGAGCGTGAAGACCCACTTGTCGCCCTTGCCCATCTGCCTGGCCTTCTCGCGGGCGGCGTCGCGGATGCCTGCCGGCAGCCCGTCGAGTTCGTCCGACTTGAGTTCGAGCACGAAATTGTTGTTTTCGGCGAGGATGTTGTTCCCGAATTTCACGGCCGTGAGCGACAGCTGCCCGTTGATCTCTTTCAGGCGGGCCTTCTGCTCGGGGCCGAGCAACGCCCCGGCGCGCACGAAGGAGTCATAGGTCTTCTGCAACAGACGCATCTGCTCGGCGTCGAGCCCCAGCGCCGCACGCCGGTCGTAAACCTCCTTCACGCGGGCAAAGAGCTTGTCGTCGAGACGTATCTTGTCCCTGTGCGCGGCCAGCAGGGGCATCGCCTGTTCCTGGAGGGCCTGCATGCGGTCGTTGGTCTCGGCGGCACACAGCATGCCGAACACCAGTTCGGCCTGCGCGAGCATCTGCCCAGCATTGTCATAGGCAAGGATCGTATTTTCGAACGTGGCCTCGTCCTTGTTCGAGGTGATGGCGTCGATTTCGGCCTCGTGCAACGACATGCCGCGTTCGAAAGCGGGCATGAAATGCTCGGGCAGGATCTTGTCGAACGGCGGCACGCCGTGCGGCGTATCCCATTGGGTGAAAAACGGGTTTTCCCCGGCTGTTTTCCGGGAATCGCATGACGCAAGTGTCATAAGCAGTAAAAGTGTGGTGAATAATCCTGCAATACGTTTCATCTATCGTGTTATTTTGTGTAACTTTGCAATCGCCGACGGCGGAAGCACCTTCGATGCGTCCGCATAGTGATGCAAAGTTAGTAATTTATAATAGGTATGCAACTTTTTTACGCCCCCGACATCACGCCGCCCCTCTATACGCTGAGCGAAGAGGAGTCGAAACATTGTGTCCGCGTGCTGCGTCTGGGGCGCGGCGATACCCTCCATATAACTGACGGAAGGGGCAATTTATTTTGTTGCCAGATCACCGACGACAACCCGAAACGATGTACGGTTCGCGTCACCACGACACAGGCGCAGTGGGAACCGCTCCACTACCGGCTGGTGATGGCCGTGGCGCCGACCAAAAACGCCGACCGCTTCGAATGGTTCCTCGAAAAGGCCACCGAGGTAGGGGTCAGCGCCATCGTCCCGCTCGAAACGGAACACAGCGAACGCCGCGTCTTCAAACCCGAACGCGCGGGGAAGGTCATCACGGCGGCGATGAAACAGTCGCTCAAGGCCTACCGCCCGGAACTGCACCCGCTTACGCCGTTCCGCGAGGCCGCAGCCAGGCCGTTCGAGGGGCGGAAATTCATCGCCCACTGTGCCCCGGCGCTGTCGCCCGCAGGCAAAATCTACCTGCCCGCGACGCTCCGCAAAGGTGAGGCGGCGCTGGTCTTCATCGGCCCCGAAGGCGATTTCTCAGACGCAGAGATCGCTTTCGCGCGTGCCAACGGATTCGAGGAGATCACCCTCGGCACGCAGCGCCTGCGCACCGAAACCGCAGCCGTCGTCGCCACGGTCATGGCGTCGGTGGCCAACGCCGGACAATAAAACGGCCGGGCGGGGAGCATAGCCGCCCCCGGAACCCCGTCCCTGCGACAGGGCCGCCGCACACGCCGGATTAGGTAAAGAACACGGAAAACATGCAACGACTTCGTACCATTTTCGCCTCCTTCTTCAAGATCGGGCTTTTCACCTTCGGCGGGGGATACGCCATGCTGCCGCTCATCGAGCAGGAGCTGATCGCCAAGCGCGGCTGGATCGAGCACAAGGAGTTCCTCGACCTGCTGACCCTCGCACAATCCGTCCCGGGCCCCATCGCCATCAACACCTCGGTGTTCGTAGGCTACAAGATGCGGGGGCTGAAAGGTGCCGTGGCGGCGCTGCTGGGCAGCGTTCTGCCGTCGTTCGTCATCATCCTCGCGATCGCGCTCCTGTTTGCCGACATCCGCCACAACCCCGTCGTGGACGCCGCATTCAAAGGCATGCGCCCGGCCGTGGTGGCACTGATCGTTGTGCCGGTGATCTCGCTGGCGCGGGAGATGCATTGGGCCATGTTCGCGGTGATCGCCGCGTCGGCGCTGGCCGTATGGTACCTGGGCTGGTCGCCGATCTATATCCTGATCGCAGCGGCCGCCATCGGCATCGCATGGACATTATTCATCGCTAAAAAAGCAGGCAAATGATCTTCTGGCAACTGTTCGTAAGCTACCTGAAAATAGGGTTCTTCGGCTTCGGAGGCGGCTACGCCATGCTCTCGCTCATCCAGAACGAAGTAGTGGTGCAGCACGCTTGGATGACCAATGCCGAATTCGCCGACATCGTGGCCGTCTCGCAGATCACGCCCGGGCCCATCGCCATCAACTCGGCCACCTATGTGGGTTATACGGTCGGGGCACAGGCCGGCAACGCGTGGTGCGGCATCCTGGGGGCGGCGCTGGCGACGTTTGCCGTATGCCTGCCGTCGCTCACGCTGATGCTGCTCATCACGCGCTTCTTCCTTCGCCTGAAGCAAAACCCCATCGTCGAAGGCGCCATGAAGGGGATGCGGCCCGTGGTGATCGGCATGATCGCCTCGGCCGCACTGCTGCTGATGTTCCCGCACAGCAAAGCGCCCGACGAACAGAACTTCATCGACGGCTGGAGCTGGGCGCTGTTCGGCGGCGTCTTCGTCGCCTCGGTCAAAAAAGTGAACCCCATCCTGCTGATCTGCCTCTCGGCCGCGGCAGGCATCCTGATATACTACGTATTCTGAGCATCCCCGGAAGGAAAACAACCCCGCACCCATGAAGAAACCCCTCAAAAAACGGATCAAAAAGTGGAAAATCGGCGACTACGCGCGCCAGTTCTCGATCGTCACGGGCGGCGTACTGCTGACCCTGTGGCTGACCGCCCGGATCACCGAAGCTGCGAAACAGCGGGAGGTACGGCAGGCCATGCAGCTCGTCGCATCCGAACTGCACGACAACCTGCAGGTCGTCCGGGATTACAAGTACACATACAGCAAAGACAAATGGGTGGCACGGCGCCTGCTGGAAGCGGATTTTTCGCTCGCAGGATTCCCGTCCGACACGGTCGAAACCTATTCGCGCTACATTACCGGCGGCATGGGCAAGCCCTACCGCCTGTCGAGCGATGCGTTGGAAATGCTCAAGACGACGGGCATCGCCTCCCATATCGCCGACAAGCAGACCCTCATCGACCTGCTGCGCTGCTATAAGGAACTCGCGGCGTTCGACGACTACATGCAGCTGTACTACGACCAGCGCATGCAGGCCATGCTACCCTCCCAGATGGAGAATCTCCATTGGAATTCATCCTACCGCGAAGGATTCGAGAAAACGCTCGCCGACAAAACAGTACGAAACTGGATCGGGGTGATCCCCAGGGCCTTCGACGACTGGTTTTTCGGAGAGCACGAGGAGAAACTCGAAAACATGATCCTCCTGCTGGAGGGGCGTTACGGGAAATCAGAACATGGCGACGACGGCGCCTCCGGCCAGTAACAGGATCAGGAAGGCGCAGAGGAACAACAGGCCGAGGATGGCCACGAACGTGCCGACACAGCCCCAGCGCTGGCCGCCGTACGGCAACGGGTCGGTCAGCAGGGTGATGATAAGCCCCACGAGCGGCGTGAAGATCAGGCTCACGAGGAATGCCAGCCCGAAGCCGATACGCCGGCTGCTGCCGATAATGCCCACCAGGACGGACAACAGGCAGCCGCTCAGCAGGCCGAACAATACGATCAGAATACTCATGGTTCCAAGTTTTTAACGTGTAAAACGGTAGTACGTACCGAGCGGCAGCTGCTTGCCCGCCCGGTCGGTAAAACATAGTTCGCCGTACTGCTCCGTACGCGGTGCACCGAACGCCTGCCGCACGGCCGTACGGGCCAGCGTGGACGAAAGCCCCATCGAGTAGAGGTTCAGCACGAGGAACGCTCCCTGCGGCTCCAGCAACCGGGCACAGCACTCGAGCATCTCGCAGATGTTGTCCTCGAGAATCCATTTCTCGCCGTTGGCACCCCGCCCGTAGGCCGGGGGATCGAGGATGATGCCGTGGTAACGGTTGCCGCGGCGGACTTCGCGCTGCACGAATTTCAGCGCATCCTCGACGATCCACCGGATACCGTCCAACCCGCTCAGCTCCATGTTCTCGCGCGCCCAGGTGACCACCTGCTTCACCGAATCGACATGCGTCGTATCCGCCCCTGCGGCGCATGCCGCGAGACTCGCCCCGCCCGTATAGGCAAAGAGGTTCAGCACGCGCGGCGTGACGCAACGCCCCGGGCCGGTGGCAGAGTGCCCGTCCCGGCCCGATCCGGCGCCTGACGGCACTGCAACATCGTGTGCCGGCAGGTGACTCCCGGCCGCGGCCGCGCCGGAAATATCCGCAGGAAACGTCCCGCCCGAAGCCAGCGCCCGGCAATTATCGTAGATGAAGTTCCAGTTGGCCGCCTGTTCGGGGAAAATGCCGACATGCTTGAACGACGTGAGTCCCAAGCGCATACGGAGTGCCATATCCTTGTATTCGTAGGCCACCGTCCAGCGCGGGGGCATGCCGGGGCGCAGGCGCCATTCGCCGCGTTCGTCGCTGCGCACGTCGCGCAGGAAGGCCGCGTCGGCCATGCGGCGCCACTCCCCCTCGGGGAGCGAGCGCCGCCAGATGGCCTGCGGTTCGGGACGTCGGGTGACGTACTGCCCGAAGCGTTCGAGCTTCTCGAAATCCCCCGTGTCGATCAGTTCGTAATCCCCGAACAAGGGTGTCAACTGTCCTTGCATGCTTATGGTTACTTTACCGTCGGCTTCAGCATGAAGCGGAACGTATAATCGCCGTAGGGCACCCGGAACTGCTCTTCGGGCAATGCGCCCCAGCTGTCGATACAGCCCAGGCCCGATTGCCGCAGGTCAAAGTTCACGAACGTGGCATCGCGTGCCACGAGCGTCCCGGAATGCTGCTGCGGCGGGAAATTCGACACATCGAGGTCTGCCGTGGCGTACGGCAGCGCCGAGGCCGAGAACGGTGCATCGGCGAGGATCGTCAGCCCCGTACCGGCGCTGTCGGCCACCGTCCACCAGCGCAGGCCGCCCTTGGTGCCGGACTCCTGCGGACGCACATATTCATCGTGGTACTGGTCGGCGACACGCTGCTCGTAAAGCCCCAGGTCGGCCGACGAAAGACGGTCGGCATAGTTCTCGTGCGCACCGCGGCCGTAATAAATCACACGGTCGTAACGCGCCGGCATCGTGAGCGTCATGCCGAAGCGGAACAGATTGGGCACCTCGGCCGTCTTGTCGGCGGTCATCCGCTCGGTGACCTCCATTTCGCCCGCACCGTTGATGCGGTAGGTCAGCGCCAGCGTAGCTTTCACGGCGGGCAGTTCATAGAGGGTCTCCACGACGGCCACCCCGTCCTCGACCGCAGCGTCGAACTTCGTAAGCCGCAGTTCGGGGTTCTTCCATACGGCCTGACGCTGGTGCAGCCTCGCCCCGAGGTCGTTCTCGGTCGGGGCACGCCAGAACTGCGGGCGCAGTTCGGCGCCCTCGGCCATCAGCTCACGGCCGTCGACCGTGTATGCCGCCAGGAACCCGTCGCGCGAGAAGAACACCTGCCACGTATCCCCTTCGACACGCGCACCGCGTTCCCAGCGGGTCACCTCTACGGGACGCGCCGAGGCCGCAAGGCCGAAACCGGCCTTACAGTCGTACTCGCGTACGACGAACTGCTGTTTGGCCACCGTATGGCCGATGTCGAGCAGCGGCTGCTTCTCTTTGAGTTTATAGGCCACGTTCACCAGGATTTCCTTCGCCTGCGGGCAGAAATCAGCCGCAGTGAATCCCAGCGTATACGCACGGCGCTGCTGCGGGGCGACATCGAGGTCGCCGATGCGGCCGGCCTTCACCACACGGCCGTCGGCAAGCAGCTGCCACTCCATTTCGTAGGCATCCAGCCCGATGAAGAAATTTTCGTTATAGACCTCGACCCTGCCCTGCGCAAGGTCGACGGGCGTAGTCCAGATGCTTTGGTACTGGCGCTGCACCTCGTAGGCATGGGGGTGCCACGTGCGGTCGGGGGCGATGATACCGTTGCAGTTGAACGAGTTGTCCGTCGCATCGTAGTCGTTGAAATCGCCGCCATAGAGGAACGACACGCGGCCGTCGGGCTCGTAGCGGGCAAGCCCCTGGTCGACGAAGTCCCAGATGAAACCGCCCTGATAGGAGGGATATTTGCGTACCAGCTCCCAATAGTGGTCGAGGCCGCCCAGAGAATTCCCCATGGCGTGGGCATATTCACACTGGATGAGCGGTTTGGAGGGGTTGTTGCGAGCATATTTCTCGCATTGTTCATAGCCCCAGTACATGGGGCAGATGATGTCGGTGAAGGCCCCGTCCTGATCGTACACGGCACGTTCGTAATGCACCGGACGCGAAGGGTCGTACTCCTTGATCCAACGGTAGCATGCCTCGAAGTTGGGGCCCATGCCCGCCTCGTTGCCCATCGACCAGATGATGACCGAAGGATGGTTCTTGTCGCGCAGCACCATGCGCCGGTTGCGTTCCATGTGTGCCTGCGCATAAGCCGGCGCCTTGGCCAGCGTGTTGTCGCCGTAGCCCATGCCGTGCGACTCGACGTTGGCCTCGTCCACGACATAGATGCCGTAGCGGTCGCACAGCTCGTACCACTGCGGGTCGTTGGGATAGTGGCTCGTACGTACGGCGTTGATGTTCATCTCTTTCATGATGCGGATGTCCTCGATCATCCGTTCGCGGCTCACCACATAGCCGCCGACGGGATCCATCTCGTGGCGGTCGGCGCCCTTGATCAGCACGGGCTGCCCGTTCACGAGCAACTGTGCGTCCCTGATCTCCACGGAACGGAAGCCCACGGGCTGCGTCACGGTCTCGGTCACGCCCCTGCCGTCCGACACGGCGATCTCGAGCGTATAGAGGTTCGGGGTCTCGGCCGACCATTTGGCCGGGTCGGCAACCTCGAAGACATACCCGCCTTTGCCGCCGGCAGGCTGCAATCGATGTTCCGCCACGACACCGCCCGCCGCATCGCGCAGCGTCAGACCGACCGATTTCACACGGGGCGTGGTTTCCACCTCGACGCGCAGCGTGGCGTCCTTATATTCCGAATCCAGCACGGGCGTGATACGCACGTCTTCGAGGTGCGCCTTGTCGCGGGCAGTCAGCTCCACGCCGCGGGCAATGCCCGCGAAGCGCCAGAAGTCCTGGTCTTCGAGGTAGGTGCCGTCCGACCAGCGGAACATCTGCAGGGCAATGAGGTTTTCGCCCGGCTTCACGAACTTCGTGATGTCGAACTGCGCGGCCAGCTTGCTGTCCTCGCTGTAACCGACGAAACGTCCGTTGACCCAGACATAGACGTTCGACGTGGCGGAACCGATCGAAAGGAAGATGTCCTTGCCGCCCCACGATGCCGGGATGTCGAACGTGCGCCGGTAGGAACCCACATGGTTCTCGGCATCGGGCACATAGGGCGGATCGTTCCTGAAATTGCCGCGCCAGGCATAGCCGATATTCACATAGACGGGGTCGCCGTAACCGTTCAGCTCCCACATCCCCGGCACGGGCATACTGCCCCACGCCGCATCGTCGTAGTCGACGGCCCCAATGCCGGACGGACGCTCCGAAGCGTTGCGTACCCAGTGGAATTTCCATACGCCGTCGAGCGACAGGCGCTCGCCCGCGGCGAACGACGAGCGCATCGGCAGGCGGTTGATTTCATTGACGGCAGGATCCTGCCATTCACGCCCGGTCTGGGCGCCGGCAGCCAACACGCCCGAAAGCGCTGCCGCAAGGATCAAAAGAGTTTTTTTCATCATGGAGTTATCGTTTAGGTTTCATAATTTCGTCTTGGTACAGTCCACCAGGCTCATCTCGCACCGGTCGCAGTCGAACTCCAGCCGATAGCGCGAACCGCCGCGTTCGAGCCACAGTTCGCCCCGCAGGCGGGGATGCTCCTTCAGGCACTCGCCGATCTCGCGGCGGATGCAGTAGGCCGAACGCATCACGCGGCGCCCCGCCGTCGAAGCCGCAAGATCCAGCCCCCGTTCGATCCGCCCGACCCCGTGGCCGCGGTAAAACGCCTCAGCGAGGCGGTTGGTGACATTTTCCTCCGCCGAAAGGCATTCCGCTGGATATTCCGCTCTGCCTTCGGGCAATATCCGGTGTCCGATGCCGCGCTCCGACCGGGCCTTCGACAATGCATCGAGCCCCTCGCGGCGCAACTCCGCGGCCAGCGACGCCGGGACGAACCAGTCGCCGCCCCGCACTTCGGCCCCGCGCACGGCAAAAACCGTATCGCCGCCCTTCACCGCCTGCGTCCGCAATGCCGCGGTATTGGCCGCGGCATTTTTAGCCCTTTCCAGGGCGACGCTGCGTGCGGCCGAAGCCGTCACACCCTCACAGTCGGTATAGCTGAACCTAACACCCCCTGCCGTCGCTTCGACCAGCACCGAGGCGGGGATCACGCGGCGCGTACGGCTGCGGGCGAGGAGCTGATTGAAACGGTGGTCGTAATTGCGATAGACCTCCGTCCCGGGCACAATACCTTCCATGCGGTTGGGCGTCACACAGTCGCCGTCGGCGGCGTTGACATTGGTGCCCGCGAACCCCCGGTCGGTGAGGAAACAGATGCCGTCGCCCGCGGCGAGCAAACCGCCCCGATCGAGACGGAACCTATTCTTTTCGACCCGCACCACACGGCCCACATACTCGCCCACCGCCTTCGGCGTATCGAACGACGCCACGCCCGGCCGCTTGCCCGCGAAGAAATATTCCGACTCTCCGCGCGTGAAGCTCTTGGCCGTATCGGGCGTGAAATCCGGGATGCTCTCCCCGGCTGAAGCCCGCCGCAGATGCGGCCTCCCGGCCAGCGCCGCGTCGACCTCGCGGCGGTAGTAGGCCACGACGTTCTTTATATAACCGACATCCTTGAGCCGCCCTTCGATCTTGAACGAAGTGACGCCCGCGTCGAGCAACTCGCCGATATGCGCCGAAAGGTTCAGGTCGCGCACCGACAACAGGTGTTTCCCGGCGATATAGGTACGTCCCCGGCCGTCGGTCAGGTCGTAAGTCAGTCGGCACGGCTGGCTGCACGCCCCGCGGTTGCCGCTGCGGTCGGACACCGACCGCGAGAGGAAACAGCGGCCGCTGTAACCGACACAGATCGCCCCGTGGACGAAACATTCCACCTCGGCCGCGGTCGCAGCGCAGATGTCCCGTATTTCGCCGAGCGAAAGCGCCCGTTCGAGGATCACCCGGGCGAACCCGCACTCGCCCAGGAAACGCGCCTGGGCAGGTGCCATATTACACATCTGCGTCGAAGCATGCAACTCGACCGGCAGGTTCATGCGCCGCAGCGCCATGTCCTGCACGATCAGCGCATCGACCCCGGCCGCGATCAGTTCGCGGGCCTGCCGCTCGGCGGCCTCCAGCTCGTCGTCGTAGATCAGCGTGTTGAGCGTGGCATGCACCCGCACTCCGTAGCGGTGGGCATATTCCACCACACGGGCGATCTCGCCGGCGCTGTTGCCCGCCGCATAACGGGCTCCGAACTTAGCCCCGCCGATATACACGGCATCGGCACCGTAGTCCACAGCGGCGACGGCCGACTGAAAATCTTTGGCAGGAGCGAGTAGTTCGACGGATTTCAACGCATTATTTTTTGCAAAATTAACAAAATCCGCGACAAATGCGGACTTGCGGCCCCGAAAAACTTGCGGCCCCGAAAAAATAGTTTTTATCCCCGGCACAGCATGATGACAAAAAAATATCTGTTACAAAATAGACAGCATGTCAATATTTCACAACTCAACACAACCTACCCCAAGCACCCGGCTTAAAACAATGCAAATATTTACACGACAAAATATTACATCACAAACACCCCGATCAAAGACACATAACCCGGATAAAATTAAAAAGTTTTTGCACCCATTCAGCATACTATTATTGTTTTTTCCTTATATTGCAGGCCTGTTCGTTTGGTTTCTCTTAAATTAAACATGCAATATTTTACAAGAACATACAAGTCCACCCGCCAACACTCAGGCAAAATTATACACTTTACCCAAAATTAATAATTTATGAGAAGATGTTTTACACTATTGATCTGTCTGATCGCCTTCGCAGCGAGTAGTTGCGACGATAAGACAAAGGAAGAGATCGCAGATGTGATCGTTCTCTCCCGAAGTAGTGTCGCGTTCGCCACGGAAGGCGGAACGACCACCATCTCGGTAGCAAGCCCTTCGGAATGGACGGCGACCTGCCCTGACGGTTGGGTGACACTGCATCCCGAGGGCGACTACCTGACCATCTCCGTGGGCAGCAATGCCACCCCCGACATCCGTAATGCGAAAATCACCGTAAAGTCGGACGCAGACCAACATGAGGTCGACGTCCGTCAGGCCTATGCGCTCGAAACGGTGCTCCTGTCAACCACCGCCCCGGAGGAAATCTCGTTCGATTCCGAAGGCGAGGACTACATCTTCACGGTCATAACCAACGGCGAATGGACGGCAACGTGTGACGCAGAATGGCTGTCGATCGACTGCAACAAGGTCAACAGCACCGTAACGCTCTCGACCTCGGGCAACCCCGATGCACACCGCACGGCGACACTGACGGTCAGTTCGTCCAACGGCAAGGACACCAAATCGTGCGAGGTGACGCTCGCACAGGATTCACATGCCGAGAATCGCTATTACAAACTCCTGGGATACTACGGGCTTTTCGCGCAGAACTGGTATTACGGCGGCTCCCCCCTGGGCGTGAGCGGAACGGGGACATTCTGCAGCGTGGAACAGAAGGAGTACCGCAAAAGCGTCTACATCAAAGACCTTTTCGTCAAAGGGACGGTGGTCGAGGCAGCTTATGACAAGCAGACCGGGGCCCTGACCATCGAACTGGGCAAAAACTGCCTCCAAGTACAGCTCTCCCCCTCCGTCACCCGCACCTACTACCTGATGACGATCAACATGAACACCGGTTCGTTCGTCGGCGGTTCGCTGACCGGTACGCTGGGCGAAGGCTACAACGACGATGCGGAAGAAATGCGCAAGGCAATCCTGCTGAGCGGCTTCGACAGCGGTTACTCGACCCTGGGCCTGATCGGCTACCAGTCGCAGCAATACGTTTCGTTCAGCGACGTCTACTACGCCACCGGCTCGATGTACCTCGTGCAGTGGGACGCCCCTACGACCACGACGGACGTCACCCGGGCTGCCGCAGCCGTCACGCCCCCGGCAGATAGTTTCCCCGTCTATCCCGAAATCAACAATTAAACAGCAACACGCATGAAAAAATTCATCTACATACTGGCGGTTTCCATGTTCGGCATGATGGGTTGCTCGGAGGATACCATCACCTATATCAATCCGACACCCGGCGAAGAACCGTCCGAAGTCATCGCGGAACTGGGCATTTCGTCGAAGAACACCTGGTTCACCCCGGCCGACGGACTCAATGCCGCCATCGGCTTCAAGAGCCTGGGCGGCGAGGTCGTCGTAGATATCCAGACCAACGTGGCTTGGAAATACACGGCCACCGGCGCGGAATGGCTCACCATCGAAAAAGACGACGTGGCCGACCAGCTTATCCTGAGCTGCGAAAGCAACAAGGTCGAAGAGAAGCAGAACTCGACGGTCACCGTGACGGCCGGCGACAAAACCGCGACGATCGCCGTTTCGCAAAATGCCTACGGCACGCTCGAAATATCCGCTTCGGAAAACAACTTCCAGATTCCGGCACGCGGCGAACTGACCGCCTCGTTCGAGGTTTTGTCCACCGACGAAGACTGGGTTTACGAAACCAAGGCCTGCCCGTGGCTGCTCGTCGAACGCGACGGCAAGAACGTTACGGTTACGCTCGACCCCAACGAAGAAATAGAAGACAGGGAGACTACCTTCGAGCTGATTGCCGGCAAGGGGGGGGGAAACCCGGTCTCTGAAACAATCCGCGTCGCGCAGGACCGTGCCGCATTCATCAGCACATCGCTAAAAACCGTCCCGTTCGCGGCCACTCCCACCAAAGCCAAGGAACTCAGCGTAGAATCCAATTTCGAATGGGAATACACCCTCACCGAAGGCAGTGACTGGCTCACTGTAAAACGCACGGAAGAGGGTCTGGAGGTCTCCTCCATAATCAATCCCGATGCATCTTCGCGCTCCGCCACGATCACCATCACGGCGGGTGACGGCAAGGCCAACATGGCCGAACAGACGATCACCGTTTCCCAGACGGGCTTCGACTTCGATGCATTCATCATCGGGCTCAACGTAACTGCCGTAGACCTGCGGGCACGCCTGCCCTTCGACAAGGCGATCAACGCCACGATCGACTGGGGCGACGGCACCATCGAGGAGAATGTCACCACGGCGTTCCCGCAGCACACCTACACCGATCCGGACTACTATGTCGTTTCGGTCAAAGGCACCGTGCCCTCGCTCAACAGCACCAATCTCAATCTGGGTTACAACTATGCCCAGACCAACCAGATCACCGAAATATTCAACTGGGGACGCACCGGGCTCACGTCGATGGCAGGGGCCCTGAAACAGTGCACGTTCCTGACTAAAGTGGCCACGGATCAGACCGAGGCGTTCGCCCAGGTCACGACTTTCTACGAAGCCTTCAACCACTGCGACATCCTGGAGGAAATCCCCGACGGGTTCCTCGACCATGCCGTCGAGCTGAAAACAGCCGAAAGCATGTTCCAGTTCGCATATGAGCTCAAAAAAGTTCCGGCCGACCTGTTCCACAAGGCTGCGAAGCTCGAATCGGTACGAAACGCCTTCGCATATACGTCGCTCGAAGAGGTCGACGAGGATTTCTTTGCACACAACCCCGAACTGAGCAACGTCACGGTTTGCTTCTCGAACACCAAGCTCAAGACCGTCCCGGAAAAACTGTTCGCCAAGAACCCGAAGATCGACGACTTCAGTTCGGTATTCACGGGTATCCTCACCCTCGAAACCATCCCGGAAAACATCTTTGCCAACCAGCCCGAGTGCGACAGTTTCTACTATACGTTCCAGGGCTCGGGCCTGAAATCCATCCCTTCAAAGCTCTTCGCCAACAACAAGAAGTGCACGGACTTCCGAAGCACGTTCAACGCCACGAAGATCACCTCGATCCCGGCCGAGCTCTTCGCCGGATGCTCGAAAGTGACAACCTTCATGACCTGTTTCAGCGGATGCTCCGAGTTGCAAAGCATTCCGGGCGCACTGTTCTCGAACACCGGGGCGTTCGACACCGTCACGACCACGGCATTCAACAACATTTTCAAGGGCTGCACCTCGCTGACCGAGATTCCGGCCGGACTGTTCGACGGCTTCACGAAAGTCACGCAATTCAGCGCCTCGTTCTCGGGTTGCACCTCGCTGGCAAAACTGCCTTCCGACCTCTTCGCAACCAATACGAACGTCACTTCGTTCGCCAACGCATTCCAGGATTGCTCCGCACTGAAGAGCATCCCCGAAGGGCTGTTCAGGGGGCTGACCAAAGTCACCTCGTTCTCGAGCCTGTTCGCCGGCTGTACGGCACTCGAAGAGATCGGCGGCAATATCATCAACGGCTGTACCTCGTGTACGAGCATCGCCTCGATGTTCAAGGGCTGCACCCAGCTGAAGACCGTATCGCCCGACGCATTCGCCGGAGCCCCCAAGATCACCAGCGTCGGCAACCTGTTCGAGAACTGCACCGCACTCGAAAGCGTTCCGGGCGACCTCTTTGCCCAATTGCCGGCTCTCAAGACCGCGACCAGCCTCTTCGCAGGCTCCGGGCTGAAAACCGTACCGGCCGAACTGTTCAGCCGCAACCCGGAGATCACGGCATTCGGCAAGGTATTCACCAACTGCGCAAACCTCGCCTCGCTGCCCGACGGCCTCTTCTCGGCGAACTCCAAGGTCACGGTTTACTCCAACGCCTTCGAAGGCTGCACGGCTCTCCAGCAGGTCGGCGTACTCTTCGGGGAGAGCACGGCTGCGGTCAAGTGCGATCTCCTGTTCTCGAAATGCCCGGCGCTGAAAGCCATCCCCGCAGGCATGTTCGACGGACTGGCCAAGGCATCGACTTTCGACCAGGCCTTCATAGACTGTTCTGCTCTGGAAACGATTCCCGAAGGGATGTTCATGAAAAACACCGACGTAACGACGCTTACCAAATGTTTCCAGAACTGCGTGATGCTGAAAGCCGTTCCAGCCCGGATGTTCGGGACGACGACCAAGACCAAGACGCTGTCGTACCTGTTCAGCGGCTGCACGAGCCTGGAGAGCATCGCCCCCGATGCATTCAGCGGGCTGAAAGCCCCGTCGACCACCTTCATGTATGCCTTCGAGAAGTGCACCTCGCTGAAGGAGATCCCCGACGGGCTGTTCAGGGAGAATACGACGATCTCAACCTGGACCGGCATATTCCGCGATTGCACCGGATTGCGCAAGGTCGGCTCAAATGTCTTCAACTGCGCGGGCAGCACGACGTTCGGTTCGGTATTCTACGGTTGCACGGCATTGGAAACGGTCGGCGAAAACCTTCTCGTCAGCGCGGGCAAGCTCACCGGAATTACAAGCATGTTCCGCGACTGCTCGTCGCTCAAGGGCATCCCGGTCGACATCTTCGACGAATGCACCGTACTCAAGAGTGTTACGAACGCCTTTTCGGGCTGTACGTCGCTGAGCGGGGAATCGCCCTATACGATCGTCAACGGAATAAAATACCACCTCTACGACCGTACCACGGAGAACAATCCGGCTTCCGGCCTCACGGCGCTCACCAGCACCGCAGGATGCTTCAAGGGCTGCACGCAGCTGAGCGACTACGCCCAGATACCCGACTCCTGGAAACAGTAACACGTAAAATCTTCAGAACATGAAATATATCATATCATATTGCATCGCAGTGCTGCTGACGATTTTACTGGCAGGCTGCACCGAAACCACCAAGATCGGGCCGGAAACCCCCGAAGGGCCGGCTTATGTGGAGGTGTCGAGCGACAAACTGATCTTCGATGCCGACGGCGGAAGCGTTTCGATCGTCGTGGCGACAAACGCCGCGGCCTGGGATTACACCAGCACGGGCGACTGGTTCACCGTCACCCGCAAGGAGGACAATACCCTGGCCGTCGAGACGTCGATCAATGCCGGCCCCGAAACGCTCACGGGCAGCATCGTCGTCAGCGGCGAGAAAAACGGCGACCAGGTCAGTGCGACCGTTTCGCTCGTCCAGCGTGCCGAGCGGAGCATCAACCTCAGCGCCGAAGGCACTTCGAACTGCTACATCGCCCACACCGGCAAAGCCTATAAATTCGACGCTTCGGTCAAGGGCAACGGCAAGGGCGACGGCCGGAGCGACTACATCGCGGCCTACGGCACCGGAATATCCGGCGTGGCGGCTGCAGAACTGCTGTGGGAGTCGCGCAACGACGGGGACAAGACCATGTCGCGCGAGATCATCGACGGGGCGCCCGTCTACAAGGAGGGTTATGTGGCCTTTGCGACCGGACGCTCGCAGGGCAACGCCGTGATCGCCGTGAAGGACATCAACGGCAATATCCTCTGGAGTTGGCATATCTGGGTCTGCGACGACCAAATCACTGCGCATGACCACATCAACCCGGCCAACGAAGTGGTGGCACAGATCATGGACCGCAACCTCGGTGCGCTGAACAACGAGCCGATGGACGTCGACAACCGCGGCATGTTCTACCAGTGGGGGCGCAAAGACCCCTTCATGCCGGCGCGTTCGGCCTACCATGCGGATACCGACAGCAACAACATCCCGGCCTACAACGAAACCAACTATGAGGTCGGCAACGGCTCGGGTTCCTGGATATTCAATGCGACGACGCTGCCGCTGACCACGCCCCCGGGAAATATCCCCAATGCGATCCAAAACCCGATGACCTACCTGCAACCCTATTACAGCGACCACTACAACTGGTACTGCGCAAGCAAGGACGAAAAGGTGACCCACTCGGGCCTGTGGGGCCCCGAGAAAACCATCTTCGACCCCTGTCCCGTAGGTTACAAGGTTCCCGGCAGCAACCTCTGGGGGATTCCAAGCGGCAACACGAGCCTGCGCAATGGGGGCCCGGTCGAGGACTACGACGAGAACGGGGTGAGCGACAAGTGGGACTGGAACAAGGCCGAAGACTGTGGCCGCCGCTGGAAAAACACCGGCGACTACTACCCGATGGTCGGCAACGTCTATTACCTTTCGATCAACAAGACGACGCACAACTACACGGGCGGCCAGGCATTTTACTGGACTTGCCAGCCCACCCCCGTGACGACCAGCGCCGACTGCTACCGCCAGGACTTCAACGACAACTGGGCCATTTACCAGACCGGAGCGCATGTTTACTCGGCACAGGTACGCTGCGTAAAGGAGTAAAACATTAAAATACGATTATTCATGAAACATATATTTAAATCGCTACTCCTGGCCGCAGCCGTACTCGCATTGGCAGCGTGCGCCAAGGAAGAAACGGGGAGCCACGGCGGTGAGGACACCGCGGGGCCCGTCATCGTAAACGCCTCTTCGGCGGCCATCGACGGCGAGATCATCCTCAAATTCAAGAACGAAGCATCGGGCATCGTAGAAAAGACCCGTGCCGCGGGCGCCGTACCGGCAGGCAGCGGCATCGACGAGATCGACCGGGTGCTCACATCGGTCGGCACCGTCAGGTTCGAACGACTTTTCCCGGCGGGTGGACGCTTCGAGGAACGCACCCGCAAGGAAGGGTTGCATCTGTGGTATTATGCACAATACGACCCGTCCGTCCCGACGTCCGAGATGGCCAGAATGCTTTCGGCCTGCAAGGACATCGCCATCATCGAGTACTCGCTGCCGGCCGTAGCGTCGGATTACATGCACACCCCCGCCCCGACCGGGGATCCGGATCCGACGCGTGCCGTCAGCGACGAGGTGCGCGACATACCGTTCCCCTTCAACGAGGACGAGCGGGCACAGCTCATGCAGTGGCACTACAACAACACGGGCAACGTCTACGCGCAGCAGACCCGTATGGGTGCCGATGCCAACGTCTACGCCGCATGGCAGCTCGCGACGGGCAATCCCGACGTGATCGTCGCCGTGATCGACCAGGGCGTGAAATACGACCACGAAGACCTGGCCGCCAACATGTGGGTCAACACGGGCGAAATCCCAGGCAACGGCATCGACGACGACGGCAACGGCTACGTCGACGACATCTACGGGTTCAACTTCACCAACAATTCGGGCGAGCTGAACTTCTCGCAGGAACTCATGCACGGCACCCACGTGGCCGGTACGATCGCCGCGGTCAACAACAACGGCATCGGCGTCAACGGCATCGCGGGCGGCTCGGGCCGGAACGACGGCGTGAAGATCATGTCGTGCGAGATACTCGGCAAATCGGAATCGGGCTCCTCGGGCGCAGGCCTCTCGGGGCAGATCCGCGCATTCAAATACGCGGCCGACAACGGCGCCGTGATCTGCCAGAACAGTTGGGGATACACCGCAGGGACAATCTCCGAAACCGACTGGAAGAACGGCACCTATTCAGCGCTGACCCGCGCCATCCAGTATTTCAACAAATATGCAGGGCTGGATGAAAACGGCAACCAAACGGGCCCGATGGCCGGCGGCATCGTCATTTTCGCTGCGGGCAACGACGCATCGAACGAAAACTGCTACCCCGCCGCCGATGCCAATGTAGTGAGCGTGGGAGCCCTGAGTTACCTCGGCACCCCCTCCTACTATACCAACTACGGCAAATGGGTTTCAATGTCGGCACCGGGCGGCGACCTCATGCTCAGCAACGCCTACGGCGGTGTTTACAGCACGAGCGTCGCTGCGGACGGCGGCTCCGCCTATGAAGGTATCCAAGGCACGTCGATGGCCTGCCCGCACGTATCGGGAGCCTGCGCCCTGGCTATCAGCTACTATTACGGAGCCGAAAAGCGCAAGGGGTTGACGGGCGAGATGCTCCGCCAGGCATTGCTGAGCAGCACGCAACCCGTAGACCGCTTCTGCACAGGCAACTACGCCGGATACGAAGGCATGATGGGCATCGGGCGCCTCGACACCTACAAACTACTGCTGACCATCGCCAAAATGGACGGCATCCCGGCACAGAAAGTAGCGGCCGGTGCCACGGTGAGCCTCGACCTGCGCGACTATTTCCTCTCCGCCAACATCCTGGGCTACACCGTCTCCGACCCCGGCGTGATCGGAGTCTCGCTCCAAGGCGGCGTGATGCAGATCAAGGGCCTCCGGAAAGGAGAGGCTACGGTCATCGTTTCGGACGGCGCCGCTATCCGTAAGCCGGTCGAAGTGACCGTCGAATGACATATTCACTAACGCAATAGAGAAACAGAAATATGAAAACCTTTTACAGATACGCGGCCCTGGTCGCGGGAAGCCTTCTCGGACTGTGTGCATGCTCGTCGGACGACGACGTGGCCGACGCGTCCGGCAAAACCCCCGTCGCACAGCCGCAGGTTATTGTCAGCGAACTGACCACCACGGGCTTCAAGATTCGCTGGGAGGCCGTAGAGGGTGCAGGCGCTTACGTCTACACGTTCAACGGCAGCGAAGAGACCTCCACCGATGCCTGCCAGCTCTCGTTCGGCGACCTGGAGCGCCAAAAAGAATATGTCGTCGCAGTCAAGGCAACCCCGAAATTCGCGGATGAAAATACGGAATCGCCCTATACCTACGTCCACGTAGTGACCGACGACCTCGAGCAGCTTCCCCGGCCGAAGATCACGCTCGGCTGCGCCTATGCCTCGAAGACGCTCATCACATGGACGGAAGTCCCCGAGACGGCACTCTACGAGTATACCATCGGCGGGCAGACCTACACCACCACCGACCGCATGGTCACGCTGGGCAACCTGTCGAAAGACCGGGACTACACGTTCAGCCTCCGCGCCATGACGGGCGATGCGACGCGCTTCACCAACTCGGAGCCCGCCGAGCTGCCCTTCAGAACCTCGGCCGACGACATACCGGCGATCCTAATCGCCCCGACCCTGGTCATCTCGGATGCCGTCGAGTTCAACGTCTATGCGTCGAGCGACGAGACTTATTTCTACGACGTCATCCCGGCTACGCTCTTCGTCAAGAACACCCCCGAGCAGATCATCGCAGCCTATCAGGAGTATGCACTCGAATACGCGCAGCAGCAGGGCATCAGCATCCAGCTGGCCATGGCCTCGCTGCTCAAGTCGGGTACCCAGACCATCCAGGTCAAGGGACTCACGCCCGAACTTAGCTACGTGGCGTTCGCCTTCGGCATGAATCTCAAGGGACAGATCACGCGGGGACTTTCGTCCGTGCAGTTCAAGACCACGTCCGACGGTTATTCCGACGGCCCGAATTACGGCGGCAGCGACTGGTTCAAGCAAAGCTTCTACATCACCAACGCCTATGCCGGATTGACCGGCTACGGATGGACGAACTCCGTATGGACGCTCTGGCAGGGTCAGGACGTGACCAGCGTCCGTTACCGTACGCTCACGACCAAGCTATTCAGCCAAGTGTTCCCCGATGCCAACGACAAGCAGAGCATCACCGCATTCCTCAAGGACGACGATTACAGCTACCCGGTGGAAGAATCCCTGCTCACGATGGTCAACAGCACCACCGGCTACAACATGGTTTCCGCGGCCAACATGGGAACGTCCTACACGCTGCTCTCGCTGGCAACCTCGTCGGGCGGAGACGAAACGCTCTGCGTCAACTCCGTCACCACGAAGACCAGCACCTCGTCGGCCACCTGGTTCATGGCGCGGCCGGTCAAGGACGAGCACTACGGCCCGACGCACAACACCATCGCCGGGGTCATGCAGGGCGTATCCGTTTCCTCGGCTCGATACGCCATCTTTCCGCAGACCGCCATCGCTGAGATTGCCGAGTCGAAATACCCGCAGCTGATCGAGGAGTACGGTTCGGACATCAAGGACGAATTCATCCCCTACATCAACGGCAACGGCTTCGCCATCCTCTTCGAGCAGAGCAACGGCATCAAGCCCTCGACGACCTATGTGTTCATGGTCACGGCAAAGAACAGCGTCGGCGACGCCCTCACCAAATACGGTTCGGTGACGACCGACGCGGCTCCCGACGCCTCGACGCAGGCGGCTACCCGCAGCGCCGCACCGCTCAGATCGCTCGTCGGCAGGCCGATCGACAACCCCGGGAAGTTCATCTTCCCGATGGAAAGTTTCCCGCTGCCCGCAGACGCACGTCCCGAAGGCGACCTCTGGACAATCATTCACAACAAGCAGATTTTAAAATAAGAGTACACGTATGAACAAGATAGCAGCAATTCTCTGGTGCATGGTGTCGCTTGTGTGCATGGCGTCGGCCTCGGCGCAGAATGCCACCACCGTCAGCGGCATGGTAACCGGAGCCAACGGCGAACCCGTCATCGGGGCCAATGTCGTTGTGGAGGGCACTACGCAGGGCGCCAGCACGGACGTCACGGGACACTACACGCTTTCCAACGTCCCGTCCGACGCCACGCTCCTGATCTCCTACATCGGCTACAAACCGGCCAAGGTACAGGTCGCAGGCCGCACCCAGGTCGACATCGCAATGCAGGAAGACGCCGCCCAGATCGAAGGCGTCATGGTCGTAGCCTACGGCACGGCCAAGAAGGAGTCGTTCACCGGCTCGGCGGCCGTAGTCAAGGGCGACGAGTTGCAGAAGCGCGTGGTGGGCAACATCAGCAAATCGTTCGAAGGTACCGTTGCCGGCGTCCAGGTGGCCTCGGGCGGCGGCCAGCCGGGCGAAGGCGCCTCGGTCATCGTACGCGGCATCGGGTCGATCAATGCCGTATCCACGCCGCTCTACGTCGTGGACGGCGTGCCTTACGACGGCTCGCTGAGCTCGCTCAACCCGAACGACATCGAGTCGATGACCGTCCTCAAGGACGCATCGGCCGGTGCGCTCTACGGATCGCGCGGTGCCAACGGCGTGATCGTCATCACGACCAAGAAGGGCAAAAACGACCGGGTACGCATATCGTACAAGGGTAACGTCGGCATCGCCTCGCGTGCACTGAACCGTTACGACCTGGTGAACATGAAGGATTACGTCGAAATGAGCTACGAAGCGCTGCGCAACAGCGCCCAGTACGGTACGGGCATGGATTTCGAAGGTGCCAGCCGCTATGCGGCGAACAACCTCGGCCAGCAGATCGGCGGGCTGAAAAACCCCGAGTATTACAACCCCTACAAAAACTACACGTGGGAAACGCTGATCGACCAGACGACGGGCAGGATCCGCCCGGACGCCAAGGCCGCGTGGGACGAGAACTGGATGGACGAAATCAGCGACGAATCGGCCATACGCACCGAGCACATCATCTCGGTGAACGGCGGGTCGGAGCGTTCGAACTACCTCGTATCGCTGGGCTATTACAAGGAGGACGGTATTCTCCAGAATACCGACTTCAACCGTTACACGGGACGCGTGAACGTCGATACGCAGGCCAAGCACTGGTTCAAGATCGGCATGAACGCCAACTTCGCACACAGCGAATCGGACTACCTGAGCTTCACCGACACAAGCACCTCGAACGTCTGGTACACGGCGCAGTTCATGGCGCCCGTCTATCCCGTCTACCTGAAGGACATGGCCGGCAGCAACGTGCTGGACGCGTCCGGCAACCGCCAGTACGAATACGGTTCGGAGGACGACAACGGCTTTGCCAACCGCCCCTCGGCACAGGGTTTCAACTCGAAGGCCGAGCTCTACAACAACAAGTCCTACAACACGCGCAACTCCCTTTCGGCCCGTACCTATGCCACGTTCGGCACGACCAGGGAGGACGCCAAACTCTACGGACTGAAGTTCTCGCTCAACATGGGTACCGACTTCAACGACTACCAGGGTACGGTCGTATACAACAAATACCACGGCAACGCAGCGACGCAGGGAGGTATGATCGGCAAGACCAATACCCGCACGATCAGCTACACGTTCAACCAGCTGCTCACTTACGACCGCACGTTCGGAGACCACTCGGTCAACGCCCTGCTGGGCCACGAATACTACCGTTACAAATACAACTACGCCAAAGGCGAGAAGACGGGCATCGTGGACGGCATCGACGAGCTCGACCCTGCGGTGACGACGACCCAGAACAGCAGCTATTCGCACAACATGGCCATCGAGTCCTATTTTTCGCGCCTCAACTACGGTTACAAAGACCGCTACTACATCGACGCCAGCTGGCGTACCGACGGCTCGTCGCGTTTCTACAAGAGCGACCGCTGGGGACATTTCTGGTCGGTCGGCGCATCGTGGCGCATCTCCGAAGAGCAGTTCATGGAGGGTGCCCGCTCGTGGCTGGACAACCTGACACTGAAAGTATCGTACGGCGTGCAGGGCAACGACAACCTGGGAACCTACTACGCCTGGCAGGGAAACTACGACTACACCTGGGCCAACGCCTCGGAAGCCGGCGCCATGCGCAAGACCCTGGAAAACAAGTCCGTCACCTGGGAGAAGAACGCCAACCTGAACACGGGCATCGAAGCCACGATGTTCAACGGCCGCCTCGCCCTTTCGGTCGAATACTACACCCGCAAGACGACCGACATGCTGCTCGAGTACCCGATGGCACTCTCCACCGGGTTCAAGAACTACAACGCCAATGCGGGTTCGATGCGCAACCAGGGCCTCGAAGCCACGATCCGCGGGACGGTGCTCGACAAGCCCAATTTCCGCTGGGACGCAACGGTCATGGGCTCCTTCAACCGCAACAAGGTGCTGGGGCTGACCGGCGGCCAGGACGTCATCACCTCGGGGCTCCGCGTGATCGAGGTCGGCAAGCCGATCTACACGTTCTACCTTCCGAAGACGGCGGGCGTAGACCCCGCAACGGGCAAGCAGCTCTACTACGCCTACTGGACGCAGTCGGTCGACGACAACGGCAAGCTGACGAACGTACGCTGCGACGAATACATCACCGACAACGTCTCGATGGCTTCGCTGAGCAAGTATTACCACGGCAGCCGCGAGCCGAAGCTCTTCGGCAGCATCGGTTCCAACTTCACGATCTTCAAGAACATCGACTTTTCGTTCCTGACGACCTATTCGATCGGCGGGTATGTATACGACGGGCTTTACAGCGGGACGATGAACGTGCAGTACGCCGGTAACAACTGGCATAAGAACGCCAAACGCCGCTGGCAGAAACCTGGCGACCGGACAGACGTGCCGATGCTCGAGGTCGGCGGCAGCTACGCCACCTCGGACAACTCGCTCATCAGCGCCTCGTACTTCGCCATTAAGAACATCACGATCGGCTACACGCTGCCCAAGCGCTGGCTGGGCAAACTGGACATCGAGTCGCTGCGCATCTACGCCACATTCGACAACATCGCCATGTTCAACCACATGGACGGCATGGATCCGCAGTACAACTTCACCGGAAACGTGGCTTACAGCTACGCCCCGTCGCGGGTGATCGCCTTCGGCCTCGATTTGAACTTTTAACCAAGGGAGGAAACAAGTATGAAAAAAATATTTTATAGCATTATTTCGTTCGTGACGCTGACGATGGGTTCGTGCAGCCAGTCGATGCTCGAATTCTCCCCGACCGACTCGGGATCGGCCGAGGAGTTGCTCAAGGCGGCTTCGACGGCCATCACTTCGGTCAACGGCGTTTACCGCTCGATGTGGACGGCCGGATGGTCTACGACGGGCAATACCCACCAATGTTTCGGCATCGCAGCCTACAACCTGGCGCTCGACGTCATGGCCGACGACCTGATCATGCAGTCGCAGGGCAACGGCTGGTTCTGGCACGACCATACCTACAACATGAAGTCCAATTACACCAGTTCGATCTTCCGTTCCTACGACGTATGGTACGCCAATTACAGGTGGATATCCAATGTCAACTACATCATCGACGCAGCCCCGGCGATGGAGGGCAGCCAGGCCGACGTGGCCTATGTCGTGGGACAGGCCTACGCCATCCGCGCACTCTGCTACCTGAACCTGGCGACCTGGTTCTCGCGTGCGCCTTACGACCCGATGAACGGCCGCCAGCGCTGGACGGAAGCCTGCGTACCGGTCTACACCACGGGCACTTCGATCGACACCGGCGGACAGCCGCGCGCTACGCTGCAACAGGTCTACGGCCTCATCGACGAGGATATCGACAAGGCGATCGGCTACCTCGAAACCGGCAGGGAGAGCTCGCTGTCGACGGGCAACAAATCGCACATCACCCTCTACGTGGCGCTGGGCATCAAGTCGCGCGCTTGCCTGGTGGAAGGCGACTGGGACGGAGCCTATGCAGCCGCAAAGCGCGTGATCGACGAAGGCGGCTATGCGGTCGGCACCAAGAGCGACCTGATGGGCGGCATGAACTCGCTCAACAGCTCCAACGTCATGTGGGGAGCGGGCATCCAGGTGGCAGACCAGGCCGGCGGTTATGCCAGTTTCTTCGCCCACATGGACAACCAGGACGGCCAGTATGCGAAATCGGCGGCCAAAGTCATCAACAAACAGCTTTACAACCGCATGAACCCGACCGATGTCCGCCGCGACTGGTGGGATCCCAATGACAAGGACGCCCCCTATGTAGGCAGGAAATTCGCGTTCAGCAACGTCGCGTCGTGGCTGGGTGACTATATCTACATGCGCGTCGAGGAGATGTACTTCACGGCGGCCGAGGCGGCGCTCCGCTCGGAGAACCTGCCGAACAACGTACAGGTCGCCCGCGACCTGATGAACACGGTCATGGCCGAACGCGACACGCGTTACAACGCCAACAACCGCAGCGGGCTGAACCTGGGAGCCACGACCACGACATGGACGGGATCATTACTCGAGGACATCCTCATCCAGCGCCGCATCGAGCTTTGGGGCGAATACGGGCGCCTGTTCGACGTCCGCCGCCTGGGACAGGGCATCGACCGCCGTGCGGACGACGGCTTCTCGGAAGAGTGCCTCTCGGGCATGAGCCGCCGCAACGTCGACCTGACCAAAGCCGACACGTACGACTGGGTGATGACCATCCCGCAGGATGAGATCAACGCCAACCCGAATATCAACGAGGAAGACCAAAACCCGTGATAACGCATTGTTAAGAAGTGATTAATCCATGCATACTATGAAAAACATATCGAAATATCTGGGTGTGGCACTCCTGCTGTTCGGCGCGGCCTGCAGCAAGACGCAGGAAGGCACCTACTACAACCCCAACAAGGACGACTCGAAGGAGATACACTTCATCCAGTCGTCCATCGAAAAGGAGTTTGCACAGGATGCCCAGAGCGGCACCATCGACGTGCAGATAGCCCGCACGGGCAACCGAGGCTCCTACACGGTATACCTGGCGCAGAAGACCAGCGACCTGAACAACCTCACCCGGTTCAAAGTACCATCCAAGGTAACCATCCCCGACGGGAAATACTCGGTGACCGTCCCCGTGGAGGTCGACCTATCGAATTTCATCATGGGCTCGAACTACAAAACGACGCTCCTGATCTCGAAACGCGAAGTCAACCCCGGCGACGACGGCGCGCAGGTTTCGCAGTTCAGCGACAAGGTGGCCCTTTCGGCTTCGTACGAGCTGACCTGGGAGCCCTACATGCGCATCGGCAGCGATGGCGGGCAGGTGCAGCAACTCGCCACTTATCACTACTCGCTCTATTACACCGGACGCGACTCGGGGCTGGAGGTGGAAAAGGCCGTCGGAGCCAACATCTTCCGCCTGAAGGACTGGGCCAGCGGCGTGGCGTTCAAGTTCATCCTCCACGACGACAACACCTGCACCGTCCCGGGACAGTCGATCGGATATTTCAACTCGAACTACAACGAGTACGTCTATGTGGCCGACATGGCCGAGTACACGGGCAATGAGAGCGCCTACGCCTCCTACCCCTGCACGTTCGACGGTAAGGACACCTTCTCGTTCTACCTGATCTACTATGTGTCGTCGGGATACTTCAGCCAGGGCACCGAAAAACTCGTCTTCGAAAGCGAACCCGACACGACGCCGATCGTGGACATCGAGTTCCAGGGCATCGAGACCACGGCCACAGGGTTCCGCGCCCCGAAGCTCTACTTCTCGCCCAACAGCTACACCAAGTTCTACAAGGCTTCGGTCGTGGAGGGCGACATCACGGCTGACACGCAGCGTCAGGACGAGATCCGCCAGCAGCTCATCGACGACAAGCTGGAGGGCGTCGTCCCCACCGTGACGCTGTACAGCGAAGACGCATCGGTATGGAACGTCCCCAAGGGAAACTACACCGCCGTCGCGCTGGCCTACGACTCGATCGACAACCCGTGCAAGCTCTACTCGCAGCGCTTCACGTGCGACCCGGAGAAAGAATACGGAATCAAGGTCAACGAATTCAAGTTCTACGCACCGACCGACAACCTGAATTACTCGCCCTACAACACGCTCATCTGGGAGATGCAGACAAGCAACGTGGCCACGATGAAATACCTCTGCGTCAAGACCGACATCGCCGATTACCTGTGCGAGGCACTCGGGATGACCCTCGAAGAACTCACTGCTGACCGCGGGTACGACATCGCCGAGGAGATGATCGCCGAGCTCAACTCGGAAGAAGGACGCGCCACGGCGTTCAACACGCTCGACCAGGGCAGCACGTATGTTCTCGCCCTGCTGATGACCAACTCGTTCGGCGATACGGCGTTCGTATCGAAGACCGGCTCGACACAGGGCTATTTCGCCTCGGATTTCGACCAGACGAAGACCATGGCGGACTTCCTGGGCGCATTCAATGCCACGGCGACCATAACGGCCGGTTCGAACGACACGCAGGGCAACTACCGTATCGACATCACGCGCGTCAACGACCGCGACGTCCTCATCAAGGGCATGTCCGACATGCGCGACTTCGCACCCGAACTGAACGGCTACTACGACAAGGAGAAGCACATGCTCATCGTCGAGACGCAGGCGGCCGGCACATACGGGCAGAACTACGCACGCCTCGGGTTCTCGGACGGGCTGATGATTTACTGGGGCGACAACAGCCTGGCTATTGGCTACATCGGAGACAAACTCTACTGGGCGGCAAGTCCTTACTCGAAGAACGCCATCAACAGCTACATGTTCCTGCTCTTCAGCACGCCGCAGGCAAGCAGTTCGAGCTACCTGCGCGAATATGTGGGTTCGCGGAGCTATTCGGCCATCAGCATGGTACCGCTCAAACAGGCGTCCGCGGCGGCAAACGCCGCCCCGGCACAAACGCAGTCCATCGAAGTGGACGGACAGCGGTTCACGACCTACCTGCTGAGCGAAGACCTGCTTCCGACGACGATCAGGCCCGCCGCCAAAGCCCAGGCACCGGCATCCGCCGGGGATGCCCGGAAACAGGCCGCAGGCAAGACACTCCGCACCGGCCTGGAACTGCACAGGCTCTGACCGGTTCCGCAACCCTATGAAAACCGGGTTCCCGCACACGACGGGAACCCGGTTTTTTCATGAAACAGGCAAAAAACAGAGCGACAGGAGTGCAAGTTGACGTGTTTTTTATAATTTTGCAGTTTGTAAACACGAATACACAAAAAACCACAAGATACCATGCTTACGATAAAGCAAATCCGCGATGACAAGCAGGCCGCGATCCGCAAGCTCGCCAAGAAGGGAGTGGACGCCGCACCGGTCATCGCCAGGATCGAAACGCTGGACGACCGCCGCAAGGCCATCCAGACCGAACTGGACAATACGCTGGCAGCGCAGAACAAAGCCGCCAAGGAGATCGGGGCGCTGATGGGACAGGGCCGCCGCGACGAAGCCGAGGAGCGTAAGCGCTTCGTCGCCGACCTCAAGGAAAAATCCAACCGCCTGCAGGCCGAATCGCACGACGTGCAGGAGGAGTTGCAGGCAGCGATCGTCTCGCTGCCCAATTTCCCGGCCGACATCGTGCCCGAAGGCAAGACCGCCGAGGACAACCTCGTCGTGAAGCTGGTCGAAAGCTATACCCAGCTGCCCGAAAACCCGCTGCCCCATTGGGAACTGGCACGCAAATACGACATCATCGACTTCGACCTGGGCGTGAAACTCACGGGCGCTGGATTCCCCGTCTACAAAGGCAAGGGAGCCCGTCTGCAGCGTGCGCTGATCAACTATTTCCTCGACTGCAACACCCGGGCCGGCTACCTCGAAGTGGAACCGCCGATCATGGTCAACGAAGCCTCGGGCTTCGGCACGGGCCAGCTGCCCGACAAGGAAGGGCAGATGTACCACGCCACGGCCGACAATTTCTACATGATCCCGACGGCCGAAGTGCCCGTGACGAATATCTACCGCGACGTGATCCTCGACGAAAAGGATTTCCCGGTAAAGATGACCGCATACACCCCCTGCTTCCGCCGCGAAGCCGGTTCGTACGGCAAGGACGTGCGCGGGCTGAACCGCCTGCACCAGTTCGACAAGGTCGAGATCGTGCAGCTGAGCCTGCCCGAAGCGTCGTACGAAGCGCTGGACGGCATGGTGGCGCACGTGGAGTCGATCGTCAGGTCGCTGGGGCTGCCCTACCGCATCCTGCGCCTGTGCGGCGGCGACATGTCGTTCACCTCGGCGCTGACCTACGATTTCGAGGTCTATTCCGAGGCGCAGAAACGCTGGCTGGAGGTATCCTCCGTGTCGAACTTCGAGTCGTTCCAGGCCAACCGCCTGAAACTCCGCTACAAGGATGCTGACAAGAAGACGCAACTGGCGCATACGCTCAACGGCTCGTCGCTGGCATTGCCGCGTATCGTGGCCGCCCTGCTGGAGAATTTCCAGATCCCCGACGGCATCCGCATCCCCGAGGCGCTGATTCCCTATACGGGTTTTGATATTATCAAATAAGTTCCTATATTTGCCGGACACAACACACACCTTAACAATAAATTTTTAACACAATGGCTTACAAAATCACTGATTCCTGCGTTGCCTGCGGCACCTGCATCGGCGAGTGCCCGACCGAAGCGATCTCGGCCGGCGATATCTATGTCATCGATCCCGATAAGTGCATCGACTGCGGTACCTGCGCCGGCGTTTGCCCGAGCGAGGCTATCATCGAAGGATAAGCGACGCGGAGAAATCCGAAAAAAAGCACACCCCGAAAAGGTGTGCTTTTTTATCCCCTGCCAGCCTATGAAAAAACTCCTGCTCCTATGCCTGTCGGTTCTCGCAGCGTCTTGTGATACGGCGACACGACAATTCGAATCCCGGCTGGATGAAATCGTGTCGGGGCACAAAGCCTTCGTCGGGGTCGCAATCCGCACTCCCGACGGGAAGACAGTCGCGCGAAACGACTCCCTGCTGCCGATGATGAGCGTCTTCAAATTCCCCGTGGCGCTGGCCGTACTCGACCGCATGCAGCGCGAAGGCACACCGCTCACGCAGCCGATCAGCATCACGCCCGACCTGCTCCTACCCGGCACATACAGCCCGATGCGCGATTCGCTGCCCACAGGCGGCGGCACGCTGACGCTCGGACAGCTGCTCCGCTACACGGTGTCGGAGAGCGACAATATCGCCTGCGACATCCTGCTGCGGGAAGCAGGCGGCCCCGAAGCCGTAGAGGCCTACGTCCGTTCGCTGGGGATCGGCGGCATCCGCATCGCCGCCAGCGAGGAGGAGATGCACCGCGGCATCGGGAACCAGCGGGTCAACAAGGCACGACCTTCGTCCGTCTGTACACTGTTCGACCTGTTCCTGCAGGGCAGGCTGCTCAAAGGGGAGTACAACGCTCTCCTGCAACGGTTGTTGTGCGAGGCAACGACGGGAACGAACAAACTGAAAGCCGGGCTGCCAGCCGGAACCGTGATCGGACACAAGACCGGCTCATCCGACCGCACGGCCGAAGGCATCCGCATTGCGGACAACGATGCCGGCTATGTGCTCCTGCCCGACGGACGCCGCTACTGCATCGCCGTATTCGTCACCGAATCGGAAGAAAACGACGCCGCAAATGCTGCCATCGCCGCTGCGGTCTCCAGGGCGGCATACGAATATTTCAGCTCAGAATGAGCGGATTATACAACGCGACATAGCAGGAATCCCCGGCCCGGATTTTCGCTTCCGCCCGCTGTTGCCCACCGCCTGTGGCCGCATTGGCAAGCCTGCCCTCCCCTTCCCGGAGGAGAGTTAGCCACGCGGCACGGCAAACCCGGAAAATGCGTCCGACAGGGCATAGAAATAAACAACTACGAAAAATAAAATTATGGACGACCTTGAAAAGATGAAAACCGGCATGTGGCTCTACGCCCGCAAGCCGCAGATCAGGGAGGCACTGCAACGCTGCGAAGAACTGGTCTTCCGGTTCAACAGCCTGCCCCCGAGCCGCGAGGAGGAACGCAATGCGATCATCCGGCAGTTGTTCGGCCGCACGGGCGGCACATTCTGCATCCACAGCCCGTTCCACTGCGATTTCGGGTCGCAGATTTCAATCGGGGAGGACTTTACGGGGAATTTCAACCTCACGATCCTCGACGAAGCGCCCGTGACCATCGGCAACCACGTATTCATCGGCCCCAACGTGGGCATCTACACCGTGACGCACGCCCTGCTGCCCGACCAGCGCAACGCGGGCGTCATGCGCTCGCTTCCTATCACCATCGGCGACAACGTCTGGATCGGCGGCAACTGCGTGGTCATGCAGGGCGTGACGATAGGCGACGGCACGGTCATCGGCGCCGGCAGCGTCGTAACGCGCGACATCCCGGCCGGGGTCATCGCCTTCGGCAACCCGTGCCGGGTCATCCGGCCCGTCACCGAGGACGACCGGATCACGGAGGTCGTTTAACGAAAAAGCGTCCCTTTTGGGACGCTTTTATTCGGCCGACCCGACACCCCTGAAAAACTCTTCGCGGGAAATTCCGTAATAATCACAAAGACCGGAAAGCATAGAAACCGAAATATTTTGCCTGCCGGTTTCCGCCCTCGCCACATGGATGTCCGTGTTGCAAGGCAGGCGGCGAGTTTGGGCATGGGGGAGGGTATTTTCCGAACAGGCCTTGCAAGACCTACGGGGGAAAGAGTACCTGCATCCTTTTTCCCGTAAAGGGGAGGGCAGGCGGCGATCCGGCGGGGCGGCTGCAACGAAGCAGGCGTCACTATTTCCACGTCAAATCAAGCACCGGCCATCCCGCTTTCATCTGACGACCGCCCCGGAATCATCCGGGGCGGTTGTCAGATTATTCGTAAAGCAGGTAGCGCCCGCGCAGCTTCCGGAAGCGCCGCACGTCGTCCGCCCAGCGGGCACGGATTTCGGCCTCCGAAGCTCCGGCAAGGATCATTTCACGGACATACCCCACGCCGATGAGCTTTTCGAACATCGGCGTAAAAAACTTATCGCCCAGCCCCAGGTTGCGGCAGGCTTCGATCACATACTTCAGGGTCAGGCCCTCCGCCCGGGCTTCGCCGAGCGGCATCCGGCTCAAATCGACGCCGTGGCAGAGCCTGCCTTCGAGCGGCGGATGTTTGGCTCCCGCAGTCGGACGGGGCGTAAACGAAAACAGGCAGCCGGTCATGTCGGGATGTCCGTAAACCTCGAACGGTTTATCCGTACCGCGCCCGAGGCTCACGACCGTACCTTCGAAGAGGCACACCGAAGGATAGAGGTAGACGGCCCGTTGCGTCGGCAGGTTGGGCGACGGGGCGACGGGCAACTCGTACGGAGTGTCGTGCGTATAATTGCGGCAACGCACGACTTGCAGGTCGCAGCTTGCGGCCCAGCCTTCGCCGACGGCCATCCGGGCGATTTCGCCCATCGTCAGGCCATGCAGCACGGGGATCGGCAACGCCCCGACGCCCGATTTGTATTTCATGTCCAGCACGGGGCCGTCGACGTGGTGCCCGTTGGGGTTGGGACGGTCGAGCACGATGACGCTGCGGCCGGATTCGGCACAGGCGTCCATCATACGGAGCATCGTGATATAGTAGGTATAGAACCGCAGACCAACGTCCTGCATGTCGACCACCAGTACGTCGAACGACCGCATGGCTTCGTCCGAAGGGCGCTTCGTATTCCCGTCGTAGAGCGAGCGGATCGGGATCCCGGTCGCAGCATCCACCGAACTTGCGACATGCTCGCCCGCGTCGGCCGTACCGCGAAACCCGTGCTCGGGGGAGAAAATGCCGGTCACGTCGAAGCCCCGACCGTGCAGCAGGTCGACCAGGTGTATCGTCCCGTCGGACACCGCCCCCGACAACCGAACCGCAGTGTCCGCCGCAGCTCCCGGCGCACCGGCGCAGAACCGCGCGACGGCCGTATGGTTGGCCAGCACCGCCACGCGCCGCCCTTCCAGCTGCGGGAAATAAGCCGTCGTGTCGGTCATACCGACCAATACCTGCGCCGTGGCCGCAGCGCAAAGGAAGATAACGGACAACAGGGAGATGACAAATTTCTTCATACGGCAAAGATAACAATTTATAACGCCCGGGCTTCCTGCCCGCCGGATATCGCCCCCCCCGGCAGGGAATCCTCCGGCAGCCTGCCCTGCCTCCGCCCAGCAGCGGGTGCAGCGGGCCATAAAGGCCGGCGGCACGGCAGAAGTGGGCTGGGCAATAAGAACCGGGCGCCCGATACAATACGGATCGGCCTGCGGGAAATACCGGCCGTACGCGAACCGGTTGTCGGAACCGGCCGCGGAGGAGCTACGCCTCGGCGCCGTATTCCATCAGGTAGGCCTTGATGAAGGCATCCAGGTCGCCGTCCATCACCGCCTCGACAGCCGAAGTCTGCACGCCCGTGCGATGGTCTTTCACACGCCGGTCGTCGAAGACATAGGAGCGGATCTGCGATCCCCACTCGATCTTCTTCTTCGAAGCCTCGAGCGCCTGCTGCGTGGCCATACGCTTGTCCAGTTCCCGCTGGTAGAGCTTCGAACGGAGGATGCGCATGGCATTCTCGCGGTTCATCAGTTGCGAACGGGTTTCCATATTCTCGATCAGGAACTCCACCGGCTCGCCCGTATCGGCATCCTTGCCGTGGTAGCGCAGGCGCACGGCTGTCTCGACCTTGTTGACATTCTGCCCCCCGGCGCCGCTCGAACGGAACGTATCCCACTCGATGTCCGACGGGTTGACCGTAACCTCGATCGTATCGTCCACGGCAGGCGACACGAACACCGAGGCGAAAGTCGTCTGGCGTTTGTTATTGGCATTGAAAGGCGAGAGGCGCACCATACGGTGCACGCCGTTTTCGCTCTTGAGGTACCCGTAGGCATACTCGCCCTCGAACTCCAGCGTACAGGATTTCACGCCCACCTCGTCGCCGGCCTGGTAGTCGAGCACCTTGACCTTGTAGCCGTGCGCCTCGCCCCAGCGGGTATACATGCGCAGGAGCATCGACGCCCAATCGAGCGCCTCGGTACCCCCGGCTCCGGCGTTGATGTCCATGATCGCCCCCAGCTTGTCCTCTTCGCGGCGCAGCATGTTGCGCATTTCGAGCGTCTCGATACGCTCGAGCGTCTGTGCGTAATGATCGTCCATCTCCGCCTCGCTCATGACCCCTTCCTTCACGAAATCGGGCATCAGCCCCAGGTCTTCGACATCCTTGGCCACGGCATCGTAGTCGTCGACCCACGCCTTGATGGCGGCGACCTTGCGCAACTGCTCGCGCGCCTTGTCGGGCGCGTCCCAGAAATCGGGTTCCTGGGTCTTTTCCTCCTCGTTGCGCAGGTCAATGCGTTTCTGGTCGATGCCCAGGCATCGTTCCAAAGCCTCGCGGCGCTGCTCCAACTCCTTTATCTGATCTGCAAGTATCATAAATTTACGGTATTGACAATTAAATCGTCCCGGGTTTCACCCCCAGTTTGCGCTCCACGAACTCCAGCACGAAATCCACCGTGCCGTCGATCCCCAGCACGGACGAATCGACGCAGAGGTGGTAGGTCGAAGCCATGCCCCACGTACCGCTGCTGTAATAGTTGTAGTACGCCGCGCGCCGCGCATCCTCCCTATCCATCCGGGCCTCGGCCTCCCCGGGCGTAATGCCGCACTGGCGGCAGAGCCGCTCGCAACGGTCGGCACGGTCGGCCGCGACAAAGACATTCACCGCCCGCGGATGGTCGCGCAGGATGTAGTCGGCACAGCGGCCGACGAAAACACACGACTCGCGCGCGGCGATGTCGCGGATCACGTCGCTCTGGATCTTGAACAGGGCGTCGTTGCTGAGCACGTTGCCCCCGGCATATTCGCTTCCGACGAACGGCGAGCGCAGGTAGGCGACGAGCGTCGAAAAGAGGTTGCGCGACTCCTTTTCGTCGACCCGTTCGAACACTTCGGGACACAGGCCGCTCTGCTCGGCGGCCAGGTTGATGAGCTGTTTGTCATAGACCCCGATCCCGAGCCTGCGTGCCACGGCCTCGCCGACGGCTTTGCCGCCGCTGCCCAGCTGGCGACCGATGTTGATGACGAATTTATCTTCCATAATCGGCATTATTGGAGGTTCGTTGAACGGGCCGCATCCATCTGCGCCCGGAATTTTCGCAACTGGTATACCAGCATGAAGAAGGCTACGGCCGACGCCATCAGGTCGGACAGCGGCATCGCGCACCACACGCCCCAACTGCCGTCCCAGCGGGTATGGACATCGAAAATATGGGGCAGGAAAATCAGTCCCGGCATCAGGAACAGCAGCTGGCGCGAAAGCGACAGGAAGATCGCCTTGCCGGCCATGCCGATGCTCATGAAGAAGTTGGTAGCCACCATCTGGAACCCGATGATCGGGAAACAGATGAAAACAATGCGCATTCCCTCGACCGCCAGGCGGATCAGCTCGGGATCGTTCGTAAAGGCCGACACCGCCAGCCGGGGCGCCAGCTCGCCCATCAGGAACCCGGCGCCCGTGACGCACGTGGCACCGATGATCGTCAGCCGCAGCACGCGCAGCACACGGTCGTACTGCCGCGCACCGAAGTTATAACCCGCAATGGGCTGCATCCCCTGGTTGATGCCCATGACGATCATCACGAAGAAGAATGCCAGGCGGTTGACGATGCCGTAGGCCCCGATCATCAGGTCGCCGCCGTATTGCTTGAGCCCCTTGTTTATCAGAATGACGATGAAACACGCCGCCAGGTTCATCAGGAACGGCGACATGCCGATGGCCAGGATGTCGCGCACGATCTTCCGGCGCAGGCGATAGATGCCGCGCCGGAAATGGAGCAGTTCGCTCTTGTCCGAAAGAATGTGGAACTGCCAGATGAGCGCGATGACCTGCGCCAGCACCGTGGCGATGGCCGCGCCGCGGATACCCCACCCGAAGCCGTAGATGAACAGCGGGTCGAGCGCCGCGTTGATGACCACCGTATAGATGGTGGCGTACATCGACTTGCGCGGATGCCCCGAAGCCCGCAGCACGGAGTTCAGGCCCAGATACATATGCGTGATGACGTTCCCCATGAGGATGATCGACATGTAGTCGCGGGCATAGCCGATCGTCGCTTCGCTCGCCCCGAAGAAGTAGAGGATCGGGTCGAGCAGCAGCAGCGTTGTGATACCGAACGCCAGGCCGATGATGAGGTTCAGCACCACGACGTTCCCCAGGATGTTCTGCGCCGTCCCGTAATCGCGCTGCCCGAGGCGCATGGACACCAGCGTCGCAGCACCCACACCCACCAGCGAACCGAAAGCCGCGGCGAGGTTCATCAGCGGGAAGGTCAGCGCAAGGCCCGAAATGGCCAACGGCCCTACCCCGTGGCCGATGAAGATACTGTCGACCATGTTGTAGAGCGAAGAAGCCGTCATGGCGATGATCGCCGGCACGGCATATTGCATGAGCAGCTTGCGGATACGCTCCGTCCCGAGCTCCGTCGCCGCCCCTTTTATCGTTGCAGACATATCATATATTATCAACTCTGTCCGGGCGAAAGCCGGACGAACTACCTAACTATTCCTTGATTACGGCACGCAGGCACCTCCGGAACGGGAGCGGGGACACGCCCGGCATACTGCACAAGGCCATCCCGCCACAGCGGCACACCCGCAGGGGCGCCCGCCCCGACCGTCCGCGCACGGCGGCGACAGTTCCGCCCGGGATCCGGATCTTCCCTTTTTCCGCTTATTCCAGTTCCCAGTCGCTGCCGTCCTTGCGGTCTTTGACACGGATACCGGCTGCGGCCAGCCCGTCGCGGATGCGGTCGGAAGCCGCCCAGTCCTTTGCGGCACGGGCTTTCAGGCGCTCGTCGAGCAGCATCTCGACCAGCGGGGTCACATAATCGCGCCCCGAAGCCGCACCTGCGGCCTTCTCGTCGCGCAGGCCGAGGATATCGAACGTGTAACGGTAAACCGTGGCTTTCAACTCTTCGAGGTCGGCGGCCGTGATGCTTTGCTGCCCGTCGACCAGCTGGTTGATGATGCGCACCCAGTCGAACAGCGCCGAAATGGCCATCGGCGAGTTCAGGTCATCGTCCATCGCCGCGCGGCAACGGTTTTCCAACTCGGAAGGATCGATAGTCGACGTTTCGGCGGGCTTGACCTTCCCGAGCGCTTCGACGCCCTTCATCAGGCGGTCGAGCCCCTTCTCGGCGGCCTGCAAGGCCTCGTTCGAGAAATCGAGCGTCGAGCGGTACTGCGCCTGCAACACGAAGAAGCGGATGGTCATCGGCGAATAGGCCTGCGCCAGCAATTTATGGCTGCCGGTGAAGAGCTCCTCGAGGGTGATGAAGTTGCCCAGCGACTTGCCCATCTTCTGGCCGTTGATCGTGATCATGTTGTTGTGCACCCAGTAACGTGCCGAATCGTGCCCCAGCGCGGCGGTCGACTGCGCGATCTCGCACTCGTGGTGCGGGAACATCAGATCCATGCCGCCGCCGTGGATGTCGAAGCGTTCGCCCAGGTAGCGGGTACTCATCGCCGAGCACTCCATATGCCAGCCGGGGAACCCCTCTCCCCACGGCGAAGGCCAGCGCATGATATGCTCGGGCGACGCCTTCTTCCACAGCGCGAAGTCATAGGAGTGGCGCTTGTCGCCCTGCCCGTCCAGCTCGCGCGTGTTGGCGATGATGTCGTCGAGGTTACGACCCGAAAGCCTGCCGTAATTATATTTGGCGTTGTATTTCTCCACGTCGAAATAGACCGAGCCGTTCGACTCGTAGGCGAAGCCGTCGGCGAGGATCTTCTTGACGAACTCGATCTGCTCGATGATATGCCCCGAGGCATAGGGTTCGATCGACGGCGTCTCGACGTTGAGCGCATCCATCGCACGGTGGTAACGCTCCGTATAGTAGTGCGCCACCTCCATCGGCTCCAGCTGCTCGAGGCGCGCCTTCTTGGCGATCTTGTCCTCCCCCTCGTCGGCGTCGTGCTCCAGGTGCCCCACATCCGTTATGTTGCGCACGTAACGCACCTTGTAGCCGCAGGACTTCAGGTAGCGGAACATGAGGTCGAACGTCACCGCCGGCCGGGCGTGCCCCAGGTGCGGGTCGCCGTAGACCGTGGGGCCGCAGACATACATGCCCACGCGGCCGGGAGTCAGCGGTTCGAACACCTCCTTGCGGCGGGTGAGCGTATTGTAAAGTACGAGTTTCGATTCCATAAATTGCGAAAAATTATTGTGCAAAAATAAGAAATTTAATCGAGATGCACCAGAATCGCGGAATTAATCGTACCTTTGTGCCAATAATAGTGCGCGTTGGTCTGACGCTTCCCGTTTTTCCCTCCGTATATTATCAACACCGAATTATCCGGCGCACGACGCCGGGACAAAACCGATATGCAATGACATTCCAGGAACTGAACCTGATAGAACCACTCAAGCGTGCCGTGGCCGAAAAAGGCTACACGACCCCCACTCCGATCCAGCAGCAGGCCATCCCGCCCGCACTCGAAGGCCGCGACCTGCTGGGCTGCGCCCAGACCGGGACGGGCAAGACGGCGGCCTTCACGCTGCCGATCCTCCAGCTGCTCTCGGCCGAGCCGCGCACCAAAGGGCGGCGCACGATCAAGGCGCTGGTGCTCACGCCGACGCGCGAACTGGCGATCCAGATCGACGAATGCTGCCGCGACTATGCCCGCTACACGGACATCCGCCACTGCGTGATCTTCGGCGGCGTCAACCAGCGGCCGCAGGTCGATGCGCTGCAACGCGGCATCGACCTGCTGGTAGCCACGCCGGGACGCCTGCTCGACCTGATCGGCCAGGGTTACGTCTCGCTGTCCGACATCCGCTTCTTCGTCCTCGACGAAGCCGACCGAATGCTCGACATGGGTTTCATCCACGACATCCGGCGAATCCTCCCGCTGCTGCCCGAAAAGCGGCAGACGCTCTTCTTCTCGGCGACGATGCCCGACGACATCGTAAAACTGGCCAATACGATGCTCCGCAACCCGGCGCACGTCACCGTGACGCCCCCGGCCTCGGTGGTCGAGACCATCCGCCAGAGCGTCCTGTTCGCCGAAAAGGCCGAAAAACGGACGCTGCTGGCCTCCCTGCTGCGCGAACGCCCCGAGAGCTCGGTGCTGGTATTTTCGCGCACCAAGCACGGCGCCGACCGCATTGCCCGTATCCTCACCAAAGCGGGCATCGAAGGACGCGCCATCCACGGAGACAAGTCGCAGGGCGCCCGCGAACGCGCCATGAATGACTTTCGCTCGGGGGCCTGCCGGGTGCTGATCGCCACCGACATCGCCGCGCGGGGAATCGACATCAGCGAACTGCCGCTGGTAATCAACTACGACCTGCCGGAAGTGCCCGAGACCTATGTCCACCGCATCGGCCGCACGGGACGCGCCGGACGCGACGGACAGGCCATCGCCTTTTGCTCGGAGGAGGAACGCCCGCTGCTGAAAGACATCCTCAAACTGACCGGGCTGGAACTCGACCCGGATTCCGGGGAACTGGCTCCCGCACAAAACAGCCGGAAAAAGCCCGCCGGGAAAAAACCGGATACAGCACAAACCGGAGGGCAGAAGCAAGCGGAGGAAAAGCGAGCCGCACAAAAACAGCCCGCACAAAGTCAGGCCGGACAGAGGCCGGGCAGGCGCAAACCGCAGGGACAGGCTCCCGGCGACCCGAAACCGCAGGGGCAACGAACCGGCGGCAAGCAGACCCCGGACGGGCAACAGCCGCAGGACAAGGACGCCGCGGCACGCCCGGCACGCCGCCGCAACCGCAACCGCAACCGGGGCGGGCAAAAGCCGGACGGGCAAAACGCAGCGGCCGCAAACACGGGACGGGGACAGGATGGGCGCAAACCCGGAAGCCCTAAACCCGCCCGGGACAAACGGGAAACGGGAAGCCCCGAGGCTCCCCGAAAAGCCCAGACGCCGGAGAAAAAAAAGTCCGGCATGGGCAACTGGCTGTCCGGCATCCTCAGGCCGGGCCGCAAGTAACCACCGGGCAACGTGCCCGCCATGCCACACCACATGGAAAAGCCGGAGCATTGCTCCGGCTTTTCACATTTTCGCACCGCGCGGCTCACCGCCCTCTCCCTATCTCGACCGCTTTACGACCACAGGCGGATGCAAGGGAACGAAATTCCGGGGCTTCCGCATCGGCGTACGCAACATGATCGGCGCATTCCCGGTACGGTTCACGGCATCCCAGGCGACAAACGTTTCGTAATCATAGGCCCATGCGTCTCCATAAGCCAACTTGTTGATCCGGTAATAAATCGCCTCGCGGCTCGGAGCGTTGAACCCTCCCGTATTATAGCGCATAATGCTGTTGTAGGTCGGACGCCAAACCCCGCTCCAATAGGTATCAGCCCCTTCGTAAGCCCCCAATACCTCGGCGGCATAGCGCGGATCGGTGATAAACCGGCTCCATTTGACTTGCGAGACATCCCCCGTGAAGTCGATATTTCTCCACCATCCATAGGGTTCCAGTTGCTTTGCAGACTGCACCTCGTTCCAGGGAATCTGCCCGTATTCCTCGTAGGCGTACTCATCCGCCAATTTCGGGAATCCGTGTCCTCCCGCCTCGTGGTGCAGCAACTGTCCGAACATCCCGTCATCGGTACCCAAGGGGAAATAAGCGATGGACAACCCCTGTCCGTAATCGCCCGAAGAGGGGTAATACATATAACATGTCCCGGCATAATACGTGCGGTTCATCATCACGATAATCAGCGCATCATCGACATTGTCATAGGTTATTCCCGGAACTTTCATAGCGTATTGCCTACATTTGTCATCGTTGCCGCCGACATGGGTTCCGTCGCCGAAAAATCCGTCCAATGCAGTCTGCGCACCGGAACCGTATGCTTCGTTTTTCGAAACGACATTCACCGCATAGACATTGAAAAGATCGCGGAACGACTTGTAAGGCTCTTCGGAGAAGAAATGTTCCATCGCCTTGCGCATAGTCCCGTCGTAGGTGCCGTCGGCGACCAGGCGGTCGCTGAACGCATCGCCCAACAGTACGATATTGATGCCGTTCCCCCGGGTCGCAGTCTGGAGCGCCGTCACTTCGCCGTCTTTCGAATAATCCGACGATTCGTACACACCCGACCCGCCCGTATGATCGGCTAAGAATGCGGATAACCCGGTCAGGCCGCTTAGGCTGAAATCATGGAAAACGATTTTTCCGCCCGAATCTACAACCGTATATGCCGGATAGGAATGGTAAGGATAATAGGGGCCGAAGCCGCTATCCTGATGATATTGTTCATTTTCCTGCCCGATGATCGAGTTCGTTTCCGTCCATAAAATATTCCGCCATGGAATCTTGTTATCCGCCACATATTTTTTCATAGACGCAAGGTCTGCCGAAGCTCCCGGGTGTCCGCTCGAATAGCCTATTACATCGACGCCTTTCCCTTTATACTTGTCGTATATGCCCTCGATAAAGGATTTCATATCGGTGAAATCCCCAAAATAGGGTGAAAACTGGAACAGGATCGTATATTTATTTTTGGCGTATTCCTCTTTCGAATCAATCGTGTTGCCGTCGATATCCGTTACCGAGAAGTTTACCGCATCGATAGTGATACCGTCCATGTTAAAGTTGTTATTCTCCGTAATCAGCGCCCATTCGACATCCCAAAGTCTGTGGTTGAGGATCGAAGCCGGAATGTTTCCGCTCAAATTGTTATTGAATGCAATAAAATGCCGAAGTTCGGGGAGATTGCCCAAACCTTCGGGTATAGAGCCCGTCAACTTGTTTTCTTGTAAGAATATATTTTCCAATCGACTGCAATTGCATATTTCCTCCGGGATAGGGCCTGTTAAATTATTATTATTCAACTCTAAGCCTTTCAGTTGTGTGAGTCGTCCCAATTTGGGAGAGATCGTCCCGCTTAAACTTGTACACCACCTTATGCTTAGCGTTTCCAGATTTGTACAATTGTACAATTCATCGGGAATCGATCCGGATAATCCGGAACAAGTTATGCCGAGATATTTCAGGTTGACAAGGTTTCCGATCTCTCTTGGGAGCGCGCCCGTCACACTTTCTCCATACAACCACAACTCTGTTAAACTGGATAAATTTCCAATTTCAGCAGGTATATTTCCTTCCGGCAGATACATATGCAAATTCTGAATATTCTGCAATTCGAATATGGCAGAAATATCTGAAAAAATATTATCTTCAAGCCACAATACCCTTAACTTGGACAGGTTGCCGAACCCGGCGGGGATCACACCCGACAAATGGTTGCCCAAAAGATTTATTTCTTGTATATTCGATAATTCACAAAATTCCGCCGGTATACATCCGGTCAAATTATTGACCTCCATTTTTAACCCGGCTACCCGCCCCTGTTCGTCGACTGTCACGCCGTACCACTCGCTTACCGGCCTGTCCGAGCACCAATTGGCCTTATTCGCCCAGTTATCGCCGCCGGTGGCATTGTACAGCGCAACCAATGCCGCGCGTTCCTTTTCGAGCACCTCTTTCAAGCCGCCCTGCGCGACCGTCACCGTCTGTGTCACACCGCCGCCGCTAATATGGATCGTACCGGTACGTTCCGTTTCCTGCGAACAGGCCGCAATGTCGAAATGCAGCGTTTTTTGCTCCAGCCCGCGGGTCGTGACCTGCGTTATCCAGCTTTTCGCATCGTCCGATACCGCAACCGTCAAATCGACATTGGTCAGGACATCGAAATCCAGTTTGCCTCCGTCCGTACCGAATTCGTATCGGGATTCCGCCAGCACGATGGCATTTTTCTGCACTTGCGTGACCGTAACCGTTTCCGAGAGGTTGTTGGCCTTGTCGGTAAAGACGATTTCAGCCGTACGGCCGTCATACTCGTCGTTGGCAGCGACGACGAAATAGTGCGTATGCGTCGACATGGCGCGTGCGGCCGGTTCGGTTATCCATTCCGCTTCGGGCATCTGCACCGTATAATCGACATTGCTGTTCAATTCGACTTTGATCGTTTCGCCGGCGGCAGGCACGGTATACGACTTTTGGGTCAGCACCAGTGCGGGATCGGCTCCCTGCTGGTAAATCTTCACCTGTTCGTCCCCGAGGCTGCTGCGCAGGAGGATACTCCCCTCGCGCACCGACAACTCCTCATTGGCTGCGACGCGGAATACGAGCCGCGAGGTTTTCAGGGCGCGGGTACCGACATACGAAACCCATTCGGCACACTCCTCACCGATTTTATAGTCGAAATCGATATTCGCCTTCAGTTCGACCACGATCTCGCCGGTGCCGGCCCCCACCTCGAACTTCGATGAGGTGACGGTCAGGGCGTCCTGCTGCTTCTGTGTTACGGACAGCGTCTTCGTGGTTGTGCCCGCTTTGAGGAAGATCGTCGCGTTCCGTTCATCGGGTGTATCATTGGGCAACGTCGTGACCGTGAGCGTAACGGCGCCGGCAGCACCCGACTCGGGCGCAACGGAACACCAGTTGGATGCCCGCGTCGCATCGACGCTCGCACGCCACGCCTCATGCGCCGTAAACGTCAGCGACATATTACCGCCCTGCTCGTCGAAAACGGGCGGGGTCACAGAAGCCGGTATCTCAATATTTTCCGCGGGTTTGGGAGCGGGGTTTTCAGCCCCGTCCTTACCGCAAGCCCATGCAAGGCCCGCCGCAGCGAGTAGAAGCAGGAAACGTTTCATTCTATCGGAATTTTAAGGGTTTCTACAATTTTCAACGGCCGACGCACGGACACATCAAACAAATATACAAAAACAGTTTGAAAACATTCTGTTTCAAGACGTAAAAATAGCAACTTTCCGCCTTCGGCAGGTAATATTGATTGGATTTCGCCGTTAAATGATTACTTTTGCAGGACATAAAGCGAAACATACCGAAAAAATATGACATCCTTCAAACGCTGGAACAACATCGTCGGCTGGGCGGTCTTTGCCATCGCCGCACTGGTATACCTGATGACGATGGAACCGGTTTCGAGCCTCTGGGACTGCTCGGAATTCATTGCAACCTCCTATAAACTCGAAGTCGGGCACCCTCCCGGAGCCCCGCTGTTCATGATGCTGGCGCGCCTGGCGACGCTCTTCGCCGCCGGCAACCCGGACTTTGTGGGCATGGCGGTGAACGGCATGAACTCCATCGCCAGCGCATTCTGCATCCTGTTCCTGTTCTGGACGATCACACACCTGGCGCGGCGCCTCGTGACCCGCGACGGCAGCCAGCTCACCCGAGCCAACGTGTGGGCTATCCTGGGTGCAGGCATCGTGGGTGCCCTGGCCTACACCTTCACCGATACGTTCTGGTTCTCGGCCATCGAGGGTGAGGTCTACGCCCTCTCGTCGATGTTCACGGCGCTGGTCGTATGGCTGATGCTCAAATGGGAGGAGGAGGCCGACCAGCCCCACTCGTCGCGCTGGATCGTACTGATCGCCTACATGATGGGACTGTCGATCGGCGTGCACATCCTCAACCTGCTGACCATCCCGGCGCTGGTGTTCATCTACTATTTCCGCACGACGGAGAAGGTGACCTTCAAGGGCATCGTCTACGCCACGCTGATCGCGGGCGCCATCCTGATCTTCGTCAACAACATCATCATCCCCTACACGGTCTACGTCGGGGCGATGCTCGACCTTTTCTTCGTCAACACGCTGGGGCTGCCCGTCAACTCGGGCATGGTGCTCTTCGCACTGGCGCTGATCGGCGGCATGGGCTGGGCTTCGTGGTACACACACCGCAAAGGCAAGGTCGTGTGGAACATCGTCCTGCTCTCGACGACCATGATCCTCATCGGGTTCTCGTCCTACGCTTCGGTGACGATCCGTGCCGCCGCCAACCCGCCGATGAACAGCAACAACCCCAACAACCCCCACGCACTGATGTCGGTGCTCAACCGCGACCAGTACGGCGACCGGCCGCTGCTGTTCGGCGCTTACTACTCGGCCCCGCCCGAAGGGTACAAGGAAAAGCATTTCTACTACCTCGACGAGGACGGCAAGTACAAGCCCGCATCGGTCATCACGGGATATACCCACGCCCCGGAATTCATCCACTTCTTCCCCCGCATGTGGGATGCGCGCAAAGGAGAGAAGGAGTACAAGCAATGGGCCGCCTACCGCACCAAAACCGAGATCATGCGCGACGAAAAGGGCGAAATCGTCCGCGACTCGCAGGGACGCCCCATGCAGGGCGAAGTGCTCGACTTCGGCACCAAGAAGGTATACGACGACGGGTACGAACCGCGCACGATCGTCGAGCCGACGTTCCTCGAGAACCTCAACTATTTCTTCAACTACCAGCTCTCGTACATGTACTGGCGCTATTTCCTGTGGAATTTCGTAGGGCGCCAGAGCGACATACAGCCGACCCGCGTGACGATCACCGACGGCAACTGGCTGTCGGGCATCAAGTGGATCGACGAGAAATACCTCGGGCCGCAGGACGACCTGCCGCGGGAGATCGCCGACAACAAAGGCCGCAACACCTACTATTTCCTGCCGTTCCTGCTGGGGCTGATCGGACTGATCTACCAGCTCAACCGCGACCAGCGGAATTTCTCGATCGTCATGTGGCTCTTCATCATGACGGGTATCGCGCTGGTTTTCTATTTCAACACTTCGCCGGGCGAACCGCGTGAACGCGACTACGTCTACGCAGGGTCGTTCTACGCATTCTGCATATGGATCGGGTTCGGCGTACTGGCCATCCGCGACCTGGTCGCATGGCTCACCAGGCGCAACAACGTCACGGCCGCCGTGGCGGCGACGGTGGTCTGCATGGGCGTGCCGACGATCCTCGCGGCGCAGAACTGGGACGACCACGACCGTTCGCACCGTTACATGGCGCGCGATATCGGCTGGAACTACCTGATGTCGACGCTGCCCAACTCGATCATCCTCAACTACGGCGACAACGATACGTTCCCGCTCTGGAACAACCAGGAGATCTACGGCGTACGCCCCGACGTGCGTATCATGAACACCTCCTACCTGGGCGGCGAATGGTACATCGACGAGATGAAAACCAAGGCCAACGACGCCCCGGGCGTACCTTTCTCACTGCCCAAGAGCAAGTACACCTTCACCAACGACTGGGTGCCGGTGGACAACCGCTTCGACCGCGCGGTGGACATCAAGGACGTGATCGAATTCGTGCGCAGCGAAGACCCGCGCAGCAAGATCAAGCTCTCGGACGGGACGATGACCGACTACATCCCGACCAAACGCATCGCACTGCCGGTGAACAAGGAGAACGCCATCGCCTCGGGCATCGTCGCCGAGAAAGACCGCGCCCAGATGGTCGACACGGTCTACATCAACCTGCGGAAGAACTCGATCGACAAGACGCAGCTCATGATCCTCGACATGCTGGCCAACTTCGACTGGAAGCGCCCGCTCTACATGACGCAGGTCTACATATTGCAGGATTTCGGACTGATGGATTACCTCCAGTTCGACGGCTACGCCTACCGTTTCGTGCCGATCCTCACTCCCGTGCAAAACCCCTGGGAAATCGGGCGCATCGACGCGGATTATGCGGCGCCGCTGCTCAGGGAGACATTCCGCTACGGGAATCTCGCCGACCCGAGGGTATATGCCGATTATTTCATCCAATACAACCTGAGCGCCTCGCACGCCCGCGATGCCTTTGCCCGCGTGGCAAAGGAGCTGCTGCGGCAGGATCGCGCGCAGGAAGCCGTCGAGCTGCTCGACATGGGGCTTGCGAAGCTGCCCCCGTCGCAGATACGCTTCACGGATTCCAACACCTATCCGTTCCTCGAAGCGTACTACGCCGCTTCGGCGATGGGCGTGGAGGATGCGGCCGACAAGGGCGACGCCCTGCTGCGCGAATACGCCAGGACGCTGATCGAGTACATCGAATATTACCTGCGTTTCGACGGCGTGCAGGGTGACATGGTGTCGCCGATCATCGACGAGAAACTCGACCAGCTGGGCGACGTCTACTACCTTGCCGTATATGCCGGGCGCAAGGAAGTCATCGGCGAGATCAACGCCTATTACCGTTCGCTCGGAGTCGAAGAGGAGAACCTCGTGGATGTGGGCGACAAGCCCCACCAGGTCGATACGACCCTTATCCCGCGCAAAGACACAGCGCAATAGTCCCCACCGGGGACAAAAGACGAAAGCCCCTCCTTTGCGGAGGGGCTTTTCACATATTACGGGTCGGGACTTCCGGCCGGGAACAGCCGCTCCCATCCCCGTTCCCGGGCACCCGCCGTAAAAAGACAGGGAACCCCCGCCTCGGTGGGTTCCCTGCGGTCAAAACGGTATCGGCAGCAACGGGTACACATTTTCAGTGACGCCTCATCCCGCACAGTGAGTTGCCAAGCCGTTTTGGCCCGTTTCCTGTATGATGGCAAAGATAGGCAAATTTCCCGACAATGATGTATAAATCATTACCAAATATTGGGGAGGTTTGTTTCTTTGTTAACATGAAACAACCTTGGCGGGACATAACATTACTGAAGGAGATCGCAGACCGGCTCAGGGAACTGCGTACGGCAAAGGGTGTTTCCCAGGAGACCGTCTACGAGGACACGGGCATCCATATCGGCAAGATCGAGACCGAGAAATACAACATCACGGTAAGCACCCTCGCCCGGCTCTGCCGCTACTACGGCATATCGCTCGGCGCATTTTTCGACCTGATAGAACGGGAATGAGCAACGCCCCTCCGGAGAGGGGCGTTGTTTTGTCATTTGGTTTCAGGTTCTCCGTCAGGCTGTTCCCGCTGCTGTTTGTCGTCGTCCTTTTTCCTGTTATACAGGAACCGTTTGATCTTGTGCGTCGGAGTCTTTGCAAAATCATCCTTTTCCTCGACCACCTCCGAAATCCGCGAGAAGCGATTGACCTTGGCGTTCACGAAATCCATGATCTCCTTCTTGAGCTGCTCGGTCTTTGCCTCCCAGGCCTCCTTCTGGGTTTCCCACTCCTCACGCCAGTTGTCGACCATAGCCTCGATCTCGTCGCGGTTGAAATGCACCAGTGCCACGAGGCGCCCCTCCTGTTCGGTGACGATCGAATCGGCGATATATACGTGCGAATTGAGTACGGTTTCGATATCCTCAGGATAGATGTTCTCGCCGCCGGGGCCTACGATCATGTTCTTCAGGCGGCCCTTGATATAAAGCCAGCCGTCCTTGTCGAATTCGCCCAGGTCGCCCGTGCGGAACCAGCCGTCGTCGGTAAAGACCTCCTTCGTCGCCTCGGGGTTCTTGAAATACCCGAGCATGACGCTGGGCGTCAGCGCCACGACCTCGCCCTGCCGGGTGTCGGGGTTGATATTCTCCAGGCGCAACTGTACGCCCGGCGCCTGGGGCCCGGTCGAACCGAGGCGCACCTGCGAAGGTGCGGCGCCCGCCAGCAGCGGCGCGGTCTCGGTAAGCCCGTAGCCGATGGCATAAGGGACTTTCGCCTCCAGCAGGAACTTTTCGGCACCGCCGTCGAGTTTGGCGCCCCCGATGCCGAGGAACCGCAGACGCCCGCCGAAGAGCTTGAGCAGTTTCTTGCCCGCGACGCGGTGGAGGTAGCGGCGCAAGAATCCCACCTTATAGAGCGTACGCCAGAAACCGTTGGAATTGAATTTGGCCAGTACCTGGTGGCGGTAGATCTTCTCGATGATGAGCGGCACGATCAGCATGACCGAGGGACGCACGGCACGCAGCGCCGGCATCAGCGCCGAGGCCGTGGGCGGACGGTCGAGGTAAACCACCCTGGCGCCCATCGAGAAGGGATAGATCATGCCTATGGAACATTCGTAGGTGTGCGAAAGCGGCAGCACCGAGAGGAATACGTCGTCGGGCAGTACGGGAAAGATGCTCGACGAGATCCCGACCTGGGCGCAGAGTGCCGCGTGGGTCAGCATCACCCCCTTGGGTTTCGAGGTCGTACCCGACGTATAGATGATCACGGCCAGGTCATCGGGTTTCGGTACGGCCATGGAGCCCTCCCCCTTGACACGCTGAGCGATGACGCCCAGGTTCTTGGTGCGCACCACGACGTTCAGCCGTTCGATGGTCTGTTTCGAGAGTTTGGTAAAGAGCCGGTCGGAAACGAGCAGGGCCTTGGCTTCGGAATGCGCAATGATCATGTCGAGCTCCTCGCCCGAAAAATCGGGCAGGATCGGCACAGCGACCATGCCGGCCGAAGTGATGGCGAAATAGCATACACCCCAGTTGGGCATGTTGCTGCTGAGCAAGGCGACCTTGTCCCCGGCATGGAGCCCCGCACAGGTAAGTATCTCCTGCACTTTTTCGATACGCCGGCCCACCTCGGCATAAGTCACGTCGTCGCCTTCGAACATCGAAAATGCGACTTTCGACGCGAACTTCTCCACGCTGTTGCGGGCCAGTTCGTAAAGTGTATTGATGGTCATAATACGTTTCGTTTTAACTACGTTTCAATAACGCGAAAGTTTGGGGCGAAATTACTAATTTCCGGTTAAAAATCACTATTTTTGAACCAAAATAATAAAATGCTCGACCATCAGTACATCAAAAAACTTGCCGCCGATGCGGGGTTCGACCTTTGCGGCCTGGCCCCGTGCCGGCACCTGGCCGAGAACGAGTCGATGCTGCGGGCATGGCTCGGCAAGGGCTACCAGTCGTCGCTGGCCTACATGGAGCGCAATGTCGAGAAGCGCGCCGACCCGCGCAAACTGGTTGAGGGCGCACGTACGGCCGTGGTCTGCGCCGTGAGTTACAAAAACCGCGCAGGCGAGGGCTACCCTCCCGGACACCGCACGAAAGTAGCTTCCTATGCCTGTGCGGCCGACTACCACACGACGATCAAGGGAATGCTCGGCCGGATGTTCGATGCACTCTGCGCCTCCCGCCCCGATCTGTCGGGGCGGGCGTTCGTCGACACGGCGCCGTTGCTCGAAAAACAGCTGGCCGTCGAGGCCGGGCTGGGCTGGATAGGCCGCCAGTCGCTGCTGGTGACACCCCGTTTCGGCACCTATGTCCTGCTGGGCGAATTGTTGCTCACGGACGATGCCGACGCCTACGACCCGCCGTTCGAAGGGTCGCGCTGCGGACGCTGCCACAATTGCATCGAAAGCTGCCCGACGGGCGCCATCGTCGCCCCGAAGGTAATCGACACGGGGCGCTGTATCTCCTGCCACACGATCGAGAAAGAGCCCACCGAAGGAATCGGCCTCGATGGCTGGATCTTCGGCTGCGACCGCTGCCAGAGTTGTTGCCCCCACAACCAGAAGGCCCCGATGCACACCAACCCGGCCTTCGACCCCGTGTTCGACCCGCTGGTGATGGACGCCGAGGCGTGGCTGGCGATGGACGAAGCGGAATTCGAAGCCCGTATGGGCACGACACCGCTGACCCGCAGCGGACTGGCACGCATCCGAAGCAACATCGCCGGCACCCCCGGCCCCGAATAACCCGTCCCCGCATACGCAGGACAGACGCCCCGCGCTTCCGCCGCGACAACAACCCGGGCATTCGGCACGACTTCCACATCCACCTTAGGGCAAACCCAGGCCCCGGCCGGAAATGCAAAACCCGGCCCGGAACAAACGCCGGACACCGCGGTTTCCTGCCCGCCCGCAATAAAAAGCCGATTCCGCGAGGGGGGGGGCATATTCCGCACAAAAAAAGCGGGTTCTCACGAACCCGCTTCATATCGGCACTTACCCCGTTTACTTGGAAAGTTCGGCCAGGGCAGCCTTGGCATTCTCGGCAGCCGGGCCGTCGGTCACCTGCTTGAAGGCGGCGATTGCCTGCGGCTTCATCTCCTTGGCATTGTAAGCGGCGCCCAGCAGGTAGTACATCAGGCTCTTGTCGGCCGGATCGGTCTGAGCATCGGCAGCAGCCTGTCCCAGTTCGATAACCTTGGCATAGTCCTTCTTGTTGGCATAAGCCTGCAGACGGACATTCTGCGCCAGTGCGCTCTGGGGATTCTTGGCCAGCAGGTCGTCGGCCATCTTGATGATCCCGTCGAAATCGTTGGCAGCCTGCATCTTGGCAACCATATTATTGGTATAGAGCGCCATATCCTCCTTGGCCTTGGCAGCATCTTCGGCATATTTGGGGTGCGTCTTGGCAGCAACGGCCTCGTAGATTTCCATACCCTTTTCGTACTGCGACATATCGCCGCTGCTCATGGCCATTTCGCAATAGCTCATCGCCAGGTTGAGCGCCATGCCCGTGTTGTCGGGGTCGGCGGCATAGCCCTTGGCGAAGATTTCCGACGCGGTGGCATAGTCCTTATTGTTGAAAGCGTCGCCGCCCTGTATCTGGTAAATCTTGGCAACCCAGCCGTTCGACTTGGCCATCTGGTTCATGTCGCCGTAAAGTTCGGCCAGCTCGGCCGATTTCGCGAAGTTCTTCAGCGCCTCGTCGTAATTCTTGGTCTTCAACGCGCCGCCGCCCAGCATGAAATAGCATTTGGGCAGCGTCGATTTTGCCGTAGCCACCATCGAAGCGGCACTCTCGTTGTCCATGCCCTGGTCGATGACCTGTTCGAACTTGGTAGCTGCCTCGGTGAAATTCTTTGCTCCGAAAGCGGCCGCCGCCTCATTGTAAATTGCCGTAACATCCTGCGCCGAGAGCGATACGGCCCCGAACAGCGCAATTACCGATACTAATAATTTTTTCATTCTCCTATTCGTTTTTTAAGTTTTTCAGTTCATACATCCCGGTTTGCGGGTACGTTGGATGCAAAAGTATATTTTTTTTCCTTTTTTTCAAAATCTAAATGCGGCCTAATCGCGTAACCCGGCGAAAAAAGAGGTCATCAATGCCTCGCATTCCCCGCCGAGGATGCCGCGCACGACCGTCGTTTTCGGATGGAAGACCGCCTCGGAATAACGTCTGTAACCCTTCTTGGGATCGTCGGCACCCCACACCACACGCCCTACCTGTGCCCAGCCGATGGCTCCGGCGCACATGATGCACGGCTCGACGGTGACATATAACGTACACCCTTGCAGGTATTTGCCGCCGAGGGTCGACGCCGCGGCCGTGAGGGCCTGCATCTCGGCATGGGCCGTAGGATCGGAGAGCGTTTCGACAAGGTTGTGGCCACGGCCCACCACCGCACCGTCGGCTACGACTACCGCACCGATCGGCACCTCTTGTTCATTTAACGCTTTGCGGGCCTCGTTTAGTGCGAGGCGCATGAATTTTTCGTCGGTTTTCCGCTGTTCTTCCATTTCGGGTATTTTCCGCAAAAATAGACAAACTTTTACAAACGGCCTCGTCGGGCGGCGGATTATCCCGCGCAGGAGCCGCCGCGGCACGCCACGCGCCAAATAAAAATCCCGGCCCGCGTTCCGTATTTCGCTTCTTTTATTTAACTTTGCGGGTTGCAAGGACAAAACAAACAAAAAATACAAACCCCTATGTACAGAACCCATACGTGCGGCTGCCTGAGAGCCGAAAACGTAAACCAGACCGTCACCCTCGCCGGATGGGTGCAGAAAGTGAGGAACCTCGGCGCCATGACCTTCATCGACCTGCGCGACCGCTACGGCATCACTCAGGTCGTCATCGAGGAGCACTCGCCCGCCGAAGCCCGCCAAACGGCATGTTGCGTGGGCCGCGAATGGGTCATCCAGGTGGTCGGTAAAGTCATCGAACGGCAATCGAAAAATCCCAGGATGGCGACGGGCGACATCGAGGTCGCCGCCCAGAAGGTGACCATACTCCACGAGGCCGAAGTTCCCCCGTTCACGATCGAAGAGGTTTCGGACGGCGGCGACGACCTGCGCATGAAATACCGCTACCTCGACCTGCGCCGCCCGCCGTTGCAGCGCAACATGATCCTGCGGCACAAGATGGCGCAGGAAATCCGCCGCTTCCTCGACGCGGAAGGCTTCCTCGAGATCGAAACCCCCTATCTGGTCAACTCGACGCCCGAAGGCGCCCGCGACTTCGTCGTTCCCAGCCGCATGAACCCCAACCAGTTCTACGCCCTGCCCCAGTCGCCGCAGACCCTCAAACAGCTGCTGATGGTCGCCGGCTACGACAAGTATTTCCAGATCGTGCGCTGCTTCCGCGACGAAGACCTGCGCGCCGACCGTCAGCCCGAGTTCACACAGATCGACTGCGAAATGTCGTTCGTCGAGCAGGAAGACGTGCTGGAGATTTTCGAGCGCTGGGCCAAGCATATGTTCAGGGAGGTAATGGGCATCGAACTGGCTGAGCCGCTGCGCCGTATGCCGTGGATCGAGGCGATGGAGAAATACGGTTCGGACAAACCCGACCTGCGCTTCGGCATGGAGTTCGCCGACCTCACCGACCTTGCGAAAGGCCACGGCTTCCAGGTCTTCGACGACGCAGAATACGTCACGGGATTCGCCGCCACGGGCTGCGCCGCCTACACGCGCAAGCAGATCGACGCCCTCACGGAGTTCGTCAAGCGCCAGCAGATCGGCGCCAAGGGGCTGATCTGGATCCGCGTCGAACAGGAGGGCGTAAAATCGTCGATCGACAAGTTCTACACGCCCGACGAGATCCGGGAGATGGCCGGCCGCTGCGGCGCCAAGGCCGGGGACATGGTCTTCATCCTCTGCGGCAAGAAGTTCAAAACGCTGACGCAGCTCTGCGCCCTGCGTCTGGAAGTGGCCCAGCAGTTGGGACTGCGCGACCCGAAGAAATTCGCGCCGCTCTGGATCGTGGACTTCCCGCTCTTCGAGTGGGACGACGAAACGCAGCGCTACTACGCCATGCACCACCCGTTCACCTCGCCCAAGCCGGAGGACGTACAGTATATCGACAGCGACCCCGGCCGCGTACGTGCCAACGCCTACGACTTTGTGTGCAACGGCACCGAAATCGGCGGCGGTTCGATCCGTATCCACGACTCGAAGTTGCAGGCCAAGATGTTCGAGGTACTGGGCTTCACGGCCGAACAGGCCCAGCTGCGCTTCGGGTTCCTGATGGACGCCTTCAAATACGGCGCACCACCCCACGGGGGCCTTGCGTTCGGCTTCGACCGCCTGTGCTCGCTCTTCGGCGGCTCGGACTCGATCCGCGATTACATCGCCTTCCCGAAGAACAATGCGGGCCGCGATGTGATGCTCGACGCCCCGGGCTGCATCGACCAGGCGCAGCTCGACGAGCTGTGCCTCTCGCTGGTAAAGCCGGAAGAGTAACGCCCGGCCGGGTTCCATGCGATACAGGGTGCCGCCTGACGGCGGCACTTTTTTTTGCCTGCATCCACGGCACCGCATTTGCCTGTTCCGGGAAAAATACCTATTTTTGGATCATAAAACGACACGGATCATGTCAGCTCCATTAGCCGAACGACTGCGCCCCCGCACGATAGACGAATATATCGGGCAGGAGCACCTCGTGGGTAAGAACGGCGTGTTCCGCAAGTTCTTCGAAACGGGCAACGTGCCGTCGTTCATCCTTTGGGGCCCGCCGGGCGTGGGTAAAACCACGCTGGCGAAAATCGTCGCCACGCAGCTCGACCGTCCGTTCTTCACGCTCTCGGCCGTCACGTCAGGCGTCAAGGACGTGCGCGAGGTGATCGAGTCGGCCCGCAAACAGCGCTTTTTCGACGCCAAGCCGCCCTTCCTGTTCATCGACGAAATCCACCGTTTCAACAAAAGCCAGCAGGATTCGCTGCTGGGAGCCGTCGAGCAGGGCGTCGTGACACTCATAGGCGCCACGACCGAAAACCCTTCGTTCGAGGTGATCTCGCCGCTCCTGAGCCGCTGTCAGGTCTACATTCTCAAATCGCTGGAGGACAAAGACCTGCAAACGCTGCTCGACCGGGCACTGACGACCGACACGGAACTCAAAGCACGCCAGGTCGAAGTGAAGCAGACGGGGGCATTGTTCAAATTCTCGGGCGGCGACGCCCGCAAGCTGCTCAATATCCTCGACATACTGGCCGGGGCGACGGAGGGCAAACTGACGATCACCGACCAGTACGTCACCGACTGCCTGCAACAGAACATCGCCCTCTACGACAAGAACGGCGAGCAGCACTACGACGTCATCTCGGCCTTCATCAAATCGGTGCGGGGCAGCGACCCCAACGCCGCAATCTACTACCTGGCACGTATGCTGGCCGGGGGCGAGGAGCCGCGCTTCCTCGCACGGCGGCTGGTGATCCTCGCCTCGGAGGACATCGGACTGGCGAACCCCAACGCGCTGCTGCTGGCCAGTGCCTGTTTCGACACGGTACACAAGATCGGCATGCCCGAAGCGCGGATCACGCTGGCCGAAACGACGATCTACCTGGCCACCAGTCCCAAGAGCAACTCGGCCTATACGGCCATCAACAAGGCGATGTCGCTGGTCGAGCACGACACCACGAACCGCCCCGTGCCGCTGCACCTGCGCAACGCCCCGACCAAGCTGATGGACAAGGCAGGCTACGGCAAAGGGTATAAATATGCACACGACTACGCGGGCAATTTCGCCGAGCAGGAGTTCCTGCCCGAAAGCCTCGCAGGGACGAAATTCTACGAACCCAACACCGGGAATGCCACCGAGGCGAAGATCGCCCAGCGCATGCAGGAGTTGTGGAAGGACAAGTATAAATAATACATCGAAGATTTCCGGCGGCACGCGCGGCAAACGCACGATTCCCGGCACGGCAACCCGCATCACGACCATAAAATGAAACGCATCGGCATCATATCCGACACCCACGGGACATTCGACGACACGCTGCGCGAATTCCTCAAGGACGTGGACGAAATCTGGCATGCGGGCGACATCGGCTCGCTCGAACTGGCCGACACGATCGCGTCGTTCAAACCCCTGCGCGCCGTCTCGGGCAACATCGACGGAGGGCTCACACGCCGCGTCTACCCTGATTTCCTCGCATTCGAATGCGAGGGCGTGCGGGTGCTGATGACCCATATCGGCGGCTACCCGCGCCATTACGACCCGCGCGCAGCGGCAAAGATACAGGCGCTGCATCCCAAACTCTTCATCGCCGGGCATTCGCATATCCTCAAGGTGGTCTACGACCCGGTTTACGACCTGCTGCATGTCAACCCGGGCGCAGCCGGCGAATACGGTTTCCATAAAGTCCGCACTGCCGTGCGGCTGGTGATCGACGGCGCCGACATGCGCGACATGGAGGTCGGGGAGTGGCCGCGGAAATAATCCGCACCGGGAGACAAACCGGCAAGTTCATTCCGGAAGCCCTCCCGGAAACAAGGGAATCCCGATCCGCTGTCGGGCACGCCCCCGAATGACGGCGGCCCGGCACCCGGACGCCCTGTACGCAATGGCCCCCACGGGTTTGGCGGAATAAGTCCGCAGGGAATCCGCCACGAAGCCGTACCGAAGACGCCCGCCCGAAAATACGCCGGAAAATCCACGCCGGAAAATCCACGCCGGGGCTTCATCCAAATAAGGCAGGCGCCGCAAAATTGCGGCGCCTGCCTTAATACCCCGGGAACGACCCGGCTGCGGATTATTCGGCAATCTCGATCCGCACCGGGCCGAGTATTCCGGCCTTCGTATCGCCGCGGTAGACCGTCGGCGAAGAGAGGAAGATATTGGCCGTCGTATTGCAAACCCGGATTTCGATCCGGTTGGCACCTTTCTGCAACAATCCGGTCACATCGAAACGCCAGGGCGGCGTCAGCCGCAAACCGGCCTCTCGCCCGTTGACCAGCACCCGGGCCGTCGAGACGACCTCGCCCAAGTCGAGTGTCACACGCCCCGCGGGTTTCTTCGTCAGCGTAAAGTCCCGGCCATACCACGCCGCACCGGAATAAGTACGCAAGGCATCGTTACGGCACCAGTCGCCGACCGTATAGCGTCCCGCCCCGCAAACCAGCTTCACAGGGCCGTCTATCGCCGCACCGCCTGCATACCCGCGTTCTTCGGTAAGCGTCAGCGACACCTCCGCCGGAAGCTCGGCACGCTGGGGCAACACGGCACGGTAGGTCACGGCGTCGTCGCTGCGGCGTGCGACCTCGGCGACCCGGCATTTCCGGCCATCGGCACGCACTTCGGGTTTCCGGCCAAAGGCCGTGAATTCCAGCGCCTCCAGTCCGGGCGCCGCCGTGAAGGTGAACCGCGCCCGCGTATCCGCCGTCTTCCGGCTGTCGAACGGCAGCAGCGCCCGGTCGCCGCGGAACTTCATCCGCAACGGGGCCTCGGCCAGCGTCTCGGGCGCGATGTCCGCCTTCCCGTCACGCAGGGCGAACCGCGCCGTGCCGAACGAATCGTAATGCAGCACGATCTCGTTGATGCCCTTCTTCAGGGCGACCTGTGCCGCAGGCTCGCGCCGTTCCCCGCCGACATAGAACCCCACGGGGCGGATCCCGCCCCATTCGGCGTCGTACAACCCGTCACGCGGGGCATCCACGCAGGTGTAGAGGTAATAATCCTTCATTCCGGATGCCTCGGCCTTGCGAACCATGCCGTTGAAAGCCCGTTCGGTCGCACCCAGGCGAATGAAATCGTCGTACATCTCCGCCTTCAGGCCGTGCCAGCCCTGATGCCCGAAGTCGCCCTCGACGCCCCAGCGCCATGAGAACGCATAGGGCCGCCACTCGTACCGCACGCCGGCTGCCTCCACGCCCGACGCTGTGCCGGGCAGGTTGTCCAGCACCGTCCGTTCATCCACCGAGGCGGGTACCGCTCCCAGCAGCATGAACCGCTCCCCGAAGGTGAAACGTCCGCGGCCTTTCCGAGCCTCGCCGCCGAGCCGTTCGTATTCGGCATCATAAATACAGGCTCCGATCTTTTCGTCCGTCCCCGGCCACTGGTAATCGCCGAAACGGTTGTCCAGCAAGGGTTCCAGCCGGAAATCCCACTCCCCGCCGAGGTCGATCCGCTGCGTGCCCCCCGCGCCGGCGGATTCCACCCCGACCTCCGCATCGCGGGAAGGGTCGAAGAGGATCAGCTGCATGTCCGTACGCTCCAGCGGCATCACCACCTCGGTTCCGGCATCCGTGACGGCGGCGACCCGCAGCGGGCGTTTCCCGCCCGTCCAGGGATCCCACAGCTCCGCGGCTCCCCATGCACGGAAACGGCACGTTGCGCCCCGCCCGACGTTATAGACCGCAAAGAGGTCGCGGCCGCCGATGCGGCGGTGCATGACGTAAGGGGTCGGATCCTCCGTCTTATGCATGGCAGAATGGGCCCCGACATCCGTGGCCGGACGGAGCAGCGTGAAATCGCGTTGCGTATTGCGGCCGATGAGTGCGATCGCATCCGCCGGGTCGCCGATACGGAAAACCCGGTCGTGCCCGCCCCCGAAGAGATCCGCCACCAGTTCCTTCAACGCCCGGCCGCCGCGCCCCTCCTTTTCAGAGGCCTCCGGCAGCGGGCCGATATTGATGACCATGCCGCCGTCGCGGACGAAGTCGCGCAGTTTTTCGAGCGACGAGTGGCGGATCGCCCGCATGGCGGGAACCACGACCACGCCGAACGACTCCCCTGCCACATGCAACCGGCCGTCGCGCACCTCGGCGCGGCCGAGCGATTCGTAATCCATGTAGTCGAAGTCGATGCCGTCGCGGTAGATCGCCTCCCCGGCGGCAAAGGCGGCTTCGACAGCCTCGTTGCCGTACCCGGCCACCACCGGCTCGACGGGATAGAGGATCGCCACGTCGGCGACGTGGTATCCCTGCGACAGGATATAGCTTAGGCGCTCGGTACACTCCAGCAACCCGTCCATCTCGTCCCAGTAAGGCTCATGGAAATGGTTGCAGGGCGCCGCCCACTCCCACCAGCCCCCCATGGTCGTATAGTAAAGCCCGTGCAGGCTCAGCAGGTTCTGCCCCATGGCGAAATTAGCGAAGATCGCATCGGTCAGCTGCGCCGAGTTGGTCGACCACTCGCTGCTGTGGAAACCTTCGAGCCAGACGCGCTGGCGTTCGTAGAGGTGCGAGATCGACGAGGCGACCTTGTTTTTAATAATGTCCTTCTGCAACATCGGCTGGTCACAACCCGGAGCCTGGTTCCAACGCTGGGTACGGAAATAGTCGCCGAACTCGCCCACGTCGCGGCCACGGCCGCCGTGGTCGCATCCGAAAAGCAGCCCGCGCCGCTGGTGCCACTCATAGACGGGGATGAAGAAGTTTTCCTCGCTCAGCGCCACGCGCACGTCGTTATAGTCCATGCGTACCTTGACCGAACTGTCACCCAGGTCGACGAACAGCGCGTCGATCTGCGGCAGGATGTCGTATCCCTTGCGGCGCATGAACTCGTCGCGGAAAATATCGTTCCAGATATTGCCCTGCAGGTTGAAGTTCAGCTCATCGGAGAAGAAGAAATTGAGCCCCGTTTCCGATTCCCCGGGGAAACGGTCGGCAAAACGTTGGAAAAAGTGCCGCACGTAACTGTGCCCCGCCCGAGGGTGCATCGGATCGAGCGAAGGCAGGCGCCGCTCGGCCTTCACTTCGGCCACGAAGGCCCGCGGCCAGGGGTTCTGCCACTCGACCCCGTCGGGCCCCGTTTCCGGCAACAGGTCGACCGGCGCCCCGTCGATCCGGCCCCGGGCATCGAGCGGGTAAGCGTTCAGCGAAAGCGGCCGCTGCGCATAAGCCCGCGAGAAACGCTCCCCGCGGCCGAGTTCCAGACTGTCGAAATGCAGTTCCGAACCGTTGAGCGTCGGGTCTTCGGCCAGCATCTCGTCCACATAGGAGCCCTGCCCCACGCCCAGCGTATAGTCGCTCAGGCTGACGGTCATACCGCGTTTGCCGGCCTCGGTCATGAACCACCCGAAAAGCTCCCACCACGCCGGAGTGAAGAGGTCGGGCTTCGAACGGAATGTCCTGCCGTAGGTGATGCCGCCCGTATCGGTGTGGCAATAGTTGATCTGCAGGCTGCTGATCCGTTTCCGGGCCAGCATGTCGAGCTGCCAGGCGAGATGTTCGCGCGTCAGCGTGTCGCCGATCCACCAATAGAAGGGCACCTCGCCGTAACCTGCCGGCGGGGTTCGGAACCCCCTTTCGAGGTCTATATTCCCCGAACGGTCGGGATAGCCCGGTGGCAGCGGGCGCGGCGGTTGTGCAAAGGTCATGGCGGCGGCGAGCGCCAGGAGAGGGATCAGGATCCGTTTCATATTCTTTTCGGGTTGAAGTCGGTTGTCAACAGCCCCGGACGGGCCTTTCCCACAAAAATACAAAATTAAAAATACAAATAAACAAGGCCAGCACAATAAAAACGCACACGCCCCGTTTGATAATTACAATAACAATTGTTTTTCAAAGAGATAATATCTTGGAAAAAAATTACATCCGGCTTCGGAAGGGTATTGATACGGCTTTCAGCATCGTATCAAAAATAAAACATCCCGAATCATAATTGTATAACGGCAACTGACGCCCGGCACCGGCCGGCCCCTGTTTCAGCGTGTCAATACCGCTCCCGACACCGCACGGTACGGACAGCGGCGACCGCCGACCCGCACGACCCGGCCACCGACCGGAATACCCAGCCCGCAAGCCCCCCATCCGCAGTAACAATCCCCGGCGCAAACGGCATCTTCCGCCACAGGAAACGCGCCCGGCGCTGCGGCCGGCAACAGGCAGCAAATCCCGGTGCAGCCGGTATACCCCGCACATGAAGCCGTCCGGTACAGAGCCGCCCGGCACCGCAGGCAGCCCCGGAAACCAAAGCCGGCGAACCCCGCCCCGCAAGAGCTCTTTCCGACACCGGCCGCAGGGAACCGATCCTGCCTCCGCGCACCCTTTCCATACTACAGGCGACACCCTTCCGAGGGAGCGTCTCTTCCCCGCGAAAAAGGCCGAAAACCCTTTCAGAATACACCCAAACCCGTTTCCGGCATCGCACGCCAAAAATTTCACCCACACAATCCACTCAGGGACAACGCAATAAATGCCGACAAACAAGTTAACATAATATTTGGCAATAACACGCCGTTAGATAGGCGAAGAATCAAAAGTTAGAACATTAAATTTCATGACGACGCAACATGCAAGTAAAAATTTCAAAGACGCTCGAGGGCATCATCGCCCGCGCGGCGTTTAATACGACCAAGGCAGGAATCGACCACTCGTTGAAGGATTTTCTCATGCTGGAGATGCTCCGCGAAGAGGGATCACTCGCCTACCAGCTTTTATCCTCCCGCCTGAAGGACTGGGAGCTCTACCAGGTACGCCTGCGTATCGAACGCGAGGTATTGGGGTCGAGGCTGCGTGAGAAAACGGGCCCCGAAGAGTTTTACCGCGCCTTTACCGACGAGTTGTGCGCCGTATCGGGCGCCACGCGGAGCGTTTCTACGGCCCACGCGCTGCGAGCCATCGTCGGCGACCGCTCGACCGCGACATCGCGCGTACTCGAAATGTACGGCATCACGGGCGAAGTCGTATCCGAAGACATCAAGAAATTCGCCGCCGGCGACGACTTCCGCACGGAGATACAGGTACACATGCTCGACTTCGGCGAGGAAAACAAACCCGAAGAGAAAAACACATCGCACGTGCTCGACAAGTTCGGCGTAAACCTCACGCAGATGGCCCGCGAGGGCAAGATCGACCCCGTCGTGGGGCGCGAGCAGGAGATCGAGCGCGTAGTCCAGATACTCTCGCGCCGCAAGAAGAACAACCCGATCCTGATCGGCGAGGCGGGCGTGGGCAAGAGCGCCATCATCGAAGGGCTGGCACTGCGCATCGCAGGCGGCGAGGTGCCCTACACCATCGCCGACAAGACGCTCTTCTCGCTCGACGTATCGTCGCTCGTGGCGGGCACGAAGTTCCGCGGCGAATTCGAGGAGCGTATGCAGCAATTGCTCGACGAACTGCGCAAGGCCAAGGACACGATCATATTCATCGACGAGATACACACCATCGTGGGTGCCGGTTCTACGCAGGGCAGCCTCGACACGGCCAACATCCTCAAACCAGCACTCGCCCGGGGCGAACTGCAGACCATCGGCGCCACGACGCTCGACGAATACCGCGAGAACATCGAAAGCGACTCGGCGCTCGAGCGCCGGTTCCAGAAGGTCGTCGTCGAGCCCACGACACCCGAGCAGACGCTCCAGATACTGCGCAACATCGCACCCCACTACGAGCAGCACCACAAGGTGCGCTATACGGAAGAGGCGTTGCAGGCCTGCGTGGAACTCACCGGGCGCTACATCACCGACCGCTTCTTCCCGGACAAGGCGATCGACGTGCTGGACGAGGCGGGCTCGCGCATACACCTGCAATCGGCGCGCGAACCGGCCGAACTGCGCCAGATGGAGACCGCACTCGACCAAGTGCGGCGCGAACGCCGCGAGGCGGTCAAAGAACTGGTCTACGAAAAGGCCGCCTCGGCACGCCTGCGCGAAATCGCACTCCGTTCGAAACTGGGCGAAAGCCGCAACGAATGGCAGCGGTCGCTCGAAACCAACCCCGTGGAGATCACGGCCGAGCATATCCAGCAGGTCATCACCTCGATGACGGGCATCCCCGCCGAGCGCATCTCGGGCGGAGAGCTGACCCGCCTGCAAACCCTCTGCCAGCACCTTTCGCAGCGTGTCGTAGGGCAGCAGGAGGCCGTCGAAAAGATCTCGCGCACGATCCGCCGCTCGCGGGCCGGGCTCAAGGACGAGAACCGCCCGATCGGGGTATTCCTCTTCGTCGGCCCCACGGGGGTGGGCAAGACACTGCTCGCCAAGGAGGTTTCGAAATGGCTCTTCGACGAACAGCGCGGGCTGATCCGCATCGACATGAGCGAATACAGCGAGAAACACAACGTCGCCCGGCTGATCGGCTCGCCCCCGGGTTATGTCGGCTACGGCGAGGGCGGACAGCTCACCGAGGCGGTACGCCGCCAGCCCTATGCCGTGATCCTGTTCGACGAGATCGAGAAAGCGCACCCCGAGGTCTTCAACTCGATGCTGCAGATCTTCGACGAGGGGCATCTCACCGACGGTTCTGGCCGCAAGGTGGACTTCCGCAACACGATCATCATCATGACCTCGAACGTCGGGTCGCGCAACGTGGTCAAGAAATCGGTGCAGGTAGGTTACAGCACCGTGTCGAAGAGCGCCACGGCCTCCGCAATGCCCCAGTGCGAATACCGCAAGGCTCTCGAGCAGACCTTCGCCCCGGAGTTCCTGAACCGGATCGACGACATCGTATTGTTCCGCACGCTGGAACTGAGCGATGTGGAGCGTATCATCGAGCTGGAGTTGCAGGGGCTCTTCGAACGCACGCGCCGCCTGGGCTACAAGGTGAAGATCACCGACGGCGCCAAACGCCGCCTGGCGGCCATGGGCTACGAATCGCGCTACGGAGTCCGCTCGCTCAAGCGTACGCTGATGGACAATGTCGAGGAACCGCTTTCGACGCTGATCATCGACGGCAAACTCCACGAAGGCGACACGGTCGTCGTCGAATCGGATAAATCGCACGGCGTAAAACTGCGCGTGGCATGACACGCAATCTGTCTTTTGAAAAAGGCCGGAAATGAATCCGGTCTTTTTTTATGTCCGCGCCTGATTTTTTACGCCGGGATTATCATTCCGACCATTTTTTTAACTATTTTTGCACGGAATCAGCACCGTTCCACAACAAAAAAATGCGTCCGCTTTCCATAAAGGCCCTTGCGTCAGGGCTTGTCATGTTCCTGTTTCCGTATGCCGCAATATCGGCATGCACCGGATCGGCGCATGCCGACAGCCTCCTTACGCTCCTGCCGCAAACACACGATGCTGCCGGGAGGGAACGGATATACGTGCTGCTGGCCGACCTGAGCGGCGACAGCCTCGAACTGGCCGCGCCCTATTGGGAAGCGGCACTCGCCGAAGCACACAAGGCCGGGGATACCTACGGATGCAAAGATGCGCTGGACTTTCTGGTTCGCAAATTCGCCGACCGCGACACCCGGCGGGCCGAGAAATACATCGCCCTCTCGGACAGCATCCTCCCGGGTTCCCGCCACGCCCTGTTCCGTTCGTCGCTTTACGCGTACTACCTCTGGAAACAGATGAACGACAACAATTCGATCGAAACGGTAACGCGTGCGCTGGAAGAACTCAAAGGCAAAAACCGCGATCAGCTCACACCCGAGGAGCGCATCGAATGGGAATTCCTGACAGGCCTCGCCATCGACTTTTCGTCGATCTCGACCGAAGCCTACGGCAACATCCCCAAGGCGATCCCCTATGTGGAGCAGGCACTGGAGAAACTCAGGAAATACCCGCTCGAAGAGCGGCTCCACCTGGAAAAGATTTGCCACGACGAGCTCTCCGACCTCTATATGCTCTGCAAAGACAAGCGCGCCGAAGAGCAGATCGGGCAATGCATCGACCTGCATCGCAAATGGCTGGCGATGGACGACCGTTTCGAACGGCCCCACCGCGACACGACGGGCTACATGATGCGCGCCTACGCCAAAATGGTTTACCTGCGCGACCTGATCCCGGAAGAAAAGGTAAGCGATTATTACCACAAATGCATGGAGCTGGCCCGCGCCAAATGCGACACGGCCGAAATATACAGCACAAGTGCCCGCTATTACCAGTATATGGGCGACAATGAACGGGCCGTGGCTTACATCGACTCGACCATAACCGCCTATAAACGCGCAGGCATAAAAGCGGATTTCGCGCCTATCTATGCCACGCAATCCTACCTGTACGAGGCAATGGGGGAATATAAAAAAGCCCTCGGAGCGGTGCGGGAAGCCAACAAGATCCGCTTCAACAAGCGGGTAGAAGAGGCGCAAAGCAGCCTTGCCGAAATGCAGACCTTGTTTGACGTCGACCAATTGGAATTCGAAAAGTCCCGGCTGACCGGCCGCATACGATTCATCGCCCTGCTTGCCGGCGGCATTCTGGTGTTGCTGCTCATCGGCTGGAGTATCTACCAGTACGCCATGGTTCGACGGCTGAAGCAGATCAGGCGGCAGTTGATCGACGCCAACAAAGAGATAACCCGCCAAAGCCGCCGCGCCATGGAGAGCGAAAAGATGAAAACAGCCTTCATCAACTCGATGTGCCACGAAATCCGCACGCCGCTCAACGCCATCAACGGGTTCTCGGATCTATTGCTCGAAGGCGACCACGACCACAATACGCGGCGCGAATTCCGCGAACAGATATGGGCCAGCACGACCGCGCTGACCACCCTGCTGGAGAACATGCTCGAACTGTCGCGGCTCGTCAGCTCCGAAGAGCCCCTGCCGCTCGCCGAAACCGATCTCGGCCTGCTGTGTGCCGAGCGGCTGCAAATCCAGCGTGAACTTTCCCAAAACCCGTCGGTAGAGTACATCCTCAAGGGGGGGGGTCGCGGCACCTGCGTCATCCCGACCAATGAAACCTATATGACGCGCGTAATCGACAACCTGTTGCAGAACGCCGCCAAATTCACCGCAACGGGCTCCATCACGGTCTGCTGCGAAAAGGACGACCGTGAACGTCGGTTCCATATTCTCGTGGCCGATACCGGCATAGGCATCGCCCCGGACAAGCAGGAATGGGTGTTCGACCGCTTCACCAAGGTAGATTCTTTCAAACCCGGGTCGGGCATCGGCCTGTACCTCTGCCGCCTGATCGTCACACGGCTCGGGGGCGCAATCCGCGTATGCCCCGACTACCGCGCGGGCTGCTGCATCGAAATCACGCTTCCATACTGACCCCAGACATGGAATCCGCCCCGAAACGGGCGGATTTTTCATCCCGGGACAGCCCGAGGATTGCAATCCGGACATAAATAGCTATCTTTGCACCCTAATCCGGAAAACCGAATGTACAGTTTCTCGAAATACAAAGACCAGTACAAGTCCAACCTGCGGCTGGCGCTGCCCGTCGTACTGACGCAATTGGGACAAATCCTCACGCAGGTGGCCGACAACCTGATGGTAGGCCGCTACGGCGGCGACGACCCCGTGCCGCTGGCCGCCGTATCGTTCGGCGGGGCGGTGTTCTTCATCCTTTTCATCGCCGCCATCGGCATCGCGCTGGGCATGACGCCCCTCGTGGGGGAACTCTACGCGCAGGGCGACCGCGAGAAGTCGGCCGGGCTGCTGCAAAACGGCATCCTGTTCTACACGCTGCTCGGGTTCGCGATGGCCGCCGTACAATATGCCGTCATCCCGCTCATGTACCACCTCGGCCAGCCCGTCGAGGTCGTCGACATGGCCATTCCCTACTACAAGATGCTGGTATTCAGCATGCCGTTCGTCATGCTCTTCTTCGCCTTCAAGCAATTCCTCGAAGGCGTGGGCAACACCAAGGTCGAGATGGTCGTGACGATCATCGCCAACCTGGCCAACATCGGCTTCAACGCGGTGTTCATCTACGGCCGCTTCGGCCTTCCCGAGATGGGTGCCGAAGGCGCCGGGCTGGGTACGCTGCTCTCACGCATCATCGCCCCGATCCTGATGATCGGCTACTTCTACAACCGCCACAAATACCGCGGCTACCTCGACGGGTTCTCGCCCCGCAACTATTCGTGGGCCACGGTGAAGAACCTGCTGCACATGGGGCTTCCGATCTCGATGCAGATGTTCCTCGAAGCCTCGGCGTTCGTCGGCACGGGGATCATGATGGGCTGGTTCGGCAAGGAGACCATGAGCGCCAACCAGATCGCCGTCACGATCGGCAACTGCGCCTTCATGATCGTCATGTCGATCGGTGCGGCCACCACCATCCGCGTGTCGCACTGCTACGGTGCCCGCAACATCGGGGAGTTGTCGCTGGCGGCCAAGGCGTCGTACCACCTGGTACTGGCCTGGAACGCTTTTGCAGCGCTGGTCTTCATCACCATGCGCAACATCATCCCGACGTTCTTCTCGACCAACCCCGAGGTGATCGCCATCGCTTCGCAACTGCTGGTCTTCGCGGCGCTCTACCAGCTTTCGGACGGCATCCAGAATGTTTCGGTGGGTATTCTGCGCGGCATACAGGACGTGAAGATCATCATGCCGATCGCCTTCGTATCTTACTGGCTGCTGAACCTGCCGGTGGGTTACCTGTTCGGCTTCACGCTCGGCATGGGCCCGACGGGGCTTTTCCTCGGCTTCTCGTTCGGCCTGTCGGCCGCGGCCGTGATGATGATCGTCCGCATCCGGCGCAGCGTCCGCAAGCTCCGCCTGGGCAATTGAGGCAACGATTTAGGCACAGTGGCCGCCGGTTAAAAAAAATTTCGTATCTTTACGCAAATTATGCCCACAAATGGACACCGAAAAACAATATACGAAAAAGTGTAAACCCGAAGTCGGCCGCGGATGCAGTTTCTGCGATTGCGGCGCAGAGTGCGAGGCGAAACTCTGCGACGGGTGTTTCAAGCTCCACGAAACGGCGTGGCTCGAGGAGTACCCCGAGAATATCCCGACCGACATCGTGGAGGTGCGGTTCAAGAACACGCGCCGCTCGTTCTACCAGAACGCCAACAACCTGCAGCTCAAGCGGGGCGACATCGTGGCGGTCGAGGCATCGCCCGGACACGACATCGGCGTCGTTTCGCTCACGGGCGACCTGGTAGCACGCCAGATGCGCCGCACGGGATTCAACCCCTACAACGGCGAGTTCAAGAAGGTTTACCGCAAGGCCAAACCCTACGACATCGAGAAATGGCAGGAGGCCATTGCCCTCGAACACGAGACGATGATCGCTTCGCGCCAGATTGCCGCCGACATGGGACTCAACATGAAGATCGGCGACGTGGAGTACCAGGGGGACAAGATCAAGGCTATTTTCTACTATATCGCCGACGAGCGTGTCGATTTCCGCGAACTGATCAAGGTCTTCGCCGAGCGGTTCCACATCCGCATCGAAATGAAGCAGATCGGCGCACGCCAGGAAGCCGGGCGCATCGGCGGGCTGGGTGCCTGCGGGCGCGAGCTGTGCTGCGCATCGTGGATGTCGAGCTTCTCGAGCGTCACGACGGGTGCCGCCCGTGCACAGGAGATTTCACTCAATCCCCAGAAACTGGCCGGGCAGTGCTCGAAGCTCAAATGCTGCATGATGTACGAATACGACACCTATGTCGACGCCCGCAAGGAGTTCCCGCGCCTGCGTGAGCCGTTGCAGGCCATCGACGGCGAATATTTCCTCGTCAAAAGCGACATCCTCGCCGGCACGATGACCTTCTCGTCAAGCAAGGATGCGATGGTCAATGTCACCACGCTGCCCGTGTCGCGCGTGCGCGAAATCATGGCACTGAACCGTGCAGGCAAGAAGGTCGACCAGCTGCAGCACGCCGACGACATCCGCCCGATAGCCGAGGAGCCGACCTACCGCTCCGAAGAGGACAGCATCACCCGTTTCGACTCGGCCAAACGGCGCAACAAGCGCGGCCGCAACCGGGGCAAACAGAACGGGCAGGAGGGGCAGAACGGACAGCCTTCCCAGGAAACAGGACAGGAGCGCCGCCAGGCTCAGCCGGGGCAGCAGCCCCAGCAGGAGCGCCCCGAACGCCGCCAGCGGCGCAGCGACCGTTCCCGCAACGGGGAGAACCGTAACGGGGAAGGCCGCAGCAACGAGAACCGGAACAACGGGGAGGGCCGCAACGGCGGTGACCGCCGCAACGGGAACCGCAATGAGGCAGCTCCCCGCAACAATGGCAACGGCAACAACGGAGGCAACAACGGCGCAGAGGGCAATACAAACGGCGGGGAACGCCGCGAAGGTGGCAACAGGCGAAATAACCGCAACCGCCGCCGTCCGGGAGGCGAACGCCGCGAAGGGGGCAGCGACAACGGCAGCGGAAACAACGGGGGTTCAAACGAATAGGCGGTGATACGGGCACGTGACATAGCGGCACGTCGCGCAGCAGCCGGAACGCTTCGGCAGACGGCCGGCATTCCGGGAAGCACAGCCACGCAGGCCGGCGCAATGCAGCCCTGTACGACACAACCCGGCACAACACAGACCGGCACGACAGAACCCCGTGCAACACAACCCGGCACAACGTGGTTCCATACGCCGAGGTCGGGCAGGGCAGCGTCCGGCACAGCCGCATACCGGGATCGGACGGGCAGCGCATTCCGGAAAGTCCGTCGGGCAGTACTCCTTTCCACCGCGGCCTTTGCCGCAGGCTGCGTGTCACCCCACGGAGCCGCGGTGACCGATGTGAATGCCTCGGGCTGGGACACCCCCGCCGCCATCGTCTTCACCAACACCGATACGACGACGCTGCGTGATATGGATTTGTTCCTGCGCTACGACGACCGCATGGATGAAGACACGCTGACGGTACGCATAGCAGTCGTCACACCCGATTCGCTCCGGCACGAAGAGGCTTTCCGGCTCGCACTCCCGGCCGCGCACACTCCGGCCGCCCTGTCGCGCGAGGCCGACCTCCCCTATCGCCGCCGCATCCGTTTCGCCCGCACGGGCGACTACTGCATAACCGTCACCCCCGGCCGCCCGGTGAAGGGCATCGAGGCCGTCGGCATAAATATCGTAAAAAGCGAATAAGAGACAACAATGGGCAAGGACAAGCTCCGCAAGTTCCGCGAGAACCTGACTTTCGACTGTTTCATACAACCCGAATTCGACGAGGTATTCCGTTGCGACCACCCGCTCAAAGGGCATTGGCGCAGCGACTTTTTCCATAACGACAACCCGATCGTACTCGAATTGGGCTGCGGCAAGGGCGAATATACCGTAGCGCTGGCCGAGCGCGACCCGTCGCGCAATTTCATCGGCATCGACATCAAGGGTGCACGCATGTGGCGGGGCGCTAAGACCGCCACCGACCGCAAGATGCCCAACGTGGGGTTCCTGCGCACGCGCATCGAGTTTATCAACGGCCTGTTCGCCGAGGGCGAGGTCGACGAGATATGGATCACCTTCCCCGACCCACAACTCAAGAGCCGCCGGGCGAAGAAACGCCTCACCTCGCCGCTTTTCCTCGGATATTACGCCCGCATACTGTCCCCGGGCGGATGGATCAACCTCAAGACCGATTCGAAACATCTTTTCGGCTATACGAACGAGGTGGTGCGCCGCTACGGCCTGCCGTGCGAAGTCTCGAACGCCGACATCTACGGCACGGGCTACGCCGACGAGGTACTGTCGGTCAAGACCGCCTACGAAAAACGGTTCCTCGAAATGGGGCTCCCGATCACCTATACCCGTTTTTCGCTCGCCGGGCGCCACGAATTCCCGTGGTTCGACTGGGAAGAGGACGAGAAGGCGGAGAAGGACAACGAAGAGGCACGGCAGGGTTAGTACGCCGGACGGAGAAGCATAGCTCCGGCCGCAACGCCCGTAAGGAATAGGTAAGGTTCGACACCTCACCCCATACCCGGGGCTCTTTACGCACCCCGCATTTTTTGCCGCGTAGGGTCATTTGCCCGATCCACCCCGTGCCCGGGGCTGGTTACGCGCCCAGCAGTTTTGCCCGGGTAGAGCCATTTGTCCGATCCACCCACTCCCTCTGCGGGGATTTCCATATCCGGGCCCCGGTTACCGCAACCCGCCGATTCCCCGGTCTCCTGTTGTCCCCAGCCGCACCCCTGGCTCCACACCACAGCCTCCGCCCACCCCGGCTCTCCCGCCGCCTCGTCCCGACCCAGTGCTGCATACTCTGCAATCAAATGCTTATCTTATAGACATAGGTACGATCCCCTCCCGCATCATTCTACTAATTTTTTAGAAGAAAAATTTGCATATCTAAAAATTTAGTAGTAAACTTGCAACAGGAACTAAAAAAGCGCTTTTTGATATGGACAAGAAATTAACGGAACTCACACGCGGCGAAGAGGAGATCATGCAGATACTCTGGAGGCTGGGCGATGCGGTGGTCAACGAAATCATCGCCCAGACAAAAGAACCCCGCCCGAAATACACCACGGTCGCAACCTTCCTCAAAATCCTCGAAAACAAAGGTTTCGTCAACCACACGCCCGAGGGCAAAAGCCACCGCTACTATCCGGCCGTAAGCCGCGAAGAGTACGCACGCGGGGTCATGTCGTCGGTACTGTCGTCCTATTTCGACGGCTCGCTGGCACAGATGGTTTCGTTCTTCTCGCGCCATGAGGACATCTCGGTCACGGAGATGGAGGAGATTCTCCAAATCATGCAGAACGCCCGCAAATAATCGCCCGCTCCGCCCCAAGCCCTTACGACCATGAAAACGCTGGCCATATATGCCCTCGAAGTCCTCGCATGCAGCGGCGTGCTGTTAGCGGCCTACACCATCCTGCTCGACCGCAGGGTGAAATTCCGCTGGTGCCGCCTGTACCTGCTTGCCTCGACGGCCGCAGCCGCACTGATCCCCCTGCTACGCATCCCCGTATGGCCGGGGCAGGTCATCGTGGCGACCCCGATCGTAACTGCGCCCGACCTCGCTGACTGGACGGCCGAAGTGCTGCCCGACGCCGAGGCGCACGCCATCACGCCCGGGCATCTGTGCCTGGGGCTTTACTTGGCAGGCGCAACCCTGATCCTCGGCATCATGTTGTGGCAGATATTCCGTATCCGGCGCCTGCGGCGCGGCGCGGAAGTCACCCGCACGGGCAAATACAGGATCGTGCGCACGCGGCAGGAGATCGCCTCGTTCTCGTTCTTCCGCACAATCTACATATGGGCTGCAACCCCCGCCGCGGAAATGGGGGCGATCCTGGCCCACGAATCGAGCCACATAGCCCACCGCCACTCCCTCGAGCGGATCGTCATGGAAACCATGAAAGCCGCCCTGTGGTGGAACCCCTTCGTATGGATAGCCGCACGGCGGCTGACCGAAGCCGAGGAATTCGAGGCCGACAGCGACGTGCTCACGAGCGGCTACGACAGGGCCGAATACATGCAAACGATCTTCAAGCAGCTTTTCGGTTATAGTCCGGAAATAGCCAACGGGCTGCGTAACTCACTTACTAAAAAACGCTTTAAAATGATGACTACGCAGACAAAAGGCAGGCACAGCCTGCTCCGGCTGGCAGGTACGCTGCCTGCCCTGATAGGGCTCCTGTGCGCATTTTCGTTCACTACGCGCGCCGCAGTGATCGTCGCCCCGACAGCCGGCACAGGTATAGGAATCGCCCCCGGGCTGGAAACACAGAATGCCGGAGATGAAAAAAAGGACAAGACACGCAGCGTGTCGATAGAGGTTCGGAGCAAGGACAAAGGGGCGCTCTCCGGGGCCATCGTACAGGTCATAGGCACGACGCAGGGCACCGTGACCGATACGGACGGGCATGCCGAGATCGCCGTCCCGGGCGGCAGCAAACTCATGATAAGCTATCCCGGCTACGAACCGGCAACGGTCGATACGAAGCAGCATAGCCAAAAGGAGGCCACCGTCGTCGTGTTGCTCCGAACTGAAAACAGGGCCGCAAGCTCGTCGAACCAAGGAGCGGCAACCACCGAGAAACAGGTCGCCGTAACGGTACTTAAGGACGGCGAACCCCTGCCCGGAGCAGTGATAACGATAAAGGATACGCAAAAGGGCGTTGTCACCGATAAATCGGGACATGCGGAAATCTCCGCCCCGCAGGGGTCAATACTCACCGTCACCTACGTCGGTTGCAAACCCTACCTGCTGGAGGTCGGAGAGGCAGTCCGTCAGTTTGCCGGGATCCCGCTGGAATCCGAAACCCCGGGGACACCGGTACTTTCGGCCCAGACCGGCAAACCGCTCTGGGTGGTCGACGGGATCGAGGTGGCCCCTGATTTCATAAACAAGCTCGATCCGAACCGCATCGAAAACATAACGATTCTCAAAGACCAAGCCTCCGTAGCGACCTACGGGCAACAAGCCCGCAACGGCGTGGTAATCATAACGACCAAAGGATACAGCCCCGCACCGGCCGCATCGGAGCAGAAGGGCATGACCATGACCGGTAGCTTTGCGCAAGATAACGAGCAGCCCTTCCTGATCGCAGAAACGATGCCCTCGTTCCGGGGCGGCGACCTCAACACCTTCCGCGCATGGGTGCAGGAAAATGTGAAATATCCGGCCGAAGCCGTCAAAAACAATATCCAGGGGCGCGTCATATTGTCGTTCGTCGTCGAAAAGGACGGTTCGGTAAGCAATATGCAGCTACTCCAGACACCCGACCGATCACTCTCGGCTGAGGCGCTGCGCGTAATCGAAGCATCGCCCAAATGGACACCCGGCGAACAACGGGGGCAGAAGGTGCGCGTGAAATACACCCTGCCCGTAGATTTCAGAATGGGAGCCACGGCACAGGCCGAACTGCAGGACGGCAGCATCCGCGAAACCGGCGAGAAGGAGGACGACCAGCCGTTCCTGATCGCAGAAACCATGCCCTTATTCCCGATGCAGGAGGGCGACAACCCCGGATACGGCGACCTGAACACCTTCCGTACGTGGGTGCAGGCGAATGTGAAATACCCGGCCGAGGCATTCAGGAACGGGGAGCAGGGACGTGTCGTACTGTCGTTCGTCGTCGAAAAGGACGGCTCGGTAAGCAATATCCAGATACTTCAGACGCCGGGCAAGGCATTCTCGGAAGAGACGCGGCGCGTCGTCGCAGCTTCGCCCAAATGGAAACCGGGCGAACAGCGCGGCGAAAAGGTGCGTGTGAGATATACGCTGCCCGTTGATTTCAGAATAACTGCTACGGCACAGGACACTAAGACCAGTGAAAACAAAGGTTCCGGGGAGGAGCCGTTCCTGGTGGTGGATACCCCGCCGCAATTCAACGGCGGCGACATCGGCGAGTTTCGCCGGTGGGTACAAATGAACGTGAAATACCCGGCGGAAGCCCTCGGCAAAAACATTTACGGGAAAGTCCTGGTCACGTTCGTCATCGAGAAGGACGGCTCGGTGGGCAACGCCGAAATATTCGAATCACCCGATAAATCCCTTGCGGACGAGGTGCTGCGCGTCATCGGCAAATCCCCGAAATGGACGCCCGGCAAACAACGCGGAGAGGCCGTACGCGTAAAATTCAGCATGCCGGTAGACTTCGCTGTCCAGACGTCCGAAGGCATCCTCCGCGACAAGGACACCGCACAGCGGGAAGGGGACATGGAAGAGATTGTAGTAGTCGGCTATGGCACCCAAAAAAAGTAGGCTTTCCGAAGCATCGCACCAACCATAAGCAGCAAACGGCGTCCACCCCGAGTTCAGTGGATGCCGTTTGTATTTAATACGGGACGGAACCGGAGCCGGTTGCCGCCGGGCGGCGCAGCAATTCTCCGAGACAGCATCACTCATACAGGCAGGTCGTAATTCCCGGCCCCGTTCACCGGACAATGGCATGACCTTCCGGTGGGGCCGCACCGGGCGCGCTGCACAAAAACGGCTACTCCTTCCCGAGCAGGGCCATGACCCGCCGGGCGAGTTGCGTGTTGTCCATTATCCCAGCAATATGCCCCGCACCCGTACCATAAAGGTAAACGGGGACGTAGGTCGCCGTGTGGCTTTTAGATCCGAAAACATATTGGATACCGCTCTCGGAGCGGGTAAAATCACCGTCGCAGCTCGGGATGGCGAGCCCCCCGGTTTCATGGTCGGCCGTCACTACGACCAGCGTCCCCGGCGTACGGTCGGCAAAGTCCATCGCCGCAGCCACGGCACGCTCGAAATCGCGCATTTCGGCCAGTATCTTCTCCGCATCGTTACCGTGCGACGCACCGTCGATTAGCGAGCCCTCGACCATCAGCACAAAGCCGCGGCCGACGGAATCGGCATTATGGGAGAGTATTTCCAGTGCCTTCTGCGTGGCGCAGCGCAGGTAATCTTCGCGCCGGATCGTCTTCGGGATATTTTCATCGGTCACGGCACACAGCAACCGTCCCGCACGAACCGGCTCGGCCTCTTCGAGCGAACCTACGACCGCATAGCCGCGGCGGCCGAACGCATCACGATACGAACCGCCCTCGGGAGACTCCTTTTCGAGCCGCCTGCCGGCACCTATGAGCACGTCGATATTGCTCGCCAGCAGGTCGCGCGTAATGGCCTTTTCGTCGCCCCGATCCGGGACATGCGCGTAAAACGCAGCAGGGGTGGCATGCTGGAGATGGCATTTCACGGCAATCCCCGCAGGCATCCCTTCGGCCACCGCCCATTCGATGAGCGACTGCAGACGCCCGCCCCGGGGATCCAGCCCCAACGTACCGTTATTCGTCTTGCTCCCGCATGCCAGCGCCGTCCCCGCAGCCGCGGAATCCGTCACCCGGTTGTTGGCCGAATAGGTCGAGATCAGGGCAATACCCTGTGCCCGGTCGAAAGCCGTCGGGGCATAGCCGCCTTCGACGGCGAGCATCGAAACATGCGCCAGGCCCATGCCGTCGCCGATCATATAAATCACATTGCGGACACTGTCGACGGGTTCCGCAGCCGCTGCGCGGCCTGCTCCGAGCAGGCACAACGCCAGAAACAAAAATGCTTTCTTCATATCCTCGTGCAAAGATAACAGGAATCTGCCAACTTTTTACTACATTTACACCACTTTAACCACCTTGCAACATGGATGTAAAGATCGCCCCCGACTGGAAAGAGCTGCTCTCTCCCGAATTCGAGAAACCTTATTTCGCCGCCCTTACGCAATTCGTACGGCAGGAATATGCCACGCACCGCATCTACCCGCGCGGCAGCAATATCTTCCGCGCCTTCGACAAATGCCCCTTCGACAAACTGAAGGTCGTCATCATCGGCCAGGATCCCTACCACGGCCCCGGGCAGGCCAACGGGCTCTGCTTCTCGGTAGGCGACGGCGTGCCGTTCCCGCCCTCGCTGCAAAACATCTTCAAGGAAGTTTCCGACGACACCGGGACACCCATCCCCCCGACGGGCAACCTCGACCGCTGGGCCGAGCAGGGGGTACTGCTCCTGAACGCCGTGCTGACCGTCCGCGCCCACGAGGCAGCCTCGCACGCGGGGCATGGGTGGGAAACCTTCACCGACGCCGTGGTACGCGCCATCGCCCAGCGCAAGCAGGGTATCGTCTACATGCTCTGGGGCAGCTATGCACAGAAAAAAGGCGCCATCGCTGACCCGCAGCGCAACTGCATACTCAAGGCCGTGCATCCCTCGCCGCTGTCGGTCTACCGCGGGTTCTTCGGCTGCCGCCATTTCTCGCGCGCCAACGAATACCTCCTCAGCGTGGGGCAGGAACCCATCGTGTGGTAAATCCGGGATAGCCCCGCGCCCACAAACCGAAACGATGGCTACAAAAGAGATACGCACCGATTCCCTGCGGGCATGGCTGCTTGCGGCACGTCCCAAGACACTGACCGGAGCCGCCGTCCCGGTGATGCTGGGCTGCGGCCTTGCGGCGGCGGACGGCGGGTTCGTCCTCTTGCCCGCGGTACTCTGCTTCGCATTCGCCTTGCTGATGCAGATCGACGCCAACCTGATAAACGACCTGTGGGATTACCTGAAAGGCTCCGACGGAGAAGACCGCCTCGGGCCTGAACGCGCCTGCGCCCAGGGGTGGATCACCCCGAAGTCCATGCGGCTGGGCATCGCCGCAACCACACTCGCCGCCTGCGCCGCGGGCTGCGGGCTCATCGCCTACGGGGGCTGGTGGCTCATCGCCGTCGGCGCCGCCTGCGTCCTCTTCGCATTCCTCTACACGGCCGGGCCTTACCCGCTGGCCTACCACGGCTGGGGCGACATGCTCGTATTGCTTTTCTTCGGATTCGTCCCCGTCGGCTGCACGTACTACGTCCTCTGCGGCGGCTGGACATGGCAGGTGGCGGTCATCGCGGCAGCCTGCGGCCTGGTGATCGACACACTGCTGATGGTCAACAACTACCGTGACCGCGAACAGGATGCCCGCAGCGGCAAACGGACGCTCGTCGTCCGCCTGGGCGAACGGGCAGGACAACGGCTCTACCTGCTGTCGGGATTCGCGGCCGCAGCGCTCTGCCTCGGACTTTGGGGCGACGGGCGGACATGGGCGGCACTCCTGCCGCTGCTCTACCTGCCGCCGCATGTCGCTGCATGGCGCCGCATGGTACGGATCGGCCGCGGCCGCGAACTGAACGCCGTCCTGGGCGCCACGTCACGCAATATCCTGTTGTTCGGACTGCTGCTCACGCTCGGATTGTTGCTGTAAAGGGAAGCGAAAGGCACAAAAAAATCCCGGACTAACTGATTTAGTCCGGGATTTTACGATCACAATACCGTTTACCCAAGATAGGATTTCAGCAGTTTCGACCGCGACGAGTGGCGCAGGCGGCGGATCGCCTTCTCCTTGATCTGGCGCACGCGTTCGCGCGTCAGGTCGAATTTCTCGCCAATCTCCTCGAGGGTCATCTCCGACGTCCCGATACCGAAGAAATACTTGATGATGTCGCGCTCACGTTCCGTAAGGGTCTCGAGCGCACGGTCGACCTCGGTCGAAAGCGACTCGTTGATCAGCCCCCTGTCGGCATTGGGCGAATCAGGGTTCACCAGCACGTCGAGCAGCGAGTTGTCCTCGCCGTCGGCAAACGGGGCATCGACCGAGACATGGCGGCCGGCGACACGCAGCGTGTCGGTGACCTTCTCCTTGGGGAGTTCCAGCTCCGTGGCCAGTTCCTCGGGCGACGGGGTGCGCTCATGCTCCTGCTCGAAGCGGGCGAACGCCTTGTTGATCTTGTTGAGCGACCCCACCTGGTTGAGCGGCAGGCGCACAATGCGCGACTGCTCGGCCAGAGCCTGGAGGATCGACTGGCGAATCCACCATACGGCATACGAGATAAATTTGAAACCGCGGGTTTCGTCGAACTTCTCGGCAGCCTTGATAAGCCCCAGGTTGCCCTCGTTGATCAGGTCGGGAAGGCTCAGTCCCTGGTTCTGGTATTGTTTGGCTACGGAGACCACGAAGCGCAGGTTGGCTTTGGTCAGTTTTTCCAGGGCTTCCTGGTCTCCTTTCTTGATCCGTTGGGCGAGTTCCACCTCCTCTTCGACCGTGATGAGCTCCTCCTTGCCGATTTCCTGCAAGTACTTGTCCAGCGAGGCGCTCTCGCGGTTGGTGATGGACTTTGTAATCTTTAATTGACGCATGTTCTTATTTAACTTCCTAAAAAATTAGCTTCGCAAACAAAACCCGCCCGGGCCGTCCTGCTATTCCACAAGCACGTAGCTTGCGGCGCGGCCGTTGGGATAGATGCCGTCGATCGAACGCACCTTGTCGGTCAAGCGCTCCATGTCGGAGAGCGAGTAGACCGGACGGTCGTTGATGTGGGTAATCACAAATCCCTGCTTAACGCGGGCGCGGGCCAGAATTCCGTCGGCCTTGATGCCGACTACCTGCACGCCGCCCTTGATATCGAGCTCACGGCAGAGTTTGGCGCCCGCATCGGCGAACTTACCTCCGAGAACCTCGACCATATCGACGTCTTCTTTGGTAATTAATTCCGTTTTACCTGCTTTATTACGCAAAGTAACGTCAATTTGTTTCACCTTGCCGTCTCTTTTTACCGATAATTTGACCTTATCGTTGGGTCGGCGGCGACCGATCTGCTCGGAGAGCGTGGCATTGTCGTTGATCTTCACGCCGTCGATGTCCAGGATGACGTCGCCCTTGCGGATACCGGCCTCCGAAGCCGAACCGCCTTCGACGACGCTGCTGACATAGGCGCCGCCCAGTTCCTTGATGCCGGTCTCCTCACCCATGTTGTCGATGAAGTCCTGGTCGACAATGCCATAGCGGATTCCCAGCAGCGCACGCTGCACGATGCCGTACTCCTTCAGGTCGACGACCACCTTGCGGACGATCGACTCGGGGATGGCGAACGAATAACCCACGTAGCTGCCCGTCTGCGATTTGATCAGCGTGTTGATACCCACCAGTTCGCCGTGCGTATTGACCAGCGCACCGCCCGAATTGCCCGGGTTCACCGCGGCATCGGTCTGGATGAAAGCCTCGATGCTGAAATCGTTGGGAATCACGCCCAGGTTACGCGCCTTGGCGCTCACGATGCCGGCCGTGATGGTCGATTGCAGGTCGAAAGGCGAACCGATCGCCAGCACCCACTCGCCCAGGCGCAGTGCGTCCGACGAACCGAACGGCACGGTCGGCAGGTCGGCGGCCTCGATTTTCAGCAGCGCAAGGTCGGTCGCCGAGTCCTTGCCGATGAGCTTGGCCTCGAACGTGCGGCCGTCGTTGAGCTTCACTTTGAGCTTCGAGGCCCCGTCCACGACGTGGTTGTTGGTGACGACATAGCCGTCCTCGGAGATGATGACACCCGAACCGCCGGCACGCTGCTCACGGAACTGCGGCCCTTCGTCATACCCCTGCGGGATACCGAAGAACTCCAGGAACGGGTCGTAACCCCGGCGCCGGGGCATCTCCACCTGCTGCACGGCCTCGATGTTGACGACGGCTTTCACCGCGTTCTCGGCGGCGTACGTCAGGTCGGGGTACTGCTCGGCCTGGTACGACGTAAAATGTGTTCCCAGCGCGGGCGTACGTTCCACCTCACGCTCGATGTATTGCACCGAACCCTCGCGGGGCGCGGTAACTTTCCAAGCCGTAAATCCGCCTGCTGCGGCCGACACGGCAACTACTCCTAAAATCAAAAATGCCTTTTTCATAATCACTAATTGGTTCAATAAATTAATCAGAGGCAACTTCCGCCATAGGCTTATTAAAATTTTTATTTCGTAGGACAAACGAACGAAAACGTCCGGTTAGTATGCGGAAATACACAAAAATCGGGACATCCGCGCCGAATGTCCCGATCTGCCGTGTCCCGGAGCGTTACAGCCCGAACTCTTTACGGATGCAATCCACCGCGTCGAGCTTCTCCCATCCGAAATACTCAATCTCGCGTTCCACTTCGCGGCCGTTCTCCCAGACCTTCTCGACCTGCGTATAAGGACGGTTGCCGAAATGCCCGTAGGAAGCCGTAGCCTCGAAGATCGGGTTCTTCAGCCCGAAGCGTTTCACGATCGCGGCGGGGCGCAGGTCGAAAAGCCTGCCGATGCGGCGGGCGATTTCGCCGTCGGTCATCCCCTCCAGCGCCGCGGGGCGGGGCGAACGATAGGTATCGACGTAGATCGACAGCGGCTGGGCGATGCCGATGGCGTAGGATAACTCGACGAGCACTTCGTCGGCGACGCCTGCCGCCACCAGGTTCTTGGCGATGTGCCGGGCGGCATAGGCCGCCGAGCGGTCTACCTTCGACGAGTCCTTGCCCGAAAATGCCCCGCCGCCGTGTGCGCCGCGGCCTCCGTAAGTATCGACGATGATCTTGCGCCCCGTGAGGCCGGTGTCGCCGTGGGGGCCGCCGATCACGAACTTGCCCGTGGGATTGACGTGCAGGATGTAGTCGTCGCCGATCAGACCGGCCAGCTTGTCGCCGGCACGCTCCAGGCGCGCCTTGACGCGCGGGATGAGGATCGTGCGCACATCCTCGCGGATGCGCTCCTGCATCCGCTCCTCGGCCTCTTTCTCCGTGAGGCCGTTGCCGGGCAGGATGAACTCGTCGTGCTGCGTCGACACCACGATGGTATGCACACGCAGCGGTTTGTTCGTCTGTTCGTCATACTCGATCGTCACCTGCGACTTGGAATCGGGACGCAGGTAGGTCATCGCCTCGCCTTCACGGCGAATGACGGCCAGCTCCTTGAGGATGACGTGCGAGAGGATCAGCGTCGCAGGCATCATCTCGCGGGTTTCGTTGCAGGCATAGCCGAACATGATGCCCTGGTCGCCGGCGCCCTGGTCTTCCTCGGCGGCACGCACGACGCCCTGGTTGATGTCGGACGACTGCTCGTGGATGGCCGACAGGATACCGCACGAATTGCAGTCGAACTGGTACTCGCTCTTCGTATATCCGATGCGGTTGATGACGCGGCGCGCCACGCCCTGCACGTCGACATAGGCATCCGAACGCACTTCACCTGCCACGACCACCAGCCCGGTGGTGCACAGCGTTTCGCAGGCAACCTTCGAATTGGCATCGCGGCGCAGGAATTCGTCGAGAATGGCGTCGGAAATCTGGTCTGAAACTTTATCGGGGTGCCCCTCGGACACCGATTCCGATGTAAACAAAAAGCCCATTGTATACATTGTTTTATGGTATCGCATACTTCCCCCGGCCGATAGCCCGGAGCGGCTGCGCCCACGGCTTACCGCCGTGCTGAAAAGGCTACGCTCCCTGAATCCCCTCCCCGGAGGGGACTTGGCGATACCGCACAAAATAACCGGTACCGACAAACGGCCGACGTGGGCATGCAATTACCCGGTAAATAAATAAAAACGTATAAAATGGGAAAAATTGGCTGTTGGAATAAAAAATAAGCTGTTTTAGCGATTTTTTATTGTGGTTGCAATCAGTCAAATCTTTCCACATCTCCCCGCTTGACAGGCGGGACTGCAAAGATACGCAGGATTTTCACAATATGCAAAAAAAACATACCTTTGCATCCGACAATTCTTAACACACCGTATATGAAAAGATTTTTCCTCGCCGCACTGCTCCTGTTCGCCGCCGTGGCCTTCACGGGCTGCGACAACGATGACGACGACCTGTACGACACGCTCTCGGGGAGAGTCTGGGCGGGCGACCTGGGATTCTACCAGGACGGACGCATCCCTCTGGACAGCTATGTCTATTTCGGGGCGGACGGCTTCGGCACCGACGAGCTCCGCTACGCCGACACGGGGCGTTACCTCGACACGCTCAACATCCAGTGGGACGCCTACGACGACAAAATCTACATCAGCTACGGGCGGGCCGATTACCCGCGCGAACTGCGCAACGTATACATCCGCCGGGGCAGGCTGACAGGCGAACTTTTCATCGACGGGCAATACTACGACCGGATCACGCTCTACATGCAGTAATACAGCGGCACCTAATTATATATATAGTGCTCCCCGGATCCTTGCTGAATCCGGGGAGCGTTTTTACGGAACGGCAGGTGCAATTCCTGCTGCGGGAGGTTCCGGCCCACGGTATCCGGGCTTGGCAAGGCCTTGCAAACAAGGCCCCGAATATGATTTCGGGGCCTTGTTCATTACGTATTTATCCGGCTCCCCGCATTCTACGGCGCAGGGAACCCGGACGATTATCTGCCGAGCAATTTCTTGACCTCGGCCGCCACCGTGGCACCGTTATAGCCGAACTTCTCGTCGAGCACCGTGTAGGGAGCCGACCAGCCGAAGTGGTCGAGGCCGTGGATCATGCCCTTCTCGCCCACAAGACCCATCAGGTTCACCGGAAGTCCCGATGTCAGGCCGTAGCGGACGACACCGGCAGGCAGGATGCCCTCCTGATAGGATTTGGGCTGGTCACGGAACAGGCCCTCGCTCGGGACATTCACCACGCGCACCGAAATACCTTCGGCAGCAAGCAATTCGGCCCCTTCGACAAGCGTAGCGACCTCCGAGCCGGTAGCCACCATGACGACCTCGGGTTTGGCCGAATCCATCACCACGTAACCGCCCTTCGAAACCTGCGCGGCCTCTTCGCGGCGGCGCGTACCCAATGCCGGCAGCGTCTTGATGTTCTGGCGCGAGAGCACGAGCGCCACAGGGCGGTGCTCCTCGACGGCCAGCTTCCAGGCCATGACCGTCTCGTCGCCGTCGGCAGGACGCAGCACAAGCATCGAACGCTCGTCGTGATGGTTCTTCAGGTGCTCCATCAGGCGTATCTGGGCTTCATGTTCGACGGGCTGGTGCGTCGGGCCATCCTCGCCCACGCGGAACGAGTCGTGTGTCCAAACATAGATCACGTGCAGGCGCATCAGCGCGGAAAGGCGCACGGCGGGTTTCATGTAGTCCGAAAAAACGAAGAAGGTGCCGCAGGCCGGGATCACGCCCCCGTGCAGCGCCATGCCGTTCGCCACGCAGGCCATCGTCAGCTCCGAGACGCCCGCCTGGAAGAATTTGCCGCTGAAATCGCCCTTCGCGAAGGCCTTGGTCTTCTTGAGAAAACCGTCGGTCTTGTCCGAATTGGAGAGGTCGGCCGAAGCCACGATCATATTTTCGATCTTCTCGGCAAAGACGCCCAGCACCGTGGCCGATGCCGCACGCGTCGCAACGCCGGCCTTTACCTCGATGGACTTGTAGTCGATCTCCGGCAGGTGCCCCGAGAGGAACATGTCGAGCTTGCGGGCCAGCTCGCCGTGCTCGCCGCGCCACGTCTTCTCGACCCCGGCCTGGCGGGCAGCCCATGCACGGAGCGCTTCGCGGCGCTCGGCGAAGGCCTCGCGGCTCTCTTCGAACACGGCGAACGGGTTTTCAGGATCGCCCCCGAGGTTTTTCACCGTGGCGGCGAAATCGGCGCCTGCCGCCGTAAGCGGCTGCCCGTGGGTCGATACCTTGTCCTCGAAACTCCCGCCGTCGGTAGTGCGGGCACCCTTGCCCATGACCGTATGGCCGATGATGAGCGTCGGGCGTTCCGTTTCGGAATTGGCCGCCACGAGCGCCTCGCGGATTTCATTGATATTGTGCCCGTCGACCGACAGTACGTTCCAGCCCCAGGCTTCGTATTTCATGGCCACGTTCTCGGTGTCCACCTCATCGACCTTGGTCGAGAGCTGGATGTTGTTCGAATCGTAGTACATGATGAAGTTGCTCAACCCCAGATGCCCTGCGATGCGTCCCACGCCCTGCGAGATCTCCTCTTCGACGGCGCCGTCGGAGATGTAGGCATAGGTCTTGTGCGCCATCCACTCGCCGAAGCGGGCCGCCATGAACCGCTCCGCGACGGCGGCGCCCAGCGCCATGGCATGTCCCTGCCCGAGCGGGCCCGAGGTATTCTCCACACCGCGCATCACGTCCACCTCGGGGTGGCCGGGCGTCACGCTGCCCCACTGGCGCAGCGATTGCAGGTCTTCGGTCGTATAGTATCCCGCCAGCGACAGCACCGAGTAGAGCATCGGCGACATATGCCCCGGATCGAGGAAGAAACGGTCACGGTAGGGGTAAGCCATGTTATCGGGGTCGTAACGCAGGAACTCGGTATAGAGCACCGTCACGAAGTCGGCACCGCCCATGGCGCCGCCGGGATGCCCCGATTTGGCTTTCTCGACCATGGCGGCCGAAAGGATACGGATATTGTCGGCCACACGGGTCAGTTTGGAATTGGTAGATGACATATCAGTCTGTGGTTTTATGGTTTTGTCTTAGGGTTCTCGCTGCAAAAGTAATAAAAAAGATATTATCCAACCTGTTTTAACTCCAAAATATTTGCTTTTTCTATCTTTTTCTTTGCATAAGGCAAAGTAACGGTAAATTTCCGCGCATCCGTCGAGGGAATGTCGAACATCGTATCCATCATGATCGCCTCGCAGATCGAGCGCAGGCCGCGGGCGCCGAGCTTGAATTCAACGGCCTTGTCGACAATGTAGTCCAGCACCGCCTCGTCGAACGAGAGCTTCACGCCGTCCAGCTCGAACAGGCGCTTGTACTGTTTGACGATGGCATTCTTCGGCTCGGTGAGGATCGAGCGCAGCGCCTCGCGCGAAAGCGGCTGCATGTAGGTCAGCACCGGGAGACGGCCCACCAGTTCGGGAATCAGCCCGAAGGACTTGAGATCCTGCGGCGTGATGTACTGCATCAGGTTGCCGCGGTCGATCCGGTCGGCATTCAGGCGCCCGTATCCCATGGCGCGGGTGTTCAGACGCTGGGCAATCTTCTTCTCCACGCCGTCGAACGCACCCCCGCAGATGAAGAGGATATTGCGCGTGTCGACCTGGATGAACTTCTGCTCGGGGTGTTTACGCCCGCCCTGGGGCGGTACGTTCACCACCGTCCCTTCGAGTATCTTCAGCAGCGCCTGCTGCACGCCCTCGCCCGAGACGTCGCGCGTAATCGAGGGGTTGTCGCCCTTGCGCGCGATCTTGTCGATCTCGTCGATGAAAACGATGCCCCGCTCGGCCTGCGCCACGTTGTAGTCGGCGACCTGCAGCAGCCTCGAAAGGATGCTTTCGACATCCTCGCCCACATAGCCCGCCTCGGTCAGCACGGTGGCATCGACGATCGTGAAGGGCACCTTGAGCAACCTGGCGATCGTGCGTGCCATGAGCGTCTTGCCCGTACCGGTGGGCCCCACGAGGATGATGTTCGACTTGTCGAGCTCGATGTCGTCGTCCTTGGGGGCGTAAAGCAGCCGTTTGTAGTGGTTGTAGACCGCCACCGCCATATAGCGCTTGGCGTCGTCCTGTCCGATAACATACTGGTCGAGGAATTCCTTGATCTGCGCCGGCTTGAGCAGCTCCTCCATCTTGAGGGGCACCGCGGCGGCACGCCGCTGCTCCGAGGCCACGTCGTTCTCGACGATGATCTTATAGCCGTTCTCGATACATTTGTTGCAGATATTGGCACCGTCCATGCCCTGGAACATGATCTCCACATCCCCGCGCTTGGCACCGCAGAACGAGCAGCTGTCGCCGCCCGTTCCGCCCCGATGGTTATTGTTGTTCTTATTCTGCGCCATCACTTCCCACGTTTTGAAAGAACCTCGTCGATCAGCCCGTACTCCTTCGCCTCGCGGGCCGAAAGCCAGTAATCGCGGTCGGCGTCCTTCTCGATCTTCCTGACCGAAACGCCCGAATGCGCCGCGAGTATCTCGTACAGCTCGCGCTTGGTCTTCATGATCTCACGCGCCGTGATCTCGATGTCCGACGCCTGTCCCTGCGCCCCGCCCAGCGGCTGGTGGATCATCACCCGCGAATGGGGCAGCGCCGAGCGTTTGCCCTTGGCGCCGGCGGTCAGGAGCACGGCGCCCATCGAGGCCGCCAGCCCGGTGCAAATGGTCGCCACGTCGGAATTGACGAGCTGCATGGTGTCGTAAATACCCAATCCGGCCGAAACCGACCCGCCGGGCGAATTAATATATATCTGTATGTCCTTTTCGGGATCGACAGATTCGAGGAAGAGCAACTGTGCCTGGATGATATTGGCCGCGTCGTCGTAGATCGGCGCGCCGAGGAAGATGATGCGATCCATCATCAGGCGCGAGAAGACGTCCATCGTAGCGATGTTCAACTGGCGCTCCTCGATGATCGTCGGCGACACATACGATGCGCTGACCGACTGGAAGTCATGCAGTTTCAGCGAACTGATGCCGCAATGGTTCCGTGCGTATTTTTCAAATTCTGACATATCAAAAGCGAGCCCGGCGAATTCAGGTTTTACAAAGCATGTCGGGATTTTCGCTCATGGAACTCGTCGGACTCATATTACGGCGCCTCCGCGCACCGCATTCCATAATTAAAATCCCGCTGAACCTCCCTTTGCACAGGGAGAATTTCCATATATCCGGTTCTTTCGGCCGCCACCGGAAAAGGCGCTGAAACAAACAAAAGGACTTTGCAAACATCACGCCTGCAAAGTCCAAAGATAAGATTTTTTCCGCAAATACTAAAGTGCCTGAGCCAATTTAGCGAAATCCTCCGCAGATACGGCTTTTTCCGTCACCTTGATCTTCGATTTCACATCTTCGACGACCTTCGCTTCGTAGAGCTTCTCGTAAATCTTCTGGCCCTGATCCTTGTCGGCGAGGATCTTCTCGGCATAGCCGGCGAGCATATCCTCGGGCGCCGACGGCATCCCGTACTGAGCGAACTGCGCGGCGGCCAGCGACTTGGCCTCGGCGAGCGCCTCCTCCTTTGTTACGGAGAGGTTGTCCTGCTTGATGAAATGCTTCTGGAGGTAGTTCCACGTGAACATCTTGAGGAACTGGTCGAAATCCTTGTCGATATCCTCCATCGAGAACTTGCCTTCGTTGATGGTAAAGAGCCAGCGCTTGAGGAATTTCTCGGGCATCTTCAGCGCGGCCTTCTTCACGAGGTAGTCACGCAGCTGGAGCGTGAAGAGGTAATCGCTTTCGCGGCGGAGCTCCTGCCCGATCTGCGCGTCGATGAACTTATCCAGCCCGGCCTGGTCGGTAACCTCGCCTGCGGGGAATGCCATCTTGAAGAACTCCTCGTTCAGCTCCGGTTCGGCGAACTTGCGGATCTTGGTGATCTCCAGCGAGAATTCGGGGTTGATGCCCTCCAACTCGTCCTCCTTGACCTGCAGCACGGCAGCACGCTGCGACGGATTCTTGTAAAGTTCGTTGACGTTGACCGTGGTCTTGAAGCCCACCTTCTTGCCGATGAACGGCTTGCGCTCCTCCTCCGACATCGAGATCAACCCGACATAAGCGTCGGCAACGTTCATCTCGCCGTTGTCGAGCGTTACGGACAGCGCCTCGTCCGAGGTCACCTCGTCGGCGTCGACCAGGCGGCCGAAACGGCGCAGGTAGTTGGCACGGTAGTCGTCGTGCATCTTCTTGTCGACCTTGATCTTGTGGTAGGTCACCTTATCCTTGTCCGAAAGATCGAGTTTGATCTCGGGAGCCTCGCCGATCTCGAACACGAAATCGAACTCCTTGCCGTTTTCGAAATCGAAATCGCCCTGCTCCTCCGAAGGGATCACGTCGCCCAGATAGTCGATCTTCTCCTTCTGGAGATATTCGAACACGGCGTTCGACGCCGTGCGGTACGACTGCTCGGCCAGCACGCCTTTGCCGTACATCTTCTTGACAAGGCCCATGGGCACCATGCCGGGACGGAAGCCGGGGATGTTGGCCTTGCGCTTGTACTCGCGCAGCTCCTTCTCGACGGCCTGGCCGTAATCCTCCTCGCCCACCGTCACCCGGAGCAGCGAGTTGTTTTCTTCGCGTTGTTCTCTTACGATCTTCATAATGAATGGTTGCTATATTGTTGTTATCCTATTTTCCGTTCCGAAATCGGGTTGCAAAGATAGCGATTTTCACCGAGAAAGCAACAATTTTTCCAAATTATATGTATACCAGCCCGTTCGGCGGGGAACAGCGGGCAGGCGGAAGGTTGGCAGGCGACAAGCCGACAAAGGGCCAAGCGGCGGATGGACGGACAGGCAGGCGGCAGACCCGGCCGGAATACTACCTGCCGGACGGACAGGCGCTGCGGAGCTGTCTCGGACGTCCGCCGCCGCACCGATTGTGCAATGAACGATAAAAAATTCGTCATATGCCGGGTTTTTCGTATCTTTGCCTCCAAGTAAAACGAGAAAATGGAAAAGTTCGCAAGCGTTCTGTTATCCGGCCTGCTGCTGGTAGCATGCGGCGGGAACCAGGCCCGTGCCAAACGCCCCGAGGCTCCTGTCACGCCGAAAGAATACACATATGCCGTACGGAGTGTACACCCCCACCCGACGACCAGTTACACGCAGGGGCTGCAATTCGCCGACGGCCTGCTATGGGAAGGCACCGGAGAGCACGGCGAATCGGTCGTGCAGACCCTCGACCTCGAAACCGGGCGCACGGAGGTGTTCGCACGGCTGCCGCAGGAGGATTTCGGCGAAGGGATCACGCTGCTCGACGGCAAGTTGTACCAGCTCACGTGGCAATCGAACAAAGCCTATGTCTACGACCTGAAAACAGGCAAGAAAATCAAGGAGTTCCGCTATCCCGGCGAAGGCTGGGGACTGACCACCGACGGGCAGAAGCTCTACATGTCGGACGGCACGGCCAATATCTACACGCTCGACCCTGCGACGTTCAAACGCGAGAAACGCACGACGGTGACGCTCAAAGGCATGGCGATCAATTTCCTCAACGAACTGGAGTGGATCGAAGGCAAGTTGTGGGCCAACGTCTACACGACCGACCAGATCGTCATTATCGACCCGGCGACGGGCGTGGTCGAAGGGGTCGTAGACCTCACGGGGCTGTTGCCCGACGAGGAGGTTACGCCCACGACCGACGTACTGAACGGCATCGCATACGATGCCGCCGGGAAGCGCATCTTCGTGACGGGCAAGAACTGGAGCAAACTCTTCGAAATAGAAATCATCGGAAAGTAAATGGCAAACAAGTTATACGAGGCGCTCGAATCCCGCATCCTGCTGCTCGACGGCGGCTTCGGCACCATGGTGCAGCAGTACGGATTCACGGAGAAGGATTACCGCGGCGAACGGTTCCGCGACTGGAACGTACTGCTCAAAGGATGCAACGACCTGCTGGCGGTGACACGCCCCGGGGCGGTGCGCGAAATACACGTAAAATACCTGCAGGCGGGCGCCGACATCATCGAGACCGACTCTTTCAACGCCAACGCCGTGTCGCTGGCCGACTACGGGCTGGAGGCATACGCCTATGAGATTTCGCGTGCGGCGGCCGGGGTGGCACGCAGCGCAGCCGACGAATTCACGGCCCGCAACCCGCAGAAGCCCCGCTTCGTGGCGGGATCGATAGGCCCGACCAACCGCACGGCCTCGATGTCGGCCGACGTCGGGAACCCCGCAGCCCGCGAGGTGACCTTCACGCAGCTGGCCGAAGCCTACACCGACCAGGCGCGCGGCCTCGTGGACGGCGGCGCGGATGTCCTGCTGGTCGAAACCGTTTTCGACACGCTCAACGCCAAGGCCGCCCTCTACGCCATCGACACGCTGGCCGCCCAGCTCGGACGCGCAATCCCCGTCATGATCTCGGGCACGCTGGCCGACGCCAGCGGCCGCACCCTCTCGGGACAGACCGTCGAGGCTTTCTACGCCTCGGTATCGCATGCGCGGCTCCTCTCCGTCGGCTTCAACTGCGCCTACGGCGCCCGGCAGCTGATGCCCTACCTCGAACGGCTGGCCGCGGTGGCCGAATTCCGCATCTCGGCACACCCCAACGCCGGGCTCCCCAATGTCATGGGCGGCTACGACGAAACACCCGAGATGTTCGCCCGCGACGTCGGCGAATACATGCGCCGCGGGCTGGTAAACATCGTCGGCGGATGCTGCGGCACCACGCCGGCACATATCTTCGAGCTGGCGAAGATCGCAGGGAACTACGCCCCGCGCCCCGTGCCGGCACCCAAACATGTCACGACGCTGAGCGGCCTCGAACCGCTGCGCATCGTCCCCGAAGCCAATTTCGTGAACGTCGGCGAACGCACCAACGTCGCAGGCTCGGCCAAGTTCGCGCGGCTGATCCGCGAGGGCAACTACGAAGAGGCGCTCTCCGTCGCCCGCGCCCAGGTCGACGCCGGGGCACAGATCGTCGACGTCTGCATGGACGACGGGCTGATCGACGGTGCGGAGGCCATGCGCACGTTCCTCAACCTGATGGCGTCGGAACCCGAGATCGCCCGCGTGCCGACGATGATCGACTCGTCGAAATGGGAGGTGCTCGTGGCCGGGTTGCAGGTCACGCAGGGCAAAGCCGTCGTGAACTCCATATCGCTCAAGGAGGGCGAGGCCGAATTCCTGCGCCGCGCGCGGGAGATCCACCGCTACGGCGCGGCCGCCGTGGTGATGCTCTTCGACGAGCGGGGACAGGCCGACACCTACGAACGTAAGACCGAGGTGGCCGGACGCGCCTACAAACTGCTCACCGATGCGGGATTCCCCGCCGAGGACATCATCTTCGACCCCAATGTACTGGCCGTGGCGACGGGTATCCCCGAGCACGACGGCTATGCCAAAGCCTTTATCGACGCTGTGCGCTGGATCAAGCGGAAGCTGCCCCATGCCAAGGTCTCGGGCGGCGTGTCGAACCTCTCGTTCGCCTTCCGCGGCAACAACGCCGTGCGCGAGGCAATGCACTCGGCATTCCTCTACCACGCCATCCATGCAGGGATGGATATGGGCATCGTCAATCCTCAGATGGTGCGCGTTTACAGCGATATCGAACCCGATCTGCTCGAACGGGTCGAGGACGTGATCCTCTGCCGCCGTCCGGACGCCGCAGAGCGGCTCACCGAATATGCCCAGCAGGTGCGCACGGTCGCCCAGACGCAGCCCCAGGCTCCCGACGCATGGCGCGCGGGGACGCTCAGCGAGCGCATCGGCCACGCAATGCTCAAAGGCGTGGCGGATTTCATCGAGCAGGATGCGCTGGAGGGTTACGAAGCCCTGGGCAGCCCGATGGCCGTGATCGACACGCTGCTGATGCCCGCCATGGAACATGTCGGCACACTCTTCGGCGAAGGCAAGATGTTCCTGCCGCAGGTGGTGAAAACCGCCCGCGTGATGAAGCGCGCCGTGGCGGCGCTTACGCCCTACATCGAGCAGGGGGCGGCCGGGGTGCCGAACCGAGCGGGCAAGGTGCTGATCGCCACCGTGAAAGGCGACGTGCACGACATCGGAAAGAATATCGTGGCGGTCGTGATGGCCTGCAACGGATACGAAATAAAGGATCTGGGCGTGATGGTCGAGTCGCAGCGAATAGTCGACGAGGCGGTGGCGTGGGGCGCCGACTGCATCTGCCTGAGCGGGCTGATCACCCCGTCGCTCGACGAGATGGCGCATGTCTGCGAGGAGCTGGAACGCCGCGCCCTGCGCATCCCGGTCATTATCGGCGGGGCGACGACCTCCGACCTGCACACGGCGGTGAAGATCGCCCCGGTCTACGCGGGCGTGGTTGTCCATTCGCCCAACGCCAGCCGCAACAGCCAGATACTGGCACAATTGCTCGGCCCCGACGGGGCGCTTTACGCCGACAAAGTCCGCGCCGGACAGCAGGCCATGCGGAGCGAATACGAGCGCGCCGAGCGCACACGCAACCTGATCCCGATCGTCGAGGTGCGCAAAGCCCGCAAGGGCGCCACACCGCACCGTCCCGTCGTACCGGCACACCCAGGACGGATGGTCTTCCCCGATTTCGACGTGGCCGATGCCGAGCCCTACATCGACTGGAACTTCTTTTTCCCGGCATGGGGGTTGAAGGGGCGTTACCCCGAGATCCTCGACCACCCCGAAAAGGGGGAGGAGGCCCGCAAGGTATTCGCCGACGCGCAAACGCTGCTGGCACGCATCCGCGACGAGCGGTTACTCACGCTGCAAGCCGCCGTAGGCATCTTCCCGGCGCGTTCCGAGGGCGACGACATCTGGATCACAGACCCCAAGGGCCGCGAACACCGCCTGGCGATGCTCCGCAACCAGACCCGCGGGCAGGACAACCTCTCGCTGGCGGATTTCATCGCCCCGGAAGGCGATTGGATCGGCTGCTTCGCCGTGACGGCGGGCATCGGGCTGAAGGAGCTGTGCGAAAAATTCCGCGCCGGGGGCGACGACTACAACGCCATCATGGCCAAGCTGCTGGCCGACCGACTGACCGAGGCGTTCGCCGAAGCCGTACACTCGTTCGTGCGGCGGCAGATGTGGGGCTACGAAACCGGCGAAGCGCCTACACCCCGGCAGGTCATCCGCGGCGAATACCGCGGCCGCAGGATGGCGTTCGGTTACCCCGCATCGCCCGACCATTCGCTCAAGCGCGAGGTTTTCGACCTGCTGGCGGCCGAACTGACCACGGGCATGAAACTCACGGAAAATTACATGGTCGATCCCGGGGAGGCACTCTGCGGACTGCTGCTGGCCGACGCGGACTACTTCTCGGTCGGCACGGTCGACACCAAACAACTGCTCGACTACGCCCGGCGCCGCGGACTGGATGTCGAACTGGTAAAAAAACTCATACCGCATAATATCTGAACCCCATGAATGTCGTAGACATCATCAATAATGCCGTCGAGCAACGCCGCACGCGCTTTGCCTTCGAACTGCTGCCGCCGCTCAAGGGCGACGGCATGGGCGGCGTCTTCGAGAGCATCGACCGGCTGATCGGATTCGACCCGGCCTACATCAACGTGACGTTCCACCGCGAAGGCATCAAGCAGGCGGTGCGTCCCGATGGCAGCGTCGAATGGCACGTCGTACGCCGCCGCCCCGGCACGGTGGGCATCTCGGCCGCCATCCAGAAGAAATACGGCGTCGAAGTCGTACCGCACCTGATCTGCGGCGGGCAGTCGAAATACGACATCGAGGATGCGCTGATCGACCTCGATTTCCTCGGCCTGCACAACGTACTGGCGCTGCGCGGCGACAAGTCGCAGAACGAAAAGTTCTTCATGCCCCACCCGCAGGGACATACGCATGCCGTTGACCTCGTGCGGCAGATCGCGGCCATGAACCGCGGCCAGTTCGTCGACGGCGAGGTCGAGGAGTGCCACCACTCGAAATTCTCGATCGGCGTGGCGGGTTACCCGGAGATGCACGAGGAAGCCGCCTCGCCCGAGGCCGACATCGCCTGCCTCAAGGCGAAGGTCGATGCCGGGGCGGAATACGTCGTCACGCAGCTCTTCTACGACAACGCGCGGTTCTTCGACTACGTGCGCCGCTGCCGCGAGGCGGGCATCACGGTGCCGATCATCCCGGGCATCAAGCCGCTCTCGACGGTACGCCACCTGACGCTGCTGCCCCGGACCTTCGGCTGCCACATTCCCGAGGAACTCGAGCGCGAGGTGCTGCGCCACAAGGACGACCCGAAGGCCGTCCGCGAAGCCGGCACCGAGTGGGCCGTCGCCCAGAGCCGGGAGCTGGTCGAGGCGGGCGTCCCCGTCCTGCACTACTACCCGATGGGCAAGGCCGACAACATCATAAAGATTGCAAAAGCGATATTTTAAACGACACAAATGAATCCCACAGAATTCCGCCGCCACCTGCATGCACACCCCGAACTGTCGTTCAAGGAACACGCCACGGCAGCCTTCATCGCCGACCGGCTCACGGAGCTGGGCATCGAACACCGTCCCATCGCCCGGACGGGCGTACTGGCCAGAATCGAAGGGCACGGGAAAGCCGATCCCAAACGCCGCGCCATAGTGCTGCGCGCCGACATCGACGCCCTGCCGATCACCGAACAGAACGACATCGGCTGGCGGTCGTGCAACCCCGGCGTCATGCACGCCTGCGGCCACGACATGCACGCGGCTGTACTCTTCGGGGTATTGCAGCAGCTCGCCGCCGAACCCGACTTCCGCGGCACGCTCTTCGGGCTGTTCCAGCCGGGCGAAGAGTGCAACCCGGGCGGGGCGTCGCTGGTACTGGCCGAAAACCCGTTCGAAGGGTACGAGGTACGTGCCGTGGTGGGCGAACACGTCGAGCCGCAGCTGGAGGTCGGGACGCTGGGATTCCGCGCCGGGAAATACATGGCCTCCAGCGACGAACTGCGCTTCTCGGTACACGGCACGGGCGGGCACGGCGCCATGCGCCCGCAGCTGAAAGACCCCGTGGCGGCCGCCGCGGAGTTCGTGACGCGGCTCATCGCGCTCAACCACGAGGAGTGCGTGCTCTCAATCGGCCGCGTAGAGGCCGGAGGCGCCACGAACATAGTCCCCGACGAGGTCTACCTGGAGGGGACGCTGCGCACGTTCGACGAGCGTGAGCGCGAAATCATCCACCAGCGCATTCGCAACATCGCCGCCGAGATCGACAAGCGCCTGGGGGTGCGGATCGTCGTCGACATCAGCCACGGCTACCCCTGCGTGGTCAACGACGAACACCTCGTGAAACAGGCCGCGGCACTGGCCCGCGAGGAGAAACTGCAGGTCGAAATGCTGCCGCTGCGCACCACGGCCGAGGATTTCGGCTTTTACTGCACCAAATATCCGTCGCTGTTCTACCGGCTGGGCGTAGGCGCCGCGGCAGGACGTCCTCACACGGCGACATTCAACCCCGATGAAGGGGCTATCAACGTGGGCATCGGCTTCATGAAGCGCCTTGCCCTGCAAATTCTGAAGAAATGAAAAAGCAAACACAAAAAAAGCGCCCGGAAAAGGGTGCGAAGAACACCGACAGGGCGGCAATCATCCTGAGCCTTTTCCGGGAGTTCCCCAACAATAAATTCTCACTCAAGCACCTGGCTTCGGCCTCGGGAGGCGCCACGAAAGAGGGGCGCCGCGAAACATTCGAGATCCTGGGACGGCTGCACGACGAAGGCATCGTCGAGGAGTGCGCACGCGAGAAATACCGCCTCACGCACAAGCACCTGCCCCACTTCGAAGGCGTGGCGGACATGACGGCCACGGGGTCGATCTACGTGCGCGTCGAGGGTGAGGAGAAAGATATCTTCGTCAACCAGCGCAACACGGCCAACGCCCTGAACGGCGACCGCGTGGAGGTGGTCGTCATGCACCGCGGCCGCGACGGGAAGATGGAGGGCGAGATCACACGCATCGTCGAACGCAGCCGCAAGCCCTATGTCGGCATCGCCGAAGTAGGGGCGCACCAGATATTCGTACGGGCGGATTCGCGCCGCATGCCGATGGACATCTACCTCTCCAAACGGCTGTACCCCGACGTGAAGGACGGCGAAAAGGTCGTCGTGCGCATAGCCGACTGGGCCGAGGGGAGCAAGAGCCCCGTGGGCGAGCTGATCGAGCGGCTGGGCATGGCGGGCAACAACGACACCGAGATGCACGCCATCCTGGCCGAATACGAACTGCCCTACCGCTTCGAGCCCGAGATCGAACAGGCGGCGGAGGGTATCGACGGCCGGATTACGGCCAAGGAGATCGCCCGGCGCCGCGATTTCCGCAATGTGACGACCTTCACGGTCGACCCGGCCGACGCCAAGGACTTCGACGACGCGCTTTCGGTACGCAAGGTCGGGGAGGGCGTATGGGAAATCGGCGTGCATATCGCCGACGTGACGCACTACGTGCGCCCGCATTCGGTGATCGACGACGAGGCTGTCGAACGCGGCACGTCGGTCTACCTGGTAGACCGCACCGTCCCGATGCTGCCCGAGCGGTTGTCGAACGAGCTCTGCTCGCTGCGCCCGCACGAGGCGAGCCTCTGTTTCTCGGCGGTATTCACGATCAACGAAGGGCTGGAGATACTCGACGAATGGTTCGGACGGACGGTGATCTACTCCGACCGCCGGTTCACCTATGCCGAGGCGCAGGAGATCATCGAAACGGGCCGGGGTGATTTCGCCGAAGAGGTTCTGACCCTCAACCGACTGGCACAGGCGTTGCGCAGGGAGCGTTTCAAGAACGGAGCCATCAGCTTCGACCGCGAGGAGGTGAAATTCCAGCTCGACGAGGCTGGGAAGCCCATCGGCGTCTATTTCAAGGAGCAGAAAGAATCGAACCAGATGATCGAGGAGTTCATGCTGCTGGCAAACCGCCGTGTCGCCGAGTTCTGCGGCAAGCGCAAGACCGACAAGGGGCGCACCGTGGAACGCACGATGGTCTACCGCGTGCACGACAAGCCGAGCGAAGAGAAGCTCGACCGTTTCCGGCAGTTCATCCTGCGCTTCGGGCACATCTTCAAGGCCACGAGCGGGCGTGCCGTGGCCAAGGAGCTGAACAAGCTCTTCGCCCAAATCAAAGGTTCGACCGAGGAGAACGCCGTGTCGACGATGGCCGTGCGTTCGATGGCAAAAGCCTTTTACACGACCGACAACATCGGCCACTACGGCCTTGCATTCCCCTATTATACGCATTTCACGTCGCCCATCCGCCGCTATCCCGACATGATGGTGCACCGCCTGCTGGCGCGTTACCTCGCAGGCGAGAAGGCTGCAGACAAGACGACGCTCGAAGATCTGTGCGCCCGCGCTTCGGAACGCGAAGTGATCGCCTCCGAGGCCGAACGCGCCTCGATCAAATACAAGATGGTCGAATTCATGAAGGAGCGCATCGGCGAGGAGTTCGACGGCCACATTTCGGGGCTCACCGAATGGGGCATCTACGTCGAGCTAGACGAAACCCACATCGAGGGCATGTCGTTCCTGCGCGACATCGAAGGTGATTTCTTCCAGTTCGACGAAGCCAATTACGAGATCGTCGGCCGCTCGACAGGCCGCCGCATGACGCTGGGCGACGCCGTACGCATCCGCGTGAAACGTGCCGACCTGCAGAAGCGCCAGCTCGATTTCGAGCTGCTGATAGACAACGGCCGTCCCATGGCCCCCGCACCCCGCGAGGACGGCCCGAAGGTACGCCGCAGCACCCGCCGTAAAAACCGATAGCCGTGCAACGCATCTACGACAAATGCCGGCGAAGGGAGCCGCTCTCACGCGAGGAGGCCTACCGGCTCTACGACCAGGCTCCGTTGCAGGAGCTGGCGCTCGTGGCCGACGAGGTGCGCCGCGCCGTGGTTCCCGACCCGGAGGTGGTGACCTGGCAGATCGACCGCAATGTCAACATCACCAACGTCTGCATCTCGGGTTGCCGGTTCTGCAATTTCCACTGCAAGCCCCACCAGACAGACCGGGCATTCGTCACCACGCTGGCCGAATACCGCGAGAAGATCGACCGTACGCTGGAGCTTGGCGGCGACCAGCTGCTGTTGCAGGGCGGCCTGCATCCGCAACTGCGCATTGACTTCTACGAGCGGCTTTTCTCCGACCTGAAAGCGCTCTACCCCACGCTGCGGCTGCATGCGCTGGGTGCGCCCGAGGTGGCGCACATCGCCCGCATCAGCGGCCTGACGACCCTGGAGACCCTGCGCCGCCTGATGGCAGCCGGGCTCGACTCGCTTCCGGGCGCCGGCGCCGAGATCCTCGACCCCGTCGTACGCAGGGCCATATCGCCCGCCAAGCCGTCGGTCGAAAAGTGGCTCGACGTGATGCACGAGGCGCACTGCCTCGGCCTTCCGACCTCGGCAACGATGATGTACGGCCATGTCGAGACCCCGCACCAGCGTGTAGACCACCTGCTGCGTATCCGCGACCTGCAGGCCCGCTGCCCCGAAGGAAAGTACGGGTTCATCGCATTCATCCCGTGGATCTTCCGGTCGGCGGGCACCGAATTGGAACGCCAGGGGGTAACGACACGGTTCTCTCCGTTGGAATACCTGCGCATCATCGCCGTGAGCCGCCTTGTATTGTGCAATATCCGCAACATCCAGGCCTCGTGGCTCACCGTGGGCAAGGCCACGGCACAAGCCGCCCTGCACAGCGGCGCCAACGACATGGGGTCGATTATGATCGAGGAAAACGTCGTCTCCTCGGCCGGAGCGCACAACCGTTTCGACGCCGAGGGCATCCGCGGTGCCATCCGCGAGGCGGGTTTCACCCCTCGCCTGCGCGACCAGCTGTACCGGATGCGGGAATATGCCCCGCAGGCCTGAAACCCTCCCGGGCTCGCCAGGAAAAACACAGGAACGAAAAAACGAAAGGAAGTGCGAATAACGCATTTCCTTTCGTTTTTTACGGCAAATCCGGGCACTGTCCGCCTACCGATCGCGGATGGACTCCGGCCCGGGCACGCCTATTCGATTACGGCCGCCCAGCCGCCATTGCGAACCATGTCGATCTTCACGACGGTCGAAGCATCGACTTTCCGCTCACGTTTCTTGTAATCCATGGCCTGCAGGTCGGCATTCACACCGTCCTCGAACGAGGTCATCGTATAACTGCGCCCGGCAGGCAGGAAATCGAGCGCGACCTCGGTGGAATAGGGCTGGTTGTTGGTAATGCCCCCGATGAACCACCGGTCGCCCTTGCGGCGCGCCATGACGACCTGTTCGCCGCACCGTGCACGCAGCACGCGCAGCTCGTCCCAGGTCGTAGGCACCGAGGCGATGAACTCCGTGCAGGGATGTTCGCGGTAATAATAGACTGGGTTGTCGGCCATCATCTGCAACGGGCTTTCGAAGACGACGTAAAGTGCCAGTTGGTAAGCGCGCGTCCCCGAGGCCATCGGGTTCGAACCCGTCGAACGGTTATCCTCGGGCTGAGAGCAGAACATCCCGCCCGGGGTGAAGTCCATGGGGCCGACGGCATTGCGGATGAAAGGCAGGTAATTGCTGTTGTCGGGTTTGCAGCGGCCGCCTTGCTCCATGCCGAGCACCGCCTCGTAGGTCAGCAGGTTCGGATAGGTGCGGAAAAGGCCCTTGGGTGTATAGGAGCCGTGCCAGTCGACGAAGATATGATGATCGGCCGCACACTTGGTCACACGCTCGTAATAGTTGACCATCCACTGGTCGCTACGATCCATGAAGTCGATCTTCACACCCGGGATGCCCCACTCTTCGAGCGTCGTGAAAAGGCGTTCCATGTCCTTCTCGACGGCGAGCCATGTCAGCCACAGCACGATCTGCACGTTGCGCTCCTTGCCGTAGGCGATCAGGCCGGGCAGGTCGAGGTCGGGATTGGGACGGAATACGTCGGTCGTCGATGCCGACCAGCCTTCGTCCATGATAATATAGGGAACGCCGTATTTGGCTGCGAAGTCGATGTAGTACCGATAGGACTCCGTATTGCGCCCGGCACGGAAATCGACCCCCGACAGGCGCATGCCGTTCCACCAGTCCCAGCTCACCAGTCCGGGCTTCACCCACTCCCAGTCGGTATCGGCAGCGGGAGCGGCCAGCAGCCACACCAGTTCGTTTTCGATCAGGTCGGCATCCTCCTCGGCCACAACGGCAAGGCGCCACGGGAAAGTGCGCGTCCCCTGCGTCCTGGCAATATAGGGTTCTTCGGAGAGTACCTTCAGGCTGCGGTCGCCATCGGGGCCGTACTCCTTCGGCACGCGCGGGAAAAGCGATTCGAAACCGCCCCGTCCGTCGCTCCTGACGAACATGCAGGGGTAGTCCCGTACATCGGACTCAGCCAGCAGGAGCTTCTTGCCCCCCGGCATCCCGACCAGCACGGGCAGGTAGCTCATCTTGTCCGAAGGGGCATACCCGGACATCGCCACACGGGTGTAGGGCTCCTCGTACATCGAACGGAAACCGTTCACCTCGGAGAGCCACGCCTCGCTTCCGGCGGGCAGTCCCAGCCGACACTCTTCGCCGAGCACCTCGACCTCGCCGGGTAGCGAGGTGACGAAGCGGTAGGCCACACCGTCGTCGAAAAGGCGGAACTCCACCGCGTAGTCGCCGGCGAACCTGAGTTGCACGGCATTATAGCAGTTCCGGACGACGGCATCCTTGGTCGGGTTGCGGCGTTCGAGCATCTCGTCGGCCGAGGAGCGTTTCACGCTGCGCAAACGGGGAGCCTCGCCCAGCGTACGGTCTGCCAGGGTCAGCGACAACGTGCAGGCATCGAGGACTTTGTCGGCACCGCTCCAGACGGTATAACTGATCTTGTCAGCCACCTCGATTTCCATGCGGAGGTTTCCGCCGGGCGACGTCGCACCGACGGTCTTGGCCATAACGGCACCGCCCACAGCCAATGCGCAGAACAATGCCAGAAGTCGTTTCTTCATAATATAATAATTTAGGTCGGATACAAAGATAGCAAAAAAACGACAGGAGAGCCGCGATATTCCCGCGGCCCTCCTGAAAAAAACGAACCTGTTATTTTACCGTAATCGAGTTCAGCAGGTCTACCTTACCCTCGTTCACCAGCTTGAGGATCAATTCGCCGAACAGCGTGTTCTGCCAAGCGAACCACGAGCGGGTGAAATCCGTCGGGTCGTTCACATTGAACGACTCGTGCATGAAGCCCGTCCCGGCATCGGTGGTCATCAGCATCTCTACGCAGCGCTTGATCTCGGCATCGTCCTGCGAGGTAAAGGCCTTCATCATGATGCTCATCGGCCAGGCCATGTCGTAACCGATATGCGGGCCGCCGATGCCTTCGCCCGCCGAACCGCGGAAGAAGTAGGGGTTCGCCTCGCTCCACACGAAGCGGCGGGTATTCTGGTAGATCGGATCGTTCACGTCCATATCGCCCAAGTAAGGCATCGCCAGCAGGCTCGGCACGTTGGCGTCGTCCATCAGGAAACGGTTGCCGTAACCGTCGACCTCGAAGGCGTAGATCGTCCCGTATTCGGGATGGTTGTAGGTGGCGTATTTCTTGAGCGCCGTCTCCACCTCGGCAGCCAGTTCGGTGCACTCGGCAGCCAAGGCGGCCTGTCCGTTGACTTTGGTCAGGATTTCGGCAGCCTTGCGCAGCGAAGTCACGGCAAAGAAATTCGAAGGCACGAGAAAGAGGAACGTCGTCGCATCGTCCGAGGGACGGAATACAGAAGCGATCAGCCCGACGGGATTCACCGGATTGCCCTTGCCCATGTTGCAGACCGTATCGAGCTGGCGGTCGGTCACACGCATGAACGTATAGGGGCCGACACCCTCCTTGCGCTGCTGTTCACGGAACGTCTTGAGAATGTTTCTGACGGCCGCCATCCAATGTTCGTCGAACACCGAATCGTCGCCCGTCACCAGCCAGTATTCATAGGCCAGGCGCAACGGATAGCACAACGAGTCGATCTCCCACTTGCGTTCGTGCAGTTCGGGGCGCATCTGGGTCTGGTCGCTCATCCACTGATGGTCGGGGTTCGGGTCGTAGGGGTCGAGGAACGCATTGGCATAGGGATCGAGCTCAATGCACTTGAACTGGCGGCGGATCACGCCGGCCAGCATACTGCGCAGGTGCTCGTCCTTGTTGGCCAGCTGGAGGTAGGGCCACACCTGCGCACCCGAGTCACGGAGCCACATGGCATGGATGTCTCCGGTGTAAACCACCGTGTCGTCCTTGCCGTTGTCGTCCTTGCGGTAGCGCACCGTCGTGTCGAGCGTGTTGGGAAAACAGTTCTCGAACATCCAGGCCAGCTTGGCATTGGAGAGCACGCCCTTGATGCGCGCGATCTCGGCCTCGACGGCCTCGGAGCGGAACAGACGCTCGGACTCGGCCGGACGGTTGGTCGGGGCATATTCTTTTACGATCTTCGCTTTGGGCCTGGCCATACGCGTATTGTCCATAATCATAACCGCGGCTTCGGTTTCCGGAGCACTACTGCGGAGCGCCGAGGCGTGTGCCGAAACCGTACCGGCCATGACGAGGGCCGCAGCAAGGCAAGCCCGGGAGATGTTTTTGTTTTTCATAGTCGTTTACAGAATTACTTTATTAGGGTTTTAAGTTATCAGTACAGGGTTACGGGGCCGCGCAGGCCGAGTTCCTTATTGAGCCGCTGCGCCCATTCCCAGCGGGCGGCCGTCGGAGTGTCGGCGGCACGGGCCTTGGCATAGTTGGTCAGCACCGTGGTGACACGGATCGTCAGGACGTTCGCGCCCTTACGGAGTTTGCCCGCTACGTCGAACGTACGTGCACCGTACCAGCGTATGCCCGCGGGCTCGCCGTTGACGAAAAGTTCGGTGATGCCGTTATGCGTAAGGCCGGCATCGAGCGTATGGTAGGCCGCCGGATCTTCGACATCGACCGTGCGGGTGTATTCGATGGTGCCGGCGAAGCTCTGCAACCAGGGGAACGGCAGGCTGTGCAGATCCACGAGGTCGGTCAGGGAGAATTCCCGGGTACTCTTATCCACATGGTGCGTGGCCCTGACATCCCAGATGCCGTTGAGGGCAATGGGGTTCGCGCTGCGGGGTGCAGGTGCGGGCAGCATTTGGCCGCCGCGGTCTTTCTCGAAGACGATGAATTTCGCCTCGGCAGGCGTCAGGCACAACTCCAGCGTACCGTTCCGCATGTCGAGCATATGCCGCCCGCCCGTCTCGGCATCCCAGATCCAGGCCTGCTTGGCCGCCACCTCCGCAGGGAATTCGAGCCGGGTCTGCATGGAACGTTCGATCGAAGAGTTGACGACGAAATAGATATCCTTGTCGCCCGACTTGTAATAGTTCATCATCATAAAACGGTCGGGGTCGGAGATTTTCGCATAAGGGGTCAGGCCGTATTTCGCCTGCAAGGTGCGGTACCAGCCGAGCATATCCCCCTGCGGGGCATCGACACGGACAAAACGGTCGGGCCAGGTCGTCACGACACGGTCGATGATCGCCTTCACACGGGCATCCTTCGCCGCGGCATCGCGGAATCCGAGCCCCTTGTGGGGCACCTTCCCGATGGCGATCACACGTCCGCCCGCCGCCACGAAGTCGGCGATGCGCGCAGCGGTCCGGGGTTCGAGGCTCTCGACCTCCATCAGCAACAGGGTCTTGTAGCTGCGCGAACCGAAGCGGAGTTGGCCGCCGGAGACAGACGACTGACAGATGACCTTCTCGCTGACATAGTCGCAGCCGTTGCCGCTCTGCTGGACGGCCTCCCAGAGGTCGTTGGCATAGGCGGGATAGGTGACGCCGGGATAGGGGTCGCGCTGCATGCCGTGGATCGACCAGAGGTCTTCGAGCGGCGGCAGGATGGCGATGTCGGCCTGATAGACGCTGTTCTGCAACAGGGCGGAGACACGCGCCTTGTAATCCATCCACGGACGCACATAAGGCCACCACGTATTGTTCTCGTTGAAATAAGTACCGAACTGTATCCAGCCGAAGAAATCCTTCTGGCGGGGGCTGTAATTGAAGCCGTGGAGCACCGAGTGGTTCACGCCCGAAAGGTTGCTGCGGTCGCCCGTCACCTTGACCTCCTCGAGCGTGGTCTGGAAGATATTGCCCACGTTGGTCTGCTCTTCGCAGCTCACGATGTTGCGGTTGGCCAGGAACGCCCCCGAAGCGACGAACTTGTTGACCATGCTGTAACCGCGTCCCGAAAGGTACTGGTTGGGCTCCATCACCCGGCCGATACCGTCGTGTATCCACGATTCGCATTCGGGGATGTCGAGATACATCGACGTTTCGATGGGATGGAGCTGGTGGCCGTAGGCCTGGATGCGCGACTTGAGCCCGTTGCGATGGCACCACGCATTGTATACGTCGATGAAGTTCTCCTTGAAGAGCTGCATCTGCACGTGCCAGAAATCGTGGCGGACACGCTCGATCACGTCGCGCGTCACTTCGGGCGAGAAACTGCAGCCGTAAGCCTCACGGACGGGTTCGCCCATGGCTCCGGTACGCTGGAACACATAGGGCAGGAACGGATAGAGCGAGTAACCCATACGCTTCTCGAACTCGGCGAACATGCCGGGCGTCCAGTTGTTGCCTTCCAGCTCGAAACTGTCGCAGAACGCCGCGCGGATTTCCCCCTTGAGTTTGCCGCGGGTGAAATGCATCGCATCGGAAAATTTATCGAGGTAACGCTCCACGGCCTTGCCGTCGAGGTGGTTCACCACGGGCCCGCTGGCGCCCGGAGCCCCCAGGATAACATGCGAATAGCCGTTCAGCTTCACGAAAAAGTAGAGGACATATTCGCCCTCGGGAACATCGACCGTGATGGTATCATTGCCGGCCTGTTCGTCGTACGAAACGCCCTCGGTGAAATGGGCGACATGCTTGGGCATCAGGCGGATGAACATAAGCTCCTTGGTCGGGTTGCTGCGGGGATTGGCCACATGGGCGTTGGCCATGCCCAGCACCTCGTCGCGGCCGATGGTAAACCGCCCGCCCTTGACATCGACCGTAACGGGATAGAGCATCTGCACCTGCTCCTCGGGCGCAAGGTATTCTGCGCCGAAGGGCCAGCCCGAGCCGACGATGATGTCGCAGACCATACCGCGCTCACGACAGCCGTCGGCAGCCACGTTGACCATGCGGATCCACTCGTCGCTCAGCCATGTCAGCGCAGCACACCCCACCGTATCGGTGGTCTGGTCGGGGAACTGGATGGTGTTGATCTCCACACCGCCGATTCCGGCCTCACGCATCACGTCCAGCTCGCGCAGGATCTCCTGCTCGTTCACACGGGCGCCGTTCCACCACCAGCGCACATAGGGACGATGGCGCCCGTCGGGATTAGCGAATGTTTTATACAACTCTTTTTCAGGGCGGACAGCCTTTGCCACGGGCAACTTTTCCGCAAAGGCGATCCCCGCGGCGAACACCGCGGCCAATAGTGTGAAGAGGATCTTTCGTTTCATCAGGTTATAGGTTTTTCGGTTTATTTCAAGTTCAGGTTTGCCATACGGGCATACATTTCGGCCATCCCGGCCTGCGTCAGCAACCATTTCCGGGAATCTTTCACGCGGCCCGTGAGATCCGCCCCGAACAACCCTTTCCCGTCGCGTGCATGCACCCACGCATGGTCGAGGCTGCGCTGCACAGCCTCGAGGTACTCGGCATTGCCGTCAATCCGGTAAAGTTCGATGAAGCCGCGTGTCATCACGGCGGAGAACCACACGTCACCCTTGCCTAAAATCCGGAACGGGGTACCGTCTTCGGGCGTGAACCCGGTAAAAAAGCACCCGTAGCTTGCCGCTGCGGTTCGTTGCGCGTCTTTCAGGCAGCTTTCGTCCCCCGTAGCCTTATGGAGCAGGGCACCGGCCTGCACCATCTGCCCGCTATTACAAGAATACTTGGTCTTAACGAGCGTACCGTTGAGCGCCATGTTGTCATAGTATAGGCCGTCCCCGGGATCGGACAAGTACCGTTTCGTCCAGGCATAGAGGGCTTTGCCCTGTTCCAGGTAGTGCCTTTCGCCCGTAGCGGCATAGAGTTTGAGCGCATAAACCGCGGCCGGGGCATTCGAACAGGTATTTTTCGAATCCTTATGCTGCTCGCACCAGTAGATGCCGCCACCCAGCACGTCGTCCATGCCGCTCCCGATGAACTCCCATATCCGCTCCGCTTCGGCAAGGTACTTCCTGTCGCCGGTGGCCTCGTAAATATCGCAAAGGTCGATGCCCAGCCACAGGTTGTCATCGTAAAAACGGTCGGATCCCGCATCGACATAAGCGGCGTAGGCCACGGGCATGCGCGTCGTATCGAGATACCGTGCCAGCCCGGGCAGTATGCGGCCGTCGATCACACTGCGGTACGAGGGATCGGCCCCGAGGATCGCGGTCGCAGCCGACAGGGTTCCCGAAAAAGGCCACAGGTAAGAATAGGGGTTCGGGGCGGCCTGCCCTTCTGCCAAATACCCGGCCTTGTAGTCCGCATCGAAAGGGTGATTTTCGCGCAGCAGGAAACTGCCGTCCACCCCGTACCATTTATAGATGGAATCGAGCGTCGCCTTCGCACGGCCGAGATTGCCGGGCGCGGTCGCACCGCACCGTCCGCAAGCGGCAAGCGAGCACGTCAAGAGCGTTATGGCGAGAAATCTCTTCACTGGTTCCTTTTATTCGTAAGGCCCGGGCATGTCCGTACTGCAAAGGGATTATTTCAGTCCGACGCCTGACATGCGGCCGTACATCTCGGCCATGGCACCCTGCGTGAGCAACCACTTCTCGGCCTGTTTGTCTGCGCCCGTAAAATCGGTTTCGAAAAGCCCGTGCCCGTCGCGCGCATGATCCCACGCATAGTCCAGACTGCGCTGCACGGCATCGACATAGGTGGCATTGCCGTCGATGCGATAGAGTTCGACGAGCCCGCGTACCATCACGGCCGAGAACCACACGTTGCCCTTGCGGATGATACGGAATGCCTCACCGCCCTCGGGCGTGAATTCCTCGAAGAAATAATCGTAGCTTGCGGCGGCCGTGCGCTGCGCATCTTTCAGGTAGCTTTCATCGCCCGTAGCCTCGTAAAGCAGGGCACCCGCCTGTACCATCTGGCCGCTGTTGTAGGCGAACTTCGCACGGCCGATATTACCGTCGAGCGACACGTTATCGAAATAGAGCCCGTCCCCGGTGTCGAGCAGGTGCTCCTTCGTCCAGGCATAGAGCCGTTTGCCCTGCTCGAGGTAGCGGCTGTCGCCCGTCGCGGCATAGAGTTTCAGTGCATAGACGGTGCCCGGTGCATTGGAACAGGTATTCTTCGAATATTTCTTCTGTTCGCACCAGTAGATGCCGCCGCCCAGCACATCGTCCGTGCCGCTCTCGATGAATTTCCAGATCATCTCGGCCTGGGCGAGGTATTTCTTGTCGCCCGTAGCCTCGTAGATATCGCAGAAGTCGATGCCCAGCCACACGTTGTCGTCGTAGAAACGATCCGAGGCCGGAGCCGTATTGATATAGGAGGCATAAGCCGCCGGCATACGCGTCGTATCGAGGTACTCGGCCAACCCCGGCAGCACGCGGTTGTCAAGCACGCTGCGATAGGAGGCATCCTCCTCGAGGATCGTATTCACAGCCGAGAGCGTTCCCGAGAAGGGCCACAGGTAGGAATAGGGATTCGGACGCGCCTGGTCTTCGGAGGCAAGGTACCCCGCCTTGTAACCGGCATTGAACGGATAGTTTTCGCGCAGCAGGCAGCGGTCGGCGACACCATAATAAGCATAGACCGAATCGAGCGTTGCCTTGGCACGGTCGAGATTGCGGGCCTGGCTCGGCGACGTCCGGTCACAGGCGGCAAAAGCACATGCGGCAACTGCCGCAGCGGTGAGGAGGAGTGTTTTCTTCATTATCTGTTATCGGTTATTCGTTGGGTGTCGGGGTGGTATACCGCGCCTGCTTCGTACGGAGGGCCTTGTTGATCCCCTCGACGACCATCGGCTCCATGAGCGTGTAGCCGTACAGGGTCGGATGGCAGCCGTCCTGGGAGAAACGGGCATCCAGGCCGCCGGAACCGTTGTCGAACGCCGCATGGTAATCCACATAGGGGATCTTATGTTCGGCGGCGTACTGTCTGAGCATCGTATTGAGCTCCGCGACGGCTGCCGCAGGTTTGATCTCGGGGCGCCACGAAAACCGGTCGCAGGGCAGCACCGAGCAGAGCACCACGCGGATCCCGTTGAATTTGGCCAGTTCGCACATCGAGACGATGTTGCCGAAGACGTTTTCGAGTTTGATGGCGCCGTTGTTCTGCGCAATGTCGTTGATACCGGCCAGGATCACCACGGCCTTCGGGTTCAGGTCGATGACGTCGCGGCGGAAACGCGCGAGCATCTCGGCGGTCGTCTGGCCGCTGATACCCCGGTCGACGAAGCCGTTGCGGGCGAAGAAATCGGGATCGGCCCCGATCCAGTTGTCCGTGATGGAATTGCCCATGAAGACCACTTCGACGGATTCACCCGCCAGTGCGGCATTCTGCTGTTCGTAACGCCCGTACTGCGCCCAGTCGCGGGGTTGCTGGGCTGAGAGCGAAAGCGCCGCGAAAACAACCAGCGACAGGAGTACGATTTTTTTCATAGGGCAATAAGGTTTTTAGGTTTTCCGCTAACAAAATTAGGAAACCCGGAATGATCGGCAGTCCGTATCCATGAAGAAATAGTACACATCCGTGCCAAACACAAAATATTCCGGTTTTTGCCACCTCCCACCGCCGGGACAGAGGCTCCAGAGGGGATTTCCCGGAGACAAAGGTAAGAAATATGTCTGTTTTCATGCCCAAAATGACAATGGTTAGTCTGTTTTTACGAAAAAATTTGCATAAATTTGCACAACCAACATAAAATTTCCACAAACCGCAACCCTCCATGAAACGAATAATCTATCTGGTCTGTATACACCTGCTGTGCTGTGCGGCGGCACAAGCCAGCAACCTGCGGCAGATATCGAGCCGCGAAGGCATATCGAACAACGCCATCCTCTCGCTGGCACAGGATAAACACGGGTTTATCTGGGTCGGTTCGTGCGACGGGCTGAACATGTGGGACGGCGAACGCATGCGCCTCTTCCCGAACGACTGGGGCGAATACACCCCCCTGTCGGGCAACCTCATCGAGGAGATCGCCGTGACGACGGACTCGCTTTTCTGGATCCGCACGAACTACGGGCTCGACCTGTTCGATCCGGACAGCAAGCACGTCGAACCGCACACCTGTTTCCAGGGAATGTACCGGATCGTGACCCGCAGCAGCGACGAGGTGATCGTCATCACGCAGGACAACAAATTCAGCTACTACGACCGCACGCGCCATGAATTCGCCCCCACAAGGCCGATGCAGCAAGGGCGGTATGCCGACATTCTGGAGATGGTGCTCGACGACGAGGGCAACCTGTGGAGCTTTTCACGCAAGGGTATTTTCTGTATGCCGGTGAAAATTCCCGCCGACGGGCAGGGGGACATCCGATTCGGCGAAACACAGCAGATAGCCCTGCCTTCGCTCCCGGAATTCGCATTCCGCGAAGGGAACAGGGTTTATTTCATCGACCGGAACAAAGTGTTCTACGAGTTCGACATCAAAAGCCGTCAGATCATATATATAAAAGATATGCGCGAGGAGCTGGCCGCCATGGGACAGGTGTCCCGCATCATCAGCGACGGAGACGATTACCTCGTGTCGTTCAACACCAACGGCGTCGTCCGTCTGAAAACCACCCCCCAAAACAGCGTAAAATACGTCACGGAGCACATCAACATCACCTGCGGCGCCATGACGCTGCTGCGCGATGCCCGGCAGGAGATCGTATGGATCGGCACCGACGGGCAGGGGCTTTACCAGTACACGCGCAATGCGGTGGCTTTCCGCTCGATCACCTTCAACGACCTGCCCTACAACCTTTCGAAGCCCGTGCGTGCGCTCTACGTCGACCACGAACGCAGCCTGTGGGTGGGAACCAAGGGCGAAGGATTATTGCGCATCCCCAACTTCTACGACAGAAAGACCTTCGACGCAGCCCATGTCGAACAGAAAACCACGGCCAACAGCGATCTGCTGGACAACTCGGTCTACACTTTCGCCGCAAGCAGCCGCAACCTGCTGTGGATCGGCACCGACGGCGACGGGCTGAACTACTACTCCTATGCCGACCGGAGGATCCACCGCCTCGGCGTCCCCGAGGAGATGCGGTTCATCCACACGCTGCGCGAGACGGCGCCGGACACCCTGTGGGTGGCTTCGGTAGGCTGCGGTATATTCCGCATCACGCTCGGCGGATCGCAGACCCATCCTGAAATCCGCGAGGTCAAGCGGCTCCACTTCAACGAGGAACTGGAGGTCAAAAAATTCTTCTTCGCCCTCTACGAGCAGAACGATTCGATCATGTGGTTCGGCAACCGCGGAGGCGGGGCCGTACGCTACAACACGCATACGAATACGCACCAGATCGCCAAATTCGACCACAACCGCAGCGCCATCGTCAACGACATCTTCACGATCCACCAGACCCAGGACAAGAGCCTCTGGTTCGGCACGAGCGGCGGACTGATACAGGTCGCACGCGACACGACGCTCATCCCGGGCATCACCAACACCGTGCACGGCATCCTCGACGACCGCAAGGGCGACCTCTGGCTGAGCACCAACCGAGGACTGGTGCAGTACACGCCCCACACGGGCAACGTGGTGACCTACGGATATTCCTACGGCCTGAACACCATCGAATACAGCGACGGGGCCTACTTCACCGACCCGCAGACGGGACTGCTCTTCTTCGGCGGCATCAACGGGCTGGTCACCGTCGAGGAAACCGGCTTCGAGGAACAGTCGTTCAACCCGCCGATCCTCTTCCGCGACGTGCGCCTCAACGACGGGGTGCACAACATCGGCAACCTGCTCTCCGACAAGGGCGCGCTGACGCTGCGGCACGGGCAGCGCATCCACGAGATCACGGTATCGGCACTCGACTACGTCAACGGCAGCAACTACACCTATTACACGCGGCTGGACGGGTTCAGCGACCAATGGACGAGCACTTCGTCGAAGCTGTCCTTCGCCGACCTGCCGCCCGGCACCTACCGGCTCGACGTACGCTACCGCAATAACATCACCGGGGCGACAAGTCCCGTCTATTCACTGGAAATACGCCTCAAACCGGCATGGTACGCCACATTCCTGGCAAAGCTGCTCTACATGCTGCTGGCGCTGGCCGCCGTCACCATGACCCTGCGTTATTACCTGCTCCGTTACCGGCAGCGCAAGGCCCAACAGCTGCAACGCCTCGAAAGCCGGCGCAAAGAGGAGGTCTACGAATCGAAAATGCGATTCTTCTCGAACATCACGCAGGAGTTGTCCATGCCGCTGACGATGATCTCGGGGCCCTGCCAGCAGATCATGACATACCGTAAATCGGACTCCTACATCCTCAAATACGCGCAGACCATCCGGCAGAACGTGTCGAAGCTCCACGACCTGATCTACATGCTCCACGAGTTCCGCGGCATCCGCACCTCGCAAAACGATGAGAATGAAAACATCGAACTGGTACCCGTAGCCGAAATAGCACAGGGGATCGCAGAAACCTTCGGCGAATATTCAGCGCAGAACAGCATCCACTGCAAGCTGGACATCGAGCGCAACCTGGCATGGCCGAGCGACCGCGAAGGGCTTTCTATGATCCTCAACACACTGTTGTCCAACGCATTCAAACACACGCCCTACAACGGCTCGGTGAGCCTGACGATCCGCAACGACGACGGGGAACTGTTCATATCGGCCGCGAACGACAGCATCGGGGTCAACCTCGACGACATCGAGGCCATTTTCGACCGTTACCGCGTGCTGGATTATTTCGAGCGCAAGAGCGAACGGGGGCTTTCGTTCCAAGGCGACCTGCGCCTGGCGATCTGCCACAGCATCGTGACCCGCATGCACGGCCAGATCACGGTCGAAAGCACCCCCAATGCCCAGACGACGTTCACCGTGCGGCTGCCGCGGCTGAAAGTAACCGCCGAGAACACGTCCGTGAACGACAACATCGTGCCGATCGACACGAACCACGGACTGCCGCTGTCGACCGTCACGCAACGCGAATTCACGTTCGACAAAAACCGCCGGACGATGTTCGTGGTCAACGACGATTCGGAGATCATGAATTTCGTAGCCGAGCTGTTTGCCCCGGACTACAATATCAAAATGCCCGACGGCCTGAACGCGATGATCGAACTGCTCAAACAGATGCACCCCGACATCATCATCTGCGATGCGCTCTCGGAGAAATCGGACTGCCTGTCGCTCATCAAGTTCATCAAGGAGGGCAAGCTGACCTCGCATATCCCGGTGATCCTGCTCTCGACGGCGCAGCAGGTCGACGAACGCATCAAAGGCGTAGAATCCGGTGCCGACATCTGCCTGACGCTGCCCTTCAACGTCGAATACCTGAAGGCCGTGACCGAGCAGCTGCTCAAACGAAACCGATCGCTCAAGGACTATTACAAATCGTCGATCAGCGCTTTCGAGCTCTCCGACGGCAAGATGCTCCACCAGGACGACAAGGAGTTCATCGACAAGATGCTGAAAATCATCAACGACAACATTTCCAACACGGAGATATCGACGAAATTCATCGCCGACGAGATGGGCGTAAGCATCCGCAACCTCTACCGCCGCCTGGAAGGCATCCTGAACCAGACCCCGACCAACATCATCAAGGAGTACCGGCTGGCCAAGGCCGAGCAGCTGCTCACCTCGACCAAGCTCTCCATCGACGAGATCATCTACAAGGCGGGTTTCGTCAACCGGGGCACGTTCTTCAAGTGCTTTGCCGCCAAATACGGCTGCACCCCCAAGGTATACCGCAAGGAGAAGCTCTCCCAGATCAAACAGGAGGTCGACGAACTGCCCGAAGGGCCACAGGAAAAAGCATAAGGCGGGGGTTCCCGGCAATACAGGAATCCCTGTCCGCCCGACCGGAGACGGCGGTTCCCGCCAACCAGTCTAAAAACCCAGGCCCGGCTGCAAGTGCAGCCGGGCCTGAATCCCTAATTATACCACTTAAAAACTTGTAACTGTCCCATCCCGACGGAAAAACAATCGCCCGGAACTTTCGAGTCAATGCAAAATTACACATTCCCGAGGTTTCGCCAAGTATCAATTCATGCAATAAAAGTACAATTCAAGCCACACCCCTGAAAAAAGCAGGGCGGGACACCGGAATGTCCCGCCCTGCGGAGCGATTTGCCGCTGCGGCCGTTTAGATCGCGCCCGCAATCAGGAACACGGCAGCCACCGTAAGGATGGCGTACAACTCGGGAAATGCCGCGAGGATAAGCGTCTTACCCATCACATCGTGGCCGTTGCCGATTGCGGCGATACCGTTGGCACACACCTTCGACTGGTAGTATGACGAAGCGAGGCAGACCAGGCCCGTCAGCAGACCGGCGCCGAAGATGGCGGCCCCCTGCAACAACGTCATCGAATCCGTAAGGAACCCTTTGATGATGAAGTAGCCCACGAAACCGTAAAGGCCCTGCGAACCGGGGATAGCCGACAGGATCATGTAGCTACCGAAAGCCCCGCCGTTTTTCTTCATGGCGCCTACCGATGCCATACCGGCGATCGAAGTACCGATACAGCTCGCTACGCCCGAAAGGCCTACCATCAGCGCTACGCCGAGATAGCCCAAAATAATTGCAGTTGTTGATTCCATAATTTTAATTTGTTTTAGTTGTTATTTGTTTTCCGAATTATCTATTTTCTGCAAGGGCTCGAACGAACGCATCGACATTTCGAAGCCCGCGTTTTTGTAGAACTCGACGAACGTCAGACGCATCGGGTGCACGAACGACGAAATGGTCGACATGAAGAGGTTGATGCCGTGGCCGATCAGCAGGATCGGGATCATGATCAGCAGCCGCACGACGATGCCCGAACCTTCGGGTACGAAGCCGGCGGCAAGCGCATTGAACACCGTGGCGAGGATACCGCCCGAGAGGCCGATGGCGAACAGACGGATATACGACAGTACGTCGGAGAGGATGCCCGTAAGGTTATTATAGGTATCCCACAATCCCAGCCCGAAATTCAGCAGCGGGTTCTTGCCCGGCGAATTGAAGAACAGCATCAGCACCGCACCCACGCCGAGCGTCGCATAGAACGCGGGCGAGGAGGTGGTGTAGAACGGGATCACCCACCCGGAGTTGAGCATCGGCAGTCCGGCGGCAAGGCTCCCGCCCAAAATGACCAGCAGCCACCCCAGCGAACCGAGCGAATAGCGGAACCCGACGGTGGAGGAGATCATGACGACCTTTAGCACCATGCCGAACATGATCTGCACCAGGCCGATGGCCAGCGCGATCGAGAAGAACTGGCCCTGGAAATCGAAGAAATGGATCGACGGGAACCATTCCGACATGTTGATGCCGAAGAACGAACCGCACAGCAGCCCGAAGAGGATCGTCATCACGCCGCACAGCGTGGCGAACCACGCAGCCTGGCGCATCATGCCGGGCTTGCGGTTCCTGGAGAGCATCCAGGCTCCCAGCAGTGCCAGGATGGCACCGTAGCCGGCGTCGTTCAGGCAGATGCCGAAGAAAAGCATGTAGAACGGGGCGAAGAACGGCGTGAGATCCATCGTGCCGTATTTCGGCCGGGCATACATGTCGCCCACCAGTTCGAAAACGCGCGCGAACCGGTTATTCTTGAGCTTCACGGGCGTATCGTCCTCAGGCGTAGGGTCTCCCTTGAGATAAACGACGTTGGGATACGCTTCCAGCAGGGCGTCGACCTTGTCGGAGGTCTCCTTCTCGGCCCAGCCCTCCATGACGACCAGCGTACCGTCGGCGGCCTGCTGCGCCGTGGCTTTCACGCGCACGCCCTGCAAGCGCTCCTTCAGTTGCGCAGCGTGCGCCGCAAGCAACTTCTCCGACGCCGCCACGCGCGAGAATTCAGCGTCGAGTGCCCGCAATTCCTGCCCCGCCTCGGCGATACGGCGTTCCGCTTCGCGGAAGTCCATCGAAGGAGCCTTCATCTCCTGCGCATCGAGCGTCACATCCTCGCCCGGGGCCGTCACGGCAACGAAATAGGCCGTAGAATCGGTACGGTTGATCAGCGAAAGCGTATAGCGTTCCGACCACTCGGGCCCGAACTTGTCGTAGTTGCTCTTCGGGGTGAAGAAATAGCGCAGCACGATGCCCTGCGAAGCCAGCGCCTTCGTACGCTCGGGCGAGAACTCGCCCCACGGACGCAGCTCGTCGGCCGATTTCTCCAGGCGTCCGATCTCGGCGGCGAGCGCCGTGGCCTTCTGGTGTGCGGCGACATAGTGCTCATAGGCCTCGGCACCCGAGGCGAAGGGTTTCGCACCGGCCTTGAAACGACCTTCCCCGGCACGGAAATTCCGCAGGAAGTCGGCGGCCTTCGCATGCCCCTCGATATCGAGCAGCAGTTGCCGGTCTTCTTCCGAAGGCTCCCAGCCCGTCGTCGTGATGTCGACAAGGCCCAGTTCGCGCAGCTTCTCGATAAAATCCTCACTTTGGGCCGCATAGAGCACAAAGTCGTATTTTGCCATTTTCGCTATCATAACATCGCGCCCTCCCCGGCCTGTTGCTGTTTGGTTTTCACGATCTTCTGGGCCGACTTGGAAAGGTTCTCCTCGTCTTCCATGAAGCGTTTGATCTTACGTATGGCGTCCTCGTACCCGGGTATCTGCACCTTTTCGTACAAGTTCACCTTCTGAGTGGTTTTACGGCGTGCGTGATCCAGCAACTCCATCTTGCGGTTATACACCTCGAATTCGATTCCCAGCTGCGCCATGCGCTTGAGGATATCGATTCCGTCGGCGAACCATACGGGCGACGAGAAGAGGTCGTAGGGCTTCTCCTCGAATTTCACGTCCTGCAAGACGGGTGTACGCACACCCGCGATCTTCTGTACCGAAAGTTCGACATCAGCGATGCGCAAGAGGTCACAATCAAACTCTCCCCAGAGCGATACCATATAGTCGTACTCGGCCTTCAGGGCATCGAGCCGACGGCGGTAATCGCCCGCGGAGTCCTTCGCCTTCTTCACCTCGGAGCGCAGGGCCGACTCCTTACTTTTGATCGTAGGGAGCGCCTTCTGCCGCATTTTCAGCTGTTTGCCGAGGTCGCCGAGCGAGGTCTTGTTATATTGAAATTTGATTGCCATCGTGCCTTACGCTTCTTTCCAGTACTTTTTGATGAGTTCCTCCTTGATCGCAACTTCCTCCTTGGAGAAATATTTGGCAAAGAGCCCCCATGCCGTGTCGAGCATCTCGGTGATGCCGATGTTGACGTCGATCGAAAGGAGTTTCTCCGAATAGTCGTATGCGAACTTCAGCGTACGCTCATCGTAGTCCGAGAGGTCGAAACCGTTCTCGAGCTTGGTCTTGGCATTGGCGGCATCGGCGTACAGACGCACACAGGCGTTCATCACCTGCGGATGGTCTTCGCGGGTCTTCTTGCCGATCACGAGCTGCTTCAGACGCGACAGCGAACGGAACGGGTCGACGATGACCTTGCCCGTATCGGAATCGTTCCTCAGGAACAGCTGGCCCTCGGTGATGTAACCCGTGTTGTCAGGGATGGCGTGCGTGATGTCGCCGCCCGACAGGGTCGTCACGGCAATGATCGTGATCGAGCCGCCGTTGGGCAGCTGCACGGCCTTCTCGTAGATCTTGGCCAGGTCGGAGTAGAGAGAACCGGGCATCGAGTCCTTCGACGGAATCTGATCCATACGGTTCGACACGATGGCCAGCGCATCGGCATAGAGCGTCATGTCGGTCAGCAGGACGAGTACCTTCTCGCCCTTGTCCACCGCGAAGTACTCGGCGGCGGTCAGCGCCATGTCGGGGACGAGCAGCCGCTCCACGGGCGGGTTCTCGGTCGTGTTGACGAACGACACGATACGGTCGAGCGCACCGGCATTCTCGAACACCGACTTGAAATAGAGGAAGTCGTCGTTGGTGAGTCCCATGCCGCCCAGGATGATCTTGTCGGCTTTGGCACGCAGCGCCACGTTGGCCATTACAGCGTTATAGGGCTGGTCGGGGTCGGCGAAGAAAGGGATCTTCTGCCCCGTAACGATCGTGTTGTTCAGGTCGATGCCGGCAATACCCGTGGCGATCAGCTCTGAAGGCTGGATACGACGGAACGGGTTTACCGTCGGGCCGCCGATCTCGCGCGCCTCGCCCTCGACGATCTCACCGCCTTCGAGCGGTTCGCCGTAGGCGTTGAAGAAGCGTCCCGCGAGGTTGTCCGACACGCGCAGCTTGGGAGGTTCGCCGTGGAAGACCACTTCCGAGTCGGTAGCCAGCCCCTCGGTACCTGCGAAAACCTGCAACGTCACGTTCTCGCCCATGATTTTCACCACCTGCGCCAGCTTGCCGCCCACGGTGGCCAGCTCGTCGTTGCCGACGCCCTGCGCCCGCAGGGTCACGGTCGCCTTGGTGATGTTGTCGATTTTGGTATATATTTTCTGAAAAGCTCGTGTTGTCATGGTCTAAAGCTTATTTTGTTTTTTCACTCACATACTCCTCGATCTGCTTCAGGTAGCCGTTGAACTTCTCCGACTGCCACTGCGAATAGTTCATCTGGCGGAAGAGGTTGATAAGACCCTTGAAGAACTGCGAGCACTCTTCGAAATCGGCGAAGGCGAAATCCTTCCGGCAGATGTCGAGCACCATTTTATACATCATCTTCTGGCGCTCGATCGGACAGTTGGCATCGATGTCGTCGAAAGCGTCCTGCTGGAGGATCACGAAGTCGATCAGCTCCGACTTCCAGAAACGTTCGTGGTACTCCACCGGCACGCCGTCGTCACCTAGGATGTTGATCTGGTCATTGGCCTCCTTGCCGCGCTGCACGATGGTCTTGCCGGCATACACGAGGTCTACCCAATCCTTCTCGATATGATCGTCGAGGTATTCGCGGATCTCGGGGTATTCCAGATATTTCGAGTAGGAATCCAGCGGGTCGATGGACGGGTAGCGCTTCGAGTCGGCGCGCCCCTGCGAAAGGGCGTAGAAACAACGCGCCGCCTTTTTCGTGGATTCGGTCACCGGCTCCTTGAGGTTACCGCCCGCGGGCGACACCGTTCCGAGGAAGGTCACCGAACCGGTCTCCCCGTTGGTGAGTTTCACCAGGCCGGCCCGCGAGTAGAAGTTAGAGATGATCGCCGAAAGATCCATCGGGAAAGCGTCCTGTCCGGGAAGCTCCTCCAGGCGGTTCGACATCTCGCGCAGCGCCTGTGCCCAGCGCGACGTCGAGTCGGCCATCACGAGCACCTTGAGACCCATGGCACGGTAGTATTCGCCGATCGTCATGCCCGTATATACCGACGCCTCACGCGCCGCAACGGGCATGTTCGACGTATTGCAGACGATGATCGTACGCTCCATCAGGTTGTGCCCCGTACGGGGGTCGATCAACTCGGGGAACTCTTTGAAGATCTCCACCACCTCGTTGGCACGCTCGCCGCATGCCACCATGATGATGATATCGGCATCGGCCTGCTTCGAAATAGCGTGCTGGAGCACCGTCTTACCGGCACCGAAAGGCCCGGGAATAAAACCCGTACCGCCCTCGGCCATCGGATTGAAGGTGTCGATGGCACGAACGCCCGTCTCCATCACACGCGAGGGGCGCGGCTTCTCGACGTAGCAGCGCACGGCCTGCTTCACCGGCCATTTCTGCACCATCGTGATCCCGTGCTCCCGGCCTTCGTCGTCCGTCACCACGGCAACCGTGTCCGTAACCTTGTATTTCCCTGCCGCAACGATGCTCTTGACCGTATAATTGCCGGTCATCGTGAAAGGCACCATGATCTTGTGGCTCACCCACTGCTCCTTGACCTCGCCCAGCCACGATGCGGCCGAGACCTTGTCGCCCGCCTTCGCCAGCGGGGCGAACTCCCATTCGGCCGAGAAATCGACCGGGTCGGTGATCGAACCGCGCGCGATGAACAAGCCGTCCATCTTTTCGAGGTCGTTCTGCAGACCGTCGTAGTTGCGCGACAAGAGGCCCGGAGCGAGCGTCACTTCGAGCATATGCCCCTCGAACTCGACCCTGTCGCCGATCTTCAGCCCCCGGGTGCTGTCAAAAACCTGGACATAGGCGCTGTCGCCTACGACCTTGATGACCTCGGCCATCATTTTGGTATCCCCCGTATACACGTAGCAGATCTCGTTCTGGCCCACGGCTCCGTCGGCCTTGACGATCACGATATTGGAGATGATACCATTTACACGTCCTGTAGTTTTCATGAATTATCCTATTGTTTATTTTCTATCAGCCCTTTGCCATCCAGCTCGGCCATCAGGCGCTCGAACATCTCGCGTCCGCGCACCGCATCGAGCTGCGTCCAGCGCGCCACGATGTTCACACGCGCCAGGTACGACAGGATGGAATTAATGTCGAAATAGTCGAACGTCGCCAGCTCCGCGGCTTCGTTCCAGCGGATCAGGTCGATCTTGTGTTCCTTCTCCACGAGGTTGGCCTCGTCGTTCACGGCGGCGATCACGGCGTCGATGTAGGGCAGCTCGCCCCGCAGCCCGAAATCGGCGGCCGAGCTGCGTTCCAGCTGCTCGACCACGTCGCCTCCGCCGACGGTCACCTCCTCGACGGGCCGCCCTGCCGCACGGGCCGTCACGGCGGCCGTCACATTGCGCAGGTTGCGGTCGAATTCCGACCATGCGCGCAGGAAGCGGCTCCGGGAGCGGCTGCAGGCATCGTAGTAGGCCCCGAAGAGCGCAGTCTCGAAGCGCCCGGCCGTATCGACCTCCTCGGCATCCTCGCCTTCGGGGTCGGCAAAGGCGCGCAATACGCGGGCTACGGGCGCCGGCAGGCGCCGGGGAGTCTTCACCTCCTCTTCCAGCTCCTCGCGTGTGAAGTTACCCAGCGGATTGTGCGCCGAGCGCCCCGCACGCAGCGAAGCGATATTCTCACAGTCGTAATAGCCGTACAACAGCCGCACCGCGTCGGCATCGGCCCCGTCCACCCCTTCGAGGATCTCCCCGACGATGGCCTTGGCATCGAAACCCTTGGTGTCGGCATCGAGCGAATACTCCTTCAGCCCGGCTACCAGACAATAATAATTCGTCGTGAACATAGCGTCACGCCTTAAAAAGCATGTCCGATACTTTCTCGCGCAGGTATTCGCCCAGCAAGGCGTCGAAATCGGCATCGGAGAACGAGATGTAGTAACCGCCGTCCTTGGCACCTACCTTGAACCCGCTCTTCACCTCCTTCGAATAGCCCACTTCGATACCGGCGGCGAGCAGTTCCCGGGCGCTCTTGCCGAACGCCACGTCGAGCTTGGTGCGCTCGGCCTCGGGCAGCAGGGCTTTCAGTTCCACCTTGCCCGCATCGGCACCGTTCCAGTTCCCGGCCACGGCCAGCAGCATCTCCTTGATGAATGCGGGATCGAGCGCAGCCTCCTTCACCCCGGCCGCAGTGGCCTTGGCCACGATCATCGAAGCGATCTCCGACTTGATCTTCGCAGCGGCCTGCTTGCCCGCGAGTGCGATCTCGGTCATCGTGTTCTTCTCGACATCTTCGGCCTTGTCACGGGCCTTCTTGACGATCTCCTCGGCCTGGGCACGGGCTTCGGCGACGATCTTCGCCGCCTCGTTCTTAGCCTCCCCGACCAGACGGTCGGCTTCGGCACGACCTTTCTCCAGCCCCTCGTCGTAGAGCTTTTTGGTCAGCTCCTGAAGTTTGTTTTCCATAGTGTTATTTAGTTTTGATTATCGTTTTTCAAAATATGCACACAAATATATAAAAGATTATCAGAAAACTGAGGCACACTGCAATAATTTGTCCTTTTTTGACAAAATTCAAGAACAAAAAGAAGAAGTTTCGAAGCGAAATGAAGTGTCTTACGGCCGGGAAACCCGCCGCACGCCGCAGGCTGTCCGGTAAAAACCCACCGGCGCCGTAAAAAAACGGACGGCCCCGCGGGAAGGCGGCAGCCCCACAAAAAACGGACGCCGCTCACGCGGCATCCGCCTTATCGGGTTCGCACAGGGGTCACTGGTGCTGGGGACGCAGCAAATCCTGCACGACTTTCACGGGCGAGAAGGTCGTGATGGGCACATCCACGAAGATGGTGTTCCACCGCGACATCGTGCCGTTCCACAAACCGGGCAACTCCTGCGCACGCAATTCGCGGCCACCGCTCGACTTGGACGAGATAAAGCCCGTCGCAGGGTCGGTATAACGCCGCAGGTCGAACTTGCGCCCCTTGGAATCCCGGACGCCGCACACAAGGTCTACGGGATTGAAATGCGTCGCGGCCTTCATCAGCGGCTGGTCGGCGGGTGCGATCTGGCTCGACTCGGCGATCTGGAGCGACTGCGTGCCATCGGCGTTCGAAGCCCAGAACGGGCCGCCTCCCGGCTCGCCTTCATTGCGAACCATGCCGCAGACACGGATCGGACGGTCGAGCACGGCGCGCAACAGGGCAGAATCATAGTCGGCGGGCAGTTTGACGCACAAACGCTGTTCGATGAACTCCACGATCGGCTCCAGCTCGGCACCGCCCACCTCGAGCGCTTTGAGGTACTCGAAAGCCCGATCCTGCAAATCCAGCAGGATGCCGGCCAATACCTTTTTATAGCGGATCGTATCGCCGCGCTGCGCATCGGTCGTCACGTTGTCGATGTTCTTGATGAACACCAGGTCGGCGTCGATTTCGTTCAGGTTCTCGACCAACGCGCCGTGCCCTGCCGGACGGAACAGCAGCGTGCCGTCGTCCTGCCGGAAAGGGGTGTTGTCGGGGTTGACGGCAATCGTATCGGTCGAAGGCTTCTGCACCGAGAACGAGATGTCGTAACGGATGCCGAAACGCCGTTCGTACACGGGTACCTTTTCCGCCAGGAGGGTCTCGAAGCCCGCGATGTGCTCGGGCGACACGGTGAAATGGATCCGGGCCACACCCCTGGCCGCGGCATAGACCGCACCCTCCACCAGGTGCTCCTCGACCGCCTTGCGCGCCCCTTCGGGATAGGCATGGAAGGTCACCAGCCCCTTGGGCTTCTGCCCGTAGCCGAGCCCGTCCTTTACGATGGCACGCACGGTTGCCTTGTCGTCGACATCGGGCGGCAGCACGGCCTTGAGTTCCGGCCAGAAGGCGAAGCGCCCGATATTGTCCAGCAACGTGTCGATGCCCTTGCCGCGCTTACCCTCGTTGACGAACTCGAACAACTCCTTGAACATACGGGTCGCGGCACCCGAGGCTGGCACGAATTTCACGATGCCCAGGCGGTCGGCCTCCCGTTCATAACGCGCCACGGCGGCGGCAGCCTCCGCGTCGCCCACGACCATCACCCCGTCGCCGGGCGATGCGGCGCGCACAACCTTCAGGAAGGGGAACCCGCGGCGGAAATTCTCCAGCTGGCGCTCGACCGCGTCGGGAGTCAGCCCGTGTTTTTCGATCTGCTGTAAATCTTTTTCGGTAAACATGGTTCTATCGTCTTTAGTTTTTCGTCGGATCGGAATTATCTTCAAAGATAACGAAATAATTTCTAACTTTGCACATCATGATCCGAGAATTTCACCAAACCAGCCTGCGCGGACGCAACAGTTTCGGCGTCGAGCAGCACGCCGCCCGGCTCGTCGAATTCGAGACCGAGGAGGATCTGCACGCGATTTTCGGCGGCGGAATCCCCGACCGCTGGAGCATCCTGAGCGGCGGCAACAACATACTTTTCACACAGGACTACGACGGGCTGCTGCTGACCCCCGTCTCGCAGCGGATCGCCCTGCTCGGCGAAGAGGGGGGCACGGTACACGTGCGCGCCGACGCCGGGGTCGAATGGGACGACCTGGTGGAGTGGGCCGTACAGCGCGGATTGTGGGGGCTCGAAAACCTCTCGCTGATCCCGGGCAAGGCCGGGGCGGCGCCCGTGCAGAACATCGGCGCCTACGGCTGCGAGGCGAAGGACGCGATCGAGCGGGTACACATATTCTGCGTGGAAAACTGCAAATGCATGACGCTCGACGCCGCGCACTGCTGTTTCGGTTACCGCGAAAGCATCTTCAAGCACGACCTGCGGGGACGTGTCGTCATCACGGCGGTGGACATCCGCCTTTCGCGTACGCCGCAACCCCGGCTGGGGTACGGCGACGTGGAGCGCGAGGTCGAATCCCGCGGCGGCACGACGCTGCGCAACATCCGCGAGGCAATCTGTGCCATCCGCCGCGCCAAACTACCCGACCCGAAGGTGACGGGCAATGCGGGGAGCTTCTTCAAAAACCCGGTCGTCGATGAATCCGTGGCGCAGCAACTGCGCGTCCAATGGCCCGACATGCCGCTCTACCCCGCCGCCCTTTCGGGCAAGGCCAAACTCGCCGCCGGGTGGCTCATCGACAAGGCGGGGCTGAAAGGCTGCCGAAGCGGACGGGTAGGCATCCATGAACGGCAGGCACTGGTATTGGTGAACCTGGGAGGCGCCACGGGCGGCGAGATACTCGATTTTGCCCGCATGGTACAGGCCCGCGTACACGAAAAGTTCGGCATAGAGATAGACACCGAAGTCAACATATTGTAATATGGCACTTTTAGAGGCTTTCCAGAGGTATGTCGCCGAGAATGACCTGGCGACGCACGACGACCGCATCCTGCTGACCGTTTCGGGGGGCGTGGATTCGATGGTCATGCTGTCGCTTTTCACCCGCAGCGGCTATTCGGTGGGCGTGGCGCACTGCAATTTCCAGCTGCGGGGCGCCGAGAGCGAAGAGGACGAGGTGCTGGTGGAAGAGGAAGCGAAGAAGTACGGCGTGGAGTTTTACAACAAGCGGTTCGAAACCACGGCCGAAATGGAGCGCACGGGCGAGTCGATGGAAATGGCGGCACGCAGGCTGCGCTATGCGTGGTTCGACACCCTGAGCCGCGGGCAGGGCTACACGGCCGTGGCGATCGCCCACCATGCCGACGACTCGATCGAGACGTTCTTCATCAACCTGCTGCGCGGCACGGGGCTGCGCGGGCTGACGGGCATCTCGACGCAGGTGGGCAGGATCATCCGTCCGCTGATGTTCGCTTCGCGCAAGGAGATCCTCGAATATGCCGTAGCCAACCGCATCCCGTTCCGCGAGGATTCGTCGAACCGCTCGACCAAATACCTGCGCAACAAGATCCGGCTCGGACTGATCCCCCGCATCCGGGAGATCAACCCCAAGTTCACGAGCCTCATGAGCCGCAACCTGGCACGCCTGACCGATGCTCAGCTATTCATCAACCACGGCATCGAACGTATCCGCGGCGAGGCGGTGACTTCGGCGGACGGGTTCGACACGATCCACCTCGACCGCATCGACCCAGCATTCCCGCAGGAGTTCGTGATTTACGAGTTGCTGAGTTCGGCCTACGGGTTCAAGGGCGACGTCGTCGACTCGCTCTGCCATTCGCTCCGGCACGACATGACGGGGCGACACTTTTATTCGCGCGAACGGGTGGCCTACGTCGACCGCGGCACCATCGTCGTGGCGCCGATCACCCCCGACGACGCCTGCATGACGCAGGTGGAAAGGGGCGCACAGCGGAGCTACTGCGGCAACGCGGTGCTCTATTTCGAATATACGGACATCGACACGATCAAGAATTTCGGCGTACCGGAGCATATCGCCCAGGTCGATGCCGACCGCTTGCAATTCCCGCTCACGCTGCGCCGCTGGCGCGAAGGCGACTCCTTCGTGCCGTTCGGCATGACGGGGCGCAAGAAAGTGAGCGATTTTTTGATCGACGCCAAGGTCTCGATGGCCGAAAAACAGCGGCAGTTCGTACTGCTGTCGGGCGGCGAGATCGTATGGCTCGTCGGCCGCCGCATCGACGACCGCTACCGCCTGACGCCCGACACGGAGAACGTGCTGCGTATCACCAAAGAAATCGTCTGACATGGCTAAAAGCGTACTGAAATTCAAGGATTCCGTCGCCGCATACGAACAACTCGCCGGCCAGATCGCCGCACGGCGGTTCGTCCCCATCTACCTGCTCATGGGCGAAGAGAGCTACTTCATCGACGCCATCGCCGAGCAGATAGCCACGACCGTGCTGGGCGAAGCCGAACGGGCTTTCAACCAGCTCACCGTCTACGGCAGGGACTCCGAGGCCGGGCAGGTCATCAACCTCTGCCGCCAGATGCCGATGATGGGATCCTACCAGGTCGTCATCCTCAAGGAGGCGCAGCAGCTGCGCGGGCTGGACAAGCTCTCGCTCTACACCCAGAAGCCGTCGCCGACGACGATCCTCGTAATCTGCCACAAGGAGAAAAACGCCGACAGGCGTTCGGCCTTCTACAAGGGTTGCGCCGCCAACGGCGCGGTGCTCGAGTCGGTGCGTCCGCGCGACTACGAGATCGCCTCGTGGCTCCAGCGATTCATCGCCGGGAAAGGGTTAGCCATCGACACGAAGGCGCTGTCGATGCTGACCGACCACCTGGGCACCGACATTTCGAAAATCTCGAACGAGCTGGGCAAACTGGTCGTCTCGCTGCCCGAAGGCACGAAGCGCATCACCGACGCCGACATCGAGGCCAACATCGGCATCTCGAAGGACTACAACAACTTCGAGCTGTGCAAGGCCGTGGCGACCCGGGACATGGCGCGGGCACTGACGATCGCGGAGCATTTCGCCCGCAACCCCAAGGACAACCCGCTGCTGGTCACCGTACTGGCGCTTTTCGGGCAGTTCAAGGAGATGTTCGTCGTGAACTACCTCCGCTGGCTCTCGCGGCACAAGGGGGTCGCATTCCCGCCCGACACGGAGCTGATGCGCATCCTCAAGAAGAGCAACGTCTACGTCATCGGCGAGATCAAGCAGAACGCCGCCAACTGGGACAACCGCAAGGTATTCAACATCCTCGGCCTGCTGCGCGAATACGACGCCAAGAGCAAGGGCATGAACGCCGGGGGTGCATCGGACGGCGAACTGCTGCGCGAACTGCTGCTCAAAATCTTCATGCTCTGATGCGGGAAGTCTACCTATACCAGACCGTACATGTCCTCGACGGGGAGTGCCTCTGCCTGCGGGAACACCTGGACGTACTCGACCGCTGGTCGCGCACGCTCTTCGGGTGCCCGGGGCCACAGGACGCCCGGGAGGTCGGGACGGCCGTCGCGGCGGTGGCCGGACGGGAAGCCCCCGGCAGCGACCGTTCGAAATTCGTGCGGCTCGTCCTGCCGGCATCGGGCTCCCTGCGGCTGGAATTCGAAGGCGTTTCGCTCTACCGCGGCTACGACCTGCGCAGCCTGATGCCCGAAGCCGTGACGCTGCAATACGAACCGCCGCTGTTCGACGCCCCCACCTCGGCACGCGAGGCCGCCGTTGAGCTGGCACGGCAATACGCCGGGTTGCAGGGTGCGAGCGTCGCCGTACGCTGCGACCGCAACGGGACTCTCATGGCGGCCGACGAAGCGGCGCTGTTCGCCATCCGGGGCAGGCGGGTTTACGCCCCGCCGGGCGAAGCGAGCATCGGGCGCAGCCTTGCAGTCAGGGGCATCCGCGCCGCCGGGCTGGAACTGGCCGAAGCGCCCGTCGGGCGCGACGACCTGCCGCGCATGGACGAACTTTTCTTCATCGACCACCGGGGCGTCACCGCCCTTTCCCGCTGCGACGGGCAGCCCTACATGGCCATCTTCGCCGAACGCATCGCCGGGGCGCTCCGCGGGCTGTTTCCGAATATGTAGAAACCCTCCCGGGACGGCACACGCTATCTTCGCCGCAAAACCCGGAAACCATGAAAAAATACCTTTTCCTTTACGCCGTCCTCACAACGGCGCTGCTGGCATACGGCTATGCCCGTTACCGCCACGAAACCCGCCGCCTCACCCAGAACCAGGATGCCCTGGCCTCCGGCATCGAACACTACCGCACCCGGCTGGGACAAGAGGCCGCCTCGGTGCAGGCATTGCGTCTGCGCTGTGCCGAATTCGAACGCCTCCGCGCCGAGGATGCCGCCTCCATCCGCCGGCTCGGCATCAAGCTCCGGAGGCTGGAAGCCGCCGCCAAAACAGTCACCGCCACGAGCGTCGACCTGCGCGCGCCCGTCCGCGACACCGTCGTCCTGCTCCGCCGGGACACGCTCCGAATCCGCGATACCCTGAAACTATTCCGCTGGCGCGACGCCTGGGTTACGGTCGAAGGGCGTATCCGCACCGACTCGGTCGCCTGCCGCGTGGAGAGCACCGACACCCTGCGGCAGGTCGTGCACCGCGTCCCGCGGCGATTCCTCTTCATCCGCTGGGGCACGAAGGCCCTGCGCCAGGAAATCGTATCGTCGAATCCGCATACGCGGATCGTCTATTCGGACTATGTAAAGTTCGAACGGTAAATTAATTCGCATTTTTTAACCCGGTATTCCCAAATATTATTACCTTTGTCCGATATGGAAAGGTCTGCTATTTTCCCCGGGTCGTTCGACCCGTTCACCCGCGGCCATGCGGCACTGGTCGACGAGGCCCTGAACCTCTTCGACCGCGTAGTCATCGGCATCGGCAACAACACCTCGAAACAGGGATTGCTGACCGTCGTCAACCGCAAACGGCTGATCGACGACCTCTATGCCGGGAATGCACGTGTCGAAGCCCGGATTTACACGGGGCTCACGGGCGAATTCGCCGAGGAGATGGGGGCCTGCGCCATTATCCGCGGCGTGCGGAACACAACCGACTTCGAATACGAACGCACGATGGAGGCCACCAACCACCGGATCTACCCCGACATCACAACCGTGATGTTGTTCACCCCGGCGCCCGTGGCCGACATTTCGTCGTCGACGGTGCGCGAAGTGCTTTCGTTCGGCCGTTCGGTGGAAGAGTTCATGCCCGTGGGAGTAGATATTAACAAATACCTGTAATTTTATGATGGAATTCACAGCCGAAATGATCGCCGGGTTCCTGGGCGGTGAAATCGTCGGCGACAAGGAGGCGAAAGTACACACCGTATCTTCGATCGAGGAAGGCAGGGCCGGCTCGCTCAGCTACCTTACCAACCCCAAATACGAAGCCTGTATTTATACTACCGGAGCGTCGGTCGTGCTGGTCAACCGCACGTTCGAGCCCTCACAGCCGCTTTCGGCCACGCTCATCAAGGTCGACGACGCAGGTGCCTGCGTCCTGAAGCTGCTCGAAATGTACAATGCCGCAAAACCCCGCCGCAGCGGCATAAGCCCGCTGGCCTCGGTCTGCGCCGAAGCCCAGGTGGGCGAAGGGTGCTACATCGGCGACTTCGCGGTCGTCGAAGCCGGCGTGAAGATCGGCAACGGATGCCAGATTTATCCGCAGGTATACCTCGGAACGGGCGTAAGTGTGGGAGAAGGCACGATCCTCTATCCGGGGGTCAAGGTCTACGAAGGCTGTTGCATCGGACGCAACTGCATCCTGCACGCGGGCGCCGTGATCGGCGCCGACGGATTCGGATTCATGCCCAATGCCGCAGGCGGGTTCGACAAGATACCCCAGCTGGGCAACGTCGTGATCGAAGACGACGTGGAGATCGGCGCCAATACCTGCATCGACCGCGCCAAAACCGACTCGACGGTCATCCGCCGGGGCGTGAAACTGGACAACCTGATCCAGATCGGCCACAACGTGCAGGTCGGCGAGAACACCGTCTCGTCGGCACAGACCGGCATCGCAGGCACCTCGAAGGTGGGCAGCAACTGCTTCCTCGCGGGACAGGTGGGCATCGCCGACCATGTCAACGTCGGCAACAATGTGAAGATCGGCTCGAAGAGCGGCCTGGACAAGGACGTGCCCGACGGCGAGATCCGCTTCGGCTACCCGGCGCTGCCCGGCATGCAGTACCACCGTTCGGCGACGGTTTTCAAACGGCTGCCCGAACTCGAAAAACGCGTGAACGAGCTGGAGAAGCAACTCGCAGCATCAAAAAAATAACCAACATCTTCGCATTATGAAAAACTTATTCCTTTTCGCAACAGCCGCAGCCGTGCTGTGCAGTTGCAGTAACCAGCCCAAGTACATCATCGACGGCGATATCGCCGGGCTCGAAGGAACGGTCTACCTGTACCAGGGCGACAGCCTGATCGACTCGGCAGCCGTCAAGGCCGGCAAGTTCCAATTCAGGGGCAACGCCCAAACGCCGGGCGTACACTACCTGCTCGACTCGCGCGAGGGACGCCCGCAGGCTTTCGCCATGCAGTTCATCCTCGAACCGGGCAACATCTCGATCAAGAGCGACACCGAGGATCCACAGGTTCGCCATACCACCGGCACGCCGGCCAACGACGCCAGCGACGCCTATTCGGCAGCCAGCCGTGCCCTGATCAAGGAATACCGCGACCAGGCGACGACCGACGAGCGCCGCGAGGCCATCGAAAAGGAGTTCGAACAACTGACGCTTACGACGATCGACAACAACCGCGACAATTTCTTCGGCGTGGCGCTGATGCCCAACCGGGCCTACGAACTTTCGGGACAGGAAACCCTGGACGAAATCGCCAAGTTCTCGCCCGAGATGCAGCAGACCAAGGAACTGACCGACCTGAAGGCCTCGGCCGAACAGAAGCTCCAGACCGACGTCGGCCAGCCCTACATCGACATCGTGCAGAACAATGCCGAGGGGCAGCCCGTATCGCTCAAGTCGGTGATCGACAACCCGGCCAACAAGTACACGCTCGTGGACTTCTGGGCTTCGTGGTGCGGCCCCTGCATGGGTGAGGTTCCCCACCTGAAGCAGACCTACGACAAGTTCCACAAAAAAGGCTTCGAAATCTACGGTGTCTCGTTCGACCGCGACCGCGACAAGTGGCTCGCCGCCGTCAAGGACAACGGCATGGACTGGATTCATGTCAGCGAGCTGCAACAGTTTGACAACCAAGCTGCCAAAGACTATGCGGTACAGGGCATCCCGTCGAATTTCCTGATCGACGCCCAGGGCGTGATCGTCGCCAAGAACCTGCGCGGCGAAGACCTCTACAAGAAAGTGGAGGAGCTCCTCGGAAAGTAGCCCGCCGCGAATAAAAAGCCCCTCCGAGCCGCAAATGCCCCGGAGGGGCTTTTCGATAAAACCACCCCGTCCTATGAAAAAAACACTCCTTTTCGCATCGGCCGCAGTCCTGTTATGCGGTTGCGGCACCGGATCCAAATACGTCGTCGAAGGCCACATCGCCGGGCTCGAAGGCACCGTCTACATGTTCGAGGGCGACAGCCTGATCGACTCGGCCGTCGTCGAAGGCGGCAAGTTCCGCTTCGAAGGCCCGGCGGACATCACCGCCCGGCGCACCGTCACCGATTCGCGCGAAGGGGAGGTGCAGCGGTTCGGGACGATGTTCTTCCCCGAACCGGGGACGGTTTCGATCGAGGACAACCCCGATGCCCCGGCCGGGTCGACCCGTGTGACGGGCACCCCGGCAAACGATGCAAGCACCGCTTTCTGGGCGTCGGCCATGGCGCTGATGAATGAATACCACCGGGAAGGCACCTCCGATGAACGTCGCCGGGAGATCGAAGACGAACTGGGCGGGCTCCCCCGCAAAACGGCGGATGCCAACCGCGACAATGCGTTCGGAATCATAGCCCTGGAAGGGATGGCCCCCACGCTTTCGGGACAGGAGCTGCTCGACCGGATCGCCGAATTTTCGCCAGGGATGCAAAAGTCCCGGGAGTTGTCCGCGCTCAGGACGGTTGCGGCGCAACGTCTCAAGACCGACATCGGCCAGCCCTACATGAACATCATGCAGGGCGATGCCGACGGACAGATCGTCACCCTGACCTCGGTGATCGACAACCCGGCCAACAAGTACACGCTCGTGGACTTCTGGGCATCGTGGTGCGGCCCCTGCATGGAGGAGGTTCTCCATCTGAAGCAGGCTTACGACAAGTTCCACGGCCGGGGCTTCGAAATATACGGCGTATCGCTGGACAACGACAACGACAAATGGCTCGGCGCCATCCGCGAGCACGGCATGGGCTGGGTGCAGGTCAGCGACCTCAACGGCTTCGACAACCTCGCGGCAAAAGACTATGCCGTGCAAAGTATCCCGTCGAATTTCCTGATCGACTCCCAGGGCCGGATCGTCGCCAAGAACCTGCGCGGCGAAGACCTTTGCAGCAAAGTCGCCGAATTGCTCGCCGAGTAATCCGTCCTGCGCGGGGATACCCGTCCGCCTCCGCTCAGGGCCGCCGGAACGGTTCTCTGCAAAAAGCCGAAACGGCCCTGCCCGAAAACACGAGCACGGCCTTACGGGCATCCCTCGACCCGAACACCATGCAACGCCGGAAATATATTCCAGCACGCAAATTCGGGATGCTTCCGACTACCGGATCTTCATCCGCAGCGGCGAGGCGTCCCACATATTGAAATATCGGAAGAAGCGCCTGTCTTTATTCCGAATAACGAAGGGATAACAACCTGCTTAAAAAAATGCAACATCAGGAGACATACCGCATCATGGGCATCGACCCCGGCACCAATTACATGGGGTACGGGGTGCTGGAAATCGAGGGGCGCAACGTCCGTTCGGTCGTACTGGGCGACATCGACCTGCACAAACTGACCGATCCCTATGCCAAGCTACGTTATATCTTCGAGCGGGTCGGAGCGCTGATCGACCAGTACGCCCCGCGCGAAGTGGCGTTGGAATCGCCTTTCTTCGGCGAAAACGTGCAGTCGATGCTCAAACTCGGGAGGGCACAGGGCGTGGCCATGGCGGCTGCGCTGAGCCGCGGCCTCGCCGTTTCGGAATACGCCCCGATGCGCATCAAGCAGAGCATCACGGGGCGCGGTTCCGCCGCCAAGGAACAGGTCGCAGCCATCGTCTGCCGCATCCTCTCGATAGATCAGCCCCCCAGACGGCTCGATGCCACGGACGGCATGGCCGTAGCCTTGTGCCACCACTTCACAACGGCCAGCCCGCTCAACACGGCCCTGGGCGACGAGCGCGTAAAAGGGCTGGGCGGCGGCAAAAAAGCAGCTTCGAAACGCGGCTCCCAGAGTTGGGAGAAATTTCTGAAAGACCATCCCGACCGGGAGCTCAAATAAACCTCACAGACCCATAGCATGAAAAGAATCACTGCCATTTTTATCGCCACGGCACTCCTATCCGGCTGCGGCAGTCCTCATTACACCGTCACCGGGCGTTACGGCCTCGCACCGGGCGACTCGGTATATCTGCTGGGCAGCGGCAATACGGTGCTTGCAGCCGGAGTCATGGATGCAGATACGACCTTTACGCTGAAAGGACGCATTGCAGCGCCCGAACTGGCATCCCTGTCCGACCGCTATGCCACGGTAGAACCGGCCATGCTCTTCCTCGAAGCGGGCACCATCCGGATCGAACCCAGAAACGGCTCCGGCTACCGGGTCACGGGCACCCGGCTCAACGACCGGGCGGACTCGGTTTACCGGTCTTGTGCGGCGCTCGACGCCCGCCTCCGGGACGAAAAGCTATCGGGCGGAAATCCGGAAACGATCCGGGCTATCGCATCGGAACGCAATGAGGTGATTTCAACAGCCGTCAGGGCCAACAACGACAACCTGCTGGGGGCATATCTGTTCCGGCAATTCCAATCGTCCGGCACCCCCGCCGGCGTCCGGGAGCGCCTTGCGGAGTTCTCCCCCGAGATGCGGGCACACCCGATTCTGAGAGGAGTGCTCGCGCGGATTGAAGCAGTCGAGAAGACAGCTATCGGCCAGCCATACACCGACCTCGCCCTGTGCGACGCCGAAGGTGCCGCTATCCCGCTGTCATCCGTTGCGGGAAAGGCGAACTGGGTTCTGCTCGACTTCTGGGCGACCTGGTGCGCCCCCTGCTGCCGCGAAATCCCCCACCTGCGCGAGGCATACGCCGCCTACAAAGCCAAAGGGTTCGAAATTTACTGCGTCTCGCTCGACAACGACGAGGCGAAATGGCGGTCGTTCACATCGGATAACGACATGCCGTGGATCAATGTCCTGGGCATCGACGCGGACAAACAGAGCACGGCGGCCGCAGCCTACGGGATCACGTCGATCCCCGCGAACTTCCTGATCTCGCCCGACGGCATCATCGTAGCGAAGAACCTGCGCGGCGGGGAGCTTTCGAAGAAACTCGCCGAAATGCTGGAATAGCCGTGGCAACAACCCTCTGATAATCCGACCGGTGTATGTTTCCGACACAAAACGGGCCATCTTTTTATTAAAATATTTACGGAATAATTTGCGTGTTTAGGATTTTCACCCTATATTTGCACCTGCAATTCGGCACCGTAGCTTAATTGAATAGAGCATCTGACTACGGATCAGAAGGTTACAGGTTTGAGTCCTGTCGGTGTCACGAAGAGGGAGCAAAGAAAGTTGCTCCCTCAATTGTTTTTCAGCGAGTTACATCGCTGGAACCAACCTCTTTCGGCAATGCAGGTAGTTTTTCCGTGTCTCGTTTCAAGCCTGTTTTCCCTCGGTTCTCACCGTTTATGTAAACCAAGGTGCAAACCGATTGTATCGGTTAAACATAATAATGTGCCGGACAGTGAATAAACCTGCCGGATTTTATGCCTTTTCACCCAGAAAAAAAAGAAAAGCCGGTGATAACGCTATTTATGAAACAAATAATCATTAACTTTATCAGAAAAACATCCCCCAATGAAAGAAACCACTAATTTCGATGATTTTTCGGTAAAAAAAGCGATCTCGCTTGCGAAAACTTTTGCAAAAGACGCTTACACGAAAGAATTAGGAGTCGTCCTGAGTGTGGCATTTAGAGATATACGCAATCTACCGGCATTGAAATTTAACCAGAACGAGCCCATCCCCCTCAAAGAATATGTCAAGAAGTGGGTTGCACGATATCTATCAGGATACAATGGCAGGCCGTCCAAACGGCAGGGCAAAAAATCCCAAACAAAACCGGATCCTGCCGTAAAATTAATTCTCCGAACCCGAAGAGAAGATATCGACGACAATTTCGCAGATACACTTGAAAAAGGGCACTCCATCATGATGACAATCGAGGGGATGGTCGGCAATCTGCTCGAAGAATATCTGGCGACAATTTTACACCCGTATGGTTGGTATTGCTGCTGGGGAAGCACCATAGACGCGGTCGACTTTTGCAAGGAAGACGGCTCTTTACTCCAGGTGAAGACAAGCAGCAATTCGGAAAACAGCTCCAGCATCCGCGTGCGGAACGGAACAGAAATAAGAAAATGGTTTCGAAGATTTTCCAATAAAGCCAATAAATTCAACTGGGTCGCCCTAAACGAAATAATCGGCAGGGACATATTCAGCGAAGAAAATTCTGAACGAGAATTCAGGGATTTCATTACCCGGACGATCCGAGAGAATCCCGGCTGCATCTACACCCCCGAAAAGTGCCATATCGAAGCTGTTCAGATGGAACTGTTGTAATTCCCAAAAACAATCGAACCTTTCATTCCGGATCGGTTCGATTGTTATTATAACGACTATCGCGCTCCCGGCATTTTAATAATTCATTTTCTATCCGACTTGTTATTTTCCACAGGAAATTTGTTTTAATGGAAAATAATTCATATCTTTGCATCGTTCTTGATACAGAAGAACGATAAAAACGGATAAAGCCCATGAAAAAACTATTATTGACAACGCTGTGCATGCTCGGCCTAGCAGCCTGCGCAAACGGCAGCAACAAGGAAAACAACACTAAAAAAGAGAATACCATGAAAACGATCGCACTGACCAAGGCGGATTTCCTGACCAAAGTCGCAAATTACGAAACGAACCCTACCGAGTGGAAGTACCTCGGCGACAAACCGGCGCTCATCGACTTCTACGCATCATGGTGCGGCCCCTGCAAGGCACTCGCCCCGGTTCTGGAAGAGCTGGCTGCCGAGTACGGCGACAGCATCTACATCTACAAGGTGAATACCGAAGAGGAGCAGGAGCTCGCCGCCGCATTCGGCATCCGCTCGATCCCGACGCTGCTTTTCATCCCCACCAGCGGCAAGCCCCAGATCGCACAGGGTGCCCTGCCCAAAGCATCGCTCAAGGAAGCCATCGACCAGGTACTGCTCAACAAGTAAACAGGCATGGCACTCACCGTAGACAATCTCCGCTGCCCGCAGAACCACCGGTGCCCGCTGCTTTTGGTCTGTCCCGTCGGGGCGATCACCCAATCGGGGTTCGGGCTTCCGGCAATCGACCCGGAGAAATGTATCGAATGCGGCAAATGTATCGGGCACTGCGGCAAACAGGCCATACGCAAACCGGCAGACAATGGAAAAACTGTGTAGGATCCGCGAGCTGCAACGGGCCGTCAACCGGTTCGAAGCGGCACTCGAACGCTCGCACGGGATCTGCCTGAACGAAGGCATGGCCTTATGCAGCCTTTCGAAAGCCGGACGTCTCTCCTGCGGGGAACTGGGCGAAATGCTGGGTCTTACTCCGTCGAACACCTCGAAGGTGCTCCGCTCGGTCGAAGGGAAAGGCTACGTAAACCGGGAGTTGGGTACGAACGATAAGCGGCAGATGTACTTTTCACTGACCGAAAAGGGCCGCGGGCTCCTGGGAAGCATAAATTGTGAAGAAATCGAAACGCCCGAATTACTGAAAACACTATTCGGGGAATAATGACGCAAACGGGGCAGCCGGTCTTTCGGGATCGGCTGCTTTTTTATACCCGTTCCTGCCAGTCGTCATTGTATGGCACGGATGCCATATTACAATTTTTTCCAAAAACACTTATTTATATAATATTTTAAATATTAAATACCGTTTTATGTAATTTTTTATCATCAAAAGTGAATTTTTAATTAAAAATTCCTTAAATTTGTAAAAACAGCTTAACTGCACGACCTCATGGCAAAACGGGAATTATTACTCGGAGACGAAGCCCTCGCACTGGGGGCGCTCCACGCAGGATTGTCGGGTGTCTATGCCTATCCGGGCACACCTTCGACCGAAATCACCGAATATATACAAGGACATCCGCTCACCGCCGAACGAGGCATCCACTGCACATGGTCGGCCAATGAGAAGACGGCGATGGAGGAAGCGCTGGGCATGTCGTTCGCCGGAAAGCGCGCCTTGGTGTGCATGAAACATGTGGGCATGAACGTCGCCGCCGACGCCTTCGTCAACTCGGCGATGACGGGAGCCAACGGCGGACTGGTCGTCGTGGCGGCCGACGACCCCTCGATGCACTCATCCCAGAACGAGCAGGATTCACGCTTCTACGGCAAATTCGCCCTTGTCCCGACGTTCGAGCCCTCCACGCAGCAGGAGGCCTACGAGATGGTTCAGGCCGCGTTCGATTTCTCGGAAAAATACCGCATCCCCGTACTGATGCGCCTTACGACCCGCATGGCCCACTCGCGCGCCATGGTCGAACCACGCGAGGCACGCCCCGAGAACAGCCTCGCCTATCCCGCCCGGACGCGCCAATGGGTGCTGATGCCGGGCAATTCGCGCGTAAGATACGAGGCATTGCTCGCCGACTATGCCCGCTTCGAAGAGGAGGCGGCTGCAAGCCGCTTCAACCGTTACGCCGACGCTGAAGACAAATCGCTGGGCATCATCGCCTGCGGCATTGCCTACAACTACCTCATGGAGAACTACCCCGACGGATGCCCGCACCCGGTGCTCAAAATATCGCAATACCCGCTTCCGCAGGAACTCGTGCGCCGCATGGCGTCGGAATGCAAGGCGCTGCTCATCATCGAGGAGGGACAACCCGTCGTCGAAGAAGCCCTGCGCGGCATCCTGCCTGCGCCCGTTGAGATCCGCGGCCGCATGTCGGGCGAACTGCCCCGCACCGGGGAACTGACTCCGGACAGCGTACGCACGGCCCTGGGGCTCGCCCCGCACGCGACCCTCGCCGCCAGCGGCATCGTCGTCCCCCGTCCGCCCGCATTGTGCCAGGGTTGCGGCCACCGCGACATGTATACGGCACTGACGGAGGTAGCAGGCGAATATGAAAATGCCAAGGTATTCAGCGACATCGGCTGCTACACGCTGGGGTGGCTCTCGCCGTTCCATGCCATCGACACCTGCGTCGACATGGGCGCCTCGATCACGATGGCCAAAGGCGCAGCCGACGCCGGACAGCACCCCGCCCTGGCCGTCATCGGCGACTCGACCTTCACCCACTCGGGGATGACCGGGCTGCTGGACGCCGTGAACGAGGGGACGAACATCACGGTCGTCATTTCGGACAACCTCACCACAGGCATGACCGGAGGCCAGGATTCGGCCGGCACGGGACGCCTCGAACAGATATGCGCCGGCCTGGGCGTCGACCCCGCCCACATCCGCGTCATAGTGCCGCTGCCCCGAACCCGCGAAGAGATGAAGGCCATGCTCCGCGAAGAGATCGCCTTCGACGGCGTCTCGGTCATCATCCCCCGCCGCGAATGCATACAGACCGCCAAACGGCACAACGCAACCAAACAGAAACAATAGCGACACGCCCGTCGCGGCGACCGCCCGGCGGCAAAACCCTAAAAACAGGCAAACCATGAAACGCGACATCATACTCTCGGGCGTAGGGGGACAAGGCATCCTCTCGATCGCCACCGTCATCGGCAGGGCTGCCCTCGACCAGGGGCTGCACATCAAGCAGGCCGAAGTCCACGGCATGAGCCAGCGGGGCGGCGACGTGCAGTCGAACCTGCGCATCTCGTCGGATGAAATCGCCTCCGACCTCATTCCGCGGGGTGCCGCCGACCTGATCATCTCGCTCGAACCAATGGAAGCACTCCGCTACCTGCCGTGGCTTTCGACCGGGGGCTGGGTCATCACCAACACCGCCCCGCTGGTCAACATCCCCGACTATCCCGATGCCGATACGCTCGGGCGGGAGATAGCCTCCCTTCCGCACAGCGTGGCGCTCGACGTGGATGCCATCGCCCGCCAGGCCGCATCGCCCCGTGCCGCCAACATCGTGCTGCTGGGCGCCGCAGCACCGTTCCTGGGCATCGCACCCGAAAAACTCGAAGCGGGCATACGCGCCATTTTCGCCCGCAAGGGCGACGCCATCGTCGACACGAACCTCGCGGCATTCCGCGCTGGCTACGCATACGCACAAAAACAGACCGCACAATGGGAAGGCTGCCGATAGACCGCTCCGTGCTCGACTCCGCGCTGGAGCGCATGGACATTGCGGACATCGCCCAGGCGACGATCCGCCAGTCGGGCGACATAGCCCGCATCATGGAAACACAGACGGGGATGGAATTCCTGCACCTCGAAATGGGCGTGCCGGGGCTTCCGCCCGAAAAGGCGGGGGTCGAAGCCGAATGCCGGGCGCTACAATCAGGCGTGGCGTCGCAGTACCCCAACATGTTCGGCATCCCCGAACTCAAACAACAGGCTTCGCGTTTCATCCGCGCGTTCCTCGACGTCGGGGTCGCACCGCAGGGCTGCATCCCGACGGTCGGGTCGATGCAGGGCAGTTTCACGGCTTTCCTGCTCTGCTCGCAACTCGTGCCCGGGAAGGATACGATCCTCTTCATCGACCCCGGATTCCCCGTGCAGCGCAACCAGGTGCAGATCCTCGATATCCCCAGCGCATCGTTCGACATCTATGAATACCGCGCCGAAAAACTGGGCCCGAAGCTGGAAAGCTACCTCGCACAGGGCAACATCGCCGCCATAGTCTATTCGAACCCCAACAATCCGGCGTGGATATGCCTCACCGAGGATGAGCTGCGTACGATCGGCGAGCTGGCTACCCGATACGACGCCATCGTCATCGAAGACCTCGCCTACCTTTGCATGGACTTCCGCAAACCCCTGGGACGCCCCTTCGAAGCGCCCTACCAGGCCACCGTGGCCAGGTACACGGACAACTACATCCTGATGATCTCCGGCTCGAAGATATTCAGCTACGCCGGCCAGCGCATCGCCATCGCAGCCATCTCCGACAAACTCTACCCGCGGCACTACCCCGCGCTCAAACAGCGCTACGGCATGGGGCGCCTGGGCGACGCCTATGTCCTGACGTTCCTCTATGCCGCCTCGTCGGGCACGAGCCACTCGGCGCAGCACGCCCTGGCGGCGATGTTCCGCGCTGCGGCCGACGGGCAGCTCGATTTCGTGGGCGAAACCTCGGAATACGCCCGGCGCGCCCGCCTCACCAAGGAGATCTTCCAGCGCCACGGCTTCCGCATCGTCTACGACAAAGACCAGGACGAAACCGTCAGCGACGGATTCTTCTACACCGTCGGCTACGGCGGTCTCTCCAGCGCGGAGCTGCTGAGCGAACTGCTCCTTTACGGCATCTGCGCCATATCGCTCACATCGACCGGCAGCCGCCAGCCGGGCATCCGGGTCTGCGTTTCGCAACTGAACCGCCCCGAGCAGTTCGAACTGCTCGAAACACGCCTAACCGCCTTCGGGCAAAACCACCGATAAGCCTATGCGATTCACGACAGCCGCCGAAGCCGTAAAGCTCATCCGCCCACACAGCAGCGTCTACATTCAGGGCAGCACCTCGATCCCCGAAGTGCTCGTCCGCGCCATGACCGACCGCGCCGCCGAGCTCACCGATGTCACGCTCTACTCCGGATTCGCCGTCGGGAGGGCAGACGCCCCCTATTGCAGCCCCGAATACAAGGATACGTTCCTGGTCAACAGCCTGTTCGTGGCCAATAACATCCGCCGCTGGCTGGCCCAGGGCTACGGACAGTCGATCCCGGCCTTCCTGGGCGAAATCCCGGGGCTGTTCCGCGACGGGACGCTGCCCGTCGACGTGGCAATCCTCAACCTCTCGCGCCCCAACGAGGAGGGCTACTGCTCGTTCGGCGTCTCGGCCGACCTGGCCGTTTCGGCCGTGGAATGCGCCAGGACAATCATCGCACAGGTCAACACGGCCATGCCGTTCTCCTACGGCGACGCCGTGATCCACCTCTCGCGCGTCGCCGCGGCCGTCGAGGTCGACGACCCGCTGGTCGAGGTGCCCTCGGCGACCCCCACCGACATCGAACGCAGGATCGGCAACCACATCGCCGAACTGATCCCCGACGGAGCGACATTGCAGATCGGCGTGGGCGGAATCCCCAATGCCGTGCTGGCCGCGCTCACGGGCCACAAACATCTCGGGCTGCATACCGAGGCGATGACCGACGGCGTGCTGCCGCTGCTCGAAAGCGGCGTGATCGACAACTCGCTCAAACGGGTCATGCCCGGCGTAACGGTCGCCTCGCTGGCGCTGGGATCGCGCCGGCTGTACGATTATATGGACTACCGCAAAGACCTCGTGATGAAGGATGTGGCATGGACGAACGACCCGTTCCGCATCCGCGAGAACCCGCGCGTGATGGCGATCAACTCGGCCGTCGAGGTCGACCTCACGGGGCAGGTCTGCGCCGACTCGGTCGGTGAGCGCATCATTTCCGGCGTAGGCGGGCAGCACGATTTCATGTACGGAGGAGCCCTGTCGGAGGGCGGGAAAACCTTCATCGCCATCCCGTCGACTACTCCCAAAGGCGAATCGAAAATCAAGGCGCTGCTGACGCCCGGCGCAGGCGTCGTGACGACCCGCCACATGGTGCAGCACATCGTAACGGAATACGGCGTTGCGCACCTGCGCGGCCGCAACCTCGCCCAGCGGGCGCGGGCATTGATCGCCGTCGCCCATCCCTCGGTGCGCGAAAAGCTGGAAAAGGCCGCCTGCGAACGCTTCGGCTACTCGTTCCTCAGGCTCAGATAGGGGCGCCCGGCCTCTTCGAAGAGGGCGACACGCTTATTCTGCATTTTTCCACCCGGCAAGCCGGCAAGGAATAGCGTAAAAAGCGTGATTCGTCCGGAATAATATAAAACGACGATCCATGCGCTGGAAATACCTCTTTTTCGACCTCGACGGAACGCTCACCGACCCGATGCCGGGTATCACCCGTTCGGTGCAGTACGCCCTGCGGCATTTCGGCATCGAGGCCGACGACCCCACGGCGCTGTGCCCCTTCATCGGGCCGCCGCTGCGCAATTCGTTCCGCGAATTCTATGACATGAGCGACGCCGATGCCGAGGTGGCTGTCGAAAAATACCGCGAATATTACGCCCCGAAAGGAATTTTCGAAAACAGGCTCTACGAAGGGATCCCCGAGTTGTTACGCGACCTGCGGGCGCATGGGGCGACACTGGTCGTGGCGACCTCGAAACCTACCCGTTTCGCGGAGCAGATTGCCCGGCATTTCGGGTTCGCGGACGACTTCGCGCTTATCAGCGGCAGCACGCCCGACGGCTCGCGCGACGCCAAGGCCGACGTAATCCGCCATGCACTCGCCACGCTGGGCATCGACGACCCCGCCCGTGCCGTGATGATCGGCGACCGCCGCCATGACGTCGAAGGCGCAGCCGCAACGGGGCTTGCCGCCATCGGCGTACTGTGGGGTTACGGCAGCCGCGAAGAGCTTCAGACCGCAAAACCCGCATTTATTGCGGAAGATATTCCCGCCCTGCGGCAGTTGCTTCTGGGATAGGCGCGGACAGGAGCCGGAGGCCGACCCCAAACGCGTAACAGAGACGGAGGCCGAAGGCAAAAGCCCGACGAAACCGGATACGGGCGCCGACCCCAAACGCGCGACGGATACGCAGACGGACACCGATCCCAAAAGCCATACGGATACGGACACCGGACAGCTATGCCCCTGCAACAAAAGCAGACCTGCCAATTGGCAGGTCTGCTTGACACGTCGGGATGCCGCGGTTACCACCGGCACACCGGGTTATTTTGCGAACTTCATTTCGTCGAGCAACCACCCGGCGTCGGCATACTTGTCGATCACCCACATCACATAGCGGATATCCACGCACACCGTGCGCGCCAATTCGGGATGAAACCACACGTCGCCGGCCATCGACTCGCGGTTGCCGTCGAACGCAAGCCCTATAAGGTGCCCCCTGCCGTCGAGTACGGGGCTGCCCGAATTGCCTCCCGCAATGTCGTTGTCGGTCAGGAAATTGACATAGAGCGTACCACTCTCGCCCCAGCGTCCCCAGTCCCGTTTGGCGATCAGCCGCCGCATACGGTCGTCGACGCGGTATTCGTATTCGTCGGGGTTGTACTTCTCCATATAGCCCGCGATCGTCGAACGCGAATCGTAATGCACGCCGTCCGAAGGGTTCAGGGGCTGCACGTTACCGTAGGTCAGGCGCATGGTCGAGTTGGCATTGGGATACTGCGCCAGTCCTTCCGAAGCACGGAAATCGTAAAGCAGGTCGGCATAGCGGCTCTCGCTCCGCCCGACATGCGCACGGCCGCGCTTTTCGGCCTTGTCCACACCGCCCGTAAAACGCTGTACGGTGACCGATTCGGTAAGCGCCACCATGGGATCGCGGCGTATTTCGGCCACCGACCGGTTCTTCGAGAAATAGGCATCGTAACGCACGGGGTCGCTGCAAAACGAAGCATCGAACGCCGCACGCGCCATACGGTCGGCATCGCCTCCCGCCTGGTCGTACATCGCCTGCAACTGCACGCCCCACATCTCGCGCGGCACGTTGGCCGTGAAGTTCACCACCATCCGCGCCAACAGGTCGCGGTCGGTCGCGGCATCGTAGTTACGGCGCAGGCGGCCGCTCCCGGCCACGACGCTTCGGGCATCCTTCGAATCCACGATCAGCGAGTCCTGCTTCAGCCGTTCGAGTTTGCCAAGGTACGACGACACGCGGTTGGCCACGAGCAGCGCCTCGCTGGGGCCGAGCCATGCCTCGCGGAAATAATTGAGGTTGCGCTCGGCGCCCTGCCGCGCCTTGTAACCGCGCGCGAGCTCTTCGAGCAACGTCCCGTCCTCGGCCTTGCGGGTGGAATCGGCCTCGATCCAACGCTGCAGGCGTTCCTCCTCGGCCTCACGGATCGCCACGACGTCGAAACGGCGCAGGCATTTGTTCTCCCACTTGGCGTAGTCGGCGTAGTTGCTCAGGCCGAAATAAGCATCCGAATACTCCATGCGCACCCGCGGATCGCGTTCCATATGGCGTTTGAGAATATCCATCCGGTCATGGCGGTTGGCCACGACGATCGGGTTCCGGACACGCTGCTTCTCGGCCACGGCGAACGACGACGCATAGCGGTTCGTACGCCCCGGGAATCCGATCACCATTGCGAAGTCGCCGTCATGCACGCCGCCCGTGGCGACCTGCAACACGCGGCGGGGTTTGAGCGGCACGTTATCGGCGGAATAGGCCGCAGGACGTCCCTCCCGGTCGGCATAGACGCGGTAAAGCGCGAAATCGCCCTTGTGCTGGGGCCAGCCCCAGTTGTCGTAATCGCCGCCGAAGGCACCGATCGACGCAGGCGGCGTACCCACCAGCCGCACATCCTTGTAGATGTCGTAGTAGAACATCAGGTACATTTTGCCGCCCCACATCGAGTAGCACGACACCTCGCACTCCGTTTCCCGGCCGTAGCGCCCTTCCAGTTCGGCATAGAGGCGGCGCGGAGCCATCATGCCCCATTTCCCGGCGGCTTTCATCTCCTCCTTGAGCGCATTGGCCTCGTCGGTCACGTCGACCACCTTGCGCACGAACCACACGGTCTTGCCGGGGACGGGAATCTCCTCATCGCGCGTGCGTGCCCAGAATCCCGTTTCGAGCAGGTTGCATTCGGGCGTCGACAGGGCGCAGATGTCGCTGTAAGCCACATGGTGGTTGGTAATCATCAGCCCCTGGTCGGAAATCATGCTGCCCGTCCCCATGCCGCCGTCGACTGCCACCACGGCATCGGCCAGCGCAGCCGATTTCTCGTTGTAGATCTCCTTATCCTTGATTTTCAGTCCCCGGGCCTTCATCTGCGGATAAATCTCCGCCAGCCGGTGCATCAGCCACATGCCCTCGTCGGCCATCGCAGGCTGCATACAGAGCAGCACAACGGCCAGACAGGCTATCCATCTTCTCATATCTTTCATTCTTATAAACGGGAGGGCACCGTCGCCGACGCCCTCCCGTTGAGTTTAGGGTTACTCTTCGACGGTCTTACCCTCGGTCGTGAACTTCAGCCGCGGGTCAGCCTCCTTGAAGGTGCCGTCAGCCATGCGCAGCGTCCATTTTTCGGCCTGGAAAACCTCTTTCCACAGCTTCGCGTCGTCCCACATCGACTTCACATAGCGGATACGCATCACGGGCTTCATATCCCGCAGAACGAAGTCCACGGACACGATACCGTCGGTACACGACAGGAAACTCTTGAAATAGGGGAACGCATTGCGGATCGGCATCTTCTCGATACCGGGGAATACCATCTCGTAGACCGCCTTGGGGAACTGCTCGTCGTCCCCCCACTTCTCCTGGTTGGCAACGAACCTGCCCGCGAGCTTCTCCACATCGCGGAACATGATCTGCGCAAACTCCTCGCGCGAAACCTGTCCGGCGACCGCATAACTTTTAAGCACCGTATGCATCGGGATCACCTTCTCGCTCTCCTTGGTCGGGATGACCAGTTCCTTGGCGTCGATCGCCTCCCCGAACATTTTTTCGGTAATACCGGCGGCCGGATCGACGTAGACCGTCACATCCACCGGACAGGCGAACTCCGACGTGAAGCCGTAGACTCCCTCGATCTTCTGGAGCACCATGCCGAAATAGATCATATCCATCCGGTCGTGGAGCCCTTCGACGCCGAGCTTCACCACGTCGAGCATCGGCACCTGCTCGCCCGGCATGGCATATTTGCGCAGCGTCGGCGCAAAGATCGCAGCCTGTATCTTCAGCGTATCGGTGGCAGCCGGGTCGTAAAGCACCTCGACGCCATGGCGGCGTACGAAGGTCTTGACGCCGTATACGCCCTGCACGGCCTGCATCTTGGCCGAAAAAGCCTTCGACGAACCGAAGCACTTGATCGTCTGCAAGCCCTCCATCTCGAACGTCTGCAGGTTTTCGACCTTCTCGTAGTCGCCCCACTTCTCGTCGATCGTCGGCAGTTCCATGGTCGAACCCAGCCATATGGCCAGGAAGAAGAGCACCACGGCCAGCACCCCGGGCACCCAGCGCAGCGAACGGCGGCCGTTGACCTGCAAGGCATCCTTGGCACACGCACCGATGCAGTTGCCGCACAACGTACAGTCGACATGCTTCACCTTCACATAGTCATGGATCGGAAGCTGGTAGGGACATTTCTTTTCGCACAGTCCGCAATTATTGCAGGCGTTCAAGTCCCGCTTGATGTACATCAGGGGGAAGGTGCAGCTGCGCATCTTGGCGATCTCGACGATATAGGCGGCAAGACATGCGCCGCCGATCGTCCATACCCATGCGTTCGCAACGCCCAGCGCACCGAGCGCCCAGCCGCCGAGGGCAGCGATCACAAACAACAACGTGAATTTGAAAATGTTGCTGACAGCTCCCAGCGGACAGATATACTTGCACCAGAACATCTTCACCACGAAGCCGCCCAGGAGCAGCAGCGCAAGGCTCGTGAGCGACATCCAAAGCACGATTTCGCCCTTGAAACCCGTAGCCACGGCATAGAACGGGTCGAGTTTCTTGCAGAACAGCTCGCTCGACGAGAGCGTGAAATAGAGGATCGTGAAGAGCAGCACGTACTTCACCACGCGCAGCAGTTTGTCGACGACGCTGCCCGAAGGGACATCGACCTGCAGGTGCAGTTTTTTCCCGGCACGCCCCATCCACTCGCCGACGGTGCCCAGCGGACAGAGGTATCCGCAAAAAAGTTTGCTGAACAGAATCACTCCCACGGCGAGCACGAGGCCCATCATGATCTGGAGCATCGACATCGAGCAGGCCAGCGAGTTGTTCACCACATAGGTACCGAAAGCCTGCAACCCGCCGAAAGGACAATATGCCTCGACATCGACGGGTTTGTCGCTCAATTTGGCCCAAAGCACCGTGCCCGCAATGGCGGCCAGTACGCCCCATTGCAGCAGGTGCTTCAAATAATTAGGTTTACGTTTCATTTATTGTTGTTTGTGTTGTGTGTGTTTGTGTGCGGGGGTGAGGATCACTCCTTGTCCTTGATACAGCGGACGGGAGCGGCGCCATAACCACCCTGGTAAGCGATTGTCATGCGATTGTAACTCTTGTTGTAAGTTATCATACCGGCATAATACTGGATGTTCTTGATGCCGCTTTCCGGATCGTCGGCCGTATTGTATGTAACCTTGTAACCCGTCGAGCTGGGGAAATATCCCATGCCGAACGCCGAAGCGTCGGCAGCCGAGACCGTGGCCATATAGGCCGGGGTCGCCGTGGCGCTCGCCGCATTGATATAGCCGCAGCCCGCAATATTGAAACCGTCCTTGTTGAGCGCGGCAATCGAACCACCGCTCTGCGTCTTGTCGAAATAGGGCGACGTCGGGTCGGACAGGCTGCCGCTGCCGACACCCGCCAGCTTGAGCCACTCGGCCATCGTCGGGATATGCCACCCGTCGGGGCAAATACCCTGCGCACCCTCGTATTGGTCGAAATTGGTGCCTGTCATCTCGCCGGTCATTCCCAGCATCACGGGATAGCTGTACAGCAGGCCCGCGGTCTCAGTCAACGACGGGTCGGCGGCTTTCGAGAGGTTGCAGGGGTACCACACCCCGTTGCCGTCCTTCGGGTCGCTCGATATGGTTTTGCCTTCGGGAACATAGCGCAGGTTCTCGGCCATCCACGTGCGGCCGTCCTTGAGCGTGACGATCTTGTACTTCACGCCGCCCCACTCGACGGTCGGGGTCTCCACTTCGCCGTCGCCGTCCGGCAGCAGGTCGTCTCCGTCGACCCAGCCCGCGATCGGGCCGCTGAATTTCACCTGGATGTCAGCCGGCTGCACGTTGCAGTCCATGCGGCGGTTCTCACCCGACTTGAGGTCGGTCGTGCCGAGCGTCTGCGTACGCATCTTACCATCGGCCGTGGTGACCGTAACCTTGAGCTGCACACCGTTCTGCGGCACCAGCAGCGCGTAGTAAACTTTCTCGGCAGTGGCCGTATTGGCGGTCACGTCGGATGCCTCGGCACCCGCCTTGGCCGTAAAATCGCCCGTGGCAGGATCGAGCACACCGGTGCCGACAGCACCCTTGATGACGATGTCCCGGATGTCGAAACCCGATTCGTTCGTCACGCTGATGACGATCCGCGACATTTTGTGCTTGAAGGTCATCTGCGTGGACGACAGCGTGGGCTTGACCCCCGTCTTCACGGCCACGATCAGGTCGGAAGCCGTGTAGTTCGCACCGCTCTGATCCGCCTTTACCGAAAACTCCGCAGGCGCCGCGGCACCGGCCTGGTAGGGATAATAGGCGAAGAGCGTCGAGGTGGCGTTGACATCTTCGTACCAGAGGAAACCCTCGGTCTTGAAATCCGTACCGTCGAACGACATCTCTTTGTTCGCCACGAACGCCGAACCGTCCGCCGTCATCGTGATCGTGAGGCCGACCTTGTCGTTCAGCTCGAAATCGGTGTCCGTCGCCCGCGTGCCGGACGACATGCTTGCCGGCGTCAGCGCAGGGTTGGCGATCGTCGGGGTGATGCGCACCTGCTTGTCGCCCGTTCCGGTGCTTTCTTCCTTGGAGCAGGCGGTGAAAGCCATCGCCGCGACTGCCATCAATGTCAAAATCTTTTTCATAATCTATCCTTTTGAATTTAAAAATTATATCCTACACTCAGCGTCGCCGCGACCCGGTTGGGCTGCGCGACGTATTCCAGTCCGAAACCGTGTTCGTAACGCGCGAACACGTCGACATAGAACCGTTTGATATTGCGCCGCAGCCCGAGCGCCGCCCCCAGCCGTTTGGCCGTGAGGTATTCGTTTTCGTAATCGTAGTAAGCGGTCAGTTGCCCGGGATATTCGCCCGGCTGCACGCCGGGGGTTTCGAACTGCGTTTCACACTCCGAGAAACCTCCCAGGCGGTAATCCGCCGCGAGGGTCAGCTCCCAGAGGCCGAACGTGCGGATCAGCGAGGCATATATCTTGGTAAAGTGGAGCTTCTGCCCCTTGACATAGGGGTACATCAGCGTCGATTCGCGGTTGAGCTGCGAATAACCGACCCCGGCACGCAAATCCGTATGCGGTGCCACGAACTCGTATTCGCCCCCAAGGTCGAGCCCCTTGCGCCCGAAAGTCGGTGTCGAACCGTGTATGGTGATGGTCTGCACGCCGTTGATGGTCTCGGTGGTGATGATGTTCTCGTCGGTGCGGAGCGTCTGCCAGTCGAGATTCACGCGCACGAAATGCCTGCGCAGTGCCGTCCCCAGCGACAGGGCGGCGTTCGCCGTCACTTGGTGCGTTTCGAACAGATGCCAGATAATGCGGCTCTCGCCCGTCTCACCCTGCCTGTTACGGTAGGCGACGTCGGCATAGAACGGCCCGTATTGCAACTGGACGCCCGCCCCCTGCGTATTCTCGCGGACGGGGAATCCCGAAACGCCGTTGGTCGAGAGGTGTATGTCGGTGCTCCCCCACTTCTCCAGCGACCCGTAGAGCAGTCCCCGGTCGAAGAATGCCTCGTACAGGTCGGCACCGGGGCCCACGCCTTCCGCATCGACCTTCTCGCTGTTCGTACCCACGATATAGACCGCACCGGCAGCAAAACGCCCCGCGTGGTACATTATTCCGGGCGAAAATTCGAAATCCAGCCGTGTGTTCTTGTGGCGCAGGTCTTTGCGCTTGGCATAGTTGCGGGCTTCGAACTCTACGCGCAGGCCGCCCGTCCACCGGTTGCCCAGCACGGCCGACATGCCGCCCGTGAAGGTATAATCCTCGCGCACCTTGCGCCCCGGCGTAAATTCGAGGATGTCCACCGGATAATACCCCGGTTCGGTGAACATCGAGCCGCACATGTTGCGGCCGTCGAAATAGTCGTAGCCGAACCCGCCCGCGAACGAGACCTTCTTCAGGTGGCGCACCGACTCGGTTTTCGCCCCGGCATTCCAGCTGTCGTCCGACGCGGAGTGGCCCGTAAGCCCGCCGTTCTCCTTGGTGAAATAGATTTCGGCATAGGAACGGCTCAGGGAGTCCTGCCGGATACCCGCAGCGTTCGGGCCGCCGTTCCAGGGGTTGCGGCGGAAAATATAGTCGAAACGCTCCTGCGCCGTGGCAGCAGAGACGGCGGCCAACATCAGTATCGTTAAAATCCGTCTCATAGGCTAATCTCGCAAAGATTGTGTCTCACGCTCATAAAAATCGTTCGACGAGTTATTGGTATCCACGTACCTTTCGAAGCCGGCAGCCGCCGTGGCCGCTTCATCCAGCTTCCGGTGCAGGGTATGTCCCTGCGCCTTGGCCGAGAAGCCGACGTAACCGGCATCCACATCGGTGTGCAAGCGTTTGTGCTTGGTCGCCTCGGTCATGTTGCATACCTCGACGCCGTCCACGATCCAGTCGTCCCACGGTATCTTCGAATAGGTGATGCTGCCGCTCTGAACCGTCGACTGGAGGTCGTCGGCCAGATAGGCATCCAGATCGAACCCTTCGGGCGCCCGGAAAAGGATCACGGCGGGCGAATTCTGCGAAATTACGTAGACGACGGCCGTATTCGTCCCGGTCTTTTTCAGCACCTTCATGTAATGCGCCTGGTCGATCTGGTCGCCCGGGACAGGCGTGGGGTGCAACTTGTTGCCGGGATAGTATACCATGTCGTAGAGCACGAAACAGCCCTTGCGGTTGAGGTTCACCGACTGGGAATAGGTCTGCGTATGGTCGACGCCATGGTAGGCCACCACGACATCCTCGCCGGGTTGCAGCGGGAAATCCGTCCCCGAGCCCGGGAACATCCAGATACAGTCGGGTACGGCGGCGTAATCACGGAAAACGATGTTGCCCGAAAGGTCGGTGCTCGTCCAGGGATTGGCGGCCTGCGAGTTGTAGGGGGCGACCATCGCCAGGCACAGCCCGTCGAGGTAATAGGTTTCGAAACCGTTGTTGTGCAGGATGATATATTTGTCGTCGGCATAAGTCCCCGTCGCCGGCGGATCCTGCATGCAGCCGCCCGAGTAGATCTCCTTGATGAGGATCGTACCCGGCTTGGAAAATTTCAGCGCCACGTCGACTTCCTTGTCCTCGCCGACAAGGTCGACCTGCTCGATCGTACCGTTGAATACCGCCGAATCGTCGGGCAGGTCGAGCACCGAGAGACGGTAATGCCCGGCAGCGACGCGGAACCCGGCGTGGCCCTGCGCATCGGTCAGGGCGGTATAAACATTGCCCGTATTGCGGTCGGAGAGTTTCACCGCGACGCCTTCGCGCAAATAGCCGGCGTACCCCTCGGGATACACGGCCGTCACATGGAGTTCGCGCAGCGCACCGTCGTAAGGGTTCCTGTCGAACGACGTGCAACCGGCCACCAGCAGACAGGACAATATGCAAAGTATCTTTCTCATCGTTTTCAGAATTTAAGACGTACCGTAAGTCCGTAATAGAAATCGGGTGTGAAGACCGCCTTAACACCCGTGGCGTACGACGCGACGAAGGGCCGCGAATTGGTGAAGTTATTGGCGTAGAACGAGACGGAGACATGATCGCCGATCTCCTTCGTGATGCTCAGGTTGGCCGAGAAATAGGGGTCGTAACCGTCGCCGTTGAAAGAGTAGGCATTGCCCGAACGCAACAGCAGGGAGGAGAAGGCCGGATCGTTCTTCTCGGCATCAGTGAAGGGATGGCGGTTGCCGTCGAGGTCGATGTAGGCCACAGGCCAGATCGCCGTATAGCTGTCGCCGTCGTAGATGCTCCCGCCGGTGGGGTTACGGTCTTCGTCGACATTGAAGGCATACTCGCGCCCCCTGTACTCCGAGAGGTTCTGCGAGCGCTTCACGAGCGTGGCTTCGAGCCGCAGCGAGATGATCATACGGATCGAGGGCACATGCGTCGTGGCCGTGAGGTTCATATCCAGCGCGTGCAGCTTCCGGCCGTTGTAGGTGACGTTGGAGCTGCCCCCGTTATCGAGATAAACCCCCACATAGGGGTAGAACTCGCCGCCGGTCGAGGTCGAGGGATAGTAGCATGCCTCACCCTCGTTGACGTATTTGGTATAGCCGTAAGCCCCGTCAAGCCGCAGCTGCGTGCGGATGGGGTTGATCTGCGGGAACTCCACGACGAACTCCAGCCCCATGCGGTCTACGGGCGAACCGTTGTTCTGGTAGGTATTCTTGACGAATGTCCGTTTCGTGGAAGTGGTCTGCATGGCGATCCAGCCGGCCGAGGGGTTGTCCTTGTCACGGACGAAGATTTCGCCCGTCTGGCTGTCGACCCGGAAAGCCGGGTTCGCCGGCATCGTGTATGCAGTCCCGTCGGGCAGCGTGGAGGGCACGCCCATCATATTATAGGAGAACGGCTCGAAGGCGGCGCTCAGCTTATAGGGGTATTTCGTGCGGTTGAAATAGCCGACCAGCGAGATCGAGGTACCCCCGATACGCAGGTCGACGCCGACCTCGGAATTGCGGTTGCGCTGCCATTTCAGGTTGTCGTTGTAGAGTATCTGGTAAGGCTGCGTGTGGTAGACATAGGCGCTCTGCCCCGACCCATAGTTGGTAGCGAACACGGGCGTATCGCGGTATTCGGGCAGCGGGTAAAGCACGTTGAACGACGGCAGTTTCTCGGTGATGCCCCAGCCTCCGCGGACAGTCAGACGGTCGTTGATGCGGAATTTCAGGTTGAAGCGCGGCGAGAGGCTCGACGTATTCTCGTATTGCGTATTTTTGATAAAAGTCTTTTCGGCACGCAGGCCGGCCATCAGTTGCAGCGTGGCCGATCCCAGCGGCACGGTCAGCGTCTCCTCGACGTAGGCCGCGAGGTTATGCATATAGGGGATGTCCGTATACGGACGGGGGCGGTACCCGTTAGGCGCGAGGGAGGGGGTCGCATAGTACTCCCCGTCCCCGACATTGCCGTTGGCTCGCCACGAAGCGCCGACCTTGGCATTGCTGTGCACGTCGCCCCAGCTGCGCACCCACGTGGCCTTGAGGTTAGCCGCATAGTCGAGCTGCTTGGAATCGACGTATTTGGTCGAATAATAGACCGGCGGGAGCATATCGGCGATATAATACCCTTCCTGTTCGGCATGGACTGCCGGAAGGGAGGTCGAATTGAGATTATAGGTGCGCTTGCGCGCAAGGTTGTCGGTATAGTTGAGCGACGCATCGAAATCCAGGCTCGTGATCCACGGCCTGTTCAGCAGCCATTTGAACGAGGTGTTGGCACGCAGCACATTGTCGCGCACCTTCTCCCACTCGCCTTTCTGGGCATCGGGGTCGTCTTCGGTATTCATACCGCCGATATTGGCCGTCACGCCGAAGTTGAAGCGCAGCACCTTGGCGAAGGTATTCTGGTAGTTGAGCGCCAGCCCCGTGCGGGAATAGGAGGTGTAGGGCGACGCAGGGTTCTTCGTGGCCCGCGTATACTCGACGTTGCTGTTCAGCACGCCGCGGTTTTGACCCAGGTCGAAGCCCTTCGAGGCGGCGATCTGTTTGGTGCGCGGGTTGGTGGAGAGTGTCACCGTATAGGGCGTCTTGCCCTTGCGGGTCGAGATTTTCACCACGCCCGACGAGATGTCGCCGTATTCGGCCGAAGGTACGCCGGTCACCACCTCGACCGACTCGATGTTGGTCGCCGACAGGTTACGTGTGCTGGCACCCGTCGGGTCGCCCAGCGAAGCATTGGTGGAAAGGCGTACGCCGTCGACTTCGACGGCCGTACCGAACGCCGCATTGCCGGCCGTGCTCCCGCCGCTGCGCAGCGAAAAGACATTGTCCTTCATCAGGTCGGGATTGACCGTCTTGCCGCCCGGCAGCAGTGCCGAGATGTCCGACGCATTGACCATTTGCAGGTGGTCGATGGCATTGCCGCCGATCGTACGCGACGTAGCCATGGCATTGGGCGCCTCCTTGGCCGTAACCACGACGCTCTCCAGTTTCAGGTTATCCTCGGGGGCATAAAGCCTGACCTGCCCCATACCCGTACGCACGTCTACCTCGGTCTCGGTCGTAACGAACCCCAGGCAGGAGACGACGAAGCGCGTTTTCCCGGCCGGGACACCCCTCACCGTGAAATTCCCGTCGGTATCGGCCACGGCCCACAATCCGGACTGCGGCAATTCGACGACCGCCTGTCCGATCGGCTTGTCGGTGTCCTTTATAAGCACCCGCCCCGTAACGTCGAGACGCTGCGCCGACACGACGGCCGGGACAATCGTGCATAAAAACAGTAGTAAAAGTTTCCTCATATGCTTGACCTAACGCAACAAATATAACGAAAAAGCATTACCCATAAACCGTTTATGTTATTTTTTTAACATTCGACATGACTTTAGCCTGCAAAAATAACGATTCGGGGCGGAGACGGCAATCACCATATATGGGGATTTTCACCGGCTACCCTACCGGGATATGCGCATGGAAGCGGGCTTTTCCCCTATTTAAATATAGGTCGGGAAGATTAATATATAAATTTTAGTACTTTGTATTGCATAGTATGCATTTTTTGCTTACATTTGCCGATACTACAATTATATTTATTGGTGTTTGGTAATTTTTTATTGATTTTCGATAAAAATAAATTGTTTTTCAAGATTATATTATTACCTTTGTCCCAAGCGCCTCACACACCGCTTACAGATTGTAACCCTCAACAACGCAAACCGCTTTATAACGGCAGACTGAATATGATAAAGCTGGAAAACATCAACAAGACCTATAACAACGGGTCGCCCCTGCACGTGCTCAAAGGTATCGACCTCGACGTCGAAAAGGGCGAACTGGTCTCGATCATGGGCGCCTCGGGATCCGGGAAATCCACCCTGCTCAACATCCTCGGGATTCTCGACGACTACGACAGCGGCAGTTACTACCTGGCCGGACGGCTGATCAAGAACCTCAGCGAAACGCAGGCAGCAGCCGCACGCAACAATATGATCGGCTATATTTTCCAGTCCTTCAACCTGATCAATTACAAGAACGCCGTCGAAAACGTCGCACTGCCGCTCTACTACCAGGGCGTCTCGCGCCGCAAACGCAACGCCCTGGCACTCGAATACCTCGACATGCTGGGGCTCAGGGAGTGGGCCGACCACATGCCCAACGAAATGTCCGGCGGCCAGAAACAGCGCGTGGCCATCGCCCGGGCGCTTATCAACAAGCCCCAGATCATCCTAGCCGACGAACCTACGGGCGCACTGGACAGCGTCACCTCGCAGGAGGTGATGAACCTGCTGCGCAGCGTCAACTCGGACATGGGGATGACCATCATTTGCGTCACACACGAACAGTCGATCGCCGACCAGACGGACAAGATCATCCGACTGACGGACGGCGTCATCAGCAGTATCACCGAAACCGGACTCGGAAAGCGATGAGGGAACTGCTGCTGGAGATCTGGACATCGGTGCGCCGCAACAAGCTGCGCACGTTCCTCACGGGCTTCTCGGTCGCGTGGGGCATTTTCATGCTCGTCATCCTGCTGGGTTCGGGCAACGGGCTCAAGAACGGCGTAACCTCCAATTTCGGCAACTACGCCACCAACTCGATCGACCTCTACGGCGGCCGTACTTCGAAGCCCTACATGGGCTACCAGAAGGGGCGCCGCATCCGTCTGTGGAACAGCGACCTCGAAATCCTCGCCCGGGAATTCCCCGAGGTAGACGAAGTGGCTGCCAACTCGTGGTTCGACAACCATACGGCGACCTACGGGAACGAATATACCAAGGTCTGGCTGCGCGGCTCGCTGCCCAAGATCGAACAGATCGAGGGCGTGGAGATCGTAAAGGGGCGCTTCGTCAACGACGCCGACATCCGCGAATACCGCAAGTCGCTGGTCATCGACCAGGCCATGCAGTCCCTGCTATTCAAAGGAGCCGATCCGCTGGGGGCCAGGATCAAGCTCGACAGCACGGTATTCACCGTGGTCGGTGTCTACAAGGGCGACGCCCAGCGCAGCAGTTCGTCGTGTTACATCCCGCTGACCACCGGGCAGTTGCTCTACAACACCAACAGCCCCGAAGTGAACAATGCCATCATCACCATCAAGGGCGTCCACACCACCGAGGCGATGAAGGAGTTCGAAAAGCGCGTCATCCGGCGCCTTTCCGCCGAGCACCATTTCGCCCCCGACGACGAAAGCGCCATCTGGCTCGACAATACGATGGAAACCTACAAGAATTTCATGATGGTTTTCGCAGGCATCAACGTCTTCGTCTGGATCATCGGCCTGGGGACGCTGCTGGCCGGCATCGTCGGTGTGAGCAACATCATGCTCGTGACGGTCACGGAGCGCACCTCCGAATTCGGCATACGCAAGGCGCTGGGCGCCAAGCCCGTGTCGATCATCAGGCTGATCCTCACCGAGTCGGTGATGATAACCGCCGTATTCGGTTACCTGGGTATGGTATTCGGCGTGGCGATGATGGAAGGGGTCAACTACATGCTCAACCAGACGCCGCAGACGGGCGACGGCCATGCGCCGTCGATCTTCCTCAACCCGACGCTCGACCTGGGCGTTGCGGTCAGCGCGACGGTCGTGCTGGTCATCGCCGGCCTGATCGCAGGCTACGTCCCCGCCTACCGGGCCGCACAACTCAAGACAATCGACGCCCTGCGTTATAACAAGTAGAAGCCATGGGATTTTTCGATACAGACCGCTGGAACGAGATATGGCAAACGATCTCCCGCAACCGCAAGCGCAGCATCATGACGGCGCTGGGCGTCTTCTGGGGCATCTTCATGCTTACCGTACTGCTGGGTGCCGGCATGGGGCTGGGGCGCCTGTTCCGGGCACAGCTGGGCGACATGTCTACCAACACGCTGCTCATACAGCCTTCGCAGACCTCGCTCCCCTACAAGGGCATGCCAAAAAACCGCTGGTGGCGCATGAACAACGACGACGTGGAAAACGTCCGGGGGCTCAAGGAGGTGCAGTACGCCTCGGGCGTCTACTGGGGCGGGGAGATCCATTGCAGCTACAACGAACGCAAGGGCGACTATTCGCTGATGGGCTACATGCCCGACTACCAGCAGATCAACCCGCAGAAGATCATTTACGGCCGCTTCATCAACGACGTCGACATGGCGCAGAAGCGCAAGGTCTGCGTCATCGGTACCCAGATCCAGAAAGACCTGTTCCCGGGAATGGAAGACCCGACCGGCAAGGTCATCAAGGTCAACAACAGCTATTTCACCATCATCGGCGTCATGCGGCGCCAGAGCACGGCCATGTCGTTCAGCAACGTCGAACGCACGGTCGTAGCCCCGATCTCGCTCGCGCAGCAGATGTACGGCGGGGGCAACTCGATCCACATGCTGGCCATAGCCGGCCGCGAGGACACCCCGAGCAAAGAGGTCGAAACCGCCTGCAAGTCGGTGATCTTCGCCAAGCATCTGATCTCGCCGGACGACGAGAAAGCCGCCTGGTGCATGGCCACGGCCGAGATGTTCGACAAGGTGATGAGCCTCTTCTGGGGCATCGGGTTCCTGACATGGATCGTGGGTCTGGGGACACTGCTGGCCGGCATCGTCGGCGTGAGCAACATCATGCTGGTGCTGGTCAAGGAGCGCACGCAGGAGATCGGCATACGCCGCGCCCTGGGCGCACCGCCCACGGCCATCATCTCGCAGATACTCTCCGAAAGTTTCATCCTCACCTTCATCGCCGGGGTGGTCGGCCTCACGGCCGCGGTCGGGGTGCTGTCGGTCGCCGACTCGATCTATTACCAGGCGGTGACCGTGGCCCAGGAGGGTGCCGAAATCTCGTGGCAAATATCGTTCGGGACAGGCATGCTGGCGCTTTTCATCCTCGTCGCGGGCAGCCTGCTGGCGGGCGTCATCCCCGCCTACCGGGCCCTGAGCATCAAGGCTGTGGATGCAATACGTGAAGAATAACAATCAAATTCAATAGATTACGGCTATGAAAAAATTTCTGAAAATCTTTCTGGGTGTGCTCTTTGCGGCGCTGTTGCTCGGAACGTTCGTGTTCCTGTGGCAGAAGACCCGTCCGGTAAAGGTAGTCTACACGATCGTACAACCCAAACTCGACACGCTCAAACAATTCGTGGTCGCCACCGGCAAGGTCGAACCCCGCGACGAGGTGCTGATCAAGCCCCAGATTTCGGGTATCGTTTCCGACGTCTACAAGGAGGCCGGCCAGATGGTGCGCAAGGGCGAGGTGATCGCCACGGTGAAGGTCGTCCCGGAGATGGGACAGCTTTCGAGCGCCGAATCGCGCGTCTCGGTAGCCGAAATATCGCTGGCGCAGACCCGCCGCGAATTCGGCCGCACGGAAACACTGCACGACAAGGGCGTCGTCTCGGACGAGGAGTTCGAGCAGGGGCGCACCGACCTCCAGAAAGCCGAGGAGGAACTGCTGAACGCCAAGGAGAACCTGGAGATCGTCAAGAACGGCATCACCAGCCGCTACAAGGAGCTCAGCAACACGCAGATCCGATCGACGATCGACGGTATGATCCTCGACGTGCCGATCAAGGTCGGAAACTCGGTGATCCAGGCCAACACGTTCAACGACGGTACGACCATCGCCTCCGTAGCCGACATGTCGAACATGCTCTTCCGGGGCAACGTCGACGAAACGGACGTCGGCAAACTGCACGAGGGCATGCCCGTGAAGCTGACGATCGGCGCCCTGCAGAACGTCGAGCTGGACGCTACCCTGGAATACGTTTCGCCCAAGGCGACCGAGGATAACGGCGTCATCATGTTCGAAGTGAAGGCCGCCGTGAAGATTCCCGCCGACGTCTTCGTGCGCGCCGGGTACAGCGCCAACGCCAGCATCGTGATCGAAAGCCGCGAAGGCGTGCTGACGCTTCCCGAGAGCACCGTCGAATTCGAGGGCGAAAAAACGTATGTCTACCTGCTCACGAGCGCCGAGGACGCTGCAGAGCAGACCTTCGACAAACGCGAAGTCAAAATCGGCCTTTCGGACGGCATCGACATCGAGCTTACCGAGGGCGTGACCGCCGACGACAAAGTCCGCGGCGCGAAGGAAGACAAGAAGAAATAACCCCAAATGCACCGCAGCATGAAAACCAGCACCCTATTCGCCGCACTCTGCACAGCTGCCGCCGCACTCTGCGCAATGCCCGCGGGGGCCCAGCCCGCACCGGCTGCACCTCAAGCCAACGCAGCACCGGCACCCGGCACGCCCTGGTCGCTCGACGACTGCATCGGGTATGCCCTGGCCAACAATATCGACGTGCAGCAACGCGCCCTGCAGGTCGAACAGAACGAGGTGGAACTCTCGACGGCCAAATACAGCCGCCTGCCCGACCTGAACGCCTCGATCGGAGGCGACGCATCGTTCGGCCGCGTACTCTCGAGCGACAATACTTATAAGGACAACAACCAAACCTCGGGATCGCTCAACATCTCGACCAGCATCCCCGTATTCCAGGGCATGCGCATCAACCGCCAGGTCAAAGGCGGCAAGCTCGACCTCGCCGCAGCCATGCAGGATCTGGAACGTGCCCGCGAAGATTTGTCGATCAACGTCATGACACTCTACCTGGAGGTACTTTACAACAAGGAACTCGCCGACGTGGCCGAACGCCAGCTCGCCCTGAGCACCCTGCAGGCCACGCAGAGCCGCGAACTGGTCGCCGCCGGCAAACAGCCGGAATCGGCCCGGTACGAAAGCGAGGCGCTTCAGGCCAAAGACCAGCTGAGCCTGACCCAGGCCCGCAACGACCTGCAACTGGCACTGCTCAACCTGAGCCAGGCCCTCAACCGCGAGAGCGCCGCAGGGTTCGACGTCGTGGTTCCGGAGCTCGACAGCGTGACGCTCGCCTCGCTGCACCGGCTCGGCACGGCAGACGAGGTCTACAACTATGCGGCGGAAAACCGTCCCCATATCAAGGCGGAGCGGCTGCGGCTCGAAAGTTCGGAGAATTCAGTCCTCATTGCCAAATCGGCACTCTATCCCTCCATCTCGCTTTCAGGCGGTTACGGCACGGGGGTGTACAGCGCCGACAGTGATAAGTTCTGGGCTCAGATGCGCCACAACAGCCGCGAATACGTCGGGCTGTCGATGAACATCCCGATCTTCAACCGCCGCGCCACGCGCAACAATATCCGCTCGGCACAGCTTTCGGCCCGCAGCCAGCGGCTCGCACTGACCGAAGCCGAGCTGGCGCTGCGCAAGGAGATCGAACAGGCGTGGTACAACGCCGACGCGGCGTACAGCAAATACCGTTCGGCCGGCGTGGCCCTCGCCTCGGCGAAGGTGGCATTCGCCTACGAACAGCGGAAGGCGGAATCGGGACGTTCGACCATTTTCGATTTCAACGATGCCAAAACCCGCATGGAAAAAGCCGAGTCGGAACTCGTGCAGGCGAAATACGAATTCGTATTCCGTTCGAAAATACTGGATTTTTACCGCGGAAGACCGCTGAAACTGTGATCCGGAGAGGTGAACACATCGTACACAATAAACAAATCAGGGCGGCCGTTATCGACCGCCCTGATGCTGTTCGGAATAACCAATCCCTAAAGTTTTCCGGCAGCGGCCGGGTAAGATTTTCAGACTCCCACCCGACACAGAAGCCCTTTTGCGTCACTAATTACCCCCTCCATCCCCTGTGTGAAGTAGGGTAGTGCAAAGATATGTAAATTATCCTGAACTGCATACCTCGGGGCCTGTTTTGTCATAACATGGGGCTGAAATGATTTACCTTGCCGGCCGAAAATGTTGCACACAGGCACAATGAGCCCACAAAAGGTTCTGCAAAAAAGCGGCTATCTGAAAAATTTGCCCTACTTTTGCAGCAAATTCTCAAACGGAAAGGATGGAATGGCTTAAAAGTTTATTCGTCGAACACTCGGCTCTGCAGGCCGTCGTGGTTATTTCGCTCATTTCGACGATCGGGATCGCACTGGGCAGGATCCGCATCTTCGGCATCTCGCTGGGCGTGGCATTCATCTTTTTCGCCGGTATCCTGGCCGGGCATTTCGGGCTGTCGATCGACCCGGCGATGCTGAACTATGCCGAGAGCTTCGGGCTCATCATCTTCGTATACGCCCTCGGCCTGCAGGTCGGCCCCGGTTTCTTCAACTCGCTGCGCGCCGACGGGTTGCGCCTGATGTCGCCGGCTCTGGCCGTAGTATTGCTCGGCACAGGGCTGGCCGTGGCAATGAGCTATACGCTGCATGTCTCGATGCCCGACATGTCGGGCATCCTGTGCGGCGCCACGACCAACACCCCGGCACTCGGTGCCGCGCAGCAGGCGCTGCAACAGATGGGCGTCGACTCCAGCGGCGCCGCCCTGAGCTGCGCCGTGACTTATCCGCTGGGTGTAGTGGGCGTCATCCTGGCCATCGTCTTCATCCGCAAACTCTTCGTCCGCCCCGCCGACATGCCGGAGCCGGACGCCGAACACCGGAAAAACGTCTTCATCGCCAGCTACCACCTGACCAACCCGGCCGTCTTCGGCAAAAGCGTCCACGAGATCGCTGCGCAGAGCCACCACCACTTCGTCATTTCGCGGGTCTGGCGCGAAGGGCAGGTTTCGATTCCCACCTCCGACAAGACGTTGCAGAAGGACGACGTCATCCTCGTGATCACCACCCCGGGCGAGGCCGACGCACTGCGCCTGATCTTCGGGGAGCAGGAACAGAAGGACTGGAATACGGAGAACATCGACTGGAACGCCGTCGACAGCCAGCTCACCTCGCAGCGCATCCTCGTGACGCGCCCCGAAATCAACGGCAAGAAACTCTCCTCGCTGCGCCTGCGCAACAATTACGGCATCAACATCAGCCGCGTCTACCGCTCGGGCGTACAACTGCTGGCCACCCCCGACCTGCATTTGCAGATGGGCGACCGCCTGACGGTCGTGGGCGAAGCCGCAGCGATCAAGCATGTGGAAAAGATTCTCGGCAATGCCGTGAAGAACCTCGAAGAGCCCAACCTCGTGGCAGTCTTCGTCGGCCTGATCCTCGGGCTCACGCTCGGGAGCATCCCCGTAAGCATCCCGGGCATCAGCCTGCCCGTAAAGCTCGGTCTGGCAGGCGGCCCGATCATCGTCGGCATCCTGATCGGCACGTTCGGCCCGCGCCTGCACATGATTACCTACACCACATACAGCGCCAACCTGATGCTCCGGGCACTGGGCCTGTCGATGTACCTCGCATGCCTGGGGCTCGAGGCGGGCACGCACTTCTTCGAGACGGTCATGCGCCCCGAAGGGGCACTATGGCTGTTGCTGGGATTCCTGCTGACGTTCGTCCCCGTCGTACTGCTGGGCATCTTCGCCCTGCGCATCCTGCGCATCGACTTCGGGTCGGTCGCCGGCATGTTGTGCGGCAGCATGGCCAATCCGATGGCACTGAACTACGCCAACGACACGATCGAGGGCGACAACCCGTCGGTTTCGTACGCCACGGTCTACCCTCTCTGCATGTTCCTGCGGGTGATTATCATTCAGGTGATGCTGATGGTTTTCCTGTAACCGCCGGTTTCGCCGACACCTGTTCCGTCCTGGGGTTGCGCAACGCTTCGATATCGCTTCCCGAAGGGTTTTGGAACACCCTCAGGTCGAACTCGGGGATGACGGCCAGCACATGGTCGAAGACATCCGACTGGATGCGTTCGTAATCCACCCACACCACCGTATCCGTAAAGAAATAGAGTTCCATCGGCAATCCCGTCTCTGTCGGTTGTAGCTGGCGCACCATCAGGGTCATCCCCTTGTTGACAGGCACCTCGTTGCGCAGGTACCGCTCCAGATAGGCACGGAATACCCCGAGGTTGGTCTGGTGCAGGCCGTTGATCTTGCGTTCGCCGGGGCGGATGCCATGCGCGGCGTTGTACTCCTCGACCCGTTGCTCGGTCTGATCGATATATTCGCGGATGATGTCTATGTTGCGGTATCGGGCCAGCATCTCGGGCGTACAGAATTTCACGCTCGTCATGTCCAGGTTCACCGAACGCTTCACGCGGCGCCCGCCCGACGCCTGCATCCCGCGCCAGTTCTGGAACGAATCGCTCACCAGCAGGTAAGGCGGCAGCGTAACGATCGTATTGTCCCAGTTCTGCACTTTCACGGTCGTGAGCGACACCTCGATCACCGAACCGTCCGCACCGTATTTAGGCACGGTGATCCAGTCCCCCACCTTGAGCATGTCGTTCGCCGAGAGCTGGATGCCGGATACGAAGCCGAGGATGCTGTCGCGGAAAATCAGCATGATGACGGCCGCCGAAGCGCCCAGCCCCGTAAGCAGGATGGCGGGCGACTTGCCGATCAGGATCGAGACGATCAGGATGCCGCAGATCAGCGCCGCGATCCCCTGCCCGGTCTGGCGCAACCCGTTGATCGGTTTGTTTTGCCACGCTGGACGCGCCGAGACGATGTTGAAAGCCGCATAAAGCAGGGCATTGATAAAACGGAAGACCGTAACGACGATGTACACCTGCACCAGGCGCGTGACGATCGTCCTGGCTTCCGACTGTTCGTCGAAGACTACGGGAAGGACGATGACCAGCACGATGGCGCTGACGATATTGCACAACCGGCTCAGCACGGCGGAACTGAACAGTTCGTCGTCCCACGTGGCTTTGGTGCGCATCACGATGCGCCTCATCCCGTGCACGAGCACCGTGCGGCACAGGAAATCGAAAAGCACGACAGCCAGCAGCACCAGGGAGAAAGCCACCCAGCGATCCCAGCCGTTATTCAATGCGGAAGTGAGCCCGAGCCATGCGAGCAGGGCGTCGGCCCAATGTGTAAGGAGAGACTGCATACGGTATTTCTATCAAATTTCAGACCTGTCGGAAACGGCCTTCGTGGTTATCAGCGGCGGAAACCCCGGCTACGGGACGACAACGGCGGCTGGGAAAGCCCGGCGGCAGGCATCATCGCAAGACATGCGTTTCCGGATCGGCGTCAATCCCCACGGCCCGCACCGGCCAGTGCCGGATAATACCCTGCTGTATGCAGGGCAGTCGCTTCATAGTCAGTTTCCCGGTTACAAATATACAAAAAAAACTATACCCCGAGCACCAGCTTCACCTCGCCCTCCAAATTGGGCGTGAATACTCCCTTGCCCAGGTTCGCCAGGATTTCGTCCCGGCTCCAGAAACGCCCTCCGTCGAGCTCGTCACTCGGGACGACCTCCCCGTCGTACACCGTGCGGTGGACATAGATCAATTCGCGCTCGCGCTCCGAGCGGAACACGTACACCGCCACGCGTTCGGGCACGAAACCCGTCACGCCGAGTTCTTCGCGCACCTCGCGCCGCAACGCGTCGTCCACCGTCTCGCCGTAGTCGACATGCCCGCCCACGGCCGTATCCCAGCGCCCGGGCTGGATATCCTTCCACACGGGGCGCCGCTGCAGGTACAACTCGCCCCGCGAATTGAACAGGTGCAGGTGCACCACGGGATGCAGCAGCCCGCCCCCGCCGTGGCATTCGGCACGTGTCGCCGACCCGACCACGTTCCCGGCCTCGTCGACCACCGGAAACAGCTCCGCACCGTTATCGCATCGCATGGCGGGGATATTTACGGATATAAACCACGGCCGTCAGCAACCCCAACAGGGTGAACCCCGCACCGGGCAACGCCGTATATTCATAGCCCAGCCCGCGGGCGATCGGCAGGCCCCCGCAGTAGGCGCCCAGCGCATTGCCCAGGTTGAAGGCCACCTGCACGAGGGCTGCGCCGAGCATCTCGCCGCCGCGCGAATTCTCCAGGATCAGCAACTGCTGCGGCGACGAGACACAAAACAGACAACCCGTGCAGAGCGTCATCAGCACAACGGAAAGGTAGTGGACATGTGCCCCGAAGAAAATCCCGAGCAGCGTCAGGGTGGCCGCGGCCAGCGTAAAACGCACGACCTTCTCGGGCGTAAAACGGTCGGAGAGATGCCCGCCGAGGATATTGCCTGCGAACATGCCGAAACCGGCCAGCATGATAACCAGCGTAAGGTTCTCCTCCGTGAAACCCGAGGTGTGGATCATCAGCGGGCTGACATAGCTGTACCAGCAGAAGATCCCGCCGTTGCCGAGCATCACCGATGCCAGCACGAGCCAGGGCGCAAGGCTGCGCAGGAACCGGAACTGCCCTTTCAGCCCCGTATCGGGCAGCGGCTCCATGCGGGGCACCCACATCCTTACGAGCGTCAGCGCCACCACGCCCCATACGGCGACGATCGCAAAGGTCGTGCGCCATGACAGCACATTGCTGATATAGGTACCCAGCGGCACGCCGAACAGGTTGGCGACGGTCATGCCGACGATCATGATCGAAACGGCTTCCGTGCGCTTCCCCGCATCCGCCACCCGCTCTGCGACGATCGACCCGACACCGAAAAAGGCGCCGTGCGGCAGGCCGGACACAAAGCGCATCGCCATCAGCATCCAGTAATTCGGCGCCAGCGACGCGCACAGGTTCCCGACGGCGATCAGGGCCGTGAGCACCAGCAGTATCTGTTTGAGCGGACGCGTCCGGGCTACCAGCACCGTAAGCGGCGCCCCGAAGCAAACGCCCAGGGCATAGGCCGAAATAAGGTGCCCGGCCTCGGGGATGGAAACCCCGAGGCTGCGGGCGATATCGGGCAGGATGCCCATCATCACGAACTCCGACATTCCCAGGGCAAGTGTCCCGAATGCCAGTGCAATCAGACTTTTTTTCATATGTAAAACCAACTGACGAATAACCGGCTGCAAAAATAACACAAAAGGCGAAAAGTTTTTCGCTTTTCGCCTTTTGTTACGGTTCCCGTATGGTTGCATAGACCGTCCGAATTACCGGCGGAGAGTTGCGGCGCCGGTTATTCGGCCTGCGGCGCGGGGCGTTGCGGTTCGCGCGGCTGCCCGACCTCGTATCCCAGTTCGCGCATCCACTCGACGGTGAGCGGGTCGACCTGGTCGTTGCGATCGGCCCAGCGGCGCTGTTCGATCAGGCGTTTCTTATGCTCCTCGATGCGCATCATGATCGGGAAATCGGGATGCCGCATTTGCGAACGCGCCGCCCGCTGCGAGGGGCGTATCCTGCGGTCGAACACGTCGGCCTGCGCAGGCCTCCGCGCGCCCTCCCATTTGAAGCCTTTCAGGTAGAGCTCCTGCGTAGGCGGGATCTTGTCCATCGGATAGAAGGCATCGGTGATTTCGTTGCGGTAGACGATCTGCACCACCTGCTTGTCCTCGATATAGAACGAGCAGTCGCCGCTCTCGATAACGCCCATCATCGTGATCTCGGGCGGCTCGCCGTCCTGCATGTAATAGATGGTCTGGGCATTGCCGTTGACGTCGTTGCGGTATATCTGGTTGTTGTAGAAGTAGGCGGTCATGGTCTTGCCCGCCACCTGATTGTAATGTGTCGTATCGAGCTGGCTGACCATCATCGGGCTGCCGATGAATTCGGCGCGTTTGATCTGCTGCCGCTCGGTGAAAATATCCATTACGTCCGAAGTGATCTGGTTGCTCTGGTTCCACAACACGGGGTCGATATAGAGGTGGATCGTCGAGTCGGTGCTGATCGCCACGATCGAGTCGCACACGGTCTGGAAATCCGACCTGAAGATCCTCACGTCGCGGTAACCTTTCATCAGGCGGTAGATGCTGTCGCGCGGCAGGGCGAGCGAGTCGACCGAATCGGCCGGGAGCGCCATCGCCCCGGTGTCAGCCAACAGCGAATCGGCCAGCAGGTTGAGCAGCGAATCCTGTTCGGCCATGTTCATCTCGATGAGCGAATCCAGTTCGCGCAGGGCCGCCGAATCGACCGGGATCACCTTTCCCTTGCGGGCGGCACGCGCCTGCCGGGCTTTGAGTTTCGCCGCAGCCTTCAGCCTCCGGGCGGCCAGACGCGCCTCCTCGCGCTCCTTTTGCGACAGCAGTTTGGCCGTGGCCTTCTCCTTGCGTCTGACGGCTATCGAATCGAGCTGCGCCTTCTTGATTTTGGCTGCCGCGGCCTTCTTTTCGGCCTTGGCCTTGCGCGCCGCTTCCTTGAGCAGGGCCTTGCGCTGGGCAACGGTCAGCGTATCGGCAGCCCTGTCCAGCGAGTCGGGCAGGCTGCCCGGCGCGGAGAGCGAATCGGCCATGTGCAGCGAATCCGCCCCCGACGAACCATGCGCCGGCGAATCGGGGCCTAAAGCTGCGGCAAGCGAATCCGTTCCACCGGCCGACGAAAGCGAATCGGCTGCACTGCCGGGACGCAGCCCGGGCACGGTACGGCCGCCCTCGGGGCCGGCCGTCGCGGCCGATCCATCGGGATGCTGCCCCAGCGAATCGGGCCGTTGCAGGGAATCGGCCCCCATACGCGCAAGCGAATCGGCCGCGGCCTTCTCCGCAGCCCGGCGCCGGGCATTCTCATTGACCGTAAAGAGGAACATCGAGTCGGCACGCATGAAGAGCGAATCGCCCTGCGTAAGATCGTAGCTCACCACCGAGGGGCGCCGCGTGAGGAATACATCGCCCGGCTCCTTCCAATACTCGCCGTAATCGCCGAAGGCGAGCACCTTGTGCTCCGTATCGTCGATCTGGATGTCCCGCCACAGCACCACGTGGTCTTTGGCTCGGAAATAGTCGATGCTGTCGCTCCACATCTCCTGTTTCCCGGTCAGCACATAACCGTTGCGCGTGACCCGGTAAAGCGTATCGGCCTTGTCGTACGCGCCCCGGTCGGCATAGAGGTAGTCGCCGTCCTTGTTCCAGATGTTGGTATTCTCGAAGAAAAAAGCGTTGTCGGTGGCCATGTTGTAGACCACCGAGTCGCCCTTGAGTTCGTATTCGTCGTTACGCATCTCGACGCGGTCTACGCAAATGAGGTCTTTGGTGTTGGCATAATAGTAGCCGCGCACCGATTCGAGCCGGTTGTCCCGGTTTATCAGTACGCCGCCGTCGGCGAACTGGCCGATATTCTCCTTCGTGTTGAAAACAAACCGGTAGGTATAGAGCGCGGCATCGCCGTCGACGACCTTGACGATGTCGGAATAGACCCGCGCCTCGTTCAGCTCGCCGTTGTATTCGGCACGGTCGCCGTAAATATAGGTCGTATTCTTGTTGATGAGGACATTGCCGAAGAACTCGATCCGCATGTCCGAATAACGCACGGCACTGTCGCACGTAATGACAGCGCCGTTATGCTGCGCGGCGAAATTGCCGACCAGGAAGATCACCGAGTCGCCGGGGGCTATGGGGCCCATGTTGTCCGACTTCAGGTCGATGAGTTTCTTCTCGGCCTCGGGCTCCTGTCCGGGTGCCTGCATCCCGCTGCGGGCGAAAATCACACTGCCCGCAGCCAGCACGACGGCAGCTATGGTAAAGAGCCTGCGCACGGTTTATTTCACCCAGCTTTTGTTCTCGAACTCCCCGTCGCGGAATTCGGGGTCGATGTAAACGTACATGGCGTCGATCTTCTTGGTCAGCCACTCCTTGAACACCCGCTCCTGCTTGGCATTGAGCGCCATCTCCTCCAGCCGGAGGTAGTCTTCGTTGAGCGATGCGACATGCGTGGGAATGATCTCCACGAGCTTGACGATCTTGGCCAGCTGGTTGCCCATGATGTCCTCGGTCAGGAATGCCGGCGAAATCTCGCCCGGTTTGAGGCGGATCAAGGCATTGTAGTCGTCCAGTGCACCGAAGTGCGCGAAATCCTCACGCAGGAACTTCGTCACGGTGAGCTTCGCCTCGAAGGCATTGAAACGCTCCAGGATGTCGTGGTTCGAGACGATACCGCCGTTCATCTTCGACGTGGCGTCGTCGGAGAACTGGAGGGCGGCCTTGTCGAACGAGAGGGAATCCTTGCGTATCTGGTTGGCGATGCTGTCCAGGAACACGACCCCTTCGTTGAGCTCGTCCATCGTATAGACCGGGCGCAGCAGGATATGGCGGAAATGGTAGAGGCTGCCGCGCTTGTCGAGCAACTGGATGATATGCTGTCCGTAGCGGGTCTCGACGACCTCCGATATCTGCCCCGGCTTCATGTTCTCGAGGGCGTCGGCGAACGGCGCTTCCAGTCCGTTGAGCTCGGTGGGATCCATCTCGCCGCCGCGCATCATCGTCCCGGGATCCTGCGAATACATGCGTGCCAGGTTCTCGAATTTCGCCTTGCCGGTAATGATCCGTTCGCGCATGTCGAGCAGGCGCTCGCGCGTGCGCTGCTTGGCCTCGGTGATCGACTTGGGGAAACGGGTGATCTGGGCGTAGACATATTGTTCGGCCACGGTCGGCAGGCTGTCCTTGTCGATCGACTTGTAGAAACGCTCGACCTCGCCGGGAATGACCGACACCTTGCTCACGACCTCGCTCTGCATGGAAGAGGCATACGACTGCTCCTCATAGCGCTGGCGCATGTTCTCGCGGATGCTGAAAATGGCCATGTGGTGCTTGGCCTCGAGCTTCGGGATCGACCCCTCGGTTTCGATCATATTCTGAATCTGCTGTTCCACATGCGTGGCGATGTCGCCCGCATTGATCTTCACCGAGTCGATCTGCGCCTGGTTGAAGAGCAGCTTCTGGGTCATCAGTGCCTCGAGCGCCTCGTTCATCGGGTCACGGTCGGAGGTATATCCTTCGGCACGGCGCTGGGCCGTGAGCTGCCGGGCATACTCCGCCACTTCGGAATGGAGGATGGACGAAGACCCTACGACGGCGACCACCTTGTCGAGCATCACCTGCTGCTTCTGCGCGAACGCCCCGGCAACGAGCAGGGCGAAAGCCGCCCCCAGCATACCTTTTTTCAACATTATTCTTTTTCTTTATCGTTTGTATTCTCGTTTTCGAAAATCTTTATGCTCCCGCCTTCGCACGCACGGTTATAGAGTTCCTCCTCGTGGCTGCGGATGATCTCGCTCTGGCGCTGGTTGAAGAGGATGCGGCGGATCGTCCCCCGCAGCCGTTCGAGCGGGATAGGCTCCCCCTCGCGGCGCACGGCGTCGATCTGGAAATAGTAGTGCGAATGGCTGTCGCGCATCTCCTGCACGGCCGTCGTTGCGAGCACCGGGTCGTAGTTCTGCGACCGGAGCGTGGGCAGGAAACTCAGGAATTCCGGGAAATCCACCCACTGATCGCTGAAATCGGTAACCGTAAAGTCGTTCTTCGCGCATATGTCCCGGAAATCCTGCTGCCGGGCTTCGCTCTTCGCCCCCATCAGCTCCCGCAATTTGCGCGCCTGGCGGTACCCTTCGCCGAACTGCACGATCCGTCCCTTGACCAACGTACGGTCGAGCCGGAAATCGGCCTTGTGCGCGTTGTAATAGGCCGCGATCTCGTTCTCCGTGAAGGTCGTGTCGATGCTGCGGTCGACGTAATGCTGATCCAGCTTGCGGATCAGCAGCGCCTGCCGGTACTCCTCGACCATCTTGTCGATATCGTCCGCCGAAGCGGAAAAAAGGATCTCGGCCTCCTGCAATTTGAGCTGTTTGCGCACCCAGCGGTCGACATAGACCTTCATGAAGGCCGCGCTGTCCTCGCCCGTAACCCCCTTCGGGACTACCGACTCGACATCGCGCATCTTCAGTTCGCTGCCGCCCGCCCGCGCCAGTGTGGTATCGCTGGCAAAATAGCCGGGCAGTTCCTGGCAACCGGCCAGGAACAACGTAGCCGCCACGACCGCTATTTTCGTTCGCAAAGTCATAATCCGGAGGACAAAGATACTGTTTTTACTCGTAACTAACGCAGCCTCTGCCGAGATTATTACGCCGCGCCGCGATTTTTCTCCTCGGCCTTCAGACGGCGCAGCGACACGAGCATCATGTAACCCGAAACGGCGAAGACGGCCAGCGCCGCGATATACAACAGCACGTAGAGCGTCCGGCTACCGACCATGTCGATGAGCATGGAATTACCGTGCCCGGCAATCAGCGCCAGGTAGGCAATGCCGTTGTTGACCGCATGGAGTATGATCGCAGACCAGAGCGAATCGGTGCGCAGGTAGATGAAGGCCAGCACCAGGCCCATGACAAAGGCGTTCACCACCACTGTGGGATGGACATGCACGATGCCGAAGATGGCCGACGAGAGCAGCCATGCGGCCACCACGCCGTACCGTGCGCGCGTCGATTCGAGCAGCACGCCGCGGAAGATCACCTCCTCGAAAAGCGGGGCCATCACCACGACCGTCACGATCGCCCACGCCCCGCGCCCGTAGACGTTCGGCACCTCGGGCATCAGGCTCAGCAACGGCTCCAGCACGACCGAGGTCGAGAGCATGAAGAACACCCCCCAGAGCAGCAGCACGGGATTCAGCCCGCGCCGGGAGAAACGCGCCACGACCGCAGGGCCGTGCCTCCGCCTGCGGTAGAAGAGGAATCCCGCGAGCGTCACGGACATCGACACGAAATAGGTCACGGCATTGAAATGCCCGGCGGCGATCTGCTCCGCCGTGCTTATCGCCTCGTCGGGACTGGCCAGCAGCTCCGGATCGGGCCATTTGCACCCCGCCAGCCATGCCACGGCAGTCCCCAGTCCCTGCGCCAGCAGGAAGATGCCGAAGAAAACCAGGTAGTCCACCACCACGGGGAATTTTCCGTTGTAGTGCCATATCTTATTATTGTCCGCCTTATTGCCCGCCGCCTTCGCAGGCTCTCCGGCGGGCATGGGTTCCCGAACGGGAGCCCCCTGTTTTTTTTCTGTCATAATAGGCCGTTACTATCAATTCGTTCCGAGTCCAAAGATAGTGCAAGTCAAGGGCAAAAGCAAATTTATTTGCTCCGGCAGGGGCGTAGCCCATTTTCCGAAAAGATAAGCAAATTTCGGTTACGGTTATGGATTTCCATTTTAAATCATTAAATTTGCCCGATTATAAACCCGATTGAAACATGGCAAAGGTTATCGCTTTAGCGAATCAGAAAGGCGGCGTGGGCAAGACCACAACGGCCATCAACCTCGCGGCATCGCTGGCCCTGCTGGGCAAGAAGGTGCTGCTGCTCGACGCCGACCCGCAGGCCAACGCCACCTCCGGACTGGGCTTCGACATAAACCTCGAAGGCATCTACGAGTGCATCGCCGGGCTCAGGAAGCCCGAGGAGGTCATCCTGCAAAGCCCCGACGTGAAGAACCTGTGGCTGCTGCCGTCGTCGATCGACCTGGTCGCCGCCGACACCGAGCTGCCCAAGCTGGAGGACGCCCACCATGTGATGAAGCGCATCGTGGACGCCGTGCGCGAAAGGTTCGACTACATTTTCATCGACTGCTCCCCTTCGCTGGGTTACACCACCGTCAATATCCTCACGGCCGCCGACACGGTGCTCATCCCCGTGCAGTGCGAATACCTCGCCCTCGAAGGGCTTTCAAAGCTGCTGAACACCATCCGCAAGGTCAAGAGCGGCCTCAACCCGGCGCTCGACATCGAGGGTTTCCTGCTGACGATGTATATGCGCAACCGCCTGAACAACCAGGTCGTGAACGAGGTGCGCGAACATTTCGGGCCGTTGGCTTACGACACAATAATTCAGCGCAATATCCGTTTGGGAGAAGCACCCTCGCACGGAAAGCCCGTCATGCTTTACGACGCGGGCGCCGTCGGCTCGGAGAACTATCTCACGCTGGCCCGGGAGTTCCTCAAGCGCAACCGCAAACCGAGAAAATAACATACCGAAATGAAACAACCGAAGGGATTAGGGCGCGGACTGGACGCCATATTCGGCACCGACGCCGTCGACGCCAAGCTCAAGCCGATGAGCCAGATGTCCGAGATCGACATCACGGGGATCATTCCCAACCCCACGCAGCCGCGTACGCAGTTTGACGAGGAGGCGCTCGACGAACTGGCCGACTCGATCCGCCAGCTGGGGGTCATCCAGCCCATCACGGTCAAGAAATCCGGCGACGGAAAATATATCATCATCAGCGGCGAACGCCGCTGGCGTGCGGCGCAGCGCGCCGACCTGACGAGTCTCCCGGCCTATATCCGCGAGGTGGACGACGAGAACCTGCACGCCATGGCCCTCGTGGAGAACATCCAGCGCCAGGATCTCAATGCCATAGAGATCGCGCTCGGAATGCAGCGCCTGATCGACGAGTGCAACCTGACGCAGGACGCCCTCTCGGAAAAGGTGGGCAAGAAACGCTCGACCATCTCGAACTACATGCGGCTGCTCAAGCTGCCCGACGAGGTGCAGCTGGCACTCAAGGAGGGGCTCATCTCGATGGGGCATGCCAAAGCCATCGCCGGCGCCCCCGACGGGATGCAGGTACGCGTGCTCAAACGCATCATCAAGAAAGGCCTTTCGGTACGCCAGGCCGAGGAGCTGGTACGCTCGCTCACCGAACAACCGGCCGCAGCGGCACAGAATGTGGAGGACGAGGAGTATCCCGAAAGCTATTCGCGGCTGGTGGAGCAACTCGAAAAGTTCTTCTCGCAGGACATCAGCATCAAGCGCTCGAAGAACGGCGGCGGACGCATCGTCATCGGGTTCGGCGACGACAAGGATATCGAACAGTTCATCGAACGGTTTTCGGGACGCATTAAATAATATGGGAAGTATCCGGTTCAGACACCTGCTGCCGATGCTCGCGGCGCTCATGTTGTGGCTCCCCGCCGAGGCACAGCTCCACCGCGGGGCGCGCACCATCGTACGCGGCGGCATGTTCGTCAAGCCGGATTCGCTGCGCCACAAGAGCGATTCGCTGGCCAACAACGCCCTCGCGCGCGAACTCGACTCGCTCATGGCACTGGACTTCACGGCCGATTCGCTCGCCGTGACGGCATTGCGCACGGACGACATCCGCGCCACGGACTCGCTCATGCAGCTCAGGCTGGCCGGCATCAAGACCGAACCGGATTCCATGCGGCACAAGAAAGGCTGGCTCATGAGTGACTCGATGTCGCTTTCGAAGGTCTGCTGGATCTCGACCGTTCTGCCCGGCTACGGACAGATATACAACAAACAATACTGGAAGCTGCCCATACTCTACGGTACGGTGGGAGCGGGGCTGGCGCTCTACATCAACGAAAACAGGACATACAAGCCGCTCAAGCGCGAGTATGACGCCTATACCGACAAAAACCTCACGCGTACGCCCGAACTGGACGCACTGCAGGCCAAGATGATCCGCAGCAACACCCGCCGCCAGGTCTACCTGGGGTTGACCGTCGCCTCGTACATCTATTTCATCGGCGATGCGGCGGTAAACTACTCGACCAACGATGTGTCGAACGTCAAGAAGGCCACTACGCTGGCCTGCATCTTCCCCGGCGCGGGGCAGATCTACAACAAAAGCTACTGGAAAGTCCCCTTCGTGGTCGGCGGTTTCGCGGCGATGATCTACTGCATCGACTGGAACAACCGCGGCTACCAGCGTTTCAAGAAGGCCTACAGGCTGCTGAGCGACTACGAACAAAACCCCGATAAATATCCGGACGGCCCCACCGACGAATTCCACGGCCGCTATTCGGCGGATTATATCCGCAACCTGCGCAATAACTTCCGGCGCAACCGCGACCTGTGCATCATCATCTCCGCGGGCCTGTACGTATTGCAGATCGTCGATGCCCACGTCGACGCCCACCTCAAGGACTACGACATCTCGGACGACCTGACGATGAACCTCGAACCGATGGTCGACTACACCTACGTGCCCTCGCTCGGCGGCAACCGCCCGGTATTCGGCTTCAACATGAGCATCAAATTCTAACCGATGAGAACCCTCCTGACCATACTGCTGCTACTGGCAGTCGCCGTCCCGGCCTCGGCACTCGACCGCCGCCCCCGCAAAAAAGACAAGAAGAAAAACAAGACCGAAGCCGTCGTAACGCCCCCGACCGCCCCAGTGGCCGAGCAGCAAGCCGCCCCCGAACCGGAGGAGCCCGAACTTCCCGACCCCGCCGAGGTGCAGTACGACGACATGACCCTCGGGCTTTCGGCAGAACAGGCCGATTCGCTGGTCGCCGTGTGGCGCGAACGGCAATGCGGGGATTCCTACCAGGAATTTTTCGACAACTACATCCTGGTCGACAGCACGGCCGAAAGCACGACCCCCGATTCGGTCTACATCCAGCGGCTGCGGGCGCTCGTTTCGCCGATCCAGTTGCCTTACAACAACATCGTACGGGGTTATATCAACCGCTACACCGATTCGCGCTACGGCACGATCAGCCGCATCCTGGGCATGTCGCAGTACTATTTCCCGCTCATCGAGGACGAACTGCTCAAGGAGGGGCTCCCCGTCGAACTGCGGGCACTGCCGATCATCGAATCGGCGCTTTCCACCACGGCCGTGTCGCCGATGGGCGCCGTAGGCCTGTGGCAGTTCATGCCCTCGACGGGCAAAAGCTACGGACTGGAAGTCAACTCGCTGGTCGACGAACGCCGCGACCCTGTCCGTTCGACACAGGCCGCCTGCCGCTACCTGAAAGACCTCTATGCCATCTATAACGACTGGTCGCTGGCCATTGCCGCCTACAACTGCGGCCCGGGCAACGTCAACAAGGCAATAGCCCGCTCCGGCGGCAACGGGCGCACATTCTGGGACATCTACGACTACCTGCCCCGCGAAACGCGCGGCTACGTCCCCGCATTCATCGGCGCCTCGTACGCCTATGCCTACCACCGCCAGCACGGCATCGAACTCACCGAAGCCCCGATCCCGCTGGCTACGGATACCATCCGCATCGACCGGCTGATGCACCTCGGGCAGATCGCCTCGACGATCGACATCCCGATCGAGACCCTGCGGCAGCTCAACCCGCAATACAAACTCGATATCATCCCGGCCACGACCAAGCCCTATACGCTCGTGCTGCCGCAGCGCAACATCACGCAATACATCGCCAACGAACCTGCGATCTTCGCCAAAGACTCGGCCTACCTCAAGGAGTACATCAACCCGGCGAACATCGACAAGAAACGCCAGGAACGCTCGGGTACGGTCTACGTGGTCAAGAAGGGCGATACGCTGGGCGCCATCGCCCGCCGCTACCGCGTGACCACAGCGCAGCTGATGCGCTGGAACGGCATCAAAAACGCCCATAAACTCCGTCTGGGACAGCGAATCCGCATCGAAGGAAGATAACATGATCCGGGATCACGATACCATCGCCGCCCCGGCAACTGCCGCAGGAGGGGCATTAGCCGTCATCCGCATCAGCGGGGAGGAGGCGTTGCGCATCTGCGACCGTATCTTCCGCGGCCGGGAACCGCTGGCCGCAGCAGCAGGCTACACGGTACACTACGGGGAAATCGTGGACGAGGGCCGCGTATTGGACGACGTGCTGGTCACGGTATTCCGTGCACCCCGCTCCTATACCGGCGAGGATGCCGCCGAGATATCCTGCCACGGATCGCAATACATCGTTTCCGAGATCCTGCGGCTGCTCACCGCCTCCGGCGCCCGCATGGCCGGGCCGGGCGAATTCACCATCCGCGCCTACCTCGCCGGCAAGTTAGACCTATCGCAGGCCGAGGCCGTAGCCGACATCATCGCTTCATCGTCGCGCGCGGCCCATGCGCTCGCTGCGAACCAGATGCGGGGAGGTTATTCCGACGCGCTGGAAGGACTGTGCGCAAAGCTGCTGGAACTCACTGCGCTCCTCGAACTGGAACTCGACTTTTCGGAGGAAGAGGTCGAATTCGCCGACCGCGCGCAACTGCGGGAGGCGATGCAGCGGATCGGGGCGCATATCGACGCCCTGCGCAATTCGTTCACGCTCGGGAATGCCATCAAGGAGGGGGTCGCCGTAGCGATCACGGGAGCTCCGAACGTCGGCAAGAGCACACTGCTCAACCGCCTGCTCAACGAAGAGCGCGTCCTGGTTTCCGACATCGCCGGCACGACGCGCGACGTCATCGAGGAGCGGATCAACATCGACGGGGTCGTCTTCCGGTTCCTCGACACGGCGGGTATCCGCGCAACGGACGACCGGCTGGAACAGATGGGCATCCAGCGCACGATGTCGAGCATCGAGCGGGCGCAGATCGTGATTTACATGACCGATGCGGCACGCCTTGCCGCAGGTGCGCCCGTTGCCCCGGAATTCCCGCTCCGCGCCGACCAGAAACTGCTGGTGCTGGTAAATAAAACGGATACGGCACCGGACAGCCCCCTGCCCGAAGGCACGATCGGCATTTCGGCCCGCAACGGCGACGGCATAGACCGCCTGCGCCGGATATTGCGCTCCTTTGTAGATACGGAAGCCCTCTACCACGGCGACGCAATCGTTTCGAACAACCGCCATTACGAAGCCCTCACGGCCGCAGGCGATGCGCTCCGCCGGGCCCTCGACGGGCTCGGCAGCGGCCTTCAGACCGACCTGCTGAGCGAAGAAATCCGCCAGGTCATCCACCATGTCGGCAGTGTCACGGGACGCAATGCGTTAGCCTCCGAAGAGGTGCTCAAACACATCTTTTCAAAGCACTGTGTGGGGAAATAAAATTCTGGCATCATGAAAATAATGCCCACAGCAGACATGCCGGGCACCGCGGTCGCACGACGCTGCACGCGGGTATAACCCCATGCGGCGCCCCGCACCGACCTCAGGACACCCATACCCGAAACGGCCCGGCACGCAGAAATTACGCAACAGTTCCGCCCGCGCACGGGAGGATATAATCCCGGATTATGCCGGCCGGGAACGGTGCACCGCAACTGCGGCGATACCTGCCCCCGGGACTTAGAAATTGATCTGGTTGCCTTCCGCAAACAGGGAATCGAGGATCACGTACAACTCCGACTCCAGTTCTTCGGGTTCGAGGTCACCGCCCAGCGAGAAGAATTTCCCCGGGGGCGTGCAATACTGCACCGTGCTGGCCGCCTCGCAGGATTCGATACCGCAGACGATCACCGCATCGACGTCGTCCTCATGGCGCAGCATGGCATTGTAGAAGGCGAGCAACTGCCGCGGGGTGCCCATCGGCGGCACCAGCACCACGGTTCCCGAAGGCTGGAACTTATCGGGTGTACTTATCAGTTTGAGGCCGTATTTCCCGGCGATTTTCCCGGCGATTTCCGCCGATACTCCATACAGTACGATATTCATAACCATCGTTATTTACAAAAGACATGGCCGCATCCCAAAATTCATTACAGCATCGTGTTCCATATTACCATGCCTTTCCGGTTTGTCAATTCTCAAAATTTCCGCCGCACGGCTTGCAGGAATACGTCCGGGTTCCGCCCGGCCGCGCGCCTGAACCTTGCATCGAAAAACAGGACAGTAATCCCTGCAAAACGCCGATTGCATAAAATCCCAAAGCATCATACGACCGAAACCAGACGCCCAGTCCGCGGGGCTTTCCGACAACGAATCGATCTGGCAGGTCTTCTGACTGACCCCTGTCCCGAAGCCTTCCCGCCCCGCGGGGCAGTGGCTGAGATATTCGGAACGTCACGGGGCTTCACAGCAGCGGGACTGTCCGGGATTTGCACCCGATTCCCTTTTCACACCCTCCCGCGACGGGGAGCGGAGAACCAAATCTGAAGCAAATATAGCGGATTATTCCGAAAAATTGTCCGGAAATCCGGATTATTTTCACAAACCGGCACCACGGCACGGTAAAACCGCTATTTTTACCTCGTGGATATTTCGCTTCCATATACGGCCCGGGATTTTTCGGCAGAACTTCCCGCTGCCGATTACATCGCCCGTTTCCGCGATGCCGAACGGATCGGGGGCTACTGCCTCGCCTGCCCCAATTACGGGTGCAGCTGGGGATGCCCCCCTTTCGGATTCAGCGTCGGGAGGTACCTTTCCGGCTACGCCACGGCACTGCTCACCGTTACGAAAATCGTTCCGCAAAAGCAGGGGCTCCCCTTTTCGGAAGCCGGACGGCTGATCCTGCCCGAACGCAGACGCCTCGAACAGCAATTGCTCGGGATGGAACGGCAGTACGGCGGCCTTTCGTTCGCCTACGTCGGGACATGCCTCCACTGCCCCGAAGGCACCTGCACACGTCCCGACGGAAAGCCCTGCCGACACCCCGAACTGGTGCGCCCGTCGCTCGAAGCCTGCGGATTCGACATCGGCAAAACTACCGCCGAGCTCTTCGGCATCGACCTGAAATGGGGCACGGACGGCAAATTGCCCGAATACCTGACCCTCGTCTGCGGATTCTTCCACAACGCCGGACATGTGACATGGAACGGATAAAGGCGGTTTTCAACTGGAGCGGTGGCAAGGACTCCGCCCATGCCCTGCTGCGGGCGATGCAGTCGGGCAAATACGAAATCGTCGCATTGCTGACGACCGTAAACCGAGACACGCACCGTTCGACCATGCACGGCATCCCGACCGCCCTGCTGCAGGCACAGGCCGACAGTATCGGCATCCCCCTGCACATCGTCGACCTCACCCCGAAAGGCAATATGGAGGACTACGGGGCTGCCATGTCCCGTGCCGTGGAGCATTTCAAGGCGCAGGGCGTAACCTGTTTCATCTTCGGGGACATCTTCCTGCACGACGTACGCAAATACCGCGAGCAGAAACTCGCACCCCACGGCATCGGGATCGCGGAACCGCTCTGGGGAAAATCCTCTAGCGACGTGATGCACGACTTCCTTGCCTCGGGGCTCAGGACGGTCATCGTCACCACGATGGCCGACAGCCTTGGCGCCGACGCCGTCGGGCGCGAGATAGACCCCGCATTCATCGCCTCGCTGCCTGCGGGCGTCGATCCCAACGGCGAAAACGGCGAATACCACACATTCTGCTACGACGGGCCGATCTTCCGCACCCCCGTCCCGTTCCGGCTCGGCACGCCTTTGCGCCGAAGTTACCGCATCCGCCTTGACGACGGGTCGGAAAAGAGCTATTCCTATTGGTTCGCCGACCTGCAGCAGGCATAATACGGCACCGGAGCGGGAAATTAGCCTCAGGGCGCTCCCCCTTAAAATATTCCGATTATCTTTGCCCCCGTAAAACCGATGTAGTGATGAAAACAAAGACGAACGGACTGCGTGATTACCTCAAGGCCAACCGCAGGGCAAGCCGTGAGGCCGAGATCGGGAATCACGACCGCCCGGTCAATTTCAGCCGGGTACACAAGTCGAAAAAGGTCTATGACCGCAAAAAGCTGAGGGCAGATGATAAAAGGCATCTGCCTTCATCGTTTCCATGCGGCGGCCGCCTGGCCGGAAGCCGGGGACGAAACGGGTTCACGGCACCCCTACTATCCTCCCCACCCTCGGCAAGAACCGGGGCTAACGCTTCGGCGCACGGATCCGTTGTGCAATGAGCGTATCGGCGGCGTAGCGCCCGGGGCCGGCTGCGTACATCAGGACGAAGACAACCAGGTAAACCAGCGCCAGCTCACGTGCGGCAAAGGGATCGCCGCCGTGTACCGCAAAGAAAGCCACACACATCGTAAAGACCATCGGGATGAGCGCCAGCCGGTAGAGTAACCCGGCCACACACCCGGCCGCGCAGACGACCTCCCCGAAAACGGCCAGCACGAGCGACATCCGGCTCCCGACACCCAGCGGATCGGGGAACGTCGCCGAGAGCGCCTCGAAGTTCTGCAACTTGGCGATGCCGTGCGACATCAGCAGCAGGCCGAAAACGACACGCGCAGCAAGCAACAGCCACGAGCTGCGGGAATCCCGGGGTTCCCCCGGGAACAGGAAATTCAGGATAGCGGACATGATAGCGGCATTTAGTACTGCGAAGATCAAAATAAATACCGGATTTTCCAATATTTCGATGCATAATCTCCCGCTGCCGTACCATGCCCGCCCCCGGCGGCAACATATACTCGTTCCCGGGACACGGCGGCCCGCAATTTTTCGTACCTTTGCACACGTACATCAATATTCCACCATGGTTCAGCAAGCAGAATTCACACTCACGCCTCGCAGCCGCGGGTTCCACCTGGTTACGGACGAGGTGCTGTCCCACCTCCCGCCGCTGCCCGACGCCGGACTGGTACACCTCTTTGTCAAGCACACCTCCGCAGGGCTTTCGATCAACGAAAACGCCGACCCCGACGTGCGTAACGACCTCGGGGCGATCTTCGACCGGCTGGTAGGCGAACGCGAGGTCTACTACACCCATACGCTCGAAGGCGACGACGACATGCCCGCACATGCCAAATCGACGCTCACGGGCGTCGAACTCACCGTTCCCGTCACCCGCGGCAGGCTCAACCTCGGCACCTGGCAGGGGATTTACCTCTGCGAGTTCCGCAACCGCGCCCCGAGCCGCCGCATCGTCGCCACGATCATCGGGTAAACCGCGAATCCCGCCGCAGGTGGGGGGGGCAGACACGCTGGCCGGGAATTTGCGTATCCACGCATAAAACCAAAACAGGAAAAACCATGGCCACACACACCGACGACCGCCTCACCGCTGCAGAGCGGCACGAACTTCCCGATTCGGCATTCGGCATCCCCGAAACGCGCGAATTCCCGCTCGTCGACGCCGAGCACGTCCGCGCGGCGGAAGCCTATTTCCGCTATGCACCCGACGCGAAGAAAGCCGCACTGGCGCGGCGCATACTCGCCAAAGCCGCCCAATTCGGCGTGCACGTACAAAGCCCTGCCATCCTCAGCCGGGCTGAAAAATCCTGACCCGCACGGCCGGAGCAGCAGCCGGGCTCCCCGCCAAACCCCAGCAACGCCCCAACCCCATAGAAACGACATGAAGCGGCGGCAGGAATACCCCTGCCGCCGCTTCATGCAACGATCCTCCCGGGCCCGGACACCCGGCTGCACCTTCCCGGCCCAGGTATCTTCCGGTACCTTCCGGCCGGCATCCGAAACTCCCGTCCGAGGTAGGAGAAGGGCGCGGGGTCGCCCCCGCACCCCTGCGCCATTATTCTTTGGAGGTCGAAATCACCAGTTCGCCCTTGTTCAGCGCATCGTGCGACACGAACCAACCGTCGACGGGCTTGCCGCCGCAGGTGATGCCCGTGATCTTACGCCCCTGACCGTCGTGGCGGATCGTCCAGCGGTTGCCGTCACCCAGCGCGACCTGCACCTTGTCGAACAGCGGCACGGTCACGATATATTCGGGGTCGGCCGGCGAATAGGTGTAAAGGCCGATGGCATTGAACACGTACCACGACGACATCTCGCCCGCATCGTCCATACCGCACAGCGCCAGCCCTTCCGGCCCCATACCGTAGAAGCGGTCGAGAATGTAATCCAACAACTCCTGCGAACGCTCCTGGCGACCGATGAAATAATAGAGGTACGGGAAACTGTGGTCGGGCTGGTTGCCGTGGCAGTACTGGCCGATGAAGCACGAGAGGTTGTCCACTTCGTATCCTTTCCACGGAATCGAGAAGAGTTTGTCCAGCTGTTCGCCGAACGCCTCGCGGCTCGGGAAGAGGCCGATCAGCCCCTCGGTGTCGTGCGGTGCGAAGAACGCCTGCTGCCAGGCATTCGCCTCGCGGTACATATATTCATAGTAGGGATACTGGTCGTCGAAAGGCGTGATCCACTCGCCGTTTTCGAGGCGCCCGCGCATCAGCCCCGTCGAGGGGTCGAAGAGGTTCTTGTAGTTCGACGTGCGCTTCATCAGCATGTCGCGGTTCTCCTTGTCGCCCAGCGCATCGGCCAGCAGGGCGACCGCATAGTCGTCGTAGCTGTACTCCAGCGTCTTGGTGACGGCGGCCTTGCAGACCGTCCACGTCACGGGGTTCTCGACGTCCATTTCCGAAATGTACCCCTTGGCGACATACTCGTCGAGCCAGGGGCGGCTCGGGCCCTGTACCGTAGCGTTGCGCAGCACGAGGTTGTAGGCACGGTTGACGTCGAAGCCGCGGTTGCCGCGCAGGTAAGTCCCGGCCACGAACGCCGAAGCGTGGTCACCGTGGAAGAACGTGGGCATGAACCCGCCCCGTTTCTCGCCCTTGTCGACATCGGAGCTGATGACGTCGGCCGCCACATCGGGAGCCAGCATCCCCAGCAGGATCAGCTTATTGCGGTAGTCGTCCCAATACGACGGGCCCGTATAGTAACGGAAACCGGGATTGATGACCTTTCCATCGACATCGGTGAACTCACCGTTCACGTCGCTGCGCAGCGCCGGCCAGAGGAACGAGCGGTAGAGGCTCGAATAGAACAGCCCCTTTTCCCGCTCCGTGCCGCCTTCGACGCGGATCCGCCCCAACAGGTCGTTCCACGTCGCCGTAGCCTCGGAGCGCACCTCGGCGAAGCTCTTGCCGAGCATCTCGGCCTCGAGGTTCTCGCGGGCGTTCTTCTCGCTCACGAACGAGAACCCGATCCGGAGCTCCAGTGCCCCGTCACCCTCGCCGAAACGCACGATGCGCACCTCGCGGTCGCCCTCGACGACGGGCTCTATCCCGGTCACGGGACGGTTCGCCACGGCGTAGAAATACATCTTCTCGCCGGTCTGCTGCCAGCCGGCGAACACATTGTCGCCCTCCTTGCGGATATCCCACGCACGCACATGCTCGTTCGAACGCTGCAGGTCTGCCAGCACGGCGGGCGCGGCACCCGCGGGATAGGTATATTTATGGAATGCACAGCGCAGCGTCGAGCTGAGCTGTGCATCGACGCCGTAACGGTCGAGGAATACCTGGTAATCCCCCGGGGCGGCCGACTCGCGCTCGTGGCTGAACGGCGAGCAGTAGTCACCCGGCGTGGGCGTCCCCGTCACAGGCAGCAGGGGAATATGGCAAAGGTTCCAGTGCCCCTTGTTGGTGTGCGTAAAGCCGTAGATCACGGAATCTTCATACTGGTACCCCGCACCGCTGTGGAACTTGGTGACGGGGCTGACCTGCACCATGGCGTTGGGCAGCGACGATCCGGGGAAGACCTCGGCGCCCCATGTCCGTTTGGTGGGTTTGAATCCCAGGTCGACGCTGTCCCACAGCGTCGCCGTCCCCAGCATGGGGTTCACATAGTCGGTAAGCGGCTTCTGCGCCGGGGCGCACCCCACGGCAAAAGCGAAAAAAGCGATACAAAGTCTCGATTTAAGCATAAGCGGTCAGATTTACGTTTCAGACAAAATTAGCGCATTTTGCAGGGCTCCTGCAAGCCCATTCGGGCAAAAAAGCTATCTTTGTCCCGCAGGCAGACTACTCTTGCACAAAATCGGACACCAAGGCATGGAATCGCTTTCGCAAATACTGGCCGACTGGGGCTATTGGGGACTTTTCTTCTCGGCATTCATCGCCGGGAGCATCCTCCCGTTCAGCTCCGAAGCCGTGATGATCGTGCTCGTGCACATGGGGCTCGACCCGGTATTGTGCGTCGCAGCCGCATCGCTGGGCAACACGCTGGGCGGCATGAGCTGCTACTGGATCGGCACGCTGGGAAAAAGCGAGTGGGTCACCCGGCTGGGCGTGAGCGAAAAACAGCTGGCACGGGCGCGCAGGTTCCTCTCCGGGCGCGGGGCGCTGATGGCCTTCTTCGCATTCCTGCCCACGATCGGCGAGGCCATCGCCATCGTGCTGGGGCTGATGCGCAGCAACGTCTGGCTCACGGGCGGCTCGATGCTCGCGGGCAAGACCCTGCGTTATATCGTCGTACTGGCGACCTTCGAAGGCGCCGCATCGCTTTTCTGACATGGATATCGAAATTGTAAAGACAGATACGCCGCAGCGCGACCTGCTGCTGCTGGCCGACGAATCGGAAGAGTCCGTAGCCGACTACGCCGACCGCGGCACAACCTATGTCGCACGTCGTGACGGGGAAATCCTCGGCCAGTATGTATTCCTGCATACGCGGCCGTTCACGGCCGAAGTGGTCAATATCGCCGTCGTCCCCGAACACCAGCGCAAGGGCATCGCCACGGCCATGCTCCGCCACGCCGTCGCCACGGCCCGTGCGGCCGGGTTCCATCTTCTCGAAATCGGTACGGGCGATCTGGGCGTGGGACAGATTGCGCTCTACGAACGCTGCGGGTTCGTCCGCTGCGGCGTCGACGTGGACTATTTCAGCAAACACTACCCCGTTCCGTTTTTCGAAAACGGCGTCGAGTGCCGCCACATGGTGCGCCTGCGCATGGAACTCAAATAACAGGTTATGTCGGTCAGTTGGAACCCGTGGCACGGATGCCGCAAGCTCAGCGAAGGCTGCCGGCACTGCTACGTCTACCGGCAGGATGCGCAGCACGACAAGGACAGCCGCGAGGTACGCAGGACAACGGCCTTTAACCTCCCCGTGCGCCGCACGCGCGACGGACGCTACAAAGTCCCGCCCGGCGAGATGGTCTACACCTGCTTCACGTCCGATTTCCTCGTCGAGGAGGCCGACGCATGGCGCGCCGAAGCGTGGGAGATGATCCGCATACGCAGCGACCTGCGCTTTTTCTTCATCACCAAGCGTATCGACCGCCTCATGCAGGTATTGCCGCCCGACTGGGGCGGAGGCTACGAAAACCTCGCCGTGGGCTGCACGGTCGAGAACCAGGCGATGGCCGACTACCGGCTGCCTTTTCTGCTGGACGCCCCCCTGCGCCACAAGCTGGTCATCTGCGCCCCGCTGCTCGGGCCGCTCGACATCGCACGATACCTCGTCCCCGGAATCGAAGAGGTTTCCGTCGGGGGCGAATCAGGCAACGAAGCCCGCCCCTGCAATTACGACTGGGTACTTTCGATCCGCCGCCAATGCGTCGCGGCAGACATCCCCTTCGTTTTCCACCAAACCGGTGCACGGCTTGTCAAGGACGGGCGCCTTTACCGCATCCGCCGCCCGTACCAGCATTCGCAGGCCCGCAAGGCCGGGATCGACTACAAGGCAAAGCGATGAGGTGAGCCCCCCTATCCGCCCTGCAGGCGCTCCGGCATCCGGCCCTTGTTTTTCCACATCCCGCTCCCGGCCCTCTTCACAAGGCCATTCCCGCGCCTCCTTCCCGGCCGGTACGGTTCCGGCATGCGGCAAACCGCCGCATTTCAGCCCCGCAATCTCCCTCGGGAATCGCCCCTGCCCGACACCTCGCCCGACACCCCGGAATCGCTTTCCCCGGTATCATGCCTCTCAATAGCCCCCCCCCGGAATAGCTTCTCCCCAATAGCTCCCCCGGAACTGTCCCCCCGCCATCCGGCCCGGATGCGCAGGCTGCCGGGTCACCCTGCAAAAGCAGCCGCCCCGGTTTCCCGGGGCGGCAGACTCAGCAATCAGGTTCGCTGCGAATTATTCGGTTGCCGTGGCAAGCGGCGAAGCCTGCTGGTAAACGCGGGCCGCCAGTTCCTTGTCGAGCGTATAAAGCCCGAACTTGTTACCCTCTACAGCCTCGCAGGCGGTAATCATGTCGCGTGCCGACTCCTCCTCCTCGACCTGCTCGTCGACGAACCATACGAGCATGTTCGACGATGCGAAATCCTTATCTTCGGCAGCGATGGCTGCCAGGTTGTTGATCATCGAAGTCACTACCTTCTCATGCTCCAGCGTATCCTTGAACATATCGAGCGGCGACGTCCACTCGGTACGCACCTCCTCAATCGGCTTCAGCACGACCTTGGCATCGCGCGAATTGATGTAGTTCATCAGGATGCGGGCATGATCCTGCTCCTCGCGGAACTGGACGAAAAACCAGTTGGCCACACCTTTCAGCCCCTTGTTCTCGGCGTCCATCGACATCGAAAGATAAAGATAGGCCGACCACAGCTCGGCGTTGATCTGCGCATTCAGTGCGTCATGTAATTTCTTGCTTAACATAGTAATATTGTTTTAAGTTTGTGTTTGTATTTTCTTTTCCTGATACAAATATACAATAGTTTCTACTAATTTGTACGAAAAACACATCATATTATTTTATAACGATATAGCTCTATGTTATAACAAAAAAAACGGGGCCCGCACCCAGGGATGCAGGCTCCGTACAAATATGCGGGACGATCAGAGCAGGGTGCCGTCCCCGAGGATACGCACCGTCGCCTCCCGTTCGGATCGCGGGTCTTCCATGTCGAAGGCATACCATACGCGGTCGGGGCTTTCGTAGAGGTCGGCATCGTCGATCTCCCACGTGCCGTACTGCGATGACTGCAAAGCCCGCCTCACCACATCCGGAATCTCCGAAAGACGCAACTCGGTCTTCGTCCACAGCCAGGCGCCGCCCGTACCAAAGCATACTTCGAGCGCTTTCCCGGCGAAGATGATATCGACCTCGGTATTTCCCTTCTCCCGCTCCGCGTCGATGATACGGGCACCGGGGTATTTCCGGGCGATGAAATCGCTGACTGCCTTCGGCAGTTCCTGCGGGAGCATATCGCCGTGGTCGCCGTTACCGTCCGTATCGGCCGCCTCGCGCAACAGCACGCCGTCTTCGGAATAATAGAGGTCGAATTCCTGCCTGGCGTGTTCGACTTCGATCACGTAGACCGTCTCCTGGCCGTTGCGCTGCAACTTGTCCACGTCGTCCACATGCCAGGCGGCATAATCGCCGGCCTCGTAGGCTGTACGCACCGCCTGGGGCAGCTCGGCATAGGAGATGTCCTCCTCGGTCATGTGCCATTTGCCGGCGGCATCGAACCATGCCTGCATGACCGTGCCCGCGCTGCGGAAATCGGCGACTACATATCCGCCCCTGTCTTCCCATTCGACATGGCTCGCAGCGGGGAACATTTTCCCGAAAGCACCCTGCACGGCGGCCGGCACCCTTACCGATTTCCTATCGTCGTCTTCACAACCCGCCATCGCACCCAGCGACACGAGTCCCATTACCAATACCGTGAATTTCTTCATACGATTCCGAATTTGAGGTTAATACCGGGATTAATCGTCGATGTCTATCAGACGGAATTTCAGGTCGAATTTCAGGTCGAGGCCGTTGTCCAGTTCAACTTCATAGTCGCGGCGGTCGCGATCGATCGCCGTGACCTTGCGGTCGGGATAGTTCTTGGCGACATAGTCGCGGATCTGCTGCGGCACGATGGCGGCCGGCACCTCGCCGTATTTGCATTCGACATCTTTCCACTCGCCGTTCTTCGTGAATTCGACCTTCGCGCCGTTGACGAACACCACCTTGTAGTCCTTGTCGAAAAGTTCCTCGTCCACTTTGGACAAGGCGACCTCGATGCCGCCGAAATGCGTCTTGATAAATTGCTGTGCCGAGGCCGGAAGTTCGCCGACTGCGATCGGACGGTCGTTGCCCGCGAATGCGGGGGCGGAAGTTGCAATCAGGGCTGTGCCTGCGAGAATCATCATGAGCTTTTTCATAATCGTTTCAATATTAGGTTTGACTTATATTCACAGTGCAAAGTTGCGACCCAAAGCTGAAACGAATTTGAAATAATCGGCCCCGATCCGTTTTTTTTCGTTTTTTTATATCCGGAAATGCACCGAGAAACAGTGACACCTATTTATATAGGAGTATCCCACGCGCAGCCCGTAAAGGCGGCACACGGCGTCGACGATCGAGAGGCCGAGCCCCGTCGAGCCCTCCTTCTTCGTCCCCTGGTAAAAGCGCTCGAAGATATGCTCCGCGTCGAGTGCGCCCCCGCCGCCGCTGTTGCAGACGCGCAGTTCATGCGGGGCAACAGTGACCGACACCGTCCCGCCCCTGTCACCGTGGACATAGGCGTTTTTCAGCAGGTTCGACACCAGGCTGGCCGCCAGCGACGGATTCATCCGCGCCGACAGGTGCCCCTGCTCATGCAGTTCGAAACGCATTTCGCGCCCGGCGTAGATCTCCTCCATATCCTGGGCCGTGCGCCGCACCTGGGCGTTGAAATCGACCTGTTCCGTCTCGGGGAACTGCCCGTTCTCGATCTTCGAAAGCAGCAGCAGCGAGCGGTTGAGCCGCACGAGGTAGTCCAGCGTCCCCTGCACCTTCAGAATTTCGCCGAGCTGCGCCTCGGTCAACGCCGAACCGTCGTCCACGAGCATTTCCAGCCGGTTGCGGCAAATGGCCAGCGGGGTCTGCATCTCATGCGAGGCATTGCCGATGAATTGTTTCTGGCGTTCGAACAGGGACTCCGCCCGCTCGGCATAACGGTTCGCCGCCTCGTTCAGCCGCCGGAACTCGATGACCTTCGTGTCGTTCACCAGCGGGGCGTTCTTCCCGCCCACGGTATAACTGTCGAACCATCGCAGCAGGGCATAGAGCGGCCGCAGGGTACGATGAAGCACCAGCACGTTGACCAGCAGGATCGTCAGCAACAGGAAAAGATAGAGATATACGATCCACCAGAGGATGGCCTCCTGCAGGTCGTCCTTTTCGATGGTCGGGGTCATCACGGTCAGCTCCTTGTAACGTCCCCCGCTGTCGCGGAATATCGTCCGCAGCACCCGCGCCGGCTCGTCGTCGTCCTTGTCGGGAATGAAAAACACCTCGTCCGAGAACTCCATCCGGGGCCGCTCTTCGGCGTACTCCGCCGACACGTCGTGCAGGTAATAGCCGTTGTTGCTGCCCGAATAGGCCGCAGGCAGCTCCCGCCCTGCGAGGCTCCGCGTGACCAGCATCTCGGCGTAATTCTCCAGGGAATCGTCCACCTCGTCGTTGATCTCGTCGATCATCGTCAGGTAGAACAACACGGCCCACCCCGCCAGCAACAGCGAGAGGGCCCAGGACATGTGCAATACGATGCGATAGACCAATCTCATGGGGCAACGAGTTTATAGCCGAACCCATAGACGGCCCGGATCTCGATGTCGGCCTGCGCGTCGTGGAGCCGGCGGCGCAGGTTCTTCATCTGGGCGTATACGAAATCGAAATTATCAGCCTGGTCGATATGGTCGCCCCACACGGCTTCGGCCAGTGTGGCCTTATCGACCATATGGTTCGGGCGGCTCATGAAATAGTAGAGGATGTCGTACTCCTTGCGCAGCAGTTCCACCTCGCACCCGGCCACCTCCACACGGCGGCTGTCGGGGTAGAGGCGGACATTCCCCACGTCGAGGCTCTGCTGCCCGTCGCGCTGGTGACGGCGCACGACGCTGCGGATACGGGCGCTCAGTTCCGCCAGGTGGAACGGCTTGGGCAGGTAATCGTCGGCCCCGAGCTCGAGCCCCTCGACCTTGTCATCGAGCGAATCCCGGGCCGAAATGATGATCACGCCGGCAGGTTTTCGCTGCCGCCTGAGCTCTTCGAGTATCCGCAGGCCGCTGCCGTCGGGCAGCATGATGTCCAGCAGGATACAGTCGTAATCGTATCCGGCGATCTTTTCGAGCGCCGATGCGTAATCGGACGCCTGCTCGACCACATACTGTTCGCGGCGCAGCGTCTGCACCATGATCTCCCGCAGGGAGGGTTCGTCTTCCACGATCAGGATTTTCATAAGCAGCAATATTCTTCGGGGCAAAGTTAGACCGCGAATCCGAAAAGAATCTGAAACCGCGGCAGCAATGCCCAAGTCCAAATATACGAAAAAATCCCGCATCCGCCGCTCCGGCACATGCGGTTCCGGTACGGAAAGGGCGGAAACCGTATAAGTTTCCGCCCCACCTGTGCTTTCGGGCGGGCTCCCGCCCGCACCGGATTATTTCTCGGCAGGATCGACCTGGCAGGCTTTCGAACCGTCGTAAGCCCACTTCACATAGATGGCACCCCACGTATACCCGCCGCCGAATGCCGACAGGATCAGGTTGTCGCCCGGCTTCAGCTCCTTCTCGTAGTCGTAGAGGCACGAGGGGATCGTCGCCGCCGTAGTGTTGCCGTTGCGGTCGATATTGATCATGCACTTGTCATGGTCGAGTCCCATGCGGCGTGCCGTAGCGTCGATGATGCGCAGGTTGGCCTGATGGGGAACCAGATAACGGATGTCGTCCGAGGTAAGGTTGTTGCGCTCCATGATCTCCACCGATACGTCGGCCATCTTCGAAACGGCGGCCTTGAATACGGCGTGTCCGTCCCACATGATCGTGTGCCAGTTGTTCTGCACGGTCTCGATCGAAGCCGGATAGCGCGAACCGCCGGCCTTCATGTAAAGCTGCAACTCGCCCGAGCCGTCCGAACGCAGGATCTCGTCCAGCACACCGTAACCCTCCGTATTGGGTTCCAGCAGCACGGCTGCGGCACCGTCGCCGAAGATCGGACAGGTAGAACGGTCGGTATAGTCGACGATGGTCGACATCTTGTCGGCGCCGACCACGACGACCTTCTTGCACGATCCCGACTCGATGAACTTGGCGCCCGTCGTCAGTGCGAAGAGGAACCCGCTGCAAGCCGCCGAAACGTCGTATGCGAAAGCGTTTTTGCAACCCGCCTGGTCGGCGATCAGATTACCCGTCGAAGGGAAGAACATATCGGGGGTCACCGTGGCGCAGATCACCAGATCCACCTCCATCGGGTCTACGCCCGCCTTGTCCAGCAGGTTGATGACCGCGCGGGCACCCATATAGGAAGTGCCGACGCCTTCGCCCTTGAGGATATGGCGCGTCTTGACGCCGATATGCGACATGATCCACTCGTCGGACGTGTCGACCATGGTGCTTAATTCTTCGTTGGTGAGGATATAATCGGGGAGATATAGACCCACACCGGTAATTGCTGCTGTTATCTTGCCCATTAACTGTTTCTTTACCTAATGATTATTAATTTTTGAAAGCGCGCTGCAACTTGGCGGTCAGATCCGCCGTAATGCACCGCTCGGTCGAAAGGATCATGCTCCTGATTGCCTTGGGCGATGAGATGCCGTGGCCGATGACCACAGGCGCATTGACACCGAGCACGGGCGTGCCGCCCACGTTCTCGTAATTCATCGCATCCCAGAAAGCGTTTCCGCCGCCGAGTTTCTTGTTGATGTGGTAGAGGCCCTCGGCCATCTTCAGCACCGTGTTGCCCACGAAACCGTCGCAGACGACCACGTCTGCGACCTTGCCCGTGAAGAGGTACGATGCCTCGACGTTACCCACAAAGTCGATGCGGCCGTCAGCCTTCAGCAATTCATACGTGGCCTTGGACTGCGTATTGCCCTTGGTCTCCTCCTCGCCGATGTTGAGCACGGCTACACGGGGTTTCCGGATCCCGAGTACGGCTTCGGCATAAATCGAGCCTATCAGCCCGTACTGCGCCAGCACTTCGGGTTTGCAGTCTACGTTCAGCCCCACGTCCAGCAACAGCGCGGGATGCCCCGTGACCGTAGGAATGATGGATGAGATCGTGGGACGGATGACTCCTTCGATCGGTTTTACGGCGTACATCGACCCGACCATCATGGCGCCCGTGCTGCCGGCACTGGCAAAACCGTCTATGGCCCCTTTGGCCAAGTAGCCGAAACCCACCGTGATGCTGGAGTCGGCCTTGGCCTGGAACGCCTTGGCGGGATGATCGCCCATTTCGATCACCTCGGTAGTGGCGACGATGTCGAACCGTTCGGCAGGACAGCCTTCGGCCGCGAGCACGGCCTTGACCTTCGCCTCGTCGCCGAACAATACGATACGGCTGTCCGGCCCGATCGCATCGAGTGCCATGACAGCCCCCTTGACCGCAGCCTCGGGCGCATAATCGCCCCCCATGGCATCTACACCAATCTTTAACATAATCGTGCGATTTGGTTAAATTTCATCTCCCGCCCTCCCTGCGCCGGCATCCCGGCCATAGGCCGGACGGCCGCACGCAACAAAGACAGGTGCTTGCATAAACTAAAAAGAGGGCAGCCTCGCGGATGCACTCTTTAACCCTGCCGATTTATTCGGCAGCCTTTTTCTCGATCGCCAGCTTTCCGCGATAGAAACCGCATTCGGGGCATACGCGGTGATACAACGTAGCTGCGCCGCAGTTCGAGCAGATGACCACCGTCGGAACGACAGCCTTGTAATGAGTTCTTCTCTTATCGCGTCGCGTCGACGAGACTTTGTGTTTAGGATGTGCCATTTTACAATATAAATTATAAGTTTAACGTATTTCCAGTCAAATATTCCCCGGCCCGGGACAAAAGCGCCTCCCCGGCCGGAAATAGCTTATTCCTTTCGTTCTGTTTGCGTCCCGTCCCCCCGGTCGGCCTCCATCTGCTCCTTGAGCGCGGCCAGCTTGGCCCATTCGCCCTCGTTACGGCCCTCGGCCTCGGCCCGGGCTTCGATCCCCCCGAACTCCTCGTCGGAAACGATGCGGAAGCGTTCCAGCATCTCGGGATTGCACTCCCCGTCGGGATGCACCCGCTGGTAAGGCAACGCCAGCACGATACTCTCGTAGATGTACTGCGTCAGGTCGACTTCGTCCTCCATCGGCAGCAGCCACATGACTTCGCCGTCGTACTCGTGCACCTCGTCCGAGAATTTCACCAGCAACTGCCCCTCGTAGTGGATCGGCACATTGCAGTCTTCCAGGCAGCGGTCGCACTCCACGACGACACTACCGTCCACGGTAACATCGAGCGTAAGCATCGACTCGCCGCGCTCCAGGGCGACCGAGACATCGCAGTCTCCGTCCTTGATCTCCGTACTGCCGTAAGCCCTGAACAACCCGCCGTCGACCTTGAAATGAAAGTCGTGCAGGCCGCTCCTGAGCCCCCTGTAAGCAATCGTATATCTTTTTGTTTCCTCCATAGGAGCGCATTTAGGGCACAAAGTTACGAAAATATAAGACATTTGCAAAGAAAATGCAGAGTTTTAGCACCCCCGCACTCCCGGATATCCGGTCGCCCGCCCGCTGAAGAGGCACGGCACAGGCTCCGGAAATTCCGGCCGCGGATTCCATCTTCGGTAAAAATCGCTATATTTGCACCGTATGGCAACAAAAGAGGGATTCACAATCGAGATTTCGAGCCGCTACGAAGGTTGGTGGCGCTACAACGTCGCACTGATGTGCGGCTGCTTCGACACGGCGGGCAACCGCACCGGCTTCGCATCGGCCGAGGCACATGTCGCCGACGTCGGCTCGAACCTGCGGGAAAAGCCCGCCGGGATTCCCGGCGACGGCCGCGCAAGCCTCGAAACCGGGCCGTGCGACCACCTTCTGCTCTACATCTATATCGTACCCCATACGCTACCGGCCGGCAACGACATCGGCGACACGGCACCCTTCGAAGTCGAAATCCGCATCGCATACGGCGGGCGGCGGCTCCGCGCGGAGAAGCGCCTCATCAACCAGTGGTCGGGCGCCTCGATCGAAATGCGCGTGGATTCCGAAGCCCGGTAGCGGGCATCCCGGGATAACGCCCGCCGCCCCGGGACACGCCGCCAGGCAGCCCGGCAGCCCGGCAACCTCAGCCCTCCCCGCAGCCACAAAAAAAAGAAGGAACCCACGCGGGTTCCTTCTTCCATTATAGCGACGGCTTACGATTATTTGTTGTTGTAAGCGGCCATCTTCTGAATCAGCATCACGACCTTGTTCGAGTAGCCCCACTCGTTGTCGTACCAAGCCACGAGCTTCACGAAGTTCGGGTTGAGTGCGATACCGGCCTTTGCGTCGAAGATCGAGGTGTTGGCGTCACCCGTGAAGTCGGTCGAAACCACGTCGTCCTCGGTGTACTCGATGATACCCTTGAACTCGTTCTCCGAAGCCTTCTTCATGGCAGCCTTGATCTCGTCGTACGAAGCGCCCTTCTCCAGACGGCAGGTCAGGTCTACGACCGAAACGTCGAGCGTCGGAACGCGGAATGCCATACCGGTCAGTTTGCCGTTCAGGGCGGGGATCACCTTGCCTACGGCCTTTGCAGCACCGGTCGACGAGGGGATGATGTTGCCGCCGGCAGCACGGCCGCCGCGCCAGTCCTTCATCGAGGGGCCGTCTACGGTCTTCTGCGTTGCGGTGGTAGCGTGTACGGTGGTCATGAGCCCCTCGACGATGCCGAAGTTGTCGTTGATGACCTTAGCCAGCGGAGCGAGGCAGTTCGTGGTGCACGATGCGTTCGAAACGATCTTCTGGCCGGCGTAGCTGTCGGTGTTCACGCCGCATACGAACATCGGGGTGTCGTCCTTCGAGGGGGCCGACATAACGACATATTTGGCACCGGCTGCAATGTGGGCCTCGGCTTTCTCCTTGGTCAGGAACAGACCGGTCGACTCTACGATATACTCGGCGCCGACTTCGTTCCACTTCAGGTTTGCGGGATCCTTCTCGGCGGTTACGCGGATCACGTTGCCGTTCACGATGAGCTGGCCCTTCTCCACGTTATAGTCGATCGTACCGTTGAAACGGCCGTGTACCGAGTCGTACTTGAGCATGTAAGCCATGTAGTCTACCGGAACGAGGTCATTGATACCTACAACCTCAATGTCTGCATTGTTGCATGCAGCGCGGAATACCAGACGGCCGATACGACCGAAACCGTTGATACCAACTTTGATCTTTGACATAGTTTTATGATTTATTTGTTAATAAAAAAATGCACTATTTTTTCACTGCGCAAAAGTACATACTTTATGTATATTACGCAAATAAAAAATTAAATTTTTTTAGGAACCCGGCTGCCTACTTTGCAGCCAGCTTGGCCTTTTTGGCCATCGCCGAGGCGAATACGAAATCGTTGAGTTCCGGGTTGTCGGCATGCAGGATATCGTCCTTGGTACCCTCCCACCACTTGCGGCCTTCGTGGATGTATACAATTTTCTCGCCGATCTCCATCACCGAGTTCATATCGTGCGTATTGATGATCGTCGTGATGTTGTACTCGCGCGTGATTTCGTGGATCAGGTTGTCGATGACGATCGAGGTCTGCGGGTCGAGGCCCGAGTTGGGCTCGTCGCAGAACAGGTAACGCGGGTTGAGCACGATGGCGCGGGCGATGGCCACGCGCTTGATCATTCCGCCCGACAACTCGGCGGGATAGAGGTGGTTGGCGTCTTCCAGCCGCACGCGCTGCAGGCAGAAATCCACACGTTCCATCTTCTCTTTCTCGCTCTGCGAGGTGAAGAGGTCGAGCGGCAGCTTGACGTTCTCCTCGACGGTCGAAGAGTCGAGCAGCGCCCCGCCCTGGAAAATCATGCCGATGTCCTTGCGGATGGCGCGCCGCTCGCGGAAATCGAGACGCGTGAAATTCGTATCGTCGTACCACACGTCGCCCGAATCGGGTTCATGCAGCCCTACCAGCGTTTTCAGCAGCACGGTCTTGCCCGAACCGCTGCGCCCGATGATGAGGTTGGTCTTCCCGGTCAGGAACTCGATCGAGATGTCGTCGAGCACCACGCGCCCGTCGAACGATTTGGTGATGTGCTCGGCACGTATCATATCAGCAGGACTTGCGTAAGGATCAGGTTAAAGATCATGATTACCACGGAACTGGCCACCACGGCGCGCGTCGAGGCGGCGCCCACTTCGAGCGAATTGCCCTTGGCATAGTAACCGTAGAACGCCGAAATCGAGGTGATGATATAGGCGAACACGGCGGTCTTGATAAGCGAGTAGACGATCGAATAGGGCTTGAAGTCCATCAGCAGTCCGTCGACATAGTCGGCCGGGATCATAATGCCGGTCAGGTAGGCGATGGCCCAGCCGCCGATGATTCCGATGGCGATGCTGAGGATGGTCAGGAACGGGAAGAAGACCACCGCGGCGACGATCTTCGGCAGGATGAGGTACGAAGCCGAATTGACGCCCATGATCTCCAGCGCGTCGATCTGTTCGGTAATGCGCATCGTGCCGATCTCCGAAGCGATGCTCGAACCGACCTTGCCGGCCAGGATCAGCGCCACGACCGTCGACGAAAATTCGAGGATCATCGTCTCGCGCGTGGCGTAACCGACCAGCGAACGGGGGATGAACGGCGAATCGAGGTTGATGCACATCTGCAGGGTGATGACCGCACCGATGAATACCGAAATAATGGCCGTCAGGCCGATCGAGTCGATTCCCAGGGACTCCATTTCGTAAATGATGCGCCGGCGGTAGATGGCAGCCTTCTCCGGACGGGAAAAGACCTTTCCCATCAGCATGAAATAACGGCCGATCAACTCAAATATCTTCCACATGGCGCTACTCCTCTCCGGGCTCCTTGGTCTCTTCGAATTCGACATAGTCGCCCACGTCGCGCGAGACCCGTTTCTCGGGCGTTTCCGAGGTTTTATATACCTTCACTTCGCCTTCGCGACCCTTGCGAGGCTCCCCTGCAAAGGGCGAGCCGAAGCCCTGTCCGCCGAAGTTCCCTTCGCCGAACTGTTCTTCCATCCGGCGGCGCATCTTATAGACGCGCCAGCGGAACAGCAGGATCGCCGCTACTACCAATACGATGACTCCCATAATGAAATAGAGAAAAAAAAGTGCGATTCCCCTGAGCAGCGCCGGGGCGCCGACAGCCAGGATGAGGATGACCAGGGTCGTCAGCGGATTGCGCTGCACGAACCTCACCAGGCCATCTATGATCGCTGTCAGAAAATTCATTGCATTTTCGGTTTACAACCCTACAAAGGTAGGGAAAATTATGCGTATTTCAATTAAATGTCGTAAATTTGGTGCCGGAACTTTGCCGGCGGGCGGGGCAAAGCCTTCGGGCAGGCCCTGCCGGGCGCAGGCGGAGTCCGGACGCCGGAGGCGTATTATATAAAACCATACATAAATCCATGAACTCCAATCCGCTCAACAGCCTTACCGCCATCTCCCCCGTCGATGGCCGCTACCGTAATACAACGGGGAAATTAGCCGATTATTTTTCAGAACAGGCGCTCATCCGCTACCGCATCCGCGTCGAAGTGGAGTATTTCATCGCGCTGTGCGAGTTGCCGCTGCCCCAGCTGGCGGACATCGACCATACGAAATTCGCAGCCCTGCGCGCCCTGTACCTCGATTTCGCACCGGCCGACGCCGAGCGCGTGAAGGAGATCGAATCGGTCACCAACCATGACGTCAAAGCCATAGAGTACATCATCAAGGAAAAAATGGACAGCCTCGGACTGGGGGCTTACAAGGAATTCGTACATTTCGGCCTCACCTCGCAGGACATCAACAACACGGCCATCCCGCTCTCGCTCAAGGACGCCATGGCAGGGGTTTACTACCCGGCCGTCGAAGAGGTGCGCGACAAACTGGCCGCCTTCGCCGACGAATGGCGCGACGTGCCGATGCTGGCCCGCACCCACGGCCAGCCGGCCTCCCCCACGACGCTGGGCAAGGAGTTCATGGTCTTTGTCGAACGCGTGGAGAAACAGCTCGCCATGCTGCACGACATCGCAGTGCCCGCCAAATTCGGCGGCGCGACAGGCAACTTCAACGCCCACCGGGCAGCCTACCCGCAGTACGACTGGGTAGCCTTCGCCAACAAATTCGTGGGCGAAACGCTGGGGCTCTGCCGCTCGCAATATACCACGCAGATCGAGCATTACGATAACCTCGCGGCGATCTTCGACAACATGAAGCGCATCGACACCATCCTGATCGACCTCTGCCGCGACATGTGGACGTACATCTCGATGGAATACTTCAAACAGCAGATCAAGGCGGGCGAAGTCGGTTCGAGCGCCATGCCCCATAAGGTCAACCCCATCGACTTCGAGAACGCCGAGGGGAATTTCGGCATCGCCAACGCCGTCTTCGGACACCTCGCGTCGAAGCTCCCCATTTCGCGCCTGCAACGCGACCTGACGGATTCGACCGTGCTGCGTAACATCGGCGTCCCCATTGCCCATGCGGCCATCGCGCTCCGCTCGCTGATGAAGGGGCTGAACAAGGTAATCCTCAACCGCGAAGCCCTCGAGCGCGACCTGGAGAACAACTGGGCCGTCGTTGCCGAAGGCATCCAGACCATCCTGCGCCGCGAAGGTTATCCCAAACCCTACGAGGCGCTCAAGGCCCTGACCCGCACCAACGCCCATATCACGCACGAGTCGATCGCCGCATTCATCGAGACGCTCGACGTGGCCGAGGCGGTGAAAGAGGAGCTGCGCGCCCTCTCGCCCTCGACCTACACGGGCATCTTCCGGTAAAAACACGGGGGCATGCTCCGGGCATCTGTCATTATGACCGCCATCGCGCTCTTGCTCCTGCCGATGGGCATCGCCCTGGTCAGGGAACGGGGCAGGTGGCTCGTTACGGGTTACAAACACCTTTTCAAAGGATACGGGGCGCTGACGGGAAAAGACCGTGCGGCATTCGAACGGAGGCTGTGCCGGTTTACGGGCAGGTTATTGCTGCTCATCTGCTGCGGGCTGTTCCTGTGCGGTGCCGAAGCGCTCTTGCGGGGATACGGACTGTTCGCCGCAGGCGTGGCACTCGCCTTAACCGGAATCCTTTTCTCCGTCATATATCCGGCCGCAGGCGGCACCTTTCCACCTGCGGGTTCCGAATAACACCCCGCCCCCTGTCCGCACAAAACGACCCGGCCTGCAATCTTCCGATTGCGGGCTCTTTTTTTGGCATGCGTTTTGCAACAGAATAGTCAACTGCGGACAGCAACCGCAGTGAGGTTTCTTCATTTATTTAAGTTTGGGTTAGTAGTTTTAGGAGGGCAATCCTCCAAGGGCAGCAGGCAATCGTGAGATTCCCTGCTGTCTTGTTATATATTGTCCTCCACCCTTTCACCCCGGCACCCTCACTCCCGATTTATCGCACTTTCAGGCAAGACGGATAAAAAAAATTTGGATTTTCTTGGCAGAAAGGTTACTTTTATCCCGTCACACATTGCACGGCTGCCCCGTAACCTGATTGAATATCCAAAGACGGCCGGCCCTGCGCCAGAATAACAGTATTAACCCACTAATTTCCAAAGTTTAACCACTATGATCAAATCTTTCCTGTCATGGGGAACGGCACTGTTGGTGCTGTGCTCCGGTCTGCTAAGCTCATGCGACGACAAAAACGAGGGGGGGGGAAATCCTGACCCGACCGTTACGATCGCCATCGGCGACGCCGCATTCAACGCGCTGAAATTCACGCTCACGCTCAAGGATGCGGACAAATGCAGCTACATCTGCGCCAAGGCCTCCGAAACCGTCCCCACGGCCGAGCAAATCCTCGCCAACGGAAAATCCGTAACCGCATCGGGCGTCATTGAGGTCGGCAACCTCGAACCCAATACGGCCTACCGCCTCTCCGCCGTCGCCCAGAAAGGCAATATCAGCGGCAAGGTCTACTCCATCGAACACACCACGTCGGCACCCGGCGTACATCCCGCGGTCGTCCTGACACCGGGCCAGTCCACCACAACGACCCTTACGTTCAACGCCGCCCTGACCGACCCCGAAACCGCAGCCTATGTCTGCCTCGAAAAGACAGAGGGGCTGACCCTTCCCACGGCCGAGGAGATCCTGCGCGACGGCAAAGCCATCGCCGCAACGGGCGAAATCCTGATCGAAAACCTGAAACCCTCGACCACCTATGTCATTGCGGCTGCCGTCGCCAACACCGGGATCTACTCGGAAGTCAACAGCATCGTGATGGCAACCGGAACGCCGACGCCCGTGGTGACGCTGGCAGCCGGAGCCCCCGGCATAACGGCGCTCACCTTCACCGTAGGGCTGACCGACGCTGAAAAGGCCGCCTACCTCTGCATCGAAAAGGTAGCGGGTGCAGTCGTCCCGACTGCCGAGAAGATTCTCGCCGAGGGCACCGCCATCGCACAGGCCGGTGAGATCACCGCAGACAACCTGAAAGAGGGCACGGCCTATATCATCGCCGTCGCAGCATCCAACAAAGAGGTCTATTCCGAAGTCAAGTCGATTGAAATGTCCACCGACAAGGATCTGAGCGGCCCGGCCGTATTCGACCGCCAGGTAGCGGGCGGTTATTACGGCATCCCCGAAGGCGGCAGCTACGGCGAATACATCGTCGTACTGGCCGACGGCGAAACGATCGATGCCGGCGGCGTCCACGCCACCGTCAACGCCGGCCGCGCCATGAGCCTCGATTTATTCCAGATGAAACCCTACAAACTGGACAACATTACCTTGCCGGATCGTACATACAGGTACGCGACCAGCCAGAGCCTTTCGACATTCCACCCGGACAAGACCTACTGCATGGTCAACGACGGCAAGGGGAACATCACGAAAGTGGAATTCAAGGCCGGAACGATCGCAGTGACAAAATCCGGTTCGACCTTTACGATCGAGGCCACGCTGACCACGACCGACGACAACGAGTTCACGGCCAGCTATACCGGCCCGATCACGATCGAGGACAAGACTGCCAGTGCCATCGAGCCCCTGCCCGACCTTGAAAACGACGTCACGAACGCCACCTTCATCCGCGCCCTGGGTAAATACTATAACAACGATGCCGGCACGGCAAACGACTGCGTCGTGAACCTCTACGATGTCCAGCCGACGGTCGGCGACGATTACGACTACCTCATGGGAGCCGGGCACATGGTATCGCTCTACCTCACGACCGCACTTTCCGAAGAAATGGTACTCCAGGAAGGAACCTACACCGTGTCCGACACAGGCACGCCGGGCACCTACACACCGGGCGAGCAGATGGAATTCATGGAATCCATGCTGGCCACGGGTACCTATTGCGAGGAACGCAACGCCTCCAACGAATCGGTTTACGGGTTCATCACGTCCGGCACGGTGACAATCACCAAAGTCGGCACCGACTACCGCTTCGTCCTCGACTTTACGACCGACAAAGGCCGCAAGGTCAGCGGCACCTACGAAGGCGCCGTGGAGATGAGGGACAAACGCCGGTAAGCGCATCCCCCTTCCGCAACCCGGATATTACCGGGAAAGCACACGCAGGATGTCCCCACGGGCATCCTGCGGTTGTTTATGCCCTTTCCCGCCGGCATGTATCATAGGCCGCCCCCCGGCCGCACACACAAACGCCTTTCCGACACGGCGGCGCGGCACGGGATTTGCAACATACCGGGTAACTGCGGAACAGCAACCGCAGTGAGGTTTCTTCATTTATTTAAGTTTGGGTTAGTAGTTTCAGGAGGGCAATCCTCCGGAAGGCAGCAGGCAATCGTGAGATTCCCTGCTGTTTTTTTGCGCCCCGTCCGCAGGCGGTCAACACGCAGGCGCAGAGGGCCCCGCGGGGCGCGGAAACGCCCGCATAAACCATGCACACGCCCGAAAAAACATCCGCCCGGCCGCGTTGCGGCATAGAAACTGATTGACGGCCAGTTGTAAAACACAATTCCACATTATGGCAAAACGTAAAAATATCACGACGACACAGCTTGCCCTGATGACCGCGGCGGCGGTTATCAGCCTGCGCGGACTCCCGATGATGGCGCAGGAGGAGCTGACGATGTTCTTCTACATCTTTTTCGCCACGTTCCTGTTCCTGATCCCGGCGGCGCTGGTAGGGGCCGAACTGGGAAGCGCCTTCGCCTCGAAGGGCGGCGGGGTCTACACCTGGGTCAAGGAGGCGTTCAACAAACACCTGGGGTTTACGGCCATCTTCCTGCAATGGATCCAAAACGTCGTATGGTACCCCACCGTGCTGGGCTTTGCCGCAGCCTCGATCGCCTATATGATCGGGATGCCCGGCCTGGCGCAGAACGGACTTTTCGTGGGGCTTTTCTCGATCGCCATGTACTGGTGCGCCACGCTGGTCACGCTGCGCGGCACCTCGGCCATATCGGGCATTACGAGCAAAGGGTTCCTGATCGGCACGGTGCTTCCCGGCATCGTCGTAATCGTCATGGCCGTCATCTGGATGGCCGGAGGCAACCCCGTCGCATTGGAGCACATCCCCGACACCGTCAGCCAGGTCGTCAATATCGACGCGGCGCACCACGTGCATCCGCGCCTCTTCCCGCACATCACGGGCATGAGCGACATCGCATTCCTGGCCGGGATACTGCTGCTCTTCGCCGGCGTCGAGGTACACGCCGTACATGCCCCGGAGCTCGATAAGCCGCAGACCCAGTTCCCGCGCGCCATGTTCCTGGCGGCGCTGATCTCGTTCGGGCTCTTCACGCTGGGTGCGCTGGCCGTGGCGATCATCACCCCCTACGACCAGATTAACCTCCAGTCGGGGCTGTTCACCACGTTCCAAATCGTCTTCGACCACTACCACATCGGCTGGCTCTCGAACGTCATGGGGCTTCTCGTGGCATTCGGCGCACTGGCAGGCGTCATGTCGTGGATTTCGGGCCCGAGCCGCGGCCTGCTGTGGACGGCCCAGGAGGGCGTGCTGCCCTGTTTCTTGCAAAAAACCAACAAAAACGGCGTACAGGTCAACATCCTCATCATACAGGGCTGCATCGTCACGCTGCTCTCGTCGCTCTACATCGTCATGGACGACGTGAGCGTGGCGTTCTTCCTGCTGAGCGCACTGACCGTAGGGCTCTACCTGGTGATGTATATGATGATGTACGCTGCGGGCATCCGCCTGCGCTACACGCAGCCCGACCTGACCCGCAGCTACCGCGTCCCGGGCGGGAACGCCGGCATGTGGGCCATCGGGGGCATCGGGTTTCTGGCCGTGCTCTTCTCGTTCATCGTCACCTTTTTCCCGCCGTCGCAGCTGCCCGTAGGCAGCCCGGCCACCTACACGTGGCTGGTAGCCGTCGGCACGCTCGTCTTCCTCTCCATGCCGTTCATCATCAGTTTCGCGATGGATCGCAGGGGCGGTACGAATACCCCGGGCACCGGGAAATGACAGCCGGCACGTCCCGGATCACAAGAAACCGCAGGGGTCGGAGATGCCTACCCCTGCGGTTCCGTATTTTCCTCCCGACACATTCCTGCCTCCCGCTGCGGCAGGCCGGGATTCCTGCCCCGCCGCCCCGGTTATCGCCCCGGATCCGGAATATCGCCCAAAGACGCGACACCGTACCCTCTAAAACTCGACGGTGACACCCAGCGTAGGGATAAGCGACCCACTCTGCTGCCCGATATATTTCATGCGGTAACGCTGTTCCTCCGCCGGGGCTCCGGGATTCTCCACCACACCCGTCGACATCAGCACGTCGGGACGGCGGAGTTTGCTGCCCGTTACGTTCTGCAGGTCGATGTAAAAGCCGAGCATACAGCGGCGGAAATAGAAGGTCTTGTCGATACGCAGGTCTACCTGCGCGAAGGCGTCGAGCCGCCCGTCGTTGTAACGCCCATAGTCATAGTACGGGCGTCCCTGGGCGTCCCAGGCCTCGACCAGCGACGATTTTTCGACATCGTAGGGCGTATAGGGCGTCCCGCCCACGGCGCTCAGGCGCGCCCCGACGCTCCAGTTGCGCGGCAGGTCGTACGTACCGCTGAGGTTCGCCACGAAACGGCTGTCCCAGGCCGATACGATATACTCCGATGCGGCATCGGCACGGTACTCGCTGCGGAACAGGGTCACCGAACCGACGAGGTTGACCCTCCCGGGTATCTGCCAGCGTGCCATCGCCTCGATGCCATACGACCGCCCGACGGCCGTCGGGCGCAGCGCTTCGTTGCCGACCACGCCGTAGTCGTCGCCCTTGCACGAGAGCGGGATGCCGTCCGAGACGGAAAGCGGGATATTCCCGTATTTCTTGTAGAACCCCTCGACCGAGACGACCAGACGGTCGCGCAGGCGCCATCCGCCTCCGACGCTGAACATTCCCACACGCAGGTAGGCCAACGCCTCGTTCACCAGCGCTCCGTCCTGCTTGAACCCCAGGGCCGTATAGGGCGGCAACTGGTAATAAAGCCCGGCGCTTCCGCTCAGCGACCACCCTTTGCCGAGCTGGTATGAGACCGACGCCCGGGGTGAAAGCTGACGCCAGAACCTCGCCATGCGCGCGGAATAGTCGGCCCCGTCGGCACGCACGCCGACCGATGCCGTGAAGCGCTTGTCCGCCGAGGCATAATCCGCGCCGGCGAACAGGCCCCAGCCCACGATCCCCAGCCGGGTACGATAGTCCGAGAGCGCCGCCTCATCGGTGAAAAGCCGTTGCTCGGTACGGTTCGTATAGCCCGAATAGCTCAGCTCGGCGCCTTCGCGCACCGTCCAGCGCCCCAGATAGCTGCGGTTTTCGGCGCGGAGCGTGGTCTTCTGCTCCACGGAGCGCAGCCGCAGCGTCAGGTTGTCCTCCGACGAGTCGTCGTTACCGCGGTATTTGAGATTGCGGTTATTCAGATAAGTGTGCCCGAGCGACACGGTCTGCACATGGCGGCCTGCATAGTGGCGCCATGAGGCCCCGACGGTGAAGGTCTCCTGGCGGATGCGGGGCAGGTAACTCAGCAGGTACTCGGCGTCTTCGCCCTCCTCGTCGAGGTTGAGTTTCATGTTGTCGAAGCCCGCCAGCCCCAATACCGTCAGCTCGTCGTGCTCCGAAAGGCGCGTCTTGACCTTCAGCTGCCCGTCGATGTAGTTCGGCAGGAAAGGCAGGCCGATCATCTTGAACAGCAGTTGCAGGTAAGACTGGCGCAGCGAGAAGAGGTAGGAGGTTTTCTCGCCGATATGGCCGCTCCCGCTCAGCGACACCTCCGAAGCCCCGAGCGTCGCCTTGAAAGTCTGTTTCTCGGGGTTCCCGTCCCGCAGCCGGATGTCCAGCACCGAGCTCAGCGCCCCGGAACGGTCGGCCGGGAAAGCCCCGGTATAGAAATCGATCTCGCGGATCAGGTCGGCATTGAGGATGCTCACGGGGCCGCCCGTGGCGCCCTGCGTGGCGAAATGGTTGATATTGGGGATTTCGACGCCGTCCAGATAGAACTTGTTTTCCGACGGGCCGCCGCCGCGCACGATCAGGTCGTTGCGATAGCCCACGGGCGAGAACGACACGCCGGGGTACGAACGTACGATACGCGACACGTCGCGGTTGGCGCCGGGGCTCTTTTCGATCTCCCGCACCCCGATGACCTGCAACCCGACGGGGCTTTCGGCCGTGGCGCGGAACGGCGAAGGCACGACCGTCACGGCTTCGAGCTGCGTGGCATCCTCCTCCATTTCGATTTCGATGAACGGCGTGGCGGCCGAAACGAGGTATTCGGGCGTGACGACGGTCTTGTAACCAACGGACGAGGCCGAGAGGCGGAAAATACCCGCCCGCACCCGCTCGAGGCGAAAGCGTCCCAGCGAATCGGTCGATGCGCCGCGTTGTTCCTGTCCGACGGGCACTACGGCGGCATAGGCGACCGGCCGGCGCGTCAGGCGGTCGATCACCCGGCCGCTGACGGCATAGGTGCCGCCCTGCGCCCTTGTCGCAGAGGCGAGGCACAACGCCGCAAGGGCGAAAAAAAGTTTTATCCGCAATGCAGGAGACATGGTTTTGCAAAAGTATAAAATTAAGGCGGATTCCCGCCGATCGGGGCGACAAAATTCCGCACGTTCCCAATTTTCCCCACCGTCCTCCCACTCCAATAATAAAGCCATTTCCACCAAGATGCAATTCCGAACATTATTAATCCGATAACGGAACAAGCAAAAAGACAAGAAAAATCGCCACGGATTCACACCCCTTCCGACAAAGGTATTATTATATTTATATAATAATAAAATCCGATGCAAGTTTTTTTTCGATTTTTTGCGTTGAAAAAATTACCATATAAAGCTTGGATTTCAACACATTATCCCTACCTTTGCCGACACGATCACGGCAGTGAACACTCCTGTCTGCGATACAGCCGGATTCGAAAGCAGGCTGTACCGGTTATTTTCGACGCAACATATACCGACCATTTTCCCGCCGGGTAAGCCGGCAAAATTGCAGTGCATACACACGCTGTCAGGGGGCCGATTCCGAATACTTTGGGTCGTTTAGAATTGATGAAACAAAACTTCAATTATAAAAAAGATAAAAGTTATGAAAAAGCAACATTACACAGCCGAAATCCCAGTTTCCAACCCGTACAATTTTGCCGCGTTCGAAGACCTGATCGCCAACATCCAGTCCGGCTACAACGAAGAAAAAAGGCTGAAGAACGCAGCTTTCGAATTTATGATCAATAAAGGCATATACGTCGATTTCCACGAATGGCTGCACAACCCCGCCCGGCAGCCCCAGAGCGAAAATATCCAGGGACGGTTCCGCATGGGTACTGCCGCGGCCACCCGGATCGCAAAATTTTTCGGGCGGTAAATGCCCCCGCGTCCGCAATGGCACCCGGCCTGCATTTCAGAGGGCCGTTTCCATATAGCGCATCCCCGACTACGGATCGCGTGACTACTGAAAAGGGATAGAGAATAAGCCCGTTCCGGAAACATCCGGAGCGGGCTTATCACATATAGAGTGTCTCCCCGTTATTCGATCACGGGCAGGGCACGCGGCTCGCAGGCCCACCGCGTCCCGTCGATCCGGTTCCCGGAGACCGTGATGGCGAAAATATTGATGTCGGCATCCTCGGGCAATGTCAGTTTTCCGGCTCCGGGGGCGATATCGAACCCGAGCCTGTAAAGGTACGTGAAGGTATAGGCATCGTTCCGGCCGTTCATCTTGTGCCGGTGGTTCCCGATATGGGCGATCGTTCCGTCCTTGACGAACGACTTGGTCTTGTCGGCCCAGGCCCACTGGGCGCGGAAGCCCGAGTAATAGGGCACGACAGCCTCGTACTTGCGGCCGTCGATGTCGAAGACGGCTTTGCGGTCGCCCCTGGACGACGATGCGAGGATGTAGACCTTGTTATAATCGCCCTGCGGCAAATCGACCGTGACGGACTCCCTGCAGTTCAGCACGTTTTTCACGTCGGGTTCGCCGCGGCGGTATTCGATGCCGCCATGGACGATCACTTCGGGCATGAGCTCGGCAGCATAGGAGTTGCACTCCTTATCCACCTTGGCGACGGACTTGAACGGGTCGCTCGAAATGGAGTTCTGGTTTACAGGAAAATCCACAAAGGCATTCTCGATCGCAGGGGCGGCCACGGGAGCCTCCGCCAACGTGACCTTATAGGTCTTGGGAGCAAAATGCCCGGCATCGACGAGCAGCCGGTTGCCTTCGAATCGTGCTTCCCCGACAGGTTCCTCGATTCCGTTCACCTCCTCGGCCGAAACGATCCGCACGGGGAAAGCCAGCTCGGCGCCGCGCACCTCCCTGCCCGTCGTCTCGAATACACGGACGATATAACCGCTGCCGTCCTCGGCCTTCTTAAGCGCCTTGACGGCGATCTGCGGGGTCGAAGCCGCGACAAAAGAGAACCTTCGTCCCAGCTTCCCGGGATGCTTCGGCGTCGTGAAGCTGAGGAGCGGCTGATTGAGCAGCTCGCCTTTCTCCACCACCCCGGCGCGGTTATGGTCGCCATCGTGCCCGACGAGCGAGTAAGTCATCGTATGGCGTCCGAAATCCAGATCCCGTTGGTCGGCATAGCGTTTCTCGGTCGAAGGCGTATGCAGCAGACTCAGGCGCAGGGTATTGTCGGCGGGTTTGTCCCAGCCGTATTTCGAATCGTTCAGAACGGCGATGCCATAGTCCCCGTCCGAGAGGTCTGCCCAATGATGGGCGAATGTTTCGTGCGCCCGCTGGTGGTTGGTGGGACGGCGCTGGTTGCCGATGCCGATGTCGTAGACGGCCTCCTCGGCGGAAACGGACATCGGGAATTCGGCCTTGAGCAAGGCGTCGGGCGTCTTCCAGTCGATGTCGGCCACGATGTCGATACGCTCGTCGTCCCCGCCGTCGGTCAGGCGGATATACTGCACCAGCCGGGAATCGCCGTACCGCCGTTCTACTTTCAGGGAGGCCCGTGCGGCACCGCACTCCGCCACGCTGATCCGGACATCCGTATCCACGGGTTCGGGTGTCTGGTCGAGCGTCGCCTTGTGGATCTCCCATGCCGGATAGCGGTTCGACACATTGGGGGTCAGCACCGCAAGGCGGAAGGCCTTGCCTTTTTCGACCAGGTCGCGGCCGTTGCGTTTGTCAATGACCGAGGCGATGTCGCCGTTCGCATCGAGCGTCACCTTATAGACCCGGTTCTCGAGCGTATTGTCCGAGGCCCTGAGCACCTTGCCCTTGCCGGCCTTGCCGGCCCTCACGTCGTATACCGCATAGCTTACGGGTTCCATTGCGGCGGCAAACAGCACGGTCGCCCTGGCACCGTCGCGGGCAACGATCTGCGCAGGAACGGCCTTCCCGTCCGGCGCATAAACGGCCACCCCTTCGGCCTCCGCAGGCAGGTCGACCGTCGCCTCGACAAGGCTCCTGCGCGAATAAGCGGCGGGGTTATAAACCAGTACCGGACTTCCCTTCGCGCGGGTGTCCATTACGGATGCCGCAGCCCCGGCCGAGGCGAGGACCACATCGCAGAATTGTCCCTGCGCCAGGAATTCGTCGTTCCAGGAATAGGTATAAGCCTCCCAGATGCTGGTTCCCGTAAGGTCGTCGTGGAACTGGTGCCAGAGGAAACGCTTCCAGGCATCGTTAAGCGCCTCTTTCGGATAAGGTACGGCTCCCATCCAGTCGGCGATCACGGCCGAACGCTCGGCGGCATCGGCCAACTGTTCGTTACGGCGGTTGTAACGCTTCATCTCGGCCTGGGAGGTATAACAGCCCGGAGCGTGGACGTCGAGGGGCATCTCCCCGACGAACACCGGGAGTTCCGGATGGTTCTCGTAGGGCATATAATCCTCGTAGAGCTGCGAGGACGTGGCGCTGACAAGCTGCACGGGCCCCTTGCCGTTCGTAATCCCCTCCTCGAGCAGCTGGATGCTGCGGGGCAGGGCCGAGCCGCCGTGGTCTCCGGCTCCGTTCGCCAGTTTGTTGCCATAGTACCGGTAAGCGATGCCGAAAGGCGACTTCCGGGCACTTTCGGCCAATTCCTCGTTGGCGCTCAGATCCCCTTCGGGAAACTCGTTCCACGAATAGCGTCCCGGCTCGAGCGCCACCATGATGCGGGCGCCGTCGACCCCTTCCCAGAGCCCGATCGGAAACGGGGTTTTGGAGTCGCCGACAAGCGGCTCGGTGCGCCACGACAATTTCTGCGTCGAGAAACCGATCAGGCCGCAGTGGTGTCCCAGCGTCGGCATGACCTGGCTGAATCCGAAACAGTCGGGCAGGAACATATCCTTCGACTTGATGCCGAACTCCTTTTTATAAAACTCCTGTGCAAGCAGGATGTTACGGATAAACGACTCCGACGACGGCATGTTCGGGTCGTTGGCCTCGAACGAAGCCCCCGAAATGTTCCATCGCCCGTCGGCTACGAATTTCCGGATGCGCTCGAAGAGGTGCGGATAGTACTCCTTGATCCATTCGTACTTGACGGCGCCTTCGAAATTGAACACGTAATGCGGATATTTTTCGAGCAGCGCCAGATTCTGCACGGCCGTATTATATAGGTAATCGTCGATCGTGGCTTTCACGTCCCACCGCCACTGCGTGTCGAGATGGGAATTGGAGACCATATAGACCTTGTATTTCTTTCCGGAATCCTGCGCCTGCGCAGCCGGTGGGCTTCCCGCCGAAAACAAAGCGAGGACGATTCCGATAAATCGCATGATTTTCATATTTGCTTGCTTTAAAGTTAAAATGATGGAAAGAGGACGGAAGTTGACCGGACTTCGACTACGTTGCGGACAAAAGTAATAAAAGGCAAGACAAATAGCAACATAAACACAACAAATAATCAAAAATAAATTTCCTTTTAATCTCTTTTTTAACACCTGTATTAAAATAAAACTTATATATTTGCCATAACTTTAAAGCTAAAATACGATGGAAAAGAAATTCCGGACTCTTTCAGCCTGCCTCCGCCGCGGGAGATTATCCATCCTGTTCGCCCTGCTGTTCGCCCTGCAAACCGGCTACGGCACACCCGCTGCCGCCCAGGACACCGCCGCCGGAATCTCCGGCCAAACCTGCTCCGCGACGGCCTCAGGCAAAGTGACCGACGAAACCGGAACCCCGGTGTCCGGGGTCGTCGTAAGCGACGGCCGCAATTGTGTCGCAACCGACAAAAAAGGACGGTACACGCTCAGGTGCGACCCTTCGGCCACGCACCTGTTCATCTCAGTCCCGGCCGGATACGAGACGACAGGCCAGCAGGGATTCGGGAGCTACCCCGATTTTTACGTCCCGATCGAGCCTGCAGCCGGAAAACCGGGGAAACTCCGCGCCGATTTCAGGTTACGCACCGTACCGCAGTCCCAACAAAACTTCACCCTGTTGCTGGTCGGCGACCCGCAATCCGACAGCGACCAGCAGATCGTCCGCTATGAACGGGAGACGATCGCCGACATGAAACGCACGCTCGGCCAGGCCGGCACCTACGCGGTAGCCATCGCGCTGGGCGATGTCGTGGGCCGGGGTGATGGGCAGAGCCACCTGAAACACAAGCGGGTAATGGGAACGCTCGGGGTGCCCTATTACGCAACGGCAGGCAACCACGACAAGGATGCCATGGATTACTCCGGCGAAACCTTCTCCAAGGCACTAGGGCCGCGTTGGTATTCGTTCAATGTCGGCGACGTGCATTTCGTGTGCATGGACAACGTAGACTCTTTCGAGGAGCAGAAAAAAGGCGCGAAATACCATGCCGGGTTCTCGGACATCCAGCTGCAGTGGCTCAGGCAGGATCTCGCCTTCGTCGGCAAGGACAAAATGATCTTCCTGTATTACCACATCCCCGAGCGCGACCACACCTCGCACAGGAACCACGACGCCGTTTTTTCGCTGATAGCCCCCTATGAGAACACAGTGACCGCATGCGGCCATACCCATTTCTTCCAACCCTACATGGAAACGGAATACGGCACGTCGGAATATATCATGGGTGCGGCCTGCGGTTATTTCTGGCGGTCGCATTGCGCCGGGGACGGCGTCCCGAACGGCTATTCGGTCATGACGGTCTCGGGAACGGAGATAACCGACGCCTATTTCAAAGGTACGGGGCACAGCCGCGACTACCAGCTCCGGCTCTACCGCGGGGACGACATTTTCGGCAGCGAACGAGCCTCTTATACCTACGGGACGGGCAGCGACGTCCTACTTGCCAACGTATTTTTCGCGGGCATGGGCGGCAAATGGAAAATCGAGGTATTCGAGGACGGGGAACTTTCCGGCGAAATGGAGAAAATGGATCCTTCCATCGGCGACCTCTGGATCAGGGGGTACCACACCGGGGTAAAAAGTTTCCCGAAGAAGAGCGCGAGCGCACCGTGCCACCACCTGTTCAGCTACAAACTGAAAAACCCCGACGCCAAGGTAGTCGTCCGTGCGACCGACCCCTTCGGCAACACCTACACCCAGGACCGGATAACCCGGGCCGGGGATTACGGCGACGCCACCGGCGAATTCCTGCAATGCCCGGCGGACTGAAAACGCATTAAAATCGCAACCGCCCGGACAAAATCCCGGCAGTCCCGATTTTAAAATGTATATTTGTATTACGACAACCTAACCCTCGACCAGACATGAACCGTAATTTCCTTCTGCTTACCGGCCTGCTGATCTGCTGCTGCGTCCCGACAAATGACTTTATCGTCCGCACAATGCGTGGGGGGGGGATTTCCCTCTTTTAATTTCGGGAGCCGGCAACATACTGCCGGAACGAATAGTCCTGTCGGCTTCGCGCGGCGGCGAAGCCGGCAAAAACGACGCTGACCCCGCGCCGGCAACGGCGGGGATCACACAAGCCCGAAGCCCGCGGAAAAGCAAGGCCGCACTGCCGGCCATCGCAACGGGCGCATTCCTCCTACTGGCGGCCATCTCGCTCGCCCTCAGGCAAAAACACCAAATCAAACGGTTGCGTGCGCAGCATGCGCAAACCGACGCCCGGCTGCACGAACTCAGCGAACAGCTCGCCGCAAGCAGCCTCCGCCACGAAACGGCCACCCGGGAACTCTCCCAGGCCAATACCATCAAAGACAAATACCTGCGTTACTACATGCAACGCAGCACGTTCTACATCAATAAATTAGAACGTCATCGCACACACCTCTACAAGACTGCGCTCTCGTACGGGCAGGAGCGCCTTTTGCGTGAGTTGCGCTCGCCTACGCCCATCGAGCAGGAATACAAATCGTTCTTCCACGAATTCGACCGGGTATTCCTTTCGCTTTATCCCGACTTCGTGGAAAAGGCCAATGCCCTGCTGCGGGACGGGGAGCAAATGAAAACGCCCGGCCTCAACACCGAATTCCGGCTGCTGGCCGTGATCCGGCTGGGCATCACGGGCAACAGCGAAATCGCCCAGTTCCTGCATATCTCCATAAATACGGTCTACACCTACCGCAACCGGCTGCGGAACGCGGCAAAATGCCCGCCCGCCGAATTCGAACGCCGGATCATGGAGATCGTCTGACAGCCGGAAATCCCGCGCCGGCAATTCATACGGAATTCATATAATAACACCCGGCCTACGGAAATAACATGCTATTTACCAGAATATTGGTTGAAATACGCATTCATATTTCATTTTGATGCTGTTGACACACATTTCCCAAAAGCATACTTTTACAAACAACAAAGCGGCATTTTCTCTGAAATAAACACAAAAGAGCACGATAGGAAATCGAATATATTTCTCTTTGATCTTCATTTGTCTTTCATTCAATATCTTTTCACCAACCTTTAAAATACGGACATGCCTATGACAAAGTAAAGACTGCGACCCCGGACTTTTACGACTACGAACCATTCATTCATCCAAATATTCAACCCTAAAACTTTCATTTATGAGAAAATCTCTTCATTTTCTTATTTACATGCTTTTTGCCGCACCGCTATTGCTGTCCAGCTCCTGCGGCATCGAGGATGTAGAGGCAGAAGACGGTGCGATCGTATTCGAACTCTATGACGCGGAGGGCAACCTGATCGAGGGCCTCCAAAGCATGCGGTTCGGCACGACGGCCACTTATACCTTAAAGAGTGCATTCGTCACTTATACAGTGGCCACCCCGCCCACGGGCTGGAAATGCACCGTGATCCCCAGCTCCCGGAGCTGTTCGGTCACCGCGCCCCCCGCTTCCGATCTGGGAGCCAAAGCCAGCGGCGACGTGGTCATCGAAATACAGTCTCAGGCCGGCCGCACGGAGACCTATACGCTCGCCGTAGCCGCCCTGGAAAACGACATCACGCTCACATTCGACGAAGAGACAACCTCGAAGACCCATGTATTCTCCTACGGGAAGAGCATGGAATTCGAATTTACCAGCGAGAACACCGCGTCGCTCGACGTAAGCGTCCCCAAGGGATGGACTTACACGGCCGATGTCGATGCGGGCCTGCTGACCGTCACCGCGCCCACGCAGGAGGAGGCCGACCCGGCCATGGAAGGCAGCGTCAAGGTTACGCCGCTGAGCGTCCGCGGGACGGCCGGCGAGGGTGCGTCGATCCCCGTCGAACTCTCGACCAAGTTGCCGATCATCTCCTTTGCCGAGGCCGATTACAAATTCGCCTTCGGCGAGCAGCGCGACATCCCCTGTACCGTCACCAACGTAGCCACGTGCGACATCACGGCGCTCAAAGGCTGGGACATCGCACTCGACATCGAAAATTCGGTGCTCAAAGTCACGGCTCCGGCCGACGGCGCGGACTGCACCGGTGCGGGCACGATAGAGTTCGCAGCCGTTTCGGCGGAAGAGCTCACGGCATCGTTCAGCGTCCGCCTGAGCTGGAAGGGCATCTCGACCCCCGAAGAGTTCGTAGCCTTCGGCAACGCGGTGACCGAAGGGGCGCCGCTCGATGCCTACACCAACGGCGGCAGGATCGTCCTTGTCAGCGACATCGACCTGAGCGCCCTTACCCAAACCAGCTTCGTAGGCTCGGCCGCCAATCCGTTCAAAGGGACTTTCGACGGCCTGAACAATACGATCACCGTCAAGCTGGCGGATCAGGACTCGAAGGAACTCGGCCTGTTCCACACGCTCGACGCAACGGCCGAAATAAAGAACCTCTCGCTGGCGGGCAGCATGTCCGTATCGCAAGCCACCCCGGTAGTAGCCGGCACGCTGGCCGTCTATAACAACGGCGCGGCACTGACGAAAGTCACCAACAAGGCCACACTGTCCTTCTCCGGGGCGAAAACCGTTGCCACGGCAGGTTATCTCGGCGGGCTGGTCGGCCTGGCCAACGTCGGTTCGGTCTACACCGATTGCCACAATACGGGCGAATTCATCATCACGGGGACAGCCCGGACGGAGTTCATCGGCGGCATCGTCGCCGGCACCGCGGACAAAACGGAAGGGTCGCTCGTGAACTGCACGAACAAAGGCAATTTCAGCTTCGACTTCCCGGGCGCCGTCGACACCGGCCAATACGGAGGATTGTTCGGCCATGCCGAGAAATCGAACTGGACGTTCAGCAACTGCACCAACGAAGGCACCTTCACCGTCACCTTCGCCGATCCGGGGCACCAGTTCCACTCGCTGGGCGGTATCCTGGCCACCGGCTACGGCGTGTTCGACAATTGTGTCAACAAGGGCAAGATCACGTTCAACAACTCCAACGGCACGAAATATCGCCGCACGGGCGGTATCGTAGGCTGCGTCGGATCGGACGCAGGCCTGGGTTATACGCTCAGGATGACCAACTGCCGCAACGAGGCCGACATCGCGGCTTCGACGGCATCGGTCGGCGGTCTGATCGGCATTGCCGAAAAGGTGGCGTCGCCGGCCCTGATCGAAAACTGTGTAAACACGGGTAACATGACCAGCCCCACGATGGCCGACTACGATCTCTTCTACATGGGCGGCATCGCCGGCAAGGTCGCCGGAGCCTTCACGTTGAAAAACTGCATCAACCGCGGCAACCTCACGGCGGCCGTCGAGCGCGACATCGCGGGTATCGCCGTATCCGGAGACGACAATGCCGTTTTCGACGGTTGCGAGAACTACGGCGACATTACGGCAGTGGCCAACCACAAAACCGACAAATGGCGCCCAATCGTGGCCGGCATCGTCGCCATAGAAAACGACAAGGTCACCACGATCACGAACTGCACCTGCAAGTGCACCATCGATGCGACGCTCTACCAGGCGACCAGCGTCGGAGCGGTCTATGTCTTCCAGAAAACCTGGGAAAAGGGTGTCGAAGATAAGAAGACCGTATGCGACGAGGCTTCCAAAACCAATTCGGCGGAAACGACAATCAGAATCACGACAAGAGAGTAAAACCCAATAAGAATACAATACGGTTATGAATAAATATCATATTATAACACTGATATTGTGTCTGTTTTGTCTGGGAGGGGCCGCCACGGCCTCTCCGGACAGGACGGCAGCCGCCCCGGACACCCAGGCGCGTTCTTCGCAGCTGAAGGTCTCGGGTATCATCAAGGATGACGCGGGAAGCCCGCTGATCGGCGTGACCATCGTCGTCAAAGGCACCTCCTCGGGCAGCGTATCGAACTCCGACGGCAGCTATACGATCACGGTTCCCTACGCCGAAGCGACGCTGATGGTCTCCTACATCGGCTATGCCCCGCAGGAGATAAACGTAAACAACCGCACGAGGATCGACATCACGATGGTCGAGGACAGCAAGGCGCTCGAAGAGGTCGTGGTGGTAGGTTACAACGTACAGAAGAAGGAGACCATCACCGGTTCGATCTCGACGATCACCACCAAAGACCTCAAGCAGTCCCCCACGGCCAACATCAACAATGCGCTGGCCGGGCGCATGCCGGGCCTGCTGGTCAACCAGTTCAACGGCGGCGAACCGGGTAACGACGCCGCACAGCTCAACATTCGCGGTAAATCGACCTACGGCAAGTCGGACGTGATCATGATCGTCGACGGTATCGAACGCGACATGAGCTACCTCTCGCCGGACGAGATCGAGACGTTCACGATCCTCAAGGACGCATCGGCCACGGCGCCCTACGGGATCCGCGGTGCCAACGGCGTGATCATCGTCACGACCAAACGCGGCCGAAAGGGCGAGAAACCGACCGTCGATTTCAAGGCGTCGGTCGGTGTCAGCGAACCGATCCGCTACCCCGACTACCTGGGTTCGGCAGGTTACGCTACGCTCTACAACGAGGCGATGCTCAACGACAACCCTTCGCTGGATCCCAATTCGACGTCGCTCTTCTCGCAGGAGACGATCAGCAACTTCCGACGCGCCAAAGGCGACAATTCCGACGGCCTGGGCTACAACTGGGATTACTTCGACTACGCCTTCAAGCCGTCGATCCTCCAGGATTACAGCCTCTCGGTACGCGGCGGCACCGACCGCGCCCGTTATTTCATCCTCGGCAGCTACTATAACCAGGGCGGCAACTACAAGCATTCGAACTCCGACAACGTCAACAAGTTCCTGCGCTATAACTTCCGCGCCAACGTCGACGTCGACGCCACCAAGCGGCTGAAGATCTCGGTCGACCTGGGCGCCCGCGTCACGGAGTTCAACTACCCGGGCGCCACGGCGGCCAACATCATCTCGCTGGCCAACACGCAGCCCCCCTACCTGCCGATCATCCTGCCCAACAACCACAACGATGTCAACCAGGCCGATTTCGAGGAGAACGGCGGCTACCTGCTCTATGCCGACAACGACTACCGTTACAATATGCTCGGACAACTCAACCGCACGGGTTTCAGCAAACGTACGCGCCGCTACCTACAGGGATCGTTCAAGCTGAGCCACGACCTGGACTTCATCACCAAGGGCCTGAGCGTCGCCGCGCAGTTCTCCTACGACACCTACAACCAGCACACCATCAACAACAGCGTGCCGACCCACAGCACGGGTAACCTGACCTATCCGGGGTACTCGACGTGGATGCTCCCCACCGAATACAGTATCGACGAGTGGAAGAACAACGCCGACTACTGGATCAAGAACGGCACCTATGTAACCGCCAACCAGCGAACCACGGACGATGCGCAAAGCAACAGCATCAGCCACGGCTCGCCCGAAGGGACGTCGCGTTTCCAGGCGCGCCTGGACTACGCCCGCAAATTCGGCGACCACAACGTGTCGGGCATGCTGCTCTTCTACCTGCAGAACAAGGTCATCAGCAACCAGGTTCCCTATCGCTACATGGGATTTTCAGGCCGCGCGACCTACGACTACCGGAACAAGTACCTCTTCGAGTTCAACATCGGTTACAACGGCTCGGAGAACTTCGCCCGCGGCAAGCGCTACGGCGTATTCCCGGCAGGCGCCGTCGGCTGGGTCATCACGCAGGAGCGATTCATGAGGGACGTAAAGTGGCTCGACCACCTCAAGCTGCGCGCATCGTACGGTCTGGTGGGTAACGACCAGCTCTCGGGCAACCGTTTCTCCTACCTACAATACTACAAGTCGTCGGACGGCATGACCACCTATTTCGGCGAGACCGAGGCCGGCTATACCAGCTACCTGGTCGAGGGCGTGTTCGCCAATCCGAACCTGACATGGGAGAAGGCCCGCAAGTTCAACTTCGGTATCGACGCCCAGTTCTTCAACCAGCGGCTGACCTTCACGCTCGATGTCTTCAAGGAGCACCGCTACGACATCCTCACTTCGCTCTCGGGGGATGACAAGGTCGGGTTCCCCTACATCGTCGGGCAGGTCGCCCCGATCGTCAACTCGGGTATCGTCGACAACCACGGCGTCGAATTCGAAATCGGCTGGAACGGTCATATCGGGCAGCATTTCCGCTACTACATCCGGCCGAACTTCACGTTCGCACGCAACAAGATAAAATACTGCAACGAAATCTCCTACATCGACAACAACGGCCGTGACTGCCCGTGGCGTTACCAGACCGGCAAACGCCTCGATGAGAATTTCTGCTACATCTTCGACCACTTCGTGGCCGACCAGGGCGAGGCCGACCGCCTGAACGCGATGAACGGCGGCAGCGGATTCGCCATCTGGGGCCCCGTACAGCCGGGCGACGTGGTCTACAAAGACCTCAACGGCGACGGCGTGGTCAACAACTACGACCGTGCTGCCATCGGCAACCCCCGTACGCCCGAGATCCAGTTCGGCATTCCGCTGGGACTCTCCTACAAGGGCTTCGACTTCAGCATGCTGTGGCAGGGCTCGGCACTCTGCTCCGTACAGCTGAGCGGCCCGGCCGTATGGGATTTCCCGCTCTACGACCAGTCGCGTATCGGCAAGGTGCGCCGGATGCACCTCGACCGCTGGACGCCCGAAACGGCAGCTACGGCGAAATACCCCGCCCTGCACTACGGCATCCACAACAACAATAAACAGCAGTATTCGAGCCTCTTCCTCTACGACGCTTCGTACATCCGCCTGAAGAACGTCGAGATCGGTTACACGCTGCCCAAAGCCTGGACTTCGAAAGCCGGCATCCAGAACGTCCGCATCTACGTGCAGGGACAGAACCTGCTCACGTTCGACAACCTGGGCGACGTCGACATGGATCCCGAGATCAAGAACGGCGACGGCAGCTGGTTCCCCGTACAGCGTGTCATCAACATCGGCCTTAACATGACATTCTAACCCAACAAAAACCAATGACAATGAAAAAAATCTTATATCTGCTCTGTAGCTGCTTTGCAGTCACGCAGATGGCTTCCTGCGAGGATTTCCTCGACAAGACCCCGCAGGGCGACAAAACGGATCAGGACATATTCTCGCGTTTCAACGAGACTGAAAGCCTGATCAACCGGCTCTACTTCTACGCCCGCGCTGCCGACCAGCCGCTGGTGCACATCCGTTTCTTCAGCGACTCTGCGCTCACGGACGAATGCGAAGGCTCTTCGGCCGAGAACGGATGGTCCAACAAGTTCAACGACGGCGACTGGGAACCGGGTTCCCAGCTCTACACCTCGTGCAACGCCACGACCAATGCGGGTGCCTGCCACACCTTCTGGCCCAAACTCTACGAAGACATCCGCTGCGCCAACGTCATCCTCGAAGGTATCGAGAAGTACAACACCCCGGATTCCGAGGCACGCCCCGGCACGCTCTCGCAGCGTATCGGCGAGGTGCTCTTCATCCGCGCCTACCTGCACTACTGCGTGCTGAAAAGCTACGGCGAATGCCCCTACGTCGACTATACGGTAAACCCCAACGCACTGCCGCCGTTCGAACGCGAGAACATCCATACGATCGTCGAGAAGATCTGCCGCGACTGCGACGAGGCCTATGCCCGCGTCCCGGCGCAGAACCTGATGGATCAGTTCGGCCGCGTGGAGAAAGGCGCCTGCCTGGCGCTGAAGGCCATGGCGCTCTGGATCGCAGCCACGCCGCTCTACAACGGGTCGACGCTCAAGGGCGACACCCGCAACTATGCGTCGGTCTACCAGTCGTACAACCCCGCGCGTTGGGACGCCGCAGCCGCGGCCGCCAAGGCCGTGATGGATTTCGAGGCCGAGGGACAGAAACGCTACTCGCTCTACCAGGGTTCGCCCAAAAGCCAGACGACCGACTCGGGCGGCACGGATCAGAGCAACGGCGCGGTTTACAGCCGCCTGTGGGAGCTGTTCCACCGCACGATGAACGACGCCAAGAAAGCCGAATGGATCTTCTTCCACCTCCACTGCAAGACCGTGGGTTACCACAACGACATGTACCCGCCTTCGGCGCAGGGACAGGCACGCGAGGTTCCCGTACAGGATCAGGTGGACGAATACGAGGTGATCGGCCCCGACGGCTACGGTTATCCGATCTATGCGCTCAAGCAGAACCACAAGGCGCTCTACGGCAGCCTGATCTCCGAGGAGGACATGGCCAAGGCCTATGACGACGGCAACCCCTATGTCAACCGCGACCCGCGTTTCTACCGCGACATCATCTACCACGGATCCATGTTCAAGGGCAAGTGGATCAATACGGCCACCGGTGCCGACGCCATCAACGCCGCCAACTCCACGTCGACGGGCTACTTCACCCGCAAATATTTCGACGGCTATTACACCAAGGGCATGTCGGGCAACTGGAACTTCGATGCGCCGCTGATCCGCCTGGCGACGATCTACCTGGTCTATGCCGAAGCGGTCACCCGCTCGAAGGGCGCCACCCCCGAGGTCTACAACCTGATGAACGAGCTGCGTGCCCGTTCGTTCATGGCCCCCATCCCGCCGGCCGCGCAGACCAACAAGGAGTTACTGCTCGACTACATCCTGCGCGAACGCCGCGTAGAGCTCTACCACGAAAAGAGCCGCTTCTTCTCGACGCGGTTCTACCTCGAACCGACCAGCCCCGAAGAACTGGCCAAGGATGCCCAGTGGAGTTCGATCCAGGGGACGAACGACCAGAAGGCACAGTTGTATTTCGACAAATACGGCGCCTACCCCAAGACGCAGCACCGCATCTGCGGCATGCGCCCCGTGGAAGACCCCAACGGCAAGATATCGATATCCGGCAAGACCTACCGCATGGAACGCTTCTGGAAGGAGGATCGCGTATTCCTCGAGAAGCACTACCTCTTCCCGATCCCGACCGAAGAGTTGCAGCGGGCCAACATTCCGCAAAACCCCAACTGGTAATTGACAATCACCGACCCGACCGCCCGAACCGGCGGTCGGGTTGACAGTAAAACAAACTATGAAAAACGATTCAATCTTCACATGGTTCCGCCGGAAACTCCGCCTCCCGGCCGCAGCACTGGTAGCTGCGGCAATGATGGCTTGCGGCGGAGACGACAAAATGATCACCGAACTGCCCAAACCCGGCGGCGATGACGACGGGGGCAAAACGGAGATCACGCCCGACAAGGGCATCACCCTCTACGGGCTGGTAAGCGACAAGGAGGGCAACCCCCTCGAAGGGGTCGTCGTGAGCGACGGGTACAGCGTCGTGGCGAGCGATAAGAAGGGCGTCTACCAGATCGTGCGCGACCCCAACGCCAAGCACGTATTCATCTCCGTGCCTTCGGGGTACGAGATCCCGGCACAGGCGAACTTCGGCTCCTACCAGGGTGCCTACCAGGCGGCCAACTCCGTCACCGGCAGCAGTTCGAAACCCTACCGGGCAGACTTCACGCTTAGCAAGCTCGCCCAAAGCGACAAGCGGTTCCTGCTCTTCGGGCTGGGCGACCCGCAGCCCGACAACAACGACCATATACATCGGTTCCGCACGGAAACGGTACCCGACGTGAAGAAGATCGCCGCCAAGTACTCGATCCCGATGGTCGGCATCGCCCTTGGCGACATCCTGGGCAAGGGCGACGCCCAGACCTTCACCTCGATGAAACGCGCCTTCGGTGAAACGGGCGTCCCGTTCTTCACCACGATCGGCAACCACGACAAGAGTTCGGTGGACTATACGGGTGATACCTACCGCGACGTGCTCGGGCCGCGCTGGTACTCGTTCAACCGCGGCGACGTGCATTTCATTGCGATGGACAACATCATCTTCACCGGCACGGACTACACGGGCGGCTTCACCGACGAGCAGGTGGCATGGCTGGAGAAAGACCTGAGCTTCGTCCCGACGGATAAAATGGTAATCCTCTACTACCACATCCCGCTGCGCGACAACACGGGCTACCTCAACCGCAAAAAGGTGCTCGACATGATCTCCAGGTATAAGAACCCCACCCTGATGTGCGCCCATACGCACTATTTCCAGCCTTACCACATGCGCTCGCACAAACTCTTCGAACGCATCCACGGCGGCACGTGCGGTTATTTCTGGCGTTCGACATGCGGCGGCGACGGCACGCCCAACGGCTTCATGGTCTACGAGATCGACGGCACCGAAATCATCGACACCTATTTCAAGGCCTCGCAGCGCGCCGACGATTACCAGATCCGGCTCTATCGCGGCAACGCCGAGTTCGCAGGCCCCTATGCGACCTACAAATACGATGTCGGGGCGGACGTAGTCGTAGCCAACGTCTTCACGTCCGGGATGGACGGCACGACCTGGAAAGTCGAACTGTCCGAAGACGGCGGCAAGACATGGAGCGTTATGACGGAGATGTCGCAGAGCTACGGCGACCGCTGGATCCGCGGCTACCACATCGGGGTCGAGAAACATCCGGTGGAAAGCGGCACCAGCCCCTGCTACCACCAATACCAGTGCAAGCTGAAAAATCCCGAAGCGACCGGCATCGTGGTTCGTGCGACCGACAGTTTCAACCATGTCTACACACAGACGCGCTTCAACGAAAGCAACGATTTCACCGAGGCCGAGGGTTATTGACCCTCCCGGCCGTATACATCGAGCGGGCTGCCCTTTTTGCGGGGCGGCCCGTTTCCGTCAGGCATACCATGAAACCCCGCGGAAATCATGGATGAAGCGAGCCGGCACCCCGAAGCACCGGCCGCCCAGACCGTTCCGCATTCGGTGCGCCGTATATGAAGTGCGCCGCGAAAACAGCAGGGTTCCTGTACCGCATGTTCAGGAAAAGATCCGAAGCCGAAGACGCCGCACAAAGACATAATTCCTTCCGTCCGTCTTTACAGACACGAATCATCAGCGGATGCGCTCCGTTTGCAAGCATTTTTGATTTGTAACACAAGATGCTAATACTTGCTGCCATGTGGTTTTCTGGTTTAACTCCCGGTTTAACTCGAAAGCTAAAAACAGCAGTAAACCACGAAAACAGCACATATGAAAAAAGCAGCTACATTGCTGTAACTGCTTGATTTTCATTAGTGGGAACATGCGGATTTGAACCGCAGACCTCCTGCTTGTCGAGCAGGCGCTCTAAACCAACTGAGCTATGCTCCCGGCACAAAAAAACCACTTGCATTACTGTAAGTGGCTGATTTTCAGTTGTGGGAGCTGAGGGATTCGAACCCCCGACCCTCTGCTTGTAAGGCAGACGCTCTGAACCAGCTGAGCTAAGCTCCCGTAGTGAATGGCTTGGGACTGCAAAGGTAATTCAAAATACATGAACTCCAAATTTTTCATCGAAATTTTTCATTCTTTTTATCACCTACCCTGCAGGCGTTTCTGAAAGAACCTTACGCAACCCTCGCGCATCTGCGCCTGAACAAGGACTTGAACCTAGGACCCCATGATTAACAGTCATGTGCTCTAACCAACTGAGCTATTCAGGCATTCGGAAATCGGTTTTTCAACCGTTTCGGAGTGCAAATATATAGCAAAATTTCATTCCCGCAAAATTATTGCACGATTTTTTCTCAAAAAATGTACCTTTGCATCATAGACACCAATCAGCACCATGACGGCACGACGACATATCCTCCTCACACTCTTGGCCCTTTGCGCTTTCGCAACGGCGGCGCAGGCACAACTGGTCTTTACCCCCGACACCTGGGATTTCGGCACGATCCGCGAAACCGACGGCCGCGTGAGCCATACGTTCACGGGCGAGAACCGCGGCAATACGCCCGTGGTGATCCTCGACGTGGTCACCACCTGCGGCTGCACGGTACCCCAATTCACCAAGCGTCCGATCCGCCCCGGCGAGAAAACCACCGTCAAGGTGACATTCGACCCGGCCAACCGCCCCGGCGCCTTCACCAAGGAACTGGGCGTCTACTCCTCCGAGCGGAAAAAGGTCGCCACGCTCACCATCCGGGGCAATGTCACGCCGCGCATGAAATCCACCGAGGAGCTCTACCCGGTCGATGCGGGCGGAGGGCTGCGGCTCTCCACGACCCTCAACGCCTTCTCCTACATCCGCCCCGGGCAACAGGTACAGTCCGCCATCGGCTATGCGAACACCTCGGGCAAAACCATCGGGCTCGAACTGCGCCCGCTGGAGTCGAGCGGGCTGCTGACGGTGACCGCCCCGCGCGAGATCGCACCGGGCGAACAGGGATCGATCAACGTTGCCTACCTCATCCCCGAGGCCGATCCCCGCTACGGCACGCTGCGCGACGCCCTCGAGGTGCGCGTCGACGGCCGCACCAACGGCACGGCGATCGTCACCCACGGTATCGGCATCGACCGGACGCCAACAGGCGCCGAAGGACAAAACGCCCCGAAAGCACAGATAATCGAAAATATTATTAAATTTGGCCCGGTAAAGCATGGTGCCCCCAGGCAGGAACGTACCTTTACGCTCTCGAATACGGGCAGTGCCGAACTGGTCGTGCGCGCCGTCGAAACCAACGGCAGGATCGCCACGACGCTCGTCCCCGGACAACGCATCCCGGCGGGCAGTTCCTTCACGGCGAGGGTGTCCGTCGACCCGGGCGAACAGGATTTCGGCGTGCTGACCGATTTCGTGATGATCGTCACCAACGACCCGCTGCGCCCGATGCGGCGGCTGAGGGTGACGGCCATCATCGAAGAATAACGACAAAATGCGGCTCCCGCCCGACGGCAGCGGCCGGAAAAAATATATTGATGTACCCGATACTTGAAAAAAGACTCCTCGCTGAGGGCATCTGGCTGATGCAAGTCCTCGCACCGCGCGTCGCACATTCGGCGCAACCCGGGCAGTTCGTCATCGTCCGCGCCGACGAGCACGGCGAACGCATCCCGCTCACGATCTCGGACTACGACCCCGCGCAGGGCAGCGTCACCATCGTGACGCAGGCCATCGGCGCCTCGACACGCAAAATATGCTCGCTGGATGCGGGCGATGCCTTCGCCGATTTCGCAGGCCCGCTGGGACACCCCTCGGAATTCGTAACGATGCAGCCCGGCGAGCTCCGCAGGCGGCGCTACCTCTTCGTAGCGGGCGGCGTGGGCACCGCCCCGGTCTACCCCCAGGTCAAATGGCTCCGCGAGCACGGCGTCGCGGCCGATGTCATCATCGGCGCCAAGACCCGCGACATGCTCATCTATACCAACGCCATGCGTGCCGTAGCCGAAAACCTCTACATCGCCACCGACGACGGTTCGGAAGGGTTCAAGGGGCTCGTCACGCAGGTCGTCGAGGAGCTGGTCGAAAAACAGGGCCGGCATTACGACGAATGTGTCGCCATCGGGCCCATGGTCATGATGAAATTCGTGGCGCTCACCACAAAAAAATACGGGCTCAGGACAACCGTGTCGCTCAACGCGCTGATGGTCGACGGCACGGGCATGTGCGGCGCCTGCCGCGTGACGGTCGGCGGCAGGACGCGTTTCACCTGCGTCGAAGGCCCCGAGTTCGACGGCCACGAGGTCGATTTCGACGAAGCCATGCGCCGGCAGGGCATGTACCGCACGCAGGAACAGCGCGCCGCGGCCATCGAGGCCGAACGCGCCGCCGGGCACCAATGTAAAATAGGACTGGATAAATAGACACCGCCCGGGACGCACACCCCGGGAATCCCCAAAGCATACACGACAATGGCAAACAAGATACCGCGCGTCCCCGTGCGCGAACAAGACCCGCAAATCCGCGCGACCAACTTCGAGGAGGTCTGCTATGGTTACGACCTCGACGAGGCAAGGCTGGAAGCGTCGCGCTGCCTGCACTGCAGGAATCCCCGCTGTGTGGCTGCCTGCCCCGTCAGCATCCGCATCCCGGACTTCATCGGAGCCTTGCACACCGGGGAGTTGCAGCAGGCCGCCGACATCATCGCCGGCGACAGTTCGCTGCCCTCGATCTGCGGCCGCGTCTGCCCGCAGGAATCGCAGTGCGAAGGCTCCTGCATCCTGGGCATCAAAGGCGAACCGGTCGCCATCGGCAAACTCGAACGCTTCATCGGCGACTGGAAGCTCGAACACGGTGCTGCCGCGGCACAGACCGCACCCCGCAACGGGTACAAGGTCGCCGTCATCGGCAGCGGCCCGGCCGGGCTGGCCTGCGCGAGCGACCTTGCGAAACTGGGCTATGAAGTCAAGATCTTCGAGGCGCTGCACAAGGCGGGCGGCGTACTGGTCTACGGCATCCCCGAGTTCCGGCTGCCCAAGGAGCGCATCGTGGCACGCGAAATCGCCGAGGTCGAAAAACTGGGCGTAGAGATCGAGACCGACGTCATCGTCGGCCGCACCGTGACCATCGACTCGCTGCTGGACGAAGAGGGCTACGCCGCCGTGTTCATCGGCTCGGGTGCCGGGCTGCCCCGCTTCATGGGCATCCCGGGCGAGAACCTCAACGGCGTGGTTTCGGCCAACGAATTCCTCACACGCGCCAACCTGATGCACGCTTACGACCGGGACTACGACACCCCGATCTATGTCGGCAAACGGGTGGTGGTGGTCGGCGGAGGCAACGTGGCGATGGATGCCGTACGCACGGCCAAGCGGCTGGGCGCCGAGGCGACGATCGTATACCGCCGCAGCGAGAAGGAACTCCCGGCACGCGCCGAAGAGGTGCACCATGCCAAGGAGGAGGGCATCTGCTTCAGGATGCTCACCAACCCCACCGAGGTGCTCGGCGACGAGCGCGGCTGGGTGACCGGCATCCGGTGCGTGGAGATGGAGCTGGGCGAACCCGACGAAAGCGGCCGCCGTTCGCCCGTCGTAAAGGCCGGCTCGGAGTTCGGGATCGCCTGCGACGTAGTCATCATGGCACTGGGCACCTCGCCCAATCCGCTGCTGGCCGCCACGACCGCAGGGCTCGAAACCAACCGGCGCGGCTGCATCACCGCCGACGAACACGGCGCCACATCACGCGAGGGGGTTTTCGCGGGCGGCGACGCCGTGACGGGAGCCGCCACGGTAATCCTGGCAATGGGTGCCGGCCGCACGGCGGCAAAGGCCATCGACGAATATATCCGGAAACGTTAAACCTTTAAATACCATACGAACGATGAAACGCATGAAAATCATGGTCGCGGCCATCGCCCTGTGCGGCCTGGCAGCCTGCAGCGACAACACCCCCAAGAGCTTCACCGGCACCATCACCGATGCGTCGATGAACACCGTAACCGTCGAAAACGCCGAGGGGACATTTACCTTCTCGACCATGGACGCCGACAAGAGCGAGGCCAACGGCCTGCTGCTGGGAGCGCCCGTCACGGTCAATTACAGCGGCAAACTCGAAGAGGGCGCGGCCGCCTCGAAAGTGGCCACCGACCCCACCTATGCCGAGGCTGTCGGCAATTGGACGATGCCCGACCCGATCGACCCCGATGGCGTCATGGGTATCCGGATCATGGTCGAAGGAGAGGCGCAGTCGATCAACATGGCCACGCTGCGCTACGCGTCGTGGGAATTGCAGGGCGAAGCCGGCAAAATCCTGCTCAAGGGCGTGAGCGAAGGGTCGGGCTCCCCGATCGAATTCACCGAAACGGCCACCATCGCCAAGGACGCCGACGGCATCTATACGCTGACGATCGAGGGCAACGGCGCCGTCTACACCAAAGCCAACGAATAGCCGCAGCCCCCTGCGGTCACACGCGCCTTCCGCAATCCCGGAGGGCGCGTTTTATTTGCCGGAGGACGCCCACCGTTTTCAACCGGACGGGCGTCACAAGTTTTCGAAGGAGGTAACCACAGACCTTTACAGGGCAGACACTACAAGCCTTGCAGGACGGGCAGCCCGGGCTGCCGGGACGATCCGCCCGGCACAAAACGCGCCCCGCCCCGCAAACAGTTCCGTGAAACGGCTTGCCGAACCGGTTTATTCGTTAAATTTGCATCCGTCAACCACACTGCAACTATGGCCAGAATACTCCTCGCAGCCCTGCTGCTCCTGTTCACCCTCCCCGCCGCGGCACAGACGCCCGGCGACTCCATCGCCTTCGTCACCGCCGACTGGCATGCCACCGACCTCGGCCGGGGTGCCGAGTGCCGCCACACCCAGGTCGAGATATTCGGTTCGCGGCAGAGCATCTCGGTCGTCAGCTACCCCGCACGGCACTTCGCCACGCAGATCGTACAGCTCGACGGCAAGGGTGAAACCACAGGCCGCATGGGCGAAGCCGCCAACGCCACAGCAGCCATCAACGGCAGCTATTTCAACATGAAAACCTTTACGCCCATCACCTTCGTGATGGTCGACTGCCGGGTATTGAGCCGCACGACGCCCGGCGAACTCATGCGTACCAACGGCATCATCGCCATCCGGGACAAACAGGGTCACGACGTCATCATTTTCGCCTGCGACACCACCCAATACCCCCGCATAGCCCGCCGCTACCGCGCGGCGCTCGCAGCCGGCCCCCTACTGGTCAGCGGAGGCAAGATCATCGAATACGACTCCGGCGACAGCTTCTATACCCACCGACACCCGCGTTCACTGATCGGCAAGCGCCCGAACGGCGAAGTGGTGATGGCCGTGATCGACGGCCGCGCCAAAGGTCAGGCCGCCGGTGCTACGATCGCCGAAACGGCTTACATCGCCCGCCTGCTGGGGCTCACGGACGCCCTCAACCTCGACGGCGGCGGTTCTTCGGCACTCTGGACGGCACAGGAAGGGGTGGTCAGCCACCCCAGCGACAACCGCCGCTTCGACCATGCCGGCGAACGCGCCGTGCCGAACGGCATCGTCGCCCGTCCGCGGAAATAAAGGGGCAGTCCTGAAAAGGTGCCCGGCACAGAGTAGTCACAAAAAAACAGCCCTCCTGATCCGGAGGGCTGTTTGCATATCCACGGCGAACCTATTCACCGACCATTTCGGCCACCCGCTCCGCAATCATGGCGGGCGTCACGGCATACAGGCAGCGGTAATCCCCGTACCGGCACGGCTTGTTCCCGAAGACCGAACAGGGACGGCATTCCATATCGGCCTGCAGGATGCCGCGCGGATCGCAGCCATAGCCGAAGAACCCCAGCCCGGGATGGGTAGCGCCCCATACCGACACTACGGGCGTCGCCACGAGCGAGGCCATGTGCATGACGAGCGAGTCCATCGCCACCACGCAGTCCAGGTTGGCAATCAGGTCTAATTCGCCGTCCATCCCGACCCGTCCGAACAGCGCCGTCACATTGGGGTGCGCACGCTCCATTTCCTGCGCGAACTCCGCTTCGGCTCCGCCTCCGCTGTGTATGAACACCCGGTCATAGCGTTCGGCCAACAGACGCACCGCCTCCCGCCCGAGCGCCGTGGGGTAGGTTTTCCCCTGCTGCGCCGAAAACGGCGAGAAGCCGATCCAGGTGCCCGTCTTCTCCCCCATCGGGTTGGGACGGCAGCGCCGCAGGGCCGGCACGGGGTCGCCGAACACAAATCCCAGTTTCCGGAACACGTCGCAATAACGGACGACGGTATGCTTGGCGGGCTTCACGTCGCGGCCGCCCTTGCGGATAAACTCCTTTTTCTCCTCGCGCCCCTTCTCGATGGCCGCCACGGGGACTCCGCGCAGCCACAGGGCGGTGCGGAACATCACCGAGCGCAGCACGCCGTGCACGTCGGCCACGGCATCCACCCCCAGGCGCCGCGCATCGGCGGCCAGGCGCCACATTCCCCGCAGGGAGTGGTGCACACCCTTGATATCTACATCCATAAAACCGAGATCGAGCCCTGTAAAAAAGGCTCGAAACACGGGTCTTGTCGCTACCGTCACCCTCAGGTCGGGATAGGCCTCCTTCAAGGCCCGCAGCGCATGCGCCAGCATCGCCACATCCCCCATCGCCGAAGTCCGGAAAACGACCAGATGACGCGGAAGTCTCTTATTTTTTCTGCCCATAAAGCACCGGGTTCAACGCCGGGTCGTTATACATCTTCATCTGCTTATAGGTCTTCATATACTTGCGGCCGGCCTCGATGTCCCCGATCAGCTCTTCGATCGCCCCCGAGAGGTCGACCTGCTGCGCCAGCAACACGTCGAGTTTCTTGCGGCACGCCGCGCGATGGGCTTCGCCGACGTCCGTACGTTCGGCCTCCCGTGCCATGTGGTAAATCTTCAGCGCCAGGATCGACAGACGGTCGATAGCCCACGCCGGGGTCTCGGTATTGAGCCTGGCATCGGGCCGGGGTTCCACGTCCCTGTATTTGTCGAGCAGGTACGAGTCGATATATTCCACCATGTCGGTACGATCCTGGTTCGACTTGTCGATGCGGCGTTTGATGGCCAGCGCGGCCACAGGGTCGATCTGCGGGTCGCGGATAATATCCTCCAGATGCCACTGCACGGTGTCGATCCAGTTCTTATGGTATAACAGGTGTTCGAGCGAGCCCGGCTCATAGGGATTTTCGATCGGGTGATCCACATCGTCCCAGCGGTGGTAATCCCCGATGGCACGGTTGAAGATCTCGTTTGCGGTTTCGGTAAACATAGCTCAGCAGTGCATTTTATATTGTAATTCTCACAGGAAAATCATACCTTTGTCCATAAAGATTAAACAAAGATAATGAATTTTTCCAAAAAAGCAATATCGCTCGCAGGAATCCTACTGATAGCCCTGCAAAGCCTCCCGGCACAGGTGCGGCAGACCCGCGAGGAATATATCGACCGTTACAAATCCATCGCCGTGGCCCACATGGAGCGGTACGGCATCCCCGCCAGCATCACCATGGCGCAGGGCATCCTCGAGTCCGACTGCGGCAACAGCTGGCTATCGCTGCAATCGAACAACCATTTCGGCATCAAGTGCAAACGCAACTGGACGGGCGACAAGGTCTATTACGACGACGACGCCAAGGGGGAGTGCTTCCGCAGCTACCCCTCGGTCGAGGCGTCGTACAGGGACCATGCCGAATTCCTCGATTCACAGCCACGCTACGACTCGCTGTTCGCCTACTCGTCCGACGATTACAAGAGCTGGGCACGGGGGCTCAAAGCCGCCGGCTACGCCACGGCGCCCGACTACGCGCAGCGGCTCACGCGCATCATCGAGGAGAACCAGCTCTACCTGCTCGACCGGCCCGACGGCGAGCGGCTCTACGCCTCGCGCATGGGACGAAAGGTAACCGATCCCGAAGGGTGGTTCGCCGACCAGAGCAGCGTCGAACCGGTTTCCGGATCTTCGTCGGCCATCGACCCGGACAACTACCGGGTGACGATCAACGCCCACAACGGCTACAATGTCTACCAGACCAACGGCGTACACTACGTGCTGGCCAAGGAGGGCGACACGTTCGAGAATATCGGGCAGAAGTTCCGCATTTCGGCACGCAACCTGCGTAAGTTCAACGACCTGAAGGACAAGAAGGCACAGCCGATGACCGACGAGGTGGTCTACATCGAGCGCAAGAAGAAGCGCTGGGAGGGCAATGCCCACACCCACATCTGCCGCCAGGGCGAAACGGCCTATGCCGTAGGCCAGTCCTACGCCATCCGCACCCGTTCGATCGAGAAGCTCAACCGCCTCAAGCCCGGCAGCACACTCGAAAAGGGGCAACAGATACGCATAAAATAAAAACAGCATAGCATGGAAACGACACCGCTCAGAAGCAAGATCCTGGATACGATCATCCGCAAGTCGACCCTCAAACAACGGGTCTTCGACAACACCTTCGCAGCCTTCAACGAACTGAAGGAGACGCTGCTCGAAATGGCATCGGAGATGGACGACGAACTCGACGGCAAGCTCGACCGCCGCGTCAGGCTCGAATACCGCGACCGCGGAAAATTCGAGGCGCAGCTGCAGGTGGCCAACGACATCCTCATTTTCCAGATGCACACCGACGTCTTCGAATTCGACGCCAACCACCTGATCTGGCAGAACCCCTACGTACAGTCCGACCGCGAGAATTCCTACTGCGGCCTGATCAACATCTACAATTTCCTCTCCGACTCGTTCAAGTTCAACCGCAACGCCGACGAGGGATACCTCATCGGGCGTATCTTCATCAACCGCGAGCGCCGCTATTTCGTCGAGGGCAAACAGCAGACCTCGATGCGGGCGATGAACTTCGGCAAGGCCGAGATCGACCGCGAAGCCCTGATCGCCATCCTCGAGCCGGCGATCTGGTTCGCCCTGAACTTCGACCTGCTGATGCCGCCCTACGAGGACAACAAGCGCGTGACGGTCGACCAGTTCAACACCAAGATGGACAACTCGAAATTCGTCACGGGCAAACGCCTCGGCTATGATTTCGAAGTAGAGGACATTTAAACCCGATTTCCACGTGAAGGCACAACTTTTCACACTCCTCGCAGCCGCAGCGGTCGGCACAGGTACGGTACAGGCGCGGGGCGAATATGCCGAGATCGCACGCCTGCGCTCGATGAACGAAACCGTCCGCGGCATCCGTTCGATGGCCGACGGCGAACACTATACCATCCTCGAAGGCAACAACATCGTCCGTTACGGCTACGCCACGGCAGGACAGGGCGAGAACATGCTCCCCAAGCCGACGGCCAACCTCGTCGTCACGGATTACGCCTTCTCGCCCGACGAACGGCAGATACTCATCGCCTCGGGCGCCAGGCCGATCTACCGCCACTCCTACACGACCGACTATTTCCTGGCCTCGGGCAACAGCCTGATGCCCGTACTCCGCGAGGCCGAAGCCCCGCGCGACGCCTCGTTCTCGCCCGACGGCAAGCTGATCGCCTATTCCGACCGCAACGACCTCTATGTCTACGACACGGCAGCCAGGCGCACGCGCCGCATCACCGACGACGGGGCGTGGAACTCGGTCATCAACGGCACCACGGACTGGGTCTACGAGGAGGAGTTCGGCTTCACGAAGGCCTATGCCTTCTCGCCCGACAGCCGCCGCATCGCCTACCTGCGCTTCGACGAATCGGAAGTGCCCCTGATGGAGATGATGCGCTTCGACGGCAAACTCTACAACCAGGCCTATTCGTTCAAATACCCCAAGGCCGGGGAGCGCAACTCCACGGTCGAAATGTGGGTCTGCGACCTCACGACGGGTGCCAAGGAACGCATCGACACGGGCGGCGAGACAGACCAGTACATTCCCCGCATCGGCTGGACACCCGACGGCCGGCTCTACTACTTCCGCCTCAACCGCAGGCAGAACACCTTCGAGGTAATCCTCTGCGAGCCCAACGGTGCCCAGCGCACGATCTACGACGAACGCTCGCAGCAATACGTCGAGCGCGTGAATGACAAGACCGTCACCTTCATCGACGGCGACCGCTTCCTCGTGCGGCAGGAGGGACACACGGGCTACATGCACCTCTACCTTTACAGCATCCGCAAGGGGTTGCTCGCCCAGGTAACCAAAGGCGACTGGGAGGTGACCGACGTGGTCGGCACCGACGGCAAACGGGTCTGGTACCTCTCGACCGAGACCTCTCCGCTGCGCCGCAACCTGTACAGCGTACGGCTCGACGGCAAGGACAAGCGCCGTCTGACGACCGGCGAGGGCTACTACGCCATCGCCCCGAGTGCCGGGATGAAATACTACATCTCGACCTTCTCCAACGCCACGACCCCCAACCGGGTCGAAGTCTGCGACAACGAAGGCAACCCCATCCGCACGCTGGCCGACAGCCGCAAACTCCGCGAAGAGCTGGCGGCCGTACAGCGCCCCGTCCGGGAGTTCTTCACCTTCACGACCGAGCGCGGCGACACGCTCAATGCCTATATCGTCAAGCCCCGCGGCTTCGATGCATCGCAGCGTTACCCCGTGCTGCTGACCCAGTATTCGGGGCCCGGCTCGCAGTCGGTAAGCGACCGCTGGTCGCTCGACTGGGAGGATGCGCTCACGGACAAAGGCTACATCGTAGTCTGCGCCGACGGCCGGGGCACAGGATTCCGGGGCGAGAAGTTCAAGAAATCGACCTACGGGCGCCTCGGGGCGCAGGAGGTCGAAGACCAGCTCTCGTTTGCCCGCTACATGGCTTCACAGCCCTACGTCGACCCTGCACGCATCGGCATCTACGGCTGGTCGTACGGCGGGTTCATGGCACTGGGCTGCGCGATGAAAGGCCACGGGCTATTCCGCATGGCGATCGCCGTGGCCCCCGTCACATCGTGGCGCTACTACGACTCGATCTACACCGAAATCTACAACAACCTGCCGCAGTACAACGCCGCAGGCTACGACGACAACTCCCCGATCAATTTCGCCCGGATGCTCGACGACACCAAGACCCGCCTGCTCATCATCCACGGCACGGCCGACGACAATGTCCACTTCCAGAACAGCGTGGAGATGGCACGTGCCCTGAACCGCTGCGGCAAGCAGTACGACATGATGGTCTACCCCGACCAGAACCATTCGATGCAGCCCGACGACACGGCCAATGTCCGGCAGAAAATGATCGAATACACGCTCGAACACCTCTGAACCGCCCTGTCATGGAACGGATCGTTTATATCGGGACACCCGTCGGCAGAGTCGGCATCGCAGCTTCGGACGACGCCGTGACGCGCATTTTCTTTGCGCACGCATGCGGCCCGGCGGAAGAACAGGCACCCGAAGGCACGCCCGAGGCATTCACACCCCTGCTCCGGCAGGCTGCGGCGGAGCTGACCGAATATTTCGCAGGCAGACGCCGTGCCTTCACCCTCCCGCTGGCGCCCGAAGGCACCCCGTTCCAGCGGGCCGTATGGGATGCCCTGCGGACGATCCCCTATGGCGAGAGCCGCAGCTACAAGCAGATCGCCGCACAGATCGGCCGTCCGACGGCCTGCCGCGCCGTGGGCATGGCCAACAACCGCAACCCGATCGCCATCGTCGTTCCCTGCCACCGCGTAGTCGGCAGCGGCGGCACTTTGGTCGGCTATGCGGGCGGGCTGGAGACCAAGGCCTACCTGCTCGGGCTCGAACGGGAAAACAAGGGCTGAAAAACCGCCGCCCTGCAAACGGGAAGATGGCCGGCCAACTTCCCGTTTTCGGAATGCACATTCCCAAAAGCACCGCGGAATACCGCACGAATAAAGGAGGGGGGGGGCACTTGCTAAAGCAAGTGCCCCCCCCTTACCCGTCGTCCGTCCGTCTAAAGCCCGAACGAGAATACGTTGATACTGTCGTAAACCACGCTGAAGACACCCAGCAGCAAAATCCCCGCCATGCAGAGCGCAAGGCTGAGGCGCGTATAGCGGTCGCTGCGCAGCGGTGCGATCGGCTCTTCGTTGGGCGTAATATACATCGCCTTCACGACCAGCAGGTAGTAATAGAGCGAAACCACCGTATTGACAAGCGCGATGAACACCAGCAGGTGGAAACCACCCTTGAATGCTGCTGCGAAGACGAAGAACTTCGAGAAGAACCCGGCAAAAGGCGGGATGCCTGCCAGCGAGAAGAGCGCCAGGGTCATCATCAAGGCCAATTTGGGGTTGGTACGGTAAAGCCCGTTGTAATCGGCCAGCCCGACCTTGCCGCCGCTATGTTGTTCGATGGTCGAAATGATGCCGAAAACGGCGAGGTTGGCCGCCATGTATACCAGCACGTAGAACACGAGCGAAGTCATCCCGATGGCGCTGCCGCCGATCACGGCCAGCATGATATAGCCGGCCTGCGAGATGGACGAGAAGGCCATGAAACGCTTCAGGTCGGTCTGCCGGATGGCGAAAAGGTTGGCGACCGTGATCGAAAGCACCGTCACGGCATAGAGCAATGTCTGCCACTGCTCGACCATCGGGCCGAAGACCTTCATCAGCACGGTCATCAGCACGAACGCCGCCGAGGCCTTCGACACGACCGAGAGGTAGGAAGTCACGGCCGTCGGCGCACCCTGGTAGGTATCGGCCGTCCAGAGATGGAACGGCACGAGCGAAATCTTGAACCCCAGCCCGGCGAAGAAGAAGACCATCGCCATGACCTGCAACGGCGACCCCGTAATGCGCGCCGCCATATCGTCGAAATAGAGCGTCCCCGTCGTCCCGTAGAAGAACGAGATACCGTAGAGCATCAGACCGCTCGCGAACAGGGCGCAGAGGATGTATTTCGCACCCGCTTCGGCCGAATGGTGCTTGTACTTGTCGAACGCCACCAGGCAGGCCATCGGCACCGAAGCCAGTTCCATGCCCAGGAAGAAGAGCAGGAAATTGCCCGCCCCGACCATGAAATACATGCCCAGCAGCGTCGAAAGCAGCAGGATGTAGAATTCGCCCTGTTTGTGGGCCGTGTCGTCGCGCCGCAGCCACGTATCGGCCTGCAGGCAGACGATGAGCGCCCCGATGGCCAGTACGCTCTTGACGACGGTGTGCATCGGCACATAGCAGAACATGCCGCCGAACACCTCGCCCGCTGTCCCCGGGACGACATTGGCCAGCACCTGCACCGCGAGCAGCCCGCAGGCCACCGCCGAAAACCGGCGCCTTCCGCGCTCCCCGGCGATCAGGTCATAGAGGAACAGCAGGACGATCACCGCAATGAGCGTCACTTCGGCCTGCATGTACGAGAATATATCGCTGTAATCCATAGTCGATTAATTCATTAAGTGTGTAATGATCTCCGAGACGCTGCCCCGGATCATGTCGCTCACCCACAGCGGCGCGAGTCCCATGCCGGCGATAGCCACGACGAGGCACACGACCGACAGACGTTCGTCCCACGTGGCGTCGGAGAGCCTGAGGTGCGCTTCGTTGGTACAGGTGCCGTAAAGTATCTTCCCGACCACCCGCAGGATGTAGACCGCCGTGATGACGATCGACGTGCAGGCGATGATCGTCACCACGCGATGGAACGTATCGTTGTCCATGAACGCGCCGTTGAAGATCGTCATCTCGGCGACGAACCCGCTCAGGCCGGGCAGGCCCAGGTTCGCCAGGCCCGCGATGACGTAGCCCACCGCCAGAAAGGGCATCACCTTCATCAGCCCGCTCAGTTCGCGCACGTCGCGCGTATGCGTGCGGCCGTAGATCATGCCGATCAGCGCGAAGAAGAGCGCCGTCATCAGGCCGTGGCTCAGCATCTGCAGCACGGCGCCCGTGCCGGCCGTGGTGTTCATCATCAGGATGGCGAACAATACCAGCCCGCAGTGCGACACCGACGAGTAGGCGTTGATGTATTTGAGGTCGGTCTGCACGCAGGCCGCGAAGGCGCCGTACACGACCGAGATCGTCGTCAGTATGATGAATATCCAGCTCAGCTCGTGCGCCGCTTCGGGCATGAGGTACATCGCCACGCGGAAACAGCCGTAGCCGCCCAGCTTCATCAGCACGCCGGCATGGAGCATCGACACGGCCGTCGGGGCCGAAGCATGGCCGTCGGGGCTCCACGTATGGAAGGGGAACAGGGCGCCCAGCACGCCGAACCCGACGAAGACCAGCGGGAACCAGATATATTGCTGCGCCAGGGGAATGTTATGCAGCTGCGCGATCTCCAGGATATTCATCGTCGTAGCCCCGGCACCGAAGTAGATGCCCAGGATGCCGATCAGCAGCAGCGCCGAACCGCCCATGAGCATCAGCGTCAGTTTCATGGCGGCATACTCCTTGCGGCCGCTGCCCCACACGCCGATCAGCAGGTACATCGGGATCAGCGCCACCTCGTAGAACATGAACATCGTGAAGAGGTCGACCGAAACGAAGAATCCGAAGACGCCCACGCTCAGCAGGCAGAACCAGAGGAAATACTCCTTCACCTGCGTTTGCATCCGCCACGAGGCGAACGTCCCCGTAAACACGATGATGGCCGACAGCAGCAACATGGCGACCGAAATGCCGTCGACCCCCACGGCATAGTGGATATTGAGCGGCGCATACCACACATGGCTTTCGGTAAAGAGCATGGCGGCCTGCTCGCCCGCCTCGCGCAGGCCGAGGTAGCGGAACACCAGCACCACCGCCAGCGCCAACAGCAGCGAGGAACCCGCCACCATCACGGCACGCACCTGCCGTGTGGACTTCGAGAGCCAGAGCCCCAGCATCATCAGCACCGGGATGGCGGGAAACAGTGATAACATATTCATAACAGCTACGTTTTAGCAGATTAAAAGCAAGAAGATCGTAAGGCCCAGCGCACCGCCGAGGAACCAGATGCAGTAACGCTGCACGCTGCCGCTCTGCATGTCGCGGATCACATACGCCGCGCCGTTGGTCACCCGGGCCACGAGGTTCATCAGGCCGTCCACCACGTGACGGTCGAACCATGCGACCGGTGCCGAAATGCAGGCGAAGATCACCCGGTGGGTGACGAACTGGTAAACCTCGTCGATATAAAAACGGTGGTAGGCCGCCTTATGCAGCCCCCTGAAGCGCGTTGCCAGGGCATCGGCCACCGTCTGGCGCTCGCGCAGGTACATCCACGTCGCCAACGCGATGGCCGCGGCAGCCACGCAGAGGCTCACGCCCGCCACGCCCCGGTCGATATGGATCGCATACGCCGTCCCGTCGCTGCTGACCAGCTTCCCGAAAGGAATGAACCCCGCCACGCAGGTCACCGCAGATAGGAACAGCAGCGGCAAGATCATCGTCAGCGGAGCCTCATGCGGCCTGTGCGCCGCATGAAGTTCACGGTTTTCGCGTCCCCAGAAGATGTTGTAATAGAGGCGGAACATGTAGAACGCCGTCAGGCCGGCGATCCCGGTCATCACCCACCCCATCACGGGGCTGAAGGCGAAGCACGCCGTCAGGATCTCGTCCTTCGAGAAGAAACCGCTCAGGGGCCAGATGCCCGCGATGGCCAGGCAGGCGATGAGGAACGTCGCATGCGTCACGGGCATGTATCGGCGCAGGCCGCCCATGGCCGACATCTCGTTGGAATGCACGGCATGGATGATGCACCCGGCGCCGAGGAACAGCAGCGCCTTGAACATGGCGTGCGTGAAGAGGTGAAACATCGAGGCCATGTACCCCAGTCCGCCCGTATGGGGATCGGCCGAGGTGCAGACGCCCAGCGCCACGATCATGAAGCCGATCTGCGAAATGGTACTGAACGCCAGCACACGCTTGATGTCGCTCTGCACGCAGGCCACGACGGCGGCATAAAGCGCCGTAAAGGCCCCGATATAGGCCGTCCAGTGCAGCACCTCGGGCGCATAGCCGACAAAGAGCGGGAACATGCGCGCCACGAGGTAGACGCCCGCCACGACCATCGTCGCGGCATGAATCAGCGCCGACACGGGCGTCGGGCCCTCCATGGCGTCGGGCAGCCAGATATGCAGCGGGAACATGGCGCTCTTGCCCGCGCCGCCGATGAACATCAGCCCCAGCGCCAGCGGGATCATCGCACCGGCGGCAGCCAGCAGCTGCACGTCGGGCGTGAAGGAGAACGTCCCGGCATAGTACCCGTAGAAGAGGATGCCGACGAGGAACCCCAGGTCGGCGAAGCGCGTCACGATAAACGCCTTCTTAGAGGCCGCGACAGCCTCTTTCTTCGTGTAATAGAAACCGATGAGCAGGTAGGAGCTTACGCCCACCAATTCCCAGAAGAGGTACATCTGGAAGATGTTGGTAGCCACCACCAGCCCCATCATGCTCATCGTGAACAACGACAGGAAGGCATAGTAACGCTGAAACCCCCGCTCGCCCTTCATGTAGCCCAGCGAGTAGACGTGCACCATCAGCGAGACGGTCGAGATCACCACGAGCATCATCACCGAAATCGGGTCGAGCAGGATGCCCAGGTCAATATGCAGCGTCCGGCTGATCGGCAGCCATACCGTGTTCCACGGTACGAGCGTGGGGAACACCCCCGAGGCGTCGCGCCCTGCGGAAAAATACTCGAACGCCGTACAATAGCTCAGCAACGCCACTACGGCCAGCACCGCCGTGCCTATGGCGCCCGCGACGACGGGCTTGAGCTTCATGCCGGCCAGCCCCAGGAAGAGGAAGCTCAGCAGCGGCAGCAGCAGGATAAGGATCGTATATTCCATAACAATCGTTTTTTCAGAATCGTTACCACTTCATCTCCCGCAGGCTCTTCACCCCGATGTTGCGCAGGTTCCGGTAGATGTTGATGATGATGGCGATTGCGACGGCCGTTTCGGCGGCGCTGATGCCGATGGCGAATAGCGTGAAGAAGAATCCCTCCAGCTGTTCGGGGAACAGGAAGCGGTTGAATACGACGAAATTGATGTCGACCGAATTGAGGATCAGCTCGACGGAGATCAGCATCGCGAGCAGGTTGCGGCGCGTCACGAACCCGTAGATTCCCACGAACATCATGATCGTGGAGAGAACGAGGTAATATTCCATGTGTATCATAGTCGTACTCTTTTTAGCGTTTGCGTGCGATGAGGATTCCGCCGACGATGCAGGCCAGCAACAGGATGCTGATGACCTCGAACGGCAGCACGTAGCCGTATTTGCCGCTGCTCATCAGCGCGTGGCCGATCGTCTGCACGTCCAGTTCGCCGTGGACGAAATGCGACGGCATGAAATCGTGCCGGAGCGTCACGTAGAGGCATACCCCGAGGCTCAGCAGCGTCGCCGCCAGCCCCACGAACAGCTTGTAGCCCTTTATGTCCTCCGACTTGTCGCCCTGGCTCGAGGTCAGCAGGATCGAGAATACGTACAGCACCGTGATGCCGCCGGCATAGATCAGCAGCTGCACGGCGCCCAGGAACGAATAGTTCAGCTGGAAATAGATGCCCGCCGTACCGAACAGCACGAACAACAGGTAGGTCGCCGCGCGCAGGATACGCTTGGTCGTCACGGCCAGCACGGCACTCACGGCCGTAAAGACCGCCAACACCGTAAAGACGATTAATTCGAGTGTTATCTCCATGGCTTATTGTTTGTTCAGGGTTTTGACCAGCTTCCCGCGCGTGTATACCGCGTGTTCGAAATCGGTCGAGAAACGGATGGCCCCCGTAGGGCAGGCGTTGACGCACAGATGGCAGAACATGCACGACCCCAGGTCGTACTGGTAAAGCACCAGGCGGCGTTTCGACTTGCCCGTCTCGGGATCGGTGACCATCTCGGTGGTGATACGGATGGTTTCGTTGGGACATGCCGACTGGCAGAGGCCGCAGGCGATGCACTTGTTCTTCCCCCCGGCATCGTGGGGCATGGTCAGCTCGCCGCAGAAACGGTCGAACATCTTGAGCGTGGCCCGGTTCTCGGGGTATTGCTCGGTGACCTTTTTGGTGAAGAACTCCCGCCCGGTCACCTTCATACCCGTCAGCAGGGTTCCCAACCCGTGGAAAAGTCCTTTGATATAGCTACTCATGACTAAAAATGCAGTTTAAATACGACGACGATGACCATCAGCAGCAGGTTTGCCAGCCCGATCGGCACCAGGTATTTCCATTCCAGCGTCAGTATCTGGTCGATACGCAGACGCGGGAAGGTCCACTTGATCCACATCAGCAGCCACACCACGAAGAACGCCTTGCCGAAGAACCAGACGAAGCCGGGGATGTAGTCCATGGCGGCATTGAAGCCCTCCCAGCCGGGGATGTGCAGCGGCATCCATCCCCCGAGGAAGATGGTGGCCGCAACGCCCGAAACGACGAACAGGTTGACGAACTCGGCGACGTAGAACAGGCCGAAGTGCATGCCCGAATACTCGGTGTGGTACCCTGCCGTCAGTTCCGACTCGGCCTCCGGGAGGTCGAACGGCCCGCGGTTGACCTCGGCGTTGCCCGCGATCAGGTAGATCACGAAGGCGACCAGCGCCGGGACATGCCCCTTGAAGATGAACCAGCCGTCGGCCTGGCGGGCGACGATCTCCGAGAACTGCATCGTATCGGTCAGCACGACGATCGTCAGGATCGACAGCCCGATCGACAGCTCGTACGAGATCATCTGCGCACCGCTTCGCATGGCGCCGATGAGCGAATACTTGTTGTTGGAGCTCCACCCCGCCAGCAGGATGCCGACCACGCCGATCGACGAGGCCGCCATCAGGAAGAAGACGCCCACGTTGAAGTCCAGCACTTCGAGCCCCTTGTTCACCGGCAGGCAGGCGAAAGCCAGCACCGACGCCAGGATGACGATGTAGGGCGCGAGGTTGTAGAGGAACCTGTCCGAGCGGCGGATGGTGATGATCTCCTTGGTGAGCATCTTGAACACGTCGCAGATCACCTGCAACGTACCCCACGGCCCCACGCGCACGGGCCCCAGGCGGCACTGGAACGCCGCGCAGACCTTACGCTCCATGAAGATCATCAGGATGGCGATCACCGCGTACATCAGCAGCAGGCAGACACCGACGATCACGCACTCCAGGAAGACCGCCAGCCCCACGGGCATCAGCGACGTGAGCAGCCCGTGAATCCAGCTCGTTACTATACTAAAATCAAACATATCTGTAAGTTTTTCCTTTTTTATCCCGCTCCCACCCCAAGGGGAGGGGCTTATAAACCCGGAAGCGACATCCGGCTACCTGTCTATATCGGGCACGACGTAATCCAGCGTACCGCCAATGGCGATCAGGTCGGCGATCTTCGTCCCCCGCGCAATGGTTTCGAGGCACGACACGAGCGGGAGTCCCGTCGAGCGGAACTTCATGCGGTAGGGCGACTTCTCCCCGCGGCTCTCGATGAAGACCCCGAACTCCCCGCGGCTGCCCTCGACGGCGGCGTAGTAGCTGCCTTCGGGTATACGGATCACGGGCTTCATCTTCAACTGGTATTCGCCTTCCGGAATGTTGTCTATCAACTGTTCGATGATGTCCATGCTCTGTTCGATCTCGCGCATACGCACCATGTAACGGGCGAAACAGTCGCCCTCGTCGTAGAGTACTTCCTCGAAATCCACCTTGCCGTACATGGCGTAGGGATGGCGCTTGCGCACGTCGCACGCCCAGCCCGAAGCACGCCCCGTACCGCCCGTGGCACCGAACGAGATGGCGTCTTCGCGGGTCAGCACGCCGGTGCCTTTCAGGCGTTCCCGGGCGATGACGTTCCCCGTGAACACCTCGTGGTACTCGCGCAGCGTCGGGCGCATGTAGGCGATAAACTCCTTCACGCGCCGTACGAAATCGGGATGGATGTCAGCCTGCACGCCGCCGATCGTATTGTAAGTCTGGATCAGGCGCCCGCCGGTGGTCTGCTCCAGGATGTCGAGCACCTTCTCACGGTCGCGGAACCCATAGAAAAAGGCCGTCAGGGCCCCCATATCCATGCAGAGGCAGGCAAAGAACAGCAGGTGCGAATCGATACGCTGCAACTCGTCCATGATCGTGCGGATGTACTGCACGCGCTCGGACACCTCCACACCCAACCCCTTCTCGATACACATGCAGAGCGCATGGCGGTTCTGCGACGCCCCGAGGTAGTCGAGGCGGTCGGTAAGCGCCAGCGTCTGGGGATAGGTCAGGCTTTCGCACATCTTCTCGATGCCGCGGTGGATGTAACCGCAATGCACGTCGAGCTTGCGGATGATCTCGCCTTCGAGCGACACGCGGAAACGCAGCACGCCGTGCGTGGCGGGGTGCTGCGGGCCGATGTTGATGACATATTCGTCCTCCTCGAACAAAACGTTGCGGTGGCGGATGAAGCTGCCGTCCGCCGTCAGTTCGAAGCTCGGGGCGCTGTCCTTCGACACTTCGTTGGTCATACGCAACGGGTTGAGCCCCGGGTCGTAATCCTTACGCAGGGGGTGCCCCACCCAGTCGTCGCGCAGGAACAGGCGCCGCATGTCGGGGTGGTTCAGGAAACCGATGCCAAAATAGTCAAAGACTTCGCGCTCGTTCAGTTCCGCGGCCTTCCACAGGTCGCAGACCGAAGGCAGCCCGCACTTCTCGCGGCTGGGGGTCAGCGTCCGCAACACGACATTCTCGCCCGTCGCGGTGGCTTCGAGGTGGTAGACCGCCCCGAACCCTTCTTCGCCCCAGTCCATGCCCGTCAGGCTGCGCAGGAAATCGAATCCCTCGGCCCTCAGGCGTGCAGCCAGGGCGTGGAATTTCTCCACCGGGACGGTGAACATCCCGTCCCCGGCCTCCGACCACACGGCCCCGGGTTCCCAGGCCGTTATTTTCTCTCTGATATTCATTGTTTTTCTCCTCCTTCCACGTTCAAATCGTTCTTTTCGGCCGTCAGATCCCGGCGAAGCAGCTCTTCGTACTCCTGCTTGCCGATCTGCTTGTTCACCCCGCCGAAAAACTGCTGTAATTTCACTTTGCGCTGCAACTGCATCAGCCCGTAGAGCATCGCCTCGGGGCGCGGCGGGCACCCGGGGATATAGACATCGACCGGCAGTATCTTGTCCACGCCGTTCAGCACATGGTACGACTTCTTGAACGGGCCGCCGCTGATGGCGCATCCCCCGACGGCGATCACATACTTCGGGTCGGCCATCTGGTCGTAGAGGCGCTTCAGGACAGGGGCCATCTTGTGGGTGATCGTCCCGGCCACCATGATGAAATCGGCCTGGCGCGGGGAGGCGCGGGCCACTTCGAACCCGAACCGGGCAAAGTCGTAGCGGGCCGCCCCCACGGCCATGAACTCGATCCCGCAGCAGCTCGTGGCGAAAGTCAACGGCCAGAGGCTGTTGCTGCGCCCCCACTCGATCAATTCGTCGAGGCACCCTACGATCACGTTCGTACCCTCGCGGCGCAGCTCGGCCGCCATCTTTTCGAGGTATTCGTTGTCATTGAAATCCTCGTATTTCATTGCCTTTATCTCCGGCTTCCTTATTTCCATTCCAAAGCTCCTTTCCGCCATGCGTATGCAAGGCCCAAAACCAGTACGACCAAAAAGAAGAGGATGCTCACCAGCCCGTAAATCCCCAGATCCTGGACGACCACCGCCCACGAAAAGAGAAAGACGGTCTCCACATCGAACATCAGGAACAGGATCGCGAACAGGTAGTACCCCACCTTGAACTGCATCCACGACCGTCCGCGCGTCGGGATACCGCACTCGTACGCCTCGCCTTTCTGCGGGTTGTACGAGCGCGGCGATATGGCGCGGGCGATACCCAGCGCGACTGCGACCAGCGCAATAGCCGTCAGGATGACGACCACCAATAGCGTAAAATACATAACCTATCGTTTTTACGAATTTACTCAGAACACGAAAACACGGACGCAACACCGGGGGAATAATCCTCATCCGGGAACATGCGGCAAAACGGGAACGGGAAAAGCGGCTAAATCAGGATACGCCCCAGCGAAAAGACATAATAATCGACCGGCTTGGGATGCAGGTCGAAGCAGCCCGAATAAGCCGGACGGCACGACAGCCCGCAGGCCGTCGCCACGGCCCGGGTATCATGGCGCAGGCGGACGATCGCCTTCTGGGCGGAGGGTTGGACGGGATTTTCGATCGAAGCGTCGCAGGTGAAGACTGCCGCCGTGAAACAATTGTGTGCCGGAACCGGCGTCCGGAGACTGGACTGGCGAATCTGGTCGGGCTGCGAAACCGCCCTACCGGACTGAACCTGAGCGCCGTCCAAACTTCCTGCCAAGACAAAAAGCAAGATGAACAAAGCATATTGAATCCTCTCCAGCATTTCAACCTTACTATTTTCGTGCAGCGAAGATACACTCTTTCGCGCAGAAAACGGAATCCATGGACGAAAAAACGTACATAATGATGAATTTTGAGTACAAAAATACTCATAGCCGGATCCGCGGGATACTTCGGCGACACGCCCGGCGCAGGGCAACGAGCCCCGCCCGGTATATTCCGCCCTCCCCCGGGCGACTGCGAAAGGCCGGGCGCAGAGGGTTGGCCTGCAGCACAAAAGAAAATGCCGCCCCGAAAACCGGAGGCGGCATTTCCAACAGAAACAAACCCTTATTTCTTTTCGTAACGATCTCCGACGACCTTCCAGTCGATACGATCCCAGAGGGCGGCGACGGCGTCGGCGCGACGGTTGCGGTAGTCGATGTAGTAGGCGTGCTCCCATACGTCGAAGCACATCAGCGGCTTCATGCCGTGGCACATCGGATTGCCGGCGTTCTGCTCCGTGACGATGGCCAGCTTGCCCGATTTATCCTCGGCGAGCCATGCCCATCCCGAACCGAAAAGACCGACGGCAGCCTTCTCCATCTGGGCCTTGAACTGCTCGAACGAACCGAAATCCGCGTCGATAGCCTTCAGCAACGCCCCTGTCGGACGCGCCTCGCCATCGGGCGAAAGCTGGTCGAAGAAGAACTCGTGGTTCCACATCTGCGCAGCGTTGTTGAAAATCGCGCCGTCGGCCGAAACGACGATGTCCTCCAGCGGCTGTCGGGCGTAAGGCGTATCGAGAATCAGCTCGTTGAGTTTATTCACATACCCCACGTAATGCTTGTCGTGGTGGAAACGCAGCGTCTCTTCGGAGACCTGCGGTGCGAGAGCGTCGTAAGCGTAAGGCAGCTCCTTGGGGGTAAACCGTGCCTGTGCTGCAATGTCTGTTGCCATAATAGGTAAAATTAAAAGTGAAACAATGAGGTTGAACTTAATCATAGCCATCCCGTTTTAGTTTGCTTCGAGCGGTTCGAATGCCCATTTGCCTTCCCCGCAGACCGGGCATACCCAATCGTCGGGCAGGTCTTCGAAAGCCGTACCGGGGTCGATGCCGTTCTCCGGGTCGCCCGACTCCGGGTCGTAAATGTATTCACAGACGGTGCAACGATACTTTTCCATGCGGTAAAAAGTTTAAGAAAATCCACACCGGCCTACACAAATATAATACCGATGTCAAATATCTCAAAATATTTTTATAATTTTGAGGAAAAGAACAACAATTTATAACCTAAAACGCTCTTTTCTATGACACTTCCGTATGCAGAACCTTACAAGATCAAGATGACCGAGGCCATCCGCACCTCCACCCGTGCGGAGCGCGAAGCATGGATCCGCGAAGCCCGCTACAACCTTTTCAAGCTGCGCAGCGACCAGGTCACGATCGACCTGCTGACCGACTCGGGCACAGGCTCGATGAGCGACCGCCAGTGGGCGGCCATGATGACCGGCGACGAAAGCTATGCCGGAGCCTCGTCCTATTTCCGGCTCAAGGAGACGATCGAAAGCATCTTCGGGATGCCCTATTTCCTGCCCACGCACCAGGGGCGTGCTGCGGAGAACGTGATCTTTTCGGCACTGCTCAAGGCGGGCGACATCGTCCCGGGCAACTCCCATTTCGACACCACCAAAGGGCACATCGAATTCCGCCGCTGCCACGCCGTGGACTGCACGATCGACGATGCGGCCGACACCCAGAAAGAGTTGCCGTTCAAGGGTGAGATGGACATCGCCAAGCTCGAAAAGCTCCTGCGCGAGAACCCGCGCGAGAAAGTCCCGTGCGTCGTGCTGACCATCACCAACAACACGGCCGGCGGCCAGCCCGTGTCGATGCGCAACATCCGCGAAACGGCCGAAGTCTGCCGCCGCTATGGCGTACCCCTGCTGCTCGACTCGGCCCGCTTCGCCGAGAACGCCTATTTCATCAAGACCCGCGAGGAGGGCTATGCCGACAAGACCATCAAGGAGATCGTCCGCGAAATCTACACCTATGCCGACATCATGACCATCTCGGCCAAGAAGGACGGTGTGGTGAACATGGGCGGATTCGTGGCCATGCGCAGCGAAGAGCTCTACAGGCAGGCCATGACCTTCAGCATCATGTTCGAGGGCTACGTGACCTACGGCGGCATGTCGGGCCGCGACATGGATGCGCTGGCCGTGGGACTAGACGAAAATACCGAATACGAACAACTCGACGCCCGCATCCGCCAGGTGAAACTGCTGGGCGACCTGCTCGACGAATACGGCGTACCCTACCAGCGGCCGGCCGGCGGACACGCCATCTTCGTCGATGCGAAAAAAGTGCTCCCCAACCTGCCGAAGGAACAGTTTATCGCCCAGACGCTCGCCGTGGAGCTCTATTTGGAGGCGGGAATCCGCGGCGTGGAGATCGGCTCGATCCTCGCCGACCGCGACCCCGATACGCACGAGAACCGCTACCCGCGGCTGGAACTGCTGCGCCTGGCGATCCCGCGGCGGGTCTACTCGGACAACCACATCCGCGTGATCGCCGCGGCCTGCCGCAACATCTACGAGCGCCGCGCAGAGATCACCACCGGCTACCGCATCACCTTCGAAGCCCCGATCCTGCGGCATTTCACCGTGGAACTGGACAAAATCTGAACCCGAAGATGCGTCCGCCGCTCCACCGGACAGCATCCGCGGAATAGAATATAACGAACCGGGCAGGGAAAAACCCTGCCCGGTTTATTTTCGTCGGCCGCAACGGCCCGCCCCCGAAGTCCGCAACCCGAGTCCATCGCCCGGGAACAGAAACCCCCGACGGGCCCGCAGCCGCAGCCCAGCCTCTATTGCAGCGATTCGGGAGCCGGAATCAGGAACAGCAGCCCGATTAGTGCGATCAGGCATACCACCACGATCAGGATCGTCTTTCCCCAGTTCCGCTTCTTCGTCCCCGGCACGACCGTCTCGTAGCCCGCAAAGGCTTTCGAATCCGCCTGTTGCGTCGCCGCGGGTTTCGCACCGCCCAGGCGCGCCATCTCCTGCTCCATGCGTTTGGAGCGGTCGGCCGACATCTCTGCCTGCTTCCGGCGGAGGGCCTGCTCGGCGGCCTGGCGTTCGCGCTCCAGCTTCGCCTCGGCCTCGCGTGCCTCCTGTTCGCGCCTCGCCTCGGCCTCGCGTGCCTCCTGTTCGCGCCTCGCCTCGGCCTCACGGGCTTCCTGCTCCTTGCGCGCCTGCTCGGCACAAAGGTATTCGATATACTTCCCGGCACGGAAAACATCCACGAAGACAAAAGTCTCCATCGGGGTGTATTTCTCCTCCAGCCGGATATTTTCGCGGACAAGCCGCTGCAAGGTATCGTAGACGGGCACCAACGGCTTGGAAAGGTACTCCCGCCGCACCGACGAGGCAAGCTCTCCGGCACGTCCCAGCATCGAGGTCTCGAACGCATCGAATCCCCGGGCAAGGTAATAGATCGCCTCGGCCAGCCGGATGTCGTCCTCGCGCTGGCCGAACACCGACCTCAGGCGGTCGACCGCAGCCCCGCCCTTGGGCGACCCGGTGTTGCAGTAGCTCAGGAATCCCCAGTACCGCTGCCAGTAATCGTCGGTCAGCTCCTCTTCATAGGCCTTCACCGACTCCTCCGGGCAGACGACCGCCCGCGCGAGGAAATACCAGTAGTCGGCCTCGTAGTTCGACGAATTTTCGTGCAGCACGGTGAGGGCTTCGAGGCTTTTCTGCGCCGGTTCGGGCTCCGTCGCCGTGATCAGGCGCGACACGGCCGCTTCCAGTTCGGCACGCTGCACGGAGGTGAGCTCGGCAGATTTCCCGGCGGGCTTTTGCTGCCGCGCCCTGAGGATCGAAGCCTGCGTCGCAGCGTCTATCTGCAACCGCTGCGCTTCGGCATCCAACTGCTGCTTGCACGCCGCATCGAGCGGCCCGGCCCCCGTCGTCCGCACGACGAACGCACGGTACTCCTCACGCGCCTGCTGCTCGCAGTTCTCGCAGCGCTTCGACGCCTCGACATAATATTCCAACGCCACCTGCTTACCGCACTTCGGGCACACGACACTGTGGTCTAAGTAGATACGCTTTCCGGAAACCGCACACACGATCGTCGTGTGCGAATGATCCTCGGTGATGTTGTTGTGGATCGTGATATTCGACGCCTCGTATTTCTCCTGCTTGCCGATGATCGTACTTTCATTGATCAGGTTCTTATCGCCGACGAGCGGCGCGGCTTCCGGCTCCTCGGCCGCCGACGTGCGTTCCACCTGCACCGCAGCGCAGTCGCAACCGCACTTGTGGCAAAAGCGGGCAGTATCGGCGAGTTTATCGTAACCGCACTTGGGACATGTTTTCATGCTTGTTCGTTGTTTTCTTCGGTTTCACTATCAGCCTCATCCCCGGCAACGGCCTGCTCGACCGCCGAGGCGACCAGCCACCCGTGGCTCATGGTTCCCGTGACGACGACCTCCTGCCGGTCGAACGGCACGAAATAGGGGTCGTCGGCCGGCACCGCGCCTTCGCGGCAGAGCTTCACGACGCTCATGTCGTCGTCGCGCACCAGAAAGGCATAATGCCCTTCGGATTTCGACCCGGCATTCTGCAACCGGATCAGTATTACTCCCTGGTATCTCTCCATGGCCATGCTCATTTGAGATCCCGCCCGCAGTTGGCGCAGAAACGCACGCCCTGCACGGCTACCGTACCGCAGTCGGGACATACCCGCCCGATGGACTGGGGAGCCTGCGCCTGGGGCTTCGCGACCGCCTGCTGGTTGTTGCGCGTCGCATATTCGAGGGCACTGTCCTGCGTCTTGTCCACGCGGTCTTCCTGGCGTTCCATCCGTTCGCGGTAACGGTCGCGTTCGGCATCCTTGTTCTGGACGATGTGCCCGGTCATGGTCGTGGCCATATCCTTCATCTCGCGCATCATCTCCAACATACGGTCTTCGTGGCGCTGCGAATCGGCGATACGGGCATCGGCGGCCTGCTGCACCTGTTCGGCGTTCTTTCCCGCCGAGAACGACTCGGCGAACTTCACCGCGGCCTGCGAATCGAGGTTCTCGCCCGCAGCTACGGCCATCAGCTGCTCGGCCGTCATCCGCGCCTTCTTGTCGAGGGCTTCCTGCTTCAGGCGCTCCATCTCGCGCTCGTGATCCAAATCCATCTTCTTGTCCTCGCGGTTGAGCTCCTTGACCTTGCGCAGGCGTTCGATCTGGGCATCCATCTCGGCATTGTCCAGTTCCATCTCCGACTGGCGGTCTGCCCGCTGCAACTCGCGCTCCCGGGCGCGGCGTTCGTCGGAATACTCGTCCTCGCGCTTGCGATGCGCGAGCGTCAGCTCCTGCAACTCCAGCCCCTGGCGCATCTGCTCCACGGCGACCTGCCCTTCGCCCGCCGTGCGGACTTTCTCGAACTCGATCTGGTCGCGCAGCTGCATGAGCTTGATCGCCTCGCCCCGGCGGTAACGGCGCTCGGCGACGTCGATGCGCAGGTTGTCGACGTCCTCTTCGCGCAGCAGCCCGGTCTTTTCGATGTCGGCCAGTGCAGCCTCCACCTCGTCCTCGCTGCGGGCATCGCGGATCCGTTTCTCGCGCGAAAGCACGGTGTAGAACTTATCCAGTTCGTCGTCGGCCAGCAGGCGGTCTTTATTGACCTGCTGCAACCCCTCATAGAGCTGCATGTCACTGCGTGCATCGGCAATAGCCTGCGAATTGGTCTCCGCAGCCAGGCGGTTGCGGAAATCGTTGGTGCGGCGCAGGTAGTCGAGTTCCTGCTCCGAAAGGTAAAGTTCGCGGCTCAGGCTGCGCAGGCGTTCCAGGTCTTCGTTCGAAGCCACCACTTCGGCCACGCGCTCCAGCGCAAGGCCGTAGAACTGGTCGCCGGAAGCGACGATCCTGGCCGTGATCGCCTCGGCGACCTCCGCCGGGATCGACGTGCCTTCGACCTGGCGATCCTGCATCACGGCCTGCACGGCATTCTGCATTACGGGCTGCAACTTCTCCGCAATCCTGCGGGTCGTGGCGACGGGCTCGTCCGTCAGGAAATATTCGGCGAAACGATTGAAATCTGCGATACGGAAAATCACGCGCAGGCCGACCTGCAAGTCCAGCAGTTTCGTGCGCACGGACATCGGCCTGAACTCGGCCATATCCTCGGCCGTTCCCGAACCGAATACCAGCGAAAAACTCTTGTCGAGCTTGAGCAGCAGCGAGAAAGCCTCGTGCCGTTTCATGCTCTCGATCACGGCATCGAGCGAGCGCTGCCGTTCGGGAGCGTCCTTGTCGTCGAACTTGTCCTTCACGCGGCGTCCCAGCAGGGCGTTTATCAGGAAACGGCCGCTGCCGGCCATCAGCCCCGCAGCCCCGCCCGTACGGCTTTCGAGTACGCGCTTGAGCTCGTCGGGATCTACGAAATCGTAGATGCCCCCGTGGATTTCGGCCAGCACCTTGCCGTTGGCCTTGATATACGCCGTCGTGCCGTCGTTTACGATCAGCCCCTGCGCCGAATCGTAGCGGATAAACTCCGATTCATTGACCCGGCAGGCGACTTCGCCTTTCTGGATATTCCAGAAAATCTTCTGTTTCACCGTGGCGAGCTCGCCGCCTCCGGCAGCCTGCCCGTCCGGCGCCTGGGGCGCCTGCGCAGCGGCGGGTTCGACCGCAGCGCCGCACGTCGTGCAGAACCTTGCGTCGGGCAGCATCGGGGCATTGCATTTCGGGCACACGGGGCCTGCGGGCGCAGCGGCGACGGGCGTACCGCACGTCGTGCAGAACTTCGCATCCTCCAGGAGTTCGGAATTACAATTCTGGCATTTCATAGTAGTCGTTCTATTTGGTTGATATGATTGATTTCACGTTTCCGTTCAGGTCGGCGGTCGCCGTATGGCAGCTCTTTATGGTACCGTCCGTCTGCAGGTAATTGAAGGCATAAAACTCGTCTCCGTTGCCGTATTTCATGCGGGTGACGGTCGACAGGCTGCGCGGTTCGACCCCCAGCTGTTCGTACAATTGCCGGTCGACAGCGGCGCGGATCAGCGACAGGTTGCGGTCGACGGCGCTGCGCACCCGGTCGAGCAACGAGGCCGGAGCGGCTTCATAGACGCACTTGCGTTCGACGACCGCGTTGACTGCGCCTTTCGCCAGCGCCTTCACCGCCCGGGGATGCGCCTTCGCCCCCTCCCGGCGCACGCCCACATGCAGGAACGGATCGCCGAAAAGGTTGAACTCGACGATCGTAAGTGCCTGGTGGGGCGTAAAGTAACCGTCGTTATAATCGAAGAAGCTCTGCCGTGCCATGTAGAATGCCTCGCCGGCCGTATACCCCTCGAGCAATTTGGCCATATAGACGTTCGTCAGGCGGTCGGCATTGTCCAGGTCGGCTGCTGAACTGCTCTTCGAAGCACCCCACGCGATGCGCGACGACCCCAGGTAGAGCAGCGTCATGTCGCCCATCGCCGCGAGCAGCATCGTCTCGCCGCGGCCGTAATCCTGGAATTTTCCGCCATAGCACGCCTCGGTCACCACCACGTTCGGTTTCTCGGCGGACGCCAGCTGCCGGGGCGTGACTGCCTCGTAACATTGCTGCTGGTAGGAAGCATAGAAACTGCATGCGGTCGGGGCATCGCTGCCGTGCAGGTTGAAATAGTAAAAGTCCGCACCCCGGTCGAAAACCTTGTCGACGATCGAACGCTCGACGCAGGGGCTGACAAAAAGGTTCTGCGTATAGATACGCTCATCGAGCCGCATGTCGCCCCGGAAGAGTCGGTTGCGGCGGAAAGGCTCGCTGACCGAAGCCGAGGCCGAAAGCCACGTGAGGTCGGTCTGCCCGTAAGCCCTGCCCACGGCCATCGAACCGGGGGCTTTGGCCGCGCGGCGCAGGTATCCGGCCAGGTCGTCCAGCGACGCGTCATGCGCCAGCGGCAGGCGTCCCGTATGGAAATATTGTTCGTACTGGAAAATTTCGGCCGTCCCCAACATGGGGTAAGTCCGCTCGCCCAGCAGGTAGGCATAAGGGATATCGGAGTCGATGTCCGTATCGCTGTAATCGGGATCGGAGATGTACTGCGGCAGGACGGGCATGGGAATGACATCGGCGCCTCCGACGATGAACAGGTAGTTGGTTTCATCGTCGGCCGTGCTGCGCCCGAAACGGTAATAGTCCGCCAGCAGGTAACCGTGTTCGACCCACGAATCGGCCGGTGAAAGCGCCACGGCGCGGTTGCGTCCGGCCTCGGGGTTGAGGAAAACATAGTCGCCGGCATCGACGATGCGGTAACGGATGCCGTGTGCCGCCGATGCTTCGGCATAGGCGGCGAGCAACTTGCGCACCGCCACGGCATCGGTTCCGAATTTGCGGGCCAGAGCCTGCAGGTTGGTGAAGATGACACCCTCGGCCATAGGCCCCGCCGGCTCCTTCGAGCCCGCAGCCGCGCAGCTTCCGGCCCGGGCGTCTGCCCGGGCGCTTGCGGCGGATGCCGCCCCGCATCCCGAGGGGATTCCGGCGCCATGCGTGGCCGAAGCCGCCGGGGTGTCGCCCGCAGCCCGGACAGCCGGGGCAACGGGTGCCGCATCTGCCGCCGGGGATGCCGTCACCGGGCGGGCGGGGAGCCTGGTGCCGCATCCCCCGCAGAAAAGGTCGTTATCACCGCATTTCTTTCCACAATTGGGACAAAACATCGCGAATCGGTTTTAAAGGGTTAATCAATCCGGACGACTTGGGCCGGCGTACGCTTCAGGTCGGGCATCGCCTCGCCCACGCCGGCACCGATATAGGTCGCATCGCAGATTACATAGCGTTTGTTGCCGAGCTGCATGTAGTCGCCCTTCACCTCGCCTTTGAAGCATACCGCCGTGGCGATATGCGCCGGATAATAGAGCAGCACGACATCCAGCCCCAGCAGATCCTTGACCAGCCGCGCAAAGAGGATCGAACGGTCTTCGCAGTCGCTGTACGGATAGTAGTACATCTCCTCGGCGAAGAGTGTTCGCTCGACGCCAAACTGCGCTTCGTCGGTCTTGTAGGGGAAGGCCCTGTGCAGGTAGTGCAGCAGCAGTTCCGCTGCCTCGCGTTCGCCCTTCCCGGCCACTGCGGCGCGCAGCGGGGGATAGAGTTGCCCGCGCACCGGGGCGGTAAGCGCCGTGGCCGCGTAGATGCTCCAGTGGCAGGGCGGATAATTCGTATAGAAATCCATCAGGTTGCGGTTTACCGTCACCGTCGTCGAAACCACGCCGTCGAAATTGCGGACGGCGGGCGCCGCGGGTTTCTGCGCGAAGAGGGGCGGCGCGGGCATCGCCAGCGACAAAGGCCGCTCCCCGGGGATCGTGAAATTGCAGATATTGTACGACGCGGCCCGCGGGACATCGTCCAGGATATAAAATACCTGGCCGTCGATATTGAAATAGGGACGGGCATAGACCTGCCCGTCGGTGGCCAGCAACAGGAACAGCCGGCCGTCGCCGCGCGCCATGCGCACTTTATAGCCCGCCTCGGCCATCAGGAACGATTGCAGGACGACCGATTCGTTCGTTTTGGGGCCGCAGAATCCGTCGGCGAGTGTCCGCACAAGGTCGTAATAGCCCCAGTCGTTGAGCCCCAGCGCCTTTTTCAGCGCCACGCACTCCGCCGCCACGGCATCGTATGAACCTCGCGAAACGCCTTCCCAGGCATTGGCCACGCTGTTCTCCTGCACCGAGGCGAGGTTGAAGCGGTGTTTCGCAGCCAGCGATACGGAACAGCCCGTGCCGTAGAACGTGAACTTGAAGGGACGCGAAACGTCCACCGCCGGAGCCGCGTCGTCCGTCCCCGCGGCGGGTTTCCGCCCCTGCTGCACACCGTTATCCCCGTCCCCCTTTCCCGCGGCGGGTTTGCCGGGAAGCACAGGTGTTTCCGCAATCCCGGGCGCATCGGGCATCTCCGGAGCCGGCTCGGGCAGGTCGACCACCTTGTCGTAAGGCATCCTGTCCTGCGTCGGCACAGAGGGCGCATCGGGGCGTTTCATTACGGGGATGTCGGGTTCCCGGCGTTCGGGCACGGGTACCGGAGCCTCGGCGCGGAAAGCCTCCCAGCGCTTGCGCATGAAGTCGGCGCACGCCTTGCGGTAGTTGTCCCGGAATTCGGTATAGGCCTGTCTGCGGCGCGCCTGGTATTCCAGCAACGCCTCCCGGCGGGACTGCGCCGGCAGGGGAAGCACGAAAAGCAGCGAGAGCAACAGGGTCAGATAGCGTTTCATAGGCGGAGCGGTTACGGGTAAAAGACGGCGGCTTCCCTCGTCCGAGGGGAGCGCCGTCTCTCGATTGGATATGGTGCCGGCCAACAGGGCTACTGCTGCGAGAAAGCAGCCATCTGCTCCTCGAAGATCTTTTTGAACTGGGCGCGGTCGAATTCCAGGTTGAGTTTGGCATCCTTGGCGATCGCATCCTCGATGGCTGCCTCCAGGGCAGCCTTGGGAAGCTGCATGCAGACATAGTAACGGAACGAGCCGTTGTCCTGGCGGAACATCTTCTCCTCGACGACCTGCACGTCGCGCAACTGCTGGCCGACGGCCGTGTAAGCCAGTTCCTGATACTGCGACTTGTGCTCGGCGGAAACGCCCGTATCCTGGTTCTTCACATAATTTTCGATGACGAGCTTCACATCGGCCTGGATGGCCGCGGCAAGATCCTGGCGGCAATTCTGCATAGCGATCTTCTGCGCCGTGCTGCGCTCGGTGCTCACGCCGTTCTGCACGGCACGGTAATATTCGGCATTGCTGCGGTACTGTGCGCCGCTGAGCGGAATAGCCTCTTCGACCATGCCCGCAGGGGCAGCGGGCCCGGAGGCCTTTTTCGACGAACTGCACGACACGGCGCCGGCAGCGAGCAGGAGAGCGATAGCTCCAATAAGGGTTCTTTTCATCTTTCGGATTATTTGGTTGTAAGTTTATAGTGCAATGTAAAATCGGCTTCGGAGGCCTTCCCGTCGGCGGGATTCCCGAATCCGATGCTGCCCCTGAGGACGTCCACCCCGTCGGTTGCGGGGCTTATCGAGCCTTGCGCCTCGAACGTTACGCTGCAATCGCCCCCGGCGAGCTGCGAGGGTTCGATCTTTTCGGCCACGATCCGGGCCCCGTCGGCCGGGTTAAACAGCACGATCCGCCGCACCTCGGCCGCCGTCCCGCTTACGCGCAGCTGCATCGTCCCGCGGATCACTCCGCCGGACTGTTCGATCCTGAGCGTGCCCTTGGGCCGGACTGAAACGGCGTCCCCGGCCGGATTGAAAAAGATCGTCTGCGACACGCGCGCACCGCCGAACAGGTAGAGCACTTCGATCTTGTTGATATCGGTCGGCGAAGCGTACTGCGGATCATAGGAGAGCAGGTAGCGGCCGTCGCCATAGGGTTTGACGGCCATCTCCAGCACCGATTCGCTTTTCAGGCGCGGCTGCACGGCGGTCGTGGCCGGACGGCCGTCGAGCCGCAGGGAATAGACGCACTCGCCCGGCGCCTCGGACTCCACCTCGATCGACACGGCATTGTACAGTGCCCGGTAATTTCGCCGCAGGGTCTCGACATCGCCCTTGCGGGTGGCGTCGAAGAAATAGTCGTACAACCCGTCCAGCTCGTTTACCGCCAGCTGGATACGGTCTATGTCCGTAATCGTGCCCAGTTCGCGCCGCAGCCGTTCATACTCGGCCTGCTTGGCGTCGTCGATGGCCACGAAAGCCTCGATCAGCTGCCGCCGTGTCTGCTCCGGGAAGGGGTACAGCACCGAATATTCATAGCGGTAGGTCTTGGTCTTCTTGCTGTATATCCGCTCCCAGTAGACCGCCTCGGCGTTCGAGAGGGTGATGTTGTTCAGGTAGGGCAGCTGCCCGGCCTCGGTCATCAGCGCCGACGAATAGTCGCTCATCGCCGTGACCAGCTGGTCGCGCGTGATCTGGCGCGTCGCCATCTTCTCGACGGACGAGACATTCACGGCCACGGCATTGACGATATACTGCCGGATCGAGGCCATGCATTTCCCCGAGGCGGCGGCAAGGGTCTCCCCCACCTCAGTCACCGCAAAATGCGACCGGTCGGAACTGCCGATCCATGCCGGCTTCCGTTTGCTGCTCGCCTCGACGACCTTGTCCTTCTGGGCAAAAGCCGCCGTCGAGATGCAGAGTGCCGCCAAAAGCAGCGAAATAGATAATAAACGCTTCATCGGGTCACTTCGTTAGGGATTTAACCTTCTGCGTATCGGAATCGTAGCGCAGCGACACTTTGCCGGCAAAGGCGTCGAGCGCAACAGCATCCTTCTTCGCCTTATAATGGCCGGCGATCAGCATGGCGCAATCGGCATCCCCGACCTTGCCCTGGCAATGGGCGAAGAAAAAATCCTCGGCCGCAGCGCCCTGCCCGTCGGCGAGCATGGCACGCACGACGGCGATCCGCAGGTCTTTGCCCGCATATTCGTCGTCGCCGGCCGCGTCGGCGTAGCTGTCGCGCAACCTGACCCACTCGGGCTGCGCCGCATAGGCGGCCTGGGCCTCGCGGGCCGCATGGTTGCGCACGGCCAATGCCCCGGCACCCGCAGAGCAGCAAATCAGCACGACGGCCGCAATGACCGTCACCTTGCGGCGGTTTTGCGCATGCGCCGACGCCTGCCGTGCAAGGGCGTCATCCAGCCGCAGCTGCATGGCATCGAGCCGGGCCAGCACCTCGGCATCTCCGGCAAACCGCTCCCGCACGGAAGCGGCATCCTCGGCAAAGACCCGCGCGGCGGCCCTTACGACCACTTCGCCGGCACTCAACCGCAGTTTCCCCTGCATACGGGCAAGCAGCGACACGACCAGCGGCACCAGCGCGACGGCGGCCAGCAGGTAGAAGATATTGGCGCCCGTAGCGACCCCGGCGAGCAGGCAAAATACCAGCGCCGCAGCGCACAGCGCAGGGAGCATCTTACGGGCCGTATCGCCCAGGGCGGGCAGCGGCACGGCATCCAGCCCGGCAAGCCCCTCTTCGAGGCTCGCGAGCATCAGCCGGGAATCCGCCCCCGCACCGGAGGCAATATCGTTGACGACGGCCTCGACGTAGTCGGCGCCGCAATCCGGGCATAGGTGCTGCGAATCCTCCATTCTATTTCCGCAGACAGGACAGGTTTTCATCGTACTTCCAGATTAATCAGACAATCGTTCGATCAGAGTCCGAAGAGCCATTCGCCCAGCGACTTGCCCTTCTTGGCAGAGGACTCGGCACGCTCGGCCTTCAGGCTCTGCGCCTCGACGGCAGCCTCCTGCTGCGTCCGCACGCGCATTGCCTCGGCATCCATTTTCCGCAACTCCTGCTCCATCGCCGCGGCTTCGGCCGCCGCAGCCTGCGCATCGAGGCGGTTGAGGAACCGGATCACCTCGCCGTAGTTCGGGCTCACGGGGTTGCACGCACGGCACAACTCCAGCGCCCCGTCGATATCGCCCTGGCGCACCAGAATATCGGCCTGGGCAACGGCACGGGTCACCTCGCCGGCGAGCAGTTTGTCGTAGACCTGCACCTTGAGCTCCTCGACCGCCTCGTATTCGTCGACACTCTCGGGAATCACGGCCAGCGCCGCCATCGCATCCTCGTACTCCTCACGGGCGACGAGTGAGTTGACCTTGGCGAGTATCTTCGGCATCTGGCGCGTATAATAGTCGGCGATGCCCTGCTGCACGTCACCGATCAGCTTGGCGAAACGCGCGTCGTTGACGTTCACCTTGTTGATCAGCGACCGCATACAGGCTTCCATGCTTTTGCCGTTGGCCTGGAGCGATATGGTCTGGCTTCCGAAAACAGTATCTTCGAAAAGGTTTTTGACCGACAGGGTCAGGTCGGCACGCAGCACGTGCAGCGTGGTCATCCCCGTATCGACCGCCCCGTCGTCGGTGATCGTAAGCGTCGGCGTGACGACGAAAAGCCCCGCAGCATCGGCCATGCCGTTGCGGGTGATGATCTTGCTGATCTTGTTTTTGAGGGCCGCGGCATTGTTGTCGCCCAGCTGCGCGGCCGTCTCGTCGTCGATATAGGCCGAGAGGTCGATTACTGCCTGGGCCCGGAGCGACAGCGCGGCCAGCACGAACGCCAGCGAGAACGATAGTTTACGAAGCAGATTCATGGTCTGTTGTTTAGTAGATGATTACGTCGATGGAATTACCCGTGATCGTACGCGACACGGAGAGGTTCAGCCCCTTGAGGTACTGGTAGAGCGCCAGCGCGAAATCATTGACGTCCGACTGCATACCGCCCTCCATGGAGTTGTCCACAAAAATATCGCTGAAAGCCAGCAGCGTGCTCGTGCGGCCCTGCGTATGGTACTTGCCGTTCTTGGCATGGCGCTTCACCCACGAAACGAGGATGTCCGACAACGGCATGATGTTGTTGATCTCGGTATCCATGTTGATGGCCGATCCGGGGTCGATCGTAAAGCGCACGGCCACGCTCTGCCCGGTCGAAATCTTGGTCGCCATGCGTGTGGATATCTGCTTCATGAAGTCGCCGACCATCGCCTGCGCCATCACGCCGCACAGCACGTCGGCCGTCGTGCGTTTGCGCCCCGAAATTTCGGATTTGGTGGCCAGCGTATTGCCCGTGGCGATCTCGATCGCCTGCAGGGTCAGCGACACGCGCACCCCGCCGTCGTTCACATCCTGGTTGATATCGACGCTCACCGAGACGTCGGCACCCGAGTTGATGAGGATCGCATCGTCGAGCGACATGCCGTCGCCCATGCGCACCTGGTAGGTGTTGGCGTTATTGAGCGACGTCAGCAGGTCTTTGGTCTCCACGCCCTGCTTGATGAAACCTTCGTTGACCTTCGAAATGGCCATGCGCATATCCGAATTGTCGCGGATGGCCTCTTCGTAGGACTGGCCGCTCTTGCGGAAGGGCACGACCATCACCGTCGGCATGGCGATCATCTCCTGGGTTTCGGAGAGCGCTATATCGGCGGCATTGCGCCCGATGATGCCGTTGTTGACCAGGTCGCGCTCGAGCGATTCGGTGTAGAGGTCGATCGTCGCAAAGACCTGGATGTCCTTGGCGGCGGTCTTGTTGGTCTTGTCGGCGATGGTGCAGCTACGGATGTAGTTGGCATAACGGGTCGTCCCGAGCAACTGTCCGACATACTGGGCCGCCCCGGCCGAGGGTTTGCTGCCCAACAGGGGTTTGTTGTCGTTCAGGCCGTCTATACCGTTATATAAATAAGTGTAGATCACCGATTTCTTAGCCATCTCGATCGCCTCCTTCTTCGTACGGGCGATCCCCGAACATTCCAGCGTAGCGATCTTTCCGGTCGTGCGTTTCAGGATGGCATCGGTCGTATAATTCTGTGCGGAGGCGGGAAAAAGCGCCGACAAGAGAACAACGATGACTGACAATACGGACTTCCTAAACATCTGATAAATATTTTAAGTTTGAACGGATAAAATCCCCGGGGTACCATCAGCGACACCCCGGAGATCGTTTCCAAAAGAATTATATGCGGTAAATTTATGCACCGACGAGCCCTTTGAGGAAACCGCCTGCCGCCGTCCCCTGCTTGTCGAGGATGACGACCAGTTTGTCGCCGTTGTTGAATTTCTCCTTGATGGCGTCCTCGCCCGAAGCGACCTGGCATTTGGTAACGCCTTCCATCACCTCGACAGCCACGATGGTGCCGATCTCCGACTTGGTTACCTTCGGGCCGATCTTACGCTCCAGGAACACCTTGAAACGGGTCTTTTTGGCAACGCCCATCTCCGTACCGCCCGAGATATAGAGCTCCTTGACACGGCCCTTCTTGTCGGCCTCGCCCAGCTCGAGGATATAGGTCTCGAACTTGAAATGCTTGTCCACGAACCCGACCATGCCCTTGCGGAGGTCTTTCATCGCGTCGTTGAATGCACCGTCCTTCGAATCGGCGTCGATACCCGAAACCGAGAGGTCTTCCGAACCGATCATGGCGCCGTCGGCAATGTTATATACCTTCAGCGAATAGGTCACCTCGGCCTTGTTGTACATCTTGCCGTCGATATCCGACTTGAACTGCGAGAACGAAACGTTGTTGGCCTGTCCGATGACAACCTTCCTGGCACCCAACGCCTTGTAGGCGGCTTCGCTTTCGGTCTTCCAGTTGGCATCGTTCACCACGTCCTCGACGTTACGGTCGGCATAGAGCTTCGACAGCGTACCGTCGGTCAGTGCGTCGACGATGTGGAAACGGCCGCGGTCGGCAAAACCCGACAGGACGGCCGCGCGGATGTTGTCACAGGCTGCCTGGCTGACAGCGGAGGTGTGCGTAAAGGGATTGATGATGACAGTCTCCTTCGAAGGATCGTCCTGGGCCGAAGCGCCCAGCGAAACAAGCACGGCCACAGCGGCCAAGACAGTTTTGAAACAGTTTTTCATATATATAACTAAGATTAAAAGGGTTAGGCAATCACACTCTTTATGACGGGACATGGCAGCCGCAGTCCCCCGCACCCGGGGACTAAGCAATAAATATAAAATTAAAAAAAGGAAAGCGTGGTGCTGTAGCTATATTTCAGAGTGGGAAGGTTCTTGCAAAACCTCGAGAATAAAATAAGCAACAGTCCCACGCCTATATCCGTAAACGGATAAGACGCGGAGAAATGCCGGCTTATTCTCTTCTCAGTATTAATTTGCAAGATTTACCACTCGAGAATAAACTTACACTTTCCGTGTTAGTCAGTATGTATCACAAATATATAGAATATATTCGGAAAATACAACTTCAGCACCTCTTTTTCGGGACTGTTGCGACTCTAAATTACAATAAAAAATTCTAATTCGCTAATTTCAGGCCCAAAATGTGCCATACGAAGACCCGGCAACGGGCCTTCTCCGATTGCAGGCATAATAAAGCGCGCACGCCCGAGCCAAGGGCTCCGGCAGCACACCCTACATCGTCATCGCCAACACCACGACCATCAGGGCAACACACCACAGGGGCAGGTTGCGGCGCTCCCCGGACATCGCGGCATCCAGCGCACGGGAGCGCTCCAGATAAAGCAGGAAGAGGAACCACAGGGCGCCCCATACGACATTCCGGGCAATGCCCCGGATAAACATTTCGGTATCTCCGTACAGATGCGGGTCGTATCCGGAAAAGAGCAGCATGAGCAGCGCAACGAAATGCAACACCACACGCAGCCCGGCATACCAGCGGGCGAGCGACAACCCGTAGGGGCTCCGGCCGGCCAAGCCCCACAGCACGCAGACGGGCAGCGCCACACCGGCCGCAGTGATCAGGGAAAGCAAAGCCGTGCCGCCGCCCAGCCGCCACGAGCCCGAAACGAGCTGCATGAGCAGACCGAACGCCCACTCCCCCAGCCGGGAAACGACATAAGCCCCCAACACCCACACCGGGCCGGGCAACTCTGCAAGACGGGCTGAAAACTTGGATTCCATAGGGCACGAACTTTACGCCGGGAACAAAGATATAAAAAAAAGGGAGACCCGCAGCCTCCCCCTTTCCCTGTTTTTTAAATTCCCGGCCGTCAGACCAGCGTCTCCAATATCTGCACGGCATTGAGCGCCGCCCCTTTCTTGATCTGGTCGCTGACGCACCAGAACGTCAGGCCTCTCTCGCAGGTCAGGTCTTTCCGGATACGCCCCACGTATACCGGATCCTTGCCGGCGATGAACAGCGGCATCGGGTAAACCTTGCCCGCCGGGTCGTCCATCAACACCACGCCCTGCGCTTTGGAGAAAGCCTCGCGGGCTTCGGCGACCGACACGGGACGCTCCGTCTCGAGCCATATGCTCTCCGAGTGGGCACGCATCACCGGCACGCGCACGCACGTCGCCGACACGGCGATGTCCGAATGCATGATCTTACGTGTCTCGTGAAACATCTTCATCTCCTCCTTCGTGTAGTCGTTATCGGTGAACACGTCGATATGGGGGATTACGTTATAGGCCAGCTGGAATGCGAACTTACCGACCGTCGGCTGCTTGCCGGCCCCCAGCTCGGCATACTGTGCGACCAGTTCGTCCATCGCCGCGGCACCCGCCCCGCTGGCCGACTGGTAGGTCGAAACGTGTACACGGCGGATGTGCGAAAGATCCTCGATCGCCTTCAGCGCCACGACCATCTGGATCGTCGTGCAGTTGGGGTTGGCGATAATGCGGCGCGGGGCGTCCTTCGCATCCTCCGGATTGACCTCGGGCACCACCAGGGGCACGTCGGCATCCATGCGGAAGGCGCTCGAATTGTCGATCATAATGGCCCCGTGCCGGGTGATCGTCTCCGCAAACTCGCGCGATGTCCCGGCGCCGGCCGACGTCAGGGCGAAATCCACCCCCTTGAAATCGTCGTTGTGCTGCAACAGCCTGACGGTAATATCTTCCCCACGGAATTTATACGTCCGTCCCGCACTGCGTTCCGAACCGAACAGCAACAGGGAGTCGATCCCCAGGTCGCGTTCCTCCAAAATTTTCAAAAATTCCTGGCCCACAGCCCCGCTGGCGCCCACAATCGCAATTTTCATCTTCATATCGTTAAAAAATGACCATCGTTCCCGCTCGGACAAACCGTACACGGAAGCTCCGGGGGCAAATATAGCGATTTCGGGCCGAACCGCAAAAAAATCGGCCGGCACAACGGCCGGCCGGATTCATATCAATCGAAGAAATTGTCGTCCTCGGCGATCCCGGGCTCCGTAGGGCGTTCGTCGGGGTCGACCTCCTCGTCGCAGTCGTAGCGCGGCATCATCGCCGGGCGGATGAACTGATCGGCACGGCTCACGCCGAGGCGCCCGTCGTCATAGACCCGTTTCATGAAGTCGCCCACGATCGGCAGCGCCATCACGCTGCCCTCGCCGCCCGCCACGAAATGCACTGCCTGGTCTTCGCCGCCGACCCACGCGCCGGCCACCAGTTTGGGCGCCACGCACATGAACCATGCGTCGCGGTTCTTGTTCGAAGTACCCGTCTTGCCGCCGATCTCCATGTCGTTGAGGCCGAACTGCCATTTCAGCCGCCCGGCCGTACCCGAGTTGACCACGTCCTGCAACATCGTCAGCATCGTATAGGCCGTGCGCTCGCTCACGGCATCCTGCGACTGGGGGATGAAGTTGGCGATGACGTTGCCCTGCCTGTCCTCGATGCGCGTCACGAAGATGGGATCGGTATGCACGCCCTCGTTGGCGAAGGTCGAGAAGGCGCTCACCAGCTCGAAGACGTTCGACTCCGAGGAACCGAGGCAGAGTGCCGGCACGGGGTCGATAAAGCTGCGTATGCCCATGTTATGGATAAAGTCGGCCACGGCGGCAGGCTGCTTGGCCTGCTTCATGATCCACGCCGAATAGTTGTTGCGGCTGCGGGCGAGCCCCCAGCGCAGCGGGTGCATCACGCCGTCGTACTCGACCTTGCCCGCTTCCTTGGGCGACCAGGCCGTACCGTTGGCCGTCTCGATCGTCACGGGCAGGTTCGGCACCATCGTGCAGGGCGTCAGCCCCAGGTGGTCGATGGCGAACGTATAGACGAAGGGTTTGATGGTCGATCCGATCTGCCGCTTGCCCTGCTTGGCCATGTCGTACTTGAAATAGCGGAAGTTGGGCCCGCCGACATACGCCTTGACATACCCCGTGCGGGGATCGAGCGCCACGAACGACGCGCGCATGATCCGTTTGTGGTGCAGGATCGAATCGCGCGGGGTCATCAGCGTGTCGCGCTCGCCCCGGTACGTGAAGACCTTCATCGAACAGGGCTTGTCGAACGCCGCCATGATCTGCTTCGCGCTCGCCCCGGCATCCTCCATCTCGCGGTAGCGATCCGAATAACGGATGGCATGCCGCATGATCCGCTCCCTCTCCTCGCGCGTCGCGTCGATGAAGAGGGTCTTCGTATTGCGGTACTGCGCGTCCATACGGGGCTGGATCACGCTCTGCATCTGCTTCTGCACGGCTTGTTCGGCATATTTCTGCATCGTCGAGTTGACCGTCGTATAGATCTTCAGCCCGTCGCGGTAGATGTTGTAGGGCGTACCGTCGGCCTTGCGGTTTTTGCGGCACCAGCCGTAGAGCGGGTTCTCCTCGTACTCCTTCACGGCCTGGTCGTAATCCCATTCGGTGTAGAACTGGTTGCGCTTGGGGCGCTCGGCGTTCATCACAAGGCGCAGCATCTCGCGGAAATAGGTCGCCGTGCCCTCGTTGTGCGACACGGGCTTGTAGTTGAGCACGATCGGCAGGGCGCTGATCGAGTCGCGCTCCCTGCGTGTCAGCGCCCCGGCATCCTCCATGCGCGAAAGCACCAGGTTCCGCCGTGCGAGGGCATTCTCGGGGTTGCGCACGGGCGAATAGCGCGTCGGGGCGTTCACCACCCCCACCAGCACGGCCGCCTCCTGCACGTTCAGTTCGTGCGGCTCCTTGTTGAAGAAGGTCTGCGCCGCCGACTTGATGCCATAGGCGTTCGAACCGTATTCGACCGTATTGAGGTACATGGCGGCGATCTCCTCCTTCGTATAGTTGTATTCGAGTTTCAGCGCCGTGATCCACTCCTTGAGTTTCGACACGACGAGCTTCGACGAACGGACGATACGCCCCCGGTTGCGCACCGTGTCGCGCGGGAAAAGGTTCTTGGCCAACTGCTGCGTAATGGTCGAACCGCCGCCCTGCGACGTATTCTGCAACAGTACGGTTTTCACCGCCACACGTGCCAGCGAAGGGATGTCGATCCCCGAATGGGTGCGGAAACGGGCGTCTTCGGTTGCGATCAGCGCCGCGACGATCGGCGGCACGTCATGCCCGTCGAGCCGGATGTGGAATGCCGAATCGGCCGGAAAAAGGTCTTCGTACTGCACATAAGAACGGTTCTGCACGAAGAAGGAACCGATCACCTTGCCGTCCTCGGAGTAGATTTCGGTGGCCAGGTTGCTGCGCGGGTTCTCCAGCTCTTCGAACGAAGGCATACGCCCGAACAGCCCCAGGGCCGTCAGCAGCAACATGACCGACAGCAACGCAAAGGGTGCGAAGACCACCCCCCATATCCATTTTATCGTTTTCGGGCTGATGCCCGCCTTTTTCCTTTGTGCCATAGGCCTGAAATTTGCGCTAAAGATACAAAATTTATTACAATCAGAACGGCAGCCCCACGGCCGCGGCCCACCAAACGCCCCCGCTGCTGGGATGGTACACCGACAGTTTGAAGGTCGACGTCGCCGATGCAGGCTGGCGGAAAGCATTGATGTCGAACACGATGTCACCGCCGACCGACCATATCCGCCGCCAATCCATGCCTTTGCCCGCAGGGCGGCGGAACTGTGCGTAGTCGCCGCCTGCGTTGAGCCGGATACGCTTGAAATAGAGCACCGACCCGATGCCGCCCTCGGGATACCACACCGGCAGCTGGTAATCGAGCGACACGGCCGTATAATTGTTCGACACGATGTCCGCCGACGAGAAGCCGCGCGGGATGAGCCGCGTCGACTTGTAGCTCAGGGGCGCATAGCCCGCCGGGAACTTGTAGCCGCCGACCGAAGTCTGGTAGGTGGCCGCCACTTTCAGCGAGTTGTGGGCGGCCAGGCCCGGCAGGTAAGCCTGCCCGAAGAACGAGATCAGGTCGCTGAAATGCACGTTCGCGGGGTTGAACGTATACAGCGTGCTGAGCGTATAGCCCCACCGGGGCGCAAAGTCGCGGTGCGCCATGCGCACCTGGTCGGAATAGCCGAGCCCGAACGAGAGTTTGTGCAGCCCCTCGCGGAAACCGATGCGCTGGATATTGGTGATCTGCCCGCCGTCCCATTCGATCTTGTCGAGGTTGGCAACCATGCCGTTCGAATAGTTCCAGCCGGCAGACACCGACAGCTGGCGGGTGTGATACCCCCGCTGGAAATAGAGCGGCAGCGTCGCAGAGAGCCCTATGGAGTAGTATTTGTCGGGACTGGGACGCTTCTGGTAAATGGGGTCGCCCGTCTTCGGATCGTACGACACCAGCGAATAGAAGAGCTGGTTGCCGCCGTACGACGCATCCAGGTCGAGGTGCACGCCCAGCCCGAAGTAACGTACCCCGAGATTGAAGAGCGAACCCTCGTTGCGGTTCCAGCCGTAGGAGGCATAGGCCTCGGTATTCGACAGCAGGTTCTGCGACAGGAGCGTAACGCCCAGATTGAGGTTGATATTATGCTCGTCCACGGCATCGAACGGGTTGAACGCCACGGGCATCCAGCTGTGTACGTTCACCAGGTTGGGCACCTTGCGGTAACGCCTGGCGCGGAACGTGCCGCACTGGCGCAGCGAATCGGCCTCGGTGAAACGCACCGTGTCGAGGTTCACCACATCCCAGCGCTTGCGTTCGGGGTTCACGACGTTGAGCGGCAGTTTCGAGGGTACGACCGGGATCAGCGTACTGTCCGCCACCTGCTGCGCAGCGACGCGGTAACCCCTGCGGTCATACGCGGTCAGCAACACCCGTCCGCCGTCCTCTGCATCCTGCCAGGGCACAGGCGAAAACGAACCGTAGGCCGACGTGGTGATGCGGTATTCGCGGCGGGCCATCAGGTCGTAGCAGTGGGCTTCGTCCCTGCCCGATGAGATCGAGCCGTAATAGAGCTTCCCGCCGCCCGCCCTGAGGTTGCTCAGCGTGATATAAGCCCCTTGGGTGACGGGGGATACCCCTTCGTCGTCGATGCGTCCGAGCCACATGCCCGCGTCGTCGGTCACGATGACATAGTAGGCCAGCGTCACGTCGTCCCACGCCAGCCCGTGTATCTCGGCATGGCGGGGCGTGCCGAAACGCCGCTCGGGCTGCCCGTCGCGCTGCACCACGACCCAGTAAGTCCCGTCGGGATTATACTCGACCCAGGCCAGTTCCCCGGGTGCCGGCGTCGGATAGAGCGCATTGCGCCGCCCGGCGAAGGTACGTGCCGTCCCCCGCTCCAGATCCATGTAGCAAAGCTGCGAGTTGACCCGCTGCTCGAAGAGCTTCGAACGGCGGTACTCCGTCCACCATACGCGCCCGCCGGACATCGCGGGGCGGGTCGAAACCAGGCCCGTATAGCACACCGGCTCCTCGGCACCGGTACGGGTGTCGAGCCGCACGAAACGCGACGGACGGTCGTAATCGGTCTTGAGCACCAGCACCGTCGTATCGCTGAGCGGCAGCGGCCACTGGTAGGTCGTGTAGTTTCCCTCGGGCATGGGTACGAGCGGCGCGGCGCTGTCCCCGGTTCGGGGCAGCGAATCCCAATGACGTTCCAACGCGTCGAAGGTCTCGCGGAAAAGCTCACGGACGTTCGTGCCGTAATATTTTTCGAGCGCGATGCGGGTGGTGGCCAGCATGTAGGGGTTGCGCGAACCGAACCACGCCACCCTGTCCCACACGTTCTCGTCGTAACGCGCATAGGCATAAGAACATATCTGGTATCCCAGTTCGTAATGGTCGGGGATATAGTCGCGGTAGGATCCGCAGAACCACTTGTCGATGTTGCGGCGGTCGCGGCGCCCCTTGTAATCGCGCCCCACGCGTCCCATGGCACGGTAGCCCATCGAGAACGAAGGCTGCAACCCGCGGCCGAACGACGACATGGCGGTTTCCGACATCACGGCATCGCCCTCCATCGCCCATATCGGCATGCACAACAGGCCGATAGTCGAGCCCTGCTGCCCGAGGATGTAGCTCAGGGCGCGTATCACGCCGCGATTCAGGTTGTTATACTGCACCGCATGGCGGTATTCGTGCGCCACGAGCTGTTTGTACCACGGCATGGAATAGCCGTCGATGGCCGGCGAAGTGAGGAACTCCACACGCTTGGGCAGGTACATCACCAGCCCGTTCGACTGGAAATTCTCGGGGTGCATGACGAAGGGGATGCGCATGGGGCCGTGGCGGAACCCGTACGAGATGTCGGGCTGCACGGTGCGGATGTAGAACAGCGTGCGGCGTGCCACGCCCGACACGGTATCGGGATAGATCATCCGCACGTCGGGCGTGCGGATCGTGCTCCACTTCAGTCCCGCGGGATCGGAACCCCACGTATAATACTGGGCACCGGCTTTCGGCGCGACGCCCAGGGCGCACAGGAACAGTACGGTATACAGCAGCCTGCGCATCTCAGGAGCCGGCTTTTTTACAGCGGTAGCCGCCCTTGGCGAGGATCTCCACAACGCGGTCGCGGTGGTCGCCCTGGATGATGATCTCCCCGTCCTTGGCTGCGCCGCCGACGCCGCATCGGGTCTTGAGCAGACGTGCCAGTTCGTGCAGGTCGGCGTCACTCCCGACGAAACCCCTGACGAGCGTCACGACCTTGCCCCCGCGTTGCTTGCGGTCGAGCCACACGCGCAGATCCTGCTGCGCCGGGGGCAATGTCACGGGCCCTTGGGCCGTGCCGGTGTCATATTGAAAATCGGGGTTGGTCGAGTAGACCATCCCGAGCCTCGCTTTCCAATCGTTGTCTGCCATATTGTCCGAATAGTAGGAATCGAACGTCCTTTTAGGACGTCTTATTTTGTGCAAAAATAATAAAATATTACCTTTGTTAGCGTATGGCGAAAAAGTTCCGCGAAAAACTGCGCAAATTAAACCCGTTCACGCGCCCGGCCACGCTCGAAGAGCTGCCCAAACCGCTGCCGGCCAACCCCGACCAGCGGCTCGTGAGGGTTTATGTCGAAGGCTACGAGGACGTGGCTTTCTGGCGCGGCATCTTCGACCACTTCCAGAACCCCTACATGCGTTTCGAAATCTCGGTTCCCAACCGCGCCGACCTGCCCAAGGGCAAGAAGGTGCTGATGGGCATGATCCCCCGCTCGTCGGACGAACTGATCCTGTGCGTCGACTCGGATTTCGACTTCCTGTTCGCCGACCGTACGGAGCAGTCGCGCGAGGTCAACAACGCCCGCTACATGTTCCACACCTACGCCTACGCCACCGAGAACTTCCTCTGCTACGCCCCCTCGCTGCACAACATCTGCGTCAAGGCCACCAAAAACGATACCCGCATCTTCGATTTCGTGCGTTTCATGCATGAATATTCCTGCACGATCTACCCGCTGTTCCTCTGGTACGCCTACTCGGCGCAGCTCTCCTCGGAGAACGTCTTTCCGCTCATCGACTTCAAGTCGGCGGTGCGCATCGGCTACCTCGACCTGGCGGACAACGGCGAAAAAACGCTCGAATGGCTCCGGCGCAACGTGGCCAAACGCGAGGAGATGCTCCGCAGGCGCAACCCGAAGATGATCGAGCCGATGAAGGAGTTCGAGGAGCAGCTCAAGGGCCGCGGCCTGACACCCGAGAACGCCTACCTGTTCATGCACGGGCATACGCTGATGGACAACGTGGTGATGATCCTGCTGAACTCCGTGTGCGAGAAGCTGCGGGCGATGTCGATCGCCAAGATCACGGCTTCGAAGAAGCAGGGCGTGGCGCTCAAGAACGAGATGGCGAACTACACCAACTCGCTGCGTTCGATCCGCGACGTACTGCTCGACAACGAAAACTACACCAAATGCCCGCTTTACAAGCGCCTCCAGCGCGACATCGAAAAATACATCGCCCGCACGATCTGGAACATGAAACGCAGCGGCGCGATCCGCGACGACTCGACCTGGACGGTGCTGCGCAACATGCGGCAAGGCTCGGAAATAAAATAGCGAACCGGAAGCGGCCCTGCGGGGCCGCTTCCGGTTTTATACAGGCACGGCGCATCCGCCGATCCCCGTCCGATCCCGCCGCTAACTGCGCTTGCGCACCACGCGCACGGTGGACTGCGTCGCCTGCCGCACGAAGACCTGCGGGCCGCGGGCGTATTTGCGCCACAGTTCGTCGGTATAGCCGCGCACGGTCAGCAACTCCATGTTCTCGGCCTTCATCACGTCGAAGCCCGCCTCGCGCAGCGCCTCGATCGCCTCGTCGATATGCCACGAATTATCGACGCACAGGCTCAGGTTCACGGCCGAGTTGTGGATCAGGTTGGTCTTGATGCGGAAACGCTCCAGCAGCGAGAAGATCGTGGCGAATTTCTCCTCCAGCACGAACGAAAAATCGCGGGAGCGGATCGTGAGCAGCACCTGGTCTTTCTTGAGAATCAGGATCGGCACGACGACCGGCGCCGACATGCCGCGGATCACAGTGCCCGGCTTGCGTTTGTCGCCGAAGGGACGCACGTAGAGCGGGATATTCTTGTTCTGCAACGGTTTGATCGTCTTGGGATGGATGATCTGCGCGCCGCTGTATGCCAGTTCGATGGTATCGAGGTAGTTCAGCTCGGCGATCTGCTCGGCGTCGGGGAAAATCTTGGGGTCGGCATTCAGCACGCCGTCCACATCCTTCCATACCGACATCGACTCGGCGTCGAGGATGTTCGCCACCACGGCCGCCGAGTAGTCCGAGCCTTCGCGGCCGAGCGTCGTGGTCGTCCCGTCGGGTGCCCCGCCGATAAAGCCCTGCCCGATGAAGATGTTCTCGACGCACTCGGCCAGTGCGTTTTTCAGCAGCGGCTCCGAAGCCTCGAGGTCGACCCCCGCATCCTTGTGGCGCTGTTCCGTGAGGAAGCAGCGACGCATGTCGATCCAGCGGTTCGCCACCCCGGCATAATTGAGGTATTCCGAAATGATGGTCGTCGACACCAGCTCGCCGAACGCCACGATCGTATCGTACCACAGTTCGGCATCCCCGGGCTTGTAGACCGTACCGACAGCCACGCGCTCCAGTTCGTCGAACAGGGCATCGACCTTCTCCAGCCGCTTGGGGCCGTGCCACAGGTCGTTGATGATCCCGGCATGGTACTCGCGCAGTGCCGCGACATTCTCCAGCGCAAGATCCTTGTCGCCCTTCTGCACCCCCTCGAACACCTTTTCGAGCGCATTGGTCGTCTTGCCCATGGCCGAAACGATGATGAAGAGGTTTTGCTCATCGTCGATAATCTTGCGCAGGTTGCGCACCCCGTCGGCATTCCTCACCGACGCACCTCCGAATTTATAGACTTTCATTATACCTTATTTTACTAACCTGACTAAAAATCGGCCGGTGCCTTCCATGGCCAGTGAAGGCAGCCGGCAATATACCGAAAACTACTTCGCAACGGGTTTATAAGGCACCCCGATGTTCTGGAACAGGAACGCATAGGTGTCCGCCTCCTCGTCGATACGCTTCGAAGTGGGTTTGCCTGCGCCGTGTCCGGCCTTCGACTCGATGCGGATCAGGATCGGGGCGTCGCCCGCCTGGCAATGCTGCATCTGAGCGGTGAACTTGAACGAGTGCGCCGGGACGACGCGGTCGTCGTGGTCGGCGGTCGTCACGAGCGTCGCAGGGTACTGCACACCCTCGCGGATATTGTGCAGGGGCGAATACTTATAGATATAGTCGAATTGCTCCTCGTTTTCGCTCGATCCGTACTCCACGGCCCAACCCCAGCCGATCGTGAATTTGTGGTAACGCAGCATGTCCATCACACCGACAGCCGGCAGGCAGACGGCATAGAGGTCGGGGCGCTGCACCTCGCAGGCGCCGACCAGCAGTCCGCCGTTCGAACCGCCCGCGATGGCGAGTTTGTCCTTCGAGGTATACTTGTTGGCGATCAGGTACTCGGCCGCCGCGATGAAATCGTCGAAGACGTTCTGTTTGTTCTCCAGCATCCCGGCCTTGTGCCATGCCTCGCCGTACTCCGAGCCGCCGCGCAGGTTCGCTTCGCAGAAGACGCCGCCCTGCTCGACGAACATGATGGCCGAGGGACGGAAACCGGGCGTGCGGTTGATCTGGAACCCGCCGTAGGCATAGAGGTAGCACGGATTCTTGCCGTCGAGCTTCAGATCCTTGCGGTGTGTGATGAACATCGGCACCTTCGTGCCGTCCTTCGAGGTGTAGAACACCTGCTCGGTGGTGAACAGCGCGGGATCGAAATTCACGTCCGGGGCCTTGAACAGCGTCGATTCGCCCGAGGCGACATCCAACTTATAGATCGTGGCGGGAGCCGTGTAGCCGGATACCGAATAATAGATTTCGGCTGCCTCGTCGTCGCCGTCGAAGCCTGCGGCGGTGCAGATGCCCGGCAGTTCGATGTCGCGCACCGGTTTGCCGTCGAAGCCGTACTGGACGACCTTGCTCTGCGCATCCTGCAGATAAGAGGCGAAGAAGTATCCCCCGGCGGCGGTCACATTTTCGAGCAGGCTCTTTTCATTTTCCGGAATGACCGTCGTTATGCTCGACGGGTCGTTCAGGTCGACCTTCATCAGCGCATTGTTCGCCGCATCCTTGTTCGTTATGTAATAGAGCCGGTCGTCACGGCACTCTACGAGCGCGTAATCGGCATCGAAGCCCGGCAGCAGCGTACGGAATTTCGGCTCCGAAACTTTCTTATAGAGTATCTCGGTTCCCGACGTACCCTCCGAAGCGGAAATGAAGAGCCATTTGCCGTCCTTCGAGGGCCATGCCGAGAAGTAACGCAGCGGATGTTCGGCATCCATATAAATCAGCTTGTCGGCCGACTGCGGCGTGCCGAGGAGGTGGTAATATACTTTCAGGAACTGGTTCTGCGAAGAGAACACTCCTTTTTCAGGAGCGTCGTAAGCGCTGTAATAGAAACCTTTGGAATCGGGCGCCCACTCGGCGCCGGAGAACTTGACCCAGTTGATCTTATCGGTCGTGAACGTGCGGTCGGCGGTGTTCATCACACGAATCTCGACCCAGTCCGAGCCGGATTCGGCCACCGCGCAGGCGCAGTATTTCCCGTCCTTGGAAAAAGCCACCGACGAAAGCGCCACCGTCCCGTCGTCCGAGAGCGTATTGGGATTGAGGAACACCTCGCCTTGCGCACCGGGGGCCGTCGTACGGTAGAGCACTGACTGGTTCTGCAGCCCGTCATTGTAGAAATAGTACCACGCATCGCCGTGTTTGGCCGGGATACCCTCCTTGGGGTAATTCCACAACTGGGTCAGCCGCCCGCGGATCGCGTCGCGGAACGGAATCTGCGACAGGTAATCCTGCGTCACGGCATTCTGGGCCTTGACCCATGCCGCCGTCGCCTCCGAATTGTCGTCTTCCAGCCAACGGTAGGGATCCGCGACCTTCGTCCCGAAATAGTCGTCCACCACGTCGGTGCGCTGCGTCTCGGGGTAGGGCATGTGTTTTATCTGCTTCATGTGGTTGCAACTTGCCATCATCGCTGCCGCTCCCGCGAGGGCCACGGCCTTGCGTGTCAATTTCATCATAGCATTCCGGAGTTTGGGTGAATATCGTGGCAAAGTTAGGAAAAAATAAGAAACCACACACATTTTTCCCCTTACCGGCCTGCAAAAGGGTTATTTTTCACCCTACAAGCCGGGAAACCGAAGTTTTTGCGTAACTTTGGCTTGCAAAAACAACCGAAAATCATGTACAGCGAACTCAAAAAGATAATCGAACAGGCCTGGGAAAACCGGGAACTGCTCAGCGAAGAACCCGTACGGCAGGCCGTGCGGCAGGTGGTGGAACTGGTGGACAAAGGACAGCTGCGCACGGCGGAGCCCGTCGACCCGGCCAAAAGCGAATGGAAAGTCAACGAGTGGGTCAAAAAGGCCGTCATCCTCTATTTCCCGATCCAGCCCATGCGCAAGATGCAGGCCGGGGAACTGGAGTGGTACGACAAGATGGAGGTCAAGCACGGCTACGAGGAGCTGGGAGTGCGCGTCGTACCGCACGCCGTGGCGCGCTACGGCGCCTACATCGCCCCGGGTGCGATCCTCATGCCGTCGTACGTCAACATCGGCGCCTATGTCGACACGGGCACGATGGTCGACACGTGGGCCACGGTCGGCTCCTGCGCCCAGATCGGCAAGCACGTCCACCTATCGGGCGGCGTGGGCATCGGCGGCGTACTGGAACCCGTGCAGGCCGCCCCAGTCATCATCGAGGACAACTGCTTCATCGGCTCGCGTTCGATCGTGGTCGAGGGGGCGCATGTCTGCCGCGAGGCGGTGCTCGGTTCGAACACCGTCATCACCGGCTCGACGCACATCATCGACGTCACGGGGCCGGAGCCCGTCACCTACAAGGGTTACGTGCCGCCGCGTTCGGTGGTCGTCCCGGGCAGCTACCGCAAACAGTTCCCCGCGGGCGAATACAGCATCACCTGCGCGCTGATCATCGGCCAGCGCAAGGAGTCCACCGACAAAAAAACCTCGCTGAACGACGCCTTGCGCGATTTCGGCGTATCGGTATAACCCCCGGTCTGCGAACCGCCGCCCCATGAAAAAGACACTGCTCCTGCTGACTGCCGCGACACTGCTGTCCGGATGCCGCCCGACAGGCTTCCGCTATACCCTTACGGGACATATCGAGGGGCTGAACGACTCGGTCGCACTGGTCGAATCCGTCACGAAAGACACGCTCGCCGTGCTTCCCGCCCCCGACGGCTCGTTCCGTTACAAGGGGCGCTACGACGAACCGACGGCAGCCGCCCTCGTGCGTAAAAACGGACAAACCGCCGCGGTGCTCTATATCGAGCCGGGCAATATCCGCATCGAGGGACGCCTGAATGCCGAGGAGTCCAGCAACCACGACAAAATCGAGTACTATCCCTCCGGCACCCCGGCCAACGACGCTTTCGGGGCGCACCTGCGATTCGTGAACCGGGCGCTGCATGCCTACAATTTCGAAGACCACGACCAGGCCTACCGCGCCGCGCTGCTCGACAGCCTGATCGGCTCCTCGGCGCGCAACCTCGCGGCCAACACCGACAATATCTTCGGAGTGGCGATGGTCGACGGCATTATCCATTACGACAAGGACATTTCGCGGGCCCGGGTCGATTCGATCGTCAGCCTCTTCCCGCCTCACCTGCGCACCTGCCGGCTGATGAAACGCCCCCTCGAACATATCGAGCGCGTGCTCCGGTCGCGGGAACTCGCCCGATACGTGGATTTCACGGCGAACGACGCCGGCGGCAACCCGGTCACGTTAAGCCAGGTCATGAAACGCAGCCGCTACCTCCTGCTCGACTTCTGGTTCGCCGACTGCGTGCCCTGCCGCAGCGAGATGCCGCATATCAGGACTGCCTACGAGGCCTATCACGACAAGGGATTCGAAGTCGTCGGGCTGTCGACGGACAAAGACGCCGGGGCATGGAAAAAAGCCATCGCCGAAGACGGGATGGCGTGGATTAACCTGACGGACGCCGACAGGCGTGTCTGCGACCTCTACTCCGTCACCAAATTCCCGACCAACTACCTGATCGACTGTTCGACGGGCGAAGTCGTCGCCCGCGAACTGCGGGGCAAGGCGCTCGCAGAAACCCTCGGAGAACTTTTCAAGCAATAACATGATTTACCGCATCGCAGAAACCACCTCGACCAACGACGACGCCAAGCGGCCGGAATACCGTCACGGCGACATCGTCTGGGCCGAACGGCAGACCGCCGGGCGCGGGCAGCGGGGGCATTCGTGGACGAGCCCCGAAGGCGAGAACCTCACCTTCACGCTGGTGCTCGAACCCGTGTTCCTGCCCGTCGGCGAACAGTTCCTGCTCTCCGAAGCCGTCACGCTGGCGCTTACGGACACCTTCGCCGCCTTCGGCATCGACGCCCGCATCAAATGGACGAACGACATCTATGTCGGCGACAAAAAACTGGTCGGCATCCTCATCGAGCACAGCTATTCGGGCCCGACCCTCGCGCGGACGATCGCGGGCATCGGCATCAACGTCAACCAGCGTGCGTTCGACCCCGCACTGCCCAACCCCGTGTCGATGGCGGTCGCCAGCGGCCGCACGTTCGACCGCCGCGAGGTGCTCGAATCCTTCCATGCCTGCTGCATGGGCCGCTACGGCCAGCTCGTACGGGGCGAAAAGGCAGCCTTGCAGGAAGAGTACCGGAAGCGCATGTACCGGCTGGGCGAAACCCACCCTTACCGCCGCCCCGACGGCACGCTCGTCGAGGCCGTCCTCGAAGGCGTACGCCCCTCGGGCGAGCTGATCCTGCGCCACGCCGACGGCACACGCCGCGAATACCTCTTCCGGGAGATCGAATTCGTGATCGCCGGGAAAAGCTGAAGAGGCACCCCTCGCACGGACGTAAGTTTCGACACCGGGCTTCCGTCTGCGCAAGGGAGCGGAAATCAGTCCCAAAGAACAGGCGGTTCGACCAGAATATCGGGGTCGCCTTCGACCGGAGGCGTAGGCTCGGGCACCGAGTAATCGAGGTTGATTTTCGAAAAGTTCACAAAACTAAGCCCGTGCATAAACTGCAATTTCCGGCCGAAAAGATTGACGTCCCATTTCACGTATCTTTTGAGGTTTTTCTCCAACAAGGCGAATTTTTCAGGAGGAATAGCTAACATGCAGGGAGCATAATCTACAACAAACGAAACCTCGGGCGTATTCCCTTCCGGCGATATGACATAGCCGATCACCACCACGGCATTGCGGTCATTACGCAACGCTTCGTATTCTTCCTCCGAAAAAGTTTCCTTCAAAGCCCTGTCGACACACCCGGGGCGAGTTTCGGCAGTAGCATAATCGGCAAACTCCTCCTCGACAAGCGTCCCGTCCTTGTATCTGTAACCACCGCTTTGATTCATCTGAACATTATCCACATTATCCAAAGAAAAAATATAATGCCTATTACTCACAACAAACGTAATCCCGTCCGCAGTAACCGTACTTTTCCCCGTATAATAATCCTGGGCTGAAACCGGAAACACCAGCACAATGGCGCTGAAAATACCAAATATTCGTTTCATAATATTTTCTATCAATTATTTTTATATTCCAGACAATCGGCTATCATATCCAATAGAACATCCACCTGCATGGCGTTTTCGGGAAAAGGGTAACGTGTGGCATTTGCATAGGCGCCGCCTATACTCCTCAAAGCCTCTCCCGCATCTCTATAAGCGTCATTGAACCAGTCGGTTCCGATTTCTTCGGACAAAATACACCGACGCAACTCATCAAATACTTTCTTCCCTTCCGGTTCGCCCAAATATCTTTCAAGCCCCGTTGTATTCCCGATTTTCAACCGATACATATACCAGCACAATTTGGCCTCGACCTCATTGTTGAGTTTCATACTCTGGTATTCGGTGTAAGTTTTACCTCGACATTGGTGTATATGAAAAAGCTCTTCGAGCAAAGTGATATCGTCGAGCCGAGACCCCATCCTGATCTCGAAATCGTCCCATACGGTACCGCCTTCGAAAGTATAGGCAGTCGGGATCATCACCGAACTTCCGAAAAAACCGGTGCGGATCGTCACATTCGTCCCAATCGAGCCGATAATCTTTCCGCCCATACAGTCCGCCAACAATTTGTCCAGCAACGGTTCCACCTGCTTCCGGCTATCGGAAGCTATCCATATCTTTCTGTTCCCATGATAACGGTTGTCGGCCAGTGCCACCGAATCGGCATCGGCATTGTCTTCATCATTGTCGTCATCGCTATTATTATTGCCACCGCCGCTGCTGCCGCCGCCATCGGCGGCTTCACCTCTGGAACCGCCGTTAGGCCTGTTCATGCTGTCGAACAGTTCGCGGAACTTCTCATCGGAGAAATCGTCGGTAACACCGTCTAAAGGACGCCTGTCGACAATCAGCACCACTTCGATGTCCGGCCCTTGGAGCGGCGAATCGTCCGTCTCCACGATACGCGTCGCCGGCCCCTCCAAGCTGTAAACGATATACAAACCGCCCAACATTTCGCCGAGGCGGGCGGCATTCTCCTCCAGCGTCCGCGTCCTATCGCCCAAGAACACCTCTTCCCGGCACACCCCGCCGACGTAACGGGCCGCAAGTACCGGAAATCCGTCGGGCAAAGCGTAAACCGCCAATCCGGTGAAATCGCCCTTGGGCCCGCCGTCGAGCAGCCCGTCGAAATAATCGGCCGTGCGCCCCACGGCATAGTCCGGTTCGGGCAGATAGTAACGAATGTAACCGCTCATGGAACCGCTGCGCGGATCCTTCACCACGACCAGTTTGTGGTAGAGCCGGGTAAATTGCGGGTTACCGTTCTCGTCGAGGCTGTAATTGTAATAGCGGAACTCGCCCCGGACAGGCACATCGACGCTGTAAAGCGTGTTCCCGACCGAGATTTCGGCCTGCGACCAGTCGGGCGTATAAACTCCGAGCGTCAGCATATCCTCCCGCGCCACGGCCCGGGTGTGCTGCGCGACGCGCTCGAAATAACGGCGCGCCTCGTCCACGGAAAAGGCATCGGGATCGCCGGAGGGTACGGGATCTTTCACCGTCCGCTCAGAACAGGCGGAAACGGCAGACAGGATGACGACACATCCTGCAACAATCAAGTGGGAGAGTTTTTGCATAGGCTGTCGTTTTAAGGTTTTCCTCCAAAACAGGAAATGTCTTAAATTTAACCATTTTTTCCGACATGTCAAAAACTTCCGGCTACCTTCGGATTATTGTGTTAAAAAAATAACACAAATCCTTGACGGTAACAAAATAACAGTTATATTTGCAATGAAAAAACCGCATTTAAATTTTAAACGATAACCACACCATGAACGTACCCGCAAATCTGAAATACTCGAACGACCACGAGTGGTGCCGCGTCGAGGGCGACACGGCCGTAATCGGCATCACCGACTTCGCACAGAGCCAATTGGGCGACATCGTCTTCGTAGACGTGCCGACCGTAGGCGAAACCCTCGCCGCGGGCGAAGTATTCGGCTCGATCGAAGCCGTGAAAACCGTGAGCGACGCATTCCTGCCCATCGGCGGCGAGATCCTCGAATTCAACGACGCCGTGGATGCCGACCCCGCCATCGTCAACAAGGACGCATACGGCGAAGGCTGGCTCATCAAGGTCAGGATGACCGCCCCGGCCGAGTACGACGCACTGCTGAGCGCCGCGGATTACGAAAAGCTGATAGGCTAAACACAAAAAATAAAAAGCTATGTCTAAAGTTACAGTAGTAGGTGCAGGTGCCGTAGGCGCAACCTGCGCAAATGTGATGGCTTGCCGCGAAGTTGCGAGCGAAGTCGTCCTGATCGACATCAAGGAAGGTCTTTCGGAAGGCAAGATGCTGGACATGTACCAGTGCTCGACGCTGATGGATTTCGACACCAAGCTCGTGGGCGTCACCAACGACTATAAGCAGACCGCCAATTCGGACGTGGTAGTCATCACCTCGGGTATTCCCCGCAAGCCGGGCATGACCCGCGAGGAGCTGATCGGCACCAACGCCAACATCATGAAGGGCGTGATCGAGAACGTGGTGAAATATTCGCCCCGCGCCATCATCATCGTGGTAGCCAACCCGATGGATACGCTGACCTATCTGGCGCTCAAGGCGTCGGGCCTTCCGAAGAACCGCATCATCGGCATGGGCGGCGCACTCGACTCGTCGCGTTTCAAGTGCTACCTGGCCAAGGCTACGGGCGCCAACATCAACAATGTCGACGGCATGGTCATCGGCGGCCACGGCGACACGACGATGATTCCGCTCGTCTCGAAGGCCACCGTCAACGGCGTACCCGTTTCGCAGTTCGCATCGAAGAAAAAACTCGATGAGGCCGTAGCCAACACGATGGTGGGCGGCGCGACGCTGACCAAACTCATCGGCACGTCGGCCTGGTATGCCCCGGGAGCCGCTTCGGCCATGATGGTCGAGGCGATCCTCAACGACCAGAAGAAAATGATCCCCTGCTCGTGCTACCTCGAAGGTGAGTACGGACAGTCGGACATCTGCATCGGCGTGCCCGCGATCATCGGCCGCAAGGGCATCGAGAAGATCGTGAAGATCGACCTTTCGAAAGAAGAGGCCGAGAAATTCGCAGCTTCGGCCGACGCCGTCCGCAAGACCAACAACGTGCTCCACGAGATCAAGGCGATTTAATTCCGCGCTGCGACAGATACGAAAAACGTCCCGGAATCCGGGACGTTTTTTTATCCGGGATCGGGAGCCGCGAAAAAAGCGCAAGCAGCATAGCTGCATGCGCTTTTTCGTATTCCCCTCGGGACGCTGGACGGCCTCCTTTGGGGCATCCCTCTTTGCGGATCAGAAACTGAACTTCGCGCCGACGAACCAGCTGCGGGGCAACGACGGGCCGTAAATGTAACCCGAGTCGCGGTCTACACCCTTGTCGAAGTCCTTCTGGTAGGCGTTGAACAGGTTCTGCACGCCACCGTAAAGCTGCATGGTTATCTCCTTGTAGATACGCACGTCGTACGACAGGCGGATGTTCATGTCGAAGAACGACGGGGTCGAAACGGCCACGTCCTGCCCGACGCCCGACCCGGCCATGTGCTGCACCAGCATCGACCCGGTGCAGGTTCCCGACAGGTCGGCCGTGAAATTGCGCACCGGCTTGAACGACGCGGTGAAATAGCCGTAGGCATCAGGCGTGCGGAACATCCGGCGCACGGGCGGCACCTCTGCGTCCTCGCTCCAGTATTCGGGTTCCCTGTAACGGCTCTGCTGGAGCGTCACCCCCGCCTGCAACTCGAACCAACGGGTAAAGGCAGCGCGCCCCTCGACATTGAAGCCGCGCACCGTCGCACCCGAACCGTTGTAACGTTCCTTGACCTTGCCGCCGTCGGCCGCATCGTCCATGTCGCGCAGCGCAAACACATCGTCGAGGATCGTATAGAACCCCTCGACCAACAGGTTGGTCTGCACTTTCCCGAACGTATGGTAAAGGTCGGCCGAGAGGCTCACGCTGTGCGAGCGCTCCTCCTTCAGGTCGTCCGCAAGCTGGATGCGCACCCGCTCTCCGCCCACGATGGCGATGTGCATGTCCTCGTCGAACGCCTGCGGGGCACGGTAGCCCCCGGCGTAGCTCACGCGCAGGTTCACCGCTTCCGACGGGTTGAAACGCACGTTGACGCGAGGGCTGAATATCACATGGTCTACGAGGTTGTGTTTGTCGAGGCGGCCACCGACAAGCAGCGACCACTTCCTGGTCTTCCACTCGTTCTGCAGGTAGGCCCCCACGATATGCACCGTCTGGTCGGTATGGATGTCGTAGCCGACCGAACGGTCACCCAGGTCGTCGTAACTGTACTCCGTTCCGAACGTCAGCTCCGAGGGCATGAACAGCAGCTTCCTGAACTCGTGGATATACTGCATCCCCGCCGCCACGGTCAGGTCGTGCGTCGTCCCGTAAGCATCGGGATCCTGCTTGCTGCCGTAGTAGCTCTTGCGCGCCGTATTCTGGAACGAGACATAGGTGTTGAAACGGTTGCGGCGGTCGGGCGACGAGATGTCGAACGAAAGGCTGCCCCCGTCGATCGAATGGTCGATCTGCTCGGCGACCTGCGCCTCGTGGGGCGGCCGGTCGAGCAGGTCGCCCCCGCGGCGGAATTCGTTGATATGGTGGTACTGCGCCGTGATGCGCGAATAGGCGCCCGTACGGAAGAACGAGCGCATACCCACCGACTGACTATTGATGACGGGCACTTCGGTGAAGCCGTCGCCGTCGTGGTCGTAGCCCGAACGGTGGCGGCTCTGGCCGAAGACGCAAAGCCCCGCCCGGCCGCTCTCGGTGACGAGCGAAGCATTGAGCATCGTATTGTTGTCATAGGAATTGCTGCCGCCGATCGAAGTGAGCGTATGCGACATCTGCGCCGAATTGCGCGAAGGCTCCTTCGTAATGACGTTGATCGTGCCGCCGATGGCCGACGACCCGAACAGCGCCGAACCGCCGCCGCGCAGCACTTCGACACGCTCGATCATGTTGGCCGGGATCTGCTCCAGGCCGTATACGCCCGTCAGGGCCGAGAATACCGGGTGCGAATCGACCAGGATCTGCGAATAATGGCCGTCGAGACCGTTGATGCGCACCTGCGTGAAGCCGCAGTTCTGGCAGTCGTCCTCGACACGCACGCCGGGCTGGAACGACAGCCCCTGTGCCAGGCACGAGGCGTTGGTCTTCTCGAACAACCCGGCGTCCAGCACGCTCACCAGAGCAGGCGCCTCCCGGCGCAGCCGGGCGGAACGGCTGGCCGACACGACCACCTCGTCCATCGAGATGCCGCTCTGCACCACCTCGAAATTCAGTTCGGCCGTCTGTCCGCGTCGAAGCGTCACCTGCTGCGTCTGCGAGGCATAACCCAACGCGCGGACTTCGAGCGTCAGCGCGCCCTCGGGCAGGTTTTTCAGGAAATAATGCCCCGAAGCGTCGGTCGTGGTACCGAATGCCGTGCCCGTCACGGCGATGGTCGCATAGGGAATATGTTCATGCGTGTCGCGGTCGACCACATGGCCGAAGATATTGGCGTCGGTACTTTTCTTCGGCGGCTCGACACCCAGTACCAGTACGCACCGGCACATGAAGAGTGCCAGCAAAATATATTTTTTCATTGCTTGTCAGATAATAAGTAAATAGTATGACCCGGGCTGCATGCACCCGGTAAACCGATCGGAGAAGAAAACCCAGGGATTGGGGCTACGCCACGGGAGGCGCACGCAGCGAAATGCCCGACGCCTGCTCGTAGAGTTTGCAGCGGGTTGCCTCGGGCAGCAGCACGGCCAGCATCCGGGCATAGAACGAATGCACGGTCGGCGCGATGTCGAGATAGGGGAAGAAATAGAAATCGTCGATAATACACCTGTCGACGATGATCGTATGCGCGCCGTTGTCGGGCACCAGGTCGCCGCAGTGCGCGGAGAAATGCGCATGGTCTTCGTTGTAGATGTGCACCTTCTGCCCCGCGTAGGCCGCGAGCAGGATCAGCAGCAGCAAAGCCGCATAGAGTCTTTTGGGTGCGTAGCGTATCATCTTTCCGGGCCAAAGATAGCAATAAAAAAGGGCCGTTCAAAACGGCCCTGCAAAAATACCCGAAAATGGGGATATATGTCGTGTCCTCGCACCCGGTTGCCGGGAGGCGGACGATGGGCGCCGCCACCCTGCGGATCGGGCGCCTCAGATGCTGATGTCGAGGATCTCGAAATGGATCGTCCCGGCGGGCACCTCCACGTCGACGCGGTCGCCTTTCTTGTGCCCCAGCAATGCCTTGGCGATGGGCGTACCGATCGCCAGCTTGCCTTCGCGCAGGTTGGCCTCGTGCTCGGCGACGATCGTGTAAGCCACCTCTTTCTTGGTGTTGTGGTTCAGTAGCGACACCTTGCTCAGTATCTGCACCTTGCTCTTGTCGATCTTCGACTCGTCGATCACCCGGGCATTGGCAAGCGAATCCTCCAGCTTGGCAATACGCATCTCCAGCAGACCCTGCGCCTCGCGGGCGGCGTCGTACTCCGCGTTCTCCGAAAGGTCACCCTTGTCGCGCGCTTCGGCAATAGCCGCCGATATCGCCGGACGCTCGACGGAACGCATGTGGTCGAGCTCATCCTTGAGTTTTTTGTAACCCTCCGCTGTCAGATAAATAATCTCTTTTGCCATAATATTAAACGAGTCCGACGTACTTGAATTTCATAACGCTGCGAAAGATTCCGAACATGGGGCCCGTCGAACTCACATTAGGCATCCGGTGATGCCCGTCCCACATCCAAAATCCTCCTGTATTCCCCTTTGCGGCGGGGGAACCCTGTAAAACAAACAACGTAAAAAAATAAGAATCCTGACCGGTGAAGGCCAGAACCCTGTTTCCATTGTATACAGCAAAGATAGAAAGTTATTTTCTAATTTCCAAATCTTTTTTCGCGGCGCATGGCACGGAGTATGCGCCTCGCGCGGGATATGTATATCGTACTCCTGCTCCACTTAGCCTGGGCGCTCATGGCCGTCCCCGTCGTCACGCGCCAGCAACGCGTCCCCGCCTCGGCGGCAGCCTGGCTGGCGCTGATCCTGCTGCTGCCCGTCGCCGGCACGCTGCTCTACATACTGGCCGGCTACCGCCGCAACGGCCCCGCGGCGGATTGCCCCGCCTGCCGCGGCGACCGCCTCGAACAGATCATCGCCCACGGATGCGGCACACGCCCCACCCGGTACAACCGCGTCGGGCTGCTCCACAACGGCAACAACGCCTTCACGGCACTGATCGCCTCGCTGCAACGGGCCACGCGCTCGATCCACATGGAGTACTACATCATCCGCGACGACCGCATCGGGCGCACCATCGCCGAAATACTGATCCGCAAAGCCCGCGCGGGGCTCGAGGTGCGGGTGATCTACGATGCCGTCGGCTCATGGCGCCTGAGCCGCAAGACACTGCGCCGCATGCACGACGCGGGGGTAGAGACGGCGGCTTTCGAACCGATCCGCTTCCCGTGGTTCACCACGCGCGTCACGCACCGCAACCACCGCAAGATAGTCGTCACCGACGGCAAGGTCGCCTACCTGGGCGGCATAAACATCGCCAAATACTACCTCGACGGGGATTACATGGGCAAATGGCGCGACGAACACCTGCGCGTGGAGGGCGACGCCGTGGCCGACCTGCAACGGCTCTTCATCGCCGACTGGGCGCGTGTACGCGGCGAATACCTCGACAGCCGCCGCTACATCGCCCCGCACGGCATCAGGCAGCGGCTGCCGATCCAGCTGGCCTGGGCCGAGGAGGGGCCCTCGCGGCTGACCATCGCCGACGCCTTTGCCTCGGCCATCGTCCGGGCGCACCGCACCATACGCATCTCCTCGCCCTATTTCCTGCCCCCGGCCCTGTTGCTCGACGCGCTCCGGCTGGCAGCACGCGGCGGGGTGCGGGTACAGGTGATGATCCCCTCGTGCAGCGACTCGCCGTTCACCGACCTGATTTCCGACTCCTACATCGGCGACCTGCTCGACGCCGGGGTCGAACTCTACCGCTACGACAACGGCTTCCTGCACGCCAAGCTGCTGATCGTCGACGAGGACACCGCCTCGGTCGGCACGGCGAACATGGATTACCGCAGCCTGCTGGACAACCTCGAAGTCACGGCTTTCATCCGCGACCGGAGCGTCGTGCGGGCGCTCTCGGCCACCTACGACGACGACCTTGCCGCGTGCCGCCGGATCGCGCGGGAAACATGGCGGCCTGCGGCATGGCGGCGCACATTGGGCGACGCGCTGCGGCTGGTCTCGCCCCTGATGTAGCGCAAGCCGCCGATCGACATTTCCGCACCGGGCCCGGCGCGCCGTTCCCCTGATTTCCGTAATTTTCCCCTCTTACCGCCTGCCTATCCGCGCCGCCGGGGAGAGGCTTCCCTCCGTCCGCCACCGGCGCCGGAAGCACCTCCGGCCACGGATTCGGATGCCGCACGGCGGCATCCCGGGAGACCCGCGGGCCGCCCGCCCGGACGGGAACGGGAAATACGGCTCGGCGCCTTATTATTACGCACAATAATTTTTTTTGGAAATCGTTAATTTATGCGTAACTTTGCGCGATAAAGCGCCGTAAAAGATTTATCAATGAAGCAGACTTTTTTATACGCCGTGTGCGGGGTGATTCTGGTCACCGCATTTAGCGGATGCGCAGGCATCAACTCCCTGCTCAAAAGCGGACAACCCGAACTGATTTACAGCAAGGCGCTGGAGTACTACCAGAAAGAGAAGTGGTCGCGTGCCTCGACGCTCTTCGAGGGCGTCCAGCACTACTACATCGGCACGCCGCGCGAAGACAGCGTCTCGTTCTTCAACGCCCGCTGCAAGTTCAAGAACCGCGACTATGACACCGCCTCGGCCCTGTTCGACGATTTCCGCCGCAAGTTCGGCCGCAGCGCCTTCATCGAAGACGCCGAAGGCATGTACGCACTCTGCTTCTACTACCTCTCGCCCGGCCCCTCGCGCGACCAGACGATGACCGGGCAGGCACTGATCGCCATCAACGAGTTCATGTCGCGCTACCCCCACAGCGACCGCGTCGAGGATTTCAAGCAGATCAACGGCGAACTGACGCAGCGGCTGCACGACAAGTCCTACCTGAACGCCTACACCTACTATAAAATAGGCCGCTACAAATCGGCCATCGTATCGCTGAAGAATGCGCTCAAACAATTCCCGGACAGCAACCACCGCGAGGAGATCATGTACATGATCGTGGACGCCAGCTACCGCTTCGCCAACAACTCGGTCGCAAACAAGCAGACCGACCGCTATCTCTCGATGCTCGACTCCTACCTCTCGTTCAAGGAGGAGTTCCCCGAATCGAAATACACCAAGGAGGTCGACCGCATGGCCAAGCACGCACGGGACTACCTCGACCGCAACAAGAAGGACGAAGACAAAGACAACAACATATAACAATGGAAATCAAGAAGAACATCCCCAACAACACCATCACGCGCAAGCTGGTGGATCTGGACAAGGAAACGGGCAACATCTACGAAACGGTGAACATCATCGCCCGCCGTGCCAACCAGATCTCGACCGAACTGAAGACCGAGCTCAGCCGCAAGCTCGCCGACTTCTCTTCGCCGACGGACACCATGGAGGAGACCTTCGAGAACCGCGAGCAGATCGAAATCTCGCGCTACTACGAACGCCTGCCCAAGCCCGCGATCATCGCTACCGAGGAGTTCCTCGACGGCGAACTCTTCTACAAGGAGAACAAAGAGGTCAAGGAGTCCTAACGATACCGCCATGGATTTGCAGGGAGGTGGCATACAAGGCCCCGGCGCAGGCGCTGCCTGCCCGGCCGAAGGAGTGGCCGGACGGCACATACTGCTGGGCATCACGGGAAGCATAGCGGCCTACAAGGCGGCTGTGCTCTGTCGTTTATTGAGGACGGCGGGCGCCGAGGTGCGTGTCGTGATGACCCCGCTGGCCAAGCAGTTCATCACCCCGCTGACGATGGCCACGCTTTCCAGGAACCCGATCCTCGTGGAGTTCTTCGACCCCGAGAACGGAGCCTGGAATTCCCATGTCTCGCTCGGCGAATGGGCCGACTGCTACCTGATCGCCCCCGCCACGGCCAACACACTGGCCAAAATGGCATGCGGTATCGCCGACAACCTGCTGCTGACGACCTACCTCTCGGCCCGCTGCCCGGTGGTCGTCGCCCCCGCCATGGATCTGGACATGTACGCCCACCCCACGACCCAGGAGAACCTGCGCCGGCTGGTCGGGCACGGCGTGCGGATCGTCGAACCCGCCGAAGGGGAGCTCGCCAGCGGGCTCACGGGCAAGGGACGCATGGCCGAACCCGCGGAAATCGCCGCCTATGTCGGCAAACTCCTCTCCGCGGGAACCCCCGAAAAAAAAAAGCACCTGTCCGGTAAACGCTTCGTCGTAACGGCAGGCGCCACGATCGAAGCCATCGACCCCGTGCGGTTCATCTCGAACCACTCGTCGGGAAAGATGGGCTACGCCATCGCCGGAGCGCTGGCCGCACGCGGTGCGCAGGTGACCCTCGTCACGGGGCGTACGTCGCTGCCGACGCCCCCGGGCGTGGAACGCGTGGACGTGCTCTCGGCCGCCCAGATGTACGATGCCACGACCCGAGCCTTCGAGGGCGCCGACGGCGCTGTCATGTGCGCCGCCGTGGCAGACTATACGCCCGACACGGTTTCGCAGACCAAGCTCAAGAAGGGCGAGGGCGAAATGCACATCACCCTGCGCCGTACGCGCGACATCGCCGCAGAGCTGGGAGCCTCCAAAGGCGGCCGCCTGCTGGTCGGCTTCGCCCTCGAAACGCACGACGAACAGGCCAACGCCGAGGCGAAGCTCGCGCGAAAGAACTTCGATTTCATCGTCCTCAACTCGCTGCGCGACGCCGGCGCGGGATTTCGCGGCGACACCAACAAGGTGACCTTCATCGACCGCAACGGCCGCGAGCCGCTGCCCCTGATGCCGAAGAGCGAAGTAGCCGGACGTATCGTCGACAAAATCGAATCACTGTTAAAATAAAGACCGCCATGTTACGCCGTCTGTCGGTTGAGAACTACGTGCTTATCGACAAGCTCGAAATGGAGCTGGATCCCCACCTGAATATCATCACGGGTGAAACGGGAGCCGGGAAATCCATCCTGCTCGGTGCCCTCGGCCTGCTGCTGGGCGCCAAGAACGACGGCTCGGCCATGAAGGACGCCGCACGCAACTGCGTGGTCGAAGGCACCTTCGACCTCTCGGGGCGCGACATGGAGGCTTTCTTCGCCGGGAACGACCTCGACTATGCGCCGGAGACTACCGTAACGCGCATGATAACCCCGGCCGGCAAGAGCCGCGCTTTCATCAACGACCTCCCGGTGCAGCTGGCGCAGCTGCGCGAATTCGGCACCCGCCTGATCGACATCCACTCGCAGCATCAGAACCTGATCCTCTCCTCGGAAGAGTTCCGCACCTCGGCGCTCGACACCGTGGCCGGGAACGGGGAACTGCTCGCACAATATGCCGCGCAGTATACGCGGCTTACGGAACTGCGGCGCCGGCTCGCCGCCCTGCGCGAAGCCGCCGCCGGCGGACGCCGCGACGAGGAGTGGCTCCGCTTCCAGAGCGAAGAGCTCACGGCTGCCAACCTCCGCGAAGGGGAACAGGCCGCCATCGAGGAAGAACTGGCCGTACTGGAGAACGCCGACCGCATCGGCGAGGTGCTCACTACGCTCCGCAACGCCCTCGATGCCGACGAAACCGGAATGCTCACGCTCCTGAAAAATTCCGAGAACGACCTGACGCGCATCCGCGAACATTTTCCCGCGGCCGGGGAATACGCCGCACGCCTGCACTCCGTACTCGAGGAGCTGAAGGACATCGACAACGCCGCCGCTGCCGACAGCGAACGCCTCGATGCCGACCCCGAACGGCTGGCCAAACTCGCCGCACGCCTCGACGCCCTCTATGCCCTGCAACAAAAACACCGTGTCGCCTCCGAAACGGAGTTGATCGCAGCCCGCGACAGCTATGCCGCACAACTCGCCGCCATCGTACACGGCGACGAAGAGATCGCAGCGGCTGAAAAAGAACTGGACGCGGCCGCGCAGAAGGCCGGCGCGCTGGCCGACAGGCTGCACAAGGCACGTGCAAAAGCCGCCCCGGCCTTCGAAAAACAGATCCTAGAGACACTCGCGCAGTTGGGCATGCCCGAAACTGTATTCAAGGTGACGCTCACCCCGCTCCCCGACCTCGGGCGCACGGGACGCGACGGCGTGGCGTTCCTCTTCTCGGCCAACCGCAACGCGACGCCCCAGAGCGTCGAGCGTATCGCCTCGGGCGGTGAGCTCTCGCGGGTCATGCTGGCGCTCAAATCCCTGCTGGCCCGGCGCATGCAGTTGCCGACGGTCATCTTCGACGAGATCGACACGGGCGTCTCGGGGCGCATCGCCGACGCCATGGGCGAGATCATCGAATCGCTCTCCGCGACGTTGCAGGTCGTGGACATCACCCACCTGCCGCAGGTGGCGTCGAAAGGCGCAGCCCATTTCGTGGTCTACAAACGCGACGGACGCACCGGCATCGCCCGCCTGACGGACGAGGAGCGCATCACCGAGATCGCCAAGATGCTCTCCGGCAGCCGCATCACCGATGCCGCCATAGCCCAGGCACGCATTCTGCTGGGCAAATAACCGCACACGCAACGCCCCGGCATCGGGACGGATAATCCGTCCCGACGCTCTTTTAACCCCGCAATAACCGCAACTTTACACATCATGGACGAATTACTGAAGATCGCCGCCGCGAACCAGCAGCGCGCCCGCGAAGTCATCCGCGACACCGACCTCGAAGCGATCTGGCAACAGGTCGGCGCCGAACCCAACCTGGTCGGGTCGCTCCGCACGGGATTGCTGATGACGCACCGCGACATCGACTTCCACATCTACTCCTCACCGCTGCGCCTTGCGGACAGCTTCGCCGCCATGGCACGCCTGGCCGAAAACAGCCGCATCCGCAGCATCACCTTCAACAACCTGCTCGACGCCCCCGACCAGTGCCTCGAATGGCATGCCTGGTATGCCGATGCCGACGACCGGTTATGGCAGATCGACATGATCCACATGCCGAAAGGTTCGGCCTACGACGGCTATTTCGAACGGGTAGCCGACCGCATCGCCGCCGTGCTGACCGACCGGACGCGCGAAACGATCCTCCGGCTCAAATACGAAACCCCCGAGGCGGAGAAGATCATGGGTATCGAATACTACCAGGCCGTACTGCGCGATGGCGTAGGCACCTATGCGGAATTCGAAGCCTGGCGCGCCGCCAACCCCGTGACGGGGATCCTGGAGTGGATGCCCTGACAAAAAGTGGAGCCCCGTCCTGCAAGGGAAGGATCGGAACCGGGAGCCGGGAACAGGGCCGGCAATGGCGCAGCACACGCCGCCGGTATCGGGCATTCAACACCGTGCATCGGGCAATCCGGCATCCCCGGGGCACGCAGCGCATGACAACAAGCCCGCACATAAAAAAAAGCAACCCCGCAGGGTTGCTTTTTTCAATCGGCGACGGCACCGCAGCCCGCCTCGGCCGCTATCGGCACGGGCTCAGTCAGCCCGGTATTTCCTGTTGGTGACGTCGATCGTCCGGGCTTCGAACAGCCCCAGGTCGGCGGCAGGACAAGCATTCGCAGGGACATTCCTGCCATCGTAAATATCGGCAAAATTATAGCTGCTGTCCGTAGTCAGCCAGTTCCACATCTCGGGATATACCTCCTTGATATGCACCGATTCGCGCGGATAGTTGAACCAGTCGAACCCGCAGAGGTAGCCGCCTTTCTCGTCGACATATTCCGTCCCCGTGGTGGTGATCACCAGTCCGTAGGGCAATTTGTCCTTGTCGAACGAATCGTTCAGGTAGGCAGTCGACAAGGCATAAAGTTCCACGCCGTTATCCACCTCGATATACCACTCAACGCGCATCGGGCCGTTCCCTTCGATCTTCGACACATCCCAGTTGCGGATCGTCGACCCCAGGTACTCCCCGACCTTGATATTGGCCTTGTCGTAGGTATTGAGCGTTCCCTCCATCGACTTGAAATACTGCATCGGCACCTTCGGGGGTGATCAACCCCTTGAAGATACGCTTGCCGCCCTTGTAAACGACACATCCCAGTTTGATGGATTTCGTCGACCCCAACGCCACGGGCTGTACGCCGAACCCGAAGATATTCTGCCGGGTCTGGTACAACACATGGATGACCAGGTCGTTGTAATCGTAATCCCCGCGCCTGGAGTCCTCGAAACATACTACCTGGAACAACTGCGATTTGTTGCCTGCGAAATTGGGGTACTCATCGCGCGGGACGAACGTCGTCGTCAGCCCCTCGTCCGAACGGGTCAGGGTCATCCGCGGCACCCAGATCGTCATGGGGCTTTCGGCTTCGGCCAGCGTCACCCCGTATGCCTTCACTACGGTGATGCAACCTTCTTTCACGGGGACATCGTACGTGCCGGCCGTTTGGTAATGGTCGATGTCGACGTCCACGGGACTGCCGGGACGGACATCGCTTTTCTCAATGCAGGAGGCAGCCAGGAAGGCCAGCATCAAGATCGTAAGACATTTCTTCATTATGGGCATGTTAGATCAATCAAATAGGTTCCGCATCTCCCGTTGCACATCTTCCCACTCCAAGGAACCCGATTATTTTTCGCAGCCAAAGATAGACATTACAACTCCGAAAACCAAACAAATCGGCCAAAAATAGATACGATATAGCCCAACATCCTTTTTTCGGGGCAATAATTCCCGCTGCCACACCGCACAGGCCGCCCCTGCTGCAACACCTGCCATCGTACCGGCCGCCAACGCCCCGCACCCGGGCGGCCGACTGCCACCCGGGCTCCACACAACCGAACCAGAGGGTGCATTTTTCCGCCCGTATTATCCGCAGGGCAAAAGATGCAGACACCTGACACACAGTTCCCGAAATGTCTACCTGCCGGCCTTTTTTTGCTATTTTTCGTATATTTGCCTTGCAAACAGGGCTCCGGCCCGCTAAATTCTAACGACTATGAAGAAATATTTTGCAGAAATGCTGGGGACAATGGTTCTCGTACTGATGGGCTGCGGAAGCGCCGTATTCCTGGGCTGCGACGCACCGGCCGAGATACTGGCCGTAGCTTTCGCATTCGGCCTGTCAGTCGTGGCAATGGCCTACTGCATCGGCGGCATCTCGGGCTGCCACATCAACCCGGCCATCACACTCGGCGTATGGCTCTCGAAGCGCATGAGCGGCAAAGACGCAGCCGGCTACATGCTCGGGCAATTCGCCGGGGCGCTGATCGGCTCGGCCATCCTCTACCTGCTCACCTCGACGGGCGGCTACGGCGCAACCACAGCCACGGGGGCAAACGCCTTCGGCCAGGGCGAAATGGCACAGGCCCTTGTCGCCGAAGTGGTCTTCACGTTCATCTTCGTGTTGGTCGTGCTCGGCTCCACGGACAGCGAAAAGGGCGCAGGAAACCTGGCCGGACTGGCCATAGGCCTCACGCTGGTGTTGGTGCATATCGTCTGCATCCCCATCACGGGCACCTCGGTGAACCCCGCCCGCAGTTTCGGCCCTGCGCTCTTCGCAGGGGGCACGGCGCTCTGCCAGCTATGGCTCTTCATCGTCGCGCCCTTCATCGGGGCAGCCCTCTCGGCCGGCGTATGGAAGATGCTGGGCTGCAAATGCGCGGACAAAAAATAGCCCTGCGGCCAACGAAGTACCCGCCGCCCCGGGCGGAACCCTTCCCGGCCAACCGCCCGCAGCGCCGGAGAATGCCGCCTCGATCGCTTCGCGGCAAAACAAAAATCGGAGCCTCCGTAAGAGGCTCCGATTTCCTATTATGAACCGGTGACTACATCATGCCGCCCATACCCCCTGCGGGCATCGCAGGCATGGCGGGAGCATCGGATTTCTTCTCCGCCAGCACGCATTCGGTGGTCAGGAACATCGAAGCGATCGAAGCGGCATTCTCCAGCGCAACGCGCGACACCTTCGTCGGGTCGATGATACCGGCCTTCAGCAGGTCTTCGTACTTGTCGTCGCGGGCGTTGTAACCGAAGGCATCCTTGCCCTCCTTCACCTTGTTGACAACGACCGAACCTTCGCCGCCGGCGTTCTCGACGATCTGGCGCAGTGGCTCCTCGATCGCACGTTTCACGATCTGGATACCGGTCGTCTGGTCTTCGTTGGCACCCTTCATCCCTTCGAGAGCCGCCGTAGCGCGGATGTAAGCCACACCGCCGCCCGGGACGATACCCTCTTCGACAGCGGCACGGGTCGCAGCCAGTGCGTCGTCCACGCGGTCTTTCTTCTCCTTCATCTCGACTTCGGTAGCGGCACCCACATAGAGTACGGCCACACCGCCGGCCAATTTGGCCAGACGCTCCTGAAGCTTCTCCTTGTCGTAATCCGACGTAGCCTTGTCGATCGAGGAGCGGATCTGAGCAACACGGGCTGCGATCTCCTCCTTCTTGCCGGCACCGTCGACGATCGTAGTGTTCTCCTTGTTGAGCGTCACCTTGTCCGCCGTACCGAGCATCGAAAGGTCGGTATCCTCCATCTTCATACCCTTGTCGGTCGAGATCACCGTAGCACCCGTCAGGATGGCGATATCCTCGAGCATCTCCTTGCGGCGGTCACCGAAGCCCGGAGCCTTGCAGGCGGCGATCTTCAGCGTACCGCGCAGCTTGTTGACAACGAGCGCCGACAGCGCCTCGCCGTCCACGTCCTCGGCGATGATCAGCAGCGAACGGCCGCTCTGCGCCACCGGCTCGAGCACGCCCATCAGTTCCTTCATCGTCGAAATCTTCTTGTCGGTAATCAGGATGTAGGGCTTCTCGAGCTGTGCCTCCATCTTCTCGGGATCGGTCATGAAGTAAGCCGAGATATAACCGCGGTCGAACTGCATACCCTCTACGACCTCCACATGGGTCTCGGTGCCCTTGGCCTCCTCGACGGTGATCACACCTTCGTTGTTGACCTTCGCCATCGCCTCGGCGATCAGCTTACCGATCGTCTCGTCGTTGTTGGCCGAGATGGTGGCCACCTGCTCGATCTTATCGAAATCCGAACCCACCTCCTGGCTCTGCTTGCGCAGGGACTCGACCACCTTGGCCACGGCCTTGTCGATGCCGCGCTTCAGATCCATCGGGTTGGCACCGGCCGTCACGTTCTTCAGGCCTACGCCGATGATCGACTGTGCGAGCACCGTGGCAGTCGTCGTACCGTCGCCGGCATCGTCGTTGGTCTTCGAGGCGACCTCGCGTACCATCTGGGCGCCCATGTTGGCGAAAGCGTCTTCGAGCTCCACCTCCTTGGCCACCGTCACACCGTCCTTGGTGATCTGCGGCGCACCGAATTTTTTGTCGATGATCACGTTGCGGCCTTTGGGGCCCAGCGTCACCTTCACTGCGTTCGACAGCGCATCGACACCCTCCTTGAGCAGTTCGCGCGCCTCAACATTATATTTGATATCTTTTGCCATAACTTTATATTTTATATTCGTTCATAAGCTTATCCCCGGAGCCACCCTTTTCAAGGGGATTTTCAGAGGGAATGTAAAAATTTCGAGGTCAGAACAACCTGTTGTCGTCAGATAATCGCCAAAATATCGTTCTGCTTCATGATCAGGTAATCCACGCCGTCGACCTGAATCTCCTGCCCGGCATACTTGCCGTAAAGTACCTGGTCACCGACCTTGACTTCCATCTTGACCTCCGAAGTACCGGGGCCCACAGCAACTACTTTACCTGCCAGCGGTTTCTCCTTCGCCGTGTCGGGGATGATCAGCCCGCCGGCCGTTTTCTCCTCCGCAGGGTTCGGGAGGACGAGTACACGATCCGATAATGGTTTTACATTCATAGCTTTTCAGTTTTTAGTTTATTATTGAACAGTTTGTTGCGCGTTAGCACCCATAGTCCCATCAATAGATGTGCCAACCGTTTTTTGGCAGACGCCATGTGACAAAGGTACAGTCCGGCCTGCCATTTTGTCACCCGGGGCATTTTCCCGAAGATTTTTCACCGTTTTTTTTGCACGGACAAAAAAAGTGTATTACATTTGCATCCCGATACGACCATTCGATGGTCACACGGTGGATGTAGCTCAGTCGGTTAGAGCGTCGGATTGTGGTTCCGAAGGTCGTGGGTTCGAGCCCCATCTTCCACCCTTGAAGCCTTTGAAATAAGAGGCAAAACAGAGTAAAAAACCTTATGTATCAATGATATGTAAGGTTTTTTCATTTTTAGGCCGAAGCCGATAAAAGCAACGAAAAGCAGGTTTTTACGACCTTATCGGCAACCTGTTTTGCTCGAACCGGAAACAGGTCACTAATGTAAGTTATTGCATTAACTGTCAGCTTTTTGCCTCGCAACATTTCATATACTGTAAACGTATTACTCACCAACCATTTACAGCAGTATGGAAAGAAAGACTTTCAATAAAGTTGAAGTTCATTCTCGCCTCGGCATAGCTCGAACAAGTCCGGCTCGGCCCTCGGCTCGGCGAACTTTCAGCGTGGTGTTCTTACGCAGGAAGACCAAAATCGACAAGAAAGGCAAAGCGCCTATCTATGCCCGTGTAACCACCAGCGGACATGCGGTCGAAATCTTCACGCAATGCCATACTGAGCCGGATCATTGGGATCAACGGGCCGAACGATCATTGTGCAGGCATTTCTCGCAGCAGGATTCCAGAAAGTAATTACATACTTTGATGTACCAGAGATTTCGGAACCTATTTTTGTATCGAGTCACCGTTATTCATGGTCTTATTATCGTGTTTGCAAATCTGATTTTTCCTCAAATCGCCCGCCCGCAGCCGGGCACCGCGAAGCCGGATTGACCGGCATCAATATAGGTATCCGTCACAGGACACCGCAAGCGGATTAATTTTTCCCGGAAATTTCTTGCAGGTTATAAAAATTCACTACTTTTACCTGACAATACCCCGACGGATCATAATGGATGAAGAAAGACGATACCTCGAGGCACTGGCTCGAGACGACCGTTCCGCTTTTGATGCGCTTTACCTGAAATATGCTGCGAAGACGGAAGAATTCTTGTATCGTATGCTCAAGGATCACTCCGAAGCAGAGGACATCACGCAGGATATTTTCCTCAAAATATGGCGCAACCGCACTTCGATCGGCGCCGTGGACGCATTTGGCCCCTACCTCTTCCGCATGGCTCGCAACGCCGTCTACGACCGCTTCGACAACCGTTCGGTGCGCGAGAATTACGCCCGCAGGGCCAGTCTGCTGCCCGAATACGAGCTTCCCGACAGCGCCATCGACAGCCGCGACCTGCTGCTGCTGATCCGCATGGTTGTCGAAAAAATGCCCGAACAACGGCGCCGGATCTTCCGCATGAGCCGCGAAGAGGGGCTTTCGAACGACCAGATCGCCGAACAGCTCTCCATCAGCCGCCGCACGGTCGAGAACCAGATTTCCCGCGCCCTGGCCGAGCTGCGGAAGCTTGTGAAGCTGATTCTTTTCTTTTTCTGAAAAATAATTCCACTTGCGACGTGCGTAGTCCCGATATGAACCGTCTTATTGGTAAACGGGCGAATCATTATGCGCAAAAACTATATAAAAGAGATCATCGAAACATTCCTCGGGAATGAGATGCCGCAGGAAGTGCAGCAGGCGTTCGGCGACTGGCTGCGCGACCCGGAAGCACGCACCGAGAAGGAACAAACGCTCGAAACCTACTGGGAAAGGCTCGAGGCCGCCGAGCGGCCCGGCCGCGACCGGAAGCTGGCCCGCCTGCACGAAGCCATCCGGCGCGAAGAGAGCTTCCGCCGCCGGAGCCTCTGGCGAAAGGTCGCGGCGGCAGCGGCGGTCGTACTGCTGGCCGTGGGCGTCAATTATTTCGCCGCACAGGGCTACCTGCGCAGCAGGGTACAGACCAACATCGTCACCTCGGCCCACGACAAAGGCGAGTACGTATTACCCGACGGCACCCGCATCTGGCTCAACGCCGGCAGCGTGCTGCGCTATTACGGTGATCTTTCGGGCCGCAAGCGCGTGGTCGAGCTCACCGGCGAAGCATTCTTCAAAGTCCGCCGCGACGAAAAACGCCCGTTCATCCTCAAAGCCGACGACATGAATATCGAGGTTCTCGGCACGGAATTCGATTTCATCAACTACGCCGAGTTCAGCACCACAGAAGTAATCCTCTGCAGCGGAAGCGTCCGCGCCTTCGGGGGCCGGCTGCCGCGGCCGGTGATCCTCAAGCCGGGCGAACGGCTGGCCTATTCGAAAAAAGACGGTCGCATCTCGCTGTCGCAGGTCACGGCGCTGAACTATTCGCAGTGGATGAACGGCGAGCTGTCGTTCGACAACGCCCCGCTCAGCGACATCATCGCCAATCTCCAGCGCTGGTACGCCGTCGAGATCGACTGTCCGGAAGAGTGGGCGCGCCAGGTCAGGATGTCGTTCGCAGTGATCCGCAACGAGAGCATCGACGAGATACTCAAAGCCATGTCGCTGGTCGTGGACATCAACTATGCGCGCGAGAACCGCCATGTGACGATTATTCCCAGAGAAAGTAGAAATCACAAGTAATACCAAACCTCAGCCTATGTAACATCGACTACCCGAACTTTCGTCCGGTCGGAACTTCCCGGCCTTGTGCCCTGGGCACAAAACTCCGCAAACCTAACCTAAACTTAAAATCTATGCGTAATTTTAGCAAAACCAGAATCCTCGGTGTCGTCTGTCTGGCATGGCTGCTGCTATGGCCCGCAGGTAGCCGGGCGCAAAGTTCGCCCACCGTCAGCATCGCCAGGACCAATGCGACCGTCCAACAAGTCCTGCGCGAGATAGAGCGCATGACCGAATACACGTTCTTCTACAACAACGGCGATTTCGACATGGAAAAAACCGTGTCCGTATCGGCCGTGAAACGTCCCGTGACCGAAATCGTCCGGGAGATGCTACCCGACTGCACCTGCAAGATCGAAAACAGGCGTATCATACTGATGAAGGCGCCCGCAGTAGCCGGGGGGGGGAAACCCGTTTCCCTGAAAGGCGCAGTGAAGGATGACAAGGGCGCTCCCGTCGTCGGAGCCACAGTACTACTCAGCGACGGCGGGCAAACCAAGGGCATCACCACCAGTTTCGACGGCAAATTCGCATTCCCGGCCGAAATCCTCTCGACCGACGCCACGCTCAGCGTTTCGTTCATCGGTTACACGTCCTATCAGGCCAAGATCGGCAACCGCACCTTCTTCGACGTGGTGCTGACCTCTTCCGAGCAGAGCATCGACGAAGTGGTGGTTGTGGGTTATGGCGTGCAGAAGAAGGCCAACCTGACGGGCGCCGTGGCCAGCATCTCGCAGAAAGAACTCCAGGATCGTCCCGTTTCGAGCGTGGGCAGGGCCCTGCAGGGTGCCATTCCCAACCTCAACGTCACCCTCTCGTCGGGACAACCCGGCGCGGGAGCTTCGTACAACATCCGCGGCAACACGTCGCCCAACGGCGGCAGCCCGCTGATCCTGATCGACGGCGTGGAAACCTATCCCGAACGCATCAACTCGAACGACATCGAGTCGATCACGGTTCTCAAGGACGCCGCTTCGGCAGCCATCTACGGCGCCCGCGGCGCATTCGGCGTCATCCTCATCACCACCAAGAGCGGCAAGTTCAACGAGAAGGCCGAGGTTTCCTACAACGGTTACTTCTCGGTGTCCAGCCCGACAACCTCGACTGATTACGAAACCCGCGGCTACTACTCGGCCAAGATCGCCGACCTGTTCATGCTCTCGGCGCAGAACACGCCCTACACCTCGTACACGGAGTCCGATTACCAGGCGTTATGGGAGCGCCGCAACGACAAAAAGGAGAATCCGGCGCGGCCCTGGGTCATCACCGACCGCCGCAACGGCCAGCAGCAGTACGTCTACCTGGCCAACTTCGACTGGTACAACTACCTCTACGACGACACCCGCCCGACCTGGGATCACAACATCAACATCAAGGGTGGCAGCAAGGCGCTTTCGTACATGGTCAGCGGCCGTTACTACCAGCAGAAGGGTATCAACAAACTGCTGCCCGACATGTACAAGTCGTACAACTTCCGCGCGAAGCTGTCCGCCGAGCTCCGGCCGTGGCTGACCATCTCGAGCAACACCAAGTTCTTCCAGTCCAATTACAAATACTACGGCTATGAGGACGAATACAACAACTTCCGCAAACCGACGCTCCATGCGCTGGCATCGTTCGTCCCGGTGAACCCCGACGGCACGGCCGTGTCGCACACCTCGGGCACCAACTCCTCGACCCACTACGTCATGGACGGCTACAACGCCATGATGCAGAAAGGCAAGAGCGGCGGCAACAAGAAGATCCAGGAGTTCACCACCACGTTCGAAGCTGAATTCAAGCTCCACAAGAACTTCAACGTCAAGGCCGACTTCAGCTATACGCAGGGCTATCTGCATTACGATTACCGCAGCGTGAACGTCGAATATTCGAAATATCCCGGCGTGGTCGAAACCGAACCCGAAGGCAACTTCCCCAACGCATACAAGGAAACGGTCTACGATCAGAACTACTACGTGGCCGACGTCTACGGCACCTACAACAAGACCTTCAGCGATAAGCACAACCTGACGCTCATCGCCGGCTACAACTACGAAGCCAAGTACTTCCGCGACCTGAAAACGGGCCGCAACGGGCTGCTTTCGGAAGACCTCTCGGACTTCAACCTCGCCACGGGCACGACCATCGACCTCACGGGCGGCCGCAACGAATACGCTATCATGGGGTGGTTCTACCGCGCGGCCTACGATTACAAGGGCAAATACCTGTTCGAGATGAACGGGCGCTACGACGGCACTTCGCGTTTCCCGCGCGGCAAGCGTTTCGGCTTCTTCCCTTCGTTCTCGGCGGCCTACCGCATCAGCGAGGAGTCTTTCTTCGAACCGCTGCGCAGCACCATCGACAACCTGAAACTCCGTTTCTCGTACGGTTCGCTCGGCAACCAGCAGATCGGATACTATGACTTCATCCAGACCATTTCGACCAAGGGCACGATGAACGACTACTCGTTCAACGGCTCGGCACTGGGACAGCATGCCACGGTCAGCGACCCCGTATCGGGCAACCAGACCTGGGAGAAAGTCGTTTCAAAAAACATCGGTATCGACCTCAATATGCTCCGCAACCGGCTTTCGCTCTCGGCCGACTTCTATATCCGCGACACGAAAGGCATCCTGAGCCAAGGCAAATCGCTGCCCTCGATCTACGGGGCCAAAGAACCCCAGGTCAATGCCAACGACCTGCGCACGAAGGGCTACGAACTGGTGCTCGGCTGGCGCGACTCGTTCAAGCTGGCGGGCAAACAGTTCAGCTACGGCATCTCGGCTTCGCTGTCCGACTACACGGCCAAATACACCAAGTGCGACAACCCCACGGGACTGATCGGCGATCCCTACGTCGGCAAGCGGCTCGGCGAGATCTGGGGCTATAAGGTCGGCGGACTGTTCCGCACCGATGAGGAAGCCGCCGAATACGCTTCGCGCATCGACTACAGGACGGTCGCTCCGGGATACTACTCCTCGACGGGCGAATACGGCAAAGGCGTGCGCGCCGGCGACGTGATCTACCTCGACCTGGACGGCAACAACATCATCAACGGCGGCAAGGGCACGCTCGACGACACGGGCGACCGCCGCATCATCGGCAACTCGCAGCCCCGCTACCAGTATGGCGCCACGGTCAATTTCTCGTGGTACGGATTCGACGTATCGGTATTCGTGCAGGGCATTGGCCGCCAGGACTGGTACCCCGGCGCCGACAACCTTCGCTTCTGGGGCCCCTACAGCCGTCCCTACGCGACATTCATCCCGCGCGACTTCATGAGCAAGGTCTGGAGCGAAGAGAACCCCAACGCCTACTTCCCGCGCGCCCGTGCCTACAGCTCGCTCAACTCCACGTCGGGCGTGGTCTACTACACCAACGACCGTTATATCCAGAACCTGGCCTACTGCCGCCTGAAGAACCTGACCGTCGGCTACACCATTCCCACGCACCTGACCTCGAAGATCGGCATCAAGGAGCTGCGCATCTATTTCAGCGGCGAGAACCTCGCCACCTGGACGGCGCTCAAAAGCAAATTCCTCGACCCCGAACAGGCCGCCGCCGACTCGGACAAGAAGGCCAACGTCTATCCGTGGTGCAAGACCTACTCGATCGGTTTAAACCTCACCTTCTAAATAACTGCCGTTATGAAAAAACTGATAAAATATACGCTGGTCGGAATCGCCGCGCTGGGTCTGTACGGATGCGAAGACCAACTCGACCGCTACCCCAAGGATAAGCTCACGCCCGATAAATTCTTCCGCAACGAGCAGGAGTGCCAGCTCTACACCAACGATTTCTACACCATTTTCCCGACGACCGTCTACGGCGAGTCGGCCGACGTCATCGCCAAGAACGTGCTGACCAGCGAAGTGCTCGGTAACCGCACCATTCCCGCGACCGCCTCGACCTGGAAGTGGGAGAAGCTGCGCGACATCAACTTCTTCCTCGAATACTCATCCAACTGCAAGGATCGCGACGTGCGCCTGCAATACGAGGGCCTCGCCCGTTTCTTCCGAGCCTATTTCTATTTCGAAAAGGTCAAATACTACGGCGACGTACCCTGGGTGGATCGTCCGCTGGCTTCGAACGAAGAGGAGCTCTACAAGGGCCGCGATTCGCGCGACCTGGTGATGTCGAAGGTCATCGAAGACCTCGACTTCGCCATCGAGCACCTCTCCCCGACCAAGGAAACCTACCGTGTGAGCGAATGGACGGCACTGGCGCTGAAAAGCCGCGTCTGCCTGTTCGAAGGCACCTTCCGCAAGTACCACGGGCTCGACGACGCCGACTATTACCTGGCCGAGTGCGTATCGGCCGCCGGAACCTTCATCGAGAAGAGCGGCTACACCATCTACAAGTCGGGCAGCACGCCCTACCTGAACCTCTTCTCCTCGATAAACGCCATCAGCTCCGAGATCATCCTCGCACGGGCCTTCAACACAGCCATCGGGCTCAAACACGATGTCAATGGCTACCTGACCGGCACGACGATGGGACGCCCCGGTCTGTTGAAGAACGTCGCCAACATGTACCTGATGAAGGACGGCACGCCCTTCACCTCGCAGCCCGGCTGGGAAACGATGCAACTCCCCGACGAGAGCAAAAACCGCGACGGCCGCTTCGCACAGACCGTCCGCACGCCGGGCTACAAACGCATCGACGACGACAAGGAGTCGGCGCCCAACCTGGCCGCGACCATGACCGGCTACCAGCTGGTGAAGTTCCTGCTACCGGCCAAATACGACGCTTACCAGGCTTCGACCAGCGACATGCCGCTTTTCCGTACGGCCGAAGTCTACCTCAACTACGCCGAAGCCAAAGCCGAGCTGGGCACGCTGACGCAGGAAGACCTCGACAAGACGATCAAGCCGCTGCGCGAACGCGCCGGCGTGGCCAACCTCTCGCTGGAGTGGGCCAACGCCAATCCCGACCCCTACCTGGCATCGGCCGAGACGGGGTATGCCAACGTCACGGGAGCGAACAAGGGCGTCATCCTCGAAATCCGCCGCGAACGCACCGTCGAACTGCTCATGGAGAACTTCCGCTACTGGGACATCATGCGCTGGAAAGAGGGCAAGCGTTTCGAAAAGCCCTTCGAAGGGCTCTACTTCCCGGGCGTCGGCTCGTACGACCTCAACAGCGACGGCACGGACGACGTCTGTATCTGGTCGGGCACCAAACCCGACACCAAAATCCCCGTGGTCTATGAACTCGGCGTGGACGTCAAACTGAGCGAGGGCGACCACGGCTACATCCGGATACACGACGATCCCAACCTCGTGCGCACCTGGAACGAAGAGCGGGATTACCTCTATCCCATCCCGACTGACGACCGTGTACTGACGCAGGGCGCCATCAGCCAGAACCCCGGCTGGGACGACGGACTCAAATTCTAACAAAAAAAACGCTGACCATGAAATTCAAAAACTTAGCATACCTGCTGCTGGCATTCTGCACGACAACGACCTTCGCCGCGTGCAACGAGCTCGACGGCGACAACTCCGATTTCGATTTCGGACACTCGGCCGGAGCGGCCGAGAACCCCTACAAGGACGGTTACGGACGCCTGCCCAATTCGATCCGGCTGGCGACCTACAACACCCACCGCTGCGAAGGCTGGGAGACCCAGACCAACGTGGATCGCGCCAACTACAACAACACAGCCAAGGTCATTTCGCTGATAGACCCCGACGTGATCGCCCTGCAGGAGCTGGACAAATTCACCACATGGCACCCGCACGACCAGCTCCAGGAGCTGGCCGACCGCACGGGCATGAAACCATACTACTGCAAGACGATCGACTACCGCGGCGGCGACTACGGCATCGGCATCCTCAGCAAGCGGGAACCGCTGCGCACCGTATCGGGCGACCTGCCCGGCACCGAGGCGCGCAAGTTCTTCCTCGCCGAGTTCGACGATTACATCTTCATCGCCACCCACCTCTGCCACCTCGAAACGACCAACCGGGCGCAGTCGGTGGAGATCATCAACGCCTACATCGCCGCCAACTACGCATCGTACACCAAGCCCATCTTCCTTGCAGGCGACTTCAACGAAAGCAACATGTCGTCGGAGATGATGGTCAAGCTGAAGGAGAAATGGGAGATCATCAGCACCTCGTCCAATACCTTCATGAACACCGCCACCCCCAAGCGTATCGACTACATCGTGCTTTACAAAGGCAACAAGGCCGCCTGCGAAGTGCTGGGAACGGCCGTCCCGTCGTACGACGAGATCAATGTCAATAAAGTGTCGGATCACCTGCCCGTATTGGTGGACATCAAAAAATAACCTGTTATGAAAAAGATCGCATTATCGACCTTACTGCTCTTTTTTGCCGTTTCCGGTTTCGCCCAGCCGCGCATGAGCGTGGTCGAAGCCGCCCGGCAGGCCGACAGCCTGCTATCGAAGATGACGCTCGACGAAAAAATCTCGATGACGCGGGGTTACAGCCGCTTCTTCTTCAACGGCATCGAACGCCTCGGCATCCCCTACATCTACCTTTCGGACGCTTCGCAGGGCGTGAACATGCGCCACAACCTGCCCGACCCCACGATGGTTCGGCAGCTCGAAAAGTCCACCGCCTTCCCATGCCCGATCATGCTGGCCGCCACGTTCAATCCGGCGCTGGCCTACGATTACGCCCGATCCATCGGCGAGGAGTGCCGTGCGGGCGGCGTCGAGGTACTGCTCGGCCCCGGACTGAACATCTACCGCAATTCGCAGTGCGGCCGCAATTTCGAGTATTTCGGCGAGGATCCGTTTCTCACGTCGCGCATCACCGAGAACTACGTGCAGGGGATGCAGAGTACCGGCACGGCCGCCTGCCTGAAACACTTCCTGGCCAACAACACGGAATTCTACCGCCGCCGTTCGAACTCGATTCTCGACGAACGCACGATGCGTGAGATCTACCTGCCCGGCTTCGAAGCCGGCATCGCCGCAGGCGTCGCCTGCGTAATGACCTCGTACAACCGCATCAACGGCGAGTGGGCGGGTCAGAGCAAAGAGGTCATTACCGACCTGCTGCGCGGCGAACTCGGATTCGAAGGACTGGTCATGACCGACTGGAATTCGGTCTACGACATGCAGAAGTTGATTCTTTCGGGTCAGAACGTCGAGATGCCTGGCAGCTGGAAAGAGGATATCACGGCACAGGAGCTGCTGTCGCAGGGCAAAATCACCGAAGCCGACATCGACGCGATGATCCGTCCGCTGATCGCCACCTGCATCCGGTTCGGGCTGTACGACCGCAAGGGCGACGAAAAGTACAAACCCGAACTGCTGGCGAAACTTCCCGAACACGAAGCCGCCGCTTACAGAACGAGCTCCGAGGGCATCGTACTGCTCCGGAACGACGGGCTCCTGCCGCTCAAACCCGGAACGAAGATACTCGCGGCAGGCCAATTTCTCGACGAAATCCCGCGCGGGGCAGGTTCGGCGGCAGTCAAGGGTTACAACAACGTCACCCTGCGCCAAGCGCTCGAAGAGCAGTTCGGCGCCCGGGTGACCTTCGCCGAAAAACCCTCGAAAGAGCAGTTCGCCGCCGCAGACGTCGTACTCGTAAGCGTGGGGACGCTCGACGCCGAGAGCATCGAACGTCCGTTCGCGCTCCCCTCTTCCGCGGAAAAGCTGGTACAGCAGGCCGTCGGGGCCAATCCCCGCACCGTCGTGCTGGTCAATTCCGGTTCGGGCATCCGCATGACCGGCTGGGCCGACAAAGCCGCAGCCATCCTCTACGGCTGGTATCCGGGACAGAACGGATTCCGCGCCATCTCGAAGGTGCTCGCCGGCGAGCTGAACCCGTCGGGCAAACTGCCGATAACCATCGAAAAGGAGTTCGCCGACTCTCCGGCCAAAGGAACCATTCCGCCCGACGGACAGTTCTACAACGAATGCCGCAACGAACGGCTCATCCAGCTTTACGACATTCCCTACACCGAGGGAGTGCTGGTAGGCTACCGCTGGTACGACACCAAGGGCATCGAGCCGCTCTTCCCCTTCGGGCACGGGCTCTCCTACACCACCTTCGAGCTGTCGAAGCCCCGCCTTTCGGCCAAGGCCATCGCCGACGGCGACGGCGAGAAAGTCAAAATCTCGGTAAGGCTCACCAACACGGGCACGCTGCCCGGCGCCGAAGTCGTCCAGCTCTACGTTTCGGAGAAGAACCCGGCGGTGATACGTCCCGTGAAGGAGCTCAAGGGCTTCCGCAAAACGGAGCTGGCGCCCGGAGCGTCGCAGGTCGTGGAGTTCGAGATCGCTTACAGGGATCTGGCTTACTGGTGCGACCAGACGCACGCATGGCGTGTAAACCCCGGCGATTTCGAGATACTGCTGGGCACCTCTTCGGCCGATATCCGGCACACGCTGCCACTTATTGCTAAATAAAAAATGACCTGACCATGAAAAACAACCTTATAAGACCATTCAGGCTTCTCGCCACAGCCGCCGCCATACTCGCGGCGTGGGCCTGTCAGGACGATGTGGATCTTCCGATGCCGACGCTCAGGATGAGCACCCCGACGCTGGTAGCCCCGTCGTTCGCCACGACTCTGTCGTTCAGCGTCGATTCGAACTGCGACTGGGAAATCACCGTCGAGGGCGCCGAAACGTCCTGGGTCGAACTCTCCGAGACCTCGGCCGTCGGCAACGCCACGATCGAAGCCGCCCTGACCAAAAACGACACACAAACGTCGCGTTCGGTGACGATCACCGCCCGGTCGCTCTCGCACCCCGACGTCAAGGACGTACTGACCGTCACGCAGGGCGCGGCGGCCGCAGAAGGCTACATCACCATCCCCGACCTCAAGGCGCTCGCCGCCGAGGGCGACTACACGGTGCCCGACGAGGTGAAGATGCGCGGCACCGTCGTATCGAGCGTAGAGGACAACAATTACTTCGAGCACTGCATCGCCCTGCAGGGGAGTCCCGAACCCGGCACGGGCATCACGCTCCGGCTCGACGACATCCATTACTACAACATCGGCGAAGAACTCGAAGTAGACCTGAAAGGGGCCGTCGTCAGCCGCAGCGCCCAGAACGGCGTCATGGAGCTGAAACCCGTTTCCGACGACCGGGCCAGACGCACCGAAACGTCGCAGGTGATCCTCGACGCCACGACCATCACGTACGAGCAGTTGATGTCGGGCGTATACGAATCGATGTACGTGGGCGTTTATTCGCAGGTGTACGTCGAAGAGGGGCACTCGCTCGACGGCATGAAGGTAATGGACGGGCTGACGATGCAGACCCCCGACAACGACCGTTTCGCGCTGATCGCCGACCAGACGGCTTCGTTCGGCATCAACGCCGCGCCCACAGGCAGCGGCACGCTGAAAGGCATTGCCGTCCCGCACGACCGCACGGTTGGCATCCGCCCCTGCACCGAGAACGACCTCAGGCTGACGGGCATCCGCTTCGGCGCGTCGATCGGTATCAAGCTGCCCTACGTATTCTCGTTCTACGCCTCGTCGCAGGCCAACAAGGACTGCAAGTACATCACCATCAAGGACGGTACGTTCGACAAGCAGGGCACAGACTTCAAGGCCGAAGATAAGGATAACAACATCTGCGCCGTCCTCACGGCACGGGCCATCGGCCGCACGTCGAGCGATTTCCGCATGACCCACTGGGCCGACGAGGGCGCGCACGACAACATCCCGGCCAAGTCGATGGTCGCCGGCCAGAACTGCTACTTCCTGCTGACGCTCCCGCTGGCGCAGGACATGCCCACCAAATTCCGCGTGTCGTTCGGACTCTCGGGTACGGGCGGCGCCCCGCGCGACTGGGTTCTGGCCTACTCCAACGACAACGAAACCTTCATCACACCCGACGACAACTCGACAGCGATCTCCGTCACGCAGCCCATCTCCAGCAGCGGTTTCTTCTTCTATTACACCGTGCCCCTCACCCCGACGATCAACCTGACCAAGGGGCAGACACTCTACCTGAAACTCTACCCCACGGGAAAAACCAGCGTCAACGGCGGCACGGCGGGCTACAACTCCGACTCGCGCCTGCACTCATGCTTCGCGATCGAGGCGATACCGTCGTTCCACACCGCCAAACCCGCCGGAGCCCTCTATTTCGAACCGTTCGACAACCTGACCGAAGGACTCGACTACCTGCTGGGTGACAAACTGGCGGCAATGGCCAACTACTGCGGCAGCGACATCACTTCATGGGCGCCGTCCGTGAAGAACGGAATTTCGGGCGAGAACGTCCGCCAGCGTCCGGGCTATGCCCAAATCGGCTATGTCGAAACGCAGGCCGTGGCGCGCAACGCCTACAAGAACTCGCCGGGCTACCTGCTAACACCGGCTCTCGGCACCGCCGGCGATCTGAACCTCTCGTTCAAAGCCATGGCCTACAAGACCTTCTCCGACCGTCCCAAAGGCAAGGCCGGGGAACCCGCCGACAAGAAAGGCGACCTGACGACGATCGTCGTCGAGGTAACGGGCGGCGGAACGATCGGCGGAGCGACCAGAACCACCGTCGAAAACCTTTCGACCACGGCCTTCAACAACTATACGCTGAAGATCGAGGGCGCGACGGCTTCGACCCGCATCAAATTCACGAGCGACGCTGCCAGCGGCGAATTCTCGCGGTGGTTCATCGATGACATCTGCGTCACCAAGTAACCCCACGCGACCATGCGAAAAGGGCCGGACAAAATGTCCGGCCCTTTCTATTTGCATGCCTTCAGGCTTCGTCGCCGATCAACGAGTGCATCCTCATCGGCCCAGGTCGGTTTTCCCTCTGCCATCACGCCCACGACGACGTCCGGCGCGGGATAGGGGGACAGTTGCGGTCACCCCAGTGCCCGGACAACAGCTATCAGTGACCGATCCTCCCAATCCCACAGGCGGGGTAAGCCGTCAAAACGCCGGATATTAAATCCGCATATCCACCGGCAACTCTAATTCCCGTTTACCAAAACAGCAAACAGCAGAGCATGTAACACAATGGAAAACAGCATATTAATTTTCAGAGCGAGTTAACATACATCTCATTTCAACCCCGGTGGACTTGAATAACACCCGCAATTAGGTAATTTTGTAGGAGCACAAAAAACTCCCGGCGGACAAATGCTCCGGCGGGACTTGCGGAACTTGCGAAACGAATGAACCTAACCTACCGACCTGCGGAGAAACCGTCAATGCAGACCATACGCCCTTTCCCGGGCGGCGGGACGACCCGTCCCGTCGCCGCCGTGTGTTTTGTCCCCGACCATCCCGCATCGGCTCCGAACCGCATCTCCCGCACCGGGGGACACGCCCGGGTAATTCCGGATAAAAACCGCCGCGACCCACACGTCAACCTATTAAATATATACCCTACTAAAACCAACATTCATGAAAAACTTCTACTGCAAATGCCGGCTACACTTATGGCTCGCCTGCCTGACGGCAGGAATCGGGTTGTCAGCGTGCTCTGACGGCGACGAGGGGGGGGGAATTCGGGATACCAACCCGACAAACCCATCGAACTCGAATCGTTCTATCCTAAAACCGGGCCGATAGCGACCCAGGTGATCATCAAGGGCAAGAACTTCGGCACCGACGCCAAAGCCCTCAATGTCTATTTCAACGAAAAACGCGCTGCCGTAATCTCCTCGACGGGCGACCGCATGCTCGTCCTTGCGCCCAAGCTCCCGGGCGAAGAGTGCGTCATCTCGGTCTCCATGGGTGAGAACGAAGAGAACAAGGTACAGTTCGACGAGCTGTTCGACTACATCATCCAGACCAACGTTTCCACGATCGCCGGGGGCATGAAGGGCACTACCATGCCCGAAGGAACCACCTCGCTCACGGCCGCACAGTTCATGGACAAACCCGATTCTCCCATTGCCGTCGACAAAAACGACAATCTGTATGTCCGCTTCAGTCTTTCGGCCGAAGGTAAAGAGAATACACATCGTATCTACATGATGAACGAGGAAGCCGGGAACATCAAAATGCTGAACGACTTCGGCATTCTCGTAACCGGCATTATCCTCTCACGGGACTATAAATCAGGCAATGTCTATTGGTGGCACACCAATATGGGAAATGAGGATTTCGGTTATTTCGACCCCGTAGCCGACTATGCGAGCGTAGGCGGTGGTAAAACGAAGTGGGACAAACCCCTGGCTTTCACGGACGGAATGCCCAGCTGGGGCGGGCGCCAGGGTTTCGAGATGAATCCCGCCGACGGTAAATTCTATTTTTATTCCAACGAGGGCGTATGCGCCCGCTGGGATCCCGTAACCGGGGCCGGAGAAAACCTCACATCCGAGGTATTCAAGTCGTCACAGGGCGATATCATGGGTATTGTTTTCGATCCGCTCGATCCCAATATAGGCTATTTCGCCGTTCAAGGACAGCACTGCATCTACAAGCACGACCTCACCGCAGGCACCGTCGAGGTCTGGGCCGGACGTAAAAACACGGCGGGACACCTGGACGGCCCGCTCGCCGAGGCGCAGTTCAACAATCCCTGCCAGATGTGCGTAGACCCCGAAGGCGAGGCCATCTACGTAACGGACAGGGAGAATCACTGTATCCGTAAGATCACGCTCTCGAACGGCTACGTCTCCACGTTCGCGGGGACGCCCAAATCGTCCGGCTATGTGAACGGCCCTGCCGACGCGGCCAAATTCAACAAACCGGTCGGACTGGCCATCACCGCGGAAGGCAACCTCTACATCGGCGACAGCGAGAACTATGCCATCCGCCGCATAGCCATCGAATAAGTAGGTTTATTCACCTAACAATCCTAAACAGACATGAAGCGAATTCTATTGATATGCGCCTTCCTGCTCGCGCTCGCGGTACAGGCAGGTGCCCAGAGCAAACAGCAACAGCAGCAGCCGGTCGAGGTGAACGGACTGGTCGTGGATTCGGACGACGTCCCCATCGTCGGCGCCACGGTCTATATCAAGGACGAGCCGGGCATCGGCTCCATCACCAATTCGGAAGGCCGGTTCAAACTCACCGCCAAAATGTACAATACGCTGGCCGTATCGTTCATGGGGTACGAAACCGCCGAACAAATCATCACTTCGGCGGCCGACGTCAAGATCACCCTCCGGGAAGGCAATCAGATGGAAGAGGTCGTCGTCATCGGTATGGGTACGCAGCGCAAAGTCAGCGTGACGGGCGCCGTGGCGGTGGTCGACACCAAAGACCTCGAACTGCCCGCGACGAATATCGTCAACACGCTCGGCGGCCGCGTCCCGGGCGTGATTTCCATCCAGTCGAGCGGTGAGCCGGGGCGGAACATCTCCGAATTCTGGGTGCGCGGCATCGGCACGTTCGGCGCCAACAGCGGCGCCCTGGTGCTGATCGACGGACTGGAAGGCAACCTGAGCCAGATCGACCCGGCCGACGTCGAGAGCTTCTCGGTGCTCAAGGACGCCGCCGCAACGGCCGTCTACGGCAGCCGCGGTGCGAACGGCGTGGTGCTCGTGACCACCAAGCGCGGAAAACAGGAGCAGCTCAAAATCACCTTCCGCTCGAACTACACCATCTCCGAGCTGCGCCGCCTGCCCCGCTACGTGGGTGCCACGCAGTATGCCGAAATGGCGAACGAAGCAGCCGTAGCCTCGGGCATGAGCCCGATCTACAACGACACGCAGATGGACATCATCCGCTACGGGCTGGATCCCGACCTCTACCCCGACATCGACTGGCAGGACGTGATCCTCAACCCCACCTCGTTCCAGCACACGCAGTATGTCAGTGCACAGGGCGGCGGCAACATCGCCCGTTATTTCGCCAGCCTGGGCATGTCGCAGGAATCGTCGGCCTACAAGAGCATGGACGACAGCAAATACAACAAGGGCGTCGGCTACGACACCTATAATTTCCGCACCAACATCGACATCAACCTGACCAAGACGACGCAGATCTACCTGGGCGCCATGGGCTTCATGTCGGTGAACAAGCGTCCGAGCATGGGTAAGAAGTACAGCCGCACCGACACCTCGCTCACCGACTGGATCTGGGATTCGCAGTCCAAGACGACCCCGCTGATGTACCCGCTGCGCTATTCGAGCGGCGAGCTGCCCGCCTCGGGTTCGGACAGCGACATCCCGCCCCACGTGCTGCTCAACTACACGGGCAACACCGTGGAGAACAAAAGCCGCACGCTCTTCAACATCGGCATAAAACAGGATTTGTCGATGCTCACCGAAGGGCTGAACATCGAGGCCACCGGTTCGTGGGATTCCCAGTCGCTCTACGGCGAAAGCCGCTACTCCATGCCGGCCCTCTACCTGGCACGCGAGCGCAACCAGAAAGGCGAGCTGATCCTTTCGGAACAGGTCACCGAGGCTTCGGTGCAGTATAACTCCGAGGCATGGAACTGGCGGAAACTCTATTTCGACGCCAAAGTCAACTACGACCGCACCTTCGGGAACCACCGCGTAGGCGGCTTGTTGTTCTACTACCTGGAAAGCACGACCGAATCGGGTGCCGACAGTTCGATGAACGCCATCGCAAGGCGTTACCAGAGCCTCTCGGGGCGCTTCACCTACGGCTTCAAGGATACCTATGTCCTCGACGTGAACTTCGGCCTGAACGGTTCGGAGAACTTCCAGAGCGGCCGGCAGTACGGATTCTTCCCGGCCGTGGCCGTGGGCTGGGTTCCCACGCAGTACGAATTCATGAAGCGGATCAAGTGGATCGACTTCATGAAGATCCGCGCCTCGTACGGTATGGTGGGTAACGACCGGATTTCCAGCGTGCGCTTCCCCTACCTGACGATCATCGAAGAGAAGACCGACGGCACGCCGTGGGGCGGTTCGGGCGTACTGACCGAGAACCGCGTGGGCGCCGACAACCTGGCGTGGGAGAAAGCCAAGAAATTCGACATCGGTATGGATCTCCACCTCTTCGGCGACCGCTTCACCATGACGGTGGACTATTTCCGCGACCGCCGTGAGGGCATCTTCCAGGAACGCGCCCAGATTCCGGACTACGTGGGCGTCATCAGCATGCCCTACGGGAACGTCGGCAGCATGACCAGCTGGGGCGGCGACGGAAACTTCGAATATTTCCAGCCCCTCGGCAAAAACTTCCACTTCACGCTGCGCGGTAACTTCACGCTCTCGAAGAACAAGATCAACAACTGGGAAGAGGCCACGCAGCCTTATCCCTACCTGAGCAAGACCGGGTTCTCGAACGACGTGCAGCGGGGATTCATCTCCCTGGGACTCTTCAAGGATCAGCAGGACGTGGACATGAGCCCCGAGCAGTTCGGCACGGTACGCCCGGGCGACATCAAGTACAAGGACGTGAACGGCGACGGCGTGATCACCGACGACGACAAGGTGCCCCTGTTCGCCTATTCCGGCATCCCGCAGTTCATGTACGGATTCGGCGCCGAAGTCCGCTACAAGAACTGGACGCTCAACGTCCTGTTCAAAGGCACGGGCAACAACTATTTCCTCTACGGGGACAAGGACGGCTCGAAATTCGACGGTTACATTCCCTTCAACGGCGGATACAAGGGCAACGTACTGGCCCTGGCCTACAATCCGGCCAACCGCTGGACTTCGGCCGACTACTCGGGCAACCGGGCGACCGAGAACCCCAATGCGCGGTTCCCGCGCCTTTCCTACGGCAACAACGCCAACAACACCAAACCCTCGACCTTCTGGAAAGGCAATGCCCGCTATCTGCGCCTGCAGGAACTGAGCCTGAACTACAACCTGCACACGCCGGGGCTGCGCAAAGCGCTCGGCCTGCAATCCATCGACTTCCAGATCATGTGCGAGAACCTCGCGGTATGGGACGGCGTGGAGATTTTCGACCCCGAGCAGGCCATGCAGACCGGGCACGCCTACCCGATCCCGCGCCGCTTCTCGCTGCAGATTTACCTGAACTTCTAACCCGAATCTCTCCTAAGAACATAAACTACCATGAAAAAATCATTCATCATACCCCTCGCGCTGGTCGGCCTGCTCACCGCGTCGTGCAACTTCCTGAACGTGGACGACTACTTCGAGGACACCTTCTCCGAAGAGCGTATCTTCGAGAGCCAATACAACATCGAGCGCTATTTCAACGGTGCGGTGAACCAGCTGCCCAAAGAGGGCCGCATCTACTACTGGTGCAGCGTCCCCGGCGCCACCGGGTCTGACGAGGCCGTCAGTTGCGGGACATTCTACAACGGCATCCTGGACGTCTCCTTCCCCGGCACGGAGCTGACCACCGACAAGATCACCTACACCGAAATGGGCGGCTGGGACTGGAATTTCAATGTCTGGCCCAACTGCTACAAGGTCATCCGCAAGGTGAACACCATCCTGCCCCACATCGACGAGGTGCCCGACATGAACGCCTTCGACAAAATGGAGTTCCGTGCACGCGCACGCTTCCTGCGGGCTTATGCCTACTACTGGATACTCCAGAACCAGGGCCCCATGATCCTCGTGGGCGACCAGGTTCTCAACACCAACGAAACGCCCGACTATTACCAGGCCGAGCGCAGCACCTACGACGAATGCGTGGATTACATCTGCTCCGAGCTCGAAGCCGCTGCGGAAAGCCTCGAAACCGAGCAGCCGTTGGATCTCTTCGGCAGCCCGACCAAAGGCGCCGCGCTGGCGCTGGTCGCACGCCTGCGCCTGCAGGCCGCGAGCCCGCTTTTCAACGGCGGAGCCGCCGCACGCCGTTATTTCGGGGCTTTCAAGCGTAAATCCGACGGGGTGCACTACATCTCCCAGACCTACGACGAAAGCAAGTGGGCCGTGGCAGCCGCCGCGGCCAAGCGTGTCATCGACCTGGGCATCTACCGCCTGCATACGGTGCCGGCCGACGAATACACCCTGCCACTGCCCTCGAACGTCCCCTCCGATCCCTTCCCTGCGGGTGCGGGCGGCATCGACCCCTTCCGTTCCTACTCGGAAATGTTCACCGGCGAAACGACGAACGTGACCAACCCGGAGCTGATCTGGGGCACGACGCAGAACATCACCGACCAGCAGGACGTCGTATTCCCGCTCAAGTTGGGCGGCAACAGTTCGATCAGCATCCCGCAACGCATCGTCGACGCCTACCGCATGGCCGACGGCCGCGACATCAACAACGCGAGCGCCGAGTACCCCTACGAGGATCGTCCCTACGACCAGACCTGCGTCACCGCAGCCGACAAGCAGCTATCGAAGAACTACACCCTGCCCGGCGGCACTTACAAGGCCTATGACAACCGCGAGCCGCGGTTCTACGCGAGCATCGGTTTCTCGGGCACCCTGTGGCAGATGCAGTCTACGACCTCGGAAGAGATGCGGAACAAGATCGTCGAGTACTACAACGGCGCCAATGCCGGCAAAAACCAGGCGGGCGTGACCAACATCTACAACCTGACGGGATACACCTGCTACAAGTACGTCCACCCGCGCGACGCGCGTACGGGCAGCAACGCCCGCACGGTTCAGAAGACCTTCCCGCTGATCCGCTACGCCGAAATCCTGCTCTCCTACGCCGAGGCGCTCAACAACCTGACCAAGACCCACGAGGTCAACGGCCAAAGCTACTCGCGCGACCTGACCGCCATGGCCGGGGCTTTCAACCAGGTGCGTTACCGCGCCGGGCTCCCGGGCGCCGACGCCGGCGAACTGGTGGACGCCACCAGTTTCAACGAGCTGATCCGGCGCGAACGCATGGTCGAGTTCCTCCACGAAAACCGCCGCTACTACGACATCTGCCGCTGGGGCATTTTCGAGGAACTGGAACGCGAGCCGCTGACGGGCCTGAACGTCGAAGCCGGAAAATGGGAGGGATTCTACGCCCCGACGGTCATCTCGTACCGTACGATCCGCGAACGGACATTCAAGTCCAAGTACATGTTCATGCCGCTGCACCGCAACGAGCTGCGCAAAGTACCGAGCCTGGATCAGAACCCGGGCTGGGAGAAATAGTCAATTCCAAAAAATTCAGAAGATGAAAGCATTCAGCAAAATAACGATACTCGCCGCCGCGGCCGCCTTCCTCTGCTCCTGTGAAATGGAGTATTACAAGGAGGAGCTTTACCGCAAGGAGATATTCATTGTCAGCGGCGAAAACAACATCCTCGGGCAGGAGTTCGAATACGGCGAGAAGGGCTTCCAGGGAGAGCTGGCCATCTATGCCAGCGGCACGACGGGGCTCGACCAGAACGTCACCGTCAAACTCGGGCTGGACTTCGAGGCGATCGGCGAGTACAACAAACGCAATTTCGACACGAAGTTCGAGGAATACGCGATGGAACTTCCCGCCGAATACTATACGATCGACCCCATGAGCGTCGAGATGGAGGCCGGCAGCTGTTCGGCGAGCCTCCCGATCAACGTCAGGGTAGACGAGCTGCTCCCCGACCAGACCTATTTCATTCCGCTGCGCATCGAGTCCGTATCGTCCTGCATGCCCTCGGCCACCAAGAATTTCGTACTTTTCGAGATCCAGCGCAGGAACGACTACGCCACGACCAAGAGCAGCACCTACTACACCATGACCGGCACCACGCAGACCGGCTGGATCGTCGACAACATCTTCGGCTCGAACACCCGGCGCCAGGCGATCAACTCCTCGAAGCTGGTCATCCCCGTGGGTGAGCGCTCGGTGCGCATCCTCCCGGGCGCCACGGCCGCCAACGACAAGGTGACGACCCGCAACAACAGCCTGCGCGTGACGGTCGACCCCGAATCGTGGGTGAACGTCCCCGTCTACGTCGAAGGCGAAATCACGGACGAGGTCGTACCCATGCAGCGAGTCTCCATAACCCCCTATCTCGACAGCCAGGATGCCATCCGGGTCTCGGCCTCGCCGCTCAACGACTCTACCTACGACCCTGCGACCGGCACGTTCTACCTCTACTACCGTTACCAGCTCGCCACCGAAAGCGGGAATACCTGGCACGAAGTACGCGAGACGATGACCCGCTCCCAATACTAATCCTTATCGCAACGAACCATGAAAAGAAATATCATAGCATTCTGCATATTCTGCCTGTGTACGGGCTCCCTGGCCGCGTGCAACGACTTCGACAACCCGGCGATCCCCGACGACGAGGCGCCTGAAGTTACCCCGGCTCCCGTTCCGCCCGCCATCGACCCGTCGTGGAATTTGGTACAGATGCCCGACGAGGGAGGGCAGAATCCCCGCGTCTTCGTCTACAAGGACAAGAAATACGATGCCCTCTTCACCCGTACGCTGGGCTGGAACGGCGGCGACGGCGTGCTCACCACGGCACTGCCCGGCGGCCATGTCTTCTGGTCGTTCAACGACAGTTTCTACGGCGTGGTGGACGGCAAGACCCGCGCCCGGGGCAGTTGCAGCTTCCCGCGCAACAGCCTGATGATCCAGAAAGGGGCGACGATCGCCTCCGGACAGGAGAGCGACGACGACCTGGTATGGCTGGCCGACTACGTGCAGACGGACAACCCCTCGGGCGAACGCTACTACCAGGCCCGCACCCACATCCGCCATCCGAAAGCCTCCCTCTCCGATGCCGAGATCCAGAAAGGCGAAATCGACCAGGACTACTGCTACTGGGCCGGCGATGCCGTCGTATATGACGACCCCGCGCACGGAAAAATCCTGCAAATGCTCTGGACGGGCGTGGAACCCGGGTCGCTGAAAAACATCGACGGATGCCTGCGCGAGTACAGCCTCGAAGGCGAGCCGGGCGACGGGCAATACATGTCGGTGCTTTCGACCGACTACAATTTCAAATCCGACGGCCTGGGTTACGGCTCGACCATGTTCGAAGACACCGAAGGGGGACATATCTACCTCTATACGACCAAACAGGTGAACCTCGTTTCGCGCGTGCTGGTGGCCCGCACCGAGACGCTCGACCTGGGCAGCCCGTGGTCGTACTACATCCGCGACCTGAGCGGCGACTACCATTGGCAGAGCTCCGTGCCGAGCAACGAGGAGATGGAACGTTCCTACATCACGGCCGAATCGGGCTCGATGCCGTGGGTCTTCGAAAAAGACGGCGTCTACTACATGTGCATGGAAGCCTTCCCCTTCGGCCGCGACATCTACCTCTTCCGCAGCCAGACGCCTTACGGCCCCTTCACCGACCGGACGCTGCTCTTCACGCTGCCTGCGACGCTCGACAAGCTGGGCAGTCCCTACCACCAGCGCTGGTACATGATCAACCTCCACCCGGCGCTTTCGCGCCAGGGCGAGCTGGTATTCTCGACCAACAGCGACCCGGCCAACTTCTGGGACAATTTCAACCGCGTCGGCAGCGCCGATTTCTACCGGCCCTACTTCTTCCGCGTATATAACTGGGAACACGTTTACGACTCGGACGACGATTCCGGCACGGGAACGGAGGAATAGCGATCCGCGCGCACTCCGTTCCCCCGCCGGAGCGGAGTGCGCACCCTCCCCCGTCCGAAAAAAACGCACGCCATGATAAAACGAATTTTCGCACTCTGCCTTTCGCTGCTCGCCGCCGGCGTCAGTGCACAGGAATGCATCCCGCTCGACAGCCGCAGCGGACATATCCGTTGGGAGGTACGGCCGTCGGAAGGCGACGCCCTGCCCGCCGTCCCGGCCATCGTGCCCGGCTGCGTCTTCGCGTCGTACGTTGCGGCCGGCGTGGAAGCAGACCCCAATTTCGGCGACAACGCCTACCGCACGGACAAGAGCCGCTACGACCGCAATTTCCGCTACACGGGGCTCTTCCCAACGCCCCCGGTCGGCGAAGGCCGCACCCTGTGGCTCCGCTTCGAAGGGGTGAACCGCAAGGGTACCGTCCGCCTCAACGGCCATCAGTTGGGGCACCTCGACGGCTTCATGCAGCCGGGGGACTACGACATCACCCGGCTCGTGGCACCCGACGGGGAGAACCGCCTCGAAGTCGAGGTCGAATGGGTGGGATACCCCGTGCCCAATTTCCGCAGCCCGACCTATATCTCCAGCGCCGGGTGGGACTGGATGCCCTATGCCCCCGGGTTGCTAAGCGGCATCACCGACGATGTCTACCTGTCTCTCTCGGGCGACGTACGCCTCGTCGAACCGTGGGTGCGCACGAAGGTTCCCGACCGCGAACATGCGAAGGTCGAACTCCTTACCGACGTGGAGAACCGCTCTGACAAGGCCTGCGAGGGCGTGCTGCGGGGCGAGATCCGCCCCGGAGGCATCGCCTTCTCGCACCCCGTCCGCCTCGAAGCGGGCGAACGGCGGACGATCCGGCTCACGGAGCGCGAGGTTCCCGGTCTGGCCGTAGAGCATCCGCAGCTCTGGTGGCCCAACGGCATGGGCGACCCCGCCTTATACACCTGCCGCCTGGCGTTTGAAACCGACGGGCGGCAATCGGACGCACGGACAGTGACGTTCGGCATCCGCGAATACGGCTACGAGTGGCACGACGGCATCTTCCGCCTGAAGATCAACGGCGAACCGGTCTATGTCAAGGGCGGCAACTGGGGCATGAGCGAATGGCTGCTCCGCTGCCGCGGCGAGGAGTACGACACCCGCGTCGCACTCCACCGGCACATGCATTTCAACATGATCCGCAACTGGATCGGCTCGACGACCGACGAAGAGTTCTACGATGCCTGCGACCGCCACGGCATCATGGTATGGGACGACTTCTGGCTCAACTCGCACCCCAACCTGCCGCACGACCTGGGGGCCTTCCAGCAGAACGCCGTGGAGAAGATCAAGCGGCTGCGCAACCATCCTTCGATCGCCGTCTGGTGCGGCGACAACGAAGGCGTACCGCAGGCCCCGCTCAACGACTGGCTGCGCGGCGACGTCGCCCACTACGACGGCGGCGACCGCCTCTACCAGTCCATATCCAATGCGCAGGGACTTTCGGGAAGCGGGCCGTGGGCCAATTTCCACCCCGGCTGGTACTTCGCTGCCTACCCGATGCCCTACGGTTACAAAGGCCGCCCGGCATGGGGTTTCCGCACCGAAATCGGCACGGCGGTATTCACGACATTCGAGAGTTTTCGCAAATTCATGCCCGAGGAGTCGTGGTGGCCCCGCAACGACATGTGGGACAAACATTTCTTCGGCAAGTCGGCGGCCAACGCCGCCCCGGACAAATATTTCGAGACCGTGGCCGAAAACTACGGCGAGGCAGACGGGATCGAGGATTTCTGCCGCAAGGCGCAGCTGCTCAACCTGGAGGTCAATAAAGCCATGTACGAGGGCTGGCAGCATCACATGTGGGACGACGCCACGGGCATCATGACCTGGATGAGCCAGCCGGCCTACCCGTCGCTCGTATGGCAGACCTACGACTATTACCTCGACCCGACGGGTGCCTACTGGGGCATACGCAAGGCGTGCGAACCGGTGCATATCCAGTGGAGCCATGCCGACAATTCGGTCAAGGCGGTCAATACGACGCGCGAACCGCTCGAAGCGACGGCCACGGCACGGGTCTACGACCTCGACGGGCGGCTCCTGCCGCAATTCACGCAGCAGCTCAGGGTCTCGCTCGCGGCCAATACGGCCCGCAGCCTGTTCGACCTGAATTTCTCGGAGGGCAACCTGGCCCGCAACCGGCCCGTAAAAGCATCCTCCTCATCGCCCGACGGCGCAGGTGCCGGGGCTCTCACCGACGGCAACGATTCGAGCCGCTGGGCGAGCGAGTACAGCGACGACCAGTGGATCGAGGTCGACCTGGGCGAGCGCCGCGCCTTCACCGAAGTCGTGCTCCGCTGGGAGGACGCCCACGCCGCAGCCTACAAACTGCAACTCTCGGACGACGGCCGCACGTGGCGCGACGTCTATGAAACGCAGGACGCGCAGGGCGGCGAACAGACGATCCCGCTGCCGTTGCAGCAAGCCCGCTATGTCAGGATGCTCGGACTCCGGCGTGCCACGCAATGGGGCTACTCGCTCTATGAAATGGAAGTCTACCGCCGCGACGCGAAGGCGCCGAAACTCTCGCCCGTGCATTTCATCCGGCTGGAGCTCACCGACCGCGACGGGCGCCTGCTCTCGGACAACTTCTACTGGCGTGCGACCCGCCGCGGCGACTACACGGCGCTCAACACGCTCGCCCCTGCCAGGCTGCAGGTACGTTCGCAGCTGACCGCCGCAGGCGGCCGCAAGGTCATCCGCACGACAGTCAGGAACGTCGGACGTTCGGTGGCCTTCGCCGTGCACGTGCAACCCTACCGCCGATCCGACGGCGAACGCATCCTGCCCTACGTGGCCGACGACAACTACTTCACGCTCCTGCAGGGCGAAAGCCGGCAGATCGACTTTGAATTCGATGCCGGCCTGCTTCCCGACGACCGCTACACGGTTCGGGCCGAGGCTTACAACCGCTGAAAACGACAGCACAAAATTTCGAACCCATGAAAAGAACCCTGCTATACCTGCTCCTACTGCCCGCGCTCCTTTCCGGCACCTGCCCCCTGGCGGTCGATCCGGCCGGCAATGCCGGGCACGGCGCGAAGCCCTGCCTGCGGCGGCTGACCTGCGAAGGGCTGACCGATCCGCTCGCCATCGACACGGCAACACCCCGCTTCGGGTGGCAGCTCCGCTCCGGGCGCCAGGGCGACGCCCAGCGCAGCTACCGGATCGAGGTTGCCTCGGACAGCCTGCGGCTGCTGGCCGGAGACGCCGACTTGTGGGACTCGGGCTGGGTACGGTCGAAGCGTTCGGTGGGAGTCACCTACGAGGGGCTTCCGCTGACGGCCCGGACGCAATGCTGGTGGCGCGTCACTGCGCGCACCGAAAAGGGCAACCGGAAAGCCGTCTCCCCCGTCGCCCGCTTCGGCATCGGCCTGACCGACCCGGCATCCGTCTCGGGTGAATTCATCGGCTGCCCGGAATCGGGCGCCACGGCCGTGCTCCTGCGCCGGGCATTCACCCTCCCGGCATGCGAAGACGAAGCGTTGCTACACGTCAATTCGCTGGGATACCACGAAATATGGGTCAACGGCCGCAAAGTCGGCGACGCCTGCCTCGCCCCCGCCCTCTCGCAGCTCGACAAACGCTCGCTGTGGGTGACCTACGATGTCCGTCCCTACCTGCTCGAAGGCGACAACGAGCTGGTGATCTGGCTCGGGCAGGGTTGGTACAAGCGCGGCACGTTCGGACGCTGGCAGCCCGACGAACCCTACACCGAACCGCTTGCGCGGGCACAACTGGACATAGGCACCGCAAACACCTGGCAGACCGCCTGCCGCACGGACACCGCATGGCGTGCCGCGCTGAGCGGCTACCGCGACACGGGGTCGTGGAACGCCCTCGACTTCGGAGGCGAAGAGATCGACGCCCGGCGCAACCCGCGCTCGATGTCCCCCTCCGACCTGGACGCGCTGGCATGGCAGCCGGTAATCACGGCCCGGAAGCCCGGGCACCGGGCGACGCCGCAAATGGTCGAGCCCGACCGCATCCAGGAGCGGCTGACCGCCCGCGTGCTGGACGAGGCGGCACCCGGCGTATGGCGGATCGACTTCGGCAAGGTCGTCACCGGCTGGCTGGAGGCTCATTTCTCGGGGCTTCCGGACGGGGCGCGCGTCGAGATCGAATACAGCGACGAGACGGACGGCGACGGCAACCTCATCGACCAGCGGCAGCGCGACACCTACATCGCCCGTGGCGACGGCCGGGAGCGGTTCTGCAACAAGTTCAACCACCATGCTTTCCGTTACGCCGAGGTGCGCGGACTGGCGCAGAGGCCCCGCCGGGAGGATTTCCGGGCGCTCGCCATCCACACCGACTACCGGGCCGAGGCGACGTTCACTTCGTCGGATAGCGACCTGAACGCCATCCACGACATGATTGCGCACACGCTGCGCTGCCTGGCCTACAACGGGTACATGGTCGACTGCCCCCACCTCGAACGCGCCGGATACGGCGGCGACGGCAACTCTTCCACCGAGATCCTGCAAACCCTCTGCGGTGCGGCCCCGCTCTACCGCAACTGGGTGCAGGCATGGGACGACGCCATGCGCCCCGGGGGCAGTCTGCCCCACGTAGCCCCCAACGCCGGTGCGGGAGGTGGCGGCCCCTACTGGTGCGGGTTCATCGTCATGGCCCCCTGGCAAACGTGGCTCAACTACGGCGACCGGACGCTGGTCGACCGCCACTACCCCGCCATGCGGGAATGGATGGGCTATGTCGAACGGTACATGAAAGACGGCTTGCTGACCCGCTGGCCCGACACGCCTTACCGGGACTGGTTCCTCGGCGACTGGCTCGCCCCGCACGGGGTCGACACAGGCAGCGAGGCTTCGGTGTCGCTGGTAAACAACTGCTTTGTCAGCGACTGCTACGCCAGGATGGCACAGATGGCCCGGCTCACGGGGCACGACGACGAGGCGGCCGCATTCGAAGCGCGGCGCGAGGCGCTCAACCGCACGATCCACGCCCGGTTCTACGACCCGGCGACGCAAACCTACGCCACCGGCTCGCAGCTCGACATGACCTACCCGATGCTGGTGGGCGCCACGCCCGATTCGCTCCGCGCCGGCGTGGAACAACGGCTTTTCCGATCGACACACGACGTGATGAAGGATCATATCGGCGGCGGACTGGTCGGCGTACCGGTCATCACCCGCTGGGCGGTCAGATCGCACAACCCCGAATTCATCTACCGGATGCTCAAGCAGCGCGGCTACCCGGGCTACCTGCATATGATCGACCACGGTGCGACGGCCACCTGGGAGTATTGGAGCGGCGAGCGCAGCCGCGTGCACAACTGCTACAACGGCATCGGCACGTGGTTCTACCAGGCCCTCGGCGGCCTGCGCACGGACAGCAGCCACCCCGGCTACGAGCATGTATTCATCGACCCCCAGATTCCCGAAGGGGTCGAGTGGTGCCGGATCGGCAAGGAAACCCCCTATGGCCGGATCGACCTGGGCTGGGAGATCGCGGACGGCGAACTCCGGATCGACGTCACCCTGCCCCCGGGCGTCACGGCCACGGCGATCACACCCGCCGGCGCCTGCCGGGGGCGGCTCGACGGCCGCAGGCTGGCCCCGCAATCGCCCGGGACGAAGATCGCAAGCGGCCGCCACCGGCTGGTCTTCGGCCTCGCCCCGCAAAACGAAGGGCGATGACCGAAAAAAACACGTACGGACGAAAACCAGCCGACGATACGAAAAACCGCCACCGACCCATAAACGAACCCTAAAAACCGCTTTTGCCTATGACGCAATGAACAGACACCGGAATTCCCCCGTTGCACACCGGTTCGGCCCGCCGACCCGAAACATCCGATTCAACCGAACACCTAATAAACCCATCATTTTATGAAAAAATACGCAATCATCCTTACCGCCGCGCTCTTCGTGTGCGCATTCTCCGGATGCGACGAAGAGACAACCCTCCCCTACATCCCGGTCGAAAAGCCGGACGACAACACGCCGCCCGAAGGAGACGACCCCGACACCTACACCGTCGCCTACCGGCTCGACAAGGTGCTGCTGTGCGCGCCCGAGAATCCGAACGGCACCGACATCTACGGCAAACTGGACTATTTCCCTTCGCTGCGCATGACGCTCAACGTGTCGCCGCTCGCAACCACCGTCACGTTCGACAACGGCGACATCCCTTTCGTACCGTTCCCCGAAGCGCTGTCCGAAGGCCCCATCCAGTGTGTGCTGGACAGCAACGTCATCCCCAACGTGCTGCGGGTCAAAGGTTCGGACACGGTCATCGCCACCTTCGAGCAGGACGGCTTTACGACCCAGTTCCAACTGGACAGCAAACTCCTGACATACAAATACAAATTCAAGAGCCTCTAAAATTCCCCGACCATGAAAAAACTCAACAAACATAAAATACTCTCCGCGGCGTGCATCGCCGCGCTGCCGCTGCTCGTAGTCGCCTGCCTCGAATTCGACGGCATCATCCAGCCGGGCCGGGCCCTGACCGACTCGGAAATCGAAGTGACGGCCCAGCTCCGGGTCTCGCCGGGCGAAGACGGCTCGGGAAAGGTCGTATTCGCCGTATTGGCCCCCAAGGCATGGAACCTCCGCGACAATGCCACGCTCTATTTGACCACCAAGGACTACAACGCGATCCAGCACCAGCCCGAAGTCGTGAACGAACAACTCACCCTGATGCCCGCAGAGGAGAAAGACCCCAAGAACGGTCTTTCGTGGGCGGACTCCTTCATGAGCGTCATCGGCCGCGGCGGCAACGACCCCCAGACGGCAATGGAGTGGGTCGTATGGCGTTCGTCGACCACCTTCATATTCGACGACAAGATCGAAGTGGACGGACAGGAGGTCGAGACCGCCGACGTACATGCCGACGTCAGGATCAGAATGAAGACCGGCGCCGTTCCCCTGACCTGCGAACTGGGTTACTCGTATTGCTACGACACGTTCGGCCTCAAACGCGACGAACAGCGTTTCGCCGAGGCATTCAAGCCCATCGAAACCTACAACCAGGTGTTTACCACCACGCCCTCGGTATTCCGCTACGGCGACGTCTTCGGCATCACCTTCTCGCACGGAGGCACGGCACTGAAAGACGCCGGGGAGGTATATCTCTGCGGCACGGCAATCCATGACGGCGGGCAGAAAACCGAGGTCTCGGCCGCAGTCCCGCGCAACCGCATGGAACTGATCAGCTCCCGTTTCGAGAAATACCTCTACCCGAAGGATTTCTTCGGCCTTCCGTCCGACGCCGTGATCGAAGAACTCTACTTCTATTTCATCAATGCCGACGGCAGCATCGTCGTCAAGGACGATGAAAACGGCGGGCAGGAGTTCTTCGTCGAACAGTCCGACGAATAACCGCCCGCACCGGGATACCGCCCGAAAGGACGCGAAGCCTGTGCCGCACCTTGCGACACAGGCTTCGCCCGTTTCCGGCCCTGCAAAACGGCGGCGGAATCCCCCGTCCCCGCCCCCAGAGCTGCCCTGCCGGGGCAAAAAAATCCCCGGGCGGCGATGCCACCCGGGGAAAATCATGCGGCACGAGCGGCCGCCCGTCGCAAATTACTTGCGGTAGACCTTCGTGTAACCGTAGATCGCCTCGTCACCGAGCTCCTCTTCGATGCGCAGCAGCTGGTTGTACTTGGCCATACGATCCGAACGCGATGCCGAACCGGTCTTGATCTGACCCGAGTTGGTTGCCACGGCGATGTCTGCGATCGTCGAATCCTCGGTCTCGCCCGAACGGTGCGACGTAACCGACGTGTAACCTGCACGGTGGGCCATCTCGATGGCGTCGAGCGTCTCGGTCAGCGTACCGATCTGGTTTACCTTGATCAGGATCGAGTTGGCGCAGCCGGTCTCGATACCCTTCTTCAGGAAATCTACGTTGGTCACGAACAGGTCGTCGCCCACGAGCTGGCATTTGTCGCCGATCTCGGCGGTCAGCAGCTGCCAGCCTTCCCAGTCGTTCTCCGACATACCGTCCTCGATCGAGTCGATGGGGTATTTCGCTACGAGCGACTTGAGGTACTCTACCTGCTCCTTCGAGCTGCGCTTGGCACCCTTCTCGCCTTCGAACTTGGTGTAGTCGTACACGCCGTCGGCGTAGAACTCCGACGAAGCGCAGTCCATGCCGATCGACACGTCACCGCCTTCGCATTTGCGGCCGGGCTTGTAACCGGCCATCTTGATTGCCTCGAGGATCGACTCGATAGCGTCCTCCGTACCGTTCAGCGCGGGAGCGAAACCGCCCTCGTCACCGACCGCCGTCGAAAGGTTGCGCTTGTGGAGCACCTTCTTCAGGTTGTGGAATACCTCGGCGCCCATGCGGATAGCCTCCTTGAACGTGGGGGCACCCACAGGACGGATCATGAACTCCTGGAATGCGATCGGGGCGTCCGAGTGCGAACCGCCGTTGATGATGTTCATCATCGGGACGGGCAGCGTCTTGGCGTTCGCGCCGCCGATATAGCGGTAGAGCGGCATGCCGAAATAGTCGGCAGCGGCACGTGCAACGGCCAGCGACACGCCGAGGATGGCGTTTGCGCCGAGCTTCGACTTGGTAGGCGTACCGTCGAGCGCGATCATGGCCTTGTCGATACCCACCTGGTCGGCAACGTTCATGCCGATGATGGCCGGGGCGATCACCTCGTTGACATTCTTGACGGCGTTCAGTACGCCCTTGCCCAGGTAACGGCCCTTGTCGCCGTCGCGGAGCTCGAGCGCTTCGTGCTCGCCCGTCGATGCGCCGCTCGGAACGGCTGCGCGTCCGAATGCACCCGAAACGGTGCGAACTTCGACCTCGATGGTCGGATTGCCTCGCGAGTCGAGGATTTCCCTTGCGTGAATCTCTACAATCTGCATAGTTGTAAACGTTTGAATTTATGGTTTGAAATAATGACTTCCTTTTTTGCACCGCAAAGGTACAAAATAATTGTGAATTGAGGTTTCCTAATTGTTATTTTTTTCACGAACGGCGCCTCGGGTTTCGGGGGAATCCCATAAATTATTATCTTTGCCCCCGAATGCACCCCATATACCCCTAAACAACTATCAATTAATGCGAAAAGTCCTCTCCTTCTCCTTGTTCCTGATGCTGGGACTCGTCATCTCCCAACTCCTCCCGGGGGCGCTCGGTGCAGGATACGCAAGCTTCAAAGCCTGCTCCGACACCCTGCTTTACGTCTGCCTGGGGTTCATCATGATCAACGTGGGGCGCGAATTCGAGATCGACAAATCCCGCTGGCGCTCCTACACGGCCGACTACTTCATCGCCATGGCCACCGCGGCGCTGCCCTGGATACTCATCGTACTCTACTATATTTTCGTCCTGCTGCCGCCCCCGCTGTGGGGCAGCGGCGAAGCCTGGAAGGAAAACCTGTTGCTGAGCCGTTTCGCAGCCCCGACCTCGGCCGGCATCCTCTTCACGATGCTCGCGGCGCTGAGCCTCAAAAAAAGCTGGATATACAAAAAGATACAGGTGCTGGCGATTTTCGACGACCTGGACACCATCCTGCTGATGATCCCCCTGCAAATCCTGATGATCGGCCTCAAATGGCAGATGTTCGCCATCATCGCCATCGTCGTCGTGCTGCTGGCCGTCGGCTGGCGCTGGCAGGCGCGGTGGAACGTTCGGCAGGACTGGAAAACCATCCTCGGGCTGGCCGTCGTGGTCTGCGCCCTGACGCAGGCGGTCTACATCGCCACGGCCAAGCTCTACGGCCCCGAAAACAGCATCCATATCGAAGTGCTGCTCCCGGCTTTCGTCGTGGGCATGCTCATGAAACACAAGCACATCGACACACCTGCGGAACAACGCGTCTCCACCGGCATATCGTTCCTCTTCATGCTGCTGGTAGGCCTCAGCATGCCGCTCGTCACGGGCGCCCCGGCCGACACCACGGCCGCCGCCTCGGTCACGGGATCGCAGCCCATGATGCCGTGGGGCACCCTCCTTCTGCATGTCGTGGCGGTATCCGTGCTTTCGAACCTGGGCAAGCTCGTGCCGCTCTTCTTCTACCGCGACCGCAAGGTCAGCGAGCGCCTGGCGCTCTCGATCGGCATGTTCACCCGCGGCGAAGTGGGCGCGGGGGTGATCTTCATCGCCCTCGGATACAGCCTCGGCGGCCCGGCGCTCATCATCTCGGTGCTCACGCTGGTGCTGAACCTCATCCTCACGGGCGGCTTCGTGGTCTGGGTCAAGAAACTCGCCCTGCGCAGCTACACCCCCGAACCGGAGGCATGACACGCCCTCCGGGGAAGCTCCCGATAATACTACGGACTAAAAACGACGACGACTTTGATCGAAATTACAGACACGGCCCTGCAGGCGGCTGCCGCCGAAGGGATGGACGCGTTCCTCCGGGCCTTTACCGACAAATACCGCGAGGCTCTCGGCGGCGATCCCACGGCCGAGACGATCTCCCGGCTCAGCGGCGAACAGCATTCGCTGCTGGCCTACCGGATCTTCCGCGACGAAGTGACCGAAGGCGGGTTCTGCCAGCTTATCCAGAACGGTTACGGGGCCTACATCTTCGGCAACCCGTTCGCCAAGGTAATGCGCCTGTGGGGCGCGGAACGGTTCTCGAAACTGGTATACGCCGCGAAAAAAATCTACGACGCCCACCGCGAAGACCTCGAAAGGGAGCGCACCGACGAGGAGTTCATGGCCATGTACGAGCAGTACGAAGCGTTCGACGAACTGGAGGAGGAGTTCGGCGAAATGGAAGAGGAGGTGACCGAAACGCTCGCCCGCTATGTCGACGGGCACCTGGAACTGTTCGCCCGGCTCGGGGCACATTAAAAAACCGCTCGATATGTAAATATCACATATCGAGCGATTTCTGTCGGACGGTTGCCCGCACGAAAGATTCCACGCTTTAGTTTTTATCTTTTTCGGGCTGCCTGAAAATATCCAACGATTCGTCATAGACAGGGCTGTCGATCCCGAGGAACGACAGGACGCTGTGAAAGACATGGTACTGCCCGACCTTTTTCTCCGGATCTATTTCCAGCGCTTCATCCGATGTCCACACGATGAACGGGATCTCGATCTGTTCCTTCGGCGCGACAAGTATGGGCACGCCGTGCATATACAGATTCCCTTCGCCGAGGGACTCTCCGTGGTCGGATACGAAGATCACGCAACTGCGCCTTTGGGGAATCCCGCGAAGAATTTCTATTACGGAATGAATGAGATAATCCGTGTAGACGATGGTGTTGTCGTAGGCATTCATCAGCTCCTTCGGATCCGCTTTGGACATCTCCACCGTAGTGCATACGGGGCTGAACACCTCGAACTCCGGCGGGTATTTCTTATAGTACGTGGGGCCGTGGCTCGTGCTGGTATGGAGTACGACGAGCATCTTGTCCTTGCTGCCGGAGAGTATCTCTTCGCGGAGGCCTGCGAGCAGGATGCCGTCGTACCTGTCGTCGGCTTCCGGGTGCAATGATTTGATATCCTTTATCTTGTAGAATTTGTCGATGTGTACGGGAGGCTCTCCCCAATTGTTGCTGCGCCATACCACATCCACGCCGCTGCGGTTGAGATAGTTCGGAAGGATTTCGTAAAGTTTGTTGGACGGCTTATGGTCGAGAATGGCCTTCACGCCTGCCGTGGTATAGGTCGCAGCCGCATCTGCAATCAGTGCGGTCACACTGTCTTTCTCCAGAAGCGGATTGGTCGGCTTGCCGTATCCGTATAAAGAGAAATTCTCCCTTCTGGCGGATTCTCCTATTATCAGCACGCATACATCCTTGCTGTCGGAAACGATCTTCGCGTCGGGCAGGGGAATCTCTTTCCGGTTCTGCTTCTTTACGGAATTATAGTAGCGTACGGAATTGACCGTATACGACCACGGCATGACCAGGCTGCCGAGCTTGGGCGCGTTGCGGTCGATCCACGGCCAGTTCTGCATATTGACCAGCGCTATGGCCAAAGAAACTGCCAATGCGAGGCCCGTGCGGGCGAAAAAACGCTTCCAGCTTCCGTAGTCGAACCGTCTTGCAAAAATGTAGATGCATGGAACCACCCCCAAGAAGAGGAGATACCATACGGCAGACCATGAGAAGAATCCGGAAGCCTCCGAATACCGGGTGTTGAATACGTTCCCCATCATCTTGTCCGTGATGAGCACCTGGTATGTATTTATGAAATAGAGGCTTATGGCATTGCCTATGAATGTGAAGGCAAGGATGCACTTTCCGACGAAGCGCCCGAGAAAGAGCACGAGGTAATAGACGAGAAAATTGAGCGCGAACATCAGCACGCCCAGCCCTCCGGTGATCAATACGCCGTTGAAGCCCCCTTCGATGTTGCCGAGCACCAGCCGGAAGAACGGCCAGTGGAACGCCACGAGCGTAAAGAGGCTGAGTACCGAAGATATGCGGGTGAGGTTGGTCTTTTCTTTCAGAGGCTTTACCATTTGATAACTGTTTTATAAAATGTAAGGATCACTCCCGCGCACAGGACAAGAAGCATAAAGTTGAAAAGGATTGTCAACGGGATGTTCACCGTATGCGACGGAACCGTATACGGGGTTTCCATTTCGGAAGCGTCGTATCGTGCGAACGGATTGGTGTAGATCACCTCGCCGTCGGGGAAATAGGCGGTAATGCGTGCATAGGGGTCGTCGCCGGTCATGGTATAGCTGGCTGCGGACGAGTTTCGGGCCAGCGACAGGGTGGTGTGATCCTGTCCCGTCACCTTGATACTGTCCGCCTGGCGCGACAAGGCGATGTAGATCGTTTCGCCGTCGAGGCCGATCTTCTCGACCGACGGCAGCTCCCTGTTTTTGGCGTATTTCACCTCCCAGTCCCCATGTCCGTAGTCGGGAACGCGCATCGCATAATAGCACCCTCCGAGAAGCGTTTCCTTTATGTCTTCATACCTCGCCGACGGACAGCATAGGAAATTGCACCTTACGGCGATACGGCTGGACTTATCGGGATAGTGCAGGTCGTCGTTGGCCAGCCCGAAACTGTAATGCCCGGCACTGAGGGCCCAGTCCCAATATTCGTTTTCGGTGCTCTTTCCGCTGTCGAGTTCCATGATCCTGTAACCGCCGAGTTTCTGCATGTGGCTTTTCGACGTGCCCGTCGTTCTCAGGGGATGGTTCATCTGGATGAAATCGGACTCTTCCCCGAGCATATCCAACTGGAATTGTTTTTGGGAAGCGAAAAGCGGAATCAAATGGTCGAAGCGGTTGACTTCATCGCATCCGAACACCAGTTTGTGATACTTGAACAGATTGATGCCGTGCTCATAGACATTGACCTGCAACAGGGAGTCGTACGGATGTACGGTCAACTCATTGTGGTTCGAGAATGTTACGATGTCATATCCGAATTTCCGGTAGGCCTCATCGGTTTCGGCGGGCCAATACTCGCATTCGTTCAGGATGCCCTTCACACGCGTATGCGTGTGGAAGTTGGCCCTTTTCCAACAAAATGCCGAGTCTTCCCCAGCCCGCTTGTAGGGATTGAAAATGTCAGGGCCGCTGAATGGTTTGGGTTCGCTGAAATCGTATATGGGGCTTACACTCGTCACAAAGACTGCCAGAAGAGCGATCAGTATGAGCGCAACGACGGTTTTGCCCAATGCGGTCAAGATCTTTCGCAGCAAGGAAATCAGGGTTCGTTCATTGGGACGCAAGGCTTTTTTCATAAATAATCAATGTTGAAAATAACTTCTGCAAAGGTAGTAAAAATGCAAAAAAAGAGAACATGTATCTGCCGATATTACCGAAATAAAGGAAAACGGATGAACAGCCATATTCTTGTTGGCGCCGGGAATCGGATGCCGCCTTTCATTATACGGATAGAGATGTGGCCGAACCGACGTATCGCCGCATGAGGCGCTATTGCCCGATTCTTTTGCAGACATCCACCCACTCCGCACACCGGGAATACCGCTCCAGCTCCGCGACCGTGAGTTCGATGGCGCTGTTGCTGCTCCCGCATGCCGGGAAGACGGTTCCGAACCTCCGGAGGGATTCGTCCAGATAGACCGCCACCCCGTCGTTCACCCCGAACGGGCAGACTCCGCCCACGGCATGGCCGATATGCTCCTCCACCTCCGGCGGGGTCAGCATCCGGGCCTTGGCATGGAATTTCGCCTTGTATTTCGCGTTGTCGATCTTACAGTCGCCGGCCGTCACGATCACGATATACCCCTCCCCGACGCCGAACGACAGGGATTTGGCGATCCGGCCGGGTTCGCACCCCAGTGCCTTCGCCGCCAGCTCGACCGTGGCGCTCGACACGCCGAACTCCAGCACCCTGTCCGCAGCGCCGTATTGTTCCAGATAAGCCCTGACCCGTTCTATTGCCATATGATTCTCCGATTTGCTGTTTTCGTATATCCGTCCGCCCCTGTCCTGCACCCGTCCCGTCAGCGCATCAGCACCGACGAGTCGCCGTAGCTCAGGAAACGGAAATCGTGCGAGAGCGCATAGTCGTAAATGCGCCGCCAGTCTTCGCCCGCGAATGCCGAGACCAGCAGCAGCAGCGTCGACTTCGGCTGGTGGAAATTGGTGATGATGTTGCGCACGATGCGGAACTCGTACCCCAGCGGCGCGATCATGATTTGCGTCGCGGCCTTGATCCGGTCGAGCCCCTTCGCATCCATATAAGCGAGCAGCTCCTCCAGCGCATCGCGCCCCGTGTAATCCGCCGGAATGTCGTACAACTCCCACTGCCCCACGGGGCCCGGGCCGTCGATCGGAACCCCCGTGTGGATACGCCACGCCAGCGCCGGAAGCGATTCGAGCGTCCGTACCGAGGTCGTCCCCACGGCCGTGACCGCGCCCGGCTTGGCGAGCAGCGCCACAATGGTCGCACGCCGCACCTCGAAATGCTCGGTGTGCATCGGATGCTTCGCGGCGTCCTCGTCCTTCACGGGCAGGAACGTCCCCGCCCCGACGTGCAGCGTCACCTCCTCGAACCCGAAGCCGCGCGCCTTCATCCCCTCGATCAGCTCCGGGGTAAAGTGCAGCCCCGCCGTAGGCGCCGCCACCGACCCTTCGAATTTCGAATAGACGGTCTGGTAGCGCGTATAGTCGATCAGCTCGCTCTCGCGGTTCAGGTAGGGCGGGATCGGAATCCGGCCGAGGTACTCGAGCAGCTGTCCGAAGGTCATCGCCGCCGACCATTCGAAACGCACGGTGTGTTCGCGGCCGCGGTTCTCTGCAATCCATGCCCGCAGGTGCTCCGGACGGCCTTCATGCTCGAAATTGATCTCCACATAGCCCTCCTTCCATTTCTTGAGGTTGCCCACGATGCACGACCATTGGCAGGTTCCCGTGACGGCGAACGCCCGCTCGTAGTCGGCCGGGTCGTGGGGCTCGAGGCAGAAAACCTCGATCCGCGCCCCCGAAGGCTTGTGCATGATAATCCGCGCCCGGATCACCTTCGTGTTGTTGAATACCAGCAGCTGGCCGGCGGGCAGCACGTCGCCCATGTCGGCGAAATGCGCCTCCGAGATCTCCCCGCCACGGTACACGAGCAGCTTCGAAGAGCTCCGCTCCGCAAGCGGGAATTTGGCGATCCGCCCGTCGGGCAGGTCGTAGTCGAATCGGTTTATGTCGATATGTCGTTCAATCATGGGCACAAATGTACGTTTTTTTTAAATCGGACGGACACCTGCGCCCGAAAAACCGCCCTTGCAAAACGACAGGAACCGTACGAAAATACCGCACGGCCCCTGCCGAAACTTATCCAAACGCCCGGGCTATCCGTCCTGCCGGCCACCCGGGCAACGCCCCGAAGGCCGCACAGGTACGCCCCGAATGTCCCGCCGGAAACCTCCCGGACACTGCGGCGGGCACCCGTCGCGATTATTCCACCACGATCTCGTCCACGAACAGGAATCCCTTGCTGCCGGCGCCCGGGTGCCAGGCCGGGATCGCAGCGGCATTCTGCGCGACCACCTTCAGGTAACGGGCCGACGTTTCGGGGAACTGCATCCGGTAACGCCCGATGCCGTCGGCATCCCCGGCTTTCGCTTCGGGCACTGTGACCGAGGCCACCTCGGTAAAATCCGTCCCGTTGTCCGAAACCCACACCGTAACCGACGAGGGCGGGAATATCCAGTCGCCCTTCTCGGCGAGCGTCTCCAGCTCCACCGACCGATAGGACTGCTCCCCGCCCATGTCGATGGTCACGTCGAGCGGCTCGTCCAGATACCCCAGCCAGGCACCGCTCGTAAAGACCGGGCGGCTGTGGTAACCGTCGACCAGCAGCGAAGCCCCTTCGAAGGTATAGCTGTCGTTGGGCTTGGTATTGAGCACCGCAGGGCGTCCCGTCGACTTGCTGAATGCGAACTCCCGCGAATAGGAAGCGTTCTCGCCGCCCTCGCGCAATGCCGTCGCCCTGAAGCGGGCGCTCTTGCCGATCTCGACCGGCCCCGTGTAACGCGGGCTGGCGGCCGTGGGTTCCGAGCCGTCGAGCGTATAGTGGATCGGAGCGTCGCCCTGCGTGGTGAGGGTCATCACCACGGCGCCCTTCTGCGGGTCTACGGCATACGATCCCTTGATACCGAAGATATGTTTGGCGAATGCGTACCCCATCTGCGAATAAATCCTGTCCATGCGGAACCCGTCGCGGAAACGCACCCAGTCCTTCACCCCGGGCTGGCACCACTGCACCTCGCTCAGCGCCGCCAGACGGGGCAGGAGCATGTATTCCAGGTGGTCGTCAGAAGCGATGTACTCCGTCCAGAGGTTTGCCTGCACGCCGAGGATATGCGCCTGCTGCCCGGGTGTCAGATCGGCCATCGGGTCGAACGAATAGACTTTGTCGATGGTCACGCAGCCCCCGATCCCGAAGGGTTCGGCATCGGCGTCGGGCGACTGGTAGTAGTCGAAATAGAAATGCGAATTGGGGGTCATGATCACGTCGTGGCCGAGCTTCGCGGCCTTGATGCCGCCCGCGCTGCCGCGCCACGACATGACGATGGCGTCCGACGGCGCCTGTCCTTCGAGTATCTCGTCCCAGCCGATGATGCGCCGGCCGCGTTCGGCCAGGTATTTCCCGATGCGGTCGGTCACGTACCCCTGCAGGTAGTGTTCGGCCGTATAGCCGTCCTTGTCCCTGAGCCCCAACTGGCGGATACGCGCCTGGCAGCGGGGGCACTTCTCCCAGCGCACCTTCGGGCACTCGTCGCCGCCGATATGGATCAGCTCCGACGGGAACAGGCCGACCACCTCGTCCAACACGTCCTCCAGGAATTCGAAGGTCTTCTCCTGCCCGGGGCACAGCACGTCGTCGGCCACGCCCCAACGGCCCCAAACCTCATACGGGCCGCCCGTACAGCCTAACTCGGGGTAGGCGGTCAGCGCCGAAAGCATATGGCCCGGCAGGTCTATCTCGGGGATCACCGTAATGGCGCGGTCGGCCGCATACGCCACGATGTCGCGGATCTCGTCCTGCGTATAATAACCGCCGTAGGGCGTATTGTCGTAGTTGTCCCACTCCTTGCGGATCATGGTTTTCTTGCGGATGCTGCCCACGGTCGTCAGCTCGGGGTACTTTTTGATTTCGATGCGCCACCCCTGGTCGTCGGTCAGGTGCCAGTGGAAGCGGTTGAGCTTGTGGATCGACATCACGTCGAGGTAGCGTTTCACCTCTTCGACCGAAAAGAAATGGCGCGCCACGTCGAGGTGCATGCCCCGGTAAGCGAAACGCGGGGCATCCTCGATGCTCACACACGGCAGCACCCACTCCTCGCCGGGCGCAGGCTCCGTCCCGTAAACCGCCGCGGGCAGCATCTGCCGCAGGCTCTGCACGGCGTAGAAAAAGCCGAGGAAACGCGACGCACGGACTTCGACGCCCTTCGGGGTGACATCGAGCCGGTACCCCTCTTCCGGCAGCGTTTGGTCGAGGACGAAGCGGATGCCCGAGGCGGGAAGCTCGTCGGCGACGGTCACGGGGTTCTCCCCGCCGGAGGTTTTCGCCAACTGTGCGGCGAATTCCGCCACGGCGCGCTGCGTCCGCTCGTCGGCACGGCTGTCGCACACGACGCCTTCGCCCTTGACGGCGAACGTCCCGTGCCCGGGTTCGAGGTGGTTGGGATAAGGTACGATCGAGATTTTTGGATCGTGGGTGGCGCAGGCGGACAGACACACGCCTGCGGCAAAGGCCAGTAGCAATTTTTTCATAGAATAATCAGGGTTGTATCGTGACAAAAGTAGGAAAAAATCCGGATATGGCCCGCTGCGGAGGGAAATATAGCCGACAGAAACGGGCATCCACAGCGGATCGCCCTGTTTTTGCACAGGTTTTTCCCGGCGGAAGGCCCGATTACCGGGCATTTTTTATAACTTTGCGTCGCATAATTGCTCACAAACTATGAAAACCGACTTTCTGGTTATCGGTTCCGGCGCAGCGGGCCTTTCGTTCGCGCTCAAGGCCGCGGCCCACGGGCATGTCACGATCGTCACGAAGGGCGAAATGAACGAGTGCAATACCAACTTTGCACAAGGCGGCATCTGCTCGGTGACCTACGCCCCCGACACATTCGAAAAACATATCCACGACACCCTGGTCTGCGGAGCCGGCAAATGCGACGAAGAGGCCGTCGGACTGGTCGTGCGCCGGGCCCCGGAGCTGATCCGCGACCTGATCGAATGGGGCACGCGCTTCGACAGGACTCCCGACGGACGTTTCGAGTTGAACCGCGAGGGCGGGCATACCGAACCCCGCATCCTCCACCACGAAGACCTCACGGGCGCCGAGATCGAACGGGCGCTGGTCGAGTCGGTTCGCCGGCACCCCGGCATCACGGTGCTGGAACACCATTTCGCCATCGACCTCTTGACGCAGCACCACCTGGGCGAATTCGTCACGCGCCATACGCGCGGGCTGGCCTGCTTCGGCGCCTATGTGCTCAACCTCGCCACCAACGAGATCGAGACCATGCTCGCCAAATTCACCGTCGTCGCCACGGGCGGCTGCGGCAACATCTACTCCACGACATCCAACCCGGTCGTCGCCACGGGCGACGGCATCGCCATGTGCCACCGCGCCAAGGCCATCACCGAGAACATGGAGTTCATCCAGTTCCACCCCACGACGCTCTACAACCCCGGCGAGAAACCCAACTTCCTCATTACGGAAGCCATGCGCGGTTTCGGCGCCATCCTTCGCCTGCCTTCCGGCGAGGAGTTCATGGACAAATACCACCCGATGAAATCGCTGGCGCCGCGCGACGTGGTGGCCCGCGCCATCTACCGCGAAATGACCAAGCGGGGCTCGGACTTCGTCTACCTCGACGTCACGCACAAAGACCCCGGAGCCATCCGCAGTCACTTCCCCAACATCTACGAAAAATGCCTTTCGATCGGCATCGACATCACCCGCGACTGGATTCCCGTGACGCCCGCGGCGCACTACTGCTGCGGCGGGGTGAAGGTCGACACCAACGGCGAGACCTCGATCAGGCACCTCTACGCGCTGGGCGAAACCTCCTGCACGGGGCTGCACGGAGCCAACCGCCTCGCTTCCAACTCGCTGATCGAAGCGGTGGTCTATGCCGACCAGGCCGCACGCCACGCTGCGTCGCTGCTCCCCAAGGTCGACATCCAGGAGGGCATCCCCGACTGGGACTTCGAAGGCACGCAGCACACCGAGGAGATGCTGATGATCATCCAGTCCAAGCGCGAAATGCAGACCATCCTGTCCAACTACGTGGGCATCGTCCGCTCGAACCTCTCGCTCAAACGCGCCATGCGCCGCCTCGAGATACTCTGGCAAGAGACCGAGGAGCTCTATAACAAGACCAAGCCCAACCGCGAATTGTGCGAGCTGCGCAACATGATCGCCGTAGCCTACCTGGTAATCAAACAGGGCCGCGAAATCAAGGAGTCGGTCGGCTGCCACTACAACGCCGACTACCCGAAAGAATAACAAAGGTTTAAAATTACCGGGATATTCCGGCCGCATGCGACAAGCCTCTCCCCCGGGAGGGATTTGGGGCGGGCCAGGCTTGCAAACACGGCCCGAAGCCGTGGCAACAGCAGTCGCCGGCACCGGCTGCGCCGGATCCCGGCAGAAACATTCGAACAAATACATGACATTACAGGAAGAAATCACACGCCGCCGCACCTTCGCGGTCATCGCCCACCCCGACGCGGGTAAAACCACCCTCACCGAGAAGCTGCTGCTCTTCGGCGGTGCCATCCACGTCGCCGGGGCGGTCAAAAGCAACAAGATCAAGAAAGGCGCCACGTCGGACTTCATGGAGATCGAGCGCCAGCGCGGCATCTCGGTCGCCACGGCCGTGATGGGCTTCGAATACAAGGGCACCAAGATCAACATCCTCGACACCCCGGGCCACGAGGACTTCGCCGAAGACACCTACCGCACGCTGACGGCCGTCGATTCGGTCATCATCGTCATCGACGGTGCCAAGGGCGTCGAGTCGCAAACCCGCAAACTGATGGAGGTGTGCCGTATGCGTTCGACGCCGGTGATCGTCTTCATCAACAAACTCGACCGTCCCTCCAAGGAGCCTTTCGACCTGCTGGACGAGGTGGAAAAGGAACTGCGCATCCGCGTGCGGCCGCTGGCCTTCCCCATTTCGAACGGCCCCACGTTCCGCGGGGTCTACAACCTCTACGAAAAGAACCTCTCGCTTTTCACGTCGGACGAAAAACTCACCGCCGACGCCCAGACCGCCGAGATTTCCGACCTCGCGTCGCCGGAGCTGGACAGCTACATCGGCGCGAAATTCGCCGAACAGCTGCGCTCGGACGTCGAGCTGGTCGAAGGCGTCTACGACGAGTTCGACCGCGAGGCCTACCTGCGCGGCGAGCTGGCCCCCGTGTTCTTCGGCTCGGCGGTCAACAACTTCGGCGTGCGCGAACTGCTCGAATGCTTCGTCCGCATCGCCCCCTCGCCGCGCCCGGCGCCCACCGCGACCCGCACCGTGGAGCCCGCCGAGCCGAAGATGACGGGCTTCGTGTTCAAGATCCACGCCAACATGGATCCCAACCACCGCGACCGCATCGCCTTCCTGAAAATCTGCTCCGGGACGTTCGAGCGCAACCATAACTACCTGCACGTGCGCAGCGGCAAGCAGCTCAAGTTCTCCTCGCCGACGGCCTTCATGGCCGAAAAGAAATCGGTCATCGACTTCGCCTACCCGGGCGACATCGTCGGCCTGCACGACACGGGCAACTTCAAGATCGGCGACACCTTCACCGAGGGCGAGAAGCTCAAATTCACGGGCATCCCGTCGTTCGCCCCCGAGCAGTTCCGCTACATCGAGAATGCCGACCCGCTGAAATTCAAGCAGCTCGCCAAGGGCGTCGACCAACTGATGGACGAAGGCGTGGCGCAGCTGTTCGTATCCTCGCTCAACGGCCGCAAGATCATCGGCACGGTCGGGGCGCTCCAGTTCGAAGTCATCCAGTACCGACTCGAACACGAATACAACGCCGCCTGCCGCTGGGAGCCGATCTCGATCTACAAAGCCTGCTGGATCGAGAGCGACAACGCCGCCCAGCTGGCCGATTTCAAGCGCCGCAAGCACACCAACATGGCCGTCGACAAGCACGGCCGCGACGTCTTCCTCGCCGACACGAGCTACGGGCTGGCGCTGGCGCAGGAGAATTTCAAGGACATCCGCTTCCACTTCACCTCGGAGTTCTGATCCGGGGGGGGGCTGTCCGATCCGTAAAAATCCCGACAGGAACCCATGTGGGATCCCGCCGGGATTCTCTCTTCCTGCCGGCAATACGCCCGCCCCGGCCGCGTCAACCGCGATGCCGCAGGCAGGTCGCAGGTACGGACGGCGCAGACAGGTCACAGGCATGGACGCCGCATGCACGGACATCGCACGGCCTGCCAGCCGGGCTACTCGAAAACGGGAGCTTCGGCACTCCGGGCGGGTACGTGCCCGCGCACCTCGGGCCACCCGTCATTCCATTCTATCCGGTCGAGAATCAGGTAACGCGGCCCGCCCACCTCGAGCCGGGTATGGTACAGCATCCAGTCCTGCCCCTTATCATCGGTAACGAATTCCGCATTGTGCCCCGGGGCGACAAACCCGTTGCCGTTGCCCACGACCAGTTCGTGGTGCACGCCGAGCATGTCGCGCCCCGCACGATCGACATAAGGCCCCATCAGCGACCGGCTGCGGCCGACGACCACATGGTAATCCTTCATGAAATCGCCCGTCGAGACGATCAGGTAATAGTATCCGTCCCGCTTGTGGATGTAGGTGCCCTCGTACTGGTCGCCGGCGATCTTACGCTTCCCGGCCCCGGGTTTGAGCGATAACCCGTCGTCCGCAAGTTCAATCGCCCAGATGCCCCGGAAACTTCCCCAGAACATGTACTTGTGCCCGTCCTCCTCGATGTAAAACTGGTCGATCGAAATATCGACCCCGATCTCGTCGCTGCCGATCAGTTTCCCGTGGTCGGTAAAGGGCCCGACAGGCGAGGGGCCCGACGCCACGCCGATGGCGTGCTTGTTGTTCTCCCCCGGCTGGGAATAATACAGCACATACCTGTCGCCGATCTTGTTGATGTCCGGCGCCCAGAGGTTGGCCCCGGCCTTGTCGGTTATCTGCGGATGGTTCTCCGCCGTAAAGACCTCGCCGACCTTCGTCCAGTTCATCAGGTCGGACGAGCGCAGGATGGGGATGTTGTTCTTTCCGCTCTCGGTCGCATAGAGGTAGAAATTCCCGTCCTCGGCGCGTATTACCGTGGGGTCGGCCACGAGGAATTCCCGGAAAACCGGGTTCTTGTAGCTCTTTGCCCCGGGGTTCCCGGGCAGGGGATCCCCGTCCCCGCTGCGGGCGGGTTCGGGCGTGCCGCAGGCACAGGCCACAGGCAGTAACACCGCCATGAAGGCGAGTGCGACGAAATAATTTTTCATAGCGTATCTCATTTACGAATTCAACGATATTTTGCCGGAACCGGCAAACAAAGATACGAAAAATACACAGTCTTCGGCCGGGCGGAAGGGGATTTCCGTTTCCGCCCGGCCGGTGCGGCACGGCAGCAATAAAAAAAAGCCTGCTGATTTCCAGCAGGCTTTCACCTATATATCCGCCCGTTAACGCATCGGCACCTCGATGACCAGCACCTGGGCGTCGGCCGAAGCCCTGATCCCGAAGCCGTCGGTATCCCAGGCCCCCATGCCGTCGCGGCGGCCGAGCACTTCGCCGTCCACCTCGACCAGCCCTTCGATCACGAAGACATAGGCCCCGTTCCCGGGCGTATGCATCCGGTATTCAACGTCATGCCCCTTGTCCAGGTCGAGCGTCGAGAACCAGGCATCCTGATGGAGCCAGCCCGTGTTTTCGCCACCGCGGCCTTCGGGGGCCACGATCGTCCTCAATTCGTTACGCTTTGCCGGCGCCAGCCGGATCTGGTTGTAACGCGGCGTATGGTTCTCCGCATCGGTCAACACCCATATCTGCAGGAATTTCACGGGCTCCGTGTCGCTGGCGTTCATTTCGCTGTGCGTAATGCCCGTCCCGGCCGACATGACTTGGATCTCGCCCGGGCGCAGCTCCTGCATGTTCCCCATGCTGTCGCCGTGCCGGAGCGCACCTTCGAGCGCAATCGACACGATCTCCATGTTATCGTGGGGATGCGTCCCGAATCCTTCGCCCGGGGCGACCGTATCGTCGTTGAGCACCCGCAGGGCGCCGAAATGGATTCGCCGGGGGTCGTAATATCCGGCAAAACTGAACGTATGGTAGGTATCGAGCCAACCATGGTTGGCGTGTCCGCGCGTCTGTGCGCGGTGAATCGTCTTATTCATAGCAATGATTTTTTATTATACAATCGGTTGGGCGTGAAGCAAACTCCGCGCCAGCCGCGCCTGCGCGCAGCACCTGACGGAATCCGCAGGCTACACCTTCAGAAAGACGTTCTTTCTGTAAAGGAAATAGAGAAACAGCCAGCAGACGGCCACATAGCCGGCACTGTCGACCACGGCGGCAAGCGCCTCCGGGCATTTCGACGCCACGCCCCCGAGGAAGAAATCGGATATGCGCCCGAAGCCCACGATACGCTGGGCCAGGTAGATCGTGATCGAATTGAGTCCCACGACGCGGAAGAAGAGCGTCCAGCGGCGCCATCCCCTGACATCGATCAGGTAGTAGAACAGGGCGAACATCGCCAGCGAATAGGCAGCCACGACACATACGAACGTACTCGACCACAGCGATTTGTTCACAGGCACCACCCCGTTGAAAGCCAGCCCTGCGACCAGCAGCGCCACGGCCGCCGCAATCATCCACGACGCCTTGCGGCCGCCCGACAAGTCCTGCCGCCGCACGAATTCCCCCGTAAACATGCCCAGCATGGCCGTCACCACGGCGGGCACCGTACTCAGCAGCCCCTCGGGGTCGAATGTCTTGCCGTACAGCTTACCCGGCAACAGCAGCCGGTCGACATACCCTGCCAGGCACCCCTCCCGGGTCAATGGCCCTGCGCCCGCGACGTCGGGTGCCGCCACCAGCGCCGACAACAGGCCGTAACCGACCAGTATGGCTGCGGCGATCGCAATGCGCGCCTTCACCCCGAAATTGAGGTACAGCACCGCGGCTATGCCCCATGCAAGGCCGATACGCCCCAGTACGCTGGCAATACGCAGGTTTTCGAAATCGAGCCTGAACAACCCGTTGTAAACCACCCCCAGCAACACCAGCGTCAGCGCGCGGCGGACAATCTTCGCATAGATCGTCCCGGTCGACAACCCCAGCGAACGCTGCTTGGAAAGCGAAAAGGGGAAGCTCACCCCGGCAATGAAGAGGAACAGCGGAAAGATCGTATCGTGGTGGGTGAAGCCGTCCCAGCTGGCATGCCCCATCTGGCTGGCAATGCTGTCGGTCACAGCGTTGGGCCACAGGCCGCACACGGCGACGACGAGCGAGGCGAACCCCATGATAAAGAGCATGTCGAACCCCCTCAGGGCATCGAGCGACTGCAATCGTTCGGACGGTTTCATAATTCGGGTGCTGTTCTTCCGGCCCGATCCTTGTCAGTGATCCTTCTTCGACCGGCCCTGTTATACTTTACACAAAGATAATAAGAATTTCTGATATATCCAAATATATCGAGGCCCGGCGGAGCGTATCCGGCCGGGCCCCGCTTTTTCCATCGGCAACTACTCCAGCTCCAGATTGCTCACCCGGTCGGTCACCCCGAACGGGAAGTCGGGGTAGACGTACAGCCCGAAACGCGGCTCGGTCTGACCGTGCGTGTAACCCCAGATGCTGGCGTAATCCTCCGCGTCCTCGCCCATCTTCTCCAACTGGCGCAGATAGGCGGCCACCGACTTGTTCTCCACGATGTAGATCTCGCCCATACGGTCGATGATCGGGCTGTGGCGGCGCGTACGGTCGTGGTCGAAGCGCAGGATACGCTTCCCCTCGGCCGTGATGCCCACCAGCCGGAAGGTCATGCTCTTGCCGATGGCCGGCAGGTTGAGCACACTGCGGTCGGTGGCCAGGAACGGCAGCCGGTGTTTCTTCATGAAGCGGCGGATGCGCCCGGCCGTGTCGCCCTCGCCGGTCAGCGCCGCATCCAGTTCCGCGGTCTGCTCCTCGGTCATCCGCCCGAAGAGCTTCTCTTCCTGCTGCTCCTGCATCGAACGGCTGTTGGGCGTGAAGACGGCGTAGTTTTCGCCGAAGCCCTTCACCGAGAAGGTATAGTAACAGACCACGCCCAGCGAGTTGAGCACCTGCCTCAGGCGGGTGGTATGCCCGCGGCGCGATGCCGCGACGGTATATACCAGCTGGTTGGTGATGAGCCACCCGGCGGAGAGTATCTTCCGGATAGCCTCCCGCGCCTCGGGCGTCACCTCCAGCGGCGACTGGAAATGCGTCTGGATGACGAACTGCTTCACGCCGACGGCCGAGGCCTTCTCCCGGAACTCCTTCAGCACCTCCACCAGCTGGTCGTCGATGCGCATCGGCAGGTAAGCCGGCAGGCGCGACCCCAGCCGCACGCGTTGCAACTCGGCATATTTTTCACCGTCGGGACGCGCCTGGTTGGCCTTGCGCTTGCGGCAGGCCATGCGGTAGACCGCCTCGAGGATATTGCGCAGCGTCTTGTTCTGGCTCATCAGGGCGTCGCCGCCCGTGATGAGGATGTCGCGCAGTTGCGTGTCCTCCTCGAAATAAGCCATCAGGCGGCGCAGTTTGTGATCCCAGCTCTCCTTGGGGCGCAGGCTCTCGAACTCGAAATTGAGCCGTTCGCTCTGGAAGTCGTACATCCGCTGGCACGAGGCGCACAACCCGCCGCAGGCACGCCCCATCGTATCGGGGATCAGGATCGCCACTTCGGGATAACGGCGGTGGATATTGTGCCCGTCGGGCAGCAGCCACCCGGCCGCATTGGGTTTTCCGGCCTCGACGACGTCCTCCTTCTCCCAGGCGCGGATATTCCCGTAGGTCTCGACCAGCTGCGGCGAATAGAGGATATAACTGCGTATCGTCTCGTCGTCGTACGCTTTGCCGGTGATGTCCAGCAGCGAGAGGTAATAGGGCGTGGCGAAGAACGGCATCCCCTTTTTGCGGGCCTTCGACAGCAGGTACATGGTCTCCGCCGAGAGCGAGTTACCCAGAAACCGGTTCAACTCCGAAGGGCTCTTCACGGCCATCGCCAGGTGGAACCGGAAGTCATCCCACCAGACGCTTACCTGACGGTATTTGTCCTCGTAGGACATCCCCTCCTCGAAACGGAAACGCGATGGGGTCGACTTGCGGTTCTCGATCTTCTGCACCAAGAGGTGGAGCATACGCTCCCTGTTCCGAGCGCGCACCTCCACCACCTCGGGATCGAGCCCCGTCGGCCAGCGATCGCTGCGGGTACGGACGCGCTGCGGCGTGAGCGGCTGCAACTCCAGCCCCTCAAGGCGCTTGAACTGGAAAAACAGGTCGATGAACAGGTCGCAACGCATCTCCGGGTTCTCCAGCCGCCCCGTGAGGAACTGCCACAGCAATTCCAGCGTCCGCACGGGCATCTGCTCACCGGTCGAAAGTTCGCTCACCTCCCGCCCGTCGTAGCCGATCAGCAGGCGGATCTGTTCCGCCGCCTCGCCCTGCGCCGCCGCATGCCGGGCGACGAACTCTTCGAGCCGGGCCCGGAACTCCCCGGCATCGCGGCTCGCATCGGCCTGGGCAACAAGTCCCGGCAGCTCCTGGCGGAAAAACAGCCCGAGCTGGTAAAGCGTGAATGAAAGCATTTTCCTTTGTTTCATAAGCACTATCGTTTATTTTTTCGTTATAATTTTCGGATGCGGGCGGCAATGTCCCCGGTACGGTCGTCAGCGTACGATAAAAAGGGCACGGCGCAATAAAATCACAGATACACCCGGAACCGCAGGCTCCCCTGCAAATTCCTCCGCATTCGGACGATATTCCCGGGAAAAGGGCATTCCTCCGGGCAAATATCAAAAACTGCCGCCCACAGGCGAGCCGGCAAGAATCGGCGGCCTCACAGCAAAAAAACGACGGCCGCCATACGGAATCCGTCACAAAGATAGTAAAAAAATTGACATTTCCCGTCTGCGGTCAGCCGGGGTTCCCGCACCGCCCGCATCTTCCGCCCTTGTATATAAGAACGTATTTTCCCCGCAGAATCGTATTCCCCCGCCCGCACAGCCCTACCCGTACGGACAGATACAAAAACAAGAAAGCCTCGACAATCATCAGATTATCAAGGCTTTTCGAAAAGTCGGGGTGACAAGATTCGAACTTGCGACCACGCGCCCCCCAGAATTAAATTTTACTTTTTCCAATAAATTTAACGAACTATATTCCAACGGATTTTCATCTCTTTCAACGAGTTGCGATTTACCATTATCGGGAGTTGTTGCGATTTCGCGTGTTCCACCTGTGTTCCACGCATCGTTCCCCACCCGATCAAAATTGAAAAGTGAATCCCCGGCATCCGAAAATGCCGGGGATTATTCATTCGGACAACCGACCCAAGATTCCTATTTCAGATCACGGGCCTTGATGCGCACGACCTTTCCGTCGCGCACGACGACCAGTTCGCCGTCCTCCTTCTTGGTCTTTTCAATCAGACGCTTACGGGCGAGCAAAATGCCTGCGTTGATTTTTTCCTGCATTTGTTTGATTTCAATCTCGCTCATAATTCGCAATCAGTTTATAGGATAACGCGTCTTCAATATGAATTGTTATGTTTTTCTCACCCGACGCAACTATTTTAATCTCTTCATCTGCCGAACTGTTGTCGTAGATTGTCCAAAAATCGCAAATCGGGGTATAGAGGGTCGTTAAATTCCTGATGCCGTTCGCATAACGCCGCCGAATCACATCCGACGGAATATTGTGCCCGCCCTCGCTTACTCGTGTTGCAACACGCTCGATGGCCTGTTCGGATGTCGGCAACCAAAAGTAGAGCAACGTCACAAAATAGCCTTTCGCCTGCGCCCGCTCCACGAATTTCACATAGGAGCGGGTCGCCAACGTCGTTTCAAACGCAAAATCCTCGCCTTCGGACAAAAGATCGTCCATTCGTTGCAACATCAGCCGTCCTGCCTCGATCGCCACGCTTTCGGGATTGAACGGCGACAACCCCTTTGCTATTTCGTCGGCATTGACGAACTCCCGGCATCCCAACATTTCGGGCAGCACGGTATAGGATGCAGTCGTTTTCCCTGCACCATTACAACCCGCTATGATATAGAGTTTCGGCATACTTCGTAACAAAGGTAACTATTTCAGCCGATTTACGGCCAAATACCAATCTATAAAAATCACATTATACCGAGCAGCGACATTAAAAATCCGGATTTTTCCCATATAATTTATTTATCCACATGGCAAATAATCGGTCTGTTACGGAAAAGACCTTGTTAATCTCGGTGATAAGATCCTTTTCGAGCAATTTCTTTGCGGCCGACTGTACCGAACTGGCTGAAGTAAGACTGTGCCGTTTGATGAAATCGGCAGATGTAATACGCTCGGCTTCGCCCTCCCTGGCGATGGCATAAAGCAACTCCTTCTGCTTTTCGGGAACGTTCGACAGAATCTCCCGGAAAATCGTATCGTTCGAAGCAATCATATTATCGATGGCAGCCCGAATCGTCTCCAACGTACATTCATCGCCTTCGGGCGTATCGGCAAACGATTCGTTGAAGGTTTTTTGAATGTAATAGGTGTGCCCCTGAAAAAGCGCATAAACCTTTTCCGCATCGACGGCGGCGATCGAACGGTTGCGCCGCTCGAAATGCCCGACGATAAACGGAATGTAAATCTCCGCAGGAATGGCTTTCAGCTCCAACATGTCGGCACTGTGGTAGAACGGCCGGGCGGCTGATGCAAACATCTCCTGCATCATGTGGCGTTCGCTCCCGGCAAAGATAAAATGGCTGTTCTCCGACCTTTGGATGTGAGTCCGCAACAAAGCCTCTATATTTTTCTCCGGATATTTGGCAATTTGCTGGAACTCGTCGATCGCTACGACGCAAGGCTTGTCCGCATGAGCCAAATATTGGAAAATCTCATCGAGCGTATATTCGGGCCGCTCGATATCTCCTAACTCGACATTGAAAGCGGGAAGATTGGAGATGGGGTCGAACCCGAATTTCCCGCTGATGGACTTAATCGTCTGAATGAAAAGAGTCGCCATTTTACGACTGCGAGGCAGGAGTGTTTCGTAAATCTCCCGGCCGAGCAGATAGGTAAATTCGCGGAGGCTCGACGTATGCAGAATATCGATGAAAAAAGTATAGTACTCCTTACCGATTTCCGGCTTGTCGTAACAGAACTGAATCAGCCCTGTTTTACCCATACGGCGCGGTGAAATGACAACCAAATTATTGCCGTTGGTAACCGACTTGACAAGCCGGGCTGACTCGCTTACCCGATCGCAAAAATACTCCGGAGCAATCTTTCCGGTCACGATGAATGGATTTATAATCTTCGCCATAGGAATATCATTTTCACAAAAATAATTATTCTATTTAAATTATGCAAATCAAATAATTATTAAGCAAAGTAATTGCACCATTCCGCCGACACAAGACCGATGCCGAGAAAATTGAGCAGTGAATAAAATATCGAGATTTTTGCAAAATATCGATATTTTTATCTATACAAATGCGAATCCACTGTTTGTAACAACACAATGTACAGATTTATTAATAGGTCTACAATTAAAACCAAAAAATATTTGCAATCGCTTCATCGACCTATTATTTTTGCCTCGTCTACGACAGATGGGCAATTTAGTAATCGCATCATACTCTGCAATTCTCGGGTAGGCGGTTAGTGCTTCGGCCGGATCTATCGAATCCAGCTTTGACAGTATCTTCATTCGCTTGTCGTATGACATTTCGATAACTATCAGCGAATCAAGAAGAAAAACTGTGCAAAGCTATGGCTTATTCCATCCGGTTTCCCCGTCGTCACGACAAGGCCGACCGCAACGGCCGTTACGCCGTCAGGCTATGTATCACCAAGAACAAGCGGCGCAAATATATCGCGCTCGATCTCTACGCCGATCCCGCATATTGGGACGAGGCCGGTGAGCAATTCATCATCCTGCGCAACTTGAAAGGAGCCGAGCAGAAGGCCGAGAACAAACAACGCGAGGCCGACAATGCGCTGCTGGCGAGTATAAGGTTCGCGCCCGCGAGATCGTCGAACGTTTCGAGATCGAAGGTATCGACTGGACGCTGAACCAGTTCGAGGACGCCTTTCTGAATACCTCCAAACAGGGCAAGTTCAACGCCTATTTCACCGACCGTATTGCGGAACTGCACGCGACGGGGCATATCGGGAACTCCCAGACTTACAAGCAGACGCAGGACATGTTGAGAAGCTATGACCGGAAGCTGGATCAACGGCTCTTTTCCGACATCGACCTGCGTTATGTCCGGGGATTCGATATGTTTCTTCAAAAGCGGGGCTGTTGCGGCAACACGCGCAAATTCTATTTCAAAGCGTTACGGGCCATTCTGAACCGGGCCAATGCGGAGGGCGTCGGCTCGGTAGCAACCTATCCGTTCGGACGGGGCGGATTCGAGGTCTCCAAACTCGAAGAGGCGACTGCCAAACGCTACCTGCCTGCCGCCGAGTTATCGAAACTCAAAAGCGCCACGGCCAGCAATCCGCAATGCGAATACGCCCGCAAGCTGTTTCTATTCTCCTATTATTGTTACGGCATTTCGTTCATCGACATGGCGATGCTCACGGCCGCCCATATCAAACAGATGGAGGACGGCGATTATATCGTCTACAAGCGGCAGAAGATCAAGCGGCAGAAAGGAGTCAAACCGATTTCGATCAAGATCACGCCCGCAATCCGGCAACTGATCGGGAGCCTACAAGCGGCCTCGCCGACCGTGGACGATTTTCTGCTGCCGATCGTCACCCGCTCCGGCTATACGGGCGAGCGGCTCTACATGCACATTCGGGCCCGTTACAGCAAGTATCAAAAGTACCTGCACCTGCTCGCCGAGGAACTCGGAATCGATTTCCACCTGACGAGCTACGTTTCGCGCCATACGGCGGCCATGACCTTGCAGCGCAACAACATTCCGCGCGAAGTGATTTCACAGATGCTCGGCCATACCGATTTGGAAACCACGAACATATACCTCGACAGCTTCGACAACGGAGTGATCAACGAGGCGGCGAAAGTTTTGTAGCAAGCCAACAATAGTTTAATATTTTTTGTATATTTGTACTATGAGTACGGCACCGCAAACAAAAATAAACCAGCTATTACAGGCCCTCCCACCTGGAGCAGTCTATCTGTCGTCTTGGATGAAACTCAAAAACATCTCCAACGACTTACAGCACCGCTACATAAAATCCGCATGGCTGACTCCCATAGGTACAGGTGCAATGATCCGCACGGGCGATACGCCGACATTATACGGAGCCATGTACAGCCTCAATACACAGGCTGACAAACATCTGACAATCGGAGCCATGTCGGCATTGGAGATACACGGATATTCGCACTACCTCCCGATGGGCAGGCCGACCGTTTCGCTGTATGCTCCGCCAAAAGAGTATTTACCGCTTTGGTTCAGAAAATACGACTGGGGCGTTACACTCCGGCTGTTTACCACCGAAATATTCAATACCGACACCGGAATCACTACCACCCGACAAGGGGTTTTCGAGTTGCCGATCTCCACCCCGGAACGGGCGTTCATGGAGTGCCTGCACCTCGCGCCACAATATTACGACATTACCGACCTCTATTATGTGATGGAAATGTTGTCGATACTCCCGCCGAAGAATGTGCAACGACTGTTAGAGGAGTGCCGCTCCGTCAAAGTGAAACGGCTGTTCCTCTTTATGGCCGAAAAGGCCCGTCATGCGTGGTTCGAGACCCTCGACCTCGACAAGATAGACCTCGGCAGCGGCAAGCGGGTAATCGCCAAAGGGGGCGTTTACGATAAGAAGTACCAAATCACAATCCCGGCAGAACTGAAAAATGATTAACCAAGAGTACAAAGAGCGTGTACGGCTGTTGCTCCGCATCATCCCGATTATTTCGACGGAAGAATGTTTTGCCGTTCACGGCGGCACGGCAATCAATCTGTTCGTGCAAAATCTGCCGCGCTATTCGGTAGACATCGACCTGACCTATATTCCCGTCGAACCGCGGGAAGCAAGCCTCGCCCATATCAAAGAACGGCTGAAAGCGGTTAAAGCCAAAATCGAGGTCGCAATACCGGGCATTGCGGTACGCGAAGTTCCCAACAAACTGATCTGCCCCCATAACGGGCATTTCGTCAAAGTGGAGGTAAACGACGTGAAGCGCGGCATCATCGCGCCGCCCGTCGAATTACCCTTATGCGATCTCGCCCAAGAAGATTTCGGCGTATTCTGCAGAGCCCGCATCGTGCCGCTGTCGTAACTCTATGGCGGCAAGATCACGGCGGCACTCGACCGCCAGCACCCGCGCGACCTGTTCGATGTAAGCCTGATGCTCGATTATATTAAAGACTTTGACCAGATCAGGCGCGGTTTCATCTTCTGCCTGCTGGGAAGCGACCGCCCGATCTTGGAGTCGCTCAACCCCAATTTCAACGACCAGCGCGACGCCCTGACCAACCAATTCGAAGGCATGTCCTCGACGCCGTTCACCTATGAACAGTACGAAGCGACCCGCCGCCGACTGGTCGAGTATATCAACCACCATCTGACACCGACCGACAAAGCATTTTTACTCGGATTCGAGGACGGGATGCCGGATTGGGACGCATCGGAATACCGAGATTTCCAGCATTATCCGTCGATTCAATGGAAGCTGCTTAATATACAGAAATTAAAGTTTCGCAATCAAAAGAAACACGAGGATGGATTGAGGAAATTGAAAACGTTCTTTTTCGGTTCATAAATCTACATTTGCCATGTATTCCCCGCCTATTAAATACGGTGATTTCCTACAAAAATTCCCGACGGAAGCAGATGCATTTCAATTTTATCAAACGCACTGTGGAATCTATTGTCCCTCATGTGGAGATAAACGGTTTTCTTATTCACGAGACGACAAGCCCTACATGGCCTACTGCAAAAAATGCCATAAGGAATTCTCGATATTGAAAGATACGATTTTCGTTCGAAAGGAGACAGACTTCAGATTTTGGCTCTACATCGGGTATCTGCATTACCGAATGCAAACAGATATGATAATCGATCGCCTCAACATAGCAGCCTTACAGCGGGACATGCAGGGAACCACCTACAAATCACTGTGTCGCATCAACCGCAAACTGGCATACTGGTTCGATGAGATGATGCTCCCGACAGAGACAATTTATTCGCATCACTTCACAGAATATTAAAATAGATCCGTTTTTTGTACTTATAGGGATATTTTTAATGACACTCCCCTGAAATCGTTTGATTTCAGGGGATCTTTTCATATGTAGTCCAACTAAGTATACATTATGATGGAAACAGACGAAAACCCATATAATTCAATAGAAATATGAACAAATTCACAGACGACACCCCGATCGCAATGCTGACCGTGGGGCAGTTGAAAGAGATTCTCGACATCGGCCGAATCTTGGGTAACCTTACTGCGAATCAAGCTCCGACCGAGCAAGTAATGACCATTGAGGAGGTCGTGCGCCTGACCGGATACAGCAAGGCGACGATTTACAAATTTACGAGCGATAGAAAGATTCCGTTTCGCAAGGCGGAGCATGGCGGACGGCGGCTCTACTTTCAGCGTGAGGAGATTCTCGACTGGTTGCAAAGCGAATCGCACCCGACGATCGAACAGGAAAACATTCAGAAAATAAAACAATTAAAAAAGTATTCATTATGAAAAACGAAAAAATAATAAACAAGTCAGTATTCGACCCGGAGATTCCGCCCCGTGAAGGGCTCATCTTCTACCGTAGCTTTTATGAAGCACTGGCCTCGATGAAGCCCATGGCAAGATTACACCTCTATGATGTGATTATGAGATATGACTTTTACGGCGAGGAACCGACGGATCTCAAAGGGGAGCAGGAGCGAATTTTCATAATAATCCGCCCCCAGCTGAACGCCAACGAACGAAAACGGCAAAAAAAGTACAAGGAGAAAGCAACCAAAAAGAATAACGACGAAGAACTCAACGAATTTTTCACAAAAACTGAAGACGAAGAAAATGGCAATTTACAAATATTCAGCGATATACAATATGAATAGGTCGCCCCTAAAAGATAATTCTAACATGAAAGAAAACGAATATAACAATGGATACACAGAAAGACAAACAGTCGGTTCGAATCCCTCGGAACTCCCTCCGATCAGGGTCTCCGTATTCGAGAACTATTACGCGACAGAACCCCTCGGCTGTGTCGACCTGATGAAGTGGTGTAAGACTGCTAAATTCAAGGAATCAGTCATCGCGTTCCGCACGACCTCCAACGAGAAGGTCCGCCAACGGATTAAACGCAACCTGCCGTGCATCACACCCAGCGGGATATTCAAGACCCGGAGCCATGACGGGCTGGTTCAGCACAGCGGTTTCATATGTATCGACATAGACCACAAGGACAACGGCGTATTCGGGCCGGAGTGGTTCGAGAAGAAGAAGCTCCTCGCCAAGACCTTCGACTGCCTGTTCTATGCAGGCATGTCAATCAGCGGGAATGGTCTATGCCTGATTTTCCGCATCGCTTACCCGAACAAGCACCTGGCGCAGTTCGACGCGCTGGTTCGGGAGGTCTACGAGAAGACGGGGCTCGTAGCCGACCAAGGTTGTTGCGACATCTGTCGCTTGCGGGGAGCCAGTTACGATGCCTACCCATACATCAATCCGCACGCCAAGCCTTATCGGGGCGTGCTCATGGAAAGAACGGCCAGAACCAAAGTCCGGACGGCCCGGGAAAAGGAGCTGCTCGATAAAAAGGTCTATAAATTAATCGGCAAAATCCGCAAAGAGAAGAAGGATATCGCAGATGCCTACCACGATTGGTACAGCATCGGATGCGCCTTGGCTCACGAATACGGCAAGGAGGAGGGGCTGCGGTTATTCCATCTGGTCAGTATGCACTCCAAGAAGTATTACCCGACCGAATGCGACGAGCAGTTCGCCAAATGTCTGCGGAGCCGCAAAATCGGGATCGAGACCTTCCTATGGATTTGCAAGAAACACGGGGTGACATTCAAGTAGCCCGTCGCCCCGCATGCGGAGCCGGAACCTTATCGAGGGGTTCCGGCTTTTTTTTATGATGGCCTCGGAACGTAGAGAATCCCGGGGACGATTCCACCGAAATTTATACGGCAATACCCCATCGAGTGTTGTTCGAGCGAAAATAATTTCTAACTTTGTCATTGCCAACGTCCGCAAGGACTGCGGCGGACATATTGAAAGTGTTTTCGCACTGTCCTTGACGGAAAATGTAGCAGTTTTCAACATGTAAGAGGACGACGAACAGCACTCATTCTTGTTTAGATCATGGCAGGGCGCATTCTGTGCGCCCATATCCCATATCTATTCGAGCGTGGGGTATTGCCTCGTTTATTCTTACATGGGTTCTGCTACAACCTTCCGTTAGATAGACGAAACTGGCTCCACGCTTTCTTTTTGCTACTAACCCAGCCATACAGGAGTCGGATGGCAACATAGAAACTTGTTGCTATGACTTATTACAAAGACACCTTACAGGCATTCTTGGATGATCACATCCAAGAAATCCTCGGAAAACTCGGCCGCGAGTTCGACTCCAACGATTTTATTAAGGCATTCAGACTGTTATTCCCCAATGAATATGCAACCGCGCTGCGAAGAAGCGGCTCTTATCGAGCTATCCATACTTGGGTTGCCCGATGGTATCTTTCCGGACGAACCAATCTACTTCAAAAAGGCGATATTCAACAGAGAGAAAGCGTCAATCGCAATCCGACAAAGAATCACACTTGGATAAAACTTTAAAACTACAACAATATGGGCAGAAAATTCATAATAGAGGAGGTCGAGGAAGAATCTAAGTTCGGTTGCGGTAGCATCGTAGCAACGATAATTATTGCTCTTGTCATCGGACTGTGCGGCGGATTCAAATCATGCAAAGAAGACAAAAAACCGAAAGCTGTCGAGAGCCGGACGGAACAACCGCAACGCTCGGGCGAAGTAAAAGTCCAATCACCTCCCTATGTCCCGAAAAGCTCGCATCCGAATGCTTCTGCACCGACTTCAACCACCGCATCCAAGCCGCAGAAAGAGGCCTCGGTCGAACCCATAACGGAAACATCCTTCGATGATGATATTGAGGTGGAAGAGCCGCCTGTTTCGACTACCCCGACCCAACAAGATAACAGCATCGTCACGGAGACCGATTCCGAAACGCCCGTTTTGACGGAAAAGGAACGCCGCAAGGCCGAGCGTCAGGCCAAACGAGAGGCCCGACGTAGAGAGAAAGCGCAGAAAAACAATTAAAATCTTAAAATTATGAAACGGATCATCGGATTGCTGTTCATTGCATTGTCTCTCTCTTGTTGCAGTAAAAGCGAAACAGACAAGGAGGGAGGAGGAAACTACGTTTTATCAATTACCCCTCAAAATCTAAAATTTCCGGCGAATGGCGATTCTCAAAATGTGATTGTCGCAAGCAACGGTCAATGGTCGCTATCCGGAGGCGACAGTTGGTGCACCCCTTCTATCAAGTCAGGCGGGAACGGAGCCAACGTAACCTTCTCCGTTCATAAAAACAAGGAATTACAACCAAGAAATACGTCGTTTACATTCACGCTTGGCGATGAAAAGGAGACCCTCTATGTTACACAAGAAGCCGCGTCAAATTCCAATATTTCATTGAATCCGGAATCGGCAACCGTTTCGAGTAATTCAAATACGCAAAGCGTCATCGTGACTTGTAACGGAACATGGGCCTTATCCGGAGAAACCGTATCATGGTGTCGCCCCTCCAAAACATCGGGAAAAAACAACGATGTCATTACATTCAACATCGACGAAAACAATTTACCGGACGATCGGAACGCAACCTACACGTTTACTTGTGCGACGGAATCCGCCAAGTTTGTCCTTACCCAAAAAGGCAAAGATGCACTAACCGTTACGAAATCCAAATTTGAAGTCTCCGCACAAGGAGAACAAATTGCAGTCGAGGTCAATGCAAACATCTCGTTCGAATATGAAATCGCACAAGCGGACAAATCTTGGATATCTTATGTCGGAACTCGTGCAATGACAACATCGCGCCTTTTGTTTTCGATATCTCCCAATGAAGAGACCGCAACAAGGGAAGGTACAATTACAATCACAAGCGAAATCGGGAAAGAAACCATAAAAATTTATCAATTCGGTGCTTCTCCGGCACTTGTTCTTACTAAAAAAGAGTATATCATTCCAAGTGACGGACAGACAATCAAAGTCGAATTGAACAGCAATATCGATTACGAAGTCGCTATGCCTTCGGTCGATTGGATTACGGAATCCCCGACACGGGCCATATCGACCCATACCGATAGCCTCCAATACCACTTACGATAGCCGATTTGCCAAAATTCACTTCTTGAATAAGGAGAATAATATCGACGAGATCGTTGAAATTACTCAATTACAAAAAGATGCGCTCATAATTGGCAAGACGGATTATCAAGTTCCCCAAGAAGGAGGAACAGTCGATGTTACACTGCAACATAATATTGATTTTGAAATTAAAATTAATGAAAGCGATACATGGATAACTCAAATAGAAACTCGTGCACTACAAGAAAATCAACTTCGATTTAATATCTCTGAAAATACGACAAGCGCCGAATGCATCGGCAAAATCAAGATAATCAATAACCAACAGAATATTTCACAGACTATCACTATTACTCAATCCGCCATATCTGTCTTAAACATACCTGATCCAAATTTCAAAGCTTATTTGGTTGCAAATTATGACCAAAATAACGACAATGAAATATCCCTATTCGAAATCGAGAAGTTGATGAGTTTAACCGTATCAAGTCTGTCCATCACGTCGCTGGAAGGAATTGAGTATTTTACAAACCTACAAAGCCTATCATGCGACAACAACTCTTTAACAGAGTTGGATTTGAGTAAAAACACACAACTAACTGGTTTGGCTTGTGGTTACAATAAGATTTCAAAACTCATATTACCTCCCAACGCTGAAAAAATGACATCGCTTAGTTGTTGTGAAAATAAACTAACTGACAAACTCGACTGCTCCAATTGGGCTAACCTTACCAATTTGGATTGTCATAACAATAATTTTACCGCCCTCGACCTGACCGGATGTTCGGAACTAATCGGCCTGTCTTGTGGCGGCAACAATCTCACATCACTTAATGTTCAAGATTGTTCTAACTTAACCATTTTGCAATGTGGCAGCAACAAACTCTCTTCTTTGGACATAAGCATGTGCCCCTATTTGCTTACTTTGAGTTGCGGAAACAACAACCTTGAAACTCTCGATCTAAGTAATTGCCAGATCTTAGATTTTCTATCCTGTAATGACAATAAACTGTCATCTTTGGACATAAGCATGTGTTCGAAGCTAAGAGTATTATATTGCCATCTTAATAAGCTCACCTCATTGACATTAGGCAATGCTCCGACATTACAACTCCTTGATTGTTCACAGAACCAACTGTCGTCGTTAATAGTAACGAGTTGCACAAGTTTAACCCAATTAGAATGTGATTACAATAATCTCTCATCTTTGGATATAAACATGTGTCCAAAGCTAAGTTCATTATATTGCCAAAACAATATACTTACATCACTAACATTAAACAATGCTTCGACGTTACGAAACCTTGATTGTTCACAGAACCAATTGTCGTCATTAATAGCGACAAGTTACACAAACTTAACCCGATTAACGTGTGATAACAATAATATCCGGATTCTTGATATTTCCAACTGTTATAATCTATCTGACTTAATTTGGCACAATAATCCATTCGAAGAAATCAATTTAGGGGATGTTGCATCCATTACATTTCACAACTATGCTGCAGGTTATAAAACAACGGACTATCCATATTTGCGCAATGCTTTGAACAACTCAACTAAACTTAAAATTACAAGTTCCCGATATTCAAGGTTAGACGTTTCAAACAATCAATTGGAATCGCTCGACATTTCTCAGTCTCCCAACATCCAAGAATTGTATTGCACATACAATAATTTAACTGCATTAGATGTAACAAGGCATCGACAATTAGCCAAATTAGACTGCGAAGTCAATCGCCTGACAGAATTAAATCTCGAAACAAACAGCCTTTTGCAATATTTAAAGTGCAATTACAATCAACTAACTGCGCTAAAAACGACTAATAATCCGGAATTACGAACATTAGAAATAAAAAGCAATCAGATAGATGTGTTGGATTTATCCAACAACCAAAAGATCAACACCCTAAGATGCCAAGAGTGTCCTAATTTAAGCGAAATTTGGTTTCAGAACCAAACACAACATGCACTTATTCCTACATGTGCCTTGGATTTAGACATAACAAAACCCTGTTACAAGGAAAATGATGGGACATACGTCTTAATGAATTATTACAATGAAGACGGTCTTGAAGGAATCATTTATTATCTTGATGCAGACAGGAAACACGGAAAAATTCTCTCATTAGACGAAGCCTTGCTGCCATGGTATAAGTGGAATAGTAGTAATAACAAGGCTTCTTATCCTGTTTCCGATTGGATCAATACGAAAAAGCAATCAAATACCGCTTGGGAATTACCAGCAATAGACGATTTAACAACCCTATTTTACTATCGTTTTGAGGTCAATGACTCTTCGATTGGTAACAATGGAATGCCATTAAAATACGCATCTTCAGCCGGTGGCACTTACTGGTCTTCCGAAGAGGTGAACAATAATGGTTCATACCCTCGGTACATTAAATGTTTCAAGGGGTACAGTGCTACCGGACAACCCATAGAGAGTAGTTGGGAAGCAACCCATTCTGTTCGAGCAATCGCATCATTTTAATGAAACGATGGAGATATTATGGCAACCTCTAACAGCAGGCCAAGCGCACGAGCGATTCTGGAGGAAATCGACATGCGGGATTTGGCAGATTTGATACAAGCCGTCGATGGTACGGAATTCGATTCGCACGTTATCGACGAAATTATCGAAACACATTTCAATGACCAGTACGACAGACTACGGATGTTATATGTCTATAAACAAGACCCCGAGACAATAACCCATGAGGTTACGAAACAAATAGGCAAATACTTATCCAAGTATGCCGATGAATTAAGAATCGAACAGATAATGTCTCGCGGAGAACCGACTCGAAATTCAAACGGCAAAACAAGTCGCACAAGTCAATGGAGAAAAATATGATATTGGCTCGTATATAATCCCGGTCGAGGATAAAGCACATAGTTGTAAGTTGTTATCCAAATCCTTTCCGAATCTTTATCCCGACCGTTCTTAGTTGTCCCGACCTGCCGCAACCCGGCAGGTCGTTTTGTTAAATCCCGACAGAAGATACTGCGACGCGATTACAGTTCATATAGCCACGAACCCGATAAAATTCATTAACCGCCTGTTTCGAGCCAATGTATAGGGCTTAAATAAGCAAGCCGCGATGATGGTCTCCAGTACATATCGGCTGAATCGGCCTGCGTATTCACAGTCGGAATGTATTACCCCCAAAAACTAAAAGCACATGAAAAACAAAGAAGAAATCAGACACTATCTCGACACCCAACTCAGCGCATCGGAAGACGACATGGTGCAAATTGTCCAAAACGATTTCGAGCGCATTTTGAACAACGCGGCATCTTGCGCCCTAATTACGGTCGAGGGTGCAATGCCCGTCTTGGCGGAGCAACTCCGCACCGAATTGGAAGCCCAGCATATCGAAGCCGACCTCGATGCGATTGTAAAAGTAAGCTATCATCCCGCATCGGAGATTAGTTTCGACGACCTATGCAGCCTTTTAACCGTCATCCATGAATTTGCCCCGCAGGTTAATATCGTCTGGGGCTGCGGCACGGATGCGAAACTGGCGGAAACCAACTACTTGATACTGTTGCTGATCGGGTCATCGGCAGCGTAAAATTTGCAAGGCCTGCCAAAACATATTGGCAGGTCGTTTTATTTCGTCGGAACAGAAGATACTGCAACGCGATTACAGCTCATATAACCGCGAACCCGATAAAATTCATTATCCGCCAGTTTGGAACGATTGTATAAGGTAATATGATTTTTTGTATCTTTGAGAATAAACTCTATGATAAAATGAAATTCAAACATTCAGACATTGAAATTCCCCGTGAAGACCCTTTCAAAAATTGTAAACTCAATCGTCAGCCTAATGCTATTATACTAACACAAATAGTCCAAAATTATTCTGATGGCTTCGTTTTGTCTATTAATGGAGAATAGGGAACTGGGAAAACCACGTTTATGAAAATGTGGGCAGCATACTTAAAACAACAAAAAATAACGTCGATTTATTTTAATGCATGGGAGAATGACTTTATCTCTGACCCAATGATTGCGTTATTGGGAGAACTACAGCAATTAAAGACTTCCAAAACAGCCAAGACATTAAATTCAATATTGGACATTGGGAGTAAAATCGCCATCAAAACTATTCCAACATTAACCAAAGGCATTGTGAAACATTATTGCGGTAATGAATTAGCAGAAGCCGCAAAAGACGCCCTCAAGGCTGGAGCAGAGATATTCAAAACCGAGGTTATTGAATATGAGAATAAAAAGAATAAACTTGTAACTTTCAAAGAAGAACTATCCAGTTTTATTGAAAACTCCATTCCTAATAAACCGCTTATTTTCATCGTAGATGAATTAGATAGATGTCGCCCGGACTATGCCGTCGAAGTTCTGGAAAAGATTAAACATTTTTTCTCAATAAAAGGGATTGTTTTTGTTTTATCTATTGATAAAGAACAGTTGTGCAATTCTATACGAGGACATTATGGCAGCGACCGTATCGATGCGGAAGAGTATTTACGCCGATTTATTGACGTTGAATATTTATTGCCGAAACCCGACGTTGAATCATACTGCAAATACTTGTATGAATATTTTAATTTCAAAGAATTTCTTGAGAGCGACGAACGGCGTCGAAATGGATTAAGCGGCGATAAAGACAGTCTTTTAAGATGCGCTACCGAAATTATAAAGGCTCAGAACTATTCGTTGCGACAAATAGAGAAATTATTTGTTCACACTCGTTTAGTGTTATGTTCTTGTAGTAGTAGCCACTATGTGTTCCCTTCACTGATATTCATGTTGATATGCATAAGAACAATCAATCCTCAATATTATCAAAAGATTATAACCCAACAAGTGACCATTGAGGAATTAGTAGATTTTATTCCTACTGTATTTCCTGTCAACATATTTAACAACAAATCTCCATTTTCACATACGGCTTCATTATGGGGTTTGGCTGAGTTATTCTATTGTTTTGCTCAAAGTTTTTTAAGAACACCACAACCTTTACAATTAACAGATGATAATGTAGATTCAAGTAAACCGAAATTGACCTTTACAATTGAATATGTAGATAATGAAAAATTAGCCAATGCAATCATTGGCTGTTATAGGTTCTATTCTGACGCAGGTTGGGGTCACATTATAAAATCAATTGATCTATTGAACCCCATATTAGAACAAATCTAAATTTCCGATGGCGACCATTTATGTACCACTTGTGTACCACCGCCATTTTCACGGCTATATATCACAAAAGAAAAATCCTTGATATTCGATTGAATATCAAGGATTTTCGGTTAGTCGGGGTGACAAGATTCGAACTTGCGACCACGCGCCCCCCAGACGCGTACTCTAACCGGGCTGAGCTACACCCCGTAGCGTTTCGGAGTGCAAATATAGTGTATTTTTCACAAATCGTCACATTTCTGCGGGATTTTTTTCTAATTTTGTCCTCAATGAAACGATTCGCACTTCTCATAGCGGTATTCTTCGGGTTCCTGGCCAGCGGCTGCGGAGGCTCCGCAACGCGCTCTGCCGCAGATTTCACAATCGAGGTCTACACACCCGAATATGCTTCGGGATTCGACATCCGCGGCTCGGACAAGGACGCCGCGACCCTGGTCACCGTCCGCAACCCGTGGCAGGGGGCCGGCAACGTCGAGCAGCACCTGCTCATCCTGCGCGAGGGGGCCAAAGCCCCGGCGGGTCTCGACGCCCAGGTCGTGAAAGCCCCCGTGCGGCACGTCGTCTGCATGTCTTCGAGCCATGTGGCCATGTTCGACGCCCTGGGCGAAGTGCGGCGCATCTCCGGTGTTTCGGGCATCGACTACATCAGCAACACCTACGTCAACGAACACCGCTACTGCGGCGAAGTGCGCGACGTGGGATACGACACCAACCTCAACTTCGAACTGCTGGCCTCCATGCGGCCCGACCTCGTCCTGCTCTACGGCGTGACGGGCGAAAACACCGTCGTCACGGGCAAACTCCGCGAACTGGGCATTCCTTATATATATATCGGGGACTATATGGAAGAGTCGCCTTTGGGCAAGGCCGAATGGCTGATGGTGGCCGCCGAGCTGTGCAACGTCCGCGACAAGGGCGCCGAGACTTTCCGCGGAATCGCCGCACGCTACAACGCGCTCAAGGCCCGAATCGCCGGGGCAGCCGGCGGTTCCCGCCCGAAAGTGATGCTCAACACGCCCTACCGCGACACCTGGTTCATGCCCTCGTCGCGGAGTTTCATGGTGCGACTGATCGAAGACGCCGGCGGCGAATACGTCTACACGAAAAACAACTCGGACACCTCGGTCGCCGTCGACCTCGAAGAGGCCTACCTGCTGGCCTCGGCCGCCGACACGTGGATCAACGTCGGCCCGTGCAATACCCTGGCCGAACTCACGGCCCAGAACCCCAAGTTCGCGGACGTCCCCGCCGTTCGCAACCGGCAGGTCTTCAACAACAACCGCCGCCAGACCCCTGCCGGAGGCTCCGATTTCTGGGAGTCGGGCGTCATACGCCCCGACCTGGTGCTGCACGACCTGTGCGCCGTCTTCAATCCCCAAGCCGCCGACACCGCGGAACTCTACTACTATAAACGGCTCGAATAATGAAACGGCTCGCAACGCTCCTGGCGGCTCTGCTCTGCCTGCAATCGGCGGCATCGGGCGCGGAACCGTGGTTCCGCTACCTCTCGGACGGGCGCGCCGTCATCAAACGGGGTTCGCTCTACGGCTTCGCAGACCGCAACGGCACCGAAGCCATCCCCTGCCGGTATACCAAGGCCTACCCTTTCCACGACGGCATCGCCATGGTGCGGCAGGGCTATGAAGTCTTCGCCATCGATACCCTGAAGAAATCCCCCAGATGGACGCCCGGCACGGCCAACGGCGTCCCCGTCGACGTACGTTACGAAACCTCCTTCAAATTCCAGTACCGCTAAATGGCAGCCGGCAGAACCACATTCCTCTTCACGGCGCTTGCGCTGCTGACCGTAGTGCTCTTCACGGCCGACCTCCTGGTCGGCTCGGTCGCTGTGGCACCCGCCGACACCTGGGCGGCGCTCACGGGCGGCGACTGCGACCCCGCCATACGGGACATCATCCTGCGGATACGGCTGCTCAAAGCCGTCACGGCACTTCTGGCCGGCGCGGCGCTCGCCGCCAGCGGCCTGCAGATGCAGACCCTTTTCCGCAACCCGCTGGCCGGGCCCTATGTGCTGGGCATCAGCTCGGGCGCCGGGCTGGGCGTAGCGCTGTTCCTGCTGGGGGCTCCCCTGCTGGGCGTCTCGGCGCACTCGTTCGTGCAGTCGCTCGGCATCGCCGGCGCGGCATGGCTCGGCGCGGCACTCGTGCTGCTGGTCGTGATGGCGGTCAACCGCCGCATCAAGGACATCATGGTCATCCTCATCCTGGGCATGATGTTCGGCTCGGGCATCAGTTCCGTAGTCGAGATACTCCAATACCTGTCGAGCGAGGCGGCGCTCAAATCGTTCGTCATCTGGACGATGGGGTCGCTGGGCGACGTCACGGGCGGCAACCTCGCCCTGATGCTCCCGGTCATCGCCGCGGGGCTCGTGCTCAGCATCGCCGCCATCAAGCCGCTCAACCTGCTGCTGCTGGGCGAAAACTATGCCCGCACGATGGGGCTCAACGTGCAACGCACCCGTACGCTGCTGTTCCTCTCCACCGTACTGCTGGCCGGTACCGTCACCGCCTTCTGCGGCCCCGTGGGCTTCATCGGGCTGGCCGTCCCGCACCTGGCACGCATGCTCTTCGCCAGTGCCGACCACCGCATCCTCATGCCGGGGTCGATGCTCGCGGGCGCCGCCCTGCTGCTGGTCTGCGACCTCATTTCGAAAACCCTGGCGCTGCCGATCAACACCGTCACGGCCCTGATGGGCATCCCGGTGGTCATCATCGTCGTCGTCCGCAACCGCAACCTCTTCTAAAATGGCAGCCGACCCCCTCCATACCCCCCGACCGCACGCCGGCCCCGCACCCGGGGCACCGGGCATCTCGCTGCACGGCCTCACCCTCGCCTACGGCCGCCGCGTCCTGCTGCGCGACGCCGACGCCGTGCTCCCGCAAGGGTCGATCACGGCGCTCATAGGCCGCAACGGGACGGGCAAAAGCACCCTGCTGCGGGCGATCGCCGGGCTGGGCACGGCCACCGGCGAGATCCGGCTCTGCGGCAAGCCCCTCGCCGCGCTCACCGCGCTGCAACGCGCCTCCACCGTCAGCTTCGTCACCACCGACAAGATACGCATCGCCAACCTGGCCTGCGAGGATGTCGTCGCCCTGGGCCGCGCGCCCTACACCAACTGGATCGGGCACATGCAGCAGGCCGACCGCGACATCGTGTCACGCTCGCTCTCGCTGGTGGGCATGTCGTCGTTCGCCCGCAAGACCATGGACCGCATGTCCGACGGCGAATGCCAGCGCATCCTGATCGCACGCGCTCTGGCGCAGAACACCTCCGTGATCCTGCTCGACGAGCCCACGGCCTTCCTCGACCTTCCCAACCGCTACGAACTGGCGTCGCTGCTGCGCCGCCTGGCACACGAAGAGGGCAAATGCATCTTCTTCTCGACGCACGACCTCGACGTGGCGCTCGGGCTCTGCGACGCTACAGCGCTCATCGACACCCCCGCACTGCACTGCATGTCGGCGGCCGACATGGCGGCGAGCGGCCATATCGAACGGCTTTTCGCCGGCGCGGGCATCTCGTTCGACCCTGCGACGCTGACCATTCGGCTCGCAAAAAAATAGAATATCCAATATTTTTCCGCCAATTTTTTGTTAAACTCACTTTTTTATTTACCTTTGCACCGCTAAAGTCACCCTTTCGGGGGTATGCGATAGTGGTATTGGCCCATTCGTCTATCGGTTAGGACGCAAGATTTTCATTCTTGAAAGAGGAGTTCGACTCTCCTATGGGCTACGAACGAGGAGGGCTGCGGAGCGGCACGGAACCGGGGAGGGGCTCCCGACCGGCAACCGGGACAACAAAAACGGCAGGCCTCTACGGGTGAATACTTTTCAAGGAGCGGGCTTCAGGCCTATCCGCACACAGCCACGGCTGGAACCGATTTAGCAACTGAAAAAGTAAAAAATAAAAAACACAGAATTATGGCAAACCATAAGTCATCGAAAAAACGCATTCGCCAGACCGCGGCCAAGCGTGCCCACAACCGTCTGTACCACAAGACAGCACGTAATGCCGTGAAAGCACTGCGCAACACCTCGGAGAAGAGTGCCGCCGAAGCCCTGCTCCCCAAGGTAACCACCATGCTGGACAAGCTCGCCAAGCACAATATCGTGCACAAGAACAAGGCCGCAAACCTGAAGAGCGCCCTCCAGTTGCACGTGAACGCACTTTAATCCGGCCGGATGCAAAGCCAGAAGCTGCCCCTGTGGCAGCTTTTTTTATTCTCCTGCGCAAAGCAACGGTATCTGCCACCGTCCCGCCAGCCCGGGCACAGCACACACATACGCTCCGGCATACACGGCACACTCCGCTCCCGTCACACGGCGCCCGTCCCCGGGAACAGCTCCCACGCCGGCCCGCACGGCACGGCATACAGACAATCCTCCCGGCATTCCCGCACAAGGCTCAAGACACAAGGCACACGCTACGCACGCCGCACCTGGTTCCCGAATACGCCTTGTACGACAAAGCCGCCCGCATCGCTGCGGACGGCTTCCGTTTTTCCCGCCGGGCATCCCCGCGCGGCACTACCCTTCCCGGGGATCCCCTGATCCTCCGACGGCCTCACTCCTTCCCGGAAAACCCGGATCCGTCCCCGGAATCACTCCTTTTCGGGAAAGCCCTGCGCCTTGAGGCGGATATCCGCACCGTCGGGCGTCACCAGGTATACCCCCGTCGACTCGGGCGTTATGTGGCCGATGACATCGACGCACCCCATGCGCATCACCTGCTCCTGCAAGGCCAGCGGCACCGTGAACAGCAATTCGTGGTCTTCACCGCCGTTGAGCGCCGCCACGACCGGGTCGGCATTCAGTTCCTCCGCCAAGGCATAGGTCTGCCTTGCGATAGGAATCCGGTCGAGGTATATGCGGGCCCCGCATTTCGACGCCTTGCAAATCTGCATCAGGTCACTGGAAAGCCCGTCCGAAAGGTCGATCATCGACGTCGGTACGATGCCCTCCTCGGCCAATGCCTCCACAATGTCCTTGCGCAGGCGCGGCTTGAGATACTTCTCCAGCAGGTATTCGTACCCTGCGAACTTCGGTTCCGGGTCTTTCACGTCTGCGAGCACCCGCTTCTCGCGCTCCAGCAGCCGCAGCCCCATATACGCCGCACCGAGGTTGCCCGAAATACAGATCAGGTCGTTCTGCTGTGCGCCGCCGCGCGACACGACCCGCTCCTTCGGAGCATGTCCCAGCGCCGTGAGGCCCAGCACCAGTCCGGTCATCGAAGCCTTCGTATCGCCCCCCACGAGGTCGATCCCCTGCTCCCTGCACGCGAAGGCAATCCCCTCGTACAGATCCTGCAACGCCTCCACCGACATTTTGGACGACACGCCGAGCGACACCATCAGCTGCGAAGGCAGCGCGTTCATCGCCAGTATATCGCTCGCGGCCACCGTCACGGCCTTGTATCCCAGGTGCCTGAGGGGGAAATAGGTCAGGTCGAAGTCTATGCCCTCCAGCAGTGCGTCCGTCGAACAGAGCACCGCCTCGCCCGACGGCGGCATGACGACCGCCGCATCGTCGCCCGCAGCGCGGAGCGTCGAAGCGTCGGCCGGGTCGAACCCTCTGGTCAACACGTCTATCAGGCCGAATTCACCCAGCTCGGCGATTTCGGTGCGTCGTTTCTTTTCCATATTATAAATTTTTTTACAAAATTACGGATTCTTTACTCTTTCCCAAAAATTTAGCGTATTTTTGTCCGGTAAATCCCAAATTCGGCTTCTACATATGATAAACATCGTCTTATTCGGTGCGCCGGGCTGCGGCAAAGGCACGCAGGCACAACGGCTCAAAGCACACTACGGCATCGAGCATGTCTCGACGGGCGAGGTTATCCGCGACGAGATCCGCCGCGGCACGGAACTCGGACGCAGCATGGAATCTTACATCGAGGCTGGCAAACTGGCCCCCGACGAAATCGTCATCGGCATGGTCGCCAACTATGTCGCCCAGCACAAACATGCCAAGGGCTGTATCTTCGACGGCTTCCCCCGCACCACGGTACAGGCCGAGGAGTTCGACAAGCTCCTCGCCCGGCACGGGCTGAAGGTCGACATCATGGTCGACATCCACGTCCCCGAAGAGGAGCTCGTCCAGCGCATCCTGCTCCGCGGCAAGGATTCGGGACGCGCCGACGACGCCTCCGAGGAGGTGATCCGCGGCCGCCTCGACGTCTACCGCCAGCAGACCGCCGTCGTCTCGGACTACTACGCCGCCCGGGGCAAATACGCCTCGGTCAACGGCACGGGTTCGATGGAGGAGGTCTTCTCGCGCATCACCGACGTGATCGACCAGTTGCAATAGGCCGCCGCCGGCCGACCGCCGAAACCCGGAGCAAATCCTGTTCCGGGCTCCATTTCCATCCCCTTTTCCGCAGCAGGGCGAGGGCCGGCACCGCCCGTTTCCGGCTCCGGAGGCAAACACGCCCCGGCACTTTCCCCGTCTTTGCGGCCGCTGTCCGTACACCCGGGACTGACCCCGGCGGCGGAATCGGCTCAAAGATACGGCGATAAAACCGAAAAAAAGGTGCGCGGCTTTGCTATTTTACAAATAATCCGTATATTTGCAACCCCATTGAGGGACAATTAACTAATTTTAAAACGTATTATGAACAATTACGAAACCGTTTTCATTGTCACGCCGGTTCTGTCCGATGCACAGGTGCAGGAGGTCGCTGACAAATTCCAGGGTGTCATCACCGAGAACGGCGGTCAGATTGTGAACAAGGAGTCGTGGGGCCTTCGCAAGCTCGCCTACCCTATTCAGAAGAAGACCACCGGTTTTTACTTCCTGGTCGAGTTCACGGGCGAAGGCTCGCTCATAGGCACGCTCGAAACGCAGTACCGCCGCGACGAGCGCATCATCCGTTTCCTTACTTTCAAGCAGGACAAGTTCGCCGTGGAATACTCGGAGAAGCGTCGTGCAAAACTTTCTAACAAACAGGAGGAGTAAACCATGGCACAGGAGAACAAAGCACAGTCTGAAATCCGCTACCTCAACCCGGTATCGGTCGACGTCAAGAAAAAGAAATACTGCCGTTTCAAGAAGCTCGGCATCAAATACGTGGATTACAAGGACGGGGAGTTCCTCAAGAAATTCCTCAACGAGCAGGGTAAGATCCTTCCCCGCCGCCTGACGGGTACTTCGCAGAAGTTCCAGAAGAAGGTGGCCCAGGCCGTGAAGCGTGCGCGTCACCTCGCCATCCTGCCCTTCGTAACCGATTGCATGAAATAATTAAAGGAGGAAGAGACAATGGAAGTTATTCTGATCAAAGATATGGAAAACCTGGGCTACGCCAACGACATCGTGACCGTAAAGCCCGGTTATGCGAACAACTACCTGATTCCCCAGGGTTACGCAAAGGCTGCCACCGCATCCGCCAAGAAGGTGCTCGCCGAGAACCTCCGCCAGCGCGCACACAAGGACGCCAAGATCCTTGCCGACGCACAGGCACTCGCCGAGACCATCGCCAACCTGCCGCTCACGCTGGCCGTGAAGGCCGAGGAGGGCAAGCTCTTCGGTACGGTTACCGCCACCGACCTGGCCGAGGCCCTGGCTGCCAAAGGCATCGAACTCGACCGCAAGCTGATCGCCGTAGAGGGCATCAAGACCGTCGGCGAATACGAAGCAACCGCCAAACTCCACAAGGAGGTCAAGGCAGTCATCAAATTCTCGGTTACCGCCGCAGAATAGTCCGCAGGAGGTTGCAAGGGTTCCGCCCTGCAACTACCCGCACCCAAAAAAAGGAGAGCCTTTGGCTCTCCTTTTTGCATTCAGGCAATACCCCATCCCGATATTCGTATCCACCGAATTCGGGGACGGGCACGCCGTATGTCCTGCCAACCCGCATTCCGGACTGTTCGATGCCGCCGGATTCCCCACCCCGGGTCAGTGCGGCGGCGCGGCCGGCGGCACGGGATGGCGCGGCGGCACGGAGTAGGAACGCAGCACGAGCGCCACGCCGACGAAGATCACCAACGCGAAGACCACCGTATCGGCATGCAGCTTGTCCAGCCCCATCCCGACCGAAATGGCGATCGCCAGCACGGGCTGCAGGTAGGTGTAGATGCTCGACACCGTGGCCGGTACGCTCTTGAGCGCATAGTTCAGCATCAGGTTCGGCAGATAGGTCGGCACCGTCAGCACGAAGAGCGTCGGGAAAAGCGCATGGCCGGCTATGGCGGCATAGTCGGTGTGGATGATCTCTTTCAGCCCGAAGGGCAGCGCAACGACGGCCGCCACGCAGTATACCCAGCGCAGCACGGTGGTGATGCGGTACCTGGCAACCAGGGCTTTGAACCACACCATGTACAGCGACGTGGCGCAGGCGCACAGCATGATCATCACGTTGCCCCAGACATGCGAATGCTGGTGCGACGACGACGCACCCGTCAGCACCACGGCCACGGCGCCGGCCATGCCGAGCACCAGCCCCGAGACCTTGAGCTTCGTGAAGCGATCCATGCCCAGCAATACGGAGAGCAGCAGCACCAGCAGCGGGACGATGGTGTCGATGATCGATCCGTCGATGGGCGAAGTCATCGAAAGTCCGTACATGATGAATACCTTGCGCAGCACTCCGATCAGCAGCGCGGCGCCGATCAGCTTGCGGATGTCGGCGCGCGCGACCCGTTCGGCCTTCTGCCACAGCAGCGGCACGAGCGAAAAAAGCGCCGTGACGACCAGCGATCCCGCCACCATGGCCATCGGGTGGACATAGTGCGGCAATACGATGTTGTAAAACGGGTAGTCCATGGCCCATACGATATTGCATATCAGCAGGGCGATGTGGGGTTTGAATCTGCTCATTCCGTCTCGGGGTTTACCCTGCGGAAAACAAAAACAGTGCCTTTCCGTTCGGAAGGGCACTGTCATTATACCGGTGGCGGCCATTTCTCACCAGCTGTCGCGCGGCACTTCGAACGAACCGGGCGATGCCCCCGGCAGCTCTTTCCCCCGGTAATAGACTTTCCATGCGTCTTTCCCGTATCCTTCCCCGAGTTCTTCGAACGTTTGTGCCGAGGCGCCCTTCACCTCCCCGCCCATGTAAAATACCTTCCAGGCATCCTTTCCATATCCGTCTCCGAGGCTCTCGAAGGTCATCGCCGACGCCCCGTCCACCTTCCGGCCACGGTAATACACCGTCCAGCTGTCCTTCGAGTAACCGCCGCCCAGCCTTTCGCCCGACAACGCGCTCCCGTCATCCCGCTCCCCGTAGTGGTAGGTATGCCAGATGTCTTTCCCTATCCCGTTCCCGAGGCTCTCGAACGACGAAGCCGATGCCCCTTCGACCTTCCGGCCGCGGTAAAACACCGTCCAGTTGTCCTTACCGTACCCGCCGCCGAGATCCGTGAACGACGATGCCGAAGCACCCTTCACCTTCCGGCCCTGGTAATACACCGTCCAGTTGTCCTTCGAGTAACCCCCGTGCCGCCTCTCCCGGCCGGGCTGCGACGCCCGAACCTCCTCGGGAGCAGGGTTCCCCAGGCTATGCGGAACACCCGCGAAAACGGCAAACAACGACAACAGGGATAAAATCAGCTTTTTCATCAGGCGCGGGTATTGATTTATTAAAAGACGTGAAATATACGGAGTTATTGCCCCGCATCCAAGAAATCGGCGGTAAACTTACCCGGGGTGAGGCGAAAAACCCAGCCCTCCGCCTCAACCCGCCGCACCTGCTCCCATATTGTTTACCGCTCCCGTCCTGCCACCGATTCCGTCCCGCCTCTCACCGTCTCATTCCCGTCACTCCAATACTGTCCCCCTTACCCTGTTCCTCTCCGTCATGCCGCCGTTTCCCGTCCCGCCGTTCCCTATCCCGTTCCCGACCCATCTCCGATTCCGTCCCGCTTTTCCCCGTCCTGCACCCGTCCTGCCTCCGATTTCAGCCCAGCCTTTTCCCAATCTCCTTACCTTGCCCCGGCCCCACCCATCTCCTTTCCCTGCCTACCGCCGCTCCTCCTCTCCCACATTTTCCGCCGCAGTCCTTCACCGCTCCCGGCCTATCCTTCGCCCCAGGTCTACCCGCACCCCGCCCCGCAATCCTTTTCCCAACCGCGACCAACTGCCCCTCCTTCCTCCGCGCCCACAAACGCGCCCACAAAAAAAGAACCGCAGGCGCAATGCCTGCGGTTCTTTCGATATATCGGCGGACGGCTGCACCGTCCCTCCGTGCGGGGATTACTCCTCGGCCTTCTCTTCCTTGGCAGCCTTCTTGGCGTTCTTCGCCTCGGCAGCCTCCATGGCGCTCTTCAGCGCGGCCAGACCTGCGATGTCGCCCAGCGTCGTCTTCTCGACCGAAGCGTTGATCTTCTTCACGGTCGACTTCGTAGCATCGGCGGCGGCACGCTTCTCAGCCTTCTCGGCTGCCACTTCGGCACGCTTGGCCTCTTCGTACGTACGCAGGTGCGAAAGGGTGATGCGCTTGGTAGCCTTCGAGAACTCGAGCACCTTGAAGTCGAGCTTGTCGCCCACCTTCGGCGTCGTGCCATCCTCTTTGGTGAGCTGGCGTGCGGGGCAGAAGCCCTCCACGTTCTCGCCCAGTGCGACGACTGCGCCCTTGTCGGTCATCTCGGTGATCGTACCCTCGTGGATGCTGTCTACCGAGAACTGGTTCTCGAACTCGTTCCAGGGGTTCTCCTCAAGCTGCTTGTGGCCCAGCGACAGACGGCGGTTCTCCTTGTCGATCTCGAGCACCACGACGTCGATGTCAGCGCCCACCGACGTGAATTCGCCGGGGTGCTTCACCTTCTTCGTCCAGCTCAGGTCGGAAATGTGGATCAGGCCGTCGATACCCTCCTCGATCTCGACGAAGATACCGAAGTTGGTAAAGTTGCGCACCTTGGCCGTGCACTTCGTGCCGACGGGATACTTGGTTTCGATATTTTCCCAGGGATCGGGCGTAAGCTGCTTGATGCCCAGCGACATCTTGCGCTCCTCGCGGTCGAGCGTCAGGATGACGGCCTCGACTTCGTCGCCGACCTTCATGAACTCCTGCGCCGAGCGCAGGTGCTGGCTCCACGACATCTCCGACACGTGGATCAGTCCCTCAACACCGGGGGCGATCTCCACGAATGCGCCGTAGTCGGCCATCACGACCACGCGGCCCTTGACCTTGTCGCCGACCTTGAGGTTCTGGTCGAGCGCCTCCCACGGATGCGGGGTGAGCTGCTTCAGGCCCAGTGCGATACGCTTCTTGGCGTCGTCGAAATCGAGGATAACGACCTGGATCTTCTGGTCGAGCGCCACGATCTCTTCGGGGTGGTTCACGCGGCCCCACGAGAGGTCGGTGATATGGATCAGGCCGTCCACACCGCCCAGGTCGACGAATACGCCGTACGAGGTGATGTTCTTGACGGTACCCTCGAGGATCTGGCCCTTCTCGAGTTTCGACATGATAACCTGCTTCTGCGCTTCGAGTTCGGCCTCGATGAGCGCCTTGTGCGAAACGACCACGTTGCGGAACTCCTGGTTGATTTTCACCACCTTGAACTCCATGGTCTTGTCCACGTATACATCGTAGTCGCGGATGGGCTTCACGTCGATCTGCGAACCGGGCAGGAACGCCTCGATGCCGAATACGTCGACGATCATACCGCCCTTGGTGCGGCACTTGATGTAACCCTTGATGATTTCGTCCTTTTCGAGGGCCTCGTTCACACGATCCCACGATTTGAGCTGACGTGCCTTCTTGTGCGAAAGAACCAGCTGTCCGCCCTTGTCCTCGGCCGACTCGACATAGACCTCGATCTTGTCGCCGACCTTCAGGTCGGGGTTGTAACGGAACTCGGAAACGGGAATGACGCCCTCGCTCTTGTAGCCGATGTTCACGAGAACCTCGCGCTTGGTAATGCCCGTAACGGTACCTTCCACGACCTCGCCGACGTTGACGTTCGAAAGCGTCTTGTCGTAAGCCTCTGCGATCTCCTCCTTGGGATGGTCATAGACTCCCAGGTCGTTTTCATACGCGTTCCAGTCGAAATTCTCGTTCGTGACTACATTTTTCGTTTCTTCCATGATGGAAATTCTTTTTGCGATACAATCGCTCGTTAAATGATTAATAATTAAACTCGTAGCCCCCGCCTACGCGCCTTATGCGCATACGTGAGGGCTACAAAGGTAACGGTTTTTTGCGAATCTGCAAAAAATCAGGCGGTTATTTGCGTCCCGCGGAAGCCTCCGAGCGTCGTCCGCGGCGCCTATTTGCGCACCACCCGCTGCCGCGGGGTGTTGTCGATCTTCAGCGGGCTGTCGTCCCTGAGCTCTTCGAGCAGGATGTCGGCCACCTTCTCGTCGGTGATTTCCCCGCCGGTATATTCCATATCCTTGTAATTCCGGTAGATATAGTCGCTCACGGCGACCTTGTACTTCCGCCCCTCGCGCAGCTTCGGGAACTGCACGTCGAGGGCGTTGTCCGCCGCATCGGTGACGATCACATAGGGCGTGGTCGAAATCAGGTCGATGCGGTGCGCCTCCTTGGCGTTCACCGGGTCGTTGTACTTCGACACGATCATGCGGCGCATCTGGGCGGGCGTCATCTCCATCTCGGCGACCAGCGTCCCGAACGGCTCCAGCCCGTATACCTTCGCCGCGCTCACCCCGCCCGCGGGGATCGAATCGAGGCGCACGCCGCCGATGTGGTAGAAACCGACGTCGGCATCGGCCTCGTCGGCTACCGCCGCAGCCATCCAGTTGGCAAGCCCCCACTTGTCGGCGGCATTGCCGAACCGCCCGACGGGTCTGTTCAGCTCCGGGTCGGCATAGTAAGCCTCGACCTGTTTCTGGTAGAGGATATCCGGCTCGTAATCGGCGAGCGGGACGATCCGGTAATCGACCCCTGCGACCTTATTCCCCTTCATCCGTACGGTCGTCACGCCGATGTTCCGCAGGTCTTTGCCCGTCTGGGTCAGCAGCGTGCCGCCGATCAGCGTATCGACCTCCTCGTGCGTATGCCCGCCGATCACCACGTCGTACTGCGACGGGCCACGGCCCAGCAGTTCCGCATCGCGGTCGTCGCCCATATGCGACACGAGCACCAGCACGTCGCACTCCGGCCGCAGCTCCGCGGCATATTCGAGGGCCATCGCCTGCGGGTCGGGAAACTCCAGCCCCGCGAAACTCGATTCATTGCCCGCCGGATGCCCCGGCCCCTCGTAGTTGGTCACCACACCGACGAACCCGATCCGGATCCCGTCCCGGTCGATGACCGTATAGGGCGGCAGCCGGGGAAACGTGCAGGTGTCGCTCACCACGTTGGCGCAGACCACCTCGAAGTCCATGCTGTCGATCATCCGCCCCAGGAACGCCTGCCCGTGGTCGAATTCATGGTTGCCCAGCGTCGCCACGTCATACCCCAGTTCGTTCATCAGGGCGATCATCGGCATACCGGGCGTCGGCGCCATGTCCACATAGGCATTCCCCGTCCAGCGGTCGCCGGCATCGACCAGCACCACCAGTTGGGCCGTATCGCGGCACGCCTCGACGGCCGACGCCAGCCGCGGGAAGTTCTGTATCTTGGCGTGCATGTCGTTCGTCGACAGCAATACGAGCGTCCTTTCGCGGGGTGCGCAGGCCGCGGCGAGCGCCGCAACGGCGACCAGCCCCATCCTCAGTATTCCTTTCATAACACAGGTTTTAGTTTGTCAAAGTTATAAATTATTCATATCTTTACATGTTTTCAAGCCTGAAAATCTTATGACAAATATCATCGAAATCATATGCGAAAACCTCGGCGGCACGGTCGAGGTGCCGATGGGCACCCCGCTTTCCGAGGTCGCAAAGCGGGTCGCGCCGGGGCCCTACCCGTTCCTTGCCGCCCTGGTCAACAACCGCATCAAGGAACTGTATTACAAAATATATACCCCGGTGACCGTCCGTTTCGTGGACATCACCTCCTTCGCCGGCATCCGCGTCTACCAGCGCACCTCGTGGTTCATCCTGCAAAAGGCCGCCCGCGACCTTTTCCCGGGCAAGACGCTCCACATCCGCCATTCGATGGGGCAGAACGGCTTTTACTGCGAGGTCGAAGGCATCGACGAATTTACGCCCGCGCTGACCGAAGCGCTCGCAAAACGCATGCGCGAACTGGTGGCGCAAAACCTGCCGATCAGCCGCATGAAGATCCTCACGAGCGAAGTCCGCGCCCGCTATGCGGCCCAGGGCCTCACCGACAAGATCGCCCTGCTGGACACCCGCCCGCGGCTTTACAGCGACCTCTATACGCTCGGCGACACCGACGGTTATTTCTACGGCGCGCTGGCGCCCTCGACGGGTTTCATCGACCGCTTCGGCATCGAGCCCTACTACAACGGCTTCTACCTCGCCCTGCCGCTGCGCACGGCGCCCGGGAAGCTCAACACGAACGTCGGACAGGAGAAGATGTTCGGCATCTTCCAGGAATACCAGTCCTGGGTGCGGATCATGGGCGTGCCCACCGTCGGCGCCGTCAACTCGAAGGTGCTCGCGGGCGACGCGGGCGGCATGATCAAACTGGCCGAGGCCTTCCACGAACGCAAGTTCGCCTGGGTCGCCGACACGATCCGCGACGCCAACATCTCGCGCGGCGTGCGCATGGTGCTGATCTCGGGCCCCTCGTCGAGCGGCAAGACCACCTCGGCCAAACGGCTGGGCATCCAGCTCGGCGTGCTGGGGCTGCACCCGGTGCTGATCTCGCTCGACGACTATTTCGTCGACCGCGAAAAGACCCCGCGCGACGCCGACGGCCAGTACGACTACGAGGCGCTCGAAGCCATCGACCTCGACCTGTTCAACGACCACCTCTGCCGCCTGATGCGCGGCGAAAGCGTCGACATCCCGCGCTACGACTTCATCACGGGTCGCCGCACGTGGCACAACGACCCGCTGACGCTCGACGAGCGTTCGATCCTGATCGTCGAGGGCATCCACGGGCTCAACCCGCGCCTCACCCCGAGCGTCCCCGAAGCGCAGAAATTCCGCATCTACATCTCGTGCTTCACGTCGGTGGCCATGGACAACCTTTCGCGCATCTCCACCACCGACAACCGCCTGCTGCGGCGCCTGACGCGCGACTACACGCAGCGGGGCGCCGATGCCGTGGCGACGCTTTCGCGCTGGCCCTCCGTTCGCCGCGGCGAGGAGAAACACATCTTTCCCTACCAGGAGAACGCCGATGTGATGCTCAACTCGTCGCTCTTCTACGAAATCTCGGTATTGCGGCCCTATGCCGAAAAGATACTCTACGACATACCCGACACGCTGCCCGAATACGACGAGGCCCGGCGCATGCTCAAATTCCTGAAAAACTTCACCCCCATCCCGCCCGACGAGATCCCGCCCACGTCGATCATCCGGGAGTTCATCGGCGGCAGCAGTTTCAAGTACTGACCCCGGAAAGCCCCGCCGGGCACCCCGCCGATGCCGGGACACCGCCCGGCAGGATGCGGCGCCGCATGCGGCCTGCGGCGGAAAATATAAGCCCGGCAGGCGCTTGCGGTCTTCGTAAAAATAGTATTTTTGCATGGGAATTACGCGCCGCCCGGCGCATCCGACGACAATAACCAATTGATGATAACTATGTTCGACAAGTTTTCCGAACGCCACATCGGCGTCAGCAACGAAAAAGACCTCAAAGCCATGCTCGAAGTGATCGGCGCAAAGTCGGTCGACGAACTGATCTCGCAGGTCATTCCCCAGTCCATCCGGCTCAAGAAGCCGCTCGCACTGCCGGCCGAAGGGATGAGCGAATACGAATTCGCCGCCCACATCCGCTCGCTGGCCGACCGCAACCGTTGCCTCAGATCGTTCATCGGCATGGGCTACTACCCCTGTGCCGTCCCGGCCGCCATCGTGCGCAACGTTTTCGAGAACCCCGCCTGGTACACCTCCTACACGCCCTACCAGGCCGAGATCTCGCAGGGCCGCCTCGAGGCGCTGCTGAACTTCCAGACCGCCGTGATCTCGCTCACGGGCATGGAGATCGGCAACTGCTCGCTCCTGGACGAGGGCACGGCCGCCGCCGAAGCCATGCTGATGATGTTCGCGCTGCGCTCGCGCGAAGCGGTCAGGGAAGGTCGCAACCAGCTCTTCGTCGACCGCAACATCTTCCCGCAGACGCTCGACGTGCTGCTCACGCGCAGCGAACCGTTCGGCATCGAACTGATCGTCGACGAATACGACGAATACAGCTTCACGGGCAAGGAGTTCGGCGCCATCGTCCAGTACCCGGCCGCCAACGGCGCCGTGCGCGACTATACGGACTTCACGGCCGCAGCACATGCCAAGGGCGTGCTGGTCACGGCTGCCGCCGACCTGCTTTCGCTGGCGCTGCTCAAATCCCCCGGCGAGTGGGGCGCCGACATCGCCGTCGGCTCGACGCAACGCCTGGGCACCCCGATGGGCTTCGGCGGCCCCGGCGCAGGCTACATGGCCACGCGCGAGGCCTACAAGCGCAACATGCCCGGCCGCATCATCGGCGTCTCGGTCGACCGCCTCGGCAACAAGGCGCTGCGCATGGCGCTCCAGATGCGCGAACAGCACATCAAGCGCGAACGCGCCACGTCGAACATCTGCACCGCCTCGGCGCTGATGGCCTCGATGGCAGGCTTCTACTGCGTCTACAACGGCCCCGAGGGGCTGAAACGCGCCGCCGACACGGCCCACCTGGCCGCCGCAACGGTCGCCGACGCACTCCGGGCGATGGATTACAAACTCGCCGCCGCAGACTTCTTCGACACGCTCGAAGTCTCGGCCGAAGCCGCCGTCGTGCAGTCGCTGGCACTCGAAAGCGGCATCAACTTCTACTACCCCACCGAAGGCTCGGTGCGCATGTCGTTCGACGAGGTGACCACCCCCGAAGAGGTCGCCGAGGTAATACGCATCTTCGCCGCCGCCAAAGGCAGGAAAGCCAAGGCCGTAAAGCCCGTCACCGAAAGCCGCGTACCAGCTCCCCTGCGCCGCGGCACGTCCTACCTCTCGGAGGCGGTCTTCAACACCTACCGCTCGGAAAGCGACCTGATGCGCTACATCAAGAAGCTCGAACTGAGGGACATCTCGCTCGCCAATTCGATGATCTCTTTAGGTTCGTGCACCATGAAGCTCAACGCCGCGGCGCTCATGCAGCCGCTCTCGCTGGCGGGCTTCCAGATGATGCACCCCTTCGCCCCGGCCGACCAGGCCGAAGGTTACATGCAGTTAATCACGGAGTTGGAAAACGACCTGGCGACGATCACGGGCTTCGCGGCCTGCTCCCTGCAACCCAACTCGGGCGCTGCGGGCGAATACGCCGGGCTGATGGTGATCCGCGCCTACCACCAGAGCCGCGGACAGGGCTACCGCAACGTGGTGCTGATCCCGGCCTCGGCCCACGGCACCAACCCCGCGTCGGCCGCCATGGCCGGCATGAAGATCGTCACGGTGGCCTGTGACGACAAGGGCAACATCGACGTCGAAGACCTCAAGGCCAAGGCCGGGGAATACAGTTCGGAGCTGTGCGGGCTGATGGTCACCTACCCCTCGACGCACGGCGTGTTCGAGAGCCGCATCCGCGAGATCGTGGACGCCGTGCACGACGCAGGCGGGCAGGTCTACATGGACGGCGCCAACATGAACGCACAGGTGGGGCTGACCAATCCCGGCTACATCGGCGCCGACGTCTGCCACCTCAACCTGCACAAGACCTTCGCCATGCCCCACGGGGGCGGCGGCCCGGGCGTGGGCCCGATCTGCGTCGCCGAGCACCTCAGGGCGTTCCTTCCCTCGCATCCGGTTATGCCGACGGGCGGCGACGAGGGCATCACGGCCGTGGCGTCGGCACCCTGGGGCTCCGCCATGCTGCTGCCCATAACCTACGGTTATATCAAGATGCTGGGTGGAAACGGGCTGCGCCGCGCCACCGAAATGGCGATCGTCAATGCCAACTACATGTCCTCGGCGCTGGCACCGGAATACCGCACCTATTATTCGGGCGAGACCGGCCGCGTGGGACACGAGATGATCCTCGACCTGACCTCTTTCAAGAAGGACTACAACATCGACTGCGGCGACATCGCCCACCGCCTGATGGACTACGGCTTCCATGCTCCGACGCTCTCGTTCCCCGTGCACGAGACGCTGATGGTCGAACCGACCGAATCGGAACCGAAGGCCGAGATGGATCGCTTCATCGAAGCGCTGGTGAGCATCAAGCGCGAATGCGAAGCCGCCGCGGGGCAGGCCGACAACGTGGTCGCCAACGCGCCGCACACCGCCGTCGAGATCGCCGGCGAATGGACGCATCCCTACACCCGCGCCGAGGCGGCATTCCCGCTCGCATGGGTGCGCGAAGCGAAGTTCTTCCCCTACGTGACCAAGATCGACAACGGCTACGGCGACCGCAACCTCTGCTGCCGCAACTGCGAATAAGAGACAAAACAGGGCGGAGTAAGGTGCTCCGCCCTGCCTGTTTCATACCGGCACAAGCCCCGGAGGGATGGCGTATGTAAACCCGGCATCGTTTTTTCAAAAAAATATTATATCTTTGTTCCATATCGTTTAATCGTCTGCCTATGAATTAAAAGCACGAATCGAATGCGCACATTTTAGACATATTCGGAAAAAGCGTTTAGCTTGCATCTGGTTCATGAAACTTCGACACTTTCACAAACCACCCAGAGTAAAGCAATAAACGCTCACGTTTCACGGCGTGGGCTTTACTTGTTTATTTGGTGGTTAGGTAGTCGAAGACCTCATGAACCGATAACACAGTTTTGTCCGCGCTTTTTTTATGTACGTACGGAACCGGAAGCGAGGACAAATCAACCAAATAAAAAAAAGAAACCCATGAAAAAATTCTTATTCCTCCTGCTGCTGTTCGGTTCGTTCTCGGTATTGGCAGGAAATCCCGCATGCCGCGTTTACGGCAGCAAAAACAATACGGTCGCCACATTGACACGGACAAATGTCACTTCCGACTCGCGCGCCGTCCTCGGCGGACAAGTCCAGCTGACAAAAACAGAGTCCGAGGACATCACGATCATCGTGGAAGTCTGGGACGGAAACCGGGACATAGGACGAACGACAGTAACAATCCCCGCCGGAGCATCATACGCCGGCTTTTCCATGACCCGTGACAATAACGGTATAGAACCCAACAAGACCTACCAACTGGCTATTTCCAGCGCGACCTGTCAATAGAAACCAGCCGAAGCCGATATGAATCTGAAAATTTCGAAGACGGCACGGATCGCCGTCCTGCTGGCGGTGCTGGCCGCACTTATGACGTCGTGCGGAAGCATCTCGGCCTTGTACAGAGACCCCGATTTCCAAAAGGGGTTCCGGGCCGGATGGAACAGCACAGCACCGGAAGAATATCGCTACTGACAGATCCGCATTCGAGGGGGAGGGCTAAAGCCTTCCCCCTTTTCGGCCCCTTTCCCGGAACCCGGTTTCGGGCCCGAAGAGGCGGATTTATCCCTTTTCAGATCCGTTTTCCAGCCTTGCGGCACAATTATTTCATACGATTATTTGGCAACTCGTCCCGAAGTGCGTATCTTTGTCCAATTCTCCGCGAAAGAAGGAATCGCGCTGCAAACGATTATTTATCAACTCATAATATTACAACATGAAAGTAGAACAGAACAAAATGGTCGGCGTGGACTACAAGCTCACCGTCGACGGACAAATCGCAGACCAGTCACGTCCGGGACAGCCGCTCGAATTCATCTTCGGGACAGGCATGCTGCTTCCCAAATTCGAGGAAGCAATCCTGGGCAAGGAGATCGGCGAGGCCGTCTCGTTCACCCTCGAGCCCAAGGACGGCTACGGCGAGGTGATCGCCGATGCCATCGTAGACCTGCCGAAAAATATATTCATGGTCGACGGCAAACTGGCCGAAGACATCCTCTTCGTGGGTTCGCAGGTGCCGATGAGCGACAACCAGGGCAACCGCATGATGGGTATCGTCAAGGAAGTCGGTGACGAAACCGTGAAGATGGACTTCAACCACCCGATGGCGGGCAAGACGCTCAATTTCGACGTCGAGGTCGTGTCGGTACGCGACGTAACGCCCGAAGACCTGCAGGGCGGCTGTTCATGCGGCGACTGCGGAGACGACTGCGGCGGCGGTTGCGACCACGGAAACGGCCACTGCGACTGCCACTAACGAACACGAAGCGGGACTGGAAAGCCCCGCTTTTTTAAACCCTGATCCTGTACGGCTATGACCCTGACCCAACTTACGACGATGATCGGCAGCGGCACCGTCCACGACCTGTCGGGGCGGGAGGTGGAAAACGTCGATTTCAAAAGCTGTCTGCGGAACGCAACCTCAGGCGAAGCCGGCTCGCGGCTTCGCCTTTGCCGCCGTATCCTGCCCTCCGGCATCCCCGTCCCTATCCCCGGCAACCCCATCCGCAACCAATAACCCGTGTTTACGCTGCGACAATACCTCACGACACTGGCCGACACCCACGGATTGACAAAAACCCTGGGCGGCATGGAGGTATGCCGTGACAGCCGGGACCGCATGTGTTACACCGTAGGCAACAGCGCCATCGTCTTCCGTGTCCGCCACGAAGGACGCATCCGCTCGCTGCGCTGCTACATGCACCCGCCGCGCCACCTGGCGGAAATTTACGGCGAGCGGCTGCTGCCCCAGGAGCTGTACCTCTACGATTCGCCCCGGAGCGGGGTTTGGGTCGACGTCGTGCTGGGCGACTGGATCGAGGGAACGACGCTCCACGAAGCAGTCGCAGAAGCGGCCGCGGCAGAAGACACAGCACGGCTGCGGCAACTGGCCGCGGCGTTCGACCGCCTGGCCGCAGGGCTTACGTCGGACGACTGGGCGCACGGAGACCTCAAGCCCGAAAATATTGTCGTGGATCCCTCGGGGAGGCTGCACCTGATCGACCTCGATGCCATGTACCTGCCGGCATTCGCCGGAGAGGCGAGCCCCGAACTGGGTACCGCAGCCTTCCAACACCCCGCACGGACGATCCGCGACTTCAATGCCTCGCTCGACGACTATCCCGCGGCGCTGATCTCGACGGCCCTCCATGCGCTGGCGCTCGACCCTGCCCTGTACGTACGCTACCCCGATGCCGACGGGCTGCTCTTCTCGCCGCAGCAGATCCGCACCGACGAGGCGCTCCGCGAGGCCATCGCGCTTTTCGAAGGCGAGGGGCTGGCCGTGCAGTACCGCATCGCGCGGTTGCTGTATGCACCCACGCCCCGTTTGTTCGGGCTGCCGGAGTTGCTGGCATGCGCAGCACGGGCTGGCGGGCCGCCGTCTGGCGGGAACGAAAGCGCAGAGACAACCGGAAATACATGCGGGGACAAAAGCGGCGGCACGGACGGCGTCACAAGAGGTATAACCGGGAATACCGGGTACGGCAGGGACAAGCGCACAGATGGGGACACAGGCGGCGGGGCGTTGTTTGCGGGCAAAGGCGGTGGTGCACGCAACGACGGCACGGAAACTTTCCCGGAACTGTTCGTCGGGAACGGTCTGTGGGGTTACAGGACACCGGAGCAGATCGTCATACCTCCGCTCTACGACTGCGGGTTCGACTTTACCGAAGGGCTTGCCGCCGTCAGGCTGGGCGGAACCTGGCATTATATCGACACCGAAGGGCATACCCGGATTCGATGCCCGGGGTGCGAAGCCGTAAAGCCCTTCCGCAACGGCCGTGCGGAGGTCATCCGTGACGGCAGGCGGCTGGAAATCGACCGCGCAGGGCGCGAACAGGAATCCGGTTCGGCGGTTTCAGCATGCCGCAGCATATAATTACGGACAAGGCATTTCATGCCATCGCACACGGCCCCGACAGGCATGCGCAGACACACGGCCGCCGGAAGGTTCCGCCGCAGTTCACCCGACCGGCAAAAATCCATTCCAGATAAAAAAAATTTTTTCATTTTTGCAGAAAAACGAGAATTTCAATTACAATCCGGCATCGCGACCATATCCGGGGCGAACAATCCGTCGATAATCCGCAGTGGAAACCGTTATTTCGTGATTTCGAGGCATTTCAGCGGCAGATACAACCTTACGCGAAAAAACCTATATTTGCCACGAGTTAACCCTTACAAACCATTTGCGTATTTATGAAAAATTTTCCTGTTCTGCTGAAGTTCATCGCAGGATGCGGCCTGCTGGCACTGGCCGCCTGCGACGACAAAGATCCCTCAGGCGGAGATAACCCGCCCCAGACCGAGTTTACAATCACTGCAACTGCAATCACCCCGCGCGGAGCCACGGTATCCGTCTCGCCCAAAAACCAGACAGGAGCCTACTATTTCGACGTCGTTTCCGATAAGGTGCTCCGGGAAAATTACGGCGGGGACTTCGAGGCCTGTTTCAAAAGCGGCCTGCAACAATACATAGACCGCTATGCGGCAACCCTCACGCCCGAAGAGGTGCTGACGGCTATAAGCAGCACCGGCGACGCCTCCTATACCTACCAATGGCTGGGAGACAATACCAAATACTACATCCTGGCGGCAGGCATCACTACTGCGGAACCCGGAACGACGACCGAAGTGGAATACAGCGAATTCGAAACGCTGCCCCTCATCAAAAACGAATTCACGTTTTCGGACATCACCCCGACCGACCTTTCGGTAAAAGCCACGGTCTCATCGGCCGACCCGGAACTGCGGTACGTCACCTATCTGGTCGAAAAAGAGGAGTTCGACGCTACGGGGCTCTCCCCCGAAGCCTATGTCGACAAAACGAACCAGGAACTGATCGCCTATGCCACAGGGCTGGGAGTCACATTAGAAGATGCCATCGAGGCGATGTCGGAAAGCGGCGTCAGCGAATTCAGCCAGAACAAACTCGCCCCGGCAGTAGATTTCCTGCTGATCGCAACAGGCATCAATTCCGAAGGCTATGTAATTACGGAATGCGCCAGCCGGGAAGTCCGGACGGCCGATCCCCGGAAATCGGAAATGACCTTCGAATTCCAGGTCAGCGACCTTTCGCCTACGGGTGCCGTGATCAAATACATCCCTTCCGTAAAAAACGACCGTTACTTCTACGATATCGCCGAGAGCAAAGAGCTCGAAGGACTTACCGACGAGCAGATCATGGCCAAACGAATCGAACTCGCAGGCAGCTATATCGGGTTCTACACCACGTATGACGATTACGAGAACGACATGAGAAGCTACCTCGACCCCGATACGGAATACGTCGCCCTGGCATTCGGATATATCTCTTACATCACGACCGGACTATTCCGTTCGGAACCGTTCAGCACACCCGCATCCCAGTACGGACAGGATTTCGGCGAATGTACATCCGGATACTACGGCGACCGGTACCAGACGGGCAAGGACAACTGGCGCCTGACGCTCGTCGCCGCCGACAAGTCTTATACGCTCTCGCTCAACTGCCTCGCCGACGCCGTGACGGGCGCCGCCGCCGGCATCCCGGCCGGAGAATACACGTTCTCGGCCGACGGGGCGCAGGGAGCCTTCTCGATCCTGCCCGACGGATCGAACGTCACCAACAAAAGCGACCAAAGCAGCAGTGCCGTAAAATCAGGTAAACTGACCGTCGCCTATGAAGGTTCTGCCTGCATCATCGCGGCCGACATCACCGACAGCGAAGGGAACAACGTCAAAGGCAACTTCCGGGGCAGCGTCGCCGCAACCGACTATGCAGCCTATCCTGCCATCGGGCAGATCGTCTCGGCACAGGTCTCCTTCTACGGCGGGGGCAACTGGTTCATCAACCTCTATGATTATCCGCTGGAGGGCAGCAGCAACAGTTACCGGCTTACGTTCGATCTTTATGTTTCGACCGAGACATCACCCTCGGCCGCAGGCGGACTGCCCGAAGGAACTTATGATGTGGTCGCGACAGGACTGGGCATCCGCAGCAACAAGGACACCAAGGTGGAATTCGCCAGCAAGCAGCTATGCACCATAGAAAGCGGGCAGATGACCGTCGCGCGCAACGGGAACGAATATACGATCTCGTTCAAGGGTTCATGCCCGCTGACGGACATCGACATCAGCTACACCGGGGCACTGAAAGTCAACGACCTGACCAGATCGGCACCCGCAAAAAATGCCGGTGAAGGCATTGGGGCGAAAATGCCCGGAACCGGCAGTCCCATGACGAAGAAACAGTCCGCGACGGCATCCCGCGAAGAGCCCTGCAAACCCCGCACGCGGATACCGGACAACGGCGTCGGCCTGCGGCATTTCGACCTCTGACCCATAAAAAATCAAAAAAAATCCGGCTGCTTTCCCAGGCAGCCGGATTTTTCATCGGGAGGCTTCGGGGAAGGGCGCGCATCGCCCGGCATGCGAAAAACAGCGGGATCTATGTTTTTTGCGGACAATTCGTTATATTTGCATCTGCTTAATACGATTGTAATGCCCCAATTCAGAAATTTGACACCGGCGGAAATCGCCGCGGTCGAGTCGCTCGGCTCCTCGGCCGAAGCGTGGTCGCAAGTGTCGGTCACCGACGATTTCACCCCCTTCCAGTTGCTGCAAAGCCACCTGGAAGGCAAGGTCGTGATCGGCTCCGGAGCACGCATCATCCGTTCGCGGGTGTGCAACTACCACCTCGGCGAAGGGGCAATAGTCGAAGGGGTCACGGCACTCGAATGCCGCCGCAGGAGCACGTTCGGGAACGGCGTGGGCGTGGCGACGATGAACGAATGCGGCGGGCGCACGGTGAAGATTTACGACCGCCTTTCGGCGCAGGCAGCCTATCTGATGGCCGTCTACCGGCACCGCCCGCAGACCATGGCGGCCCTGGAAAAGATGGTCGACGACTATGCCGAAACCCGCGCCTCGCAGACGGGGAGCGTCGGCAAGGACAGCCGCATCGTCGGCGCCAGGTTCATCCGCGAAGTCCGCATCGGCGACAACGTCACCGTCGACGGCGCCTCCCTGCTCGAAAACGGCACGGTCTGCGACGGTGCGCACATCGGCGTGGATGTCAAGGCCTACGACTTCATCGCCGCGGAAAACGCCCGGATCGACAACGGCTCGATCGTCGAACGCTGTTTCGTGGGCGAAAGCTGCCGGCTGGACAAGGCCTTCACGGCGGCCGAATCGCTGTTTTTCGCCAATTCGCACTGCGAGAACGGCGAGGCCGCCTCGATCTTCGCGGGGCCCTACACCGTCTCGCACCACAAGTCGTCGCTGCTCATCGCGGGCATGTTCTCGTTTTTCAACGCGGGCAGCGGCTCGAACCAGAGCAACCACCTGTTCAAGAGCGGCGCCGTGCACCAGGCGGTGCACCTCAGGGGCTGCAAGTTCGCCAGCGGCGCCTACATCATGTCCCCCGCGCTGGAAGGGGCTTTCACGATGATCATGGGGCACCACTCGTTCCACCACGACACGTCGGCCTTCCCCTACTCATACCTGATCGAAAAGGAGGGGCGTTCGGTGCTCATGCCCGGGGCGAACCTCACCAGCTACGGCGCCGTGCGCGACATCGAGAAATGGCCGGCACGCGACCGCCGCACCATACGGCGCGACGTCATCAACTTCGAAGAATACAACCCTTATATCACCTCGGGAATGCTCAGGGCCGTGGATACGCTCCACGCGATCGCAGAGGAAGACCCCGACGCCCCGACGTACGTCCACCAGAAGGCGATCATCCGCGCGGCGGCCCTCAAACGGGGCATCGGACTCTACAACCGCTTCATCGTGGCGGCGCTGGGCGCGATGCTCGACCGGGGAGAATCGGCGGAACGCTACGACGGCAGCGGCCGCTGGCTCGACATCGCCGGGCAGTATATCACCAAACGCGAAGTCGAGGCCATCCTCGATGCCATAGACCACGGAGAACTGACCTCGCCCGAAGAGGTGGACAACCGTTTCAGGGTCTTTTCCGTCCACTACGACGACTACGCCCACAGCTGGGCCGAAGGGGTCTACGCATCGCTGCTGGGACACATCCCGACCGTGGCGGAGATAGAAGAGGCCATCGCGGCGGGGCGCAACGCCCGCGCGACGATGCGCCGTACGACCGACGCCGACCGCGACCGCGACTGCTCGCTCGACATGGCGGTCAGCTACGGCCTCGACAGCGACGACGAAGGGGAAGTACGCGACGACTACTACTCCGTCCGGGGACTTAAATAGACGCAACATGTATACACAGAGCATCACACGCAACCACCGCACGGCATTCATCCTGGCCATAGACGGCTCGGGGTCGATGGCCGAAAGCATCCTCTTCCGGGGACGCTGCATGACCAAGGCCGAAGCGGTTGCAACCATCACCAACGACCTGCTGTTCGAGCTTGTCGAACGGGCACGCCGCAGCGACGGCGTACGCGACTATTACGACATCGCCGTGGTCGGTTATTCGGGTGACGACGAGGTACGCTCGCTGCTGCCCGGAGGCGAGGATCTGGTGCCTGTCAGCGCCCTCGCGGCACAGGAGATGCCGGTGCACACGGAGGTGGTCGAACACCGGCTCCCCGACGGCAGCATCGCCCTGCGGGAGATCCCCGCACCGGCGTGGATCAAACCCCTGTCGGCCGGGCAGACGCCGATGTGCGAGGCACTGCGCCGCGCGAGGGACATAGCCGCCGGATGGACTTCCCGCACGGCCAACGCCGAAAGTTTCCCGCCCGTGGTCTTCAACATCACCGACGGCGAGGCCACGGACTGCGACAACGAGGAGCTGCGCACGGTCTGCGACCAGATCAAGGCGCTGGGCACCGTCGACGGCAATGTCCTGCTGATCAACATCCATATCGCCGCCGGGGATACCGAACGTCCGGTATTCTTCCCCGAGGCGCATGAAGCCCGCTACACCAACCGCTACGCCTCGCTGCTCTACGACTGTTCGAGCGAAATGCCCGCGGTCTTCAACGAGGCCATCCGCGAAGCCAAGGGCCCGGGTGCGATCCCGCCCTTCCGCGGCATGAGCTACAACGCCTCGGCGGCCCAGCTGGTCGCCATGCTCAACATAGGTTCCATCAGCGTCAAAACCGAATAAAGATGATAGTGACCCTGCAACATTTCTCCCGGGCACTGCTGACGCCCGACCTGTCGCTGGCGACGCTCGCCGACGCCCGCCCCGTTACGGAACCCAACGGCATGCCGCGCCTGGTGCGCACGACGCGTTTCGCCGAGGCGGAAGTCGAATGGCGGGGCGAGCGGTGGCTCGTCGCCATGCCCCTCAACCCGTCGGCCATGCCGCGGATCGAACGCACGGTCTCGGCGCTGCGCAAACTCAACACCGGCTACTTGACGGAATGCCGCATACTGCCGGGCGAAATGCGCTGGCACGACGCCACGGGCGCGGAACGGCACACAGACCTGGTGTTGCAGCACCTGCCTGCGGGGCGGGAGTTCGCCGAAGCGCTGCTCGCCGAGGACAAGGCGACGCTGCTCGCGGCGCTCGACACATTGCAGGCGGCGCTCGGGGAGCTGGAATTCACACACAACAACCTCAAGGAAACGAATCTCCGCTGGCACCGGGGACGGTTCGTCCCGATACGCTATTACGATGCCCGCATCGGCACGGCGGAGCTCGGCACGGGTGACAGGGAGGCATTCGCCGCACTCCGGCACAGGATCGCCGAGGCACCCGCGCCCCGCCAGACGGCCAACGACGTCACAGCACACTACAACCCGCTGCGCAGCCTGACCGGGCACCGCTGGACGAGCCACGTATTCGAAGGGCTGGTGTGCGTGGAGGACGACAACGGATTCGGGTTCGTGGATACGGACAACAACCCGGTGATCCCGGCGCAGTTCGTCTGGGCGGGCGATTTCCGCGAAGGCCGCGCCGAGGTACAGACGCAGACGGGGATGGGGCTGATCGACCGCCGGGGCTGTTACGTCATACCTCCCGAATACGAAATCGTCGACTACGACCCCGCCGCCAGCGTGGTGCATGTGCGCAACAACGGGCACTGGGCGCTGTTCGACTACCTGGGACGCCGCCTCACGGAGTTCCGGACGGAAGTCCCGGAGCCCTGCGGGCCTGAAATTTGCAGGTGACAACGGCATTATTAGCTATTTCGCCGTTACCGGCGCCTTCCGGCTGCATTGGCAAACCCGGCCCGGAGGGGCGCTGCCCGGCACAACCGGGGAAAGCGACCGGCGGGACTTCGGAGCATATAATCACGATAACAAATACAAAAAATTACAAGTCATGGAAGAAACGATCAAATGCCTGATTATCGGCAGCGGCCCCGCAGGATACACGGCCGCCATCTATACGTCGCGTGCAAACCTCCGGCCCGTACTCTACGAGGGCATCGAACCGGGCGGGCAGCTCACGACGACGACCGACGTGGAGAATTTCCCGGGCTACCCCGACGGGGTCAGCGGCCAGCAAATGATGGCCGACATGCGGCGCCAGGCCGAGCGCTTCGGCGCCGAGATCCGCACGGGCACCGCCACGCGCGTAGACCTCTCGTCGCGGCCGTTCCACGTGGTGATCGACGGCCAGACGGAGATCAGGGCCGAAACCCTGATCATCGCCACGGGCGCCTCGGCCAGATACCTGGGGCTCCCCTCGGAGACGAAATTCCGCGGCATGGGCGTGAGCGCCTGCGCCACCTGCGACGGCTTCTTCTACCGCAAAAAGGACGTAGCCGTGGTCGGCGGCGGCGACACCGCCTGCGAGGAGGCCACCTACCTCGCCTCGATCTGCCGCAAGGTCTACATGATCGTGCGCAAACCCCACCTGCGCGCCTCGAAGGCGATGCAGCAGCGGGTGTTCAGCACCCCCAACATCGAGGTGATATTCAACCACAACACCGCCGAGGTACTGGGCGACGAGTCGGGCGTGACAGGCGCACTGCTGCGCTGCAACGACGGCAAGGAGGTGAAGATCGACATCTCGGGCTTCTTCCTGGCCATCGGGCACCACCCCAACACGGAGTTGTTCCGCGACCAGTTGCAGCTCGACGCCGAAGGCTACATCAAGGTCGAACCGGGCACGTCGATAACCAACATCGAAGGCGTCTTCGCCGCGGGCGACGTCCGCGACCCGCACTACAGGCAGGCCGTCACGGCGGCCGCTTCGGGCTGCATCGCGGCTATCGACTGCGAGCGGTTCCTGTTAAGCCGGGCCAACTAAAAACGCATGAGTTTCAGCGTCACCATACTGGGGTCTTCCTCCGCGAAGCCCACCCTGAGCCGGCACCCGTCGGCGCAGGTGGTCAACGTGCACGAGCAGTACTACCTGGTCGATGCGGGCGAAGGGGTACAGCAACAGTTGATCCGTTACGGCATCAACCCGCTCAGGCTGCGTGCCGTGTTCATCTCGCACCTGCACGGCGACCATGTATTCGGGCTGTTCCCGCTGATCTCGACGCTGGCGCTCTACGGCCGCAAGACCCCGCTGCGGGTATTCGCCCCGGCACCGATGGGCGAGATTCTGGCCTGCCACCTCAAATATTTCGACAGCGAACTGCCCTACCCGGTCGTATGGACGGAGGTCGACACGACCAAGCATGCGCTGCTGATGGAAAACCGTACGCAGGAGGTGTGGAGCATACCGCTGCGCCACCGCGTGCCGACGGCGGGGTTCCTTTTCCGCGAAAAGGAGCCGGCGCTGAACGTCGACAAGTTCAAGATTACGAAATACGGGCTTTCGGTCGCACAGATCACCGCCGCAAAGCGGGGCGAGGACGTCACGCTCTCCACGGGAGAGGTGATCCCCAACGGGGAACTGACCTACCGTCCCTACGCCCCCCGGTCGTACGCCTACCTGTCGGACACCAACTTTTCGGCCAAGGCCGCAGCGCTGGCCGCAGGCGCCGACCTGATGTACCATGAGGCGACCTACGCCGCGGCGGAGCAGAAGGCGGCCCGGGAGCGCGGACACTCGACGACGGCCGACGCGGCCAAGGCAGCCCTGAAAGCCGGGGCGAAGCGGCTGGTGATCGGGCATTACTCGTCGCGCTACAAGGATGAAAACATGCTGGTCGAAGAGGCCCGTGCGATCTTCCCCGAAACCTACCCCGCCACCGAAGGGATGACGTTCACCTTAGAAAAACAACGATGACAAAAGCCGACATACAACTCGTCCGCGCGCTGGCCGGCAAACGCGGGCGCACGGAACACGGACTGTTCGTCGCCGAAGGGGAGAAACTCATCGGCGAGCTGCGCGCGTCGCACCTCGGGGTACGCAAGATATTCGCCCTAGAGGGCCTGTTCGCCGGGCCGGAAGTCGAGGTCGTCGGCACGAAGGAGATGGAGCGGCTGTCGCTGCTGAAAACAGCCTCCAACTCGCTGGCGCTGGTCGAAATACCGCATTACGGACTGGATATGCGGGCTCTCGCGGGACGGCTGACGCTGGCGCTCGACGACGTCCAGAACCCGGGCAACCTGGGCACGATCGTCCGGCTGGCCGACTGGTTCGGCATCACGGACATCGTCTGCTCGGAGGCCTCGGCCGACTGTTTCAACCCCAAGGTCGTGCAGGCCACGATGGGCGCCATACTCCGCGTCAGGGTGCACTACACCGACCTGGGAGGGTTCCTGCGCCGAGCCGCGGACGCCGGGCTGCCGGTGTGCGGGACTTTCCTGGAGGGGGAGAACATCTACGGGGCATCGCTCCCGGAGGCGGGGATCGTCGTCATGGGCAACGAGGGGCGCGGCATTTCGGACGCCGCGGCCGCGACCGTCACCCGCAAATTGTTCATCCCGCCTTACCCGGCCGACCGGCGGGGTTCGGAATCGCTCAATGTGGCGATGGCGACGGGGATCGTCTGCGCCGAATTCCGGCGGCAGGCAGGCACCGGGGGCCCGGGACAGGCGCGAAGGAGTAAAAAATAGGCAGGGAGAAGCCGCAAACAGGCGGCGGGAAGGCGTGCCAGCCCGGTTTCATCATCGTATTTCAGCTGTTATCCGCCGAATAAAGTCGATTACACCCGCTTACCGGAGCATGGCACAGGAAGCAACGGGCAGGAGGTCGCCGCACTCACACCGGGTCGGCACACCGTTCGCGCAGGCCGGCAACCATGCTGCGTACGGCTTCCAGGGCTTCGGCACACCGCTCGGGCGGCAGGAGTCGCGCCGCATCGAGCCGTTCGATGCTCCGCAGGAGGCACTCCACGGCATAGCGCATTTCGTCTAGCTCGACCCCCGAGGCGGCCGCAAGGTCGGTAGCAGCCAGCCGTATCACCGCCGAGCGGGCGCAGAGTTCGAAATCGACGACCAGGGCATTGCATTTGCGGCGGTCGTAGGGCGGAATCCAAAGGGTCTCGAACATCAGCCGGAAAACCGCGGCGACCAGGGCCGGGTTGTTTTTCCGCGTAATTTTTTTTGCGCAAGGTTCCATCTTTCAGAGCTGTTGCTCCGGAAAAAAGCGCGGGCAAAGATACCGAATCCACCATCGAGGTATTGGACGACCTGTAACGTAGAATGCGGCCAATGCCCACGCCGAAAAACAGCGAGAGCATCAACCTTCGTTCCTTACGCTACACGAAAGTGTCCAATTTCCGATGGTAAGAAAAAAGCCGATGCGCCTTTATCCGAATATGTCGACAACCCTAACAGGCTGCATAAGACAAAGGTAGGAAAAATAAGCCCATCCGCAAAACATTCCGGGCCGCAGGAATGCAAAATTTCATTTAAATTCGATCCGGCGCATTGCCAATTCTGAATAATATGTATCTTTGTAAGTTGAAATATATGTATCTATGTCTGAATACAAACTCAAAATAGGCATCACGCAGGGAGACCCGAACGGCATCGGCTGGGAGGTGATCCTCAAGGCCCTTTCCGACCCGCGCATGACGGAGCTCTTCACGCCCGTCGTCTACGGTTCGCCAGCGGCGGCGGCCTATTACCGAAATACGCTGGGCGACACCGAACCGGTGGCGTTCAACACCGTGCCCGCGGCACGCGACGCCCGCCGCGGCAAGGCCAACCTGGTCGTATGCGGGGAGGCCGGGCAGCCGGAGCCGGGCAAGGCTTCGCCCCAGGCCGGACGCGCTGCGGTCGAAGCGCTGCGCACGGCGACGCAGGATTTGAAGGAAGGGACGCTCGACGCCATCGTCACGGCACCCTTCAACAAGGAGAGCGTACAGGGCGACGATTTCAGCTACACGGGCCACACCGAATTCTTCGGGGCGGAGCTGGGCGGGGAGCCGATGATGATCCTGTGCAGCGACGTGCTGCGCGTGGGGCTGGTCACTAAGCACATCCCCGTGTCGGAGATCAGCCGCAGCATTTCCAAGGAGAAGATCGTGCACGACCTGCACACGCTGCGCCGCTCGCTCATCGAGGATTTCGGCATCGTCGAGCCGCGCATCGCCGTGATGGCGCTCAACCCCCACGCCGGGGACGGCGGGCTGCTCGGGCACGAGGAACAGGAGATCATCCGCCCGGCCATCGTCGAGGCATTCAGGCAGGGCGTGCTGGCATTCGGCCCCTTTGCGGCCGACGGGCTGTTCGCCGGGGGCGGATACGCCAAGTACGACGGCATCCTGGCCATGTACCACGACCAGGGGCTGGCGCCGTTCAAGACGCTCTCGCCCGACGGCGTGAACTTCACGGCGGGGATCGCCAAGGTACGCACGTCGCCCGACCACGGCACGGCCTACGACATCGCGGGGCAGGACAAGGCCGATGCGCAGTCGATGAGGTCGGCGATCTACGCCGCCATCGACATCGTGGAGCACCGCCGCGCCTGGACGGAATGGAGCCGCAACCCGTTGCAGCGCGCCGAGCGCGAGAAAGGCGGACGCGACATCTCGGTCAAAGACCTGCCGCAGACCGAACGGGAGGATTAGTATGACGCCGCAAAAAAAGATCCGCATCGGGGTCGGGTTCGTGGCCATATGGGTATTGCTCGGAGGAGCATGGCTCTGCGATTACTTTTTCGGCGACACGGAGTTCTGGAAGCTGGCATCCGGGGAACTGACCGTACTGCTGGGTATCGGCGCCGGGACGGCGATGATCCGGGAAGGGCGCCGCGGGCAGGAGGCTGTAAACGCTGCGGGCAAAGACGCAGCACCCGGAAATCCGGCCGAAGGCACGGCGGGCAAAGACGCAGGGTCGCAGGCCGAAGAGACACAGGCCTAAGAGACCAGGCTGGAGAAACACAGGCCGCAGGGTCGCAGGTCGGGAACACGGCAGCCAAAAGCACGGCAGCCCGCACGGCGCGGCAGCCGGAAGAGAAAAAACGATAAACACCGGGCAACCCGGAAGCGTATTCCGTCTCGTAATTGTGGAAGCGCCGAAGGCCCCGAAAACTTAACTTTATAATTTTTTTATGATCAAAATCACTTTTCCCGACGGTTCGGTGAGGGAGTTCGCCAAAGGGACGACTGCCTTCCAAATCGCAGAGAGCATCAGCCCTCGTTTAGCTGCTGACTCCCTGGCGGCCTCGGTAAACGGCGCAACCGTGGACATGATGCGCCCGATCGAGGAGGACGCCTCGGTCAAATTCTACAAATGGGAGGACGAAGAGGGCAAGCACGCCTTCTGGCACACCTCGTCCCACCTGCTGGCCGAAGCCCTCGAGGCGCTCTATCCGGGCATCAAGTTCGGTATCGGCCCGGCCATCGAAAACGGCTTCTACTACGACGTCGATTCGCCGACGCCGATCACCGAGGCCGACCTGCCCAAAATCGAGCAGAAGATGCAGGAGCTTTCCCGCAACAAGGAGCAGCTCATCCGCCGCGAAGTCCCCAAGGCCGAAGCACTCAAGACCTTCACCGAGAAGGGCGACCAGTACAAGGTAGAACTGATTACGGACTTGCAGGACGGCACCATCTCATTCTATACCAACGGTGCGTTCACCGACCTCTGCCGGGGGCCGCACATCCCCAACACGGGCTACATCAAGGCCCTGAAACTGACTTCGGTAGCCGGGGCATACTGGCGCGGCAACGAGAAGAACAAGATGCTGACCCGCATCTACGGCATCTCGTTCCCCAAGAAGTCGATGCTCGACGAATACCTCGTGATGATGGAGGAGGCCAAGAAGCGCGACCACCGCAAGCTGGGCAAAGACCTCGAACTGTTCTGTTTCTCGCAGCGCGTGGGACAGGGCCTGCCCCTGTGGCTGCCCAAGGGCGCCGCACTGCGCGACCGTCTGGAGCAGTTCCTACGGGGCGTGCAGAAGGAGTACGGCTACCAGCAGGTGATTACCCCCCATATCGGCAACAAGGAATTGTACGTGACCTCGGGCCACTACGCCAAGTACGGCAAGGACTCGTTCCAGCCGATCCACACCCCGATCGAAGGCGAGGAATACCTACTCAAGCCGATGAACTGCCCGCACCACTGCGAGATCTACCGTTCGAAGCCCCGCTCGTACAAGGAGCTGCCCGTCCGCCTCGCGGAGTTCGGAACCGTCTACCGCTACGAGCAGTCGGGCGAGCTGCACGGGCTGACGCGCGTGCGCGGGTTCACGCAGGACGACGCGCACCTGTTCGTACGTCCCGACCAGCTGCTCGAAGAGTTCGAGCGCGTGATCGACATCGTGCTCTACATCTTCAAGACGCTGAAGTTCGACAACTATACGGCACAGATTTCGCTCCGCGACCCCGACAACAAGGAGAAATACATCGGTTCGGACGAGAACTGGGAAAAGGCCGAGAGCGCCATCATGCAGGCGGCCAGGGAGAAAGGGCTCACGACCGTCGTGGAGCTGGGCGAAGCCGCATTCTACGGCCCGAAGCTGGACTTCATGGTCAAGGATGCCATCGGCCGCAAATGGCAGCTGGGCACCATCCAGGTGGACTACAACCTGCCGGAGCGTTTCGACCTGACGTACAAGGGTGCCGACGACAAACTGCACCGCCCGATCATGATCCACCGTGCGCCGTTCGGTTCGATGGAGCGTTTCGTGGCCGTGCTGCTCGAGCACACGGGCGGCAAATTCCCGCTGTGGCTCTCGCCCCAGCAGGTCGTGGTACTCCCCATCTCGGAGAAGTTCAACGACTACGCCCAGAAAGTCGCGGACTACCTGAACCGCAACGACGTCCGCACCGAAGTCGACGACCGCAACGAGAAGATCGGCCGCAAGATCCGCGACAACGAGCTGAAGCGTATCCCCTACCTGCTGATCGTCGGCGAGAAGGAGGAGGCCGAGGGCCTCGTATCCGTCCGGGCACAGGGCGAAGGCGACAAGGGGCAGATGACGATGGAAGCGTTCCGCGACCTGATCACCAGTCTGGTATCGCAGGAGATCGAAGCCAACAAAATGGAAAAGAAGTAATTAACCAATAAAATTTTTACGACTATCGCAGCACCGAAACCATTCCCGCCGAGGCCGTTCAACCCCGGGAATAACCGGCCGAAACCGGCAAACAACAATCGGTACGGGCGCCGTCTGCCCGAAAAGGAGAACCCCCACCGCATCAACGAGCAGATCACGGCTCCCGAGGTGCGCGTCGTGGGCGACAACATCGAACAGCCTGTCGTACTGCCGATCCGCGAAGCACTGAGGCTCGCCCAGGAGCAGGAACTCGACCTGATCGAAATCTCGCCCAAGGCCGAACCTCCCGTATGCCGTATCGCCGACTACCAGAAATTCCTCTACCAGCAGAAGAAAAAGGCCAAGGAGCTTAAAGCCAACCAGGTGAAGGTCGTGGTCAAGGAGATCCGCTTCGGCCCGCAGACCGACGACCATGACTACAACTTCAAGCTCAAGCATGCCATGAACTTCCTCAAGGAGGGTTCGAAGGTCAAGGCGTACGTCTTCTTCCGCGGGCGTTCGATCGTCTTCAAGGAGCAGGGTGAAATCCTGCTGCTGCGCTTCGCAACCGACCTCGAGGAGGTGGCCAAAGTGGAGATGATGCCCAAGCTCGACGGCAAGAAGATGAACATGATGCTTGCGCCGAAAAGCAAGAAGTAAGGTCTTGGCGGCGGCCGGACACCGCCGCGCAGAATTCATAACGATCCGTAATCGGAGCCCGGGAAAGGCTCCGGTTATGGATTTTTTGTTTCATCGCAGGGCTGGACAGCATGGGGAAGCGGGTGAAGAAGCGGCTGCCAGGGAAGGCTCGGAGGGATGACAGGGGACAGGAGGACGACGGGGACGGCGGTGCCGAAAATTATTTTGACCGGAACGCCGATTTTGCGTACCTTTGCAGGGATGATAACTCCCGACGACATATTCCGCATCACGGATGAAGCGGCTTTCGAAGCGGCGGCGCTGGAGGTATTCCGGCGCCAGGCTGCGGAATGCGCGCCCTACCGCGAGTATCTGTCCCTGATCGGCGTACAGCCCGGGGAGGTGCGGACGGCGGATGCGATCCCCTACCTGCCGATCGGGCTGTTCAAGACCCACGAAGTGTATTGCGGCGGCACGGAGCCCGAAGCGGTCTTCACCTCGTCGGCCACCACCGGCATGACCTCGTCGCGCCACCCGATGCGCTCGCTGGCGCTCTACGAACAGGCATTCCGCGCTTCGTTCCGGACATTCTACGGCGAACCGGCACGGTGGAGCCTCTATGCACTGCTGCCCAACTACCTGCGGCGCAAAGGCTCGTCGCTGGTCTACATGGCCGACCGGCTGATCGCCGACTGCGGCTCGGGCGGCTTTTACCTCGACGACTACGAAGCCCTGCTGGAGGCGATGCGCCGCGACCCCAAGCCCAAGATCCTGCTGGGCGTAAGCTATGCGCTCTGGGATTTGGCGGAGCGTTACGCCCCGAAGCTGGACGACACAGTCGTCATGGAGACGGGCGGCATGAAGGGATACCGCGAGGAGATCCCCAAAGCGGAATTCCACAAAATCCTGTGCGACGCATTCGGAGTAGACAGGATACACTCCGAATACGGCATGGCGGAACTCACGTCGCAGGCCTACTCGCAGGGCGGGAACATCTTCCGCTGCCCGGCCTGGATGCGGGTCGCGGCACGCGACGTGAACGATCCGTTCGACCGCCTGCCGGCAGGCTCCCGCGGCGGGCTGGACATCGCCGACCTGGCTTCGTGGTGGTCGTGCGCCTTCATCCAGACCCAGGACGTAGGGCGCGTGGCTGCCGACGGGGCGTTCGAGGTAGAAGGACGCATCGACCACAGCGACATCAGGGGTTGCAACCTGCTGGTGCAGTAGCGGAACGGCAGGGGCATCACACCGTCCCCGTGCGCAGGCTGCCTCGCACGGGACATTACCCGTAACAGGGCGATTGCCACGGGCGACACGGCAGACCGACACGAAACAAGTAAAGAAAAATAGCGATGAAAACAGTAGCATTCGTCCCCTTACGCCTCAACAGCCAGCGGGTAGCGGGCAAAAACCTCCGCCTGCTGGGCGGCGAACCGCTGATGTGCCATATCCTGCGGACGCTCGCCGGCATCGGGGAGATCGACGAGGTGTACGCCTATTGCAGCGACGAACGCATCTGCGAATACCTGCCCCGAGGCGTGCGTTTCCTGCGCCGCAGCCCCGACCTCGACCGCGATACGACGCTCGGGCGGGAGATCTACGACAGTTTCACGGCCGACGTCGAGGCCGACCTCTACGTGCTGGCGCACGCCACCTCGCCGTTCATCCGCGCGGAGACCGTGGCGGACGCCCTGCGGCACGTGCGGTCGGGGGAATACGATTCGGCGTTCAGCGCCGAGAAGATACAGACCTTCGCCTGGTTCGAAGGCCGGCCGCTCAACTATGCGCTGGACGACATCCCCCGCACGCAGACCATAGAGCCGGTCTATATAGAAACCAGCGCATTTTTCATTTTCCCGCGCACGCTCTGGTGCGGCCGCGGGCGCCGCATCGGGGAGAAGCCCTACATGGCCGTCGTCGACCGCATCGAAGGGTTGGACATCGACAACCCCGAGGATTTCACGATGGCCGAGATCATCGCGGCAAGCCGGCGGCTGGGGTGACGGGAGCGGATGGCAAGCGAAAAAGAAATTTGCAGCGTCCGAAAACACGGATCGAGAAACGGAAATGCTGCAATCTGGGTGATTATGCGGCGTCCGGCTATTCGCGACAAAGAAAATATAATTTAAGACCTGTGACAACTTATTTCCCGGATAATGAAAGCGACCCGAAAAGGTCGCTTTCATATTTTCTAAAGAGAGGTAAATTCTCCCGGTTCTGTTCTATCTTATTTCTCAGTTCAGTTTCTTCAAATGCAAGTCCCGGAATGCGACCGTCCCGTTTTTCACGAAAAAGAACACGTCCCGCCCCTCGGATTCGGGCAATCGGTTGACCACGCACCGGCGGCCGCCGATGCAGACGTCGATCATGTCTTCGCGGACGACGATATCGAGCGTAAGCTTCTTATCTAATCCCGTCACGCCTTCGATCCGCAGATTATGCAACAGCACCATACATTTCAATGCATTCAGTTCCAGTTTATAACCCCGATCCGCATTGTCTTTGGCCCGGATAAAAAGTCCGGCTTCATCGTACGATGACCGGGGATCCACAGTCATCGTCAACCGGTAGCTCGCGGGAAGATCCGTAAGGAAAGCACTTTGTGTTCCATCCGGCGCAGCCAGTTCGAATGCATCGTCTTTCAGGACAGGAGTACGATCCCCGAAAGAGCGGAACAGGGAAACGGGCATCGGTTCGGCAGACGGAAGCGCCTCTTCGAGGAACCGCGTATAGAGCATCCCGTCGCGCCCTTGGAAAACTTCGCGGAGCAACAGGTTGCCACCAAAATTCCGCCCCCCGTGATCCCGACCGTCCCCACGCCAGGGTATGAAAGCTGCGGCGACCCGGCGCCCGTCCTTCAACGGTGCCGTTTTGTATACATTGGCCCATCCCTCTACGAAAGCCTGGGAAGATGGATATTCCCACGGGCCGAACGGTTTTTTCGAACGGACATAATAGGTATCGCCCCCGACGCTATACAGGAGATAATACCACCCCTTCCAAACGAAATAATCGCTGCATTCAGGCACTCCGACCTGTCCGGTAAGTACAGGATCCACCTCACGCCATGTTTTCAGGTCTTCCGAAACGAGATGCACCAAACATCCTCCGAACCCGGACAACGGAATATTCTTTTCATAACTCGAAATGAAAAGGTGATAGGCTCCGTCTTCCCCGCGAAATACCTTGGGATCACGGAAATTCCGGGATTCATACCGTTCCGGCGTAATGAAAAACGGATTGGGAGTTTGCTTTTCAAAGTTGAATCCCCCGTCATGGCTGACCGCGAAGCTCAATTGCTCGTGCACACCCGCATCATCTTTCACACGCGTAGAATAGAATGCATAAACCGCGCTGTCAACGTCTATGACAGATCCCGTGCAAATCGACTTTTCCCAGTCGTTGTCAATCCCCAAGGCCACGGGATAATGTTTCCAATGCACCATATCTTCCGATGTACTCAGCGCCCACTGATGTCCGCCCAAACCGCCAAGTCCGGCATGATGGCCTTCATCGATAAGCCAATAAAGATAAAATGTACCGCGATAATCGAAAGGCATGCAATCGCCGACAAAAAGGTGGGATTCCGCGGGTTTGAAATATTGAATACGGTCGACAGGCTGCACCGAGGGGTCGTAGTCGCGTACCTGCGCTACGGCCAGATGCAGTGAAGCCAACGGAATAAGTGCCAATAATTTTTTCATTGCCATCGTTATTTATTATTTGTGTAAATCGGTTCCGGAAGCGAATAAAGCGCAGCTTCATCCGCCGAAGCCGTGAGTGCCGCAGAAGTCAGATCCCCATACCAGAATACCGTGGACGAGTAATCGACTTTGCCTCCGTCCCAGCTGATGAGTTCGAACTCGAATTTCAGACTCTTATCGAACGGTATCGCATCCAGCCCGCGGACACGGACGAACGTGTTATAGCCGCGCGAAGCCTCGTCATCCTCACGGGGTGCCCCGCCGAACGGAAAATGGTAAACATGGATCGGGGCATAGGTGGTATTGTAATAATCCTCCGTCCCGCATCCGAAATGCGAGGGGAATGATTCGCCATCGACCCAGATATGTTCATCGCCTTCGCCGTACCAGCGCGGGCACCAGTTATAAAGCGAAAGCACATCGCCTTTGAATACCCCCCGCCCGGACAACGAGGCCATGTCGTAGTCGAGCCCTTTGTTGGTTTCCAGGCCGTTTTCCTGCCGCCACGAAGCATGGAAATAGAGCGTATTGTCGTACCACTTCCACGGGGATACATTGGCGGACAGCGTCGCTTTTGCATCATAGGAGGTGATATTCTCGAGTTCAACGCGTGCAGAGCTGCGATAAGGCATCACGAAACGGAGGATTATCCGCCCCTGGCCATCGGCAGCCATATAATAATTATCGACCCGCGGAGCCCCCATTCCGGCGCCGGAGAGATCAGACAACGGAACCCGGACGGTCTGCGTGCCGTCGAAATCCATCCGCACGATGATACCGCGCATAAGCTGCCCGTAAGTCCCGGGGGTAAATCCGCCGATATCGACCATGAGCGTACGCACGGCATTTTCGCCTGCGGGAAGGTCTAATCCCAATTTTCCACCCGCAGGTAACGTTCCCTCGGTCTGGATGCCGTTTTCCGCGCAGCTGACCGGATTCTCCAGCCTCCGGCCGGCTTCGGCTGCTTTCGCCCGGAGTTTGCGAGCCTCTTCCACCGTAAATGTCCGCACTTTCGTCCCCGGAGCATAAGTCCGGTAATTGACATGGTAGACATAGCCGCGGTTCAGATCGTCGACCGTGATTTTACACCGCCTGGCATAGGGGATCGGGTAATAGAAGGATGCTCCCTGGAAGCGGGGATAATGCTCGTGCATGTAGATCATTCCCGAGGGAATTTCCACGGGGAATTTGGAAATATCGAAACTCGGGATTACAATACTGGGATGCTGCTCCCCGTCGAAATAGAACCGCAGGTTAGCCGTACCGGCCCCACCGGTCGTAATGATACGTGTAATGGCTCCGGGACCCTGCTCGTCGAAAAGCACGCGTTCAACCCGGCCGTCGTTGGCTTCATAGCGTTCGAATCCGGCCCAGTCGTCATTGGCATGCCACCACGGGGTTCCCGGAAGCAGTGACCGGCGATCGTAACTCGTCAGTTGACGAGCCTCATAATAAGGCTCCGGGAAACACGCATCGGCCTGGGGATCGCCCATTTCATCCATCAGGGAGGAGAGAGTGACCCAGCCTTCGGAATCGGCCGAAGAATATTTTTGCAGAGCGTTGCAGCCCCCAAGGCACAGGCCAAACAGGAAAACAACTGTGATACGGAAGTTTCTTCTTATCATTTTCGTTTCAGGTTTAAAGCATGATTACATCATCAACATAATAACGGCACACAATCCGAACAGGACGGCACCCGCGAGGTTCACCAGATAACCGCGGCGCAAGGAGGTTCGCTTCGACACGGCGCCGATCAGGTAAGGCAAGACGCTCGCCCCTAACAATCCGGTCGCAAAGGTTATCCCGAAGGCCGTTCCATGAAATGCGGGATCGACCCGGGAAAACATATAGCCGAAAATATTGGGGCAAACCGAACCCATTGCAAGTCCGAGCACGACAACCCCTACTGCAGCCACAATACGATTCTTCAAAAGGGTCATAACCACCAATGTCACGATGGCGATAAGAGCCAGTATCAACAACACTATCGGGGTATTTGCCGCAGTGACGAATGTCGCGGTCACCAGACGCGAGACCATAACGGCTATGAAGAAAAGGGATAATACCCGGTTTGCCAGTTTATCCGCAGCGCCCAGCCGGGACATATAGGTATTGGCCCAGGCACTTACTCCGTTTTCGACGCCAGCCCCGAAAAAGTTGGTAACCAAGGCTATGAGAAAAAACGAACTGGTGAGGACTGCCGGAAGATCCCCGAAGTTGAAATGCGAATCGATGACGGGATATTCGGCCAGACTCGCCAATACAGCAGCCCCCAGCAGTAGCCCCGCAAAAAAAAGCACGGTCGCCCTGTAACCGAAACGCTGCAACGAGCCGGTAAGGAAAAACGAAACAAAGAAAGCCCCTACCCCGTAAAATCCGTTCCCGAGGTTGGTCGCAGCAGCGGCGTTGCCACCACCGAACAACACCAGCGGCAACAACGTATTGCCAACCGAGATGATACACATGGCCCCCACACTCAGCAAGACGTAAACCGATAGATATTGTCCGTATCGGCGGCAAAATGCCAGCAGCAACAGAGCCGCAGCCGTAAACCCAAACCCGAAGCGGGCGACCAGAGCATGTCCCAGAAGGTCTATGGAGGCCGAAAGCACAATGACACCCACTGCTCCTGCGAACATGAAGCCCGAAAAGAGAATACCCGCCTTCGAATCGTCCACCCGCAGGCGTTCGGCGATATCGTGCTTGAGTCCTACGAGCAGAGAAATAAGCGCTCCGTAGACCGCCAGACACAAAATAGCAATTAACTGAATCATTTTAGGTCGTAGTTTTATGGTTTTTTCGAGGCTTCGACGGCCAATACCAAAGCCGCCATATCGCCGATATGTTCACCCAGTCCGGCCGGCACAATCCGGCACTTCGCAGCGGAAAAGCCGATCGCCTCCCGGTGTACCACCTCCAGCATATAAGGCTCGATCAGATCACGAGACCGGCCGAAAATACTGCCCAGAATGATTACCTCGGGGTTCAGTACGTCGATAATCAGCGCAAGTCCGCGCCCCAGATAGCTGGCCACCGTCCGGTAAACCTCCCGTGCGGTTTCATCGCCGGCATAGGCAGCCTCGGCGATCGATTTGGCCGTCACGGCGGGCAGCTCGTCGAGGCTGCCGCAATATGCGGTCTTGGCCCCCATCTGGATACGTTGGCGAGCCATCGTCTGCCCCACCTGCGCAATACCGCCGCCACTGCACCAGCCTTCGAAGGAACCCTCCTTACCGAACCCCACAGGCCCATGCCCGGACAGGCGCAGGTGTCCCACCTCGCCGGCAAGATCGCACGTACCCGAATAAAGGCGTCCGTCGAGGATGAGCCCGGCACCCATTCCCGTACCAAAGGTAAAAAATACTACGTTATCATAGCCTTTTCCTGCGCCATATTTCCACTCAGCCATGGCACACGCGTTCGCGTCGTTCTGGACAAAAGCTTTGATTCCCAGACGCTTTTCGGTCATTTCGACAATCGGCACGTTGTCCCATCCCGGCAGGTTCGGCGGTGAAAGTATAATGCCGTTGCGGCTGTCGAGCGGCCCCCCGCAGCTGATACCTATACCTGCAATCTGCGACAGCTGCAAGCCATTTTTGTGCAAAAGTTCTTCCGTACTGCTATAAATCGCAGTAAGGGAGGCTTCCGGGCCCTTTTTTGTCGGGAAGACAATTTTCTCGACAATGTTTACCTGCCCCGAGGCATCCGTTTCGCCCAGGATAGTCGCACATTTTGTCCCGCCGATATCAAATCCAATGAGTTTCATAATTAATCAAAATATTGAGGCCGGAGGCAGTATGCAAAAACCTGCCTCCGGCATGTTTTATTTAATCTTTACAATTTCTGTATAGATACGTTCATCGACACCATGTATCTTCAGTCCGATACGGGCATAAAGGACGGGGTACTTGTCAACGATCTCCTTGATATTCACAGAAATGTTGTTCACCCCCTCGGCCGGCTGTTCGAAATTGGAAGTTACTACCGAACGGCCGCCACGGTCATCTACGAAACGGGTTTTACCGACAAAGAGCGTCATCGCCTCAATTGCCTTGCCCCCGGCAATGCTTTTCACGGAACAAACTCCGTTGAGCGTATTGCCCGAAAGCGTGATATTCGAATTCCGGAGCAGGTAATACGGCACCACTTCAAAATCGAGCTGCTTACCACCCTTAATCGTAAATTCCACGGGTTGACAATCATCGGTCCAAGGGCCATTGCCCGGACGCGGTACGAACCGGTACTCTCCTGGAAAAATCCGGGCGGCAAAGGTACCTTCCTGCGCAATTGCAACCTCAATTTTATCACCCAGTTCATAACTATCCTGCTCCAGGTCGAATTTGATGGATCCGTGCCGCAACTGGAGCGGTTCCCCCTGATAAGTGACCCGTCCGGAAAATTGCGCTTCCGGTTCATCGTAATTATCCAACCCGCAGCCTTGCATCAGCCATGCACCTGCCAGCAATACGGTTGCCTTCATTATTTTTTTCATAACTATTCTTCCTTTAAAATTACTGATAGGGATTCTTTACCAGTTTCGGATTGTTATTCATCCATCCCTGGTCTATGAAATTATAATAATTCTTCAACTGGAAATAAAGCGGATAACGGGTCATCTCACATTTGATCTTCTCATAGACCCATTTGCCGTCCCGCGCATCGCCGGGCATGTTCACCTTATACGGGAACAACGCATAATGTACGGCACGGGGATTATCAGCCTGTCCATTCCAGATTTCATGGGCCATTCGCCAGCGTTTCAGATCCCAGAATCGATGGTTCTCGAAGGCGAGCTCCACCCGACGTTCATGCACGATATCCTCGAATGTCAACCGGTCGAGCTTGCCAATACCGGCACGGTCGCGAAGATCATTGACATAACCGAGTATTTCAGACCGTGAAACTTCGGGTAATTCGAGACCCGCTTCCGCAGCAATGAGCAATATTTCGGCATAGCGAAAACGCACGAACCACATATCGCCTCCCTGGCGTGTCGAAGATTGTTTTTTCGTGTCGAGGAACTTGCGGATCCCGAACCCCGATTTGTTCCGGTGATTGTCGTTATTGAGCAATGGGCCATTAATACTGGTGATAAGGTTACCCTCATCGTCCTTACTTCCCGACACGCCGATTTCCTTTTCCCAGACACCGTTTCTTAAAGCAATCCGCCCGGCCTGAAAAACGATCTCCTGCTCCTTGAATTCCGCCCCCGGATAGATTACCGTTCCCCACAGGCGCGCATCCTTGTTCTTGAAAAGATCCTGCGCACGGTCGTAAAATATATATCCGTCCGCATCCGACGTACGAAGGGTTCCGTCCCGGTCATCGACATATTCGTAATCCTCGACCAAATTCAGGATCGGCGTGAGATGTGCCGACTCTTCATCTTCGGCTACCGACGTCGGGATATTATGGTAGGAAAACGCCGTCGTATTACCCGGATAATAATGATCGAGCGTCCAGATCACCTCGGGATTATTCGTCTTCGAAGTCAGGGCTTCATAGAAGTTGGCCTGTTTATCGGTATTGTTCCGATACAAATCATACCCGCCTTCGGCGATAATCTCCTTGGCCGTTTTGTAGGCTATGTCGTAATAATACGAAGCCTTATCAGCCGGAATGCCGACCTCGCCGCCATCTGTTTTTATCTGCGGCGTTTTCAAGGCATTATACTTGGCAATGGAGGCAGCATAGAGGGCGGCACGTGCTTTTAACGCCAGCGCCGTCCACTTCGAGGCACGTGCGGCATTCTTCGTATGTTCGGGCTTCAGGTAATTCCGGGCAATGTCTTCGCATTCGGAGATGATATAATCGTAAAGCTCCGCCTCCGTCGAACGGGCATATTGCAATGCCGTGACATCCATACCCGATGAATAGGAGAACACTTCATCGCCGACAATCGGCATACCACCCAGGCAACGGCACATATTGAAATAGGTCCAGGCTCGCAGAAAACGCACTTCCCCCTCCAGGTTATTCCGTTCGGCAACCTCCATTTGGGTGGCTGTCGTACGCAATCCCTGCAGGAACTGGTTGATGTTACGTATCAGGCCATAGTCGTAGACCCGGAAATGGTCGTCGCCGAACCCGTTCCACTGCTGCGGCGCACCATTCGACCAACAAGCCTCATCCCCATAGATATGGGCCATATCGTCATCGACGGACGGCCCCCAATTGACGCGCCCGTACAGGTTCGCCAACGCCGCAAGGGTCATTTTATCGTCTTTGAACACGTCGTCATTGGGAATAATCCCCTCGGCTTCGCGATCCAGAAACCCGTTACATCCCACAAGCAACACGACGGACAGGGCTACTGACAAATATTTATGGATACTTTTCATAGCAATGCAAGTTTAGAAGGTTAATTTAATGCCGGCCCCGTACATGCGGTTAGTCGGATAGTTCAAACCGGCTTCACTCGTAATTTCGGGATCGATATCCAGATCATTGAGGTTATCGATCGAGAAAAGATTCTGTCCGAACAAATAGGCTCTGAGCTTAGTGATCCCCACTTTGCGGAACCATTTTCGGGGAAAAGTATACCCCAGCTCGAAATTTTTGAGTTTCAAATAAGCCACATTCGTATACCAAAAATCACTCGTCCAATAGTTGCTGTGGTTGGTGTTTCCTTCAAGTGCCGTAGGATACTTACCCGGAATAAGCCGACTTGCGGGATCCGAGATATCGGACAAGCGCCATTGATCCCCGAGAATATACGACCCGGAGTTACCGCCATCCCAAAACGGGCGGCTCAGCTCGTAATTGATGTTATAGGTTCCGAACGCACCGCCCGTAAAATCCATTGCGATGTCGATACCTTTCCAATCAGCTGTGAAATTCAATCCGAAATTGAGGTTGGGCATCGACCCGCGGGCATACCCGATCGGACGCTCGTCCTGATTGTTTATTACGCCGTCCCCATTGAGGTCTTTGTACTTTATATCGCCCGGGCGCAGTGTGGTATTACCCTGCCCGTCTATGTCTACCGGATAACCGGCAATCTCTTCCCACGAACGGAACTGCCCGTCGGAAAGGTAACCCCAGGTAATATTTGCGAAACGCTCGTTGAGCGAACTGCGGTATTCGTGCCAGGAGTTTCCGAAACGGGGCAAATATTGATGCCAGTCGTATTTTCGCGAATAGGTAAAGGTAGCGCCGATAGAATAATTGAAGTCCCGCACTTTGTCGTGCCATGTAATCTGTCCGTCGAAACCTTTGAACATGTCGGAGTTGAGATTTTCTTCCGGCAGGCTGAATCCAGCCTCATTGGGAATAAGGACATCGTAGCGGCTCGCTTTCAGACCGTCGGCTTTACGCTGGAAATAGTCGATCGATCCGCTCAGCCGATTGTCGAAGAACCCGAAGTCGACACCGACGTTGAAGAGCTTGATCTTCAGCCAGGAAATATTGGTTACCGGTAATCCGCGAGGGGCCGCACCGACGATATTGGCTCCGTCGAGAACAGCACCGCCCGAACCGTAATTGTAGCCGGACAAGTATTCAAACGGCCCGATCAGGTCATCCTGGCCGACCATGCCGTATGACACACGGAATTTGAGGTTACTGAAAACTTTCGAAAAACCGGCATTTTTCCAGAAATGCTCCTCGGAAACGTGCCATCCGAACGAACCCGAAGGAAAGAAGCCCCAGCGATTGCCCGGTTTGAACCGCCACGAACCGTCGTAACGTCCTGCGAATTCGAACAGATACCTATTGTCATAGTTATAATTGAGCCGCGTGGCAAAGCCCACTCGTGCCGTTTCCCGTTTCCGGTAGTCGTCGTATTTTTCCAACGAATTATAATCTATATAGGTAATTGAATTAGCTGCCGGGCGCGACCATGTAAGGAACCCGGGATTTTCCGTCCGGAAAAATTCACCGACCAACACGCCACCGACGGTATGTTTTCCAAAGGTTTTTCCGTAGATAAGCTGTGCCTGTCCTGTTACCTGCTCTTCCATATTGACGATACGTTCACGGAAGGGATTCGTCAACTCATAAGCCACGGGATAAGTGTTCGTCGCCGGATCGTAGGAGTAGAGTTTATACAGGTACTCCTGATTGTTATAGAAGCGATCTCCAAGATAATACCCCAACATACCGGTCAGTTTCAACCCGTCGACAAGTTCGTACTCGGCGTTGAGAGCCAGTTGCCCGACACGGACTTTGTCCGAATAATACCCCGAAATATCATAATTGAGAATGGCGAAGTTCGATGACATGACATTCGACGTGATCTGCGGATACATGGGATTGTCATTCGCATACGGCCCTTTGGTCGGAATATTACGGTAGATGGCAAAAATGGCCTGCCACACATCGTCGTCCCCCGGTACGCCGGGATGCTTATCCTGCTCAATACGCCCGTTGAAGCGAGCACCCACCTTTAATTTCTTAGTCAGCTGGATATCGACATTGAACTGTGCATTGTAACGCTCGAACTCCCCGTAATTATGAATCGTATTCTCATCGTATGTCCGGCTCAGGGCGATATAATAATTCACCTTCCCCGATTTGCCGGAAACATTGACCCCGGCGTAATTCTGCGGAGCATGCTTATTCACCACCATGTCGTACCAGTTGTAACTGCGCTTGGTACCGTTGCGGTACCCCTCCAGGTCTTCGAGGGTATAGGTCGGGGTGCGTCCCTGGATCACATCCGACTGGATATGCGCCCGCACGAATGTTTCGGCATCGGCCGGCTTGGGGAACCGGAACCACGATTTGCTGCCGTAATAGCCGTTGAACGATACGGTATGCGTATCGGTAGCATTCTTTCCAGACTTGGTTTGTACGACCACGACTCCGTTTCCGGCCTCGAGTCCATAAATGGCAGCTGAAGCGTCCTTGAGTATGGATATCGACTCTATATCGTTGAAATCCAAATTATTGAAGGCGCCTTCGTTGGAATGCAAACCGTCGATAATGTACAACGGGGTTCCCAGTCCGCGGATACCGATCGTAGTACCCCGTCCGGGACGCCCGTCCGTCTGCCTGAAATTCACCCCGGCAATTTTCCCGGCCAGGGCAGTCGTCGCATGCGTCGCAGCACTCTGCCCAAGCTTCGAAGCTCCGATCGATGAAATAGCCCCCGTCAGCGATTGTTTCTTTATCGGATTGCCATATCCGGTGATAACAACGTCTTCGATGAGCGTCTTATTCTCGACAAGTTCGATCGTAAAATCCGTCTTTGCCCCTACAACCAATTGCTGCATTTCATATCCCAGGAAAGAGATCTGCAACACGTCTCGGGGAGCTGCATCAATGGAAAAGTTCCCCTCTGAATCCGTCAAAGTACCGCGCGTCGTCCCCCGAACGACAATACTGGCTCCGACAGCAGGAAGGCCATCCGGTGTCAACACATGCCCCGAAACTTTCTGCGCAGGATTTTGCACTTCATACGCAGAGGATTCGGATGGAGATGCGGATACCCGGACAAATACCGTCCCGGGTATACCTCCTCCAAACAAGAACAGAAATAAGATAAATGTTCTTTTCATAAGTGAAGTTTTAGGTTGGGTTAATAAAAGGAGTTCTGGTATTCAATCCGGCTCTGCCGGAAAGTATCATATGAGGTTCGGTTTTTCCCGCACAAACGACAAGATAACATATCGTTCCTGATTCGGGCATATGTTTTTTCAGTTTGCTAAGGCAAATGTAAATTATTAAATTTATATATGCAAATAATTTCTAATAAAAATGATTGTTTTATTTTTACAATTATATCAACAATAAATTTACAATAATACAAAGCACCCTTATGAACACACCTGTAATTAATACACAACAGCCCATATATGGCATTATCAATCATCGCAGTGCTAATCCCATCAACACAGCGACACAAGGAACACGCATCAACATTATTTACATATATATTACATTTTATCACTTCCCAAGTATCACAAAACTTTTCATTTACATTTTTTTTACTACCTTTGTAAAGTTTTTAAAACAATCTGAATGGAACCAAAAGCAAATTTCAAGAACATTCTCGAAGCAGTCCGCCATGACATCCGCAACAACATGCCGGCAGGCACCCTTCTGCCGACTGAAACTGAACTTGCGGCACGCTACAATGTGTCACGACCAACGATCGCCAAAGTATATAACACCCTCCAAAAGGAGGGATATGTCTTGAAAAAACAGGGTATCGGGACTACGGTGATCTACCAAGGGATAAACCATAAAACAACATTCGGACTGTTATTGCCGGGGCCAGGCGAGTCGGAGATTTTCGCAACGATCAGCGACCGATTCATGGAACGGTCGCAAAAAGGGGATTTCGAGTGCATCTGGAATGGGGCGACTTCGGGCAATGCGGAAATCAGGCGCGACCTGACGGAGAAAAGTTGCGAAGAATATATCGAACAGAAAGTCGACGGGATCTTTTTCGCACCGCTGGAACGCATTCCGCAAGGCAACGAACTTAATAATGAGATTTGCCGCAGGATCCGCGAAGCTGGCATTCCGCTCGTGCTGATCGACCGGGATATTGTAGAGTTCCCGGACAGAAGCGAATTCGACCTCGTCAGCCTCGACAACCTCAATGCAGCTTACACCATGGCTGAACATCTGATTTCTGCCGGGTGCGACCACCTGCTGTTCTGCTTCCGGCCGGATTCGGCGGGATCGGTGCGTATACGGCAATTCGGAGTTTCGGCTGCTGCACAAAAACAGGGATTCCATTTCGGTTCCGAAAATGTATGCTGCGGCAATCCGGAAGACATGGATTTCGTCCGTGAATTAGACATCCGTCCCGGACATACAGGCATTGTATGTGCAAACGATGCAACCGCTGCCGTGCTGATGTCATCCCTCGGTGCCCGTGGCATTAAAATAATGTCAGACGCCCTTCTTTGCGCATTCGATGACATGAAATATGCCAAGCATCTGAAATATACACTGACCTCCTACCGCCAGCCTTGCGAACAGATAACGGATGTCGCCATTGAGCTGATGCTCCGCCGCATGAAAACGCCCGACGCACCGGCACTGACCATCAATCTACAGGGGGAAATATGCCCGAGAGATTCCAGCCGGTTCGCAGAAATCGAGTAATACCCACTATAATCAGCTACAAACAGGTATCTCAAGGAACAACCGTACAACCTACAACCTCATGATTCGCTTTCAAAGAATCCTCGTCTGTTCTTGCCTCATAGCCGGGCTATGGAGTTGCAAGACAAAATCGGAATGCATTCCCAACACGCTCCGCCCATCGGCTTACCCTTTGATCACGATCGACCCATACACAAGCGGATGGTCTTTCACGGATAACCTCTATGACGACGTAACTCGCCATTGGACAGGCGATAAATTCCCCCTGATCGGAGTCGTAAAAGTCGACGGGCAGCCATACCGATTCATGGGACAGGAAGAGCCCGCCTTCAGCATCCTTGTCCCGACAGCCGAACAGGGGGCATGGGAGGGAGCTTACACCAAGACGCAACCGAACGGGAAATGGATGGAATCGGATTTCAATGACAGCAGCTGGCTCCGGGGCAAGGCTTCCTTCGGCACCCACGCAAGCGCTTCTTCGGTACAGACCGAATGGGGCGGCGGCGAAATCTGGGTGCGGCGTACGGTAGATCTCCCCGAAGACATAGCCGAACACACAGTCTACCTGCAATATTCCAACGATGACGATGCAGTAATCTACGTCAATGGCATCGAAGTTGTCAACACCCCGGATTGCCATTTGCGAAATAAAATAAAATTACCGGACACAGCAGCGGCTACCCTACACCCAGGACGCAATGTCATAGCTGGATATTGCCTCGACAGGGGCGGGAATGCACTGTTGGATTTCGGATTGGCCACCGAACGGGACGAAAAGGCCTGTTTCCCGGAAACAGCCATGCAAAAATCTGTCGACGTACAAGCCACACAAACTCATTATACCTTCAGCTGCGGCAGTATCGATCTTAAAGTGACATTCACGGCACCCTTGCTCACGGATGACCTCGATCTTTTGTCGCGCCCGGTCAATTACATTACCTACGAAGTCGTATCGAACGATGGCACTGCCCATGACGTGGCTCTTTATTTCGAAGCGTCGCCCGAATGGGCTCTGCATGAGCCTGCAGAATCTTCCAGCGAGGGGTTCGTGCGGCAAGACCTGTGTTTTCTGAAAACAGGTTCGGTATCGCAACATATACTGGGCCGCAAAGGCGACCACGTGACCATCGATTGGGGTTATTTCTACCTCGCCGCAGACAACATCCGGACGGCATACCGCATAGGCGAAGCAGCACAGATACGCAAGGCGTTCCTCGCCGGCAATATGGAGTCATCGGCCGCAACGCGCACGCATACGACCCAAAAATTAGGACTGACACGTGACCTGGGACGCACAAAAGCAGCTTCGGGATATATAATGGTCGGATACGACGATCTGTACTCCATCCAGTACTTCGGCGAGAATCTACGTCCATATTGGAATCGCACAGGAAACCTTACGATCACGGATGCATTTGCGGCAGCAGGGAAAGCCTATCCGGAATTAAAAATCCGCTGTGACGAATTCGACCGCAGATTGATGGAAGAAGCCATAAAAGCAGGCGGGCGAGAATATGCCGAATTGTGCGCTACGGCATACCGCCAAGCTATTTCCGCACATAAACTCGTCGAAGCACCAAACGGCGACCTGCTACTGCTCTCGAAAGAGAACTTCAGCAACGGGTCTATCGGCACTGTGGACATCACTTATCCGTCGGCACCGCTCTTACTTTACTACAATCCCGAACTGGCAAAAGGGCTTCTCAACCACATTTTCTATTACAGCGAAAGCGGACGATGGACAAAACCGTTCCCGTCACACGACATCGGCACCTATCCACTGGCCAACGGACAAACCTATGTAGGGGACATGCCTGTCGAAGAAGCCGGCAATATGCTCATCCTTACGGCCGCCATCGCCCATGCCGAAGGAAATGCGGCCTATGCAAAGAAACATTGGGACGTCCTGACTACCTGGACAAACTATCTCGTAGCGAAAGGACTGGATCCAGAGAACCAGCTCTGCACCGACGATTTCGCAGGACATTTCGCACACAATGCCAATCTTTCCGTCAAAGCCATTCTGGGAATCGCCTCCTACGGTTATCTGACACACATGCTGGGAGACACACAAACTGCCCGGAAGTATACGGACAAAGCCAGGGAATTAGCCGGTTACTGGATGGAAATGGCTGACGATGGCGACCACTACCGCCTCACTTTCGACAAACCGGGCACCTGGAGCCAGAAATACAACCTTGTCTGGGACAAACTTTTCAAATGGGAAGTTTTCCCAGAAAGCGTCCGCAAGAAGGAAATCGCCTATTATCTTACAAAACAAAACCGTTACGGCCTTCCGCTGGACAATCGCGAAAGCTACACCAAGACCGACTGGATCGTATGGACAGCGACACTGGCCGATGATCAGGAAGCATTCCGTGCGCTCATTTCGCCAATATGGAAGTTCGCAAACGAAACCACCGACCGCATCCCAATGTCAGATTGGGTTTATACAGAAAAACCGCAACACCGCGGATTCCGCGCTCGTTCGGTCGTCGGAGGCTACTGGATTAAGTTATTGGAAACACAATACGGGCAATAGCTCCGTATTGAAATCTGGATGGAACCATTCAAATAGAGCCGGGGCGGGTTACTCCGCCCCGCGTTCGTAGGCGTCGATCATCGAGCCGCGGGTGCGGTTGACGATCCGCGCACCGAGCGACGCGGCATAGTCGCGCAGTACTTCATGCCCGCGGAAGAGTTCGGCGACCTCGGCCAGGTATACCGACATCGTATAGGGCACGTGCGGCACCTTCATGTAGATGGGCTGCGGAGCCGGGGGAAGGGTATCGTAATAGTGGCGGTCGGCACGGCACAGGCGGTTCGCATCGTCGACGCATAGCCCGTCGAGCAACGTATGATCCACCCCGTAGAGCTCGATCCGCCGGTAACCCAGTAACAGGGCGACGTATTCGCCCACCTGCACGACCGTGCCGAAATTGGCGCTGCCCAGGCCGTGGCGGAAAAGCCAGAAGCCGACGCTGCCAAAACCGCGGTAGACCTGCGTATGGAAGCGAACGATGCGGATACGGGGGTTGGGCAGCGCGGCGCGGTAGTCGAACTTTTCGGGATTATAGAACTGTACGTAGAGCGTCATCGGCCACGTGACCTTGCTATCGAGCGTGCGGTAGAGCGCGGCCACGCGGTCGCGGCATTCGCTGTCGCGGAAGAACATCGGGTCGGAAAGGACGTAATAACCCGGTCTGACCACCTCGAAGCGGTCGTCCTCGGCAAAAAAGTTGACCGCCATGAAATCCTTCGCCTCGTATTCGCGGCGCGCGATCAATCGCGGCAGGTCGTCCGACAACGAAGGGCCGTTGCCCAGAATGACCATCCCGCGCGACGGGTCGCCCGTCGGGCCCGCACGGCGGATATAGTTGCGGAAATTCTCCTTGACGGCCATCACGGCGAAGTAAAGCGCCGTGTCGAACGTATTGCGGATGAATGCGATGAGCTTCTCGGATGCGGTCATGAACAGGGTTTTATTTGCAAATGTAGCAAAAGATCGGTATCTTCGCAAGAAACCAAACCGTAACAAATGGCATCGGCAACCATCTCGGTCATCATACCCCTCTACAACAAGCAACGCGAAATCGGCGACACCCTACGCTCGGTGCTCGCACAGACTTTGCAGCCCACGGAGATCGTCGTCGTGGACGACGGATCGACGGACGGGAGTGCCGGCGCCGTGCGTGCCATCGCATCGCCGCTCGTGAAGCTCGTCACGCAAGCGAACGCCGGGGTCTGCGCGGCACGCAACCGCGCCATCGCCGAGTCGACGGGCGACCTGATCGCCCTGCTCGACGCCGACGACACGTGGGAACCGGGATTCCTGGAGGAGATCGCTTCGATGGCGGCCGAATTCCCGGGCTGCGGGATTTATTCGACAGCCTTCAACATCGTCAGCCATGACGGGCGGTTCCCCGCCCCCACCCCCACGGAGCGCGGCGTGGTCGCCGACTTCTTCCGCGACTCGGCGCACCGTTATATCTCGATCCCGTCGGCCAGCGCCGTCCCGCGCGCGGTATTCGAAACAGTGGGCGGATTCCCCGAGGGAATGAAGATCGGCGAGGATCTCTACATGTGGATCAAGATCGCCCGGCGCTACAAGGTCTGCTTTTCGCCCAAGCCGCTGGCAAACTATTCGAAGGTGGCCTCGAACCGGTCGTCAGCCATCTACACGCCCGAGCGGACACGCTACTCGTTCGAGGAGCTTTACGACCCGGCGGCGGCAGACGAATACAACGAGTTCGTGGCCCGCGCAGCCCTGGGAAAAGCGCTCATCATCAGCGCAAAAGGGGGTACGAAGGACGCGGCGAGGGCTATCCGGTTCTTCGGCTACACGAAGACTTACCGCCGCACGCTGCACAAGGTACGCATCCTCAACGCCCTGCCCCGCAGCTGGCGGGGGCCGCTGATCGGGCTTTACAACAGCCTGGCCTGGCGCATCGCCCGGAAAGGGCTCTGAGCCCCGAAAATTCCGACAGCATGAAATACCTTTCGAACCCCTCCGTCGTAAAGGGTCTTTTTACGGCACTCCTCCTGCTGGCGGCATCCGTCGCCCGGCCCCAATCCGCAAATCCGGACACCCCTTCCTACACGATGCGCTCGGGCGGCATCGAACGCAGCTACAAGCTTCACCTGCCCCAGGGGCTGCCCCAAGGCGCCCCGCTGGTGGTCGTCCTGCACGGTTACGGCGGTAACAACGACCCGGGCCGCTTCGGGCTGAACGCCGCGGCCGACCGCCACGGCTTTGCCGTCTGCTACCCGCAGGGCGCGAAGGATGGCCGGGGCAAGACGTGCTGGAACGCAGGCTACCCGTTCCAGGCGGACATGGCCGTCGACGACGTGAAGTTCATCGCACAGCTGGTGCGCCACCTGCAAAAACGACACGGGCTGAGCCGCCGCAACGTATTCTGCACGGGCATGTCGAACGGCGGGGAAATGTGTTACCAGCTCGCGGCGCAGCGCCCCCGCCTGTTCGCGGCTGTGGCACCCGTATCGGGGCTGATGCTCGAATGGCTTTACAAGGCCGACGATTCCACGCACCCCGTGCCCCTGTTCGAAATACACGGCACGGCCGACCGCACGTCGGCGTGGGAGGGTGACCTCGACAATAAAGGCGGCTGGGGCGCCTACGTCGCCGTACCGATGGCCGTGCATTACTGGGCAGCCAAGAACAAATGCACCGGCATGCAGACGGACACTATTCCCGGGCGCACGCCGGAAAACGGCCGCAAGGTCATCGCCCACCGCTTCACGGGCGGCACGGGCGGCAGCGAAGTCTGGCTCTACGAGATCGTCGGCGGGAAACATTCGTGGGGCGAACAGGACATCGACACGGGCGAGGAGCTCTGGAAATTTTTCAGCAAGTTCGTGAAATAGACGGGACGACAGCCGGCAGGGGTAAGGGGCTTGTGCAACACCTCGCAGGAGGAGATGGTCTACATATGTATCCAATCCCGGGAAAATTCGCTGGAAGAACACACCTACGACGACGGAACCCGGGTCGCATGCACTCCCGGGTGGGAAACCCGCTAAAAAAACACCCGGCTTTACGTCCATGCGTAAAGCCGGGTGCCGGTTTACCTCTCCCCACCCCTCACGGGGCCGGGTCGTTGCAGATCAGTTCGCGAAGGTCAGCCCCTTGTCGTCGGCGTCGATGCGGATCGGCTGCTCACGGTTGACGTCGCCCGCAAGGATGCGCTTCGACAGGTCGTTGACCACATAGCGCTGGATGGTACGCTTCACGGGACGCGCACCGTAGAGCGGGTCGTAACCGGCGGCAGCGATCCATTCGCGTGCCTTCTCGCTGTATTCGAGGCGGATGCCGTTTTCGGCAAGCATCCTGCGCACGACACCGAGCTGGATGTCCACGATGCGCTCGATATCCCGGCGCGTCAGCGGCTCGAACATCACGATCTCGTCGATACGGTTGAGGAACTCGGGCTTGAGCTGCTGCTTGAGCAGGTCGATCACATCCCGGCGGGTCTTCTCGACCACTTCGGGGGCGAGTTTCTCACCGTTGAACGCCTCCGCGAAATTCTCCTGGATGACCTGCGAACCCATATTCGAGGTCATGATGATGATCGTATTGCGGAAATCCACCGTACGGCCCTTGTTATCGGTCAGACGGCCGTCGTCGAGCACCTGCAACAGGATGTTGAAAACGTCGGGATGGGCCTTCTCGATCTCGTCGAGCAGCACGACCGAATAGGGCTTGCGGCGCACGGCCTCGGTGAGCTGACCGCCCTCGTCGTAACCGACATATCCCGGAGGCGCCCCTACCAGACGCGACACGCTGTGACGCTCCTGGTATTCGCTCATGTCGATACGCGTCATCATCGAGTCGTCGTTGAAGAGGAACTCGGCCAACGCCTTGGCCAGCTCGGTCTTGCCGACACCGGTGGTGCCGAGGAAGATGAACGAGCCGATCGGTTTGCGGGGGTCGTTCAGCCCGGCGCGCGAACGGCGCACGGCGTCGGAAATGGCGGCGATGGCCTGCTCCTGCCCGATGACGCGCTTATGCAGCTCGTCCTCCATGTGCAGCAGTTTTTCGCGCTCAGAAGCCAGCATGCGCGTCACGGGGATGCCCGTCCAGCGCGACACCACCTCGGCGACGTCCTGCGCATCGACCTCCTCCTTGATCATCGAGCCGTTGGCCGACGCCAGTTTGTACTCCTCCTGGAACGCGGCGATCTCCTTCTCCGCCTCCTGGATCTTGCCGTAGCGGATTTCTGCCACCTTGCCGTAATCGCCCTGGCGCTCGGCCTGCTGCGCCTCGATCTTCAGGGCTTCTATTTTGTCCTTGTTCGACTGAATCTTTTTCAAGAGGTCGCGCTGCCCCTGCCACTTGGCACGCATCTCGGCGTCACGGGCCTTGAGCTCCTCGATCTCCTTGGTGAGGTGCTCGACGCGCTCCTTGTCCTTCTCGCGGCGGATCGCTTCGCGTTCGATCTCCAGCTGGCGCACACGCCGGTCGAGGGTGTCGATCTCCTCGGGCACGGAGTTCATCTCCAGCCGCAGCCGCGAGGCCGCCTCGTCCACCAGGTCGATGGCCTTGTCGGGCAGGAACCGCGAGGTGATGTAACGCGTCGACAACTCGACGGCGGCCACGATCGCCTCGTCCTTGATCCGCACCTGATGGTGGTTTTCGTAACGATCCTTCAGGCCGCGGAGGATCGAAATGGCATCCTCGGGACTCGGTTCGTCGACCATGACCTTCTGGAAACGGCGTTCGAGAGCCTTGTCCTGCTCGAAATACTTCTGGAACTCGTCGAGCGTCGTGGCGCCGATCGTCCGCAGCTCGCCCCGCGCAAGTGCAGGCTTGAGGATGTTGGCGGCGTCCATCGCACCCGACGACTTGCCGGCGCCCACGAGGGTGTGGATCTCGTCGATGAACAGCAGGATGTCGCCGTCGCTGGCCACGACTTCCTGCACGACGGCCTTCAGACGCTCCTCGAATTCACCCTGGTACTTCGCACCCGCGATCAGGGCACCCATGTCGAGCGAGTAGATCACCTTCGACTTCAGGTTCTCGGGCACGTCGCCGTCGACGATCCGGTGTGCGATACCCTCGGCGATGGCGGTCTTGCCGACACCCGCCTCACCCACGAGGATCGGGTTGTTCTTGGTACGCCGCGAGAGGATCTGCAACACGCGGCGGATCTCCTCGTCACGGCCGATCACCGGGTCGAGCTTGCCCGAACGGGCCTGTTCGTTGAGGTTGATGGCATACTTGCCCAGCGCATCGAACTGCTGCTCGGAGGTCTGGGAATCGACCGTAGCGCCCTTGCGGAAGGTGCGGATCGCCTCAAGGAGTTCCTTCTCGGTGGCGCCGCTGCGCTTGAGGATGTCGGCGGCCTGCCCGCGCTCGGCGATAAGCCCCAGCAGCAGGTGCTCGACCGACGCATATTTGTCGCCGAAGTTCCGGGTAAAGTCCACGGCACGCTGGATCACCTTCGAGGAGTCCTGCGAAAAGAACTGGTCGCCGCCGCCTTCGACCCTCGGAAGGGATGCGACGGCACGGTCGGCCTCGTCGCGCAGGCCGCGGACATTCACCCCGACACGCCCCAGGAGGAACGTAGCGAGCGAATCGTCCTCGCGGACAAGCACGCTCAGAATATGGAGCGGTTCGACAGCTTGCTGTCCGCGCTCCCGGGCAAGAGTCAATGCACTTTGCAGAGCCTCCTGCGCTTTTACAGTTAACGTATTGATGTTCATATCTCTGATAATTTGTTTTCTAACTTTCGCAGATTATCTCCGCAAAACGCCTGCCAACCCCGATTTCCGGCCAATGTGTCATTCTTTGTCACTCCCGAAACTGACACGAGGCGCCAAAACGGCAGCTGTTTTGCAGAAGAGTTACACAATACGGCATAAAACAGCAGAACATCGCCCGAAATGTATTATCTTCGCAACACCTAACTCTCACTCTTCACGTTCATGACATATCGTAAACCCCCGTTCCTGCTGCGCAAATGGCAGCAGTTGCAGATGCGCTATTATGCGTACCGCAATCCGGAAAAGCTGGTCAGGATACGCTACCGGCAACGATTCGGCACCGACCCCGACCTCGAAAACCCCCGAACCTTCAACGAAAAAGTCCTCTGGATGATGCTCTATGCCGACACCACCCGCTGGTCGCAACTGGCCGACAAGTACCGCGTCCGCGAGTATGTCGAGCAATGCGGGCTGGGATGGATGCTCAACGAATTATACGGTGTATGGGAATCCGCAGAGGAGATAGACTTCAGCGGGGGGGGGAATCTTCCCGACACGTTCGTGCTGAAAGCCAATAACGGCTATGGACAAGTTATCATCGTGAACGACAGGCAAAAAGCCGATATCCGGTCGATCCGCCGTACACTCAACCACACCCTGCGAAAGAAATTCGGCCGCATGACGGCCGAACACCACTATTTTGGTATTAAACCCCGCATTATCGCCGAACGCCTCCTTCCCTCAGAACCAGCATTCGGCAATTCGCTCATCGACTATAAATTCTACTGTTTCGATGGCAACCCCTATTGTTGCATGGTCTGCTACAACCGTAAATCGCCATCCGACGTCAAAACAGGATTGTACGATGCCAGGACATGGAAAAACATAGGTCATTACGTCACCGGAAAATATTACGACCCACATCAGTGTGATATCCCGCGTCCGGCATCCCTCGGCCGGATGCTCGATGCGGCCAAACGGCTCTCGTCAGGATTCCCCCAAGTACGGGTCGACCTTTACGAAGTCGCCGGCAACCCCGTATTCGGGGAACTGACATTCACCTCATCTGCAGGTATGGATACGGGATTCAGCCAGGAGTTTCAGGAATTGATGGGATCGCAAATCTCCCTGCCGCCCGCCAAGCGGACGCAACCGTCGCACCCGGGACTGCTCGGGCTCCTCGGACTGCGGAAGGCCGCCGCCAAATAAAAACGGCAGGCAGCCCGGAGAGGCGGCTGCAACAGGCTGCCCGGCCCGCCATGCACAGCCCTTCGCCCGGGTATGGGGAGAGGGCTGTCATTTTGTAGGCGGGTTTCATTTTTAATTTAATTCTTAATTCGTATCTTTGCGCTACTATGAGTGATTTTATCGTCAGCGCACGGAAATACCGCCCCGCGACCTTCGCCTCGGTCGTCGGACAGAAACATATCACCTCCACGCTTAAAAATGCGATCGAGCGCGGGCAGTTGGCTCACGCCTACCTGTTCTGCGGCCCCCGCGGCGTAGGCAAGACCACTTGTGCCCGCATCTTCGCAAAGGCCATCAACTGCCTGAACCCCAACGGATCGGAGGCCTGCAACGAATGCGAATCGTGCCGTTCGTTCAACGAAGGGCGCTCGTTGAACATCCACGAGCTGGACGCCGCGTCGAACAACTCGGTGGAAGATATCCGCACACTGATCGAACAGGTGCGCATCATCCCGCAGGTAGGGCGCTACTCGGTATTCATCATCGACGAGGTGCACATGCTCTCGGCGGCGGCGTTCAACGCCTTCCTCAAAACGCTCGAAGAGCCGCCCGCACATGCGATCTTCATCCTCGCAACGACCGAAAAACACAAGATCATCCCGACCATCCTCTCGCGGTGCCAAATCTACGATTTCAACCGCATCCGCGTCGAGGACGGCGTCGAATACCTCAAATACATCGCCTCGCAGGAAGGCATCGCGGCCGACGAAGAGTCGCTCAACCTCATCGCCCAGAAAGCCGACGGGGGCATGCGCGACGCCCTGTCGATGTTCGACAAGGCCGTGTCGTTCTGCGGCAAGGCGCTCGATTACCGCAACGTCGCCCAGACGCTCAACGTCCTGGACTACGACACCTACTTCGGCGTCACGGAGATGCTGCTCGCGGGCAACTATGTCGACACGCTGGTGACGTTCGACAGCGTGCTGTCGCGGGGTTTCTCGGGGCAGACCTTCATGGCGGGGCTGAACCGCCACATGCGCGACCTGCTGATGGCCAAGCGCCCCGAAACGCTGCGGCTGATCGAAATGACCGGGACGCTGCTCGAACGATACCGGACGCAGGCGGGCGCCTGCGATGTCGAGTTCCTGTTCGGAGCCATCTCCTGCCTGACGGAGCTCGACGGGAAGATCCGGCAATCGTCCAACCAGCGGTTGCTCGTCGAGCTGGGCCTGATGAAGATCGCAGGGCTCGGCCAAAAAAAAAATGACTCTCTGACATCTTCCGGGGAATACCCCCTTCCTACCCTCACCCCCCGCACGGCGGGCTCCGCACCTGCGGCGGCTCCGGCAGCGGCCGGGCAGCCGGCACCGCGTCCGGCGGCAATTGTCTCCGGCAACCCCGGAGCCCCGGCAGCCGCAACGGCACAACCGGCAGGGGTTAGCGCGACCGGAAATCCGGCAACGAATGCCCCAGCGACAAGCGCCTCCGGCAACCCCGCAGCCCCGGCAAGCGCAACGGCACAACCGGCAGCGCAAGCAGCAGGAGCCGCAACGGCACCCCCTTCCGCAGCGACGTCCGCAGCAATGCCAGCCGCGTCCCCGGCCGGAAGGCCGGCAGCGGGTACATCCGCCGGCCCGACTGCACAGGGAACACTCCCGGCACAGCCTGCGCCGGGGATGAAACGGCGGCCGCTGATCTCGGGCGCGTCGCTCTCGGAGCTGCTCGCCTCGGCAGGCGGCGATCCCGACGAGGAGCCGTCGGACGGCGAGACGCCCGACGAACCCGAAACCGTGCGCATAGACCCGGACTGTGCCGAAAAGTTGGAGCACGCCCGCAGCAGGATACTGAACCTCATCAAGGAGAAACGACCGCGCTTCGTGCCGGCCTTCGAGTTGATGACGTTCCGCGACAACACGATCTCGGTGAGCGTACCGACGACGGAGCTACGCGAGGAGATCCTGCGCAGCAAGACCGGGATGCTGATGCGCATCGCCGAACTGGCGGGCATCGAGGGTATGATCGAACTGGAGGTCGCAGTGAACGAAGAGATCCGGGCGGCACGCCCGATCAAGCTCGAAGACCGCGTCCGTTACATCACGGAGAAGAACCCGCTCGTCGCGGAGCTCCGCAAAGCACTGGACTTGGAAGTAGAATAAAAAGAACGAACAATAAAAATGGCAACAAAGAATTTCATCGAAGAACTCGAATGGCGCGGGATGATCCACACGATCATGCCCGGCGCGAAGGAACAACTCGAAAAAGAGATGACGACGGCCTACCTGGGCATCGACCCCACGGCCGACTCGCTGCACATCGGCCACCTGGTGGGCGTAATGATCCTCAAGCATTTCCAGATGTGCGGGCACCGTCCGCTGGCACTCATCGGCGGTGCGACGGGCATGATCGGCGACCCTTCGGGCAAGTCGCAGGAGCGCAACCTGCTCGACGAGCCCACGCTGCGCCACAACCAGGAGGCGATCAAGCGCCAGCTGGCCAAACTGCTCGACTTCGAGTCGGACGCCCCGAATGCGGCCGTGCTGGTGAACAACTACGACTGGATGAAGGACATCTCGTTCCTGGAATTCATCCGCGACATCGGCAAGTGCATCACCGTCAACTACATGATGGCCAAAGACTCGGTCAAGAAACGGTTCAGCGGCGAGGGCGACGGCATGTCGTTCACCGAGTTCACCTACCAGCTGGTACAGGGTTTCGACTTCCTGCACCTCTACCAGACGATGAACTGCAAGGTGCAGCTGGGCGGCGCCGACCAGTGGGGCAACATCACCACCGGCACGGAGCTGATCCGCCGCAAGCTGGGCAACGAGGCCGAAGCGTTCGCCATCACCTGCCCGCTTATCACCAAGGCCGACGGCACGAAATTCGGCAAGACCGAGAGCGGCAACGTATGGCTCGATGCGCGCTATACCTCGCCCTACAAGTTCTACCAGTTCTGGCTCAACGTCAGCGACGAGGATGCCAAGCGTTACATCCGCATCTTCACACTGTTAGACCGTGAAACCGTCGAGGCGCTGACCGCCGAACACGAAGCCGCACCCCACCTGCGCATCCTGCAGAAGCGGCTGGCACAGGAGATCACCACGATGATCCACTCCAGGGAGGAGTACGAAAAGGCGGTCGAAGCCTCGGCGATCCTCTTCGGCGGCTCGACGTCGGAGGCGCTGCGCAAAATAGACGAAGGAACCCTGTTGCAGGTGTTCGAAGGCGTGCCGCAGTTCCGTATCGCCCGCGCCGAGCTGGGACTGCCGTTCGTCGATCTGTGCGCCGAGAAGACACAGGTGTTCCCCTCGAAGGGCGAATGCCGCAAGATGGTGCAGGGCGGCGGCGTGTCGCTCAACAAGGAGAAGGTCGCCGACCCGGCACGTACGGTGGGCGAGGCCGACCTGATCGCCGGCAAATACCTGCTCGTACAGAAGGGGAAGAAGAATTACTACCTCGTAATCGCCGAGTAGCATGGAATACCGCATCGTTCTGACGCGCATGGAATTCCACGCGCTGCACGGCTGCTACGAGCTGGAACGCAAGGTGGGCAACCGCTTCACGGTCGATCTGGAACTGACGGCCGAACTGGGCCATGCGGCCACGGACGACGACGTGCGCAAGACGGTCAACTACCTGACGGCCTACGAAGTCGTCGAAATGCAGATGCGCATCACGCAGCACACCATCGAGCGGGTGGCGACGAACATCATCGAGGCGGTTTATGCCACCTTCCCGCAGGTGCGGCACGTAAAATGCACCGTCTCGAAACTGGCGCCGCCGCTGGGCGGGAAGCTCGAGAAGGTGAGCGTCGTGCTGGAGAAATAGGACGGGTGTGCGCACGCATGCGCACACCCGTTTGCGATAATAAACAGGTTAGGTTATGCATCACAAGGAGAGTCGCGCCACCTTGGGTGGCAAATTGAGCGCCGTGCTGGTCGCTGCGGGCAGTTCCGTCGGGCTGGGCAACATCTGGCGCTTCCCTTATGTAGCCGGGGAGAACGGCGGCGGGGCATTTCTGATAATCTATGTCCTTTGTGTCCTGCTGCTGGGACTGCCGCTCATGATCGCGGAATTCACCGTGGGGCGTGCCTCGCACCGCAACGCCGTGGGTGCCTACCGGGCGCTGAACCCGCGGTGGAGCTTCCTGGGATACAACGGCGTTCTGGCGGCATTCCTGATTCTGGGTTTCTACTTCGTGGTTTCGGGCTGGACGGCGGAATACATGGTACACTCGGTGACGGGCAGCTTCGCCCGCGTCTCGACCGCCGGGGAGTACAAGGATATTTTCGAAACGTTCATCAGCAACCCCTGGCGACCCGTATTGTATACCTGCCTCTTCGTGCTGGCCACCCATTTCGTAATCGCCTTGGGCGTACAGAAAGGCATCGAACGCTCGGCCAAGATCCTCATGCCGCTGCTGCTGCTCATCCTGATCGTGCTGTCGATCCACTCGCTGCTGATGCCGGGCGGGGAGGCCGGGCTGAAGTTCCTCTTCGCCCCGGATTTCTCGAAGGTGACCCCGTCGACGGTGCTCGTCGCACTGGGGCAGGCCTTCTTCTCGCTCTCGATCGGCATCGGCACGATGGTGACCTACGCCTCGTATTTCAAACCCGACACGAACCTGCGCCACACGGCGCTCAACGTCACGATCCTCGACACGCTGGTGGCCGTACTGGCCGGCGTGGTGATCTTCCCGGCCGTGTTCAGCGCCGGTATCGAACCCACATCGGGCCGGGCACTGGTCTTCATCACCCTGCCGAGCATCTTCAACAGTATGCCGCTGAGCATGGTCTGGTCGTCGATCTTCTTCCTGCTGCTGGCCGTCGCAGCCCTGACCTCGACCATCTCGCTGCACGAAGTGGTCACGGTCTACCTGCACGAGGAGTGGCACCTGAGCCGCAAGGCCGCCGCATGGCTCACGACCGCCGCCACGGCCGCCCTGGCATCGCTGGCATCGCTGTCGCTCGGGGTGCTGGGCAGCTGGAAGGTCTGCGGGCTTTCGCTCTTCGACTCGCTCGACTTCCTGACGGCCAACATCCTGCTGCCGGCAGGCGGGCTTTTCACCTGCATCTTCGTGGGCTGGAAACTCGACCAGCGCATCCTCAAGGCGCAAATCACCAACGACGGGCAACTGAAATTCCGTATCTACGGCCTCTTCAGCTTCCTGCTCCGCTACGTCTGCCCGGCAGTGCTGCTGCTGATTTTCCTCGACAACCTCGGGGTATTCTGACAAGAGGCGACAAGCGTTTCCCCGGCCCCGGACTTTCCCAAGTCCGGGGATTTTTTATTTCCGCGGCCGTGGCCGGAGGGAGGCCATGCATTTCGATTCAAAACCATTCTTTCACAAAAAAGCAGATATTTCGTCCAATTTTTTTGTGTTTTATTTTGAAAAATAAAATTAAAGATTTATTTTTGTTTCATAATGAAATTAAAAATATTACACATCACAATTAAAACACGGACAAAACTGACAAAACAAGAAACCCCCTAAAACGGCACGAGACTCATTCCCGGGCCGTAAAAGGCAAACCGCGGGCAGCACCCGCGGCCTGCATCCGTCCTCAGAGACAAGCTTTCGCAGCGGCAGCCGGCTGCCAGGGTATGAAAAAAGGATTACATTCCGGTGACAACGACGCACGAAGCCAATTATTAAAATATTTTTGCAGCCGGAGCGACACAGGCTCCCACCTATTAATAAAAAGACAGAAACACCAAGAAACCATCAGCACAAACCCGACCATGAAAAACCTGTTACTTTTCCTGCTGGCCTGCTGCCTCTGTGCCGCAGCCTCCGCCCGCCCGATACGGGGATCGGTCAAATGCGGCGGAAAGCCGATGGGCGGCGTGACCGTAACCGACGGTTATACGTTCGCGCAAAGCGACGAGCAGGGCATATTCACGCTCGATGCCGACGACCAGGCGCTGTTCATTAGCCTGGTGACCCCGTCCGGCTACCTGGCTCCGCTCGAAGGGGGCATCCCGCAATTCTACCGCACATACGACCCGGCGGCCAAACGCTACGACTTCGAATTGCAACCGTGGCCCGGCTCGGGCGAATGCTACGAACTGCTGGCGATCGCCGATCCGCAGCCCAAGACCGAAGAGCATTTCCGGCGGTTGCGGAGCGAGGTCATGCCCGCATTGCAGGCGGCAACCGATAACGGGAGAACGCGGGGCGCGAACCAGGCCGCGATCGTGCTCGGGGACATCGTATGGGACTCCCCGGAACTCTTCGCAGGCGTGAAAGCGGAGTTCGCCAAGCTCGGGGTACCCGTATACGGCGTGATCGGCAACCACGACCATGACCTGAACAAATATACCGACCGCGAGGCGACGGAGAATTACCGCAGCCATTTCGGCCCCACCTATTATGCATTCGACATGGGGCGCACGCACTATATCGTGCTCGACGACATCGTTTACCACGGCGCGAAGAAATACGAGGAGCGGATCGACACGATGCAACTGCGCTGGGCAGCCGCCTATGCCGAACGCCTGCCCGCAGGGTCGCGCGTCTGCATCGCGATGCATGCCCCGGCCATGAAATCGTGGCTCGGGAACCGCGTCATGGAGTCGGCCGAAGGGCTGATGGACGCCTTCGCGGGGCACGAACTGCACTTCATCACCGGGCATACGCACCTAAACTCGAATTACGACATCCGCGAGGGGGTCATGGAACACAACGTAGCGCAGGTCTGCGGCAACCTCTGGTGGGATCCGATCAACTGGGACGGTACGCCCAAGGGCTTCCAGCTGTTCCGCGAATGCGGCGGGGAATTCTCGTGGGAATACCGGAGCCTCGGCGAGTCCCCGGCACGGCAGATCCGCGTATGGCACCCCGGCCAGGTGGCCAAGCACCCGGCCAGCGTCGTGGCAAAGGTATGGAACTGGGATTCGTACTGGACGGTCGTATGGTATGAGGACGGCCGTTACCGCGGCGCCATGCAGCGTACGACGCTCGACGACCCGGATTATACCGCGCACATCGACTCGCTGAAGGCCGCCGGAAGGAAAATCTCCAAAGTCCAGCGCCCACGCCCGACAAACTTCTATTTCACGGCACGCCCCTCGGCATCGGCCCGCGAGGTGGAGGTGGTCGCCACCGACCGATTCGGCCGCCGCTACTCGGAGCGCATCGCACTCGGGCACACCGACTGACGTACAGGACACCAACACCAAAATCATCAATAGCCTATGAAAAAACTGATTACTTTAATCGCCGGGTTGCTGTTCGTCGCCCTGCCGGTCGGACTGGCCGGTTGTGACGACAGCGACAAGGAGATCTACAACGATGGCCGGCTGGTCACCGATGTAGTTATTCCGACCTCGATGACCGTCTACCGCGGGATGGAAGTTTCCGTTTCCGGCTACGGCTTCGCCCAGGGCGACGCCATCGCGTTACGCGCCGGTGAGGATCTCCCGGCAGCGACCACGGTAGCATCGGAAAAACTGCTGACGTTCGTCATACCCGACGGCGCGGCAGACCAGACCGTCTATAAGGTCGTGCTCAACCGGGCACAGGACTACCAGGTGCTCGGATCGAGCAGGATGACCGTACAACTGGCCATCGACGTCGACCTGGGCAAGACCATCTCGGGCAACTGGGGCGGCGACGCCGTGATCCGCGGCCGCGGGTTCATGGCTACGGACAAACTCTTCCTGGAACAAGGGGGGGGGAAATTCGAAGCGCCGGTCAAGGGTGCTGACGATTCTTCGCTGACCTTCACCATTCCCCAGAACGCCGCCGACGGCGACTGTGAATTCACCCTGCAGCGCGGAGCAGAAGAGCAGGCACTGGGCTCCGCCAAACTCAACCTCTCCCTGGGCGGCGTCACCGTACCGGACAAGGAGGGCGCGACGATCAAGGGTATCGTCCACCTGGCAGGACAAGGCATCGCCGACGTCCTGGTCTCGGACGGAGACCTGATCACCAAGACCGACGCCAACGGTTTCTATTGGCTCAATTCCGAAAAACGCAACGAACTCGCCTTCGTCATCCTGCCTGCGGGCTATGACGTCCCCACCGTCAAGGCGATGCCCCAGTTCTGGCAGCCCTGCACGCTCGACGCAAACACCGTCGAACAACTCGACTTCCAGCTGCTCAGGGCCGACAACGACTCCCACACCATGCTCGTGGCCACGGATATGCACCTGGCCAACCGCAACTCCCCGAAAGATTACGTCCAGTTCGCCGACGGCTTCGTCAAGGAGCTGACATCGGCCTACAACTCCGCCGCACCCGGAAAGGTATACTGCCTCAACCTGGGCGACTTCTCGTGGGACGGCTACTGGTACGACAACAAGTGGGCGCTGCCCGAATGCAAGCAGAGCGTCGAGGACTTCAACTTCCAGATGTGGTCGGTGATGGGCAACCACGACAACGACCCCTATGTAGCCTCCGATTTCGGCGCCGAAGGCCCCTACCGCCAACACATGGGCCCGGTTTACTACGCCATGAACATCGGCCGGATACACTACATCATGCTCGACAACACCGAGTACCTCAACACGGGCGGCTCGCAGGGTACGGTCGGTTCGCGCAACTACAACCGCCGCTTCGACGACCGGCAGCTGGCATGGCTCAAGGAGGAACTCACCCATGTCGACAAATCGACCCCGATCGTCGTGGGATGCCACTGCCCGCTTTACTCGTACAGCGGAAGCGGCGGCGTGAGCGTAGCGCTCCAGACCCAGGCCGACATCGACAAAATCCTGAGCTGCTTCGCCGGCTTCAGCAACGTGACTTTCCTCACGGGGCACACGCACGTGAACCGCAATATCCAGTCGCCGACCTATGCGAACGTCTACGAGCAGAATATCGCGGCGGTCTGCGGCACCTGGTGGTGGACGCAGCAGTACGGCAACAACAACGTCTGCACCGACGGTTCGCCCGCGGGTTACAAGATCTTCACGGTCGACGGAACCGACCTCAAATGGCAGTACAAAGCCACGGGGCTTCCCATCGAAAAGCAGTTCATCACCTACGACATGAACGAGGTCAAGGAGTACTGGGCCACCGACGCCACGGCACTCAAGGCCTTCGCCGCAGGCAACGACCTCCGAAACCGCGACAAGGATTATTCGACGGTGGGCGAAAATGCCGTCTACATCAACGTCTGGGCCTATGAACCGGGCTGGACGGTTTCCGTGACGGAAAACGGAACGCCGCTCGCCGTGAAACAGGTCTGGAGCAAGAAAGACCCGCTGCACAGCATTTCGTACGACATCCCGCGCGGCGCGGTCAACAACGGCACGCTCACCTTCCCCTCGACCTCCTGCATGCATATGTTCGAGGTTACGGCCTCTTCGGCATCTTCCACGCTGGAGATCTCGGTTACCGACCGCTTCGGCAACGTCAGCACGGAGTCGATGACCCGGCCCAAGGCGCTCACGACCGACGTGACCAAATAACCCTCAAAAAACCTTAAGACAATGAAGCGTATAATGAACAAATGGTTGTGGTCGTTATTATGCGTCACGCTCCTGGGAGCCGCGGCATGCAGCGACGACGACACCGAAGGGGATTCGGGGAACCCCATCCCCCCGGCACTCTCCACCGAAAACCTGCCCGATGCAGGGCTGAAGTTCCTCTATTCGGCACTGACCCCGCATACATTCACCATGAGCGTCGACGCGCCCTGGGAGATCACCAAGACCGCAGGCTGGTTCGTCGTCACCCCGAACAAGGGCGAGGCGGGCCAGAATATCCAGGTCACCGTCACCCCGACCCTGAACCAGGGCGAGGCGCGCGACGGCGAATTCACCATCCGCGCCAACAGCGGCAACAACCTCCATCCCTGCCTGACGCAGAAGAGCATCCCGCTTTCGCAGGACGCCTACCTGGCGGCCGGCATCGTGCTCACGGGGCTCGACGAACGCCTGCTGGCATTCGAAGCCGAAGATACGGATCCGGTGGTCTTCACCGTCGAGGCATCCTACGACTGGACGCTCACGGTGGAGAACGAGACCTGGCTGACGGTCGCCCCCAAGAGCGGCAAGGCCGGCTCTGCGGCCGAAGTCACCATCACGCCCAAGGCCAACACCACCGACGAACGCCGCGAGTCGAAGATAACGATCACGGCCGGCGACGCCGAATTCGGGGAGAACACCGCCGAGGAGATCATCGAGCTGGTTCAGGCGCCCTACATGCCCAAGGACACGCATACCGAGGGATACGTCTTCTTCAGCGACGACTTCCAGTGGATTCCCGACAACTGGGTGAGCCCCTACACCAAGTACGGCTGGCCGAGCGTGTCGATCGACGGCACGAACGGCAACGAGTTCGCCCTCTCGACCGACGGGATGAAAGAGGCCGTAGCGGCCAAGGGTTACACCTACACGCCCTCGGTATATGCCCGTTACGAAGGCCATGTCAAGCTGGGTAAGACCGCCAACATGGGCGCCATCACGATCCCCGCGCTCACGGGTATCGACGCCGGCAAGGCCGCGACGCTGCTCGTGCAGTTCGACGCAGCCGCCTATTCGTCGGCAGGCGGCACGGTGGACAACGGCGACGACCACATGGACGTCACGATCAAAGGGCCCGGCACGATCGGCGACCTGGTGGAAACCACCGCGCTGGTCGAGGTGAAGAACGTCTGGGAGTGGACGCGCTACTCGCTGATCGTCTACGGCGCTACGAACGAAACCCGCATCACCTTCGGCAGCGAGCGCGAAGTGAAATGCCGCCTCTACCTGGACAACATCACCGTGACGCGCGCCAAGGACGAGAACCCCGAAGCCCCGGCACCGGAGGCACTCGTCACCCCGTTAGACAAGGAGATCGTCAACACTTCCGATCCGAGTCTCTTCGATGCCAACAGCATGGTGGTCGCCGAAGGCGGCACGCTGACCTGCTCGGTGCGCGTCAACAAGGCCTGGACGGCAGAGACCGACTGCGACTGGCTGACGATCACCACCGTACGCTGCGGCGACGCAGACCCGTCGACGGTAACGGGCGCCAACAACGGCGCATCGCTCTCGAACGGCGTGGCGACCGTCAAGGCCACAGGGCTGCCCTACGTCACCACCAAGGTGGAAGTAGGCTGGAACTCCGGAGGCGAAAGCCGCACGGGCCATATCATCATCAAGTCGGAAGGCGCAGAGATCGAGAAGGTTGCCGTCACGCAGGCTTCCGGGGCACAGATCACCATCGAAGGGCTGACGGACAATACGCTGGAGCTCAGCGACAACCCCGCAGAATCGGGTGCCGAGGTGAAATTCACGGTCAATGCCCCCTATCCCTGGACGATCGCCCCATCGGGCGCTGCGGCATGGTACGAGGTGAGCCCCGGGCAGGGTGCCGCCAACACCGACGTGGAGGTAACGGTCAAGGCGCTTGAGCAAAACCTCTCGTTCCGCCGCTTCGGCGAGTTTACGATCACGGCGGCCGAGGGCGATGCAACCCTTACCGAGAAGATCGCGCTTTCGCAGCAGCCCGTATCGCCAGGAACGGTGAAATGGGACTTGGCGTCTCCCGTACAATGGTCGTTCTCGGAAGAGGATATGGGCAACTACGCCCAGGACTTCAAGGGCGGGCCCGACAGCCCGTACAACACGGTGCTGGCCCAATCGGGGCCGGGGTACCTCTCCTATACGCACACGGCACCGAGCGATCCCGACAAGAAATGCGAACGCATCGTCGGCAGTACGGGCCATCCGTACATCACGGGCGGCTGGCCGGGCGACTACTGGACGTTCGCCGTCCCGGTGACGAACCTCGACGCAGGCACCAAAGTCCGCTTCACGGCGATCACCCGCACCTCGGCCACCGGCCACAAATTCTGGCGGATGGAGTACAACGACGGCGGCACCTGGAAACCCGCCGCGGCATTGCAAACGACCACGGAAACGGGGGAAGAGGTCTCCTACACCCACGCCATGAAAGCCGACGGGAAGACCAACATCACGGTCGACGTGACGGTCACCTATGCCAATGCGATCTCCGGTGGCAACATCGAATTCCGGTTCGTCTGCGCGGCCAACTGGCAGGCCAGCGGCAAGGGCGCACTCACCAAGCCCAACGGCGGGACGATGCGCTGGGCCGGAGCCGGAACGGCTGACAGCCCGAGAATACAGATTGTTCCCTAAACCGACCTTGACGGCTGCGGCCGCCCGCAGGACGACCGCAGCCGTTCGACAGAAACCCGAATCAAAAAAATCAACAATATGAAGCTTAAAACATACATACGGAATGCTTTGGCAACCGCGGTAATGTTGCTGGTCGCTTCGGCCGCCTGGGCCCAGAGCCGCAACATCACGGGCATCGTGTTCGATACGGACGGCAAAAGCCCGCTCGTCGGGGCCACCGTCATCCTGAAGGGGAGTGCGACGGGCACGATTTCGAACGCAGACGGAACCTATACTATCCATGTCGGCAGCGACAACGACGTGCTGGTCTTCCAGTCGCTGGGTTATGACCCGCAGGAGGTCACGGTCGGAAGCCGCACCACGATCAACGTCACGCTGAAAGAATCGGCGCAGAAGATCGACGAAGTGGTCGTCACGGCACTCGGCCTGACCCGCTCGGAGAAATCGGTCGGCTATGCCGTTTCGAAAGTCTCGGGCGACGAACTCACCAAATCCATATCGAGCAACTGGGTGACGGGGCTCAACGGCAAGGTCGCCGGTATGTCGATGTCCTCGGCGGGCACCGGCCCCGGCGGTACGGTACGTGTGACGCTGCGCGGCGACACGTCGCTCAACTACGGCGCCAACGAAGCGCTGTTCGTCATCGACGGTATCCCGATGAGCAACGGCACGGTAGCCTCCGGTTCGGGCGCCAACTATGCCAACAGCAACGCCCCGGTGGACTTCGGTAACCCGATCTCCGACCTCAACCCCGACGACATCGAGAACGTCTCCGTCCTCAAGGGGCCCGCCGCAGCCGCGCTTTACGGTTCGATGGGCCAGAACGGCGTGGTGCTCATCACCACCAAGTCGGGCCGCGAACAGCGTGGTATCGGCGTTACATACAACGGTTCGGTGACCTTCGAGACCGCAGGCTTCTGGCCCGAATTCCAGGAGGAATACGGCCCCTCGGCCGTCACCACGTCGCTCACCAACCGCGTCGCATCGGCATGGGGCCTTCCCGGCACGATGACCTACGACGGGCAGCCCGTCCGCCAGCAGATCTCGCGTTACACGTACGGCGAGCATTTCGACTCCAGCAAACTGCGCTATCTCTACATGTCGAAGAACTGGGAGACCGGGGAGTTCACCCCCCTGCCGTGGGTATACGCCGACGACTGGTTCACCGGCCTCTTCGAAACGGGCGTTACGTGGAGCAACTCGGTGACCATCGACGGTTCGACGGGCAAGGGTACGAGCACGCGCTTCTCGTTCACCGACCTGCGCAACGACTGGATCACGCCCAACTCGGGCTACGAACAGCAGACCTTCGCACTGGCCCTGAACCAGAAGATCAGCAAGGCCATCAAACTGGCGGCAAAAGTCAACTACATCCGCAAGAACAGCGACAACATGCCCATGTCGGGTTACAGCCAGGGTTCGCCCATGTACGGCCTGATCTGGGGCTACAACACCAACCCCATCTCGGCTTACCGCGACGAGTACATGCAGGGCCGTTATACCTATGCCAACTACCTGGCAGGCAGCGGCGAGGACAAATACAACACCACTTCGGGGCTTATCTACAACAGCCTCGAGGGCCACAACCCCTACCGCACGCTGTACGAGGAGCTGAACAAACTGGATCGTGACCGTTTCTTCGGCAACGTGAGCATCGACTTCACGATCCTGCCCGAGCTGACCTTCACGCTGCGCGGCGGCTTCGACGCCAATATCGAATGGCGCTCGCAGCAGAAACCCTTCATGTCGCTCGACAACCGCTACGGCATGTACCGCGAAAAGACCATCCGCCGCTACGACTACAACTCGGATTTCCTGCTCAAGTACAACAAGCTGTGGGATCGCTTCGGCGTCACGGCGGCATTCGGCGGCAGCGTCCTGCGCAACAAATACTACTCGACCACCATCACCGCCTCGCAGCTGAGCAGCGAAGGCCCCGGCATGTATTCGTTCGCCAACGCCGCGGTAGCCCTCGACACGTCGCCCTACCGCAGCAACCGGCAGACCAACAGCCTTTACGGCTTCGTCAACCTGTCGTGGGACGACACCTACTTCCTCGACGTCACGGCCCGCAACGACTGGTCGTCGACGCTGGCTCCCTCCAACTGGAGCTATTTCTACCCGTCGGTATCGGCCAGTATCCTGCTCGACAAGGCGTTCAAGATCAACTCCCCTCATGTCAACATGATCAAGCTGCGCGGTTCGTGGGCACAGGTGGGTAACGACACTTCGGTCTTCTCGCTCTACGACGACTACTCGACCACGGACTATCCGGGCGGCGTCACGCTGCCTACGGCCAGCAACTACCCGTACATCCTCCCGGAAAAGACCAGCAGCTGGGAAGTCGGCCTGGAAACCAAGTTCCTGGGCAACCGGCTCAATGTCGACGTGGCGCTCTACAAGACCAGCACCCGCAACCAGATCATCAGCGCCGAAACGAGCGCCGAAACCGGCAGTACGTCCCGCAAGATGAACGCCGGCCTGATTACCAACAAGGGTGTCGAGGTCACGTTCCGCATGGTTCCCGTCCGCACGAAGGACATCAACTGGGAGATCAACGGCAACTGGTCGCTCAACAAGAACAAACTCAACGAGCTGCAGAACGGATGGGATCCCGCAACGCCGTTGCAGACCTCGACCTCGACGACCATCGGCAGCCGTATATTCGTCTACTCGTACGTGGGCAAGTCCATGCACCAGCTCTATTCGGCCAGCCACTACGAGTACGCGCCGGAGGGTTCGACCTACACGGACGAAAACGGTAACCAGGTCGACTGCTCGGGCATGCAGATCATCAACGCCAAGACCGGCTACCCGCTGCTGACCAAGGAGACCGACTCCAAGAAGTTCGAGCACCTGGGCAGCGTAATCCCCGACTGGAAGGCAGGCTTCGGCACGACGTTCCGCTACAAGAACCTCTCGCTGAGCGCGCAGTTCACGGCGCAGGTCGGCGGCGTGGCCTACTCAGTGACCAACTTCGCACTCTCGTACCAGGGCAAACTGAAGAACTCGCTCGCCGGACGTGACGACGGCCTGGTTCTGCAGGGCGTCAACGCCGTGGACAACGGCGACGGCACGGTTTCCTACCAGAAGAACACCGCCGTCACGGAGAACATCTACACCTACTACCAGTCCTACAAATGGGTGCGCGACAACGGCCGTGAAAACACGTTCAGCACCGACTTCCTCAAGTTCAAGGAGCTGCGCATCGACTACCAGCTGCCGAAGCACCTGATGGCCAAGACCCGTTTCCTGCAGGGCGCGTCGATCGGGTTCTTCGCCACCAACCTCTTCTGCATCACCGACTGGCCGCAGTTCGACCCCGAGGCGGCAGGTCTGGTCAACGGTACGAACATTTACCCCGGTATCGAAACCGTCACCTTCCCGATGACGCGTACCTACGGTATCAACATCAAACTTCAGTTCTAAAACTGCGAACGCCATGAAATACGCAAAATATATCCTGATACTCGCGCTGCTCGCCGCATCGGGCGCATGTACGAACGATTTCGAGGATTACAACACCAATCCGAACAAACAATCGGAAGGGTCGGTAGCCCCCATCGCACTGCTCGAACCGCTGATTTACAGCTCCACGAACAGCTATTCGTCCTACATGCTGAGCATCGCCAACGAGATTTCGCAGGTCACCGTGGCCAAGTCGACACCGCGCCGCGAACACTGCTACAACCTTGCCGACGGCAATTTCAAGGCCATCTGGAACCTCGGGTACAAATGGGCCGGCAATGCCAAGCACATGTACGACCTGGCCGTGGCGCAGAACCAGCCCAACTTCCAGGCCATCGGCCTGACGCTGAAGGTCTATAACATGTCGATCCTCACCGACATGTTCGGTTCGATCGCCTACCGCGAGGCGCTCAAGGGCGGCGAGGGCATCAACACCCCGCATATCGACTCGCAGCAGGAGGTCTATACGGCCATGCTGGAGGAACTCGAGCTGGCCAACTCGCTCTACAACGCCAGCCTGGGGCTGGACGACCCCACCAAGGACGGCATCTACGGCGGCGACATCGCCAAGTGGCAGAAATTCACCAACACGCTGCGCCTGCGTCTGCTGATGCGCGTGAGCGGCCGTAACAACGCCTTCACCCCCACGGTCGGCGAGCAGATCAACCAGATCATCTCCAACCCGGGCAAATACCCCGTCTTCGAGTCGAACGACGACAACGCCACCGTGAAGTTCTCCGGCAGCGCGGAGTATTACAAGACCTATTTCAACTCCAGTTCGTTCCCCGACGACAAGAGCCTGTCGAGCGACCACCACATCGCCGCACAGCTGCTCGACCTGCTCTACGACGCTTCGGACGGCTTCGTCGACCCGCGCCTGCGCATCTGGATCAAGCCCCGCTACATCCAGTATCCCAGTGCGACCGAGCCCGATGTGATCCGCGAAATGATCGGCGCCGTCTCGGGCTGTACGATCAACTACAACGGCATCACCTCCATCAGCGAACGCGAACCCTACCTGCATTACGAAACGCTGGTGGGCGACACGCGCCCCAACCACATGCTCGACTACGACGAGCTGCTCTTCATCAAGGCCGAAGCAGCGATGAACGGCTGGATATCGGGCTCCGCCAAGGAGTATTACGAAGCGGCGATCACCGCGTCGTGCCAGAAATGGGGCGAATACGGCATTTACGCTTCCTACCCCGAACTCAACGCGTCGAACAAGATCGAACTCAAGACCGTAGCCATCACGCAGAAGAACATCGCCGCACTGCTGGCGAGCGACCAGGTAAAATGGAACAATACCCAGCAGCGCCTCGCCGAGCAGAAATGGCTCTCGCTGTTCTGGGTCATCGGCTTCCAGATGTACCACGAAATGCGCCGTACGGGGTATCCCGAGTGCAAGACCGGTATGGGAACGATCGAGCTGAACGCCACGGGCGGAAAGTTCATCGCCCGCTATCCCTATCCGTCGATCGCGATCGCCAACAACCGTGCGAACTATACGGCCGCATTCGAGGCACAGGGCGGTACCATCAACGACAACACCATGGTCTTCCCGATATGGTGGAGCGGCCAGGCCGTCGCCAAGGATGCCGGGCAGCCGTGGGAACACTCGTTCCGCAAGAATGTCATCGCCGAAGAGAACCTATAATCTAAAAACGAACGCACTATGAACGCGAAAAACATAATCCGCAACATGAGGGGCCTGGCCATGTCGGCGCTGCTCCTGATCCCGGCGGCCTTCGTCTCGTGCAGCGACGACGACACGGAGGGCGGCAGCCCCTACTTCCGGCTGGAGAATACCGTCGTATCGAGCAAGCTGGTGACCGCCTCCTCCGACCTGGGTTTCGACGCCGAGGCCATCATCGGCGACGCCACGCTTGAACTGATCCGTTACGACATCCGTTCGAACTGCAACTGGAGTGTCGAATGCAACTCCACGGACGGAGACTGGATCAAATTCTACCCCAAGACAGGCCAGGGCGACGGCAAGGTACGCTTCTGCCTGGAGGACAACGATGCCAACACCCCGCGTTCGGCGACGGTCGTATTCCGCTATGCGGACGGCAGGCAGACCGAAACGACCCTCGTCGTCAACCAGAGCGCCAACGAACCTTACATCAGGTTCGTCGTCAACAACATCGAGACGAACGAGATCGTAGCGGGACGCTATGCCGCCCATTACGACATCAAGGTCGCGTCGAACGTGACGCCGTTCTACGAACCCGAAAAAGCCGAATGGGCAACCTTCACCGAGACGGGCAACGGGACTTTCACGCTCGACATCGAGGAGTATCCTGAGCAGCCGGCATCCCTGAGCCGTGATTTCAGCATCGCCTTCAAGGGCAGCGGCCAGTACAAGGACATCAGAGCCGACCTGAACATCCTGCAGGACATCACGCCGCAGATCGAGATTACGAGCGAGGACATCGGCGACGACCTTGCACTGCCCCCGTTCCCGGCCTACCAGCCCAATGCATTCACCTTCAAGGTGAAATCCAACTGGGACTGGACGATTTCGGTTGCCGAGAACGCATGGATCGAGGTCACGCCCTCGGCCGGCGAAGCGGACAAGGAGTATGTCATGACGGTGAAAGCGACCAGCAACCTTTCGCTCGACGAACGCTCCGCTTCGTTCTCGATCATCTCGGACGAGGTGCTCGGCACCAAAGCCGTCAAGGAGATCTTCGTGACACAGGAAAGCCTGGCGGAAGGCGGGCCGCTGGAAGGTCTGGACGCTCCGGTAAAGTGGTTCTTCAACGGTGCCTCGGGCACGGACTACACGGTTCCGAAAGAGCAGTTCGAGCAGAACAACAAGCTCATGGCCTCGTCGGGCGTAGGTTATATCTCCTACTTCCACACCTTCAACTCCGACGGCAGCCTGCACCCCAACAGCACGCGCATGATCGGCGGCACGGGACAACCCTACGTCACGGGAGCATGGAAGGGCGACTACTGGTTATTCGAAGTTCCGGTCAAGAACTTCAAGTCGGGCACGAAGGTTCGCTTTACGGGCCTCACACGTATCTCCGGCACCGGACAGAAGTACTGGAGCCTGCAATATATGGACGGTACGAGCTGGAAACCGGCGACCGACACGCAGACCGCAACCGTCAACGGGGAACAGATCACCTACACGCATCTGGTACCGACGGCCAACATGCAGATCGACGTGACGATGACCTTCGCACGCGGCATTAGCGACGGCAGCGTCAAGATCCGGTTCTATTGCGAAGCCAATACCACGGGCGGCACGGAACCCAACGGCGGTACGATCCGCTGGGCAAGTTCCGCCGATAACGGGTACAACGACAGTCCGGTCATTCAGGTTGTCGAATAACACCGGGCAATCTCCACACGGTACAGGGAGGCCAGAGGCCTCCCTGTCCTTTTATTCCGGCCCCGGGCGCCCATTTCCGAAGGCCGGGCCCATCAGGCCCAAAGCGCATCCCCATCCGTCCATGCCGTGCGCGGCAACCCGGGGCATGTCAGGCAGCAGGAAGGGATGCACGGAAACGGAAACGGGCACACGAGTTCAACGCGCACAGCGTACGGCGCTGGACACACGCGGTTCACGGTACGAGGCTCACCGTCTCTCAGCACACGGCGCACAGTCTACAATTCACAGCGCACAGTTCATGATTTGCAGTTCACGGCTCACGGGCGCAAACGATAGCGATACGCACCACCGGAAAAGCCGCAAAAAAGGGAGCCGTGCGAGGGCTCCCTTAAATGTCTGTATCAAAGTTCGTCAGTTGATGTTCCGCCGGTCGGGTTCGTGGTCGGGGGAAGCGGCTTCCATGTCGATCTGCAACTTGACCATGTTGATGGCCGTCGCAGCCGCTTCATCGCCCTTGTTGCCGTGGCGACCGCCGCAGCGGTCGAGCGCCTGCTGCATGTCGTTGACGGTCAGCACACCGAATGCGATCGGCATGTTCCACTGGATCTGCAGCTGGGTGATACCCTGCGTCACGCCCTGGCAAATGAAATCGAAATGGCGCGTATCGCCCTGGATGACACACCCGAGCGCGATCACCGCGTCGACATCGGTATATTCGGCGAAAAACTGTGCGCCGAGCGCCAGTTCGAACGTCCCGGGGACATATTTGATCTGGATGTTCAGGTCGGGGCATCCGGCGGCACGCAACGTGCGCACGGCGCCTTCGAGAAGGGCTTCGGTGACCTCGCGGTTCCACTCGGCCACAACGATGCCGAACCGCATCTCGGCGGCCGAAGGCAGGGGTGAATCGAATTGGGAAAGGTTATGATTCTTGGTCGCCATAGTCCCCGGTTATTTTATGCTGCCGAGAAGTTTCTCCGCGTCGCGCGCGTCCATCGACGCAGGGTACGAAGTCAGTATCCGCTCGTAGTATGCGGCCGCTTTCGCGCCGTTGCCCTGAGCCTGCTCGGCCAGACCGGCTTTGCGGAGGTACATCGGAGCGGTGAGGTTGTTGTCGGCAGCCGCTACTGCTTTATCGTAGAATTTCACGGCCTTGGCATAGTCCTTTTGCTCGACGGCGATGTCACCCTGCAACCCGTAGTTCTGGGCGTTGATCAGCGCACCCGGGATACCCTTCACGGGCGAATATCTGGCCAGGAATTCGGCGGCATTCTCCAGGTCGCCGGCCTTCAGGTAGCAGATGCCGGCGTAGTGTTTGGCAAGATTGCCCGAAGGGGTCGAGCCGTACTTCTCGATCACCTCGAGGAAGCCGGCGCCGTTGGCATCGCCTTCGAGTGCCAGCGCATAGTCCGCATTCTGATCCTCGAAACGGTACTGCGCCTCGGCGATCATCTCGGCGGCCTTCTCGGCACGCGGCGACACGACCAGTGCGCGGTAGCCGAAAACGAGGGCTGCGAGCACCAGCAAGCCGAGGAAAACATACGACAACATGCGGCCGTTCTTCTCGAAGAAAAACTCAGTTTTGTTCATTGCTTCGCCGAGGGTTTCCTGCTCGGCGACATGCTGTTTTGCCATAAAAATCTATCTTGTTTAGTTTATAATTCCGTACGTTAGGCAGCAAAGATACAAAACTATTCACAATGTACAATGCCGCATCCCGTTTTTTTGCAGCATCGGACAGATGCGGCACCGCATTGCCCAAATAAATTTGGCATTGCGCCCGGCTTGCACTATCTTTACAGAACACAGGCGGCGCCTTGGCAATCTCCAAATAAATTTGGCATTGCGCTCGGCTTGCACTATCTTTGAACCATGTATCTGAAGAAAATATCGCTGCTCAACTTCAAGAATATCGCACAGGAGGAACTCGCCCTGTGCCCCGGCATCAACTGCCTGGTGGGTGACAACGGGGCGGGCAAGACCAACGTCATCGACGCGGTCTATTACCTTTCGATGTGCAAGTCGTCGCTGGCGATGACCGACGGGCAGAGCGTCCGCCACGGCGCGGATTTCTTCCTCGCCGAAGGGCAGTACCTCACCGATGCGGGCAAGACGGAGAGCGTCGTATGCTCGTTCTCGCGCAAGGGCGGCAAGGTGCTCAAACGCAACGGGAAGGAATACGAACGGCTGTCGGACCACGTGGGGCTGATTCCGGCCGTGATCGTGTCGCCGGCCGACAGTGCGCTCATCAGCGACGCCGCGGACGAACGCCGCCGCTACCTCAACGGCTTCATCTCGCAGCTCGACCGCACCTATCTGGCCGCCGTAATGCGTTACAACGGCGTGCTGGCCGAACGCAACCGCCTGCTCAAGAACATGCCCGACGAAACGATGCTCCGCATTTACGACATGCAGCTCGTCGAGCAGGGCAACCGGATACACGCCCTGCGGCGGGAGTTCACCCAGCGGCTGCAACCCGTCATCGCGGACTATTACCGCACCCTCTCGGGCGACCGCGAGCAGGTCGAACTGCACTACAAGTCGGAGCTGAACGACCGGCCGTTCGACGAACTGCTCCTCGCGGCACGGCAGAAAGACCTCGCCAACGAATTCACCACGGCAGGCATCCACCGCGACGACCTGGTGCTGAAAATCGGCGGCTACCCCCTGCGCAAATACGGGTCGCAGGGGCAGCAGAAATCGTTCCTGATAGCCCTCAAACTGGCGCAATACACCATCGTCGCCCGGGAAAAGGGCGAAAAACCGATCCTGCTGCTGGACGACCTCTTCGACAAGCTCGACGCCGGGCGCGTGGAGCAGTTGATCCGCCTCGTGTCCGAAGATTCGTTCGGGCAGATCATGATTACCGACTGCAACCCCACACGGCTGCGTACGATCCTCGACAAGGCGGGCGGCGAATATGCGCTTTTCACGGTCGGGAACGGGGCGGTGACGCAGGGGAATGCAACGGCAACGGCTGCCGCGGCTGACCCGGACAAAGGATCGGCCGGGAACCAGCCCGGGAATGCGGCAACGGACAAGGCCGCGGAACCGGAGGAGGATAAGACACAGGGACAAACCGGGTCTGCGGCCGCGGAACGGACGGAAGGGCAAACCGGGGAATTGCCGGCGGGAGAACCCGCGCGGCGGCCTTCGGAACCAGTCCCGGCACCGGAGCCTGCCGAAGAACCGGCAGCAGAACCCGACGGCAACGGGGCACGCCCCGGGGATGCAGCATCGGAAGGAGGACGGCCATGAGACGGACGAAGACCATGCTGATGGGCGACCTGCTGGAGGAGTTTTTCAAACGCCCCTATGTTGCGGCGAAAGTCGCCGAAGGAAAACTGCCCGACACCTGGCGCGAGATCGTGGGCGACCGCGCCGCGGAGGTTACGACCGAGCTGAAAATCGAAAACCACATCCTCTATGCCCGCATCCAGTCGAGCGTGCTCCGCTCGGAGCTTTTCTACCAGCGCGAGGCGCTCAAGGAGGAGATCAACCGCCGCTCGGGCGTGCGGCTGGTCAATGCCGTGATCATCCGGTAAAACACACCGCCGCCACCGCCCGGCAAACACAGGGCTGCCGCAAGACGGGCGGTCGAAAACCGGGTCGCCGAACTCCGGGCCGCAGGAAACAAGGTGCAAAAAACAGAGCCGCAACAGAGATGCCGAGGGCTGGGCACCGAATTAGGGCCGCAGGAAACAGCGCTGTCGGAAACAGAGTTGCTTAAATCAGGGCTCACCGGAAACAGGCTCACCGAATCAGTACCCTCAAAGTCAGGGCTGCCGAAAACAGGGAGCCGGACGCCGCGGGCAAATCCCCGGCCAACGCCGGTGAATCTCCGGCCAAGCCCCCCGGCCACGACAGGCGAAGCCCCGGACACAGCAGCCCCGGAAATCAGGACAAAAAAAAGGTGCAGGACAATCCTGCACCTTTTTCTTTTCTACTTCGGGGGAAGCCCGCAGCCTCGCTCCCGATTACTGGATGATCGCGGCACGGTTGGCGGCCTGAACCTTCTTGAACGGATCGGGCGAGTTGCCCTTGCCTTCGTAATTCAGCTGCTTGGGGTTGACGCCCTTCGATACGAGGAAGTCGAATACCCGCTTGGCACGGTGCTCGGCGACGCGCTTGTTTCCGGCCTTGGTTCCCGTCTGCTGGTCGGCATGGCCCACGATCTGGTAAACCATGTCCTGCGGGCCGTTCTTGATCTTCTCGGCCACCAGCTCGAGGCGGGTCTTCTCCTGCGGGGTCAGCCACGACATGCTGTAATCGAAGAGGATGATCGAAGTATCGGCTGCAACCTGCTCCTCGGCGGCAACGACGGTAGCGGCCGCGGCGGCAGTAGCTGCCGCAGCTGCGGCATCGGCCGTGGCGGCGAGCTCGGCCTGCGAGGCGGCAAGCTGCTGTGCCAGCTGGGCATTCTCGACCTCCATGGCGGCGGCAGCGGCCATGCTGGCGGCTACGGCGTCCTGGAAAGCCTGGATGTCCGCAACGGTATAGCCCGCAACACCGCGCTGCCAGCCGCGCTTGTTAAAGCGGTAGGTGAAACCTGCCGTAGCGCTGAAGCCGAACAGGTAGGAGCCGTCCATCGCAACGGGGCTGACCCGCGAAGGCGCTATCAGCCCTTTGAGTTCGATATTGAAATCGAACGACGGCGAAATGCGGAACTTGTTGAGCCAGCCCAAAGTGAACGCGAACGACTGGTGCGTACCCGAACCGTTGTTCTCGTGGCTCTTGTCGGTGAAGTTCGAGGCCATATATCCGAAACCGGCGAACGGCACGGCATAGTAGGCTCGGTCTTCACGGTAACCCCCTGCCCAGTTGGAGAAGTTGAGCATGAAATCGGCATGCACGAACAAATAGGGCCATTTCGCCTTGCCCAGCACATCGTCGAAATTGGCGAACCGGCCGCCCTGCAGCTGGAGGCGCATACCGGTCACCGGATGGAACCATTTGGTAAGGCCGAAGTTGGCCTCGAAATTGATACGGTCGCCGAAACTCCCCTGGTTGGTACCGTTGGAAAGGGCCGTACCGGCACCGCCTCCAAGCGTAATTTCCCAGTTATCCCAGAAACCGTTCGACACGAAACCGGCAAAGCTCGGTTTTTTGGGCGTATCCTGCGCCCACACAGACGTAGCCAATGCCACGGCTGCCAACAATAGAATAAGTTTTTTCATGGTCAATAATATTTAATCCCAATAATAAAGTTTCTCTTTTCCCGAAACCGTTAATTGACAGGCCATAGCACAAAAACAGCGCCGAAACCGCACAAAAAAGGCTGGAAACGTATGTTTCCAGCCTTTTAAGCTCAGGATTAAATCCTTACGGAATCAACCGCACTTCGAATAACCGCACGACATGCACGTAAGACAGCCGTTCTGGTAGGCCATATTCTCCTGTCCGCAGCTCGGGCACTTGCCTTTCGACTTGGTGCCGTCGACGATATACTGCTTCAGGGCGCGGCAGACGCCCGTCTTCCACGTGTTGATCGACTCGCTGTTCAGGTGGAGCGATTCGATCAGCGAGACGGTCTTCTCGATCGGCATGCCATGGCGCAGGACACCCGAGATCAGCTTGGCGTAGTTCCAGAACTCCTCGTCGAACAGACGCGAGATACCGCCGATGGTATTCGTATAGCCGTAACGGTCGGTATACTGGAAGTCGTAACGTTTGGTGCCGTCCTCTTCGCGTACCTTTATAATATAGCCCTTGTCGATCTTACGGGGGATATACATGGCGTCCTCCTCGATCTTACCGGTGAAGACCTCGTAGGGGCGGCCGTCCTGCAGGCCCACGAAGGCGATCCAGTCCTCGGTGCCGTTCTTGAAACGCACGATGTCGGCCGGGATCGACTTGGGACGCTTGGGCACCTGTCCGGGATGCTCCTCGCACTTCTGCTTCTTTTTGGAGCCCTTTTCGAGCAGCACACCGTCGCGGCAGCCGTCGCGGTAGACCGTGACGCCCTTGCAGCCACATTCCCAGGCCGTGCGGTAAACCTGCGCCACGAGCCCCTCCGAAACATTGTTCGGCAGGTTGACGGTCACCGAGATCGAGTGGTCGACCCATTTCTGGATCGCACCCTGCATCTTGACCTTGGCCACCCAGTCGATGTCGTTGGCCGTAGCCCCGTGGTAGGGCGAAGCGGCCACCCACTCCCCGAGCTCCTCGTCGGAGATCGTCGCGAGCTTCGACGTGTCGTATCCGTTCGCCTCGAGCCACTTCACGAAGTTGTGGTGGTAGACGTTGTATTCCTGGAACTTTTCGCCCGTTTCATCCTCATAGTCCACATGCGTGTCCTTGTCGGAGGGGTTGATCTTGCGGCGGCGCTTGTAGACCGTGCGGAACACCGGCTCGATGCCCGACGTGGTCTGCGACATGAGCGACGTGGTACCCGTGGGGGCGATGGTCAGCATGGCGATGTTGCGGCGGCCGACCTTCTCCATCTCGGCGTAGAGTTCCGGGTCGGCCTCGCGGATGCGGGCGATCATCGGATTGTCCTTCTCCTTGGCTGCGTCGTAGACCGGGAAGGCACCGCGCTCGGCGGCCATCTTCACCGAAGCCCGGTAAGCCTCGACAGCCAGCGTCTTCTGCACCTCGACGGCGAATGCGATCGCCTCCTCGGAACCGTATACCAGTCCCAGTGCGGCGAGCATGTCGCCTTCGGCCGTGATGCCGAGGCCCGTACGGCGGCCCTTCTGCGCCATGCCGAGGATCTTCTTCCACAGCTCCAGCTCCACGCGGCGCACGTCCTCGTCCTCGGGGTCAGCGGCGATCTTCTCGATGATCTGCTCGACTTTTTCCAGTTCGAGGTCGATGATGTCGTCCATCATGCGCATGGCCATGGCCACGTGCGACCGGAACTTGTCGAAATTGAACTTCGCATCCTTCTTGAACGGGTTGTCCACATAGCTCAGCAGGTTGAGCGCCAGCAGGCGGCACGAATCGTAGGGGCAGAGCGGGATTTCACCGCAGGGGTTGGTCGAAACCGTCACGAAGCCCTCGTCGGCATAGCAGTCGGGCACGCTTTCGCGGATGATCGTATCCCAGAACAGCACGCCCGGCTCGGCCGACTTCCAGGCATTGTGGATGATCTTGTCCCAGAGCTTCCGGGCGTCGATATCCTGCTCGTACCGGGGGTTATCGGAATTGATCGGGAATTGCTGGTGGTATTTCTTGCCGGCGATGGCGGCACGCATGAACTCGTCGTCGATCTTGATCGAAACGTTGGCGCCCGTGACCTTGCCCGTGTCGACCTTGGCGTCGATGAAACGCTCGGCATCGGGGTGCTTGATCGACAGCGAGAGCATCAGCGCACCGCGGCGGCCGTCCTGCGCCACCTCGCGCGTCGAATTGGAATAGCGCTCCATGAAAGGCACGATACCCGTCGACGTGAGCGCCGAGTTGAGCACCGGACTGCCCGTGGGACGGATGTGCGAGAGGTCGTGCCCCACGCCCCCGCGGCGCTTCATCAGTTGCACCTGCTCCTCGTCCATGCGGAAGATGCCGCCGTAGGAGTCGGCCGGATGCTTGTGCCCGATCACGAAACAGTTCGAGAGCGAGGCCACCTGGAAATTGTTGCCGATACCCGTCATCGGGCCACCCTGGGGGATCACATACCGGAAATGATCCAGCAGGCCGAAGACCTCCTCGCGCGACATCGGATTGGGATACTTGCGCTCGATGCGCTCGATCTCGGCTGCGATACGCTCGTGCATCTGTCGGGGTGACGTTTCATAGATATTGCCGAAAGAGTCTTTCAGGGCATATTTGCTGACCCATACCGTCGCGGCAAGGTCGTCCCCGTCGAAATACTTTTTCGACTCGGCAACCGCATCGTTGTAATCGACTTTCTGCGGCGCTTCGGGTTTTACGGCTTTAGACATAACTGTTATTGCTTTTATTTCAGATTTTTAGCGTCGATCCGGGCGAAACCCGGTTCTACAAAATTCATTCTTTTCTATGGAATAACCCAATGCACGGCACCAAACTTATCCACAAATTATTTACAAAAAGGCAAAACATGCGCCCCACATTTATGGGGCGCACATTTGCTGCGGACGGGATGTCCGGCAACGGCTATTTCGCCGCGACGGCGTCGATCTCGACCAGCGCCCCCATCGGGAGTGCGGCGACCTGGTAGCATACGCGCGCGGGCATTCCCGAGGTGAAGAACCCGGCGTAAACGGCATTCATCGCGGCAAAGTCGCCGATGTCCTGCAACAGGACGGTCGTCTTGACCACGTCGCCGAGCGTATAGCCGGCCTCTTCGAGGATATGGCGCAGGTTGGTGAGCGACTGCCGCGTCTGGGCCTCGATGCCTTCGGCCATCTTTTGGGTCGCTCCGTCGATGGGGAGCTGTCCCGAGACATAGAGCGCTCCGCCGGCCTCCACGGCCTGCGAATAAGGGCCCACGGCCTTGGGGGCGTGGGGCGATGCGATAATCTTCTTCATAGCGGGGTGTTTTTCAAATTCCACACAAAGATAAGATATATTCCGTATATTTGCACAACACATTTAAGAATATGCTATGAAGATTTTGCTGAGAATCGCGGTTATCGCAGCCGTAGCGGCACTCGCCGCGGGTTGCTGCAAATGCCGTTCCTACCAGAAGAAAAACCGCCGGCCGCTCGTCGGCACCGAATGGCAGCTCGTACAGTTGAACGGCAGGGCGGTCAAACCCCAAGAGGGCAAGTTCAACCTGACGTTCCTCGCCGAAGAGAACCGCTTTGCGGGGGTCGGAGCCTGCAACCGCCTGATGGGCAAATACGAAACCACAGACAAGGGCGCGCTCAGGATCGGGCCGATCGCCTCGACGATGATGGCCTGCCCGGGCATGGAACAGGAGGACGCCTTCACCAAGGCGCTCGAAGCCACCACGCACTACGATATGGACGGGCCGATGCTGCTGCTGCTGAGCGACGGCGAACTGAAAGCCGTATTCCAGGCCAAACCCTGAAAACCTGCCGGGCAAGGGCCGAAATAGAATATAAATAGGAACGGAAGGAATCGCCAAAATCGTTTTGCGGTGCGATTTCTTCCGTTCTTGTCTTTTCAGCCGCCCGGGTCGCAGATGCAAGCCCCCCGGCAGCACACCCCGAAACGACAGGACGGGGCAAGCCCGGCAGCCCGGCAACTCACCGGCCGGCAAGCCAGGATCCGACCTCATCGGGCGCAGCATTCTTCAGCAACACCCGTTTATTTCTGTCGAGCAGATAGATAGCAGGCACCGTCCTCAAATCGTACACCGCATCGTGCATAAGCGTTTGTTCTTCGTCGATAGCGTCGATCCACCCCGTCGGGCAGACCGTCTCCTTCCACACTTCGGGGTCGGTTCCGATGCATACCGAAACAACGGCCAGCCGCTTGTCCCGCAGCAAACCGGCCACAGCCGAAGACGAGGCCAGATAGGCTTTGGCACGCCGGCAATCGGCACAATCGGGAGCATTGAAATAGAGCAGCGTATATTCGGCTCCGATCTCCGACAGACGCCCGCGGCTGCCGTCACGGCACCGGAACGTGAAATCTTCGGCACGGTCGCCGGGGCGGTTTTTCGACATCACCGCCAATCGGGTGCGGGGGCCTATTTTCTCCACCTCCTCCAATAGGGGGCTATCGAGCTGCGCCCGCAGGAACAACGCGTACAACTCCTCGTTGTACAAAGGAGAAGCCGGCTCATCAAGGTATTTATCACCGAGCTCCATAAAATGGCAGAACATCCCCTTCGCCACTTCGGCACGGGCAAAAAGCGAATCGACTGCCGCGCCGGCACGGGGCGCATACGGCAGGATGCAGACAAAGTCGGCAAAAGCCTGCTCGGTGATCTCCGGACGGCGAACAAGCGTCGTATCCGCAAAATCAAAGCGACCCCAATAATGCAGCGCCAGATAATCGGCCCGCTCGGCAGGTTCGGCCAGCGCGGCGGGGACATCCGGCAGGCGGAATGCAGCTGCCCGCAGGGGCTCCTGTCCGCATGCCCCCTCCCCGGCCCGCAGGAGAATGACGGCACCCAGGAGGCCAACGACGGGAAACTTCATCGCCACACACCTTAGTTATCCTGGATAGCGACCAACCGGAAGCGCATGGCCACTGCACGATCCTGTCTCAGATCGGCCGGATAGGTATCGAACTCCGTCAAACTGTGCAATCCCCGGCCGAACTGGTAGGTATAGCTGTCTTTCGTCCCGGCGCCGTCACCGCCCGCATCCGGATCGGCAACCACAGCATTCGAAGTCCAGTACTGCATGTAGGGCAGTACCGGGTGGTTCGGATCCAAATCCCCGGCAATCGAGGCTTTCTCTATGACCTGCCAGCCCATAATGCTCGGAACGGCCCAATGCAAGTCGGTTCCGTTCGCTCCCGGATCTGAATTATGGTCGGGGAAGGTCTTATTATTAAGCAGGTCGTTGATCGTGCCCGAAGGAGATTGAAAATAAGTCGGCAAGTACCACAATGTCGTTGCATAAATCAATGCGCTGCCACCGTGCTGTTTACCCCAGGGAAGGTATTTCACGGCAACGTCCCGGTGGTTCGCTCCGTGCCCGGGGTATATGTCGGGATCGAACGGCCCTTCGCTGATAAGATGGTACGTATTGGCATAGCCGTTATTGGCGTTATAATCCAATTCCACTCCGTCGAACCCCCACGGCATCGCCTCACGATCCACCCGGTCGATATACATCGTTATCGGTTGATGACCGTATTCTTTTTCGATATAGTCTCCGTATGCCTCGTACCGGATGGGTTGGTATTGCACTATCTTAAAACGAGTGAGTTCTTTTGCGTTAGATCCGTCATTGTCCATTAGCACCACGTCTACACTCCGTATACCGTCCTTAAACCCTTGGTCACCATAGATATCCTCCAGGTTCGGATCCCAAGGGGATATATATATCCATAGCACAGTCTTTCTGTCTTCGGTTCGGGATACTTGCGTTAGGGTAGGCCAGCTGCCCAATGAGATCCAATTACCCCCACCCGTACCATCATCACTAAAGGAATGGACGAAGAATATATTTTCACCGGACGAATTTTCCGTCTTCACGTAGATACGGGGACTCTCCAACCCCGAGATGTCGATGGGATAATACTCGCCGGAACCGCCCACGATGATGTCGCCGGTCTCGATCACGACGTTCCTCAGGTCGCTTTCCACGCGCCACGTAATCTGGGAGCCATCCACCGTCAGATCCCCGTTTTCATCGACCTGGCCGCCTTCCGTGACGGCATTGCCTTCGAGCTGCAAGGTGACCTTATAATAGTGGTCGCGCAGCACGTCGAAGTTCCGGGAGACATCGTCCCCCAAGAAGAAGCGGAACCTGACGGTTCCCCCGTATCGGGTTGTACCATCGGTATTCCGGCGCAAATACAACGCCTCGACTTCGAGATAGGAGCAGGTCGCAGTAGACCGATCCTTGAGCAGGTTGCCCCATTCACCCGCCATCTGGCACGCAACTGGACGTTTGAGGCGTGGATCACGGATGCCATCCCCGTGGCCGAAAGCATCGCCTCCATGATCATTTTCGAACATGAAAAGCGGGGCGATGGTTCGGTCGGAAACATCGAGGCTCTCGTCATCGCCGGCGTAATGCCCGCCGGCGTAAGTCTCTGCCGAGGCTGCCCACGACGGAGCCTGCCCCTGGTCAGAAGAGAGCGTTGCGTCCCCCACGACCATCGGCCAGTTCAGCTCGCCGCCGTCGCCCTTCTGCTCGCCGATTTCCTCGATGCCGAGGGTTTCGTCTTCATAGGGTTTGTTCGCCATGCCAAGATAGCACTGCACCGGCACCCTGTGCAGGCTGATCCTGCGCGGGACGATGGAAACACCCGCGGCCAACCTCGACCCGTCGATACCTACCGTAATCATGGCTACCGTACGCCGCAGTTCGGCGGAGAGGGACAACCCTGTCTGTCCGGTATCCGGATGGGTATGGGTTCCGGCATGCCCGGCCTCGGCAAACATCATACAACCATTGACAGGAATGCCGGGGAAACCCTCGGATGATTCCTGTTTCAGAGCTTTCAGAAGCCCGACGGTAGTCACCGCAGCCTTGTCGATCTTTCGGCCGTAATTGGCGACGATATAAAATTTTTTTCGGGTCAGCCCATACCGACCCGTAAACTCTTCGGAAAAGTGGATCGTTATATCCTTTCCCTCTTCCATCTCGACGGCCGGATCTCCGTTCTGCGATCCGTCGGCATAATAGACCTCGAACAGTGCGGAATCGTCGCTTCCGCCATCTGCGGCGACGATGTTCAGATCGCGGATCTTGTCGAAATCGCCGGCGCCGGCACGGGTCATGGGATCCACGACGACAGGTTCGGGCACAATCACGCGCAGGGTGACCGTTTTTCCTTCGTCCGACTGCGGCCTTTGCGGCATCAGTTCCATCCTGTCGCACGACGAAACGCAAAGCGCTGCGGACAGGACGCTCAGGACGAAAAACGATATGCAGGTTCTTCTTCTCATGGCTCGATACCTTAAAATTCAGGTTTCACTTCATCGACATACCATTCGGGAACGGTAATCGACACGCTCCCCGACTTGAACTCGATGCGGATCGGGATCAGCACCTCTTGCCTGGTGCAGTCGATGACATCCTCGTGCATCGCGAGGAATTCGGCAAAGTTGACCTCGGCCAACGGCTCACCGCCCGAAGCGGGCCGCACGCAAAGCGCCACGTCCTCGTGGTTTTTATGGCGCATAATGTTGGCACGGGCGGTCAGCAAAGCCCTGCCGACGTCGTATTTGCTTTCAAGACGATAGGTGGTCGCTTCTCCGCAGGCGCGGTTCTCGAAATCGGTACAGGGCGACACGTTGCAGAGTTCCAATACGAGCGTCCCGTCTGCACGCTGCCCGGAGGCTGGCACACCGGCGACCTCGACCGACACCTTATAGTGCGAACTGGCAAAACCGACGACCTGCGTCCGGTCTTCCCGCCCGGCATCGTACGGCTCAGCCGTATAGGATGCGGAAGCGTAATAGAGCGAATCGTTGCCGGCGACCACCTTTCCTGCAAGGTAATCCCCGGCGGCGAACCTCATCTGGTCGAACCGGCGACAGTCCAGATTGTCGACTTCCGTATGGTGCGTATTAGCTAAACAAACGATCCGGTAATCGCCCGGATCGAGCGGCGGCAGCACGGCCGTACGGTTTGCGACCTCTTCTTCCGACAAGACCCCGGAGCCGACGCAGTCGTTGTCCGCATCGAAGACATACATCTCGACACGGCAGATTTTCGACCCGAAAATCTCGGCCGAACCGTCGCCTTTATAGCTCAGCACCAGCTTATCGGTATTATGGCAATCGCCCAGATCTTCGCGGATACACGACGCGCAAAGCCCTGCGAAAAGCAACAGGCACCCGGCGATATTCGTTGTTCTCATAAGTCTGTCGGTTTGTGTTGTAAAAACGCAGGCGGAGCCGGAGAACCGGTCGATCCCGCCTGCGGAATAAGGATAAATCAGTTGAATACGGGTGTGAGGTCGGCATGTACCGTCCACTTGGCCACCTTTACGGTAACATCAATACATTTGTCAGGCTGTTCGAAATCACTGTCGTTGAATATGAAATTCACCCGGTAAATATGGCCGCGTTCGAACTTCGTAAGGTTCTTCCCGCTCTTATCCTTGAGTGCTTTGGTCGCCAGGTACAGCGGAGTGCCGGCATCATTGCCGGAGGCATCGGCATGGCCGGTAGCCTGCATGAGCAACTGGGGATAGCCATCCGACGTGATAGCATCGACAAGCTCACTCCCGGCCGTGAAGAAATGGTAGTAAGATTTCTTTTCGTTTCTGTTCGCAGCCGGTGTCAGCAGGTCCCCGTTCAGGTTTTCATAGTACCACTGATCTCCCGTAAGGGTTGCAAAATAGTCGAATATCGCTGTTTCGTCAGTTTTGGCTTTCTGCAACTCCGACATCGTACCTTCGGTCAACTCGGCCTGGGCGTAGTAATTGTTGATCGCGAATTTCTGGAGTTTGATCGCGTTGTAAATCGGGCTGTCCCCGAAGTTACATTCGATGCCTGTCACCTCGACACGTGCGACGAGGGGTTCGATATTCACCGTGGCTTCATAAACAGGGTTCGAATGGTCTGCATGCTGGGCGGACAGAGTCAAAGCCTCGGATTCGCCGTATAGCGTGAGTTCGTCCACATCCTGCTGCCCGCCGATTGCCAACTGCTCGGCAAGGTCGGTTTCGGCAGCAGCCGTCAATCCCGTCGTACCGGTCTTAATCACCTGTCCGTCATCACTCCGAACATTGCCGATAACGATTACCTTGTTTACACCTGCAGGCAGGAAATGGAAAGATTGTTCCAAGCCCACATCGCCCCCGACCACAAAGAAATTCTGTGCGTCAGTCTTCGGGTCGTCGGCTTTTTTCCCGCGATAGAGGTTGGTGCCATCGGAAAAGAATACCTGATAGTTGATCAGGTTGATTTCGGTTCCGGTCAGATCCCCCTCGCCGTCAGGTATGGCGGAACGGGTGCCCGACAATACGTTGGCCAGCGAAATGGTCACGCTCTTGAGCGAGTTGTCTCCCGTGCCGGCTTCATCTTCCTTGTTGCAGGAAGCGAAAGTCATCGCAACTATTGAAGCTGCAAGAATCAAGTTAGAAAATTTCATAGAATTGAAGAATTTAGTGAGAATGAAATGAAGTGACTTGTTCGTATCGTTATCTTATCTGTTCCATGTTTTTCCGCGCTTCTACGCACCCCGCAGCGACGGCCTTTTCGAACCACCGGACAGCTTCGTCCTCCTCTTCGAGCATCATGTGGCAAACACCGATCGGGTTCCAGGCACGGGGATCGTCACCGTATTCGCGCAGGAGTTCCAGTGCCTCGGCGTATTTCCCGGCGCGGATCTGCGTGTTAGCGGCGTTGATCGCATCGGCCGCGACATCGTTCAACACATCGTAATAGACGGCCACATAGCAGGCATTGCGCAGTTCGGGGTAAAAGTTTTTCAGCATATAGCGATAAGGCTTACCGCCCGCCAGCCTCTGAAGGACAACCTTCCGGTCGTTCCCGGCATCGTTGTCCAACACTGCCAGCACTTCGTCACGGCATTCCATATCCGAAGCAGCGACCATACGGCGCAGGTCATCCCAGTTCTCGACACCGTTTATCAGTTGGAAATCCGCGTCGCACAACTCCGGGACTGCCTTTGCAATATAGGTTTTGAGGGCTCGGGCACGCTCGCCGCCCAACCGGGTATTGAGTGCAAGGGCGCCTTCGGGAGACGCGAAACCCGTGATTTCCACCCCGCTCAGACGCAGTTTTTCCGTACTGCCGATCTTGCGGATGCCTTCGACGATCTTATCCAGCGTAGCCTGGTTGCCAAATTTATCGGGATAAAGTTCGGTATCCGCCACCGGAAAGAAAACCCGGATCTCATTGCGGTCGAAAGCCCAGCGCCTGTGTGCCTCCACAACCTCGAACCGGGCCGGATCGGCGGCGATCTCCGCAACGGCGGGAACGGGCGGTGTATAGACCGGAACATCCGCCAGCAGGGTCTGGTCGCCGTCATGGCAGTCGCAGGCACAGCCGACCATCCGGCGTTTGATGCCCAGCGACGCCGTGCGCATCCACTTCTCATAGGGAACGGCTGCCGCATAAGTGCAACTCCCGCCTTCCAGTATCTGGTTCGGAGCGAGGCTCCACGTGCGGTTCCCGGACAGCGCCTGCTCCTGCCGCTCCCTCTTATAACGGATCTTACCGTAGATTTCCGCCTGCGGCAGCCATACGGTGTCGGCACCGTTGCAGAGATAGGGTGTCAGCACCATCTTGTAGCGATTTTTCAAGGTTTTCGGTGTCGTGTGAATATCGAACGCCACCTCGACGCTGTGTTTTACCCGTTTCACGGACTCGCCGGCAATATCGACCTGGGCGGTCAACGAAACCGGCAATGCGAGGATGAATATAAGTGAGGCTGTCTTTTTCATACCCTGATGCGCTATTTGATCATATAAATAATGGAGATACCCGCCTTGGTCGGGCCGAAGTAGTGCTTGTCCTGACTGCCCCTGAATTTGCCGCAGGTCGCACAGTCGTACTTATCGTAGTTCGTATAGACGTAACCGAAGCCCAGCGTCGCCTCGAGGTTCCACCGTTTGCCAAGTATCCAGTTATAACCATAGGAGAGGCCCAGGCCGGTCGCCCAGCCCTGATAACGATGGTCTTTGGTGGACTTGCCCCGGAACGGAATGCGAACTCCGCTCAGGTTGTAAAAGGCATAGCCCGAATGCACCCCGAAGAAATGGCCGTTGAAACGCTCGCATAACCAGTAGCGGAACTCCGGCATCACCATCCAGTGCCGGATCTTCCGGTTCGCCTCCCGGTCGAGCGTCCAGGGATTGTAACCACCCGCAAGGTCGAGCGTGGTGCGTTTGCCAAGGCCGAACTCGAAACCGAGGTTCGGGGTTGATGTCGCCCAATAGAGGATGTTGGTCTTAACACCGATATCCTGTGCCCATGCACGGCCCCCGGCCCAACAGATGGCAAGAAAAAAGATAAGTATGGTTCTTCTCATATTCCTTTGCTATTATCTCGATCCGAAAATCACGATTATATAACAACTCCCCATTAACAGCGCCGGAACAGGAGTGGCTGCCCGTCATATATCTCCGTCCCGGCGCGGAAAGCAAAACAAAAACAAGCGACTGGATTACAGAAAGATAATTACAGGAAAAACGCTTCGATAAGTGATAGTCTTTTCCAAAAAGACTGCACACATTCGTCAACAAGACAAACATACTGGTAATTAAGATATTGCAAACACATGCACGGAAGAAATGTTTAACCAGCAGATTCGATTTGTAAAACTGTGAAACTTAAAATACAAGCAACTGTATTGCAAGCATATAATAGCCACATAAAGAGAATATACGATGAAACAGTCCGTAAAAACCACCGATCCCGTATGGGGAACATTCCATGCGACCAACTGCCCGGCCGGTTGCATGACCTGTTCCGCCGCAAAAGACCATTCCGTTGCAAAATTCACTCGTACGCTACTCCCTGAAGCACAACTGCTGCCACAGGCCGACTACCGTTCGCACCGCATTCTTTTCCTGCTGTCGGGGCATCTACATGTACGCATCGGCAGGAGCGGCAGCCATTATCTTCTGGATCGCCAGTGCATCTTTTTAGCCCGGAAGAGGGAGATTGCAGTATCGGCGCTCCGGGAAAGCGATGTGGTCACTCTCGATTTCAACAATCGGATGATACTATGCAACAACGACATACTGGCCAGCATGGCGACGATAGATTCTGCGGATGCAGCAGGTTCGCCCGTATTGCAGGTCGTACCCGAGATTCTGGCATTCTTCGAGGGGATGGGGCCCGCCCTTGATCCCGTCGGGATGTACCTACCCTGTTACCATGTAGTCAAGGAACACGAACTTTTTTTGATGATGCGCTACTTCTACGGAGATGCCAGACTGAGATGTTTCTTCCGCGATGTAATCCGTCCCAAGGATGATTTCCAGACATTCGTGCTGAGTTCTTACCGCCATGCGGAAAGCATCGCCGAACTGGCGCGGATGGCGCACATGAGTGAAAGTTCCTTTATCCGCAAATTCCGCGACACGTTCAGCGAGTCCTACCACAGCTGGCTGGTGAAACAAAAAGCCGCAGACATAGAACATGCAGTCCGGAGCGGGATCAGGGACAACGACCGGCTGATCCGCATGTTCGGATTCAAGAGTTACCTCGCCTTTTACCGCTTCTGCCAGCGTTATTTACATTGTTCGCCGTCGGCCCTGAAAACAAAATGCACCTGAGGAACAGAGCCTTCAGGTGTGAAAATGACAAAAAACAGATATGTGTTTGACCGATTTTGGTATGGGGGGGGGTAGATCGGAATATCGAAATAAGCACTATCTTTGCATTAGAAACAAGGGGCGGAAGCCGCCTCAGAAAGGTGAAAAAAAGGCTTTTACAGTCTTTTTGGAAAAGACCGTATCTTGCTGTATATCCCGCCGTCTATACAAATAACCGTCTTTACGGCAAAGTTATTATTTTTTTTACCATCCCCGGCTCTTTTCCGTGCTTTTTTTCCGCCTCCCGGCAGCACCTTTCAGCAGCCCTGCGACGATTTCGTTCGCGGCATCCACCGTACTGTTATCCAGTTCGTCCAAATAGATCTGGGTCGTTCTTTCGGACGTGTGCCCCAAACCGACGCTGATGACCGAGACCGGGATACCCTGTTTGCGGGCAAGGCTCGCCCAGCTATGCCTCGCAACGTTGAAAGAGAGTTTGACCGGAAGATCCAGGCGTTTGCACATATCCCGGAAAAAGCGCAGGTAGTGGGACAGGCTGTATTTATAACGCAAATAGAGTTTCTCGTCGAACAGCCTGCGTTCGTCCGTCGTCGTTCCATTATACACGAGCGGGCGCAGTAGACCGTCCGCGCCGAATTCGAGCAGCACTGGCAAGGCCCAGGGTGAACATGTTTCCCGGTAACGGTCGAGGATGGACTGCACCTCGGGAATGATCCGCACCGAATAGGTTTGGCCGGTTTTGCGACGGCGGTAATGAATCATACCGTCCCGGATATCCTCCTGCTGCAGGTAGGCCATATCTACGAACGACATTCCGCGGCAATAGAAACTGAACATGAACATGTCGCGGGCACAATTCAGCTTGTAGGAGTCCGGAAATTCGGACTGCGCGACACGGCGGATCACTTCGGTGCTCACGGCCAGCTTGCGAGTTTTCTCGATCCGGATGGGCACGGCATCGAAAGGCGACCGGCCCCGGGTTACATAACCGCGTTTCTGAGCCTTGTTGTAAACGGCACGGAAATTACTCATGTAAAAAGACACCGTATTGGGTTGCAGGGGAATTTGGCGAAGGTGCTGTTCGAAATCAAGCAGCAGGTTCTCGTCCACGTTATCGAAATGGATACGGCGGCTTCCGACGAACTTTTCGAAGGCGATCAGCGTCGCATTATACTTATTGGCCGTACCCTGTGCCCCCTCTTTGCGCAACTCCTCGATCTGCCGTGTGAAAAAGGTATGCACGTAACGGTTGTCGTAACGCCGGTGGTAGGCCTGCGTGACATCCCGAACCGTAAACGGTTTCCCTTCGCGCTGCAGTTCGGACAGGATGCGCTGCACCTCTTCCTTCTGTTTCTCCAGAAAAACATTGACCTCGTGGATGAACGCCGTATGGGTTCTGCGCCGAGATGTGGCGGCGGCTTTTCCGCGCAGGTGGTCGAACTCCTCGGGCAACAACCGGTAGGGTGTGAAGATCACGCCCCGGCGGCGCTCCCGGATCAGTTGTATGACCAGCGTATAGCGACCGTCACGGCTCCCGCTGCGAATATTCAGCATCGGCCGCACGCTCATATTGGGATGCCTGAAGCTCCCGCGCTGTTCCTTGTCTTGGTTCATAATACCTCGTCTGTTAAGGGTTTAACTATCGATATTCCGTACCCCCGGCATTCCCGCACCAGAATACCCCCGGCGCCCACAGCAAGGGGACAAAGTCCATAAGCCCCGTTATCGGGAGCCTGAGTGAAAATAAAGAATGTCTTTGTCATATCATATTCGTTTTTTGTCATTCGGCACACAACATGAGGCACCGGACAAATACGAAACCGGAAAGGCAGACGCTACGGGAACTACAAAGCGGTTCTCGAATCAAGTAAGGGTTTATCCGCCAAAGAAGGTGGTGGTTAGTATCGGGGAATGGTCGTCGGATCATGGCCGGGGGGGGGCGGTTCCCGAAAGTCCGGCCGGCAGATCCTCCCATATTAATTCTATGGCTCCCGTTGCGGCTGAGGAAACGCCTCCCCCCGGAAGGTCGTCCCGGTTCCGCATTGTCGGTCATGCCGACATAGAACGGAAGAAGGAATCCATTTAGTATACGCCCGGGGAGGTGTCTGATTACGCGCATTCGGCTTCACACCGCAGAGATTCCGGATGACAGACATTTCCGGACAGGAATCTCTTGCCGGCCTGAATACAAGGACGGCAGGCCAGTTGTCCGGCCTGCCGTCCTTCCGGAAGAAAAGGCGCCAACCCGCAGCCCATCAAAACCACAGATACGGCCGGCAATATACCATCCACAGAAACGGACATCGATCCGCAGCCCGAAGGCGGCGACCTCGCGGATTTCCGCCGATGGGTACAGACGCACCTCCGGAAATACGAATGGCGGCCAACCGAACAACCCGAAATATACGGCCGTGTCGTCATTTCGTTCGTCATCGACACTACGGGATGCCTGAGCGATATCCGCTACTCAAAACCGCAAACCAAGAATTTTCGGAAGAGGCTGTCCGCGTACCGGAACTCTCCCCTCGCTGAAAATCGGGGCACCGCCGGACAAAGGACGGGAAGGTCAGCCCCCGGTGAAATATACGATGCCGTTCGACTCCCGGCCATAAATCGAAAACAGGGGCCGGTTCAAATGAACCGGCCCCTGCCGCAACAGTATGCAACCGCCGCCTATTTCAGGTGCGGATTCAGGCTGCGCCACTCTTCGACGGGCGGAATGATCCCCATCGAGATCACCTCGTCGCGCAGTTTGCAGAGGTGCCCGTAGCTGTCGGCAAGGGCCTTGTTCTCCTCGGCCGTACCCTGCACGTCCTTATAGCTGACACCGTCCTTCGTGATTTCGGTCTCCATCGCCATCAGGATATGCTTGAACAGGTCGTTGTGTACGAACACGCCGGCCGGGTAGCCGAACGGCCTGCCGCCCATCGCCGCAGCGATCATGCAGATCGACAGGTAGGCCGGGCTCTGGAACGACGAACGTCCGCGCAGGTCGATGATGTGCTTGCCGCCCTGGATCACCCGCTGTTGCAGGTCGTGCCAGTCGCCTTCGGGCATCTCGCGGCCGATCAGCTCCGACAGGGGGCGTCCGGCAACGAGCGTCGTCGAAGCGAAGACCGCCATCTGCTCGCCGTGGCCGCCGTAGGTGCGGCAGTTACGGATCTCGTCGGGCGAAATCCTGAAATATTTGGCCAGTTCGCTCCGCAGGCGCGTGGAGTCCAGCGCCGCGAGGGTCGAAAGCTGCGACGGGCGGATACCCGCATAGATGAGCGTCACCAGCCCCGTAATGTCGGCCGGGTTGAAGACCACCACGACGTGTTTCACATCGGGGCAGTAAGCCTTGATGTCCTTGCCGAACTGTGCGGCGATCTCGGCATTGCCCTTGAGCAGGTCTTCGCGCGTCATGCCGGCCTTGCGGGCCGCGCCGCCCGACGAAACGACATAGGCCGCTCCCGAGAGCGCCTCCTTGACATCGCTCGTCCAGGTGATGTTCACCCCTTCGAACGCACAGTGGTAAAGCTCCTCGGCCACGCCCTCGAGCGCCGGAGCATAGGGATCGTAAAGGCAAATGTTGGGCGTAAGGCGCATCATCAGCGCCGTCTGGGCCATGTTCGAGCCGATCATGCCGGCCGCGCCCACGATCGTGAGCTTGTCGTTTGTCAGAAATTCCATAACAGAAATATTTTACATTGGTACAATCCTGTACCGGGGTCTTGCTTGCAGAAAAAGAACGGGCGACAGTTCCGGTCGTATTCCGGCGCATGTCGTGCCGCAGAGCAGGGGATTCGCCCGCAGTGCGCCCCGGCCGCAAGTCATTCGACCTCGCGGCGGTTCAGCAGGGCATGCGTGATGGTCAGCTCGTCGACATATTCCAGTTCGTCGCCGAAGCCGATACCGCGGGCAATGGAGGTGACTTTCAGTCCCGGAAACTGCCGGAGGCGGTTCATCAGGTAGAAGAGCGTGGTTTCGCCCTCGACCGAGGTGGAAATGGCGAGGATCACCTCCTTCACGCCGCCGCGGGCGATGCGTTCGGTCAGCAGGTCGATCTTCAGGTCGGAGGGCGAAATACCCTGCATGGGTGAAATGACGCCGCCCAGCACATGGTACAATCCCTTGTACTGCCGCGTATTCTCGACCGACAGCACGTCGGCCACCTGTTCGACGACGCAGATCGTCGTATGGTCGCGCTCGTCGTCTGCGCAGATCGGGCAGACTTCCTCGTCGGAGAGGTTGTTGCACTGCGTGCAATATTTGACCTCGTTGCGGAAACGGTCGATGCTCTCCGTCATTTCGGCGACCGATTCGCGCTCCATCCGCAGGATGTGGATGGCCAGGCGCAGCGCCGTACGGCGCCCTACACCCGGGAGTTTCGACAACTCGCCGACAACGTCCTGTAAAAGCCTCGACATTCAGATGATTTCGATTTTCCGTCCTTCGACCCAGCCTTTCTTGCCGTCAGCGATCACGACCTCGCACCACCCGTCGAGGCGGTCGGTGATCGTCACGACCGTACCCTCGTGCAGCACGAAGAGGTCGGTCGACGACTTGTCGGGCGAACTCTTCACCGCCGTGGAGGCGGTCATCACCACGGCCGAAGTATCGTCGAGCATCTCACGGCGCTCCCCCACGGCGAACCACGTGGTCAGCATGAACAGCAGCGCCGCGACGACCGTGCCGTAGAAACCCGCCTTGCGCAGCGAAATGCGCTGTGCCAGCAGGTAGACCAGGAACAGCCCCAGCATACAGGCCAGCAGTGCGAGCGAAAGCAGGCTCCACGCCGTGCATCCCATCGTGTGGCGAATGTCGCGCATCCACGTGACGAAGAAGAACTCGGGGATGTCCTCGATGTTATCTTTCGTGCGGGCCTCGGCGACGCTCAGGTTGTAACGGATGTCGTCGTTGCCCGGCGCAAGGCGCAACGCCCGGTTGTAATAGAGGATGGCCTTGCCGATACGGTCGTCCTTGAAATAGGCATTGCCCAGATTATAATAGAGTTTCATGGAGCTCACCCCGCGCGAAAGCAACTCCTCGTAGGCATCGGCGGCCGCATGGAAATCGCCGTTGATATAGGCCGTATTGGCTTTGTCCCACAACTGTTCCGCAGTCTGCTCCCCGGGAGCCTGCACCTCGGCAGGGACTTGCCGGGAAACCTGTTGCAGGCTGTCGGCAGGCTCCTGCGCAAAGGATACTGCGGCCAGGCCCAGCGACAACAGAAAACATCCGATTATTCGTTTCATAGCGTTCTTATCTTTTTATCACCGCTTCGATCCGGGAAATGATGTCCACGCCCTCGGCGTACACCTCGCTCATCTGTGCCGATGCCGCGGGCGAATACTGCGCCTCGTCGCACTTGGTGATGATGGACGTGAAGCGCTGCGACTCTTCGGCCGACACGCCGCGCTTGTGCAGCTCCTCGCGGACGTTCTCCTTGGTGAGGTTGGCCACCGGGATGTTGAACTTGTCGCCCATGTACCCCCACAGTGCCCGGAGCATCTCCTCGTAGAACGCATGGCGGTTCTGCTCCTCCATATAACGCTTGGCGACCCTGAAACGCTGCACGGCGACCTTGTTAGCACGCTTGCCCCGCACCAGGGCGGCGTTCTGTGATTCGCGGATCTGCTTGCGCAGCGCCACGTAGACCGCCGTGAAGAGCGCCAGAATTCCCACCAGCAGCCCCCAGTAGGCAGCCCCGAAAAGGAACGGCTCGCGCACCGGGCGCAACTGGGCATTGCCCAGCTTGATGAAACGGATGTCCTGCCCGAGCATCTTGACCTCCTCCTTGGACATGCCGCGTCCCTGCACGACATAGGCGTCGCCTCCGCCGCCCTTGGCATCGGGCGTGATCTCCAGTTCGAGCGGACGCGAGCGCAGCGTCATGTACTGCATGCGCGCCGGGTCGAAATAGCTGAATTCGACGGGCTCGACGTCGTACGTGCCTTCGGCGCGTGCGATGAAGGGGTATTCAAACTGGCGGTAGCCGGAAATCCCGGCCGCCGAGGCGTTGATCGACTCGGTCGTCTTGACGTTATACTGCTCGAACGAGGCGGGCAGCGTCAACTTGGGAGCCTGCACGAACGTGAGGTTGCCCGTACCGGAGATCTTCACCGTATAGGTCGCCGCAGAATTGGCTGCCAGCCGGTCGGGCGGCAGCACCGCATCCATCGTGAAACTGCCCACGGCGCCGCTGAAGCTGGCGGGGGCGCCCGCCGGCAGCGGTTTGACCGTGACGTTTATCCGCGGGCTCTGCACCTTGCGGGGCACGTTCACGAAATCGTGCCCGCCCCCGAAGAAGGGGTCGAGGCTGCGGCGGCTCTGGATGATGACCTGCGCCACGGCGGTGATCTCGGCGGGCTCGATGACGAGCGTACCGGCCTGCTGCGGATAGAGCAGGTACTCCTTGGCTACGAGCGTCTCGTAGACCTTGCCGTTGAAGGTTTCGCGTTCGCGGCGGGCGTTCTCGGTATTGAGTTCCTGGGCCCAGAAGCCGTTGAACGAAGGGAATTTCACATCGTTATACCCCACTACCGGAACCCGTTCGTAAAGCTTGAAGGTCACGCGCAGCGGCTCGCCTTTGAAAACCGAAGTCCGCGATACGATGGCCCGCAGCAGGATGTCGTCCTTGGCGACCTTGCTCTGCGCCGCACTCTCGGAGGAGGCTTCCTCCCGGCGCTGCGGCTGTCCGCCGGCGGCGGAACCGCCGCCTCCCGACGCCTTGCCCTCGTCCACCACCTCGATCGCCAGCGGCTTGGTACGGTAGGTCGTACCCTCGACCGCTATCTCGGCGGCGCCGACCGTAACGTTGCCTGCGCCCTGCGGCACGAGCACGTAGGTGATCGTGTAGTTGATAACCCGCGTCATCGCATTGTTGACGATCTGGATCGACTGCCCCCGGGCCTCCGCAGGCCCGGCAATCACGTCGAACCCCTCGAATGCGGGAGCCTTGAACGTGCCGTCGTCGGGCATGGCGTTGAGGGCGAATTCCACGCGGAACGGTTCGCCGACAGCGACCGTCAGCGGAGAATTAGCCTCAAAAGTGACCTTCTCGGCAGCCGATGCCGAGAAGATCGCCAGCACGAAGAGTGCCGTCAGGGATATTTTCGCAATGAAATCTCTCATTGAGCTTTACAATAAAACCTTCTTTCAGATTTTACAACGTAAACTTTTGCCCGTTAGTATATCCGCAGGGCGGTTTTTAATGCTTGAAATCGGCAAAAAAATCGTTGCCTTTGTCATCGACGATGATGAACGCCGGGAAATCCTCGACGTAGATCTTGCGGACGGCCTCCATACCCAGCTCGGGGAAGTCCACGACCTCGACCGATTTGATGGAGTTCTTGGCCAGGATCGCCGCCGGGCCGCCGATCGAACCGAGGTAGAACCCGCCGTACTTCTTGCAGGCATCGGTCACCTGCTGCGTGCGGTTGCCCTTGGCCACCATCACCAGCGAACCGCCCAGCGACTGGAACAGGTCGACGTAAGGATCCATGCGCCCGGCCGTCGTGGGGCCGAACGATCCCGAAGCCATGCCGTCCGGGGTCTTGGCAGGCCCGGCATAGTATACCGGGTGCTTCTTGAAATATTCGGGCATCGGCTTGCCTTCGTCGATCATCTGCTTGATGCGCGCATGGGCGATGTCGCGGGCCACGATGAGCGTGCCTTTCAGGTTCAGGCGCGTCTTGATCGGGTATTTCGAGAGGATCTCGCGAACCTTGTCCATGCCTTCGTCGAGGTCGATCTCCACGGCGGGCGACATGCCGGGCGCCTCCTTGGGCAGGAAACGCGCGGGGTTCTTCTCCAGTTCTTCGAGGAAGATGCCCTCCGGAGTGATCTTGGCCTTGATGTTACGGTCTGCCGAGCAGCTCACGCCGATGGCCACGGGGCATGAAGCCGCATGGCGCGGGGCACGGATCACGCGCACGTCGTGCACGAGGTACTTGCCGCCGAACTGGGCGCCGACACCGCTCTGCTGGCAGATCCTGAGCACCTTCTCCTCCCACTCCAGGTCACGGAAGCAGCGGCCGCCCTCGTTGCCCGAAGTGGGCAGCTCGTCGAGGTAGCCGGCCGAAGCCTTCTTCACGGTCGAGAGGCACATCTCGGCCGACGTACCGCCGATGCAGATGGCCAGGTGGTAGGGCGGGCAGGCCGACGTACCGAGGTCGAAGATATGGGTCTTGATGAAATCGGTCAGCGATTTCTCGTTCAGCAGCGCCTTGGTCTGCTGGTAGAGGAAGGTCTTGTTGGCCGAACCGCCGCCCTTGGTAATGAAGAGAAATTCGTACTCCATGCCGGGATGGCCGCCGTAAATGTCGATCTGTGCCGGGAGGTTCGTACCGGAATTCTTCTCCTCGGTCATCGTGAAAGGCACGACCTGCGAATAGCGCAGGTTGCGGTCTTTGTAGGTCTCGTACACGCCCTTGGCAATGCATTTCGCATCGTCGGCGCCCGTATAGACGTCCTCGCCCTTGTGGCCGATGCAGATGGCCGTGCCGGTATCCTGGCATGTGGGAAGTTCGCCCTCGGCCGCAACGACCTGGTTGAGCAGCATGGTGTAAGCCACGAACTTGTCGTTGTCGGTGGCCTCGGGATCATCGAGGATGTTGCGCAATTTCTGCAGGTGGGCGGCGCGCAGGTAGAACGACACGTCGCTGTACGCGGCTTTGGACAAGAGTTCGAGGCCTGCGGGGTCGACCTTGAGGATCTTGCGGCCGTCGCACTCGACGACTTTCACATAATCCTTCGTCAGCAGACGGTACTGGGTTTTGTCTTCCCCGACGGGGAACGGCTCCTGATAAATGAAATCAGCCATAATCGTGATATGTTTTGTGTTTGTTAATGTCCGTTTGTCCCGTGCCCGGCATGCCGCGCGGCGCATTGCCGGCACATTACAGCAAGCAGCCCCGCAGCCGGCAGGCATCCCCCCCCGCCTACTTGCCGCCCTGCCGACCACAGTCGGCCGCAAGCAAGCCGCACCGGCAAATACCCTGCCCGCACGCCGGGGGTTAAGGCCATGCAAAAATACAAAAAACTATCCGGATTGCGCAACAATTTTCCGCCGGCTGTTATTATTTTCACAAAAAGAGAATAAAATAGCCGGATCGGACGCAATTAATTAGAATTTTTATTAAATTTGTGCGGTTTTTCGAGACAAACAATTCACTGCATAAATTAAATTATTATGGTATCGTACAAAGAATTGGGACTTGTGAACACCCGTGAGATGTTCGCAAAAGCCATCAAGGGCGGTTATGCCATCCCGGCATTCAACTTCAACAACATGGAGCAGATGCAGGCCATCATCTCGGCTTGCGTGGAGGCTTCGTCGCCGGTCATCCTCCAGGTTTCGTCGGGCGCACGCAAATACGCCAACCAGACGCTGCTGCGCTACATGGCACAGGGCGCCGTCGAGTATGCCAAGGAGTTGGGCAAAAACATTCCCATCTGCCTGCACCTCGACCACGGCAACTCGTTCGAGTTGTGCAAGAGCTGCATCGACATGGGCTTTTCGTCGGTGATGATCGACGGTTCGCACCTGCCCTACGACGAAAACGTAGCCCTCACCAAGCAGGTCGTAGACTACGCACACCAGTTCGACGTAACGGTCGAGGGTGAGCTGGGCGTGCTGGCCGGCGTCGAGGACGAGGTTTCGGCCGAGCACCACACCTATACCGACCCCGCCGACGTGATCGACTTCGTATCGAAGACCGGCGTAGATTCGCTGGCCATCTCGATCGGCACGTCGCACGGCGCCAACAAGTTCAAGCCCGAGCAGTGCACCCGCAACGCCGAGGGTATCCTCGTTCCGCCCGAACTGCGTTTCGACATCCTGGCCGAGATCGAGAAGAAGCTCCCCGGCTTCCCCATCGTGCTGCACGGATCGTCGTCCGTACCGCAGGAGTACGTGAAGATCATCAACACGCACGGCGGTGCGCTCAAGGATGCCGTAGGTATTCCCGAGGAGCAGCTTCGCCGCGCCGCCAAGAGCGCAGTCTGCAAGATCAACATCGACTCAGACGGCCGTCTGGCCATGACCGCAGCCATCCGCAAGATCTTCGTAGACCAGCCCGCAGAGTTCGACCCCCGCAAATACCTGGGCCCGGCCCGCGACGAGCTGAAGAAGCTCTACATGCACAAATGCGAAAGCGTCCTGGGTTCGGCCGGACAGGCTTAATCCGGAGTTCCCGACAGAAAAATCCCGGGCCATCGCGGCCCGGGATTTTCTTTTATACCGGCAAGCCCGGTGCCCCCGGATCGGCACTGCCGCCGCCGCGCCAGGCTCCGCCCAGGGCCACCGGCCGGGCCGGAAGGCCGCCTACACGCTGAACCGTTCGGCCTGCTGCCGGGTATTACGCCCCAGCACATCCGACAAAGCCGCCCCGGTCAGGCACGCCTCGATCCATGCCGTAAAATCGAAGTATTTGAGTAACGGCCGTTCGTATTTATCGGCCGCAACTGCCTGCACCGCACCGTACAGCCGTTCCCACAGGCGGCCCCTCTCCCGCCGGCTCCCGGGCAGCGGAAAGAGGCGTACAAACCTGAAAACAAGTTTTTCGACCGAGCTGTTTCCGATAGCGGTACTGCGGCGTATGGATTTGATTTCGTTTTCGGCGAAATCGAACCGCCCGCATTCGGCCTGCAGGAGCAAATTCACCAGCCGCGCAATACGGAAAGCCGGGAAATTATAAAACACGAGCCCGGTCGCCTGGATCCGGGTCATGGCCTTACGGGCTTCGCCACCCCGGTCGCACACCAGATGCAGCACGACCAGATTGAGTTGCAACAACAGTTGGACATCGAGTTTCTGCTGCGATAGTTTGCGGAACAGGGTCTCCTCATGCAGCTTATAAAGTTCCTGCGCATCGGCGAAAGCCCCGCAGTTGATGAGCCGGAACGAATCGTATATATAGATATAAGCCAGCACCTTGCGGACGAACTCCTGGGGGTAATCACTTTCCGTAAGCCGGTGCAGCTTGGCGATAAAAAAGGGCATCTCATCGTAAAGCCCCGCCGAAAGCAGGCTGTCCAATACCCCCAGCACGGCATCGAGATAGTGCAGCGGAGGGTTGAGCATCCGGCCCGGATTGTGGTCAAACAATTCGAGCAGTTGCTGATAGATACGGATGGCAGCCTTGTAATTGCCCGACTGCAGGAAATAGGTCGACTGGAACAGCTGGTGGAGTTTATCCACCTCGAACCCGTTGTAAGTATTATTGGCTATCAGGTGCAGCTCACTGAGCACCAAATCGTTCAGACTCTGGCATTCCTGTTCGGAACGCACCTTGCTGCGGTAAAGCGCCCGATACTTGAGGATATCGTAAAGCTGCATGTGCTGGTTGGCGCTGCGCAAATGCTTGAACGTCTCGTTGACTTTCATCTGTTTTTCGACCAGCTGCTTTTCACTCATCCCCTGAAAATCCCCGGCACTCAGGTAACGCAATTCCGTCTGCCGGATCAGCATGAGCAGGGCCGTCATCTCATACTGCCCGGCCAGTTTTTTCGCCCGGCTCAGCTCCTCGGTCGCCGCCTGCAGCAAGCCGCAGCGGAAAAGGATCTCCGCCTCGGCCATGCGGTTGGAAATGCGGGCCTGGATATCGTAACGGCTCCGTAAATGCAGCAGGCAGTCGACAACTACTTTATACAGGTGCTTGACGGCGATGTCGAAGCTGCTTTCCCCGGCATCGACGCCAAAACGCCGGGCAACCTCCTCGACCGAAGAGCACTCCTCCATCAGGGCGAACAGAGTCAGATAGACCTTATCGCCCTCCTGCAGGTTGCTGTAAAGTTTGAAATAGCGTTTTTCCGCCTTCGTCATCGAATGGATAAGCACAAGCAGCGAAATAGCTTTGTTCATGGCCTTGCGGGTTATAGATACAAAAGTACATAAAAAAAGTGGGATTGAGAAATTTAGAGTAATAGAACTGAATAACAGCGAGTTTAGGGATTTAGGTGAATGGGATGCAAAGCCAAGTGAAGCCGCAAAAAAGCCAAGTAAAACCGAAGCTGCGTAACCAATTTGTAACCTATGGCTGGTTACAGGGTTGTGAAAGAGGCAAAGGGAAGCGGTTAAAAATGAGCGGTTTTCACAAGGCGGAGCGGCTCCAAGTCGGTGCAAAAGTAATGATTTTGGGCGAATAGCCTGAAAAAAGTTACAAATCCGATTTTTATTCTGTGATTCTCAATATTTTGCGTAACGGCTGATAACTCTACATAAACTTATTTTGAAACCTAAAAAAGTAGAGTTATGAAGAGTACATTTTCAACGATTTTCTATCTGAAAAGACAGGCAGTAAAGCAAGACGGTACAACCCCTATCATGGGACGCATCACAGTGGACGGTACGCAAACCCAATTCAGTTGTAAACTTTCCATTAACGCCAAGTTATGGGACACGAAGACCGGACGTGCAACAGGTCGCAGCACGGCTGCGCTGGAAACAAACCGTATGTTGGATAAGATACGGGTAAAAATCAATGCGCATTATCAGGAAATCATGGATCGTGATAATTTCGTCACGGCTGAAAAGGTAAAGAATGCGTTTTCAGGTCTTGAACACCGTCAAAACACCCTGCTCAAAATCTTCGAGAAGCATAACGAAGATTATGAGAAATACTTTAATGCCGGGATGAAATCGAAATCGAGTTACCAAAAGTACCTGACGGTTTATAAACACCTGAAAGAATTTTTGCACCAGCGTTATCATTTGAGCGATATAGCTCTGAAAGAATTAACCCCCGCTTTTATTAAGGACTTCGATATGTTCCTGCGTGTGGATAAGCATTGCTGCAATAATACCGTATGGATTTATACATGCCCGCTTCGTACAATGGTATCTATTGCTATCAATAACGGTTGGCTCACGCGCGATCCGTTTCACGATTACGAAGTAAAGAAAGAGGAAACTCTTCCGTTGTGTCTGGATAAGGATGAAATTCATCTGCTGCTGACTACGCCGATGAGAAACGCCAACCAAGAGCTAATCCGCGATTTGTACCTGTTCTGTATATTCACGGGGCTTGCTTACATAGATTTATTCAATCTTTCAGAAGACGACTTGTACCGCTCTTCCGACGGGCATTTATGGATAAACCTCGCCCGACAAAAAACAGGAGTCGTTTCCAACATCCGTTTGCTGGATATTCCGTTGAAACTCATCGAGAAATATAAAGACCTCGCACCGGAAGGGAAACTTTTCCCCGTACCGAGTTATAGCGTGTGCCTTTATAATATCCAAAATCCGATAGCCAAACGGTGCGGCATTACCAAACATCTTACGTGGCACGTATCACGCCACACGATGGCAACGGAAATCTGCCTTTCCAATCATGTGCCTATCGAAACGGTCAGTTCGATATTGGGGCACAAGAGCATCAAAACGACACAAATTTACGCCAAAGTAACCAAAGAAAAGATGAAGCATGATATGGAAAATCTGTCGCTTTGTCTGGAGAATATAAATGAATATGCAAACGCAGTTATCTAATCGGAAAGGCTATGAAAAGAGATTATATATCAATCAGTGAGAATTGTGTTACGGTAACGGGCAGCGAGGTCTGGATGACGGTAACGGAAATTAGCGAATTGTTCGGAGCGACCGCCGGAGTGGTAACGGCGGGAATAAAAGGGGTTCTAAAAATAGATGTTTTGAATGATTATGAGGTCTGCAAATATATCACTTTGGAAAACGGTAACGGTGCAGACGTTTATAACATGGAGGTTATCACCGCCCTCGCGTTCCGGTTGGATACGCGCAATACTTCCATCTTCCGCAAATGGCTGACACGGAAAGCTGTCGCCCCCACTCGGACAGCCGCTCCGATTATCATTCAATATAAGGAGGGATTTCTCAACTAAAACGAATAACAACGGGCAGGCTTTTGGAGCTTGCCCGTTGTCGTTTTTAGCGGATAGCGTCGCGGTAATTTTCCGCAAGCATTTTCTCGATGTCCGTTTCACGGTACAGGACTTTTCCGCCAAAGAGGATAAAGGGTATTTTCCTTTCGTTACGATACTCCTGCAAGGTTCGGCGGCTTACTTTAAGCCTTTCCGACACTTCCTTGTCGGTTAAATACCTTTCGCCGTCAAGCGGCGGATGAAAGTTCTCCATGAGTTTACTCACATTCTTTGCACCTTTCTGTAAGGCGTGCAGCGCCGCTGCGATGCGTTCGTCATCTGCTGTAATTACATTATTGTCATTCATCTTTCTGTGGATTTAGTGGTTTGCTTCTTTAATCAGGGGATGTTATCCCTCTCGGTGCGGAAACGACCGATAACGGGTAAAACCCGTTCGACCTCCTCCGGCTTGTAATAGAACTTGCGGTTTACCTGCGTACACCCGATTATCCGGTTATCGCGCAGCGTTTGCAGGGTGCGGGGGCTTATGCGCAGCAGGCGGCACACGTCCTCCCCATCGAGCCACTTTTGCATCCGTTTGTCGCTGCATCGGCGGCATAAAGCGCCGACTTTTCCGGTGAGCGTTTCCACACCGGAAAGGAGTGCTTCGTAAGTATTCGAAAAAGTGCATTAATACAAGAAATAACTTCTTGAATAATTTGCATAGGAATAAAAAATGGCTAAATTTGTATAACGAAAGTACGAAAGAGGATTAAGTTATTGAAAACCAGCCGTTGAGTTAGGCTGCTTATCGTAATAGGTTACGAATAAGTTATATACAGAATGTTTAGGATTTCTGTGCTTTGCATAACTTCAAATAACTCTATGCAAATATACATCAAAAATCGGATATAGCAAAAAAATCGCTATATTTCGTGAACCTAAATACGTGATTATATGGAAACTTCGATTTTTGAAGATGCAGTAAAGGCATACGCCAGATATTGCAAGAAGAACGGCTACCTTTTCAGCCAGCCGAACGAAAGTCTGTCCGTTGTAGGACGTAAATACGTCCACTTGGAAAACACGAACGGGAAATTGGGCAAATATGAAATTGCCACAGGAAAGATCATCGCAAAGTAATAAAGTCGGTTTCGATTTTCCGGCTATAACGAAGCCGCAGATATATAATCCCTCGTTTCTATGGAGCGAGGGATTTTTTATGCGCTCCTCAAAGCGCACTTTCAGGATTGGCAGTCCAATCCCTTTTCTTGCAGAATAGCGCGGAACGCTATTTTTACTTTCTCGAATCTGCCTAATAATTCGTTTACCTCCATTAAAGGCAGTCCTCCAATCGCATCAGTCATTTCGTTCTTCAGGAGCAAAGGTGCTTACGAGGTCTTCACGGACGTACAAGGTCGAGCCTTGAGGTTTGGCATAAAATCTTCCCTGCGCCCGCTGGTTGCGAGGTATTTTATGCCAAAACCTTGTACGTCCTAACCTCTACACCGAAAAGCCCCTGAAACGAAACGACCGACGCGACCGAAAGACGCATCAAAAAAAATGTCGGATAAACGAGCGGCAGATTAGGATAAGAAACTCACTCCCTCGGCTCTCAAATCCGCATCAAATCGAAAAAAGGAGGTCAAAGATGAAAGCAGTATTGAAAATAGCATTTTGGGTAGTTCTGGCGATGTTTGTCAGCAGTATGTTCGGTGGCAGCCTTTGGGCATGGTCGATAGGTTTATGGCTCTGCAAAGAGGTTGTCTTGGGCATCATCCGCTTTCTATTCGGGTGCATCATTTTCCTGCTCTCTGCGGTTGCTTTCTTCGGTTTTCTCTTTTGGTTATTAACACTCTAATTACAAAGCACTATGAACGTAACGATTGAAAATTTCTTTTGTCCCTATTGCGACGAAGCAACGGAAGCATATTTCCGGCTGATAAACACCATCCTATTGGCCGAAGACGAAAACAGTTTGCGGCAAGGTATCGAACGACTGAAAACCCAAATACCGCTCGACGACTATTTCGTGTACGGTTTCGGCGCACATCATCTTTGGGTACACCAGCGCAAGGCCAGCGACCGGACAAAATATTTTGAGTATCGGTTTTTGAAAGCGGAGTTCTAACCCTCAAACAAATAGCACCATGAAAACAGAAATGAATGTAAACGGCGTATCGGTTTGTCCGACAGGAGAAGAACGCCACGAGTATTTTACCCTCACTCTTTCTGCCCGCAAGAAGAAGCGTCTTTGTCAATACGACTACCGGCACACAGACGGCGAATTATTCCCCTGCACGGCTCCGACATTGGAAGCGTGCCGCACGAAAAGAAACGCATGGTTACAACGAAAAAAAGAGAAAAGACAATGATAGCAAAGACAATTTTACAGCAGATGGGCGGCAGGCGTTTCGCCACCATGACAGGAAGCCGCAACTTTGTGAATTTAGGCAACGGTTTACGCATGAACCTCGCCCGAAACAAGACTTCTGCCAACCGTCTGGAAATACAGCTTGACGAGGGCACAGACACCTATCGGATGCGCTTTTACCAAATGAAGGTCAGCAAACATTTCGACGTAAAAATTACCACTATCGCAGAGTATGATACAGTCTATTGCGATATGCTGGAAGAGATTTTCACCTCCGTAGCAGGGCTTACACACGGTTTTAATCAATAAGTAAATATAGAAATTATGGAAACGAACGCGGTAAATTACCGGACAATGATAGTAACCTTTGCGGAGCCGATCCGCACATTGGATAACTTTTTCGACGACGTGGAAGCATGGGGCGCCGCCTCGCTCAAAGAGTGGATTGACTGCTATGAAAGTACGAGCTTCACGCAGACAGGCGAGCGGATGGCAGTTATCACCTCCGAATACAACATGGAGTGTGTGAAAGAGTAGCTGGAACGCTATATGCCCATTGCCAATCTCTTTTCAGCTTAATCTGAAAGGAGAACATATAAGAAAATCGTGAAAAGAGGCATCGCATAAATAATTGTGAAAACGTACTGAACTAAAGTGACGGCAGGAATACCTGCCGTCGCTACTATACATGGTGAACCGATGTAGGAAATAAAGAAGAAACCCTTTAAAATATTCTGTATATGAAATAATTATGCCTATTTTTGCGAAAATATTTTCAGAATATGAAAACGGTATTAGAATTATCAACAACAAAGGCGATGGATTATTTTTTGCAACCATCAAATTACACGACTATTGCTTTTCCCATATATTTTAGTTTTAAGGAAATAATTGATTTTGTTAAAACTAAAATCGGGCGTAAAGATTTTGGTGCCTGTCTTAAGGATTCAAAAAAAATCCATCTGATTATGATAAAGTAAATTATCAACTTCTGATGAATAAAGATGGACGATATGCATATCGACCTTTACAGTTAGCGAACCCATATTTATATTATTTTTTAGTACGAGAAATTACAAAAACTCCTAATTGGAATTTTTTGAAAAGTCGGTTTAAGGAGTTTGAAAATGAAAATTGCGAAGTCGTCAGTATTCCGTTAGTAAAAGATGCCAAAGATAAAAGTCTGATGGCTACTACTATAAAATCTTGGTGGGAGCATATCGAACAGCGATCGATAGAATTGTCATTGGAATATAAATATATATTCATTACGGACATTACAAATTGTTACGGTGCGATTTATACACATTCTATTTCATGGGCATTACATGGAATGCCATATGCAAAAGAGCACAGAGAAGAAAAAAATTTAGGCAAATCAATAGATACTTATATTATGGGTATGCAATATGGACAAACTAATGGCATACCACAAGGGAGTGTATTGTTTGATTTTATCGCAGAAATAGTATTAGGATATGCAGACTTATTATTATACGAAGACCTACAAAACAGTCATATAGAAGATTACAAAATTCTGCGTTATAGGGACGACTATCGCATATTCAGCAATAGTAAAGAAGATATAGAAAAGATTGTGATGAAACTCCAATCTATTCTTGCAACACTTAATCTTCAAATAAATAGCTCAAAAACAAAATTAAGTGAAGATGTTGTAGAGGCATCTATTAAAGAGGATAAATTATATTATATAGCCAATGTTCCGATATATAAAGGCGATGATACTGTGTTTAATACTTTACAGCAAGAGCTATTGTTCATATTGCAGTTCTCCAAAAAACACCCAAATTCCGGTACACTTTCAAAATTACTCAATAAATTCTTAAAAAGATTGATTGCGGAGGGTAAGCTCGAAGAAGATATAAATGTATTATCTGCAATTTCGGTAGAAATTGCCATGAATAGCCCTAAAATATATAATCTTGTGGTTTCTATTCTTAGCCATCTCATCACTCGATTAAGGTCAACGGCAGAACAAGAAAAAATAGCTAAAAATATATGCCACAAATTCTCGCGTCTTCCAAATATTGGTTATTTACAAATATGGATGCAGAGAATAACTTATAAAATGGATACAATAATGGGATATACCGAACCTATATGCAAAATTGTAAACAACGAACCAAATGTATCCATTTGGAATAATGAATGGTTGAAAGATGAATTGGTTACGGGATTCCCAACTTATAGTATTCGAACAAATTGGCTTGTAGATTTATTTACTCCGACTGTGGATATAGATGAAATTTCTGTTTTTGATTATTAGCAGTATTACTATTTTAATAAAGACCTCCGATTGCGTAATGCCGTCGGAGATCTTTTTCATGTTTCCCCATTGGGTTATCACAGCTTCAATTTTTCCATATCCGCCCACATCCGGCTCTTTTCCCCTTTGACCGCCGTAAGGTTCTCAAATACGATTTGCTTGGGCAGTACCTTGTGGCAAAAGTAGCTCGAACTGAAATATACGGCGTTCTTTTCCGAGTAGTTTATCCGTTTGTCGAACAGAAGCATCTGCAACTCCCGTTCTTTGAAAAATCGGCAGGGTGCGCTGCTGTTCAGCCATAAATTCGTCAGGAGCAGCGCGAACGGTTTACCCAGCGTGAGGCAGCGTTCCACGATCTGCTGCTTGCGGCTGAACGGCGGATTGGAAACGATGATGTCCCACTGCTGCGGCTCATACTCGAAAAAGTCCTGTCCCGTGAAGATATGCGAATACACGACCTCATATCCGGCCTCTTTCAGTGCGATGACAAATTCGCTGTTTGCGGTATCGAACGGACACCAGATAACTGCATTTCGGGGCAGGTACTTGATAATCGGCAGCACCGCATGACGCGGTGTGTATTGTTCATCACCTTCGGGATTATTCTTACCTCCAGCATATATCATCTACACCTCCTCCTTTTCTTCGTTTTCATTGTTGAAGTCGAACGTGAGCTGCACGCACTGCCCGAAATTGTCCTCGACGTAAATGTCGATGGTCTGCTGATCGGACGATGCGGAGGTATAGTAGAGTCGGAACACCTCGCGGTCGAGCGGATAGCGGTCGTTAGGCAGGAACACCGTGCCATCGTCCAGCCGTAGTGTGCCTTTGCCGTCGGGCTGGAAATAGCGGATTGTGTACCGCGCCTCGTCGTAGCGTCCCTCACGGCGGAGCGTGCAGCGTATTTCGGCGGTTTCCCCGCGCACGATTTTCGTTTGCACGGGCATCGTTTCGAGGGTGAACGGATATGCCTGCTGAATATCCACCTCGTTGTCGCAGGAAGAGAGCAGGCAGGCTATTATCCCGATGAAAAAGGAAAGCCCTAATCTTGAAATATTGATACTTTTGTTCATAACCTAAATTTTACAGTTTTGTTATTCGTTGTTTTCTCCTGCACTTTCTTTTGCAGGTGTTCATTGAGGTCTTTGCAGCCTGCATAAAGCCCTGAACAGTCTATGACTTTATCTTTGTAGCGGGCACGCAGCGCCTCGATGGTCTTTCGTCCGGCTTCGTCATTGTCCAGATAGCAGTTGATTTTCTTGTAGCCGTCCAGATACCGGAATGACTTGGCCAGATTGCCGACCGAATTAAGCACCAGCGCGTCGCTGCCTTTGGTCATTCCGAGCGTCGCGGCGGAGAGGAAGCCGAAGAACCCCTCGAATACGTTGCAGGCATCCGTCGGCGCGTCCTGCCGCGCCACGAGGGAGATGTCCTTCGGGGGTATGCACCCCTTGAACAGCTTGCTGCGGAGTTCCCATCCTCCCGACACGTTCGGAAAGCCGATGGCGAAATAGGGCTTCCCGTGTACGCGGTAACTGACCTGCCGACAGTGGCGGGCGGCCACGTCAGCGGGAATGCCCCGCTGCGCGAGATACCCTTTCAACGCATCGTACATCAGCGCCTTTTGTTCGACCTCCTGAAATGCAGGCTCGGCGGCACGTTCTTTTGCTGGTCGCGGCGCGGGGAGCGGCACGAAATCCCCTCCCGTCGTGTCCGAAATATACTTGGCCTGCGTGAGAAAATCCGTGCTGCGTATCAGCTCCCCGGCAAGGGTGAAAATATCGCCTCCGCGTCCAGCCCCGAAGTCGAACCAAATATTCCTGTCCGTATTGACCTTGAACGACGGCGTCTTTTCCTCGCGGTAAGGAGCGTTGTACCACAGCTCGTTTCGTTTCTGCGTGGCCGGATGATACCCCAGCCGTTGCAGAAAGGTTTCCAAAGGCAACTGCCGCATTTCCTCAATCGTCATAAAATGCCATCAGTTTATGATAAACTTGACACCAATGCCGTATTGTGTATGGAAATGCCCCGTATCCCCTCCCCACAAGCAGCGCTCGCGCACGTTCACGAGCAGCGCTATCCGGTCGGTGATGTAGCTTTCCAATTCCAGCGAAATCGCACCCCCGTACACGAAAGCGTCCTTATCCGCGAGGCACGAGCCGTCGAACAGCACCTTGTCGCCCCAATTCACGGTTTCATATCCGGCGAGCGCCGAACCGCCGAGATAGAGGAAGAAAATCTTTCGCGCGTCGGAGAGGAAATTGTAGTAGAACCCGCCCTCCGCCGTGAACTGCGCCGAAGGGATGCGGCTGTCCTTATAGGGGGTGTAGCGTTGCAGGTACTCGCCGCCGAATACCCACTTGTTGCCGCCTTTGGTATAGGTCGAGAGCGCCGCCCCGAAATAATACCCCGCGTCGGCACGGTTCGCGTGCGAGTAGAACCCGTCGGCCATGCCCGCCTTCAGCTCGATGCCCCGCATCTTGGGGAGGCATCGTTGGGCGTCAGCCCGCCCCGTAAACAGGGCGAGCGACGCTACAAGGATGATTAGAAACCGCTTCATCGTTATTTCACTTTGAGTTCGTTAATGACATTCGCCCGCACGAGGTCTTCGTTCTCGACGACGAACGACTGATGACGGCCTCCGTTCTTTTCGTTCAGCTCCACGACCAGACACTTATCGTCCGGGATGGTGAATTTCGCCATCGTGAAGACGGTGCGTTCGTCCGTCTTTCCGGCCACGCGCGTAGCGTAGTTGTGGGCACGCAGCGGGAAGATCACCTGCTCTTGGATTGCCGTGCGCTTGGCGACTTTTTTATCGACGATTTTGAACGTGATAAAATCGACGTCGAACGGCACATTGGAGCCGTTGCGAATCTGCGTATGGAAATACAGCAGGCCGTTGTGGGTATAGATACCTTTGAGGAGGTACTGAATCCCGAAGCGTTTACAGCCGATATGCTTCACTTCCCGCTTGTTCTGCTTGTAGATGGACTGCATGATAAGGCGCACGAGCATCGGGCTTTCGCTGCCCAGCTCCGAGAGGTAAACCTCCATCGCGTTGTTGGGACGGTTCACGGCGCTGCCGTCGTGGATGAAGTCGCACATCTCGACATTCAGGAGCAGCGGTTCGTCGGCATATTTCACATTGAACGTGTAGAACGAGCCGTCCTCGGTAATGACCGACATGTTGGTTTCCGTCCGGAAATTCCTTACCGTCGCCTTTACGCGGATGACGTTTTCCGCGCCGTCGGCCTTGCCCGCAATCAGGTTGGGCGAACCCAGATCGACGTAGCGCACCGCCGCCGGAAAAATCACGTGGACGGTCTTGTCGTAGGTAACCTCCAGCCCGTGCGGGGGTATCATGCGGTCGAACGTGAGTTTCTTCGTGAGACCGTGATAGAGGTCGCCGTCCTGCTCCGAAAGCGGATAGACCTCTTTCTGCAAGGTCAGCCCTTCGGTCGGTTCCGCCGTTTCTTCGGCCTGCACCTGCGCCGCCGCGTTCTGCTCGTTCGTTACTTCCTGCGCGTTTACAGCGCCCATGCCCAGCGTGAGGGCAAACATCATTACAAAATACTTTTTCATTTTACTGTGGATTTAGTGGTTTGTGGGGTTCGGAACCCCCGTTTGTTATTCATTGTTTTTTGTTAATTCTCCGGTTGGTAAAGCATGACTTTATACCCGGCTTTCAGATGCACTTTGACGGTGCGCATCTTCTTCGAGATGTATTGGCTCGCGCCCTGAATGACACCTTTCCCCAAATCGGAGGCGAGCTGCGCCCCGGCATCGGTGGAGATGTTGATGCTCGAACCGAGCGACGAACCCATATTGGCGGCCACCTCCTTGACGGCGCTGACCTCCATCGAATTGGGGATGAAGATACCCTCCTGACCGTCGCTGTCGTACACGGCGAGTTCGACGGGAATAATCGTACCCCTGTATTCGAGCGAGGTAACGTCCACGCCGAGGCGTTCGCCCAGCACCCGTGCCGCTCCCACGACGACCGTGTTGCGAGGGATGCGTGTTCCGGCTACCTCCATCGGCTCCAGCAGCCGCAAGCGCACGGCCTGCCCGTCGGTGATGGTCTGGTCGCCATGCACGCACGCCGCGATGGTATTCTTATCGTCCGTCTGTGCGTTCCCGATAGCCGTGTTGAAACCGTAGTTCCGCTCCCCGCTGTTGGCCGCGATAAACTCCGCGCTGGTCATCGGCTGCGTAAGGGCTGAAACCACCTGCGTCGTTACCTGCTGCACGGGCATGGCCAGCGCCTTGCCGTTGCGTGTCGCCCCGTTGCGCTTCTTCTCGGCATACGCCCGCGTATCATCGCTCGCGGATGCTTGTCCCGTGCCGCCCTGTCCTGCGGGCATGTACTTCGCGGCCAGCTCGTAGGACTTTTCCAGCAGGGCGACCTGATCGTCGAGCGACGTGCCGGACGGTTCCGCCTGTCGTGTCATCATTGCCTCCAGCTCCTCGACGCGCTCGCGCAACTCCTCCTTTTCGGGATCGTCGGCGGGCTTCTCGTAGAAACTGCCCAGCGTGCGGTTGATGTCGTGGTAGGCCGACGCGGAAGATTGGATCGTCTGCCGGGAGCTGCCGCCGCCGTGAGAACGGGCGGGCTGCTCCGGTTCGGGGTTCAGCAGGTCGAAGTCGCCGCCCCCGTCCTCCGCGTCTTCCCTGCCGCCCGAAAACAGCGAGGCGAGGTCGTGCATCTGCGAGCGGCGTTCCTGCTGCTTTTCCTCCATCTGCGCCTGCTCGTAGGCGGTACGCTTGTCGGCGATGATGCCCGATTCTGCGGGCAGCGGCATTTCGGTATTGAAACCGACGCCTTGCTGCTGTTCGGCTTTCTCCTTATCGGAGGGCGCGAAAATCAGCCACATCGACCCCGCGAAAAGCAGCCCCATCAACGGGTACACGGTAAATATCCGTTCTAATGCATCTTGCAAAAGGATAAGCAGGTATTTACCTTTGT